>JAESFT010000022.1_pt1 | contig 559588 bp, 499 predicted proteins | sample 9269451 | NCBI WGS metagenome assembly JAESFT01 (sample SAMN14502557, study PRJNA617106) | algae metagenome | isolation source: Scytonema hyalinum WJT4-NPBG1 and co-occurring heterotrophs from well... | place: USA: Mojave Desert, Joshua Tree National Park, California | collected 2006-05-25
ACGTGCAGATGGGCGTGGAGCTGATCACGCCGGTGGCGGTCGAGGAAGGGCTGCGGTTCGCGATCCGCGAGGGCGGCCGGACCGTCGGCGCGGGCGTCGTCACCAAGATCGAGGAGTAATCCTCGCTCTATCGCCCTTGAGAGACGGGCGGCGCTTCGGCGTCGCCCGTCTCTGTGTGTCTGGCTACCGGCTTCGGCTGGTCATAAAGCCGGATATGCGCTAGACTCCTTCACTGCCCTAGCCGGTGCGGTCTCATGCTGTGCCGTGCGACGAACGGGGTCGGCTGACTCGCCGGCCCCGTTGCTGTGACCTGATCACACAGGACGACAGAACCGGTCCGAACGCCCGGGGTGCCCCGGAGATGGCGGGCCGGACATTGACAAACAGAGAGGTTGACCGATGGTCGCGCGCAAGCAGACGCAGCGTATCCGTATTCGCCTGAAAGCCTTCGAGCACGCCATCCTTGATCAGTCGGCGGCTCGCATCGTCGAGACGGCTGAGTCGACGGGCGCCAAGGTCGCCGGTCCGGTGCCGCTTCCGACCCGGATCGAGAAGTTCAGCGTCGTTCGCTCGCCGTTCATCGACAAGGACTCGCAGGAGCAGTTCGAGATCCGGACGCACAAGCGCCTGATCGACGTCCTCGAGCCCAGCCCCAACACCATCCGGGCGCTCATGCGGCTGAACCTGCCGGCCGGTGTCGACATCGAGATCAAGCTGTAGGGCTTCGGTAGCGGTCGGCCTCTCGCGTAACGCTCTCCCAGGGTCATGGGAGAGTGGCTCCCCACTGGGGAGCCATCGTTCGTCGGCGTGGGCCAGAGTGCTCCACGCCGATCACCGATGGCTGATCAGTTGCCTGGCGAAGCCGGGTATCGGGAACGGGTGTCGTGGCGCGGAGGGCGCGCCAGTCATGCTCTGAACGCGACGTCGGCCTCAGTGCTTCCGTCGCTTCCTCAACGGCCTGAACGGCCAGGAGAGAGCCAATGATTCAGGGGCTGATCGGGCGCAAGCTCGGGATGACCCAGATCTTCGACGAGAACGGGGTTGTCCATCCCGTGACCGTCGTCGAGACCGGTCCGTGTGTCGTCACGCAGCTGCGGACGATTGAGAAGGATGGCTACGAGGCGGTTCAGCTGGGCTTTGGCATTGCCAAGCGGTTGAACCGGCCGGAGCAGGGCCATCGCCAGGCCAGCGGGTACATGTCCCGCGTGCTCAGGGAAGTCAAGGCGGATAGCCTCTCCGACCACACGGTCGGTGAAGTCATCAACGCGGACACCTTCAGCAACGGCGAGATCGTCGACATTACCGGCACGTCCAAGGGTCGTGGTTTCCAGGGTGGCGTCAAGCGGCACGGCTTCGCCGGGGGTCCCAAGACCCACGGACAGTCGGACCGCCACCGCGCTCCAGGATCCATCGGTTCCTCCGCGACGCCGGGTCGTGTCTTCAAGGGCCTCAAGATGGCGGGGCACATGGGGCATGAGACGGTCACCGTCCAGAACCTGCAGGTCATGCGGGTGGACACCGAGCGCAACCTGCTGCTGATCAAGGGCTCTGTCCCGGGCCCGCGCAATGGTGAGCTCATCATCCGCCGCGCGGTCAAGAAGTAACAGGAGGACCGGCGCTCGTGCGCTAGGTCAGCGCGGGGTGACCCGCGACGTCGTTTCGAGGAGTGATCTGCCCCATGCAGGTTGACATCTACAGCACCGCGGGCGCGGTCGTCGGACAAGCGCAGCTTGACGACTCCGTGTGGGCCATCGAGCCAAACATCGCGGTCATGCACCAGGCGCTGCTGCGGCAGCAGGCGAATGCCCGCCTGGGTACCCACGACACCAAGACCCGCGGCGAAGTCCGCGGTGGTGGCAAGAAGCCGTATCGCCAGAAGGGAACCGGCCGCGCCCGCCAGGGTTCGACCCGCGCTCCCCAGTGGAAGGGCGGCGGCGTCGTCTGGGGGCCGCACCCGCGGAAGTACACCCAGTCGCTGCCGCGCAAGATGCGCCTCCTGGCCGTTCGCTCGGCCCTGTCCGCCAAGATTCTTGACGGCCGCGTTGCCGTCATCCGTGATCTGGCCAGCGTTGAGCCCAAGACCAAGGCGATGAAGGCCATCCGCGCCACGTTGCCTGCCGCTCGCTCGACCCTGATCGTCGTTCCGAACAAGGAAGGCATGGAGTCGGTTTACCGCTCCGCCTCCAACCTCGACGACGTTCGCATCATCATCGCGCCGCTGCTCAACGTCCGGGACGTCCTGAAGTACGAGCAGCTGCTCGTCCTCGAAGAAGCCATTCCGGTCATCGAGAGCTGGCTGGTTCTTCCGGCCGAGAAACGCACCCCGGGCGTGTTCCGGCAGGCGCGCCTCGAGCGGCTGGCCTATCGGCAGAAGTTCGTCCTCGCCCGGATCACGGGTCAGGGTGGTGTCGCCAGCGTCGCCACCGCGGAGGCCCAGTAACCATGGCCGAGCTGCGGCTGGAGGACGTCCTGCGACGTCCCCTCATTACCGAGAAGAACACCGTCATCATGGAGCGGGGCCAGTACACCTTCGAGGTGCACCCCGACGCGAACAAGATCCAGATCCGCGCCGCGGTCGAGGAGCTGTTCAACGTCAAGGTGACGGCCGTCAACACGCTGAACCGCAAGCCGAAGGTCAAGTCCCGCGGTATTCGCCGCGGACGCGGCCGGATCGAGGGCACCTCGGGCGGCTTCAAGAAGGCGTACGTCTCATTGGCGCCCGGTCAGTCGCTGGATCCGTTCCAGCTCTAGCCGGCAGATGTCCGTCATGGTCCCCCGGGAGCAATCCCGGTGTGGCGAGACGGATGACGAGGAGGGATCGCGATGCCGATCCGGAAGTACAAGCCGACCTCCCCGGGGCGCCGCTCGATGAGCGTCAGCACCTTTGCCGAGGTCACCAAGACCCGCCCCGAGAAGAGCCTGACCGAGCCGCTGAAGCGCAAGGCTGGCCGCAACAACCGTGGCCGCATCACCACCCGTCACCAGGGTGGTGGCGCCAAGCGCTTCTACCGGATCATTGACTTCAAGCGGAACAAGGTCGGTATCCCGGCCAAGGTCGCCGCGATCGAGTACGACCCCAACCGCTCGGCGCGTATCGCCCTCCTGTTCTACGTGGATGGCGAGAAGCGCTACATGCTGGCTCCGCTCGGCATCAAGGTCGGGGACACGGTCGTGTCCGGACCCGAGGCGCCGATCCGGACCGGAAACGCGCTGCCGTTGCGGAATATCCCGACCGGTACCCAGATCCACAACATCGAGCTGCGCCCGGGCAAGGGCGGCCAGATGGTCCGCTCGGCCGGGAACTCCGCTCAGCTGATGGCGAAGTCCGAGCGCTATGCGCAGGTGCGTATGCCGTCCGGTGAAGTCCGGCTGGTGTTGCTTGAGTGCATGGCGACGCTGGGCCAGGTCGGCAATGTCGATCACGAGAACATCGAGATCGGCAAGGCAGGGCGCTCCCGCCACATGGGCAAGCGACCGACCGTTCGTGGTTCCGTCATGAACCCGCGCGACCACCCGCACGGTGGTGGTGAGGGCAAGGCTCCCATCGGTATGGCGCCGAAGACCAAGTGGGGCAAGCCGGCCTTCCGCCGCACGCGCAACAACAAGCGCACTGACGACATGATCGTGCGCAAGCGTCCGACCCGCCAGAGCGGACGCCGCCGGTAAGCAGGTCGAGGGCTACCGGGTTTACCCGGTGGCCCGGACTGCTGTCCGGCTCCTGATGTTGAGTTAGCGAGAGTACGAGGGACGACAATGGGTAGGTCTTCGAAGAAGGGACCGTACATTGACGCCAAGCTGCTGGCGAAGATCGAGAAGATGAACCAGGCCAACGAGCGCAAGGTGCTCCGGACCTGGGCTCGTGCTTCCACGATCTTCCCCGGCATGGTTGGCCACACGGTCGCGGTTCACAACGGCCGGCAGCACGTGCCGGTCTACGTCTCCGAGCCGATGGTGGGGCACAAGCTCGGCGAGTTCGCGCCGACCCGCACCTACCGCGGTCACGGCAAGGACGCCGATCGGCGGTCGCGGCGCTAGGCGCCGGTCCGACACTGCCGCCTGAGGGGATCCAGTCCCGGCGGGCACGCATTCGGATAGGGGAGGAAGCCCAATGGAAGTGACTGCCAAGCTCAGCGACGCACGGGTATCGCCCTTCAAGGCGCGCCTCGTGCTGGATGCCGTCCGGGGCCGCAAGGTCTCCGACGCCATCGCCATCGCCCATTTCCTGCCGAACAAGACCGCCGCCATGGTGGAGCAGCTTCTTCGGTCGGTATCGGCGAACGCCGAGAACAACTACGACCTCGACCCGGATACCCTCTGGATCAAGGCCATCTACGCTGATGAGGCTCCGAGTCTCCGCCGGTTCAAGCCGCGTTCGCGCGGCCGGGTCGGACGGATCCAGCGCCGGAGCTGCCACATCACCATCATCGCCGAGAACCGGGAAGGTCGGAGCTAATGGGACGCAAGGTCAATCCGATCGGGTTCCGCCTCGGCATCTCCAGTGACTGGGAATCGCGCTGGTTTGCCGAGCGGACGTACACCGATCTGCTGCACGAGGACATTCTGATCCGCAAGCTGGTCATGCGCGAGCTGACCCGGGCCGGGATCTCCCGCATCGAGCTCGAGCGGTCGGCCAACAAGGTCGACGTCACGCTCCACACCTCGAAGCCGGGCATCGTGATCGGGCGCCAGGGCGCCAACGTCGAGCGTATCCGCCAGATGCTCGAGAAGGAAGTGGGCAAAAAGGTCCATCTCCGGATCGAGGAGATCAAGGTACCGGAGATCGACGCTCGCCTCGTCGCCGAGAGCATCGCCGAGCAGCTCACCCGCCGCGTTTCCTACCGCCGCGCCATGAAGCACGCCGTGCAGCAGGCGATGCGCCGGAACGCCCGAGGCGTCAAGATCCGCCTCAGCGGTCGCCTCGGCGGTGCCGAGATGAGCCGGACGCAGACGGAGATGGACGGCCGGGTGCCGCTTCACACTCTGCGCGCCGATATTGACTTCGCCGTCGTCCACGCGCACACCACCTACGGCCGGATCGGCGTGAAGGTCTGGGTGTACCGTGGCGACAAGATGCCGACCAAGCGCCGCGTGGCGCTGAACACCCCCGGCAACGAGGCTGCCGCCATCAGCGCCGACTAGGCGCCGGTGAACAGGACTCGTCGATCAATCCACAGATGGTCTCTGATCCAAGTGCCACTCACGACGCTGGGCGGTAACGGACAGGGAAACCGCTAGAGGAGATGTCCGCATGTTGATGCCAAAGCGGACGAAGTACCGAAAGATGCACAAGGGCCGGATGCCTGGCAAGGCGTACCGCGGCTCGACCATCTCGTTCGGTGACTTCGGGATGCAGGCGCTCGAGCCGGCGTGGATCAGTTCCCGCCAGATCGAGTCCGCCCGCCGCGCGATCACGAACTACCTGAAGCGTGGTGGTAAGGTCTGGATCCGGATTTTCCCGGACAAGCCGATCACCCACAAGCCCGCCGAAGTCCGGATGGGTTCCGGTAAGGGCTCGGTGGAGTACTGGGTCGCCGTCGTCAAGCCGGGTCGGATCATGTTCGAGATCGCCGGTGTGTCGGAGGAGCGGGCCAAGGAAGCTCTTCGGCGCGCGGCGATGAAGATGCCGATGTCCTGCCAGACGATCGTGCGCGAGACGCCGGGTCTGCACGCCGCCGACGCCGTCGCCAAGCTGGAGACGATGACCGGCGAGGTTACCGTCGAGGAGGTCCGCGCATGAACCCGTCCGACCTGCGACAGATGGACGAGGCCGCTCTCAACGAGCAGCTGGACATCGCGCACCGCCGCTGGCGGGAGCTCCGGTTCGATGACGCGGTGGGCAAGCTGACCAACACCGCCGAGATCCGGACCCTCCGCCGTACGATCGCGCGGGTGCACACGATCAAGACCGAGCGGGCGATGGCGGATGCCGTCGCGGCGGGCCAGCCGCTCGACATGCGTCGCCGCAGCGACCGCACTACGCCGACCCACCGTGCTCGCCGCCGGCGCGTTGGCAGTGGCCGCACCTAGAGCAGACGCTCACATGGGGTTGCCGGACCGGCAGTACCGGGACGGCAGCAGCCGGGCCAGGACTGAACGTCCCGCCCGAGAGGTAATGACAGGATGAGCGAGGGGATTCATACCGCCGCCGAAACCAAGGAGCGCGAGCAGACCGCACGCACTCAGAAGGTCGGCCGCGTCCTCAGCAACAAGATGGACAAGACGGTGGTGATTGGTGTGGACTTCGTCCGCCGCCACCCGATCTACAAGAAGCGCATCACGCGGACGTCGCGGTTCTTCGCGCACGACGAGCGGAACGATTGCCGTGAAGGCGATCTGGTCCGGATCGAGGAGTGCCGGCCGTTGTCCCGGAACAAGCGCTGGGTGGTCCGCGAGATCCTCCAGCGGGCCGTTCAGGTCTAGGGGAGAACGGAAGTGATCCAGCAGCAGACGCGTCTTCGGGTTGCCGACAACAGCGGCGCACGCGAGATCATGTGCATCCGCGTGCTCGGCGGTTCGGCCCGGAAGTATGGCAGTGTTGGCGACATCATCATCGCCTCCGTCAAGCAGGCCCAGCCGAACTCGGCCGTCAAGAAGGGTGACGTCGTTCGCGCCGTCATCGTCCGGGTCGCCGATGAGTATGGTCGCCGTGACGGCAGCCACATCACGTTCGACGACAATGCCGCCGTGCTGATCAACCAGCAGGGCAATCCGCGCGGGACCCGTATCTTCGGCCCGGTGGGTCGCGAGCTGCGTGAGCGCCAGTTCATGCGGATCGTCTCGCTCGCACCGGAGGTGCTGTAATGCGAAAGATCAGGACCGGTGACGAGGTCGAAGTCATCAGCGGTCGCAACAAGGGACTGACCGGGCGGGTGCGGTTGTACCTAGCCGAGAAGGACCGCGTGGTGATCGAGGGTGTCAACATCGTCAAGAAGCACGTGAAGCGCGGCCGCGCCCGCCAGGCCGGAATCATCGAGGTCGAGGCTCCCCTCCATATCTCGAACGTCCGCCTGCTCGTCGACGGCAAGCCGGCCAAGGTCGGGATCCGGCGTAACGATGCCGGCAAGAACGAGCGCTTCAACAAGAAGACCGGCGACACCATCGCCCAGCCGCGTCCGGAGTAATCCGGCCCGGCACGGTCTGCCGATCGTGTGAAAACCTTTTATGTGTTGGGGCGGCCCTGAGCGCCAGCGTCGTCACCGGGTGATCCGGGGACGACGACTGAGCGGACCAGGGGCATCCGCCCAGCCCCCGGGGCAGGTCCCAGGCGGACAGCCGGGAAACCCACCCGGGTATCGGAAACAGGAGTCACCCGATGACTGACGTCAGCACCATGACGCCGCAGGAACTGGCTCAGGAGAGCAACAAGTTCGAGGCGTCCCAGAACAAGCCGCGCCTGTTCGTGCGGTACCGCGAAGAGATCGTTCCTACCCTGGTCGAGGAGTTCAATTACCGGAACGTCCTGCAGGCGCCCAAGGTCGAGAAGATCGTCCTCAACATCGGCCTCGGCGAGGCCATCACCAACGCCCGCGCAATCGAGGCGGCGGTGAATGACCTCCAGATCATCGCCGGCCAGAAGCCGGTCGTGACCCGGGCCAAGAAGTCGATCGCCACCTTCCGCCTCCGCGAAGGGATGCCGATCGGCGCGATGGTCACGCTGCGTGGTCCGAAGATGTACGAGTTCCTGGACCGGCTGGTCACCCTGACCCTGCCGCGTATCCGGGACTTCCGGGGAATCAACCCGAACTCCTTCGACGGGCGTGGCAACTACACCCTCGGCCTCCGGGAGCAGATCGCCTTCCCGGAGATCGACTACGACCGGATCGACAAGACCCGCGGTCTCGAGATCAGCATCGTGACGACCGCGAAGAATGACGAGGAGGGACGCCGCCTGCTGACCCTGCTCGGTATGCCCTTCGCGCGCAACCAGCGCCAGGCCTGACGCCTCGAGCGTCGCCGGCTACTGCAGGAGTCAAGAGCATGGCGAAGAAGTCCCTGATCGTGAAGTCCGAGCGGCCTGCCAAGTTCGGTGTCCGCAACGTCAACCGCTGCAAGACCTGTGGCCGGTCCCGCGCGTACATGCGGAAGTTCGGCCTCTGCCGGATCTGCTTCCGTGAGCTCGCCTCCTATGGCCGGCTCCCGGGTGTGACCAAGTCGAGCTTCTAGTCGTTTCTAGACGGAACCGCTTCGGGGCGGGCAACCTTGCCCGACCCGGTGTGGCGGTTCGCTGTGGAGACATCCCCCAGTGAGTATCAACGACCCCATCAGCGACATGCTGACCCGGATCCGGAACGCCGGTATGGCCCGGAAGAACGAGACCGTGATGCCGTCGACCAAGGTTCTGGTCGCCATCGCGAAGATCCTCAAGGAGCAGGGCTACATCGCGGACTTCCGTGTTGAGCCGCAAACGCCCCAGGATCGTCTCGTGATCGACCTCCGCTACGGTCCGGACAAGAAGCACGCGATCCGGGAGATCAAGCGCGTCTCCAAGCCGGGTCTTCGTGTGTACTCCGGCAAGGACGCTCTCCCGCGTGTTCGCGCTGGCCTCGGCGTCGCTGTCGTCAGCACCACCCAGGGCATGATGACCGGCTACGAAGCCCGCCGGCGTGGTATTGGCGGCGAAGTCATCTGCACGATCTTCTAGTCGTGCATCTCGGTCGGTGCGCCGGCCAATGTGGCTGACCGACGAGCGCTCGTCGCTCGCCCTTAAGCCAGAGGGAGTTCTTCATGTCCCGAATCGGCAAGCGTCCGATCGCCGTCCCCTCGTCCGTCACAATCACGATCGATGACGCCAACAATGTCTCCGTCAAGGGTCCGAAGGGCGAGCTATCCAGCTCGTTCAACCAGGACATGCGACTGACGCGGGAAGATGGCACGCTCCTCGTCGAGCGCCCGTCCGACGCGCGTGAGCACCGCGCGGTTCACGGCCTGACCCGGACGCTGCTGGCCAACATGGTCACCGGCGTCACCGATGGCTTCACCCGCGTCCTCACCATCCAGGGCGTCGGTTACCGGTCGGCCATGGACGGCAAGACGCTCGTCCTGACAGTTGGGTATTCCCACCCGGTCCGCATCGAGCCGAACCCTGGCATCACCTTCGCCGTCGAGAACCAGACCCGTGTGACGGTGTCCGGCATCGACAAGCAGGCGGTCGGTGAACAGGCGGCTCAGATCCGCCGGGTGCGTCCGCCCGAACCGTACAAGGGCAAGGGCATCCGGTACGACGGCGAGGTCGTTCGCCGCAAGGCCGGCAAGACTGGTAAGGGCAAGTAGCCCGAACCGCGGGTTGGCCGGGACCGTGGTCGATGACCACACTTCCCGGTCGGCCTTCATTCGTGGGGGTGGCGAACCGCTGCCCGGTACCACATTCGGTCTGGTATCCAGAGCCCGGGGATTCGTTCCGGCGATGAGCCCGGCGGTCCTGGACACGCACCGAGGAGTAACAAGCACATGGCCCGTCTCAAGTGGAGGAAGGCGCTCAGCCAGCGCAAGCGCCGTCACGTTCGCGTTCGAGCCAAGGTCAGCGGTACGCCGCAGCGCCCGCGCCTGAACGTCTTCCGGTCGACCGCGCACATTTACGCGCAGGTCATCGACGATACCGTCGGGCGGACGCTCGTCGCTGCGTCCGACCTGGATGCCGAAGTCAGGACCGCGGCAGGTGAGGGCGCCACCAAGGTTGCCCGCGCCGAGGCCGTCGGCAAGATCGTCGCCGAGCGCGCAAAGGCCGCCGGCCTCACCGATGTCGTCTTCGACCGGGGCGGCTTCCTGTATCACGGCCGGATCAAGGCTGTGGCCGACGGCGCCCGCGAGGGCGGCCTGAACTTCTAGGCCCGGGTGACGCACCCGAATGCCAACCGCGGGTTCAGGTCGGTCTCACCGAACCGGGCCGCAGGATAGGAAACTGACAGTGGATCGCAACCGCAACGATGCGCCGCGCAACGATCGCGGCCCCCGTCGCGACGGCCCGCGCCGTCGTGACGAGGACGAGAGCGCAAACGAGTTCGAGGAGCGCGTCGTCCAGATCAACCGCGTCTCCAAGGTCGGCCGGGGTGGCCGCAGCTTCAGCTTCGGCGCCATGGTCGTCGTTGGTGACGGCAAGGGCCGCGTCGGCGCCGGCATGGGCAAGTCGTCCGAAGTCCCGGACAGCATCCGCAAGGGTGTCGACTCCGCCAAGAAGGGCCTGATCAAGGTCGCCCTCGAAGGCGCGACGATCCCGCACGAGGTCGAGGAGACCTACGGCTCCGCCCGGGTCCTCCTCAAGCCGGCCGCGCCCGGTACCGGCGTCATCGCCGGCGGCTCGGTCCGTGCCGTGGTCGAGGCCGCCGGCATCCGTGACGTCCTGTCGCGGTCGCTGGGCTCCAACAACCCGATCAACGTGGTCCGCGCGACGCTCAAGGCGCTCGAGAAGCTTGAGTCCGAAGAGCAGGTCATGGCTAGGCGCGGACTTACCCGTCGGCTGCGCCGTCCGCGTGAGGCCGCCTCTCCTGAGGTCCTTGCCGCGGCGTCCCGTGCCATGGGCCGGGCGCGCACCCAGCCGGCCGGTCGTGGCGCTCCGGGTGGGCGTGACGCGGGGGCTCCGCAGGGTGGCCCTGGTGGCCAGGGCGCCGGCGATCGCCGGAATGCGCCGGGCGGCCGTGGCGGCGGTCCCGGTGGCCGTGGCGGCGGTCCTGGTGGCCGCGGTCCGGGTGGTCCCGGTGGTCGCGGTGGCGGTGGTTTCGGTGGCGGTCGTGGCCCCGGTGGTGGCGGAGGCGGCCGCGGTGGTGGCCGCCCGTCCAGCGGGCAGGAGTAACGTAGAATGACCGACACGACGACGAACCAGCTTCGCATCACCCTCGTCCGAAGCACCATCGGGCGCCCGGCCACTCAGGGCCGCGTGGTCGAGGCGCTCGGGCTGCGCAAGCTCAACCACACGGTCGTCCGACGTGACGACCCGTCAATCCGGGGCATGATCAACAAGGTCAGCCACCTGGTGCACGTCGAAGAGGTCCCGGCGAACTCGTGACGCCGGGCGCGGCCCGAGACAGTCCGGCTGTCGGGCCGCATAGGGGATAACCATCATGCCGTTTACGCTCGACGAACTGCGACCCAACCCGGGTAGCAACCGCGACCGGAAGCGTGTCGGCCGGGGCCATGGCTCCGGTACCGGCAAGACCTCCGGCAAGGGCCAGAAGGGCCAGAAGTCCCGCTCGGGTCCGGGTATCCGGGCCGGCTTCGAGGGTGGTCAGCTGCCGCTGCAGCAGAAGCTCCCGTACAAGCGCGGATTCAAGAACATCCACAAGACTCGCTGGGAGGTCGTCAACCTCCGCGATCTGGACCGCGTTGATGGCGACATCACGCCGGAGAGCCTGATCGAGGTCGGCCTGGTCCGGGGCAGCGAGTTCCCGGTCAAGGTGCTTGGAGAAGGTCAGGTTGCCTCGGGGATCACCCTGAGGGTGCATGCGATCTCCGACGCGGCCCGGGAGGCCGTCACGTCGGCCGGTGGCTCCGTCGAGCTGCTGGATCGGACTGACAAGTGGGTGTCGGCTCGCCCGCGCACCCGCCGCCTGTCGCTCAACCGCGAGCTCAAGGCGGAGGGCGTCGGCAAGGTCGATCGCCCGAGCCGCTCCGAGGCGATGGCCGCGCGTTCGACACCCGTCTCGGCCGTCTCTCCGACTCTCGGTATCGTTCGCCGGCCCGCGCCGGTTGAGACGCCCGAGGCCGAGTAGACCCGCGACCGCTGACCCGGCAATCCTGCCGGGTCAGCGTCGTCCTGACCCCGCCCGTCGTCCCTGTCGACCCGAGGCGAGGAGAGCGCGCCGATGCTTGCTGCCGTTACCAATGCGATGCGGATCCCTGACCTGCGCCGGAAGGTGTTATTCACCGTCGCGATGCTGGTCATCTTTCGTTTCATCGCCAGTGTCCCCGTCCCCGGTGTGGACCGTGGGGCGCTTCGTGATTTCGTCGAGCAGAGCCAGATCCTCCAGGTCCTGAACCTGTTCTCCGGCTCCGGCCTGACGAACTTCTCGATCGCCGCGCTCGGTGTCTACCCCTACATCACGGCCTCGATCATCATGCAGCTCATGACGCCGATCATTCCCCGACTGAACGAGTTGTCGAACGAGGGCCAGCAGGGACGCAACCAGCTCAACCGCTATACCCACTACCTGACAGTGCCGCTGGCACTGCTCCAGGCGTACGGGCAGGCGCTGCTGTTCTCCAACCAGTCGTCCGCCGCGGGCACGCCGCTGATCGAGGGCTTTGGCCTGTTCGACAGCGCCACATGGCTGGGCACGATCGCGATCCTGATGTCGCTGACGGCCGGCACGATGCTCCTGGTCTGGATCGGTGAGCTGATCACCGAGAACGGGATCGGCAATGGCATCTCGATCATCATCTTCGGCGGTATCGTCGCGTCACTACCGGGCACGTTGGGCGGGCTGCTGACCGGCAACTCCGCTGCCCAGAACGTGATCGGCACCATCCTGTTCCTGCTGATCGGGCTGGCGACGATCATCGGCGTTGTGCTCATCAACGAGGGACAGCGCCGGATCCCGGTCCACCATGCCAAGCGCATCCGGTCCGGGCGCGTTTATGGCGGGAATACAACCTTCATCCCGCTTAAGGTCAACAGCGCCGGCATGATCCCGCTGATCTTCGCGGTCAGCATCATGGTCTTCCCGGGCATGATCGCGACCTTCCTGCAGAGTTCGTCGCAGGACTGGGTGGTGAGCTTGGCGGGCTGGGTCCAGCGGTTCTTCAACCCGCTGTCGCTCCAGTACAACATCATCTACTTCCTGATGGTGGTCGCCTTCACCTACTTCTACACGCTCGTCGTCTTCGAGCAGCAGAAGATTCCCCAGGACCTCCAGCGCCAGGGCGCGTTCATCCCGGGTATCCGCCCGGGCCGTAACACGTCGGTCTACCTGCGGACGGTGCTCAACCGTATCACGCTGGTCGGCGCGGTCTTCCTCGGCACGGTGGCGGTCCTGCCGTTCATCGCGGCCCAGATTACCGGCGTGAACGAGCTCCAGCTCGGCTCGACCTCGCTGCTGATCGTCTGCGGTGTCGCCGTGGATACGATGCGACAGCTGGAAGCGCAGCTCATGATGCGCAACTACGAAGGCTTCATTCGTTAGGACCGACGCCCGTGATCGGCGAGGGGACATCTGTCCTTTCGCTGGTCGCGGGCGCGTCACGTCAGGCCGGCTATCGCGTCCTGCCGGGAGGGCCCCAACGGGCTCATCCAGGTGGAACCGGTTGCCGGAGGGGACATTTCCGTTGCATCTGCTGATCATGGGCCCGCAGGGCTCCGGCAAGGGCACTCAGGCGGCGCTGCTTGCACCGGCGCTCAAGCTGCATCACCTCTCGACCGGCGAGCTGTTCCGGGCTGCGATCGCCTCCGGTTCGCCCCTCGGCAAGGCCATCCAGAAGATCTATGACCGGGGAGACCTGGTCACGGACGACCTGACCTGCCAGCTCGTCGAGGAGCGGCTGGACGCGATCGCGAGTGGAGAAGCGCGGGCCGGAAGCGGTGTCGTGGCGGTCGACGCGCCGAAGGCAGTCGGCGCACTGTTCGACGGGTTCCCGCGCACGCAGCCACAGGCGGATGCGCTGGACGCCCTGCTCGTCGGCCGGGGCGAGGCGATCGCCGCCGTCATCGAGATCACCGCTCCGGAAGAGCAGCTCGTCCAGCGACTTACCTTGCGCGGGCGAACCGATGACTCGGAGGAGGGTATTCGCCAGCGTTTGGCCGACTACCACTCCAAGACGGCGCCGCTACTTGAGCGTTACCGGGAACTCGGTCTCGTCGTAACCGTTGACGGCGCTCGGCCGGTCGAAACGGTTCACCAGGACCTGGTCGGGCGCCTGCGAGATTTCATCGGCAGCGAGGTGACTGGCTGATGGCCGCGCGGACAGCGAGTCGCCGCCGCTCAGGTCCCCGCCGGACGTCACTGCGATCCGTCGGTCCGGGTAGGGGCGTGCTTCGAGCCAAGACCGCGGGCGAGATCGAGGCGATGGCCGCGGCCGGTGCGCTGGTCGTCGCCGTCCACGACGCCATCGTCGCCGCGATCGCGCCAGGTGTCTCGACTGACGAACTCGACGCCATCGCCGGTGGGATCATTGCGGATGCCGGAGCGACATCGTCGTTCCTTGGTCATCACGGGTTCCCGAAGACGATCTGTACGTCGATCAATGACGTGATCATCCATGGCATCCCCTCAGGTCAGCGCCTCCGGGACGGTGACGTCGTGTCAGTGGACGTAGGCGTCGTCCTCGATGGCTGGCACGGCGACGCGGCCTGGACGTACCCGGTCGGGGAGGTCACCACGACCGCGCGGCAACTCCTTGCCGGCACCGAAGCAGCGCTGGGCGCGGCGATCTCTGCCTGCCGGGCTGGCGCCGCTGTGCCGACCATCGGCGCCGCGGTTGAGCGGGTCGCCGCGGAGCATGGGCTCGGTGTGGTCGCCGATTACGGAGGGCACGGCATCGGTCGCTCGATGTGGGAAGAGCCCCACGTGCCGAACATCGCCGACCGGGCCGAGGTGATCTCTCTGATCCCGGGGATGACTCTGGCGATCGAGCCGATGCTGACGGCGGGCGACCCTGCCTGGGTTGAAGAGGCCGATGGCTGGACCATCCGCACCCGGGACGGCCAGCTCGCCGCCCACTTTGAACATGATGTCGTCGTCCTGCCTGATGGCGAGCCGCGAGTGCTTACCACAGGTCTCGGCGTGGCGCTAGCCGACGTGCTACACTAGTCGTTCGCGCGCATGTCAAGTACATGCGCCGTCATTGTGCCTGCCTGCCGGACCAGCTTTTCATCCGCGGTGGGGACCAGGAGTCGACGAATGAAGGTTACGGCATCGGTGACCAAGCGATGCGACAAGTGCCGGGTGATCAAGCGCCACGGCATCCTGCGCATCATCTGTGAGAACCCCCGCCACAAGCAGCGGCAGGGCTAATACACGGGACGCGCTGGGCATGGTCGGTCCATGATCCAGCCACCGTCCGGGAGGAATCAGGGGACGATGGCCAGAATTGCCGGGATCGACATCCCGCGAGAGAAGCGCATCGAAATCGCGCTGACCTACATCTACGGGATCGGTCTGCACACGAGCCAGCAGCTGCTCGAGCGGACTGGTGTGAGCCCGGATCGTCGGGTCCGCGACATGACGGACGACGAGATCAACCGCCTCCGCGACATCATCGACCGCGAGGTTCGTGTCGAGGGTGACCTCCGCCGTGAGGTCCAGCTCAACATCAAGCGGCTGATGGACATCGGCTGCTATCGCGGCATCCGCCATCGCCGTGGCCTCCCGGTTCGCGGCCAGCGCACCAAGACCAACGCCCGCACGCGGCGGGGTCCGAAGCGCGCGGTGAGCATGCGCCGCAAGAAGTAGTCGACCGGCTGACCAGGACATGTCCCGGGTGGACATGTCCTGGTTGCCGTGATCAGAGCATCGTATGGACGGGCGCCGGCAAGGTGAACCCGGCCCCGATGGCACCACGAGGAGTTATCTAATGAGTGAGCGGCGACGCTCCGGCGCGGCCGGGCGCAATACGAAGACCCGGGTCCGGCGTCGAGACCGGAAGAACGTGCCTCGCGGGCGCGTGTATATCCAGGCGACGTTCAATAACACGATCGTCACCATGACGGATCCGACCGGCAACGTGCTGGCCTGGTCCAGCGCTGGCGCCAATGGCTTCAAGGGTTCCCGCAAGAGCACCCCGTACGCCGCGCAGGTGACCGCCGAGCAGGCGTCCCGCAAGGCGCAGGAGCATGGTCTCCGGCAGGTCGACGTCTTCGTCAGGGGTCCGGGATCGGGGCGTGAGATGGCGATCCGTTCCCTCCAGGCGAGTGGCATGATGGTCATCTCCATCTCCGACACCACGCCGATTCCGCACAACGGCTGCCGGCCGCCGAAGCGGCGCCGCGTTTAGGTCCCTCGTGCTGGGGCGACTGGCTGGTCCAGTTGTCCCGGCCGGGGCAATCGATCGCCCCTATGGTGCCGTCGGGTCGGTTTGACGACCGGCGGCGCCATGACGTGCGAGCAGGGTGCAGGGCATCCCTCGTTCGCCGTCGCAGGTCCCGAGCGGGCCGGTGCGCGCGCGCCGGCGCGTGTCCCGTCGCGATGGACAGCAGCCTGATGGCTGGTCGAGTCCGATCGCCCCGGTGGCGCTGGTCGTTCGTACGCAGGGCATCATCATTCCCGTCAACAACGAGCCGAGCCCGGCGACATGGCGCGAGTCGCTGGCCGGCGCGCCGCCCGGCGCCACCAGGAGGCGACACGCTTGTCTGAGAAGCTTTCGTTCACCATCGAGCGGACCACTGAAGGCCTGAACTACGGCCGCTACGAGATCGACCGGCTGGCGCCGGGGTATGGCACCACGCTAGGTAACGCCCTGCGCCGGATCCTCCTCCGCTCGCTGGAGGGTGTCGCGATCTCCCGGGTTCGCATCGACAACGTCTGGCACGAGTTCTCGACGGTCCCGCATGTCCGCGAGGATGTGACCGAGATCGTGCTCAACCTGAAGCGGGTCCGCCTCAAGCGGATGCTGGACGTCTCGTCCGAGGTGCGCGCCCACCTCTACGCGCGCTCTGACAGCGACGAGGAGCGGGTGGTCCGGGCGGGCGATATCGCCTGGCCGGCCGAGATCGACGTGATCAACCCCGATCAGCCGATCGCCACTCTCGAGGCCGCCGATGCGGTCCTCGACATGGACATCTGGGTCACCTCGGGATCCGGTTATCAGCCGGCCGAGTCCCAGGACGTCATGTCGCTCGGCGAGATTCCGATCGACGCGATATACACCCCGATTGAGCGGGTGAACTTCGTCGTCGAGCGCTCCCGTCAGGGGCAGGTCGATGACGCCGATAAGCTCATCCTCGAGATCCTGACCGACGGGACGATCGAGCCGGATGACGCGCTGGCCACGGCCGGCGGCATCCTGATGGAGCACGCTCGGGTTTTCGCTGACCTCACCCGTAAGGACGTCGACACCGGGGCGGCGGCGAGCCCGTTCATCTCGGATGAGATCTCCGGCAAGCCACTCGCTGATCTTGGTCTGTCCCCGCGGGTGCTCAACGCCCTCCGGAGCCGCCAGATCGATCGGGTCGGTCAGGTCCTGACGATGGACCCGGATCAGCTGCTCAGCATTCGCAACTTCGGTCCGCGGTCGCTGACCGAGCTGCGTGAGAAGCTTGCCGAGTACGGCTACCTCCCGGATGGCGACTACGGCGCCTACGAGGGGGATGACTTCTTCGACGAGGCTGACTCGTCGACGATCGAAGATGGCTCGCAGGACGTCGCGCAAGCGATCGCGGCGCTCCGGGTCGATGACGCGGGCGACAACGACGACGAGAGGAACCAGTAATGCGTCACCAGAAGGCTCACCGCAAGTTCGGGCGAACAACCGCCCAGCGCCTCGCGATGCTCCGCCAGCAGAGCATCTCGATGATCCTCCACGAGCGGATCTCCACGACCGACGCCAAGGCGAAGGAGCTTCGTCCGGTGATCGAGAAGCTGGTCACCCTGGCGCGCGAGGACAGCGAGTTCCACCGCAAGCTGGTGATGAGCAAGATCAATCACGCGCCGGCGACGGCCAAGCTGTTCGAGGTCATCGCCCCCCGCTACGTCGGGCAGGCCGGTGGGTACACCCGCATCAACAAGCTGGGGATGCGCAAGGGTGACGCGGCGGACATGTCCCTGATTGAGTTCATCGAGAAGTAGGGACACGGACGTGGAAGGCCGGTCGGGTAATCCGGCGATGCTGGCGTTGACGCTCGCCTACGATGGCAGCGACTTCGCCGGCTCGCAGGTCCAGCCCGGACAGCGGTCGGTCCAGGGCGAGCTGGGCGCCGCGCTCGGTCGGGTCGGGCAACCGGATCTCCGAACGACGTTCGCGGGCCGAACTGACCGCGGCGTCCACGCCGCGGGGCAGGTGGTCAGCATCGCGGACCGGTGGCCCGAACTGGAACCCGACCGGATCCGACGGGTCATCAGTTCGCAGCTTCCGGAGGACCTTGGGGTCAGCCGGGTCGAACGCCGGGCAGTCGGATTCCATGCTCGGTTCGATGCGACCTGGCGGCTCTACCGCTATATCATTGGCCAGGACGGTCATCAGCCGGTGGGTCGCCGGTTCGTCTGGTTCCGGTCCGGCGCCCTGCTCGACATCGCGGCCATGCAATCGGCTTCGGCCCGGTTCGCCGGGACCAGGGATTGCGCGGCACTGGCTGGCGGCGGGCAGGGAGTTCCCTGGTCCGAGACCCGCGACAAGCCGCGCGGGACGATCCGCACGATTCTCGGCGTCGTCGTCGAGCCGGCGGACAGATGGTGGTCACCGGTACCTGACGTGCCGGGGATCGCGATCTGGGTGGCGGCCGATGGCTTCCTCCCGCGGATGGTCCGGAACATCGTGGCCATGCTGGTTGAGGTGGGACGGGGGACGCGGGAACCTGGGTGGATCGATCAGGTCCTGGATGGGGGCGATCGTCGCCACGGCACCGGGACTGCTCCCGCTCACGGGCTGACGCTCTGGCGGGTGGGATACGGGGATGACCGGATCGGTCCCGACCCGCCGTGGACAACGCACACGACGGCACTTCCCCGGGTCACCGGGCAAACGAGCTGAGCTGATACGGCGGATTACCCGCCCGAACGACCGGTGCCAAGGCGCCGGGGCTGCGGAGGAACATCATGGAACGGCGAACCTACTCGCCCAAGCCGAACGAGGTCGATCGCGACTGGTACATCGTCGACGCTGAGGGCAAGACCCTCGGACGTCTCGCGACGATCGTTGCCACGATGCTGCGCGGAAAGCACAAGCCGCAGTACGCACCGCATGTCGACACCGGCGACTTCGTCATCGTGATCAACGCCGAGAAGGTGCTGGTCACCGGCAACAAGGAACACTCGATCACCTACAATCGCCACTCGAACTACCCTGGTGGCTTCCGGTCCATCCCGCTCGCCGAGATGCGCCGGACGCATCCTGACCGGATCATCTCCGAGGCGGTTCGCGGGATGCTGCCGAAGGGTCCGCACGGCCTGGCCCAGCACCGCAAGCTCCGCGTCTACGGCGGCAGCGAGCACCCGCACGAGGCCCAGAACCCGACCGTCATCGCCGACTCTCTCTTCGAGAAGGCCGGCGCTCTTCGCCACGCCGAGCGCTAGTCTCGCGACTGAGCACGCAGTAACCCGCCGGGCACCCGGCAGGGAAGGAGCAGAACCATGAGCGAGCAGGCCGATAGCTCTCGCTATTTCTTCGGGGTGGGGCGCCGCAAGACGGCTGTCGCGCTCGTCCGCCTGTACCGCGGTACAGGCAACTTCACGGTCAATGGCCGTAGTGCCCGCGAGCACTTCGGTGGCCGGGACGCCCTCTTCACGGCGATGGATTCTCCGCTGCGCCTGGTCAACCTCCAGGGCCAGTTCGACATCGTCGTCAAGGTCGTCGGTGGTGGTACGTCCGGCCAGGCCGGCGCTATCCGTCACGGCATCTCGCGCGCCCTGCTGCGCGTCGATGACGACCTCCGCTCGCCGCTCAAGCGGGCCAAGTTCCTGACCCGCGACCCGCGCGCCAAGGAGCGGAAGAAGGTCGGACTCAAGCGGGCCCGCAAGGCACCGCAGTACACCAAGCGGTAATCAGCCACGAGTCGACCGCTACGCAGTGGACAGGTCGACGAGCTGTTTCGCATGGGGACGCGAGGGGCGGGGTGCTACAGGCATCCCGCCCCTCGCGTCCGTTTTCCGCGAGGTGTTCCACTATCCTGTCCGTACAGTTGGCGTCGGGGCATACTGGCGTCGGAAGGGCAGGTATGATTATGGACTACGGATTCGGGGTTGCGGGCGCGCTGGACCGGGATATCGTCGCCCGCCTAGCTCCGGAGCTCGAGCAGCTGGGGTACCGGACGCTCTGGGTGAATGACACACCGAACGGCGACAGCCTCGCCTCCTGCGCCACGGCGCTGGAAGGGACGGAGCGCCTCCGTGCCGGGACAGGCGTGATTCCTGTGGACCGGCGATCAGGATCTGACGTCTCCGCGGCGACCCGCGAGCTCGGGCTGGACCTGTCCCGGATCACGATCGGGATCGGAAGCGGGCAAGCCAAGCGCCCACTGCAGGCGGTCAGCGGAGCCATTGCCGACCTGCGGGAGGACCTGGGCGGCGACGCGTCGATTGCGGTCGGTGCGCTCGGGCCGAAGATGACCGAGCTGGCAGCGACCACCGCCAACGACGTCCTGCTCAACTGGTTGACGCCGGCTGGGGCAACCGAGTCCGCCGCGGTCGTCCGCCGGGTGGCGGCCCAAGCGAAAGTCGACCGGCCGCGTGTGACCCTCTATGTGCGCGTCGCCACGGATCCGGCGGCGTTCGGGCGACTCCAGGACGAAGCGGCTCGCTATGAGTCGTACCCGGCCTACGCCGCCAACTTCCGGCGCTTCGGCGTGTCCGGGATCGACACGGTGGTCGGAACGGATGACCAGGCCGAAGCGAAGGCACGGCTGGCGATGTTCGTCGGCTCGATTGATGAGGTCGTCGTCCGGGCCATTACCGTCAATGAGACATACGACGACTATCTCGCGCTGGCACGGGTGTGCGCTCCCGTCGGTGATTAGGCTGATCTCCGGGCCCATCCCGCCGGGCTCGACCACAGGATCACGACCATACGGACTGACGGGCAGGATGGACCAGGGAATGACCGAGACGACAGGACCGACGGACGGGTTTGAGGCATGGCTGGCACGGCGCCAGCAGGAGCGGGCCGCGGCGGCGACCGCCGGACAGCCCCCGCCGTCGCGACGGGAGCGCCGCCCGGTTCCACCGCCCCGGTCCGAGCAGATGAACGAGCGCCGGCGCGACGCCATCTCCTGGGCAGCCGAGACGCTCGCCTGGGAACGGGTGGTCTTTCTTGACACCGAGACGACCGGCTTCGGACCCCGTGCCGAGATCATCGACATCGGCATCGTCGGCGCCGACGGCACGCTGCTCCTCGACACCCTGATCCGGCCCGAAGCGCCCATCCCCGCGTCGACCAGCCGCGTCCATGGCCTCTACGACGACGATGTCGCCGGGGCGCCAAGCTGGGCGGACGTCTACCCGGAGGTCCACCGGATCCTGACCGGAGCGCGGGTCGTGGTCTACAACGCGCCGTTCGATTCCGGGATGGTCACGACTAATTGCCAGCGCAACGGACTGGTGATCCCGTCGGCGCAATGGCACTGCGCGATGCGGAAGTACTCGGACTTTGCCAGTCCCGCGCCGAGCCGGCCGGGCCGAGGGCAGCCGCGGTGGTACAAGCTGGACGCGGCTGCCGCCGCATTCGGCGTAGCACCCGGCGGTCACCGGGCCCTGGCCGACGCCGACGTCTGCAGGCGGGTCGTGGTCGGGATGGCTGGTTCTTCGCCGGTCGTCTGATGACCGGTCAGGTCCCGTCCTGCTCCTCGTCGATGGATGGGCGGGCAGGGGGTGAGGCTGGCCCCGGAGCGACATGCAGAGGCCACTCACATGGGCCGGTATGAGCCCCGTCGCAGTAGAGCAGCGAGTCGCCGGACGTCGCCACGACATGCAGCCGTCCGGTCGCGGAAACCGGGCGGTGGTTGACCGGGAAGGCCTCCGGAATGACGCTCTGGCGAGCGATGCATACCTGCCGGTCCTTGCCGTCCGCGAAGACGCGGTTGTCCGGCCGGATCGGGATCTCACCGTGGGCGTTGGGCTGACGGGGTGAGCCAGACAAACCCCGCCCGTCGAACGAGACGGGTGGTGGCGGGGTCGACCGCGGGCGGGGCGGCTCACGGATCACGGCCGGCCGCGGCGGTCGAGCCGGCTCCGGAGCAGATTCAACCGGCGCGCTGGCCGGACGAGGTTGAGCGGGGGGAGTCGGTGCGGGGAGTTCATTGCCCCGGCGGGAGCGGCGACGGCGTGGCCGATCGTTTCCCTGGGCGGTATTGCCCTGCTTGCGCGTTCCCTTGGTCTTTCCAGGACGGGTCTCGTCGTGTTCTGCCATCGTCGGCCCTGTGTCGAAGAATCGGCATCAGTTTCCCGTGGAGGTCGACTGACCCCCGGAGAAACCTCTCCCCGGAATGGTACCCCGGCCCTCTCGGGGGATTTGCTGGTTGCTCATGGCTGCGCGGTTGGGCCGTCCGGAAGCGGGCCTCGCTCCCGGGGGCAACCTGTCCGGGTAGAATCAATCTGGAACCTTGTATCGCCGCCTTCATTCCTCCCCTTCGTCACCACCCCGGGGCGGCCCATCGGAGCAATACCTTGCCAAAGCAGATCGGTATCGACCTCGGTACGGCCAACGTGCTCGTCTACCTGCGCGGGCGAGGCATCGTCATCAATGAGCCGTCGGTCGTGGCGATCTCGGCCCGTGACGGCCGGGTCAAGGCGGTCGGCCTTGAGGCCCGCGACATGATCGGGCGCGAGCCCAGAGAGACCATTGAAGTCGTACGTCCAATGCGCGACGGCGTCATCGCCGATTACGTCGTCACGCAGGAGATGCTCAAGTACTTCATCAACAAGAGCTGTGGCCGGTTTTCGCTGGTCCGTCCCGACGTCATGATCTGCGTTCCCGCGGGCGTGACCGGCGTCGAGCGGCGAGCGGTGCGTGACGCGGCCCTGAACGCCGGTGCGCGACGGGCCTACCTAATCAGCGAGCCCCTGGCCGCCGCGATCGGCGCCAAGGTCCCGGTCGCCGACCCGTCCGGCAACATGATCATCGACATCGGCGGCGGCACGACCGAAGTCGCCGTGATCTCCCTGAACGGGACGGTCGTCGCTCGCTCCCTGCGGGTCGGCGGCAACCGGTTCGACGAGGCGATCGCCAACTACATCAAGCGGAAGTACAACCTCCGGATCGGTGAGCGCACCGCCGAGGAGGTCAAGCTCGCGATCGGGTCGGCCATGCCGGTCGAGGAAGACGTCGTGATGGAAGTCCGGGGCCGCGACGAGGTCGCCGGGCTTCCGCGGACGATCCAGGTCCACGCCAACGAGGTCACCGACGCCATCACCGAGCCCCTCGAGGCGATTATCGGGGCGGTCCGGGCCGTGCTGGAGGAAACGCCGCCGGAGCTGTCGTCGGACATCATCGACAAGGGCATGATCCTGACCGGCGGCGGAGCCCTGCTTCGTCACCTGCCGGACCTGCTCATGGAAGTCACCGGCGTGCCGTGCTACGTCGCCGAGGATCCGCTGTCCTGCGTGGCGCTGGGCACCGGGATGGCGATCGAGCATATCGACATCCTGCGGGACAGTCTCGAGGAGCCATAGCCGTTCGCGAACGCCGGGCATGAATCCCGCGATGGGAGAAGCAGGAAGTCGGTCTGGCGGGTCGCCGGGGCAATCTTGTCCCGGCGGTCGTATGCAGGGAGTGCGCGTAGATGTCCAGTGATCGGGTCAGTGGCGTCCTGCTTCATCCGACCTCATTTCCCGGACCACACGGGATTGGCGATCTCGGCCCTGCGGCGTTCCGCTTCGTCGACTGGCTGACCGTCGCGAAACAGCGCCGCTGGCAGGTCATGCCGCTCGGACCGACCGGCTACGGCGATTCGCCGTATGCCTCCCCGTCGGCCTTCGCCGGCAACCCGTTGCTCGTCTCGCTGGAGTGGCTGGGCGGAGAACTGCTGCTGACGCCGGAAGACTTCGGCGAGGTGCCGCACTTCGACGCGGGCCAGGTGAATTTCGGCGCCGTTTACGGTTTCAAGATGCCCCTGCTCGAGCGCGCGTTCGACCGGTTCAACGCGACCGCCAACGACGAGATGCGGACGGCGTTCGACGCGTTCTGCACGGAGGAGGACGCGTGGCTGGATGACTACGCGATCTTCCAGGCCGTCAAGCGCGCCAACGATCATGCCGCCTGGTGGCAATGGCCCGAGGATCTCAAGCTGCACCGTCCCGCTGCGCTCGAGGCCGCCCGCGAGGAGCACGCCGACCGGATCGCCTTCGAGAAGTGGGTGCAGTACATCTTCCGTCGGCAGTGGACCGGGCTGAAGCGGTACGCCAATGATCGCGACATCCAGATCATCGGCGACATCCCGATCTTCGTCGCGATGGACAGCGCCGATGTCTGGGGTAACCAGTCGGTGTTCCGGCTGGACGAGCAGGGCAACCCGCAGGTCATCGCCGGGGTCCCGCCTGACTACTTCTCCCCGACGGGCCAGCTCTGGGGCAACCCGCACTACGACTGGGCGACGCTCCGGGAAACGGGCTACCAGTGGTGGATCGACCGGGTCAAGGCGATCCTGGCGCAGGTTGATATCGTCCGGGTCGATCATTTCCGCGGTTTCGCCGCTGCCTGGGCGGTTCCATATGGCTCTGACACGGCGGAGCCGGGTCGCTGGGAAGAGGCACCAGGCCGTGAGCTGTTCCTGGCCATCCGTGCGGCGCTGGGCGACGTCCCGTTCATCGCGGAGGATCTCGGGATCATCACTGAGGACGTCGATGCGCTCCGGCTCGGGCTGGGCATCCCCGGCATGAAGGTGCTCCAGTTTGGGTATGACGCCGGGGCGAAGAATGTCTACCTGCCGCACAACTTCGAGCGGGAGACAGTCGTCTACAGCGCCACACACGACAACCAGACGACCATCGGCTGGTTCAATTCCATCACCGACGAGCAGCGGGCGACCGTCCAGCGCTACCTCGGACTGGACGGGTCCGACATCGCATGGGACTTCATCCGCCAGGGACTGGCCTCGGTCGCAAATGTGGCCATCTTCCCGCTGCAGGACATCATGCGGCTGGGTGATGAGGCCCGGATGAACACGCCGGGACGGCTCGGTGGCAACTGGACCTGGCGCTACCGTGATGACCAGCTGGCGCGCGAGACCGCCGAGGGACTGGGCGAGCTGGCGACGACCTACGGGCGCGTCCCGGCCTCGACCGCGCCGCCCGAGTACGACCCGTTCGACTACTCGGCACCCGACACCAAGCATCACCTGCACCGGTTCGAGCGCTGATCGATTCCGGCCCGTCACGCTGATCCGGTGCGAACCGCTCCGGGTTGGCAGCGATGGTGCTAGACATTCTTACAGAGACGATCAGGATCCGGGTGCGCTGTCGCCGGCCCGACCGGTTCGACCCACGCGGAGGAAGGATTCCCACCTATGGCGAAACATGGCGCGTTCACGTTCGTACTCCACAGTCACCTGCCCTATGCCCGTGAATCCGGCATGTGGCCGCACGGCGAGGAGTGGGTCCACGAGGCCATCGCCGAGACCTATCTGCCGCTGCTCAACGCCCTCTACGACCTCGAAGAGGAGGGGGTGCCGTACCGACTCACGGTGGGCATCACGCCCATCCTCGGCGAGCAGTTGGCTGATGCCCTGATCGCCGAACACTTCATCGTTTATGCGGCCGAGCGCGCCGCCTGGGCGGCCGCTGACATCCCCCGGTTCGAGGAGGCTGGCGATGACCAGATGGTCGGGCTGGCTCGCTACTACAACCAGTGGTACGCACGGGCCCTGTCCTCGTTCACTGACCGGTTCGGCAAGGACATCATCGGAGCATTCAAGGGCCTGCAGGATCGCGGACGGATCGAGATCTCGACCTCGGCCGCGACGCACGGGTACCTGCCGCTGGTCTCCCGGGACAGCACCATCTACGGCCAGCTCGAGACCGGTGTGAACTCCTACCGCCGCATGTTCGGACGTGACCCGAAGGCGATCTGGTTGCCGGAGTGCGCCTATCGCCCAGCTGTGATGGATACGACCGACCCGGATCATCCCGTCCGGCGTCCGGGCATCGAGTCGTTCCTGGAGACGGAAGGCCTGCAGGTCTTCTTCAGTGAGACCCACCTCGTCGAGGGTGGCCGTCCGGTCGGACGGGCCGCCGGGGACGCGATCGGCGCCTACGGCATGGTGACCCAGCGCTACTCCGTCCCGCTCGGGCCGGACGAGCAGCGGGAGCCAGGGACGACCTATCAGCCGTACTGGGTGGGCGACGCGCCGGGAACGGTCGCCGTGCTGGCGCGGAACAACCGCACCTCCCAGCAGGTCTGGTCTGGTGATTTCGGCTACCCCGGTGACGCGATCTACCGCGAGTTCCACCGCAAGGACGCCGTGTCGGGGATGCAGTACTGGTCGATCTCGGGTCCGGGTGTGGATCTGGGACAGAAGGAGCCGTACGACCCCTGGGGAGCCCAGGAGCGCACGAGGGACCATGCCCGCCACTTCGTCGGGCTGGTCGAGGAGCTCCTCGGACAGTACTACGCCGAGGCCGGCAAGCCCGGCGTGATCGCCTCCAACTACGACACGGAGCTGTTCGGTCACTGGTGGTATGAGGGCGTGGACTGGCTGAAGGAGGTCCTGCGCGGACTGGCCCACAGCGACACGGTCGAGCTGACCACGGCCTCCGGCATCATCGAGGACTACGGTCCTGAAAAGGTGATGGACGTGCCGGAAGGGTCGTGGGGCGCCAACGGCACCCACTTCACCTGGATGAACGTCGATACCGAGTGGATGTGGCCGATCATCCACGGGGCCGAGCGCCGGATGGAGCAGCTGGTCGCGACCTACCCGGATGCGGACGGCGAACTTCTCGACGTCCTCAGCCAGACGGCGCGTGAGCTCCTGCTGCTGGAGAGCTCGGACTGGCCGTTCCTCGTCACGACAGGCCAGGCCAAGGAGTACGCCACTGAGCGGTTCCAGGGACACGTCGAGCACTTCGACCGGCTGGCCGAGATGGCGGAGAGCGGAGCGAACCTGACCGACGAGGATCGCCAGTATCTCGAGGCGCTCAAGGAGAAGGACAACCCGTTCCCGGTGATCGATTACCGGGTGTTCGCAGCCCGGCAGGGATCGGCCGCTCCGGCGGCGAAGATCGCGACCGCCGCGAATTAGGGCCCGCTTCAAGGATCAGATAGAGACAAGGCGACCGCCCACGCCGGGCTACTGGCGTGGGCGGTCGTCATTTCCTGTGGTGGTAAATCCGGGGCAACGCGGGCCCAGGCGTGTCGTAGCCGAAAGAGCCGACTAACAGGAGACGTTTTGTCAGGCAGACCTCTCACCCGGCCCCTCTCCGGCTCCAGGTTTGCTCACTCCGGGCTTTCGCCGACGACCTTATGCCAACCGGGACACCTGACATACGAAAGAGGCCCGTTCCAGAAATCGGAACGGGCCTCTCCTACGGAGTCTGGGGCCGCGGGACGACCTGCTACATCGCCAGCGTCATTAGCGGGACGTCCAGCCAGGTCGGGCGGTTGTTGGCCTCGTAGGACAGCTCGTAAAGGGCCTTGTCGAGCTCCCAGGCGTCCAGCCCGGCCATGAACCGGTCGTCCTCGGCAGGGGCGATCGGGTGCGGGGATTGCGCGATCTCCTCCCGGTAGGCGGTGAGGAAGGCGGCGCGGCTCTCGCGCTCCCAGAGCGCCAGCCACCGGTCGACCTGCTCGATGGCCGCGGTGCCGTCGTACCCCTTGACCGCCGCTGCGCGCGCGTACCGTAGTGAGCGGAGCATCCCCGCGACGTCCTTCATCGCCGCCGTCTTCTCCCGGCGCTCGGAGATGGTGCGGAGTGGCTCGCCCTCAAAATCGAGCAGGACCACGTCGCCAGTCAGGGAGCGGAGGATCTGGCCGAGGTGGTAGTCGCCGTGGACCCGGATCCGGACGGTATCCACCAGGGCGCGGTACCCGCCGATCCGGTCCGAGAGGCGGTGCGGGGTGAGGTCGACGGCGACGACCAGCTGCTGCTGGGGCGGTGAGAGACGCGGGAGGGCCTTGTCCAGCATCGCGCGCTGGCGGTCGATGCTGGCGATCGTCTCCAGCTCCCAGGCCGCGACGTCGTCCGGGGTGACCTCCTGAGGGACGAACGCTTCGTCCGTCTCCGATGAGGCGAGCGCGACGTGGAGTTGACCCGTCCGGCGGCCAAGCAGCGCGGCGGGCGCGGTATCGACGTCGGTCGCCGCGATCTCGCCGGTGGAGGCACCCTGCTCGATCAACGCGGCCAGCTCAGCCAGGGTGGCGGTCCAGGCGTCGCCTGAGGACGGGACGAAGACCTGCAGCAGGGCGATCGATGTCTCGCCCCCGTCCGCGTCGTAGTAGGAGATGCCACCGACCATCGGCGGAGCGGCGCGGAACGACGTTTTCTCGGTCAGGAAGCGGCCGATCTCGAGGTCCGGGTTCACGCCGGGCTGCAGGCGGCGGAACAGCTTGCCGATGATCGCGTCGCCGTAGATGACCGACGAGTTGCTCTGCTCCGAGCGGATCAGGCGGGACCCACCGGAGCGGGCGGCCGCCAGGTATTCGCCGAGCACGTCGGTCGGCTCGAACCGGAACATGCCGGTCTCGCTGTCGACGGTCGCGCCGCCGGCCAGTCGCTCGAGCAGCCAGTCGCGGAAGGCTGGTTCCTCCGGGCCGTCGACGAGGGAGATCCCGGCGTCGGTGGTCGCGATCACCACGCTGTCGGGCGACGGAGTGGCCGTGGCGACGACCGGGAGGAAGTACTGGTCGTCACGGCCGCCGTCGGTGTAGGTGAGCGTGCAGAGCGCCAGAGCGAAGATGTCCGGGCCGTTGGGGGTCAGAGAGACGTCGTCGATCGTCACCGTCGCGATGGTGCGGGACTTGGAGCCGAACCATCGCCGCTCGGCGATCCAGGCGGGGCCAGCGGTCGCCAGCACGTCAGCCAGGGCTGCCCGGTCGATGGCGGCGTCCCCGGACGCGATACCGGGCGTTACAGGAGTGTTGTCGATCGACACGAAGCACCTCGTCGTGTGAGGCCGGGACCGGAGCGTCGTCCCGGACAGGCGTATGGGGAACGGGACGGCGGCCACAGCCGGCCTGCGTCCGGAGAGCACCGCCCCCGGGGATGGGTCAGCGCCCGCCGGACGCGCCGAATCAGGACGTGGCCGCGTCGGCGGCGGGCGGGTCCAGCCGGAACCAGTAGAAGCCGTGCGGGCCGAGGGTGATGAAGTAGGGGAGCTGGCCGATCGTCGGGAAGCGGGTCTCGCCGATCAGCTCGACCGGCGTGTAGCCCTCGTACTCGGACAGGTCGATCTCGGCCGCCTGAACGAACCGGGACAGGTTCACCACGCAGAAGATGACCTCGTCGTGGTACTTCCGGATGTACGGCATCACCCGCAGATTGTCAGGGTGGAGGAAGTCCAGCGACCCGCGCCCGAACGCATGGTAGCGGCGGCGCACGCTGATCAGCCGCTTCATCCAGTTGAGCAGCGAGGTCGGGGTGCGGGTCTGCGCCTCGACGTTGACGCTCTGGTACCCGTAGACGGGGTCCATGATGACCGGGGAATAGAGGCGGGCCCAGTCGGCGCGCGAGAACCCGGCGTTCCGGTCGCTGTTCCACTGCATCGGCGTGCGGACACCGTTGCGGTCACCGAGGTAGATGTTGTCGCCCATCCCGATCTCGTCGCCGTAGTACATGACCGGGGTACCCGGCATGGACAGCAGCAGCGAGTTCATCATCTCGATCTGACGGCGACCGTTCTCCAGCAGCGGGGCCAACCGTCGGCGGATGCCGAGGTTGATCTTCATCCGCGGGTCCTTGGCGTACTCGTAGTACATGTAGTCGCGGTCGGCGTCCGTCACCATCTCGAGCGTGAGCTCGTCGTGGTTGCGGAGGAAGATCGCCCACTGGGCCAGTTCCGGGATGTCCGGCGTCTGGGACATGATCTCGACGATCGGCGTCCGGCTCTCGCGGCGCATCGCCATGAACATGCGCGGCATCAGCGGGAAGTGGAACGCCATGTGGAACTCCGGCGCCTCTTCGGTGCCGAAGTACTCGACGACGTCGCTGGGCCACTGGTTGGCCTCGGCGAGCAGGATCTTGCCCTCGTACTCGGTGTCGACCATCGCGCGGAGGTCGCGGAGGAACTGGTGGGTCTCCTCCAGGTTCTCGCCGTTGGTCCCGTCGCGCTCGTACAGGTAGGGCACGGCGTCGCAGCGGAAGCCGTCCAGCCCGAGGTCCAGCCAGAACCGGGCGACGTTCATCATCTCCTGGCGGACTTCCGGGTTGTCGTAGTTGAGGTCCGGCTGGTGGCTGAAGAAGCGGTGCCAGAAGTACTGGCCGGCGACCGGGTCGTAGGTCCAGTTGGAGACCTCGGTATCGGTGAAGATGATCCGGACCTCGCTGTAGCGGGTCGGGTCGTCGCCCCAGACGTACCAGTCGCGCTTGGGGTTGTCCCGGGACGAGCGGGACTCCTGGAACCACGGGTGCTGGTCGCTGGTGTGGTTCATGACGAGGTCGGCGATCACGCGGAGCCCACGGGCGTGGGCCGCCTCGATGAACTCCTGGAAGTCGTCGACCGTGCCGAAGTCCGGGTGGATGCTGGTGAAGTCGGAGATGTCGTAGCCGTCGTCCTGGTAGGGCGACGGGAACATCGGCATGATCCAGAGCGCGTCGACACCGAGATCGCGGACGTAGTCGAGCTTCTCGGTGAGCCCCCTGAAATCGCCCATCCCGTCGGCGTTGGAGTCGTGGAACGACTTCACCGGGATCTGATAGAAGACCGCATCCTTGAACCAGGCAGTATCGGCCGTCAGCATGGGGCGCCTCTCGCTTGCTGAAACCGGCGGCAGCAGGCTGCCGGTCGCGGGTCATGGTGCTGCAAAGGGAAACCGGGGAATGTCGCGGACGGGATTGTACGGGTAACGCGGCGGGACGCCACCGTCCCGCCGCGTTACCTCACGCCGATCCCGCCGCCACTAGGCCTGGTTGCCGTAGCGGCTGATCAGGAAGATCTGGCCCATCGTGTCCTGTGCGGGGTCCAGCCGGACGTACTGACGGGCCCCGCGCCACTCGTAGCTCTCGCCGGAGATCAACTCCAGAGCCTGGAACGGCTCGTCGCTGTCGATCCCGTACTTCTCCAGTGGGATCTCCACCCAGGTGTCGTGGGCGTTGAACGGATCCAGGTTGACCGCGATGATCAGGTGATCGGAGGTGGCCTCGTCGCTCTTGGCGTAGACCAGCAGTTGCGGGTTCTCGGCCGGCAGGAAGCGGATGTTCTGGTACTCCTGCAGGGCCGGGTGCTCCTCGCGGATCCGGTTGACGCGGCTGATCAGCGGGGCGATGTTGCCCGGCCGGTCCCAGTCCCAGACCTTGTACTCGTACTTCTCGCTGTTGAGGTATTCCTCGCGCCCGGGGACCGGCGTGTTCTCGCACAGCTCGTAGCCGCTGTAGATCCCGTAGACGCTGGAGAGCGTGGCCGCCAGCAGGAAGCGCGACTGGAACGCCGGACGGCCGCCCTGCTGCAGGATGTAGGGCAGGATGTCGTGCGTGTTGGTGAAGAAGTTTGGGCGCAGGTATTCGCGCTCCGGGCCCTTGGTCAGCTCGGTCAGGTACTCGGTCAGCTCGACCTTGGTGTTCCGCCACGTGAAGTAGGTATACGACTGCTGATAGCCGGCCTTGGCCAGCGCCTTCATCACCTTGGGCCGGGTGAACGCCTCGGACAGGAAGATCACCTCCGGGTTGTCCCGGTGGACCTCGGTGATCAGCCACTCCCAGAACACGGTCGGCTTGGTGTGCGGGTTGTCGACGCGGAATGTCTTGACACCCTTGTCCACCCAGAAGCGGATGATGCGGAGCTGCTCGTCCCAGAGGGCGCGCCACTCGGTTGTCTCGAAGTTGACCGGGTGGACGTCCTGGTACTTCTTCGGCGGGTTCTCGGCGTAGCGGATCGAGCCGTCCGGGCGGATGAAGAACCACTCCGGGTGCTCCTTGATCCACGGGTGGTCCGGGGACGCCTGGATAGCGATATCGAGCGCGATCTCCATCCCGTGGGCGTCCGCCTCGCGGACCAGCTCGGCGAAGTCCTCGAAGGTGCCGAGCTGCGGGTCGATGGCGTCGTGGCCACCGTCGGCCGAGCCGATCGCGTACGGGACGCCGGGATCGTCCGGGCTGCCGCCGAGCGTGTTGTTCTTGCCCTTTTTGTTGGTCGAGCCGATCGGGTGGATCGGGGTGAAGTAGAGGACGTTGAAGCCCATCTCCTGGATACGCGGCAACTGGGCGATCACGTCGCGGAAGGTCGCGCTCTGGCCCTCGACCGTGCCGGCGGAGCGGGGGAACATCGAGTACCAGGCGGCGTAGCGGGCCCGGACGCGGTCGACGATCACCGGGTACTCGCCGGCGGACGTCGTGGCCAGGTCACGGCCGGCGTAGCGGCTCATCAGCGAGGCGATCTCGGGCGCCATCAGGACGTGGGCGGCGGCGGGCGGGTCGTCCGCCGCCCGGGCCTCGGCGATCACAGCCTGCAACTGGTCCGCATCAGCGTCCGATCCGGCAGCCGTGGCCCGGGCGATAGCCGCCTCGATGAGGTCGATCCCCTCGCGGACCTCCAGGTCAACCTCCACGTCGGCGGCAACCTTCTTTTCGACTTCATCGACCCACGTGGCGAAGTGGTCCGGCCAAGCTTGAATCGTGAACACGTAGCGGGTGTTCCTGGTCAGCGGGAAGGTGCCGGCCCAGCGGTCGTTGTCGACGAAGGCCATCGGCGCCTCGTGCCACTCGTCGCTGTCCCAGGTCCGGTAGCGGACGACCGCCGACATCATGTCGTGGCCGTCCTTGAAGATGTCCGCCGTGACCGTGAGTTCGTCGCCAACCTCGCGCTTGATCGCGTAGCGGCCGCCATCGACCGTGGGCTGCACGTCCTCGATCAGGACGCTGCTGGGGGCGAACCGCGTCGTCGGAAGCGTTTCGGTCGTCATGGGAGCAGCTCCTTGTGGTCCCGTGGCGCGTCGTGTTCTCGCGCCGAAGGTGAAACCAGCTCCGCGGCTGGCGGGGTCGTCGTGGAAGTCATTGTCTGCGGGCAGACAAACCGTGCGCCGAAGCCGGCCCCGGTCCTGCCCGGCCGTTCGGTACGGGTGTCGCAAAGGCGGTGCCGACGGGTCCCTGGCTCCGGGCAGATGCTACGATGCGACGTAGCGAGCCGCGTGCGGGGGGCCTGTCCTGTCCCCCGACGGACCGACCGCCAGACCGGCGGCCGGATGTTCGAGACCCGATGGGCGCTGGGGGAGGGATCATGCGGTTGGAACGGCTACGGAACGGGTGGGTACTGCCTGGGGCGATCGCCCTGTTGATGGTGCTGGTCCCGCTGCTCGGGCTCATCGCCGGTCTGCCGGCCGGGCCGGCCCCCGTGACGGCACAGGGCGACGCCTCGCTGCGGGTGTCGTACCCGGTCGACGGCGTGACAGTGCCGGGAACGGCGATTCCGGTCGTGTGGGGCGCCGGAGTGGGCGCCCGGGTGGCGCTGATCCTCGATGACGCCGCCGACGCCGAGGGCGGCGACGCGATCGCGCCTGGCGACGGCGTGGCGATCACGGCCGGTTCCCCGGGCGTGCTGCCGGACGTCGAGCCCGGCGACTACACCCTGACGGTCGTCCAGGTCGACGCGGAAGACGTGCCGTCCGGCGACCCGGTCTCAGTGGACATCACCGTGACCGCGCCGCAGACGGCCGCGATCTACCCGGGCATCTGCTCGGCGGTTGGTGCGGAGAGCAGCTTCGAGCTCAGCCCGGTCCAGCTCGGGCTGAGCGGACTGGCCGCCGGCGGCGTCTTCCCCCTGAGCGAGGGGCTCGAGACGCGGCTGGCGGGCGTGCCATTCACCGTGCCCGGCGCCCTCAGCGAGACCGTGCTGGACGTGCCGCTGGACGAGCTACTGGCAACCGCCAGCGTGATCTCGATCTCCGGTACCGGTGTCGCCGGGCTGGGTGACGAGGACAGCGCGGCCTGCGGCGAGATCGGCGGCGTACTGGACGGCGACGTGCTCCGCATTGGCCTGCGCCAGCAGCCGGGGTCACCGGTGTTCGGCGTCGCGACGCTGGTCGCAGCCGGCGAGCAGACCCGCGTGATCGTCGAGACGGCGGTCGGCCCGGACGCCGCTCCGGGGGACTCCGAGCTGCTGGATGAGGGCGAGGCGCCTGAGTCACTGCCGATCGCCCTGGACCAGGGCACATGCGCGTCGCTGAACCGCGAGGTCAGCACGGACCTGCTCCCGGCCGAGGTTCCGGCCGGCGACGTCTCCGGTGAGGGCGTCGAGGACGCCGGTGTGGCGTTCGCGACCCGCGTTCTGATCTCGCAGACGGAAGTCGTCTTCCCGGTCTCCGACCTGTTCGCGCGGGCCGAGTCGATCGCGGTTCGTGCCGAGGGGCTGGAAGGCATCGAGGACGACGAGTTGGTCGCGTGTGGCGAGATCGGCGGACCGCTGCTGTCCGGTGTCGCCCGGTTCGCGCTGGTCGAGCGCGACGATTCCGGCGTCCAGGGCGTGGCGACCATCTTCGCGACGCCCGACACGACGACGATCCTGGTCGAGCTGTTCCGGGTCGGCGGCTCCAACGCCGGGGCCGATGATGAAGCGGTCGCCACCCCGAACGCATCGGCGGAGCCGGAGGTCGTCGACAGCGACGGCGATGGGGTCGAGGACGACGTCGACAACTGTCTGACGGAGCCGAACGAGGACCAGCTGGATACGGACGGCGACGGCGTGGGCGATGCCTGTTCCGAGGACCCGACCCCGGCGGCTGACGCCGACGAGGACGGTGTCCCGGACAGCACGGACAACTGCACCTTCGTCGCGAACCCGGACCAGACGGACAGCGACGGCGATGGCATCGGCGACGCCTGCACCGATGCACCTGTTCCTACTGTTCCGCCGGCAGACGCCGATGGTGATGGGATCCCGGACAGCGTCGACAACTGCACGTTCGTGCCGAATCCCGGTCAGACGGATAGCAACCTGGACGGTATCGGAGACGCCTGTACTCAAGCCCCGCTGCCGACTGCGACGACAGCCCCGCTGCCAACTGCGACTTTTGCACCGCAGCCGACGGCGACTTTTGCACCACAGCCGACGGCGACTACCGTGCCCCAGCCGAGTGAAGAGCCAGTCGACGGTGATCTCCCGGAACCCGGACTGTAGCGGGAGGGGATCCGTCCAGATATCAGCTACGAATCGGCGGCGGGGGTAACCTCGCCGCCGGTCTCGTTTTCGGTCAGTCCATCCCCGGCGAACTGGCGGGACAACGATCGGCACGGAGTGGCACCGGGACGGCTGCCGATCACTGGTCCGGTTGCCCCGATCGGCAGTCCACCTTGCCGGAGCAGGTGTTCGAAGCCCCTCCACCGCCCCTCCGGCAGAGCGAACCGGGCCCCTCCGGCCGTTGTCTGACCGTCTGACCGTCTGACGTACCCCCTGTGTCGGTCGAACGGTCAGACGGTCAAGCAGGCGGCGAGGGGATTGGTGCCCTCGGGTCCGAAGCCCCGGTGAGAGTAGTGGCTTACCGAGGATGGTTCCGGCGCACGAATATTCCAGTACGCCCACGTCTGATGCTTAACGTCCATGCGGTGGCTGGCAGGTTAGCCAGTGTGGAGGCGAGTTACGTGCACGTTGCTCGGACGAATCCTACGGGTAGCTAGAGCCGGTCGCAGATCCGCCTCGCCGCGGCGGCTATTCTCTCCGCCAACGGGTCAACCCGTTGTTCGAAAGGCCGATCTGAGCTGAACCTGGCGATCAATGCGCTGTTTTGTCGCGGACATCACCGTGAGGTCGCTGTCAGTGGCGACGCGGCGGGTAGGGGGGCAGCCATCGTGCCGGGAGCAAGTTGCTGCCAGTTGGGGCCTTTTGGTCCTGATTAGCTGCCGAATTCCCCTGACCCCTCGACGGGGACGCTCGGTTCAGGCAAGCTGCGTAGTACAGGACAAAACAATATTCGCCTGTGCCGCGCCGTTACCCTCGGAGGTCCTCCGTGCGTTCATTCTTGCCCGCGCGCTTCGTGCTCGTCATCGCCCTGTTGGCCGGCCTCTTTCCAGTTGTACTTGACAGCTTTCAGTCTCCTGCAGCGTCTGCTGGAACGGTCCCGGCTCCCGCCTGTGTCGTTGGTTCGACTAATTTGCTGACCAATGGATCGTTCGAGTCGCCTGGCATTCCTTCTGGAACCGTCTCCTATTCCTACAATGCGATCGGCTGGTCGGGGACCATGGCCGCTGCGACTCCTGTCTCGGCACCTTTCGATGGAATTGCAATTGATGGATCGGTTTACGTTGGCATTACCCAGAACAGTCAAGTTATCGGCATTGGCAGCGGCTACCGCAACGCTACATTCGGAATATCGTTCGTTGAAACCACAATCTCCGACAATCTTCTAGCGGGAGCAACACTAGATGGTGTTCCATTTGTCCTTAACGCGGGTGGAACCGGTCAGCGGACTGGCACGGTGACCCTTGAAGGGAGTGATTTCACCGACGGTCAGATCACCCTCACGCTGCAGTCCGGCGAGAACTATGGAATCATCGATAATGTGGTGCTGACCGTCATCGACTGCGGCGAGGTCCCGAACGCCGTCCCCGTCTTCGCCGACGGAGCTGACGAGGACCAGACGCTGGAGGCAGAAGGACCCGATGGCGCCAGCGACTACGAGGTCCCGGTGGCCACCGACGAGGATGCCATCACCTCTGCCAATCCGACTGGTACGGTCGATGTCTCCTGCGTCCCGGCGCCGGAGGCCGATTTCCCGATCGGCACGACGACCGTGACCTGTACCGCTGAGGACACCGTCCCGACCGGCGCAGATGAGCTGGACGACCCCGTCACCGTTTCGTTTGCGATCACCGTCGAAGACACGACCGCGCCCGAGCTCGACGAGACGTCGCTGCCCGGCACGCTCATCGGCGATGTGCGCGTCCTCGAGGTCACGGCGACCGGCCCCGCCACGCCCGTCGCCTGGGCCCCGATCACCGCCGATGACCTCGTCGACGGCGAGCTGACCCTGGCCTGCACGCCCGCTTCCGGCACCGCCTTCGAGGTCGGCGACACGCTCGTCACCTGCTCGGCGAAGGACCACGCGGGCAACGAGGTGACGACCACCTTCACCGTCCGCGTCACCGACGACGGCGATCCCGTCGTCACCATCACCGGGGCACCGGCCACCATCGAGGCGACCGGACCGGACGGAGCTCCGGTTTCGTTCACCGCCACGGCAACCGATACCGTCGACGGCGACCTCGCCCCGATCTGCACCACGGGCACTCCGGCCCGGCCCTTGAGCTCCGGCGACATCCTGCCGATCGGGACGCACACCGTCACCTGTACCGCCACGGACGAGGCTGGCAACACCGGCGAGGCGTCGTTCACCGTCACGGTCCGGGACACCACCAAGCCGGTGGTTACCGTGCCAGGCAACGTCACCGTCGACGGCGGCACCACCGACCGGGCCCGCGTCACCTTCGCCGCCCCGACCGCGACCGATACCGTCGACGGACCGATCACGCCGGTGACCTGCGTCGATCAGAACGGCACCACGATCACCAGCGGGATGACGCTGGCTGTCGGCACCTACCCCGTCACCTGCTCGGCGACGGACACCGCCGGACAGACCGGGACGGCCACCTTCACCATCACGGTGCGGGACACGAGTGGCCCGAGCGGCATCACCTGGATCGGTGGACCACAGCGCAACGCCACCTACACCGTCGGCAGCGTGCCGGCCGCGCCGACCTGTACCGCCACGGGGACGGGCTCGCCGCTGCTCCAGTGCCGGGTGACCGGCTACAGCGACCAACCCGGGACGCACATCATGACGGCCCGGGCCCGGGACTACGCGGGCAACGTCACGGTCGAGACCCGGACCTACACGGTGGTGGCGGCTCCGGTCGCGACCAGCACGCCGCGCCCGACGACTCCGGCTCCGACCGCGACGCCGGTGGTGACGCCGCAGCCGACCAACCCCGTGGTGACGCCGGCGCCGACGCAGCCGCCGACGGCGGTGCCGACGCGACCGGTCCGGACGCCGGAGCCGACGACGGCGCCGGCGCCGACCCGGCCGCCGCGCGGGTAGGCCGCACGTATTGCGACCAATGAGAGACGGCCCCGGCAGCACTGCCGGGGCCGTCTCGTATCTTTTCGAGGAGTGAGGTTGCTAGGTTCCTGGACCAGGCGAACGGCTGTTTCCAGAGCGATGTGTGACACTGCTCCGCAGGGACCATTGGACCTGATAGATGTCAGCTGGTGGATTGCCGGTGTTTTCGCACAGTACCCCCCGCCAACCGGGAGCGTGCGGATAGCTTTGAGGGGTGACTGATGCAACGAAACGACGGCAAGGTACCGATGGAACAGATCGAACGAAACATCGGTGAGATCGTCCGGCTTGATCGCGAGCGACGTGGCGTTGCGCCAGTCGACGCCGTCATCTCGCGCTTCCTCACCGATGAGGAGCGGCAGCAGAAGGCCGCACGGGACACCCGGCGACCGATGGATCGTCTCCTGGACCAGCCTCTGCGTCGCCTGGCAAAGCCTGTAGAAACTGATTCCACTCCAGGCGATGGTGTCGGCACCGACGTCGACAGTGCCAAGGACGGCTGACGAGCAGCAGGTCCGACACGTCCGCGCTCCGATAACCCAGGTCGACTGCGATCGCCCCGGTCCATGGCCAGGGTTGATCGTGTTCCCATCTCCGCCTGCGTTCTGTCGTCCGGTCCCTGACTGAGGTGGGACTGACCATGGACACGGCTTGGCCTGTCCCTTCTTTACTCAGGGATAGGGATCGTCCCGGCGCCCGCCCCGTTCGGTGCTGTCTCGATCACCCGGGCATGTGCGGCGGTCGTGAGGTCGCCAGTTCGCAGGGAATCGAGACAGGCCGGGTGCACGCGCAGTTTGGCGATCTCCTCGGACGAGCGATCGTTCTCCGGGAGTGGCAGCGTATCGGGACCCGGGAATCGGGATCGTACCGTCCCATCACGGGCCATCTGCTCGGTACGCCGATTGACGCTGGGAACCAGCGGTCGTTGGTCGCGTTGATCACGGCTGAAACGCTCGCCCGGAATCATCTCCGGGTCTGGCGGAATCCCGAGGGCAAGATCGCGTCGATCGACCGGTCGGACGGACTGGGAACCGAAGTGCAGCCGTAGGAAAGCCTGGTCGGTGAAGCGATGCGGACCCGAATGACGACGGCACCGGCAGCATTGCCGGGGCCGTTTCCCGTCGGCATGGAGTGCTGGCTGAGGACCTCTCTAGCCCGGAGGCGGAGCGAATCCACGACCGTGAGTCGGAGGTCTCCAGTGCTTTACTGGACGTCGCTGCGATGTGCTGCGTCCAGGAGGGAATCGTCGTCGCGACGACGGTAACGATGTTCTTGGTCTCTCGCTCGTGACCGGGCTCGGGCGGTTCCTTGGTTGGGGAACTCCGCTAACCAGCGCGGGCTCACAGAACTCCTCACATCGCAGGACCGGCGGCGACTGAATACTCACCGCCGGTCCTGCTTTCGTCAGTCCGAAGCCGCTTCGCCGCTGGAACGACAACCCGGAGTGACTTCTCCAGGGTCCCACCCGCGCTGCCTGTAGATAACGGACCGGAGGAAGCCTGTTGCTACAGCCGGCCGATGGGCAAGGCCCGCCATCACAGGGCGGCTGATCGAGCCCGCCATGACGCCGCTGGACCGCTTGACTGTTTGATTGACACCAGGTCCTCGTCAGTCGGTCAGTCGGCCAGTCGCAAAGCGGCACGTGAACCGGTGTCGATGACCCACAATCAGCCGCGACGGGCAGAAGGTAGGCCCCCAGCCACTGACAGGGTCTACCACTCATGTATGCCGGTTCGCTTTCGTCCGGCCCGATGACCTGGAAGCTGAGGCCCGGGTCTGGCGCCGATCATGCGGTAGGATGAATTCTGTTGGCACCCGCCCGTGCCGCTCGATCAGAGAAGCCCTCGGATCCGCGGCTGCAGTGCAGGTGATCCGGCACTTTGACGCGACGACGACGAACACCAGACGGGAGACTACCCATGACGCAGCCTTACGATGTCACGTACCAGAGCGGGGGCGACGAGCATACCCAGCGGGTCGAGGCACCCGATGCTGCGTCGGCCGCGTCCCAGATCCAGACCGAACATGGCCGCGAAGAGGGCCTGTACGAGTTGATCGCCGTCAACCTGCTCGACGATGAAGCCGCCGAGTCCGAAGACGACGCGGACCCGACGAACGAGACCGATCCCGATTCCGCGACCGATGCCACGTCGCTGGACGAGTCCCTGACTCCGTCCTAGCGCAGAACGGCGTCGCGTCCTCGACCACGCCCCGCAGGAGCCCGACTACCTTGACCACCGCCGTGTCACCCGCCAGCCGCCGAGCGCGCGTCTGGCCCGGACGTCCCTACCCACTCGGCGCCACGTGGGACGGGCAGGGGACCAACTTCGCCCTGTTCTCCGAGAACGCTGAAGCAGTCGACCTCTGCCTCTACCCGTCCCTGGAGGCGACCGAGGCATCCGATACCGTTCGCCTGCGCGAGGTCACCGCTCACGTCTGGCACTGCTACCTGCCGGGCGTCCGGCCGGGGCAGTTGTACGGTTACCGGGTCCATGGCCCGTACGACCCGGAGAACGGCCACCGGTTCAACGCCAACAAGCTGCTCCTCGATCCGTACGCCCGCGCGATTGCCGGGACGACTGACTGGAAGGCACCCGTTTCCGGTTACCGGCCCGGCGACCCGGCCGAGGACCTGTCGTTCGACGACCGTGACGATGCCTACGGCGTTCCCAAGAGCGTGATCGCCGACCCGTACTTCGACTGGGCCAACGACCGCCACCCGGACATCCCGTGGCACAACTCGGTGATCTACGAAGTCCACGTCAAGGGCTTCACCCACACCCATCCAATGATCCCCGAGGACATCCGCGGCACCTACGCCGGCCTCGCGCATCCGGTCGCCATCGACCATCTCAAGCGGCTCGGCGTGACGGCGGTCGAACTGCTCCCGGTCCACGCCTTCCTCGACGACGGCTTCCTCGTCGACAAGGGGCTGCGCAATTACTGGGGCTACAACTCGATCGGCTATTTCGCCCCCGAGGCCCGGTATTCCTCGACCGGCCAGCAGGGCGAGCAGGTCAACGAGTTCAAGGCGATGGTCAAGGCGCTGCACACGGCGGGCATCGAGGTCATCCTCGACGTGGTCTACAACCACACCGCCGAGGGCAACCACATGGGCCCGACGCTGTCGTTCCGCGGGATCGACAACGCCGTCTACTACCGCCTGATGCAGGACGACCAGCGCTACTACCAGGACTTCACCGGGACGGGAAATACCCTGAACGTCCGCCACCCGCAGGTCCTGCAGCTGATCATGGATTCGCTGCGCTACTGGGTGCAGGAGATGCACGTCGACGGGTTCCGGTTCGATCTCGCGTCGGCGCTGGCCCGTGAGCTCTACGCCGTCGACCGGTTGTCGAGCTTCTTCGACATCATCCACCAGGACCCGATCCTGTCGCAGGTCAAGCTGATCGCCGAGCCATGGGACGTCGGCGAGGGCGGCTACCAGGTCGGCAACTTCCCCGTGCTCTGGACCGAGTGGAACGGGATGTACCGCGACAGCATCCGCTCGTTCTGGCGCGGCGATGAGGGCATGATCGCCGACCTCGGCTATCGCCTGACCGGCTCGTCGGACCTGTACCAGAGCGACGGCCGCCGGCCGTACGCCAGTATCAACTTCCTCGTCGCCCACGATGGCTTCACGCTGCATGATCTCGTGTCCTACAACGAGAAGCACAACGAGGCCAACGGCGAGAACAACAACGACGGGCACAACGACAACCTGTCCAACAACTACGGCGTCGAGGGACCGACCGACGACCCGGCGATCATCGGGATCCGCGAGCGGCAGAAGCGGAACATGCTGGCGACGCTGTTGCTGTCGCAGGGCGTCCCGATGATCTGCGGCGGCGATGAGATGGGCCGGACCCAGTTCGGCAACAACAACGCCTACGCCCAGGATAACGAGATCAGCTGGTTCGACTGGAAGCTGGACGAGCACGAGCGGGCGCTGCTCGACTTCACCCGCAAGCTGGTCCAGTTGCGCCGAGAGCAGCCGGTGCTCCGGCGGCGCAAGTTCTTCCAGGGTCGTCGGATCCGCGGCTCCGAGGTCAAGGACCTGACATGGTTCCGGGCCGACGGGCAGGAGATGACCGACGAGGACTGGGATAGCACCGCCAAGTCCCTCGGCCTGCGTCTCGCCGGCGACGCGATTGACGAGCAGGACGAGACCGGGTCCCGGATCATCGGCGACACGCTGCTCATCCTGATCAACAACGCCGAGAACGGGGTCAACTTCACCCTGCCGTCGTTCAGCCCGGGTATGGAGGCTCGCTGGGAGACGATATTCGATACCGCCCGGCCGACCCACACCTTCGAGGGGAACGAGCAGTTCGACGGCGGCGGCGAGATCACGGTCACCGATCATTCAATCGTGGTCATGCGGGTCCGCGAGAATCTCCCATCAGAGGAGCAGCTCCCGACGCTCGACAGCCCGGCACCTGACGGAACCGTCCGGAGCTAGGGGCATCACGTCAGGATGCCAAAGACGGGCCGGGGCGATCCATTCGCCCCGGCCCGTCTCGTTGCCGCTGAACCGGAATGTCGGGCTGTGACGGGGCGGTCCCGACAGGAGACCAACGCAGAAGCCCCTCTCCGATCAGGGGGAGAGGGGCCAGCAAGTCGCCTCGGACGTATTTCTACAGTGATTCGTCGTCCGTCGCCGGGCGGGGCTTGCCGCTGACGTTGACCGCTGTCAGCAGCTGGCGGAGCCGCTCGGCCTGCATCGGGGACAGGTCGCCCAGCAGGGCGGCCAGTCGGCGCTGATAGGAATCGGACAGGTCGTCGACAAGCCGCAGCCCCTCGTCGGTCAACCGGGCCAGGACCATCCGGCGATCGTCCGGGTGGGCATTTCGCTCGGCCCAGCCGTGTCGGGACAGGATATCGACATAGAGCGTCGCCGTTCGCCGGGCGACGGACAGTCGCCGGGCCAGTTCCGACGGGGCGATTCCAGTCGGGTGATTGTCGGCCAGCTCCAGGAGGGCACCGAACGCACCAGCCGTCAGGTCAAGGTCGGCCAGCGTGTCGGTCGCGGCACGGTCCAGTGCGCCAGCCGTGCGCAGCAGTTGCATGAAGGCCGAGAAGCGGGTCTTGTCCTCATCCTCGACCGGGATCTCCGGCGTCGGAGGATCGACGGCCAGCCAGCCCGGATGCACCCCGGAGCTTCGCCGTGATCGTGGCGCCGGGCGCGTGAGCAGGCCAATCCCGGTGGTTGTCCTGGTGATCGCGAAATCGCTCATCGCAGCTTCTCTCTCGTCTTGATCGTACCGGCCCTGGCGGTGATCGCTACTCTGCGATCACCGCGCCGCTGACCGAAGCCCGGTCGGCGCTGGTGTGCGGGTACGTACTGACGAGATTAGTGCTTTTGAGAGCGTGTGTCAGTCGGGAACCTTTGGTGAATGCCAACGCTGGCTGTGGGAGATTTCCTGACAGGGATTCCCGACACCATGATCGGATGCCGGGGTTTTCCTGTGGCGACAGCAGATCCGGTATCGACCCGGACGGACGTCGGAGTCGAAGGGGGCGGCGCGGGGATTCCTCCTACGTGTCGACCGTCAGCAGCCCGGCTCGCAGGGCGTACCTCACCAGTTCCGCCCGGTTGGTCAGCCCCAGCTTCTGCATGGCACGGTGCCGGTACGTCTCGACGGTCTTCGGCGAGAGCGCCAGCATCTCGCCCGCCTGCTGGGCGGTATGCCCCTCGGCCGTCAGCTTGACGACCTCGCGCTCCCGCTCCGACAGTACTTCCCCCAGGTCGATCTCGTCGCCGCTTGTCACGCGGCCGAGGTACCCCTTGAGCAGGGTCTTGGTGCTGGACGGGTCCAGGAACACCTCGCCACGGGCGACCGTGCGGAGCGCGTCCAGCAGGTCCGTGTGGGCGCTCGCTTTTCGCACATAGCCCAGCCCGCCGGCTTCCAGGACCGGCAGCAGGTAGCGCTCCTCGGCATGGACCGTCAGGACAAGCACCCGGGTCGGCAGCCCGAGTCCGGTGATCTGGCGGATCGTGTCCATGCCGCCGCCCGGCATCGACAGGTCGGCGACCGTCACGGTCGGGACCAGTTCGCGGGTGAGCCGGACCGCCGTCGGGCCGTCGGCCGCTTCCGCGATGACCTGCATGTCCGGTTGCGTCTCGAGCAGGGCACGCAGTCCGGCCCGGACGATGCCGTGGTCATCGGCCAGCAGGATCCGGATGGGGGCGGGGGGCATCGTCATCGGGGACTCCTGCGGGCGCCGTGCCCCGTCATGACGCTCAGTATCCACTGCCAACTGATGCCGTGGCGTCCTGTCCCGGTCGGGATGCCCGATCTTCACCGGTCTCCGGGGACTCACCTGCCTGCGTGAGTCGTGGGTCAGGCAGCACGGCGAAGATCGACCGCCGCGGGTTCCGGGGCCAGACCCGGCTGTGGGGCTGGGCGCTGGCCGGGGTAGCGTTGAGCAGCGGGATCAGGGCAAACACCTCGGTGCCCCGGAGTCCTCGGCGCCAGATCCGGAACGACCCGCCGGCGAGGGCGACGCGCTCCTCCATCCCGAACAGCCCGAGCCCGAGCCCGCGGTCATTCGTCTTTTGAGCAAGCGTCTGTTCGATCCCGCGGCCGTTGTCGCGGATGCTGATGGTGACTTCGGTGTCGGCCCGGTCCAGCATCACCCAGACCCGGGTCGCCTCGGCGTGCTTGGCGACGTTGGTCAGCGCTTCCTGCGCCACCCGGTAGATGACCAGTTTGACGTTCTGGGGGACCGCCGCCCGCGATCCCCGGTGCTCGAAGCGAACCGGGACGCCGAGCTGGTCGGCGAATCGCTGGCAGAGATCGGCCAGGGCGTCAGACAACCCAAGGTCGTCCAGGGCAGGCGGGCGAAGCTCCAATGCCAGCCGGCGGACGCTCTCCAGCGCCTGCACCGTCATCTCCTCCAGTTCGCGGGTCACTTCGGCGGTCGGGACGGACGCCGACGCGCGAACCGTGCTGATCTTCAGCAACTGGGCGAACAGGAGCTGGGCCGTATCGTCGTGCAGCTCCCGGGAGAGCCGGCGCCGCTCCTGCTCCTGCGCCTCGATCACCTGTGACGCCAGCGCCTCGATCTCGCGGCGGTCCCGGGCCAGCTCATCCAGGGTGGCGTCAAAGGTTTCGGAGAGGTGGAGGATCTGCGGGTCGGTGAGGGGAGACGGGTTGGTCCGGGCCGACATATCGCCCATGCGCACGGCATTGGCGGTGCGCTGGAGCGCCTCGATCGGGCGGAAGGCGGCGATCAGGACGAGGTAGTTGACCACGACGCTGAGGGGAAAGCCGATCACGAGAAAGGCGGCGATCAGCGTCGACAGCGTCAGCGGCTCATGGTCGCTGGAGAAGTGGTACGTCACCGTCGTGCCGACGACGGCGCCGGTGACGACGATGGTCGCGTTGGCGATCAGGACCTTATAGAGAATCGGCAGCGTGTGGATCCACGACAGGCGCGGGTGGTGGGTCAGCCGGATCAGGGCGTTGGCCCAGCCCGGCGCCGGCTCGAACGTCGCCGGGACCACCCGTGCCTGCCTGTCCGGTGCGGGATCGGGGGGCTCGGGGGACCGGTGGTTGCGGTGATCGGTAGCGGTACTCACGGGTTACCCCCGATGGTCGCTGGCGCCCTGCCCGCTCCGGGCCGGCGTCACCACGACTGACTGTACAATTCCCGCTTCGTTTCGCCGACCCTGCCGACGATGCCCGTCCGGCATCGCGGCCGGGGTCGATCTCAGGAGGCAGCCCAATGGCTTCGACCTATTCGTTCGACATCGTCTCCAAGTACGACCAGCAGGAGCTCAAGAACGCCGTCGATCAGGCACGTCGGGAGATCGAGACCCGGTACGACCTCAAGGACACCAAGACCGAGCTGGAGCTCAACGACAACGACATCCAGATCAACACCGAGAGCGAGATGTCGTTGACGGCGATCCGGGACATCCTCGAGAGCAAGCTCGTCCGCCGGAACCTGTCGCTCAAGATCCTCGATTACCAGGATGAGGAGACCGCTTCCGGTGGGCGGGTGCGTCAGACGATCAGGCTCCGGGAGGGGATCCCCGACGACGTCGCCAAGTCGCTGACCAAGCAGATCCGGGAGCACAGCAAGAAGGTCACGCCGCAGATCCAGGGCGACGCGGTCCGGGTCCAGGCCAAGAGCAAGGACGAACTGCAGGACATCATCCAGATGCTCAAGGCTGAGGATCTGTCCGTCGCCCTCCAGTTCATCAACTTCCGCTAGCCCACCTCGTCGAAGCCCCGGAGCCGGCTCCGGGGCTTCGACGTCAATGGCTGTCCGGCCAGACGCGCTGGAAGATCGACCACTGGTCGGGCTCGGCTCCGATCTCCCGCTCCAGAGCCGCGACCATCCGGCGCATACCCGCCTCGATATCGGCTGCGGCATCGCTCGTTCGCTCGACCATGAACGGTTCCTGGGAACGAATTACGTGCCGGCGTCCCTCGCGCCGGGCGAAGACGGGCAGGATCGCCGCCCCGGTGTCCCGCGCGATCCGGACGGCACCCGGCGGCAGGGTGGTCTCCGAGCCGAAGAACGACACGGGAAGGCCGTTCTGGAAGAAGTCGCGGTCGGTGACGATCCCGACCATCGCTCCGCGGCGCAGCGAGCGGTACAGCTCCCGGACGCCCGAAGGCGTTGGCTCGACGACGAGAGCGCCGTGCGACCCGCGCAGGTACGCGATCGCGTCGAACAGCACGCGATAGGTCGTGCGTCCCGTCAGCGCGGTGCACGGGTAGCCGCGGTTGGTTAATCCGACGCCGATCATGTCGAAGGACCCGAGGTGGCCAGTCAGGACGATCACGCCCTTCGTGTCTGATCGGAGCCGCTCCATGCGTTCGATCGTCTCGTCGTCGAAGGTGACATCCCGGGCAAGGTCGTCGGGCGACTGGTGTGGGGTCGTCAACAGATCGAGGATGTTGTGGATCCCGTTCCGGCTGATGCTCCGGGTCGTGCGCTCGACGAGGGCCGGGTCGGCGTCGGGTCCGAGGACGTGGCGGAGGTTGTCCTGGATGTTCTCCCGGAACCCGCTGTTCAGCCGGAACACCAGCGACCCGATCATCATCCCCAGCGCCAGGCGGACGCGATAGGGAAGCGCGGCCGCGAAGCGCGATACGATCCGGACCGTCAGGATGCTCAGTCGGTGGCGGATCGGGTCCCGCTTCTCCCGCCGGAACGCCAACTGAGTCCGGATTCGCGTCGCGCGTTCCTGGACATTGGCGACCCGGCGATGGGTGTTTTCCTGGACGTCGCTGGCCGTCTGCTGCACCCGATCGGCCTGGCGATGCACCCGTGTGCGCAGTTCATCGCGGATGATCTCGGGAACGGTCGTTATGGGCCCATCTGTCGGCTGGTCGCCGGTCTCTGGTGGCATGGTCTCCTGGCGGTCGGTCACGGTAGGACCTGGTTGCAACTGCTCCGTCATGTCCGATCGTCCGCAGCGGTCGACACCACACCGGGCTCGGCCGTCGGCGGCGAGGACAATGGCGCTGTCCTGCTTCCCCGGCTACTGGCGATGATCATGTCCCAGGCATCAAAGATGACCGGCAGACCCCGGATGATGGTCAGCGCGACCGACAGCCAGACCGTACCCCAGCCGATCACCAGGTACGGGATGAAGTCGTGCAGGGTCTCGACCCAGGTCCCGGGCGCATCGGGCTGCTGGCTGCCCCAGTACCCGACGAGAAAGACGAAGCCGGCGGCCTTGGCATATCCGAACAGGGCGCGCATGAACCGGCCGGCGGTCAGCCAGCGCGTGAGGGGGGATCGCATCATGTTGTTCGTGCCGAACGCCGTCATCCCGTCGGCGTAGGACATCGAGCGCAGCCCATCGACGATGAAGCCGCGGGTCAGGACCAGCAGCGGGACCCAGAGCGGGATCGGCCCGAGGACGGCGAACGTTACCCAGAGGACGTTCTCCACAATCCGGTCGCCGACGATATCCAGCACGGCGCCGAAGGCAGACGTGCTGTTCCGCTTGCGGGCCACCCAGCCGTCGACCCCGTCCGAGGCGAAGACGACGATGATCAGGATCATCGAGATCGCCGTGACGTTCGATCCGCCGAGGGTAAACAGGGCCACGACGGCGAACATCAGGATCAGCCGGGCAACGGTGATGAGATTCGCCATGCGCGACGACTTGCCCTCATTTGCGAACGCGTCCACCGGAGAAGCGTGCGCCTCTGTGAGTCGGGAGGACGGCTGTGCGCCTGAACACCACAACGGCGTGCGACGTGATGCGAATCACGTCGCGTCGGCGCCAGCTATTGCTACCAGAGCAGTGTAACGGCTGCCACCCACGCCAGGATCTGGACCCAGACACCCATACCAAGCACAAACCGGCCTGCGAATAGCTCGTGACTGGCGACGAGGAGCCCCGTGACCATGCTCATTACACCGAGCAGCGTCGCCACGACGGGGACTCTCCAGATCGTCGTCGCGTCTCCCATCTGACTCACCAGACCGTCGGCGTCCAGTCCGAGGGCGATCGGCGCCGAGATCGTGCCCGAGCGAACCCAGACAAGCACCCAGAGTGCCGCAAGCGACAGGACGATCAGCGCCGCCAGCTGCTGTGAGACCGGATCCTCCAGTGCGCCGGACGGAGCACGTCGCGCCCGGGGCCGGCCACTCCGGCCATCGCTCTGGCCCACTGCCCGGTGACGATCGGACCAGGAGGGCGCCGGGATGACGTCATCGTCGTCCTCGGCCGGGGCAGGACGTGGGCGAACCTCCGGGGCCTGCTCGGGCCAGGATGCCGGGCGTGAGCGGGTTCGCGGTTGAGGGCGGGGATCGTGTGCCGTGGCTCCATAGTCTACAGCTCGCCGGTCAGGTCCACCGAGGGGACGCGGGGTCCCTGGCAGTCGGTCATCGGGCAGCGAGTCGTCCCGACGGCGGCCCATCCACGCCGGGGCACCATCCGGAAGCTCGGCTGACGGAAGGCTGTTGACCGGCGCGGCATAGCGTCCGGTACCACGCCCCCGGCTTGCCGGAGGATCGGTCCAGGACGGCTGGGAGGACGGAGGGCGGACATGGCTGCTGGAGCCGGCAACCGGGTCGCGGCGGGTTCGCAGCGGGGGCGCCTCATCGAACCGTCGGTCGTCCCCACGGGATGTCCCCCGGTCGTCGGACCAGTTCCGTTCGGGGTTGGCGGGCCGGCCGCGGGACTGGTCGGACATGCCTCTCTCTCGGCGAGTGGGTGCTGGATCGGTGGCGGGAACCGGTCCGGTCATGAGTCAGGAGTGGTCGCAGGATAGCACGACGCCCGGCCGAAATCGGCCGGGCGTCGTGCTCAGGAACCGGAGCGTCGTCAGGCGACGGGTGTAGCGACGGGCGTCCCGGGATCGGCCGTTGCCGGATCGGGCGTCCCACCGATCGTGACCGGGGTGCCGGCGTCGAACACGGGCGCACTGGCCGCCGCGCCGGTCGGGGCATTGACCGGCGGGGTGAACGCATCAGTGGCGGGCGTCGGCGTCGGATCGAGGTCACCGGACACGTTCGCCTCGGCTGCGCGGGCGTCCAGCCACTCCTGCACCGCCGCTTCCCGCACGGCGGTCAGCTGGTCTTCCGTGAATCCGCGGTCGGGGGACGATTCGAGGACCTGGACGATTTCCCACCCGTATGGCGTCTGGAACGGCTGGGTGATCGTTCCGGGTTCGAGCCCGGACACGGCATCCCACATCGACGTCTCGACGTCGTAGCGGGAGAACCAGCCGAGGTCGCCACCATTGGGAGCGGTCGCGGTATCGGCCGACAGTGTCCGTGCCAGCTCGGCGAAGTTGGCGCCGGCGCTCAGCTGGTCGTAGGTCTGCTGAGCAAGTTCCTGCGTCGAGAGCAGGATGTGCTGCGCATGGACCTGTGGACCGGACTGCCCGACCGAGTCATGGATCGATGCGGACACGCGCTCGCGGGCGAGGGCCGGCCGGGCGACCCACTGGATGTAATCAGACTCCTCGACGTTCGCCGCCTCGAATGCCCGCTCACGGTACTGCCGGAATCCGGTCTCGGCCTGATCGCGAGCGGACATCGCGTCTGGCGCCGGGGTTCCTTCAGCGGCCGGCGTGCCGGGGAGCGGGGTGCTGGCCGCATCCCCACCGGCAATCGGGGTAGCAGCGATCGGCGTACCGGCCCCGTCGACCGCCGGGGTCCCAGCCAGGGGATCTGGCGTGGTCGTCCCGGTCACCGCGGAGACGGCGGCCGTCTGGGTCGCCCACGAAGCGCGTTCCGGGATCAGCGTCGGCTCAGGAGTCGGCGTGATCAGCGGAGTTCCCTCCGGCGCGAACTGGTTGAGGACGAACGTGTCAACTTCCTCATCCGTGATATCGATGCCCTGCTCGGAGGCGTACTGGACGAACAGCTGATCCTCGACCAGGGTCTGCAGGAACTGCTGGTTGACGTCCGTGGAGCCCCAAAGGTCGTCCAGCTCGGCCTGGGCATTGGCGGCAGCGTTCTGATACTGGGAGGCCTGGTCGCCACTGACGACGCCAGCCAGGTAGGAGTACTGGTCCACTTGGTTGACCAGGGAGATCCCGCGTGCCTGCCAGTAATCCTCACGCGTAATGTCGGTGCCATTGACACTCGCCAGCGTCTGGCGCGGACGGATGACATCGGTCCAGATATAGGTACCGATCAGGATCACGGCGAGCAGACCGGCTACGGCGCCGAGACCGATGTAGAGCTGCTTCTGGCGCCTCGCCTCGCGTTCCGCGCGGGAGATACGCTTCGGCCGGTTGGGGGCGTTGCGGGACTTGGGCAGGCGCGCCTGCCGGATATCCGTTCGCTGCTGCCGACGGGGCCTTTGCTCTGCCACGGTCATTCCCTCAAGCCGGTTCGCGGGGCTCGAGCCGTGTGGCCGGTCCCCGCACGTAGTAACCATCCCGATACGACGAACGCACCGCCCGGCGGCCCGGTTCCCCGGCGTCAAGCGGTGCGTTTGTGGCCTGGCGACCGGAAGTCGGGTCCGGTCGCCGGGCGGGTGTCGCTAGAACGGAACGTCGTCCATGTCGCCGTAATCGGCTTCATTTCCCTGCGGCTGCTGGCGGCCACCACCGCCGCGCTGGCCACCGCCACCGTAATTGCCGCCGCCAGCGCCGCCACCCTCACTACCGCCGCCGCGTCCACCGACGAGCTGGAACTCGGAGGCGTTGACGTCGAGGGAGCTGCGCTGGGTGCCGTCCTGGGCCGTGTACTCGCGGAGTTCGACCCGGCCCTCGACGTAGATCTCGCGACCTTTGGCGAGTGCGCCGTTCTGGGTGAGCTTGTCCAGGGTCTCGGCGAGCTTGCCCCAGGCGGTAACCCGGAACCAGGTCGTCGACTCCTGCTGCTGACCATCCCGGTCGTTGAATCGGCGGCTGGTCGCGACGGAGAACTGCACGTTCATCGCGCCGCCCGGGGTGTAACGGGTTTCCGGATCACGGCCGAGATTGCCGATGATGTGAATCTTGTTGTAGCTCATCTGGCCTCCGTGCTACCCGTCACGCCTACCGCTCGGTGGCGTCCTCGGACGGGGTGCTGTCAGTGGCGGACGCGGTGCCCTCGCCGGAGACGGGGTCCGCGGCGGCCGGGATCTCCTCACCGGTCGCGCCGGTGACCGGGGCGGACGAAGCCGCCTCGCTGATCTCGGTTCCGGCAGCCGGGACATGGTCCGACGCGACCGCGTCGGTCGTGTCAGTCGCCTCGGCGACCTCCGCGGATGCGGCATTGGCCGCAGCGCCCTCACCCGCAGGAGCGCCGGCAGCAGCCCCCGTGTCGGTTGCTGGCGCGGTCTCGGCGGTCGGCGTGGCGGCCGGAGCAGGCTGCTGCTGCGTGGGGGCATTCTGCTGGGCGGCGGCCTGCTGGGCAGCCTGCTGCGCGGCAGCGGCCTGGCGCTGAGCCTCCTCAGCCTCGCGGGCCGCGGCGGCGTTGCGGAGCAGGTCGCCGGCGGCGATCTCGGTGCGCTCGGTCGGGGTGGCGGGCTCGGCGCCCTCCTCACCCTCGCCACCGGCCTTGATTGGCGGAGCCTCGTAGACGGTGATCATGTGCCGCAGCACCCGCTCGTCCAGCTTGAGGTCACGCTCCAGTTCCGAGACCTGACCCGGGACGAGATCGAACTGAATCACGCTGTAGAAACCGTCGCGGACATCCCGGCCGTTGTGGCGGATCGGGTAGGCGAACCGGCGCCGGCCCCAGGGAGCCTCGTGCGAGATCTGGTAGACGGTTCCACCGGCGGTGCGGACATAGCCGGTAACGGTCTCGAGCTGATCGAGGACCTGATCGTCGCCGACCTCGGGAGTGAAAATCGTCATCAGCTCATAGCTGCGAGCGGCAGGAGAGTAGTCGCGCAACGGGGGCTCCTTCCCATGGAGTCGCCTCGTCCGCGGGTACCGGGGTTGCGCTCCCGGGCCGGGAAGAGGCGGAAAGGCACGATGCCGGTTGGCATCTGCGGCTTTACGAAACAGTCGGATGACGCGCACGGCAACGCCGCCGGGCACACAGGCGGGCGACGATCGGCCGAAAGCAGACGGGGGAGTATAGCACGGGCATGGTATCGCACCTGACCCGTGCCGCCCGGCCTACCCCTCGAGGGTCAGTCCGAGGATACCGGCGCAGCGCCCCAGCTCGTTCTGGGCATCGCGGACATCGTCGGACTCCGGCGCTTCGAGGATGCTCAGCGCCATCTCCTGCAGGGCCCGGATGGCTTCCGGCGTGTCGAGGTCGTTCTCCAAGGCCTGGAAGAACTGATCCCGCAGAGTGGAGACGTCGAGCGGTTCATCCGGCCCGTCGGCGGGGAAGTTGAAGGCCTCTTCCAGATCGGCCGCGACCCGGCTCCACTCCTCGATCTCGTCGTCGAGGTACTCCCACTCGGTCCGGTAGTGATGCGAGAACAGGCAGAGGCGAATGGTGTCGGCGGAGTAGGTCTCGAGCAGTTCCCGGGCGAGGACGAGGTTGCCCAGCGACTTGCTCATCTTGGTGCCCTGGTAGGCGACCATCGCGACATGCATCCAGTACCTGACGAACGGTGTCTGGCCAGTTGCCTTCTCCGTCTGGGCAATCTCCGCCTCGTGGTGGGGAAAGATCAGGTCGCCGCCGCCGCCGTGAATGTCGATCGTGTCGCCGAGGAAATGCGTCGACATCGCCGAACACTCGATGTGCCAGCCCGGTCGCCCCGGACCCCACGGACTGTCCCAGGCCGGTTCGCCCTCTTTGGTCGCCTGCCACAGGATGAAGTCGAGCGGGTCACGCTTGTTCGGGTCGTCCGGGACGTTGCCCCGCTCATTGGCGGCGTCCAGCATCTGATCCCTCGGGATCTTGCTCAGCTGTCCGAAATCCGGGTCCTTCGCGACCTGGAAGTAGACACTGCCGTTGACCGGGTAGGCGTACCCGCCTTCGACCAGCCGTTCGATGATCCCGATCATGTCGTCGATGTGATCGGTCGCCTTGACGTAGTGGTCGAACGGCAGGGCGTTGAGGTCGGCCATGTCCTGCAGGTAGCGCTCGGTCTCGCGGTCGGCCAGCTCGCGCCAGTTCATGCCGACTTCGCCAGCCTTGCGGAGGATGTCGTCATCGATGTCGGTGACGTTCTGGACGTACGTCACGTCCAGTCCCTTGTACCGGAGGTACCGCGTCAGGATGTCGTACGTGAGGAAGGTGAAGGCATGACCGATGTGGGTGGTGTCGTACGGCGTCACGCCGCAGACGTAAAGCCCGACCGAACCGTCCCGGTCCGTGAACGTCTCGAGGCGACCGGTGAGGGTGTTGAACAGCTGCATCCCGTGGTGCTCCAGCGCCTTCCAGCGTTCGCGTGTGATCAAGCCCGAATGTCGCCCCGCTGAGGTGCCGGCAGTGACCGGCGGGGGTGGGTGCGACCGGATCTCGTCCCGGACCGGCAGTATATCCGAGCGTTCCCGCCCGCCGGGTCCATCTGCGCATGGGCCGACGGGAGATCACTGACCGGCGAGTATCATGGTCACCATCGTCCCGACGACAGATGCCGCGCCGGTCGATCCTGCGATCCGCGGCTGGAACTGATCCGGATCTCATGCAACCGCCTTCCCTTCCTACTTGCGTCTGGTGTCATCCCCGGTCGGTCACCTCGATGCGGCTCCGGGTCGTCCGGACGGGGCTGGTCCTGGTCCTGATGATGGTCGCGTTCGCGTCACTCACGGCGAGGGATCTGCGGGCCGGTTCGGAGGATCCGTCGACCCCTGCGGTGTCGGAGGTCTGTGCCACCGGTCGCCTGCACATTGGCCAGATCCCGGACCTCGACGCGCCGTGGTCCATCACGGTCGAGGCAGATCGGTCCCTGGCGGTCGAATGGCGCCCGGATGCTGTGCTGGTCGCCACGGATCTCGGCTGCGGCTTCCTGACCGACCAGCCGCGAATCCGGACGACCTTCTACTCGGCCGACGCGCGAGGCCTCTGGGACCCGGAGACGGCGCAGCTTCGCCCGCTCGATCCGGGTGCTCCGGCGCCCAAGGAGCTGCCGGCCGGCGTTGTCGACTGGCCGACCGTGTACGCCGCGATCATCGGCCTAGGGTTCTCCGACGACGACCAGGTCGGGGCGAGCGGCATAACCGTCCGTCTCAAGACCAACGAGGCGCACTTCGGACCCGATACCATCCCGGCCGAGACGGTCGTCGTGCACCTGACGGTCGGCGACGGCGCCGCTACCAGCGACGTCTATGTCGATGCCGAAACCGGCGAAACGTTCTCGTTCAATCCGGACGATCGACCCAATGACGAGCCTGCGGGATAGCAAGTCGCGCTCACCGATGACTACCGCTTGGAGATGCACCCCATGACGACCCCGGTCCCCATCGAGACCATCGCCGAGCGGGCGGTCGCCGTCCTGAGTCGACATCCGTCCGGCCTATTCACCGACATCGACGGCACGATCAGCCGGATGGCTCCCCATCCCGACGACGCTACGGTCGAGCCGGAGGCGCGGGCGGCGCTGGCGTCGATCGCCCCTCATCTCGACATCTGCGGGATCGTCACGGGCCGGGCTCTGGATGTCGCGATGGGGCTGGTCCAGCTTGACCAGCTCTCCTACGTCGGTAACCACGGGCTGGAATGGCGGCTCGACGGAACGCACGAGGACAATCCGGCCGCGCTGGCTGGCCGGGATCGGCTGCAGAAGGCCCTCACGGAGATCGCGGAAGCCGCCGAGCAGCGCGAGCTCACGGAGGGGCTGCTCCTCGAGGACAAGCGCCTGAGCGCGACCGTCCATTACCGGCAGTCGCCTGCGCCGGAGCGGTTCTTTGAAGAGATGCTGCCGGTGCTGACGATGACGGCGGCAGCCAACGGGCTCCAGCTCGTACCTGGCCGGATGATCATGGAGTTGCGACCAAGCACCGGGATCACCAAGGGAACGGCGCTGCGTGACATCGTTGAAAGTCGCGGACTCAAGGGGGTCGTCTTCTCCGGCGATGACATCTCCGACGTCGAAGGGTTCGCGATTCTCAGGGAACTGCGGGACGCCGGGACGATCGACGCCCTGATCATCGGGGTGGTCGGTCCGGACACCCCCGTCTCCGTCCGCGAACACAGTGATGTCCAGGTGGCAGACCCGGGTGAGATGTCGTCCGTCCTGACCGCTATTGCGAACAGGCTCGATCGGTCAACGGGGGGAGCTGCGTGATGATGGTGATGACTCCGAACCGACGCGTATCCGGACTGATCGGCGCCCTGGCGTTGATCCTCGCCCTGACCGGACTGGTCGCCACGATGAGTGTCCGGGCCCAGGAGGCGACACCGGCCACTCAGTCCGGCTCCCTCGTGCCGGCCGCTCCACCCTGGCGCGCCGAACTGGTGCCGAGGAACCGGCCCCTTGTCGTTACCGTCGGCGACACCGAGGTACCGGTGGAGGTCGCCAACAACGACCGGGAGCGCTCGCTCGGGTTGGGCCAGCGTGATGGCTTGCTGCCGGGGACCGGCATGCTGTTCGTCTTCGACCAGGAGCCGGAGATCCGCAACTTCTGGATGGGCGGGATGCGGTTCTGCCTGGACATCGTCTGGGTCGACGGCGGCGAGATCATTGGCGCGGCGCAGAACACCTGTCCCGGGCCACCGGGTGAGGGACAGGACCTGATCCCGCGTCACCAGTCGCCGGGCGTCAGCGAGTACGTCCTGGAGGTCCCGGCCGGCTTCCTTGCCGAGAATGGCTACGGTGTCGGGACGCCGGTCACGTTCAGTGTCGACCCGTACAGCCTCCCCGTACCGGACGAGGACGCGGGGTAGTCGCACGAGGCGACGGCGGGACACCTGATTTTGTCTCGTCGGCGCCCTTGACACCGGCCTGCACGATGACTACCATTCGTTGCCGTGCTGACTACACGGTCGCACAGCAAGATCTGCGGTGAGCGGGAGTAGTAGGCCGGCACCAAGCGAGTTGCCGGTCGGTGCGAGGCAACACACGCGCCGAACTCGCCCGTGAGCATCGTCCGATGAGGACGACGGGTCGCCTCCGATAGCAGGCGCTTGAGTGGTCTGGTGAGACGGACGCCCACATCTGGGGCTCTAGCTCAATCGGGAGAGCGCAACACTGGCAGTGTTGAGGTACGGGGTTCGAATCCCCGGAGCTCCACCAGTAGCGCCCGTCGCCAGTCAACCAGGGTGGTAACGCGGGAGCAGACGCCTCTCGTCCCTGTCATGGGGACGAGGGGCGTTTTGTCGTTTTCGAGCGCTTGACGAGAGAACAGGGGATCGGGATGGCGGAGCAGGGAACGCGGACGGTCGAGCAGACGGATAGCCGCCGGGTCCAGGAGGGCTACGACGCGGCAGCGGTCGAGTCCCGCTGGAAGCGGCAGTGGCAGGTGGACGATCTGTACCGGGTTGACGATGACGCGCCGGGCGACAAGTACTACGCGCTGACCATGTTCCCGTACCCCTCCGGCGTCCTCCACGTCGGGCACTGGTGGGCGTACACGATCCCTGACGCCCACGCCCGCTACCGGCGGATGCGGGGTGACAACGTCCTGATGCCGATGGGCTACGACGCGTTCGGGCTGCCCGCCGAGAACGCCGCCATTCGGAACAACATTCACCCCGCTGCCTGGACCGTCGACAACATCGAGGACATGTCCGAGCAGTACCGCTCGATGGGTCCAATGATCGACTGGACCCGGAAAGTCGTGACCTGCACGCCGGAGTTCTACCGCTGGAACCAGTGGCTGTTCCTGCGGATGCTGGAGCGCGGCCTCGCCTACCGCGCCCCGGGGACCGTCTGGTGGTGCCCGAAGGACCAGACGGTCCTCGCCAACGAGCAGGTCATCGACGGCGATGTCTGTGAGCGCTGCGGATCGAAGGTCTACAAGCGCGAGCTGGAGCAGTGGTACTTCCGGATCACGGAGTACGCCGACGCCCTGCTGGACGGCCTGGAGACGGTCGACTGGCCTGATCGCGTCAAGACGATGCAGCGCAACTGGATCGGCAAATCGCGTGGTGCCCGCCTCGGCTTCCGGCTGGATAGTGGCGAGTCGCTGGAGGTGTTCACGACCCGCCCGGACACCGTCTTTGGCGCGACCTTCATGGTCATGGCGCCGGAGCACCCGCTCGTGTCCGCAATCACCACGGATCAGCAGCGTGTCGAGGTCGACGCCTACGTCGACCAGGCGCGCCGGCAGTCTGAAGTTGACCGGATGAAGCAGGACGCCGACAAGCCCAAGTCCGGCGTGTTCACCGGCGCCTACGCGACCAATCCGGTCAACGATGAGCGTATCCCGATCTGGATCGCCGACTACGTCCTGATGAGCTACGGGACCGGCGCGATCATGGCCGTCCCGGCGCACGACGAGCGCGACTTCGCCTTTGCCCGGGCCCACGGCCTGAAGATCATCCCGGTCATCCAGCCGGAAGACGCCGAGCAACTGGACGGCGCGACGATGGAGGCGGCCTACGTCGGACCCGGTCTGATGATCAATTCCGGCCAGTTCGACGGCACGAGCGTCCCGGAGAGCATCGACACGATCGTCGACTGGCTGGCCGGGCAGGGCCGTGGTCAGGCCGAGATCAATTACCGCCTGCGAGACTGGTTGATCTCCCGGCAGCGCTACTGGGGTACGCCGATCCCGGTCGTCTACTGCGACAGCTGCGGCATGGTCCCGCTGTCCGACGACCAGCTCCCCGTCGAGCTGCCGCTGGACGCCTCGTACACGCCGACGGGCCAGAGCCCGCTGGTGTCGAACGAGGCCTTCCTCCACACCACGTGCCCATCGTGTGGCGGTCCGGCCCGGCGCGAGACCGACACGATGGACACCTTCGTCGACTCGTCCTGGTACTGGTTCCGGTACACCTCGCCCCACTACGAGGAGGGGATGTTCGACCCGGCCAAGGTGCGTGAGTGGACCCCGGTCGACCTGTACACCGGTGGGATCGAGCACGCGATCCTGCACCTGCTCTACGCCCGGTTCATCACCCATGTCCTCAACGAGATGAGTCTGGTCGATCACACCGAGCCGTTCCGCCGCCTCCGCAACCAGGGGATCATCCTGGCCGAGGATGGCACCAAGATGTCCAAGAGCCGCGGCAAGCAGGTCAGCCCCGATCCGATCGTCGAGCAGTGGGGGGCAGACACGCTCCGGCTCCACCTGATGTACCTCGGCCCGTGGGAGCTAGGCGGCCCATGGAACGACAACTCCATCGTCGGCATGAACCGGTTCATCCGCCGGGCCTTCCAGGTCGTGTCCGAGACGGCAGGCCGGCAGATTGACGCCGACGCGACGTCGCCGGCAGCCAGGGACCTGCGCCGGCTGACACACCAGACGATCCGGAAGGTGACGAGCGACATCGAGGGCTTCGCGACCAACACGATGGTCGCCGCGCTCATCGAGTTCACCAACGCACTGATGGCGCAGCGGGAGACGGAGGTCGTCCGCACCGGTGCGTGGCGCGAGGCCGTCGAGGCGCTCGTCCTGATGATGGCGCCGGCCACCCCGTTTGTCGCCGAGGAGATGTGGGAGCGGCTGGGCCAGACATACTCCGTCCACCATCAGCCGTGGCCCGTCTTCGATTCGGCGCTGCTCGTCGTCGACGAGGCCGAGCTGGTCGTCCAGGTCAACGGCAAGGTCCGCGACCGGATTACCGTCCCGGTCGGGCTGGAGCAGGATGCGGCCGTCGAGCAGGTCCTGGCGCTGCCGAAGGTGCGGGAGTTCGTCGGCGAGAAGACCCTGGCCAAGGTTATCTACGTCCCTGGTCGGCTGATCAATCTGGTCGTCAAGGGGTAGCAACCCCGGTCAGATGGAGTCCGGGGGAGCCCTGTCCGTTGCCCCCGGACGCTGGCGTCAGCCCCAAACGTCATCATGATGCCGACTATCATCGGGTCGGTTCACAGGACCGAAGCCCGGTTCATCGAAAACACAGAAGGGGCGGTGCCAATTCGGCGCCGCCCCTTCTGCTGTCCTGTCGCTGCCGTGGCGCTGCTACTCCGCCGGCACCAGTTCCCGGACCGGGTCGCCGACGACCGACTCGCTCGGGACGACCTGCGAGTGCTCGGGTTCCCAGCGTAGGTTGAGGTTGCGGTTGGCGCCCGCCTCGTCGAATCGCTTGTACTCGGTCGTGTGCGGCGCCGAGCGGACGATCTCCGGCGTCTCGGTCGATTCCCACGCGATCTGCTTCATCGCGACGACGAACTCGTCCAGGACTTCGATCGACTCCGTCTCGGTTGGCTCAATCATCAGACACTCGGGCACGACCAGCGGGAAGTAGGTCGTCGGCGGGTGGATTCCGAAGTCCAGCAGCCGCTTGGCGATATCGACCGCCTTGACGCCGCTGGCCTTCTGGCGGGTCGCCGAGATGACGAACTCGTGCATGCAGGTCCGGTCGTACGGGACGATGTAGTCGTCCTGCAGCTGGCTCTTGAGGTAGTTCGCGGCCAGGACCGCGTCCTCGCTCACCGTCCGCAGCCCCTCGCCACCGTGCATCCGGATGTAAGTGTAGGCCCGGACATGCATGCCGAAGTTGCCATGGAACGAGTGCAGCCGGCCGATGCTCTCGTTGGGCTGGAACCACTCGTACCGGCTCTCGCCCGCCGTCTCCCCGTCGACCTTGCGGACCCGGGGTCCGGGCAGGTATTCGACCAGGTGCTCGCGGACGCCGACCGGACCGGAGCCCGGACCACCGCCGCCGTGCGGGGTCGAGAACGTCTTGTGCAGGTTGAAGTGCATGACGTCGATCCCGAGGTCACCGGGCCGGGCGATGCCAAGGATGGCGTTGAAGTTGGCACCGTCGTTGTAGACCAGTCCGCCCGCGTCGTGGACGATCGTGATGACGTCCTCGATGCCCTCGTCCCAGAGTCCGAGCGTGTTCGGATTGGTGATCATCAGTCCGGCGATGTGCGGCCCGGCCATCTCGCGGAGCTTCCCGAGATCGACGTTGCCCCGCGTGTTGGATGGAACCGTCTCGACCTTGAATCCGGCCATGATCGCCGTGGCGGGGTTGGTACCGTGGGCGCTATCCGGGACGAGGATCGTGGTCCGGGCGGTGTCACCCCGGGCGGCGTGGTAGTCCCGGATCATCAGCACGCCGGCCAGCTCGCCATGGGCTCCGGCGGCGGGTTGCAGGGTAACGGCGGAGAACCCGGAGATCTCGGCGAGCATGTCCTGCAGCTCGCTCATCAGCTCCAGGGCGCCCTGGACGGTCGCGTCCGGCTGATACGGGTGGATGCCGGCGAACCCGGGGTACCGGGCCACGGCCTCGTTCACCTTCGGGTTGTACTTCATCGTGCAGGAGCCGAGCGGATAGAAGTTGAGATCGATCGCGTGGTTCTTCTGGCTGAGGCGGGTGAAGTGGCGAATGACGTCGATCTCGCTGACTTCCGGCCAGTCGAGGGACTCGCGGGCCATGCCTTCGGGGAGCGGTGTTTCGGGGACATCGGGCGCCGGCACGCGGACGCCACGGCGGCCCGGAGAGGCCAGGTCGAAGATCAAGGGCTCGACCGACATGTCGGGGGTACTCCTGCATCGCCGGGCGGCGATGGTGCGGGCACTGGGGCGTGTGCCCGGATTGGGTGTCACTCTCGCGATGGTAGCACCGGGCGTGGGCTCGGACCACCAAGACGCGGGTTTGGGACCGGCATGGTGATGGAAGGTTCGGTCCAACGGTACCGGGTCAGGGCGTCGCCGGAGCGACGGCGAGCGGGTCCTCATCGTCACGCGGAGGCTCGCGGTGGGCCTGGCGCTGGGAAGCGGCGAGCACGGGGATCATCAATCCACCCATGACGATCGCGATGACCAGCGGGACCCGGGGGCCGATCTCGTAGATGAAGCCGGCCAGGATCGGCGCAGTCGAGAAGGCCGTCCCGCCGAGCAGCTCGATCAGGGCGAACCCCCGGGAGCGGTCGGCCGGACGAGCCTGGGCGCCCATCGCTGACGAGAACAAGGTCCAGGCCGAGAAGACGCAGCCGCGCAGGATGAACGCGACGATCAGCAGTGGAGTCCAGGCGGTCTGGGTGAAGATGGCGAACCCGGCAATCGTCAGCGCCACCGCGAGCGCCGCTCCGAGGAACTGGTTCTGTTGCATCCAGCGCGACCGTGAGACCGCAAATCCGAACGAGACGGTACCGATCGCCTGCAGGGCGGCGTACTGGGCGATGCGCGCTTCCGGGATCCCGCGAACATTCTCGAGGTAATAGGGGAGTAGTGAGATCCCGATGCCGAGCGACAGGATCGTGGCAGCATGCAGGATCACGATCCGGCGCAGGCGGGAGTCGCTGAGGGCCTGCCGGTAACTGGACGTCGCCACGGGTTCGACGGCGGCGGAGTCGGCGGTCGTCGTGGTACGCGCGACCCGACGCCGAGCCAGCCAGGCCAGTGGCCTCGGCGCTGCCGGCAAGTTTCTGAGCGCCGCGAAGCAGCCGACCGACGCCAGGGTGAACATGGCGGTCGTGAAGATCGCGCCGCGCAGCCCAAACTCGCCGATCACGGCGCCGGCGACCAGCGGACCAAGACCGAGCGCGACCCCGGGTCCGACGACGAAGATCAGGGCGAAGATCCGGGTGGTATCGCCTTTGGCTTGTCCCGCGACGTGGGCCTGGATTTGCGGAAAGGCGATCTCGCCGACGCCGAGTGCCGCGACGACCGGCAGAAGCATCCGCCAGTCCTGCGCGAAGACGGCGAAGAAGTAGCCGGCGAAGGCGATCGTGCGTGCACCGACGAGGACGATGCGCGAGCCGAGGCGATCGGCGATGGCCGCGGACGGCGGCATGATCACCAGCCGGATGATGCCCGACGCACCAACGATGAAGCCGACGACGGGAACCGAGGCGCCCAGCGAGGCGATGTAAAGCGGCCAGATGCTCCAGTAGGCGCTGAACGCCGCCTCGACGAAGAACATGGCCCAGAAGGCAAAACCAAGCTCTCGCCCGAGACCGAAATGCCACTGCGGGATCTGCACCCGCCCGATCCGATTCACGTCTTCAACCCCGCCAAGCTGTCCGGTCCGCCCCGGATCCAACGCGCGCGACGACCTGACGGGCGATACTTCGCGCGCCGGGCGTTCCCTGTGGCCGTTCTGCACAGTTGCGGCGCGCATTGTCGCGCAAACGGACTGAAGGCGTTTGGCTCCCTGCCGCCGCCGCCACCCCGTGAGACCGAGGAACCGCGTGTCCGAGCATCCCGTCGCCAGCGATCCTGCCACCCTGCCCTTCCGGGTCGACTCCCTTCGGGAGGCCTACGCCTGGGTTGACGCCAATCCGTCAGCTTCTGGGCCATGGACGATCGCGTCCGAGCAACGCTCGTCCAGCGCGGCGGGAATCCTGACGATGGGATTGACCGCGCCGGATGGGGATGGCGCCACGGTCCGGTTCGAGACCGGGCACTTCGGCGCGTCAGGTGGTCGGCAGCGTCTCGGTGTGGACCCGACCCAGGCGCTGGACGAACTCATGGCGAAGGTCGCGGAGTACGCCGCGGCCAATCCCCCGCATCACCCGGGTTCGCTGCCACGCTTTCCGGTCCCGTCACCGCGCTACGCCGGCGCGGTCGAGGTCCCGCTCGCCATCCTCGCCACCGACGATGCCGGCCGGCCGGGCCTGTTCGCTCCGGCCAAGGTGGTCGTCGTGCGCCTGGAGGACGGACAGCCGATCGGCATCGGCGACTACCCAGGCTTCGATCCTGAGGTCTGGCCGCCCGCCCGGCTGGGCGACTGGCCCCCATCCGGAACGACCGGCATGAGCCGCCCGCGGCTCGCCGCCACGGTGGCCCGATTCAACGGGGTCTGGCTGCGTCTACTCGAAGCCGCCGTTGCTTCCACGACATATCCACAGATCCATGCTGAAAGAGACGAAGCCGCTCGCCTGCTCGCGGCGCTCGAACTGGACGGGATGAGCAGGATCTACCGGACGCTGAATCCGGCGTTCTGGTCAACCCTGGGCGGCCGTGACGTCTGAGTTACAGCGGCAACGCATCCGGAGCGACCGCGGAGGCATCGGGTTGCTCGGGAACCGGGCCGCAGCTGGTGGTCTGGCTGCCTGCAACGGTTAGATGGAGCCGCGCGCATTTCCCGGGCGAGGGCTGGATACTGGTTCGCCACCGTCAACGACGTCGTGTCGGGCCGGAAAACCGGTGTCGCCCGGTCGATCTGATCACGCTCGGTGACAGCGATATCTTGACACGGTTCGTATCAACATCTATCCTATACATCGTAGTATACGGAGGATGAACCCGATGGGACCGCGTCACGCCGAACCCCTCTTCGTTATCAGCGTCGCGGCCCGCCTCGTTGAGATGCACCCCCAGACGCTCCGCAAGTATGAGCGTGAGGGATTGATCGCCCCGTCCCGGACGCAGGGCAACCTGCGCCTGTATTCCGACCGCGACATCGAGCGGTTGCGGCAGGTGAAGTACCTGGTCGAGCAGCGCGGCCTGAACCTGGCCGGCGTCCAGCTTGCCCTCGAACTCACCCAGCGCCTCCGTGAGCGTCGCGCTCGCCTGGGACAGGCGCTGGTCGATGCCCAGAAGTCGGGGACAAGCGATCCGGCGGCGGCGGGTCTCTTCGATGCGCTAGCTGAGTCCTGGGACGACCTGCACCTTGTGCTGGCACACCTCGGACATATCGACCAGAACCCTGAGTCCACCACCCGGCCTCGGCGGCAGAGCAGCGAATCAGCGGCGACCGCCCAGGACTGATTCGCCGGTCAGCCATCCGCGACCAACCTGCCGACTTTTCGTCGAAACGCGTCCACCACTGGATCAGACACTGGGGTCTGCGGCCCGGTCCGATCCAGCGTAGCCATGCCAATCGCCCATCGTGATCTGAACCTGACTTCAGGAGAGGTACGTGCCCATGTCGACCAGTGCCACCCCACGTTTCACCGAACTGGCCCAGCAGGCGATCGTCTCTGGCCAGCGCCTGACCGAGGAGCGCAAACTCGCCACCTTCGAGACGGAAGCCCTGCTCTACGGCCTGCTTGATCAGCCTGAGGGCGTCGTTCCCCAGTTGATCCTCAAGCTGGACCGTGACCCAGCCGCTCTGCTCCGCGACGTCACGGCGGAGCTCGATCGCGCCCCGACGCTGCAATACAGCGCTGACGCCAACATCGGTGTCGGTTTGCGCCGGGCGCTCGATGCTGCCCAGAAGGAAGCGGGCCGTCTCGGCGACGAGTACGTCTCGACCGAGCACCTGCTGCTCGGCATCATCTCGACCGAGACCAGCGGCGCCGCCCGGTTGCTCGCCCGCCACGGGATCACGGCCGACGCCATCCAGCGGGCCCTGCTCGAGGTCCGCGGCGGCCAGCGCGTGACCAACCCGAATCCCGAGGCGACCTATCAGTCCCTTGAGAAGTACGGCAACGACCTCACGCAGTACGCCCGTGACGGCAAGCTCGACCCGGTCATCGGCCGGGACGAGGAGATCCGCCGCGTCATCCAGGTCCTGTCCCGACGGACCAAGAACAACCCGGTCCTGATCGGCGAGCCCGGCGTCGGCAAGACGGCCATCGCCGAGGGTCTCGCCCAGCGGATCGTCCGGGGCGACGTCCCGGAGGACCTGCGGGACAAGCGGATCGTCGCACTGGACCTCGGTGCGCTGGTCGCGGGTGCCAAGTTCCGCGGCGAATTCGAGGAGCGCCTCAAGGCGGTCCTGAAGGAGGTCAAGGACGCCGAAGGGCGGATCATCCTCTTCATCGATGAGCTGCACACCGTCGTCGGGGCCGGCGCCGCCGAGGGTTCGCTGGACGCCAGCAACATGCTCAAGCCGATGCTGGCCCGTGGCGAACTCCACACCATCGGCGCGACGACGCTGGACGAGTACCGCAAGCACATCGAGAAGGACGCAGCGCTGGAGCGCCGATTCCAGCCCGTGCTGGTCGGCGAGCCGACGGTCGAGGACACGATCTCGATCCTCCGCGGTCTTCGCGAGCGGTACGAGGTTCACCACAAGGTCCGGATTCAGGACTCGGCGCTCGTCGCTGCGGCCGTCCTGTCCAACCGCTACATCGCCGACCGGTTCCTGCCCGACAAGGCGATCGACCTGGTCGATGAGGCCGCCAGCAAGATCCGGATGGAGATCACGTCCATGCCGGTCGAGCTGGACGAGGCCGAGCGCCGGATCATGCAGCTCGAGATCGAGCGTGAGGCGCTCCGCAAGGAGAAGGACCAGGCGTCGATCGAACGGCTGAAGACGCTTGAGCACGATCTGGCCGGCTTCAAGGAGCAGCGCGACGCCCTCAAGAGCAAGTGGGACCAGGAGCGCGAATCCATCTCCGCCATCTCCGAGCTGCGCGACGAAATGGACAAGACCCGGACCGAGATCGAGCAGGCCCAGCGCGCCTACGACTACAACCGCGCCGCTGAGCTCCAGTACGGCCGGCTCGTCGAACTGGGCGAGAAGGTTGCGGAGGAGGAGCGCCGCCTGGCGACCCTCCAGGCCGCCGGCCAGCTGCTCAAGGAAGAGGTCGACTCCGAGGACATCGCCGAGGTCGTCGGCCGCTGGACCGGTATCCCGGTCAACCGGCTCATGGAAGGCGAGATGGAGAAGCTCGTCCACATGGAGGAGCGCCTCCACGATCGTGTGGTCGGACAGGATGAGGCGGTCGAGGCGGTCGCCAATGCCGTCCGCCGCAGCCGGGCCGGGTTGAACGATCCCAATCGACCTCTTGGCTCGTTCCTCTTCCTCGGTCCAACGGGCGTCGGCAAGACCGAGCTGGCGCGATCGCTGGCGGACTTCCTGTTCGACAGCGACCAGGCCATGATCCGGATCGACATGTCCGAGTACATGGAGAAGCACACCGTCAGCCGGCTGGTTGGTGCTCCTCCGGGCTACGTCGGCTACGACGAGGGAGGCCAGCTCAGCGAGGCCGTCCGTCGCCGCCCGTACTCGGTGGTCCTGTTCGACGAGATCGAAAAGGCCCACCCGGATGTCTTCAACGTCCTGCTCCAGGTCCTGGACGATGGGCGGCTGACCGACGGACAGGGCCGGACGGTCGACTTCCGCAACACGGTCATCATCATGACCAGCAACCTGGGCTCGGCCTTCCTGACCGGTCCAGACATCGGTGGCAACGCGCGTGACCAGGTGATGGAGCTGCTCCGTAGCACGTTCCGGCCGGAGTTCCTGAACCGGATCGACGAGACAATCATCTTCAGCGCCCTCAACCGGGCGCAGCTGGCCGAGATCGTCGGGATCCAGCTGGCGACCGTCGCTTCCCGGCTGGCGGACCGGAATATCACCCTCGACGTCACCTCCGCGGCCCGGGAGCGGCTGGCCACGCGCGGCTACGACCCGGTCTATGGAGCACGACCGCTCAAGCGGCTGATCCAGAAGGACGTTCTTGATCCCCTGGCGATGCGGCTGCTGTCCGGCAAGCTCCACGAGGGCGAGCAGGTCACGGTCGATGTCGGTGTGGACGGTGGCCTGGTCTTCCACGCCAACCTGACTGAAGCGCCGATGGTCGCCTGACGGAATCAACCTGCGCACACGTAACCGATCCTGCATGCGACGCCCCCGGCCACACGGCCGGGGGCGTCGTTCGTGCGGGACCGGGTTCAGCCGCCATGGACGGGCAGAATGTCTCCATAGTCATACATTCGTCACAGGCGGCAGGTACGGTAGGTGGGCAGCAGGCGACCAGGCGGTCGATCCTGGCGCCAGGCGGCGACCTGTCCACTGGTTGGACGGTCATCCGGTGTTGTCTGGCAGACGAGACGGAGGAAAGACGTTGGACGATTCGCGGATCCGACCAGCACGGCATTGGTCGCTGACTCTCCGGGGGCTCGCGGTAGCGATCCTCCTCTGTGGCGCGTTCTCCACGACGGTATTCGCCGCCAGCCAGTCCGACGTCAACCAGGGTGCGACGCCCGCGGCAGGCGACGGGACGACCGACTCCACTTCGGCCGCGGCTCCGGCTGATTCGCAGGCCTTCGTCACGCTGAATCTCGATCCGGAATCCGCCCAGTTCCAGGACAGCGCTGAGCTCTCCGAGCGAGCCGGGTTCAACGATCTCGTCGCGTCGTTCCTCGATCTCGGCGACGTCGAGGCTCAGCAGATCGAGGCGCTCCTCTCGACCCTGGCGCTGACCGAAATCGGCGTCGCCATCCCGCCTGTGGACATCGAGGCGGTCGAGGCCGCGTCGACGGCCGCCGCCAACCAGGACCCCACCGCGGCCACCGACATCGCCGAGACGGCGACCGTCGCCGTGATCCTGGCGTCGTCCGACGCAGAGACGGCCTTCGGATTCCTGACCGAGCAGCTTCCGGCTCTGGCCGGTCTGCCGGCCGACGAGGTTTCCGAGTCCGATTACGAGGGCGTGACGATCGTCCAGCTCGGCGCGGGCGACGCCGGCGATCTGCCGGTCTACCTGGCCCAGGTCGATGACCTGATCGTCGTCTCGCCGACCGAGACCGAGATCCAGGACTCGATTGACGCCGCCCGGGGCAATGCCGACGACATCACCACCAACGCCGGCTACCAGCAGGTGACCGAGGTGATCGGTGGCGAGTCGATGCTGTTCAGCTACGCGGACAGCGCATCGGCCTTCAATGACCCGGCCTACCAGGAGTTCCTCTCGGGTATGGCGCTCGATCCCGCACTGCTCGGGTCGTTTGCCGGCTACAGCGGCCTCCGGGTCTATGCCGACATCGCCGCCCCGGGGTTCCGGGTCGATACCGTTCATGTCCCGGTCGGTGCGGCCGGCGGCACGCCGGTGGCCATCCCCGAGTACTCCTCGGGGATGACCGCGCAGGTGCCGGACAGCACCATGATCTACCTCGGTGGGAACGATCTCGGTGCGATGCTCGCGCCGATCATCTCGATCGGGATCGCATCGGGAGCCGCCAGCCAGGCGATCTACGCGCTCGACGGATCGTCGGACGATGGCGCTGCGGTGGCGGGGACGCCCGAACTGACCGAGGACGAGAACTACGACGGCATCGCGAACCTGATCAACAGCTACGTGACGCTCCTGGCCGGCGAGTACGTCGTCGCCATCGGCGCCCCGGACATGGACACCCTTAACGATCCCAACAGCCTGTTCGCGCTGTTCGCCACCGAAGTCAGCGACTCCGCTCCGTTCGAGCCGCTCATCGACCCGATTGGCGAGCTCCTGTTCGGCGCAGATCAGACGGTCAGCGTCACCACCGAGCAGATCAACGGCAATGAGATCTACACCGTCGGCTCCGCGGACCGCGAGGCTGGCACTGGGGACGTGACGTTCTCCTACGGCATCGTCGACGGCCAGCTTGTCCTCGGCCTGGGCGACTCGGTGGAGACGTACATCAACGGTCCGGCAACCTCCCTCGCTGATGACCCGCAGTACCAGGCGACGTTCGACGCGCTTGGTGTCGACCCCGCTACCGGTGCGGTCGTCTACATCGACTTCGCCACGATGATTCCCTTGGTGCTGATGGGCGCCGAGGTCTTCGCCACCGAGGGTCCCGCCATTGCCGGCAGCCCCGGCTCCGAAGCGGACGCCGATCCTGCCTGCGCCGAGTACGCCACGCAGGGCGACGCCCAGGTTGCCTACGATGAGGACCCGGTCGGGCTGGCGGAGCTCGACCTGGACTTCGACGGCGATGCGTGTGAGGACTTCTTCAGCACCGGCTCCGGTGGCGCTACCCCGACCGCTGGTGGGGCGACCGACCCGCTGGCGATCGACTTCAGTGCCATCCTGTCCTACGGGCAGGTGACGTCCGCAGGTGACGGGTACACCACTTCCCAGGGCCTGCTGCTGCTCGAAGAGGAGTAGCCGTCGCGTCCGGCAAGCAATCTGAGTGACGATGCCCGGCCGGGTTTTGGCCGGGCATCGTCACTTCCCGGTACTCGGTTTACGCGCTCGGACATTGGACCGCGCGAGACAGAGGGAGCGATCCAGAGCCGGAATCCGGGGGGATAACAGGGTTCTGGTGGGCCCGGAACCGGTGTCCTTTTCACCCTCCAACCTTGACAGGAACCGGTCAGAGTGGCTATCCTTTCCGTGTTAGCACTCTCGTCGTTAGAGTGCCAACGAGGAGAAGCGCGAGACGCATGACCGACCGAGTTCCAGGTGACCAGCCGAAGAGGGATGTGACACCCGGGCCTTTCCTGCCCGGCCATGCCGGTGTCCCGCGGGCGCTCGGGCCTGGTCAGCGTACGGTCCGGGCGACGGTATCCACCGTTGCGCCGATGTCAGCCGGCCGTCGCTCGTCCGCCGTCCCGGACGGTGGCGAATGGACCAGGCCCAGCGTCTTTCGCGATGTCAGCATCTCGGATCGCCAGCGGCTGATCCTGAAGCTGATCGTTCAGGAACACGTCCAGAGTGGCCGGCCAGTCGGGTCCAAGGCCCTGACCGAGAAGTACGTGCTCGGATTCTCCTCGGCGACCATCCGGAACGAGATGTCCGAGCTCGAGTCGGCCGGGTTCATCCAGTCACTGCACACCAGCGGCGGACGGGTTCCCACTGACCTCGGCTACCGGTACTTCGTCCACATGCTGATGGACACGCCCGAACTCCCGTCGGGCGACCAGATCATGATCCGCCACCAGTTCCGGCAGGTGGAGGCACAGCTCGAGCAGTGGGTAGAGCTGGCAGCGGTAGTCCTGGCCGAGACGGCCCGGTCCGTTTCCGTCGTCACCGCACCACGACCGGCGGTAGCCCGGCTGCGCCACCTGGAGCTGATCTCGCTCCAGCCGCGCCTGGCGCTCCTGATTCTGGTCACCCAGGACAGCATGGTCCGGCAGGTCATGCTGCGCTGGCCGGAGGACACGGATCAGCCGGCGCTCAGCCAGCTGGCTGACGAGCTCGTCGGCCAGCTGAGCGGGATGACGGTATCCGAGGTCAGGGATCAGGTCGGGCGCTCCAGTGGGGCCAAGCGGTTCGTCATCGAACGAATCGCCGCGACTCTCGGTGCGCTGGACGCAGTCGAGCAGGTCGAGATCCGGCACTCCGGACTCGAGAACGTCCTGACCCAGCCGGAGTTCGCCGGGGCGGAGTCCCAGGCACTCCTGGAGATCCTCCGGGGTGGTGGTTTCCTCAGCGCCCTGTTGCCGCAGGTCGAGAACGGTTCCGGCGTGCAGGTGTTCATCGGTGACGAGAACCCTACCTCGGAACTGCGGCGCTTCGGTGTCGTCCTCGCGACCTATGGGGTCGGCGGAGAGGTCTCCGGGCTGCTGGGTGTCCTTGGGCCGACGAGGATGGCCTATGGCCGCTCCATCTCATCGGTGCGCTACATGGCCCAGTTGATGAGTGGCCTGGTCGCGGACCTGTACGGAGGCCAGTCCCCAACCATGAACGAGCGATTCGATCAATGAAGGATGGTGACGTGACAGACGAGCGAACGACCGGACCTGACGGCGCTGTTGGTGATACGCCCGGCAGCGCCGGGAGCAACGGTTCGGCAGATGACGCCCTCGACCTTGATCTCGAGGATTTGGTCCCGGCGGACGGCATCGACGATGAGGACATCGACATCGATGCCCTGATCGCCGAGCGCGATTCCTACCAGGACCAGTTCACCCGCGCCCGGGCCGACTACCAGAACCTGCGTCGCCGGGTCGAGAGCGAGCGGGCCACGGCGCGACAGCAGGTCGCCCGGGACATCCTGCTTCAGCTGCTGCCCGTCGTCGACGACTTCGAGCGCGCGATGAGCAACGCCCCGACCGCCGAGGATCAGCAGACCTGGGTCTCCGGTACCCGGATGGTCGGGAAGAAGATGCTTTCGATCCTCGAGCGCAATGGTGTCCGTCGGTACGAATCCGTCGGACAGCCGTTCGACCCCCGCCGGCACGAGGCTGTGGCGACCGACGGTGCCGGGACCCATGTGGTCGAGGCGTATCAGGAGGGGTACCTCCTGGGTGACACCGTCCTCCGACCGGCCATGGTCCGGACCGGAGACGCCCCGGCGTCGTCGGGAGAGGATGGCGCGGCGGAAAGTGACCCGCCCGTCGCATGACCGACACGGCGCGGTAACACCTTCCCGTCACTATCGATCCAGTGAATTCATGATCCTGGCGGCGCTGCTGGCGCCGCCTTCACACAACGAGAGGACCCCCAATGGGACGAACGATCGGTATCGATCTTGGAACGACCAACTCGGTCATGGCCGCCATCGAGGGCGGTGAAGCTACCGTGATCACCAACGCCGAGGGTGAGCGCATCACCCCGTCGGTCGTGGCGATCACCAGCAGCGGTGAGGAGCTGGTCGGGCGCTACGCTCGCCGGCAGGCCGTCACCAACCCCGAGAACACCGTGTTCTCGGCCAAGCGCTTCATGGGCCGCAAGTACGACGACCCCAGCGTCCAGCGTGACGCCAAGCTGGTCCCGTACAAGCTCCAGAAGGCGCCGAACGGCGACGTCCAGATCAAGATGGGCGATCGCTGGTACAGCCCGCAGGAGATCTCCGCCAAGATCCTCCAGAAGCTGAAGCGAGACGCCGAGGCCCACTTCGGTGAGACGGTCGACAAGGCCGTGATCACCGTGCCGGCCTACTTCGACAACGCCCAGCGCGATGCCACCAAGGACGCCGGCCGCATCGCCGGCCTCGAGGTGCTCCGTATCGTCAACGAGCCGACTGCCTCGGCGCTGGCCTACGGCGAGGACAAGAAGGGCGACGAGAAGATCGCCGTCTACGACCTCGGCGGTGGTACCTACGACATCTCGATCCTCGACCTGTCCGATGGCGTGTTCCAGGTCATGGCGACCAACGGTGACACCCACCTCGGCGGCGACGACTTCGATCAGGTGATCATCGATTTCCTGGCCGACGAGTTCAAGCGGTCCGACGGTATCGACCTCCGGCAGGACCGGATGGCCCTCCAGCGCCTCAAGGAGGCCGCCGAGCGCGCCAAGATCGAGTTGTCCAGCACCCAGCAGACGGACATCAACCTGCCGTTCATCACGGCGGACGCCTCCGGACCCAAGCACCTCAACGTTCCGCTGAGCCGGTCCCGGCTGGAGCAGCTGGTCGGCCCGCTGGTGCAGCGGACGGTTGGCCCGATGGAGGCCGCCCTCAAGGACGCCGGGCTGAAGAAGTCCGACATCGATGAGGCGCTGCTGGTCGGTGGCCAGACCCGGATGCCGATCGTCCAGAAGCAGGTCACCGAGTACTTCGGCAAGGAGCCGAACAAAGGCGTCAACCCGGACGAGGTCGTCGCGCTCGGCGCCGCGATCCAGGCCGGTGTTCTTGGCGGTGAGGTCAAGGACATCCTGCTCCTCGACGTCACCCCGCTGACGCTGTCGATCGAGACGCTGGGCGGCGTGGCCACCCCGCTGATCGAGCGCAACACGACCATCCCGACCCGCAAGAGCCAGATCTTCACCACCGCGGCCGACAACCAGCCGCAGGTCGAGGTTCACGTGCTCCAGGGCGAGCGGCCGATGGCGAGCGACAACAAGACGCTCGGCCGGTTCATCCTCGACGGGATCCTTCCCGCTCCGCGGAACGTGCCGAAGATCGAGGTCGCCTTCGACATCGACGCCAACGGTATCGTGAATGTCTCGGCCAAGGACATGGCGACCAACAAGGAGCAGAAGATCACGATCACCGGCTCCTCCGGTCTCAGTGAGGCCGAGGTCCAGCGGATGATCCAGGAGGCCGAGAGCAACGCCGAGGCCGACCGCCTGCGCCGCGAGGGCATCGAACTCCGCAACCAGGCCGAGAGCATGGTCTTCCAGGCCGAGCAGACCCTGTCCGAGCACGGCGACAAGATCCCGAGCGAAGTCAAGGCTGAGGTCGACGAGAAGGTCGCTACGGTCAAGGACATCCTCGAGAAGGACCGTGAGAACATCGACCGCCTTCGCCCGGCGTACGAGGAGCTCGTCCAGTCCCTGACCAAGGTCGGATCCTCCATGTATGAAGCTGCCGGCGCCGACCAGGGCGGGGCGGACTTCAATGGCGCCGACTTCACCGACGCGACCGGCGGCCCAAGCCAGAACGGCCGGGCCGACAGCGCCGATGACAGCGCGGTCGAAGGCGAGTTCCGCGAGGTCAACACCGAGCAGCGGAACAGCTAGTCCCCTCTGGCGGGCGAGGCGTAGCACGCTGACCCGAGAGGCTGACAGAGAAGAGGGGCGTCCTGGAATCCCGGGACGCCCCTCTCCATGTTTTTCATCGTCGACGGTGTGGCTGCGGGTTACGCTGCCTGCTCCGTTCGTAATCCGGTCGGTCCGCTCGGCGTGTAGTGGGAGTATGCTGAACCAGCCGTTCCCGCGGCCGACGGCGCATCGTTGCGCCGGTGCCAGTCCCGTCCGGGTGGTCCGTCCCCGTCCCGCCGCCCGCGGGGATCACAAGAGGAGAACGTGATGCCGTCCCGGTACCCCCGCTGGCTGTTCGGTCTCGTCCTCGCCCTGACCCTGTTCGGGCCCGTCCCGCTCGCCGCTGTGACGGCCCAGACACCGGAGGCCGGTACGCCGCAAGCCGGCACGCCCACCATCCCCGCAGGACGCGGCATCGACCTCGACAACATGGACCTGTCCGTCGATCCGACAGAGGACTTCTACCGGTTCGCCAATGGCGGATGGCTGGACAGTGTCGAGCTGGAAGCGGACCAGGCGTCGTACGGCGTCTTCGACGAGTTGGCGGACCTGACCAACGAGCAGCTGCTTGGCGTCCTGTCCGACCTCGCCGCCGACGAGTCGGTGATCGCCGGAACGGACGAATGGACGGTCGCCCGGGTCTACGAGCAGGGACTCGACAAGGAGGCAAGGGACGCCGCCGGGATCGACCCGGTCCGTCCCATCCTGAACGAGATCGCCGGGATCGAGACCGTCGAAGACGCCGGAGCGTTCCAGCACACGGTCAGCCTCTACAACCTCGGCGGTCTGCTGAGCCTCTACGTCGGACAGAACCCGTTCGACAGCTCCGAGTACATCGTCTATGCGAACAGCCCATACCTCGGGCTGGGCGACCCCGGGTACTACACCGAGGACGAGTCGCTTGAGCCGATCCAGGCCGCGTACCGTCAGTCGGTGGCCGGGATGCTGGTGATCACCGGCATGGACGAAGCCGAGGCGTCGGCCATGGCCGAAGAGGTGTATACCTTCGAGGCGACCATCGCCGGGCAGCTCTACACGCCTGAGGAGTCGCAGAACCAGGCTGACGTACTCGAGGAACTCACGGTCGAGGAGATGGCCGAGGCCGTCCCGTTCATCGACTGGGACAGCTTCCTCACCGGACTTGGGCTGAACGAGGTCGACCGCCTGACCGTCTATGAGGGCCGGCAACTGCGGGAACTGGACACGCTCGTCCGAGAGACCGACGTCGCCGTCCTCCGCGCCTTCATGGCGTCCGAGGTGATGTTCGCCTACGCTCCGTTCCTCGACGCGACGACCTATGAGGTGTACTTCGACTTATTTGGACGGACACTGAGCGGTGTCGAGTCGCCGACGCCGAACGAGGAGCGCGTCACCAACAACCTCAGCGCGGTCTATGGCGACGTGGTGGGAGAGCGGTACGTCGCCGAGTACTTCCCGCCCGAAGCCAAGGAGCAGATCGAGGCGCTGGTCGACGACGTGATCGCCGCCTTCCGGGTCCGCCTGGAGAACAACCCCTGGATCAGCGACGAGGCGCGCGAGGAGGCACTGGCCAAGCTCGACGCCATCGTCGTCAAGGTCGGCTACCCCGACCAGTTCCGGACCTACGAGAACTACGGGATCGGTCGGAACTACGGCGAGAGCATGGTCGCGGCCGAGTACGCGTTCTACCGCGAGAACTTCGCGCTCTACGGGACCGAGGTCGACCGGACGCAGTGGTTCGCGACCGCGCAGACGGTCAACGCTTACTACGGTGGCGCGAACAACGAGATCGTCTTCCCGGCGGCGATCCTGCAGACGCCGTTTTTCGACTACGAAGCCGATCTCGCGGTCAACTACGGCGCAATCGGCATGGTCATCGGCCATGAGATCACGCACGCCTTCGACCGCAACGGCTCCCAGCGGGACCGGAATGGCAACCTCAACAGCTGGTACACCGACGAGGACGCCGAGGCGTTCGACGAGCTCAACCAGGGCGTGATCGACCAGTACAGCGCCATCGAGGTAGCGCCGGATCTGTTCGTCAACGGCGACCAGACCGTCACCGAGAACACCGCTGACCTCGGCGGCATGCAGACCGCCTGGGATGCCCTGCAAATCGCGCTCGAGGAGAACGGCGATCCCGGCGAGATCGACGGGTTCACCCAGTCCGAGCGGTTCTTTATCGCGCAGGCGACGGTCTGGCGCGAAGTCGAACGTCCGGAATCCTTGGAGCGGCAGGTCCTGACCGGCGTCCACGCGCCGGGCGTCGTCCGGGGCGTGCAGCCGTCGCGCAACATGGACAAGTTCTTTGAGACGTTCGACATCTCCGAGGGCGACGCCATGTGGCTCCCCGAGGACGAGCGGATCACGGTCTGGTAGACAGGGGGATCAGTCCCCGTCACACCGATCACGAGCGATACGGACCAGCGACGGCCCCCGCGAATCATCCCGGGGGCCGTCGCGTTCACCGGATTGGACTTTGAAGCCGGTCAATCCTCGAAGACGGACCAGCAGATCTCGTTGCGCAGGCGCTGGTCGTCCAGTACGAGTTCGCGGATCGACGCGGGAAGCTGATCGCGTTGCCACCGGCACTCGTCCCGCCCGGCTTCCCCGTTCCCGGGCGCCGCGGCACGGGCAGCCTTAATCGCGTAGGCCGCCGCGCCGAGCTCGTGGGCGGCGACATGCGCGACGGCGGCAGCCTGAGCGGCGGCGTACGCGGCGAACCGTGGCGCCCCGGCTAGGTCACGCGCCGCGCCGTTGGCGTGGCCGGCGGCCGTGCGGGCCTCGGTCATGGTCACCTCGCCGCGTGCCCAGGCGCGGGCCATCTCGATCGCGTGGGATGGTCGCGGGTCGTCCGGCCGGACTGTGGAGAACAGATCGAGGACGTGTTCCGCGCTGGTCGCGGCCCACAGGGCGAGGAGCCGGTGATCGTCGTCCGTGAGGGATCCGCCGCGGCGAATCGTCACGAAGCGCGGATCCCGGACGCTGGGCAGGATCACCCGAGGTGTCCCTTCCGTTCAGATCAGACAGGCGTCAGCTCCGCTGTGCTAGGCGTGGCGGCCGGGTTGGTGTCGCGTTGGGGCGGATCTGGTAGTTGAACTTGGTCCGCACCGCCTCGAAGAAGTTCTGCGACTTGAAGATGATCAGCCGAAACCGGTTGCGTCCCAGCCGGACGTGGATGACGTCATCCTGCTGCAGCACTCGAGACGGCCGCCCGTCGAGGATCAACTGGGCATCGTGCTGGTTGGTAAGCAGGAGTTCGATCTCCGTGTCCTCGGCGACGATGATCGGGGTGCGGATTGGAGAGTGGCAGGAGATCGGGACGATCGCGAAGCCCCGGACGCCGCCGGTCAGGATCGGGCCGCCGGCCGCCATGCAGTAGGCCGTGCTGCCGTGAGCCGTCGAGACGATCATGCCGTCCCCGGGATACGTGTTGACGAAGTGGCCGTCGACGTAGACCTCGACGTCGACCATCCGGAGGCCGCTCCGGATCACCACATCGTTGATCGCCCAGCCCTCGTCGCTGAGGTCGCCATTCCGCAGGAGCGAGGCAGCCAGCGTCGACCCCTCCTCGACCTGGAACTGGCCGGAGACGAAGGCTCCCAGTGCCTCCCGCCAGTCGCGCTGCTCGACCGAGGCGAGGAAGCCGACCTTGCCGAAGTTGATCCCGAGGATCGGGATGTTGGGGTAGCGGTTGGCGCAGCGCATCATCAGCCCGTCGCCCCCGAGCACGATGATGGCTTCCAGCAGGCCGAAGTGGCCGCGGTTGAGCGTCGCCTCGTCGACGATCGCGTAGTCGTGCTCTCGCAGGAACGTTTGGATGTCGTCGGCCAGGCCGGCCGCGCTCTGCTTGCTCTCCGCAACGACGAAGCCGACAGCGTGTTGGGTTGGCATCAGTGATTCTCCGGTCATGCTGGGAGTGTTGGAGTCGGCGGCTTCGGTATCAGGACTGACTGTTGGACCAGGTCGGGGTGAGATAGCGCCCCTGGTCCTCCTCGGAATCGAACCGGTAGAGGGCCGCCGGCCGATGACTGCCGTCGCGGCGCTGCCCGTCAGTCTGGGTCAGGATGCCGGTCGCGAGCATACGCCGCCGGAAGTTGCGCTTGTCGAGGGGCTGGCCGAGGATCGTCTCATAGACATCCTGGAGTTCCCGCATCGTGAACGATTCGGTGAGCAGGTAGCGCCCGATGCTGGTGTACCCGAGCTTGGCCCGCAATCGCACCAGCGCGTAATCGATGACCTGGCGGTCGATCCGCGAGATGGTCGGAAGATCCGTCACCGGCACCCAGTCGGCACCTGGGGGCAGGGCCGGGACGCCGTCCGGTCGCGGAGAGATCAGGGCCATCCAGGCGACCACCAGCTTCCACGATCCACGCGAGGACTGGTCGACACTGATCGTGTAAAGCTGCTCCAGGTATTGCTCGGCGATGCCGGTCGTCCGGCGGGCGATGGCCGACGCCGTTCGGTCGAGCTCGGTGCCGAAATCCGGTCGACCCCGGGGGAGCCCACGGGCGAAGGCGGTCCCTGAATCGGGCTCCCGGTCGGCCATCACGACCAGCAGCCGGTCACCGTCGCGGGTCAGGGCCACCACGCGAAGGTCGATCTCCGGGCCGGTGGCCGGGGCTGGAGGAGCGTCAGGGGCTGTCATGGCCGTCGGACCTCCTCAGGGTAGCGGCGGCATTAAGTCGGATGAAGTGTACCCGCCGCCGTAGGCCCCGGTAGAATGAGGACGTTTGCCGGTCGGACGGGCTCACCCCGTCAACGCAGTTGGGAGCGATCATGGCCCGGGTCGATGTCGTCCGAGGAATCGAGGAGAGTGGGGTCGTGGCCGTCGTCCGGCTGGACGACCTGAGCGATGCCGTCAACGTGGCGAAGGCCCTCGCGGCTGGCGGCGTACGGGGCGTGGAGTACACCTTCACCAACCCGAAGGCGGCCGAAGCGATCGCCGCGGCACGGGAGGTCCTCGGTGACGAGGTGCTCGTCGGCGCCGGAAGCGTCCTCGATGGGGAGACGGCCCGGATCGCCATCCTCGCCGGCGCCCAGTTCGTCGTCACGCCGACGACCCGAGTCGAGACGATCCAGCTCTGCACCCGCTACGCCATCCCGGTGATGAGCGGTGCCTTCACGCCGACCGAGATCCTGACCGCGTGGGAGGCCGGGGCCTCGATGGTCAAGGTCTTCCCGGCGTCGGTCGGCGGTCCCGGCTATCTCAAGGACGTCCTCGGGCCGCTCCCGCAGATCAAGCTGATCCCGACCGGCGGTGTCTCGGCCGACAACGCTGGCGCGTTCATCGCCGCGGGCGCGCGGGCAGTCGCGCTCGGCTCATCGCTCGTCGATCCGAAGCTGGTCGCCGCCGGGGCGTGGTCAGAGTTGACGGCCCGCGCGCAGGCCGTCAGTGACGCCGTGGCGGCCGCCCGCTCGTAGCGATCGAACATCGGCTATCTCAGAACGGCCCCTCCCGGCAGACCGGGAGGGGCCGTTGCGTTCACTCGACCTTCGCTTGTCGTGGGGTATGGGAGGGGGAGGTCACCAGGAGGGCGACCCGAGGTCTACGCGAGCGTGAGGTCTTCCCGGCGGATCGCCACGGTAATCTCCTCAGTCAGGCTTGCCATCGCCGTCGACCAGTCGCCCGCGAGGAGCCACTCGCCCCGCTCGATCAGGTCGTCCGCCTTGCCCGGCGCCGTCGAGATGTAGCGAACGACGCCGTCACGGTCGATGTACATGTGGGTCGGGAAGTTCCGCGTGTCCCAGGTCGAGCCGAAGATCGTCAGGTCCGGGATGTTGTAGACCGGGAACGTCGCGCCGTTGGCATCGGCGAATGTTTTGGACTGGTCCCACGTCTCCTTGGCGCTGATCGCGAGCAGGACCACGCCCTGCGGCTCGAGCGCCCGGTAGGCCGCTTCGATCTCCGGGAACTCCGCCTGGCACGGCGGACACCAACTGCCCCAGAAGTTGATCCAGACCGGTTGTCCCCGGTACTGGCTCAGGAAGGACGTCTGCCCGTTCGCGCCGAGGAACCCCAGGGTCGGGGCCTGCTCGCCGACCTTGGGCAGGTACTGCCGCGAGATACCACCCGTCCCGATGTCGGCCATGCCGAGTCGTCCACCGGCCAGCCAGGCGCCGGCGACGATCGCGACCGCCAGGACGAGGCTCACGACGACCTGCGTCCGGGAGAGGACGCGGCCCTTGGGAACAGTCAGTTCGTCGAGACGAACCTCTTCCCGCGTCATGGGGCGGTTCGGGGTCGATTCAGGGCGCTGGGCGGGCATCGGGTCGTCCGTCGAGGGTCAGGCGCTGGGTACGCCTAGACTCCGCCGTAGGCGTGCAGGCCGTCGAAGAGGTAGTTGCCGTAGTAGACGAACAGCATGGCGAAGAAGCCGACGATCAGGATCCAGGCGCTGCCACGACCCCGGATGCCACGCAGCGTCCGCGTATGCAGGTAGACCCCGTAGACCAGCCAGAGGAACAGCGCAGCCGTCTCCTTCGGGTCCCACTGCCAGTAGGCACCCCAGGCGTCGTTGGCCCAGATCGCGCCGAGGATCAGCGTCATGGTCAGCAGGGGGAATCCGATCGTCACCGACCGGTAGCCGAGGTCGTCGAGCAGGTCGGCGGACGGCAGCCAGGTGAACCGCTTGCGCTCGCCGATCAGGTACAGCACGGCCGCGCCGAAGGCGACGGAGAACGCGGCGTAGGCGGCGATCGCCGAGCCGACGTGGAACCACATGATCGGGGCGCTCTGCAGCGCCGGGATCACCGGGTTGACCTCGCGCATCCACGCCGGAAGGGACCAGATGTACAGGGCCATCAGGAGCGCGACCGGGATGACGATGGCGCCGACCTGGCGGACCCGGTAGTAGCGCTCCATCAGCATGTAGATCAGCGCCAGGGCGAAGACGAAGATCAGGCTGAAGTCGTACATGTTGGTCGGGCCGTGGCGGGTGGCCGAGAACCGGAAGAGGACCGCCATACCCTGGAACAACACGGCGAACCAGCCGAGCGTCGTGGCGAACCGGCCGAACGCCAGCGGGGCCGGGCCGGTCCCGAGGCTGGTCACGCTCGACGTCATCCCTTGGCCACCGGCGGTCTGGACCTGACCGCGGGCGATGCGGAGAAAGCCCACGCCAAAGGCGATGTAGCAGATCGTTGCACCGATGAGGGCCAGGGTCGTCGCCGTGAAGAAGTAGAAGGACAGCCGGACGAGTGTGTCCATGGGCGCGGTCTCCGGATGATGTGATCGCCCGTGGGGCAGATGGTTCGGGGGCAGGACCGGTACCGGAAGTATACGTCCGGGCTCCCTGGGGCAACCGTCGCGCGGTGACCGGATGCCGGACGCCGGGCAGGGTCCTTAGGCGATCGACGCCGGCCCGGCCGAACGGTCGGGCTCGTCGCGAATGGTGACGGCGGTCCCGGTGGCGTCGCGGAAGGCCTCCAGGAGCAGGACGAAGTCGCGCTTGCCGCTCCAGTCCCTCCGGGCGAGCGGGGCGATCAGGAGGGCCGAGCGATTAGCCCCGACCGGCGAGACGATCGCGCGAATCCGGCGGTGCGGGAAGTAGAAGATGGCGATCAGCCCGCCGACTCCGAGCACTGCCGCGGCGCCAAACAGCCAGAGCGCCGGGTAATAGGCGATCTGCAGCACCGAATACGTTCCGTACCGCTGGAAGGTCACGACCAGGTCCCCGAAGTTCGTCGGCTGGTTCGGAGTGATCACGGCGGTCGGCGTCACGGTGCCGGGGAAGTCCGGCGATCGGGCCTGGATGTAGATCTCCTGCGACGCCAGCCCCATCGTGTCCAGTTCCGGCTGGTTCTCGGGGTCGCGGTCGGAGGCGATGATGTTCAGGGTGTAGTTGGTGCCGGGAACGGCCAGAAGGCCAGCCGGCGCGTCCGGGTTGTCGGACGCCTGGTACTCGCCCAGAGTCACCGCCCCGGTGTAGAGCTCGTTGCCGACCCGGTCGGTCACCAGCAGGGAGACGTTGTAGCCGAACCCTGACTGGTACAGCGTCACCCCGCCGGCTTCGAGCGGATGGTTGGGCTGGACCGAGCCACTGACCAGCTCGTCGTCGCCGTCGAAGACCGTCACGTCACTGCGGTATTCCGCCGGCGTGCCGTCCGCGTAATAGACGTCGGTGAAGCGATTCAGCCGCACGCTGAGATCCGAGTCGTTGCCGACCGCAACCGTCTGCCCCTCGGCGACGACGAACTGGAGGTCCCGAAAGCCGAACTGGGTGACGAGGATCCCGCCGATGACCACCATGACCAGCGCGATGTGGAACGGGAACGTCCCGAGCTTGCCCCAGCGGTTGCGATCGGCGTAGACATGGACGTCCTCGCCGACCTGCTCGGTGACGACGCGATACCGGCGCCGCTTAAGCGTCTGCGTCAGGTCAGCGAGCAACGCCTGGACCGGCGTGTCGGCCTGCGTGGTGGCATGCGGGGCGGTCCCGCGGAGAAAGCCCCGTGTCGTCGTGATGGTCGGCCGGACGATCGTCGCCCACAGCCCCGGAATCCGGTTGAGCATCCCGCCGATGATGATGCCGATGGCGATCATCGCCATCGTGGCGGCGTAGAGACCGGAGCCGAAGGTATTCCAGCCGTACCAGGCGTCGACCAGTGGCTGCAGAGCGGGGACGGCTTCGCCGATGTGCTCCGGTACGACACTCCCGCGGAGCGTGCCGATCAGCGTGAGCAGCGTCAGGAACCCGATCATCCAGATCGCGACGCGGACGGAGGCGAAGAATCGCCAGACCGACCCGACGATCAGATCGAATGGGCCCTCGGCGGCGCGTCGCCTGGCGCGGGTGGGGCGGTCGCCGGTGGTCGGGGTGGGCTGGTTGGGAACGTCGACCACGGGCGGTCTCCGGGTGAAGTCGTGGCTGCGACGGAGGTGCGAATGGGGCTGGTTAGACGGTCGGTTCCCAGGGCAGCCATGGGGCCGCGCGAACGATCTCGACGAAGAGTCGCTCGTAGATCCCGAGCAGCATGATCGCCCCGACGCCGAGCATGATCGCGCCACTGACGGCGACGACCAAGCCCATCCGCCGGTTGATGGCCCGGATGACGGACTGGGACGAGCCAAACGTCGCGGCGATCAGCAGGAACGGGACGCCCAGTCCGAGACTGTAGACGACCAGTAGCCAGGCAGCCCGCCCGACATCGCCCGACGAGGCGGCCATGGTCAGGATGATTCCCAGGATCGGCCCGACGCACGGGGACCAGCCGGCACCGAACGCCAGCCCGATCATGAACGAGGACCCAACGCCGGCCGCCTGCTGGCCCGAAACGGTCCCGGTCTCGATCTGGCGCGTCCGGTCCAGGAACGGGATCCGGATCAGGCCGATCTGACGGAGGCCAATCAGGATCAGGAGAGCACCGCCGATCCGGACCAGCCATTGCCGGTACTCCACCACGACATCGGCCGTCGCGACCAGCGACCCGCCTGCCCCGAGCGCCACTCCCAGCAGGACGAAGACGACCGAGAAGCCGCCGATGTAAGCGAGGGCATTGGCGATAATCGGCCCTCGGGCGACCGCGACATCCGGTGTGGCGGAGACCCCGGCGATCCGGGCGAGAAAGACCGGCACCAGCGGCAGCACGCAGGGCGAGGTGAACGAGAAGAGTCCCGCGACGAGAGCGGCAAGCCACGTTACGTCATCTGGCATGTGCGAACGGTAGTGCGTGGATAGGGGAAGGTCAATCTCTCATTGGAGGCCCGTAGGGACGCCGCGGCACCCATGCCTGACGCCCGTCCGGTATCGGGCGAATGACCGCAGAGGACAGCCAGATCGGGTAAAATGATAGACATAAACGTAGTACGAAAACACCCCTGACGGAGGACGATTGACCGACCAGCCCCAAGCGTCCTCCACCTCCAGTGAGCCGGTCGCCCGCGTCCGTCCGCCGCTCAGTGAGCGGCTCTACCGGACCGAGGCGATCGTCCTCGGCAAGCTCAACCTGGGCGAGGCCGATCGTATCCTGACCATCTTCACTCCGCACTACGGCAAGGTCCGGGTCATCGCCAAGGGGGTGCGGAAAGCCCGGAGCAAGCTCGGGCCACACCTCGAGCTGTTCACCCGCTGCCAGTTGAACCTGACCCGTGGCCGTGACCTCGACGTGGTCACCTCGGCGGAAACGCACGATGCCTACGTCACTCTAAGGGACGACCTGGATGTCCTCGGTCACGCCAGCCACATGGTCGAACTGGTCGCGCGGCTGACCGAAGACCGGCAGGAGCAGGAGCCGGTCTATGACCTGCTTCGTGGCTCGCTGCGCCTGCTGGCCGACGGGCTGGATCCGTTCGCAGTGACCAGGCATTTCGAGTTCGCACTACTATCCGCCCTGGGCTACCGGCCGGAGCTGTATCGCTGCCTGAACTGCGACCGGCCCCTTGAGGCGGAGCTCAACCTGTTCAGCATCAATCTCGGCGGCATGCTCTGCCCGGACTGCCGCGCCACCGATCCCCGCGCGGTCGGGCTCTCGCTCAACGCCCAGAAATATCTGCGCGAGATGGACCGTAACGGGCTGGTCAACGTGATCAAGCTGCGGCTGCCGCCGGACACCCAGCGCGAACTCGAGGCAGTCCTCGGTGGGTATCTGCGCCACCTGACCGAGCGGGATCTGACCAGCCTTGACGTCACCCGTGAGATCCGCCGATCCCTCGCCAGCCAGGTCCCGCCAGGCTAGTCCTCGAAGCGCTGCTCCCTTGCGGTCAGCAGCTCTGCCGCGAGGTCTGCCTCTTTTGGCGTCAGTTCACCGTCGTCGAGTGTCCGTCGTAGGAGGTCCGGCCGCACCGCAGCGGTCCGTCGGATGGACTGCTCCCTGCGCCAGGCCGCGATCCGGGCGTGGTGCCCGCTGAGCAGGACATCGGGAATGCCCCGGCCGCGGAAGTTGGCCGGACGCGTGTAGTGGGGGTATTCCACCAGCCCGTCCCCGAACGATTCCTGGGCAATGCTCTCGGCGTCGATCACGCCAGCGACCAGGCGGGAGACCGCGTCGATGATGACCATCGCCGGCAGCTCGCCGCCGGTCAGCACGTAGTCCCCGATCGTCACCGGCTCGGCGCCGATCTCCTCGATCGCCCGCTCGTCGATCCCTTCATAGTGACCGCAGATCAGCACGACCTGAGGGGCCGTCGCGAGCTCATGGGCCATCGCCTGGTCGAAGGGACGCCCGCCGGCCGCCATCAGCAGCACCCGCCGGCCCTCGATCACCGGGAGCGACTCGAACGCGTCGACCAGCGGTGGCGCCCGCAGCACCATCCCCGCTCCGCCGCCATAGGGCGTGTCGTCGGCCGTGCGGTGGCGGTCAGTTGTCCAGTCGCGCACGTCATGGACGGCGATCGCGATCCGCCCAGCCGCCTGGGCCCGCTTCAGGATGCTCTCCTGCATCGGGCTGGTGAACATCCCCGGGAACAGCGACAGCACGTCGAACCGGACTGCCGGCGATGGGGTCGTCTGGGGCGTGGCCCCGAGCTCATCCACGGGCGGCCGCCTCGCAGGCGAGTTCGAGCAGGGCCGGCCCGGCGTCGACGAGATCGTCGAGAATCAGGTCGGCCAGGATTTCCATCGGCGGCATGCGGGTGCCTCGCACCCAGGCCGTAGTGACGCCCAGTTGCCGCGGCGACACGACGTCGAAGTCGTGCGAGTCACCCACGTGCAGGACCTGTCCAGGTGTCGTCCCGAGGCGTTCGGCGGACAGCCGATAGATGGACGGGTCGGATTTGTAGAACCCGGCCTCGGCCGAGGTCAGGACGTCGCTGAACAGCTCGCGGATCCCGAAGCGGGTCAGCGTCCAGTCGAGGAACGGGGTGTAGACGGCCGACGAGACCACCCCGAGCGTCACGCCGGCGTCCGCGAGATAGCGGACCGCTTCGATCGCGCCGTCCCTGGGCGTGACGTCGTTGTCGAACGTGGCGCGCATCAACTCATCAACGCCGTCGTGGAGGTCCGCGTCCGTCGCGGCAATACCGAGTCCCGGCAGCACGGACCGGAGGCAGGCGACGGCATCCTGCTCGATTCCGGATTCCTTGATCTCGGCCCTGAGTCCGGCATAGAGCGCTCGCCCCTCGGACTTCGTCTCCTCGTCGGGCAGCGGGTGCCCGTGCCGGGCAGCGTGCCAATCGAGGAAGGCGGGGACCAGCTGGCGGATCTCCAGCTGGAACCAGCGATCGCACTGAGCCAGGGTATCGTGGAAGTCAAATGTGACGGTGATGGGAACAGTGTCCACGCGACTCCCAACCGTGTGTAAATGGGGACGCCGCTCCGGCCCCCTGCAGGCCCGGACGGTAGCACCGACCGCGACTGCGCGGCAACGCCAGGTTGGGATCACCGGCGGGCGGTTCCCGGATAGCAGGTCATGCACCGGTGGCATCGACTGCTTATGAGCCTGTTGCGGCTCTCATTAACTCCAGGGCCAGCGTTGCGCCGTGAACCATAGCCGGGCACTCTTCGGGTGTTGCCCTGTGCGCTGGCAGGGCGGGAGGACGGGAGCCATCGTGGACGTCGCCATCGAGATCGCTGTCGCCAAGACCCACAAGTACGCCAGCCGGGAGAGTGGCGACACCGTCGAGGTGGTGGAGCGGCCGGGCGGCGGGCTGACGCTGGTCATGGTCGACGGGCAGGGCAGCGGCCGCGGGGCGCGGGACATCAGCCAGATGCTCGTTTCCCGGGCGCTCGGGCTGATCAAGGACGGTGTCCGGGATGGCGTCGTGGCCCGGTCCCTGAACGATGTCCTGTTCGCTCAGCGCCATGGCAAGGTTTCCGCGGCGCTCGATCTCGTCTCGGTCGACCTGCTCGCCGGCGAGGTCGTCGTGACGCGGCAGGGGAGTGCCGGCGCGGTTGTCCGCCACGGCGACTGGTCCGAGGCGATCGCCGGTGAGGCCGCTCCGCTGGGCCGGTACGCCCGGACGCGACCCGATATCGCGCAGTACCCGCTGGAAGCGGGCCTGACGGTGGTGGTCGTCTCCGATGGCATCTCGGGCTCGGGTCGGAAAGCCGGACATGCTCCCTTCGAGCTTGAGAGCTTTCTGATCGACATCGATCCGGACGCCGAAACCCAGGCCGTCGCCGATGCCGTTCTCGATGCGGCCCGGACTCGTGATGGCGGGTTGCCGGGCGACGATTCGACCGTCGGTGTCGTTCGCTTGGTCCCGCTACCGGACCCGGACTCGGTCCGCCGGATGTCCGTCCGTCTTCCAATTGTCTGACGCCAGCTCCAACGATCGATCGCATACCATTCGGTAACCATTGACCGCATCCGGGGAGGACACCCATGGAGGACTCAGGCACCACCGCGCGTAGGTCGACCGGGACCGCTGGCGGCATCGTCATCATCGGTACGTGCGCGTCCGGGAAATCGACCCTGGCCGATAACCTCCGGACCCTCGGCTACGACGCCCAGGTCGTCGCGCAGGAGCACAGCGATATCGGGCAGCTCTGGGCTCGGACAGGCCCGTCCGTGGTGATCGCACTGGAGAGCAGCCTGGAGACGATCCGGTCCCGCCGGGGACCGCGCTGGTCGTCGACCGTCTACGAGCGACAACGGCGGCGCCTGGCCCCGGCGATGCACGCTGCGACGGTCGTGATCGATACCGGCACGACGTCACCCATGGCGACCCTGGCGGCAGCGGCTTCGGCGATCCGGGCGGCCGGCGTGCTCCCCGGCTCGGCGCCCGGCCGTTCCCCGGCTTCACCGTCCTAGTTGGGCAGGAACCGCTGGCCGGGGTGGTCGATCGGGACCCCCGAGGCTCCTGTCGTCCGGAGCAGTCGCTCTTCCCGGCGGATGATCTCGACGAGTCGGGCCAGTCGCGCCCTGGTGTCGGGCACCTCCAGCAATTCCTGGCGCTCCCAGCTGTTGACCCAGAGTGTCCAGCTCAGCGTGTAGCTCAGGGCAGTCGGGTCCGCCGGGAGCTCCAGGTTGGGCGTGGCCATGCCTGACGCCGCGGCTGCCAGACCGATCAGCCGGCCCATCCCTGCCGCCGCCTCGCCGGCCAGACCGTCGACCGAATCGATTTCAACGGACGGATCGGGCAGCCATTCCACCTGACCAAGGAGATACGGTCCGCTCCAGTCGTGCGCCGTGACGCGGAAGCGCCGGGTGCCGCGCAGGAGGATGTCAGCGCGACCATCTTCGTAGGGTCGGATGACGACCAGCTCGGCACCGGTGCCGGTCGAGTGAATCTCTGGCTGGTCGCCGACCTCACGCCCGGACCTGGTCAGGACCACCCCGAAGATCGGGTCGGACCCTTCCCGGTCGCGGAGGAGCTGGCGGTATCGTTCCTCGAAGATGTGCAGCGGCATGGGCATGCCCGGGAACAGTGGCGATGACAGAGGAAAAAGAGGCAGGGCGGCAGCGGGAAGGGCCGCTTCGCGGTCGTTATGGCTGAGGTCGTCCATCCGAGTCTCCGTTTCGCCCGTTGGCCGCATGAGCGGCGTATCCGTAGCGTCAGGGCGGTATGCTAGCGGGCGATAATCTGGCGACCGCCTGTGCGCGGTCTTTCCGGGGCAAAGCGGCGAACGATGGTCATTCACCCGAGAACGCGGGGCACTGAGCGAACGGCTGACCGTGGTGGGATCCTCCCGCTCCGGCGGGAAGATGTCGCCGCCCTGCCACTCTCCTGGCGACACAAGCTGAGCTACGGCGAGATCCGCGACCTCGTGCGGGCCTTCCCGGGTCGATCGGTCTACCAGCCGCACACCGGTCATTTCGCATTGATTGGGCCGTGGCGTCACCGGCTCGATATCGTCCAGGTGATCGACGTCAGCGCCTGGAGCGCCGCGCAGGGCGTGTTTGACGGCGCCGCGACGGCGGCGGGTCAACTGGGTGCCGATCTCGCGGTGGTCGTCGAGAACGACGAGCGTCGGCGGCCATCCCTGTATGCCAGCTACGGGCTGGAGCACATCGAGGACGTCATCACGATGGAGCTCGACCGTCCGGCGATGCCCGCCCGGCTCAATCCGCGGCTCCGGTTCGTTCCCGTTCTCCCTGGCACGCCCGATCTGCCGGCCATCCGGCTGGTCGATGACCTGGCTTTCCCCTGGCTCTGGCGCAACGGATCCGAAGAGTTCGGGCACTACCTGGCGATGGACGACGTGCACGTCTTCCTGGGATTGCTGGACGACGAGCCCGTCTCCTACTTTGGCGTGACGGTCTACGATGGGTGGGGCCATCTGGACCGGATCGCCGTCCGGCCGGATCTTCAGGGGCAGGGGGTCGGCAGCGCGACGCTGGGCGAGGCGTTGTCCTTCCTGATCGCCAACGGCGCCCGCTCGGTTGGACTGAGTACCCAGGCACACAACGAGCATTCCCGCCGCCTCTATGAGCGATTCGGGTTCGTCCGCCTGCCGCAGAACGACTATCGCATCTACGGCCGGGCACTCGGCGGCCAGTCGCTCGACGACCTGCTGGCGCGTCCTCCCATCGCCCGATCACGCCTCGAGGAGACACCCCGCCCATGACCAGTACCTTCGGTCGCCTGTTCCGGATCACGACCTGGGGCGAGAGCCACGGTCCCGCCCTCGGGGTGGTGATCGAGGGATGCCCGGCCGGCGTCCATGTCACCGAGGCAGACATCCAGGCGGAACTCGACCGCCGCCGCGTCGGGCAGAGCAAGGTGACGTCGCCGCGGAACGAGCGTGATCGGGTGACGATCCTTTCCGGCGTCTACGAGGACGTGACGACCGGCGCGCCGATCTCGCTGATCTCCTATAACGCGGACGCTGACTCGTCCAAGTACGACAACCTCCGGAACGTGTTCCGGCCCGGTCACGCCGACTTCACCTACTGGGCCAAGTACGGTCACCGGGATCACCGGGGTGGCGGCCGGTCGTCGGCGCGGGAGACCTGGGGACGGGTCGCCGCGGGCGTGCTGGCCCGGAAGGTCCTCGCTTCGGTCGGCTGCGAGGTCTACGGCTATACCCGCGAGATCGGCGGGATCGCGATGGAGACCTTCGATCGTAACGCGATCGAGCAGAATCTCGTCCGCTGCCCGGACCCGGTCGCGGCGGAGAAGATGGTCACCGCGATCACGGACGTCAAGGCCGAGAAGGACAGCCTGGGCGGGGTGGTCGAGGTCGTCGCGACGGGCGTGCCGGTCGGCTTGGGAGAGCCCACCTTCGACAAGCTGGACGCGTTGATCGGGCAGGCCATGCTCAGCATCCCTGCGACAAAGGGCGTCGAGATCGGTGAGGGGTTTGCCGCGGCCCGATCCCGTGGCAGCGTCAACAACGACGCCTTCTATCGCCAGGGCGTCCGCGTCCGGACGCGGACCAACACCGCGGGCGGGACGCTGGGCGGGATCTCGTCGGGCGAGGACATTACCGTCCGGGTCGCGATCAAGCCGACGTCATCCATCGAGCGATCGCAGCCGACCGTGGATACCGAGGGCAACGAGACGGAGATCACCGTCTACGGGCGCCACGACCCGTCCGTCGTGCCCCGCGCCGTCCCGGTCTGTGAGGCGATGCTGGCGATCACGCTGGCCGACCTGTTGCTCGTCAACCGCGCCGCCCGGCTGACCGGCTCCTATACCGGCTTCGCGGATCAGCAGTAGGCCGATCCGGCCGATGGACCGTCCGGAAGCGCATTGGCAAGGGATGGCAGAAAACAGGGTGTTGTCCGAGCGAGCCACCGGACACTGGGGCGGAGTGGATGGTCGTGGCGGTGACGGGCGGGATGACATGGTCCGCATCGTCATCGACGACTCCCGTCCACCCGCACGACCGCTGGAGTTGCTCGATGCGGTCCCCGGCGGGTGTGTCGTCAGGCTGACGACCTCGCTCGCTGACCGACTGGGATTGGCTGGCGAGACCGAAGTGCTGCTGGATTCGCTCCGATCGGCATTGGCAGCCGCGGGGATTGCGCTCCAGGACAACGACCATCTCTTCTTCCTGCCCATCGCCGAGCAGTCCGTGGTCCGCGACGAGTCCACCCCTTCCAACGTCCGGCAGCTCACCGCCGACGACGCCGAAGCGTTCACCCGTTTCACTGAGACGGCATCTCCGGCGGAACTTGGCGAAGCCTACGTTGAGCTGGACCACTGACGGGTCTTCGGGGCCTTCGACGGCGACCGGCTGGTAGCCGCCGGGAGCATGTACCCGTGGCGTGGGAGCGACCTCGCTGACCTCGGGATCCTGACGTTGCCGGGGTACCGGGGGCAGGGGCTGGGCCGGCGGGTCATCCGCGCGATGAGCGCCTCCGCGCTCGCCGAGGGGTTTGAGCCGCAGTACCGGTGTCAGGTCGGAAACACCGCGTCGGCCAGCCTGGCGGTGAAGCCCGGGTTCGCACGCTTCGGCACGTGGTCAGTCATCGCCGACGGGGACTAGCTCGGCTCCGAGATGTCTGGCTGGAATCCGATGCGAGATGCCCCGTCCGCAATGGACGGGGCATCCTGTCTGGTGGTGAAACGGAGTCTGTGGCAGAGGGCTGGGCCGCGAGATTAGTCCGCCGCGACGGCCGCGTCGGCCACCTGCAACCACGGTGCGGATGCGAGCAGTTCGGCGTCCAGTTGCGGATAGAGCGGGTGGGCGGCGGTCAGGGCGCGGACGCGCTCTCGGGCCTGCTCGACGATGCCGTCGGCGGTAACGAACTTCGCCCGGCTCGGCTTGCCGGAGGACGTCGTCGCGGCCTTGGTGTTCCCTAGGACCAGCGTGATGATCGAGGCGATCTCTCGCATCTCGTCGCTGCCCATGCCAAGCGTGGTCACGGCCGGCGTGCCGATCCGCAGGCCGCTCGTGTACCAGGGACCGTTGGCGTCGAAGGGCAGGCTGTTGCGGTTCAGGGTGATCCCGGCCGCCCGCAACGCCGACTCGGCCTGCCGGCCGTTGAGCCCGTAGGTCTTCTCGACGTCGACCAGCAGCAGGTGGTTCTCGCTGGTCCCCGTGACGACCTCGACGCCCTGCTCGACAAGCGCGCCGGCCAGCGTGGCCGCGTTCTCGACGATCTGCTGGGCGTAGGCGGCGAACTCGGGCCGGCTGGCCTCCTTGAACGCGACGGCCTTGGCGGCCATCACCTGCGGCAGCGGGCCACCGAGGATCGCCGGGCAGCCCTTGTCGACCCACTCGGCGAACTCGGCCTTGCAGAGCACCATCCCGCCGCGCGGGCCGCGCAGCGTCTTGTGCGTCGTCGTGGTGACGATATGGGCGTGGGCGACGGGATCGTACGGCCCGTCGAAGACCTTGCCCGCGACCAGCCCGGCGAAGTGGGCCATATCCACCATGAAGACCGCCCCGACCTCGTCTGCGATCTCGCGCAGGCGCTGGAAGTTGATCCGCCGGGGGTAGGCGCTATAGCCCGCGAGCAGGACCAGCGGGCGAACCTCGAGGGCCTGCTGGCGGATCTGCTCCAGGTCGAGAAGACCACTGTCGCGGTCGACGGCGTACTGGTAGACGTCGAACAGCCGGGCCGAGATGTTGTGGCGATAGCCGTGGGTCAGGTGACCACCGGAGTAATAGTCGAGGGCGAGGAGCTTCTGGCTCGCCAGCTCAACCCTGATCGCCTCCCACTGCTCACGGGTCGCCTTGCTCGGGTCTTCCAGTCCCATGCGCTCCAGCGCCGGCGCCTGGACCCGTGCCGCGACGATCGCCGAGAACGCGACCAGGTTGGCATCGGCACCGGAGTGGGGCTGAACGTAGGCGTGGTCGGCGCCGAACAACTCGCAGGCTAGGCGGGCGGCCTCGGCCTCGATCAGGTCGACGTTGTCGCAGCCGGCATAGAAGCGGTGACCAGGGTAGCCCTCGGCGTACTTGTCGCTGAACAGGTTGCCCTGCGCGAGCTGGGAGGCAAGCGACGAGTAGTTCTCGCTGGCGATCAGCTTCAGGCTGTCGCGCTGGTCCTGCAGCTCGCGGACGATTGCGGCGGCGGCGACCGGCGAGACGTCGGCGACGGTGTCCAGAGCGGCGTAGTAGGCGACTGCGGCGGAGTCGACCGGGGAGGGAGACGAAGCGAGGTAGCGGCCGAGCAGACCGGTCGTGCTGTCCATGACGCGTGATCCTCCGGGTGCCGAAGTGAGCCGGGCGTGTCCAGATGACGTGTAGTACTGATGCTACACCGCCGGGGCCAGACGGGATGTTCAGTTCAGGATGGAAACCACCGTGCGCCTCTGTCAGAAGGTCTCGATCGGCGAGGACTGAGCGGGTCGGGCCGTCACGATCAAGCGCTCGCTGGTGTCGGTCAGCGGATCCAGTTCCCATGATCCATAGACCTGGATGTCCTGCCAGCCGGTGAGTTCCAGCATCAGGAGCAGCTCGGACGGGTAGAGCCACCGCAACTCGAACCCGGTGACGCGGCGTCGCATGGTCCCATCGGGCGCAACCACGTCGTACCACATCGTCGTAGCGATGATCTGGTCGGCGGAGGAAATCTTCCGGTCGCTGGTCTTCATCACCCGGGTACCGTCGGGCATCTCCCAGGAGCCGTCGAGCGCGGTGCCGGCCAGTTGCTGGAGCGCCTCGGGGGACGGGTTGAGGACATCGATGATCAGCTGTCCCTGGTCGTCGCACGCCTGCCGGGCGCCAGCGAGGACCCGCCGCTGCTCGTCGGCGTCCGTAGCGTGGAGCAGGCTGTTCAGGCCGATGATGACCAGGCCGAACGGGCCGCCGGGCGCTGACGCGGCGTTGGCCATGTCAAGGGCGACCAGGTGGTAGTCCGGCACGCCAACGATCGACTCCAGCGCGTCGCGAGCCCGGTCCAGCATCGGCTCGGACAGATCGACGCCGGTAACACGGTAACCGGCCCTGGCCAGGGGGACGAGGATCCGGCCGGTGCCACAGGCCAGCTCCAGGATCGGGTCACCACTGGCATAGGCGAACTGCTTGTAGAGCTCGACGTCGTCGGTCAGCCCCTCGTGCTCGAGGTCGTAGAGATCGGGGATGGCGGCGTAGGGGTCCGGGCGCTCACCGGGAAGGGGACGCTCGTCGAGCAGGCGATCCATGCGGTCGGCTCCGGGTGATCAGGGCGTGGTGACGCGAGGACGATCAACCGTGCCGGTCGTCGCGCTCGTCGTCGTAGTAGTCCTCGTCGTCTTCGTCGGCGGGGCGGTGGCCGCCCGCCTCGTCGATGACTTCGTCCAACCGGGAGACGGCGTCGCGCATGGCGGTGTGAATGAGGTCGAAGCCCTCGCGGATGGCGGCCTCGAACTCGGTCAGTCGCTGCAGCGCGAAGACCTCGACCTCGCCGATCCCGCGGCGACGCTCCTCGGCCGCGTGGCGAAGCAGTTGCTCGCTGCGCTGACGGACCTCGTTGAGGATGGCGTCACCACTGGCCCAGTACTCGCCCCGTGACCGTGCGGCCGTGAGGATCTTCGCCGCCTCGGTCTGGGCCTCGCCAAGGATGCGCTCCCGCTCGCGGACGATGCGCTGGGCCTGTCGGATCTCGCCCGGGACGGTCTGCCGAAGCAGGTCGACGAGCTCGACCATGCGTGCCTCGTCGACCATGATGCTGTGCGAGAACGGCATCTTCCGGCTCTCGTCCAGCAGCTCCTGGAGCTGCTCGATGAGATCGACGATGTCGGCGGGCGGTCCCTCGTACGGCGGGTCGTTGTGGTCCATGCGGCTGGTCAGTCCTCTTGCGGGGCGGACAGGACGGGTCGCGGTCGGGTCCAGGCTAGCGGTAGCCAGGGCTGAAGCGCTGCTCGAGCGCGCGCTGCACGTTAGCCGGGACCAGCCCGGAGACGTCGCCGTTGAGCGACGCGACCTCACGGATCAGGCTGGAGCTGACGAACGCCTGCGGGGCGTTGGTCATCAGGCAGACGACTTCGATCTCCGGCGCGAGATGGTGATTCATATGCGCCAGCTTGAACTCATACTCGAAGTCGGTCACCGCCCGCAGGCCACGGACGATGACTCCGGCCTCCCGGCTCCGGGCGAACTCGGTCGACAGGCCAGTGTACCCCTCGACCCGCACCCGGGACAGTGTCGGGTTCGAGGGGGTCGCGTCACTCACGGCCTCCCGGATGAGCTCGATCCGCGCATCCCCGTCGAACATCCGGCCCGGCTTGGCGGCGTCCAGGTAGACCGCGACGATCACCTCGTCGAACAGGCGGGTAGCACGTGACACGATGTCCATGTGACCGAGGGTGATCGGGTCGAACGTGCCGGGGTAGACGGCGATCGTCATCGGTGCCGCTCCTGGGTCAAGTCGTCGGGTGAGATCGGGGCGGGCGTGGGAGGGGACGCCGTGTCGCTCACATCATCAGTGCGCTCGTAGACAGTGAAACAGCTGTCCCCGTGGCAGCGGCTCCGGAGCAGTGACAGCCGCCCGGCCCGCTCCGGCGGGGTGAGGCGGGGCCAGTGACCGAGAACGACGAGTGCGCCGGATTGTAGCAACGTCGACTCTCCCAGCTGGACCAGCCGCTCGACGATGTCCTCGTCGGCGTAGGGTGGGTCCATGAAGACGAGGTCGAACGGCTCGCTGCCTATGGCACCGCGGGCGATGAAGGCGGCCACCGACGTCTGATGGGTGACGGTCACGTCGGTGTAGCGGCAGTGCTCGATGTTGGCCCGGACGACCGCCATCGCCTTGGGTGCCTGCTCGACGAACTCGGCCTGCAGGGCGCCGCGGGAAAGTGCCTCGATCCCGAGACCGCCGGTGCCGGCGTAGAGGTCCAGCACCCGGTCCGGCTCGGCCCCGAGCGAGGCCAGCATCGAGAAGAGCGCGCTCTTGATCTTGTCGGTCATCGGGCGGGTGCCGCGGTCAGCCGGGCCGCGCAGGCGGAACCCGCCTACCTCGCCGGCGATCACGCGCATGGTCGTTCCCGGGCAATGCGTGTCTGCATCGACGCAGTGTACGCGGCGCCCGGGCGACGTGCCGGGCGGGGCGGTTGCACTGCGCCGGCCCGCATCGATGCGGCATACTGTCGGGTGACAGGGCCCGCGGTGATCTCCACCGGCGGGCCGCTCCATGCCGGCCCCGCCGCGATCCCCGCGGCCGCGCCGGACCACGCATCGCACCCCGGAAGGACCTCCCGTGGCCACCCAGCTCGTCATCATTGGTCTGCCCAGTTCCGGCAAGACGACCGTCTTCAATGCCCTGACCCGCGCCGAAGCCGCCACCGGCACCTTTGGCGCGTCCGGCGACGAGCCCAACCTGGCGACGGTCAAGGTCCCTGATGCCCGGCTCGACAAGCTGACGGAAATGTTCAACCCGCAGCGCAAGATGGCCGCCGACGTCCAGTACCTCGACGTGGCTGGTGTCGCCAAGGGCATGGCTGAGAAGGGGATGGGCGGCAAGCTGCTCGGGCACCTGTCGCAGGCCGACGCGCTGGTCCACGTCGTCCGCGCCTTCGAGGACGAGAACACGCCGCACCCGGATGGCAGCGTCGACCCGAACCGCGACATCGAGACGCTCAACCTGGAACTGACCTTCTCCGACCTCGGGGTCGTCGAGAAGCGGCTCGACCGGCTCCAGGGACAAATCCCGAAGACGCGCGGTGCCGAACGCGAGCAGTACGAGCGCGAGCAGGTGATCCTCCAGGGCTTCAAGGAAGCGCTCGAGAACGAGACGCCGATCCGCGAGGTGATTGGCGAGGTCGATCCCGACGACGTCCGCCTGATCCGCGGCTTCGGCTTCCTGACCCAGAAGCCGCTGCTGCTGCTGCTCAACACCGGTGAGGACCAGATCGGCGAGGCCGGCGAGAAGCTGGTCGCCGACGCCCGCGAGCGGTTTGGGCGTCCCGGTGTCGCCGTCGAGTCCATCGCCGGCCAGATCGAGATGGAGATCGTCCGGCTGGATGCTGACGACGCGGCGGTGTTCATGGAGGACCTCGGGATCACCGAGTCCGGCCTGGACCGCGTCATCGCCCGCTCGTTCGATCTGCTCGGCCTGATGCCGTTCTTCACCGTCGGACCGGATGAATGCCGTGCCTGGACCATCCGCCGAGGTGCCTCGGCCGTCGAGGCTGCCGGCGCAATCCACTCCGACATCGCCCGCGGCTTCATCCGGGCCGAGGTCGTCGGCTACGACGACTTCATCGCCGCCGGCTCGATGGCGGAGACCAAGCGGCTCGGCACCTTCCGGCGGGAAGGCAAGACCTACGTCGTCAATGACGGCGACATCATCAACTTCCTCTTCAACGTCTGATCAGTAGGGTCGCTTGCCGTCCTGGCGGGAGGCGACCCTGACGGCGAAGGAGGTCCGCGTGGTTGACGAATTCGACGAGGACGACGAATCGGTCGACATCACGCTGCGTCCGGCGGCTGAAGTGGCGATGCGGCTGATCGGCCTGACGGCGGCCGTCCGGCGCTCGATGCTTGAGCTGGACCCGTCCGGCGATGCCGAGGGGGATCGCTTCGACCTGGCTGCCTGGCTGCGGGAGGAGCGCCTGACCCCGCACCTGACCGCCGACGAGCGCAAGATGGTCGAGACGAGGCTCGGTGGGCTAGACCCGGATGAGGCTGGCGACGCGGGCTGGCGGATCGAAGCCGTCGCCGTCCTCGCATGGGCCGCCGGGCTGATCGACGAGCGGCCGCGCTACGACCTGCCGGCACCACCTGCCGAGCTGCTGGCGCTGGTCCCGGAGCCATGGGACAAGGCCCAGCCGTTCCGGCAGGCCATCGAGTTGCGACCCGAGGACGAGATCGCCTGGGCCCGCGAGGAAGCGGAGCTGTGGCGGTGGCGGGGTGAGGTGGAGACGGAAGAGGGAGCCGGCGGGGCGAGCCCGGCCGAGATCCGCCAGCTGATCCGCCAGGTCGCCGCCGACTCCGCACGCACCGGTCTGTTCGAGAAGCCCGTTGGCAACGACTTCCCGGTGGCCAAGCGCCCGTATCGCGACCTGGGCTCCGACGAGCGCGAGCTGCTGACCGACCTCGCGAGTGAGCGCCTCCGCGCCCTCAACTGGCTCTGCGGCTTCGGTGAGGATTGGGACGACACGCCACTCGACGTCTAGCTTCTGCTCATTGTCGAAACCTGGCGCACTTGTCTGATGTGTACCATCGGTCCTTGACATTCGATGACGATCTAATAAGATGTACATCGAATAATGAGGAGATCATGAACGAATCCGACAAACCAGAGGTACCGGCTGACCGGTATGAGGAGATCGCCCGGGCGTTCCGGGTACTATCCGACCCGATGCGATTGCGCATCCTTGGACTGATCGCTGGACGGCCGATGACGGGCGTCGAGATCGCGGCCGCGTTGTCGCTCTCCACGCCGACGGTGAGCCACCACATGACGCGTTTGGAGAAGGCGGGGCTGATCCGGCACACGGCTGACCGGACGAGCAAGGTCTACGAGCTGCAGGCCGTCTTTTTCGACCCGCAGACTCTCGGAGCGCCGCCTGCCCGGCGGACGGACGACGGGCAGACCGACGACGAGCGGTTCCGGGCGCGCACGCTCCGGTCGTTCTTCGATGGCCGGCGGCTGCGAACCATCCCGGCCAAGCGCAAGCAGCTCGTCATCGTGATCCAGGAGCTGCTGACCTGGTTCGAGCCGGACCGTGACTACGCCGAGCGTGAGGTGAATGACATCCTCCGCGAAGCCCATGAGGACGTCGCGACGCTTCGCCGTGAGCTGGTCGACTACGGGTACATGCGCCGCGCCGCCGGGATCTACCGGGTGGCGACGGCGCTACCCGAACGCTCGGTCCAGTTGCGGCAGGAGATGACCGGCGACGAGGGCCAGTGGTTGGCGCGCCTGCTCGCCGACGCCACGCGCGACGCGATCACCGCCGGGCGGGGCTGACAGCCCCTTCAGGCTCGCGCAGCTCCCGGAACCCGGTCAGGCCCGCCTCGACGAACGCCCGGATCAGGTTCGGGTCCTTGATCCCGTCACGCTCGACGCCACTGCTGACGTCGACGAATAACGGGCGGACCGTAGTAATCGCCTCGCCGACGTTTTCCGGCGTCAGCCCGCCGGCGATGCCCAGCGGGTGTCCAGATTCTCTGGAAGCTCTGGAGACGAGATCCCAGTCGGCCCGCACTCCCGTTCCGCCATGCGCGTGGGGATCGTATCCGTCCACCATGAAGGCCATCGGCGGGTGGTCGATCGAGCGGTGCGCAACGATCCGGTTCTTCAGGTCGGCGGCACTCTGACCGGGCGGGATCCGGAAAGCCCTGATCGCCGGTCGGTCGAGCTTGCTGACGAACAGGGCGTCCTCGTCGCCGTTCAGCTGAACGAGATCCAGGTGGGCAGCGCGGATGGCCTCGTTGACGTTCTCGGCGGACGGGTTGACGAAGACGCCGACGGTGCGTGCCCCGGTGCCGGTCGCGTGGACGGCGTCACTGATCAGACGGGCCGTCCGGTGATCGACCTGGCGGCGGGTCGGCGCGAAAATCATCCCGATCAGCGTGGCGCCCGCCTGCACCGCGACAACGGCGTCCTCCGGGGTGCGGATGCCGCAGACCTTGACGGTATCGCGGGCGATCTCAGGTGTCGGCTGGCTAGATGACACCGGGCTGTCCTTCCCGGAGGGTCCGGACGGCGGCGGTGCGGTCGGGCTGAACGATCAGGCTCTCGCCGACCAGGACGGCGCTGACGCCGCAGTCGGCCATCCGTCCCAGGTCGGCGGCGGTGAAGATGCCGCTCTCGCCGACCAGCAGCGTGCCAGCCGGTACCATCGGTGCCAGCCGCTCGGTCGTCGCCAGGTCGACGCGGAAATCGCGCAGGTCGCGGTTGTTGATCCCGATGTTGTCAGCACCGGCCGCGATGGCCCGCCGCATCTCCTCCTCGTCGTGGACTTCGGTCAGCACGCTTAGCCCGAGGCCGGTCGCGGTGGACATGAGACGCGCCAGCGTGGCGTCGTCCAGCGCCGCGACGATCAGCAGGATCACGTCGGCGCCGTAGGCCCTAGCCTCGACCAGCTGGTACTCGTCGAGCATGAAGTCCTTGCGGAGCACAGGGCGGGGCGGCGCGGCGTCCGCGACCGTATCGACGGCTACCGCGAGGTCGTCCAGCGACCCATGGAAGAATGGCCCGTCGGTCAGGACGGACAGCGCCGCCGCGCCGCCCGCGACGTAGGCACCCGCGACCTTGGCGACGTCGATGGTGGCCGGGAACATGCCGCGCGACGGCGAACCGCGCTTGATCTCGGCAATCACCGAGACGCCGGGTCCACCGATCGCGTCCCGTAGCGGTCGTGCGGCGGGTCGATCGGCGGCACGCCGCTCGAGCTCGGTGACCGGGACAGCGGCCCGCCGGTCCGTCAGATCCGCGGCGGTGCGCTCCAGGATCCGGTCGAGGACGGTGCCAGTCGCCAACCACTGGGCTTCGGTCGTCATGCGTCTACTCCCACGGGGTCGGCGGTCAGCGCCTGGGAGACCTCAGCCAGCCGTTCGACCCGGGCGAGAGCCGAACCGTCGTCCAGCACCGCCCGCGCCAGTTCGATCCCGTCGCCTATCGAACTGACCCGATCGGCGGCGTAGATCGCGGCTCCCGCGTTCATTAGCACCACGTCCCGTCGCGGCCCGGACTCACCCTCGAGGATCGCCATGGTGATCCGGACGTTGTCGGCGACGTCACCGCCACGGAGGTCGTCCGGGGCGCCACGCTCCAGGCCGAAATCCTCCGGCGTGACGCGGTACTCGCGCGTCTCGCCGCTCCGGGCGTCGTAATCCGTGACCAGCGTCCCGCCGGCGATGCCGATTTCGTCCAGTCCTTCGTCGGCACGAACCAGGACGGCGTGCTGGCAGCCGAGGGCCGCGAGCGCCTGGGCCAGCTTCGGGGCGATCCCGTTCTGCCCGACGCCGATGAGCTGGTGCCTGGCCCCGGCCGGGTTGGTGAGCGGGCCGAGAATGTTGAAGATCGTCCGAATCCCGATCTCGCGCCGGGTCGGGCCGACGTACCGCATCGCCGGGTGGAAGGCCGGGGCGTACATGAAGCCGATACCGACCTGCCGGATGCACTCGGCGACCTGCTCAGGGGCCAGCTCGATCGCGATCCCCAGCCCCTCCAGCAGGTCAGCCGAGCCGCACTGGCTGGTGATGGAGCGATTGCCATGCTTGGCGATGTTCACCCCGGCGGCGGCGATGATGAACGACGCGGTCGTCGAGATGTTGAAGCTGTTGGAGTGGTCGCCGCCGGTCCCGCAGGTGTCGACGACGTACTCCAGATTGTCAGGCAGTTGGACGTGAATGGCGTTGTCGCGCATCGCCGAGGCAAAGCCGGCGATCTCGTCGACCGTCTCGCCCCGGAGCCGGAGCGCCGTGACGAGGGCCGCGATCTGGGCGCCGGTCGCTTCACCCTCCATGATCGCGCCCATGACGGCGGCCGCTCGCTCGCGATCGAGGACGTCACCCTCGACCACCGCGGTGATCGCGGTCTTGATATCGGACGCCGCGACGGACGTCGGTGCCGTGACTGTCATCCCGGATCCTCCCTTCGCGGCTAGTAGCCCAGTGGGACGCGGTCGTCGGACGCTCCGGCGGTGGCCAGTTCCCGCCGGTCGCCGCCCGCAAGGAAGTTCGCCAGCAGGTCCTTGCCTGGCAGCGTCATGATCGACTCCGGGTGGAACTGGACCCCCTCGATGTCGAGTTCGCGGTGGCGGAAGCCCATTACGAGCCCGTCCTCCGTCTCGGCGGTGACCTCCAGTTCATCGGGCAACGTCTCGCGATCGACGACCAGCGAGTGGTAGCGGATCGCCTCGAATGGCGTCGGCAGGTCGTGGAACACGCCCTGACCCTCGTGATGGACCAGCGACGTCTTGCCGTGCATCAGGCTCGGAGCGCGGACGACGTCGCCCCCGAACGCCGCGCCGATCGCTTGGTGTCCGAGGCAGACGCCGAGGATCGGGACCTTGCCAGCCAGTTCGCGGACCAGTGGGACGGAGATGCCTGCCTCGGCCGGCGTGCAGGGTCCGGGCGACAGGACGACCTTCTCGATCTCGCCGGAGGCGACGCGGGCCGCCACCTCGTCGACCGTCGTCTGGTCGTTGCGAACGACTTCGACCTCGGCGCCGAGTTCGCGCAGGTACTGGTACAGGTTGAACGTGAAGGAGTCGTAGTTGTCGAGCAGGAAGATCATGGCTTAAGCCTCCGGTCAAGATGGCTGGGAATGGGGGAGGGTGGGCTAGACGGCGCGGTCGCTGCTCTCCAGCGTCTCGGCCAGCTCGATGGCCCGCTGGAGCGCCCGCATCTTGTGGAACGTCTCGGCGTACTCGTACTCGGGCGTGGAGTCGGCGACGATCCCGCCGCCCGCCTGGAGCGAAGCGACGCCGTCGCGGAAGACCAGCGTCCGGAGGGTGATCGCGGTGTCCATCCCCCCGGCGAAGTCGAAGTACCCCAGCGCCCCGGCGTACGGTCCGCGCCGGTCGGCTTCCTGCTCGGCGATGATCTCCATCGCCCGGACCTTGGGCGCGCCGGAGACGGTCCCGGCCGGGAAGCAGGAGCGGAGCGCATCCAACCCCGAGAGTCCCGGCGACAGCTCGCCCTCGACGTGGGAGACGAGGTGCATGACCTGGGAGTAGCGCTCGATCTCCATGAGCTTCGGCACGCGGACGGTACCCGGAGCGGCGACCCGCCCGACGTCGTTGCGCCCGAGGTCGACGAGCATGATGTGCTCGGCACGTTCCTTCTCGTCCTCGGCCAGCGAGACCGCCAACGCCTCGTCCTCATCCGGAGTCGCACCGCGCGGGCGGGTACCGGCGATCGGGTGGTTGGTGATCATCCCGTCCTCGAGCCGGACCAACAGCTCGGGTGAGGCGCCGACCACCTGGTGGTCGCCGAAGTTCACGTAGAACAGGTACGGCGCCGGGTTGACGCTGCGCAGGGCGCGATAGATCGTCAGCGGGTGCACGGGCGTGGCGATGTCGACGCGCTGCGACAGCACCACCTGGATGATGTCACCGGCCGCGATGTACTCCTTCGCCGTCTCGACCATCTCCCGGTAGCGCTCGGCGGTGATGTTGGCCTGCATCCGGTCGGCGACCGGCGTCTCGACGCCCGCACCGCCGCGGGGCAGGGCCGGCGTAGGCGCATCCAGCCGGGCGAGGGTCTCGTCCAGCTTCGCCGCGGCAGCCGCGTAGGCCTCGTCGACAGGGCCGTCGCCCAGGTGGATCTGGGCCAGGACCCGGACGGTGCGATCGACGTTGTCGAACACGATCAGGTCGTCGGCCAGCAGGTAGTTGCCATCCGGCAGGTCCAGACCGACGCCCTGCGGCAGGCCGACGCGCGGCTCGAACGCCCGGACCGCCTCATAGGACAGGTAGCCGACCAACCCCCCGCAGAACCGTGGTCCGCCTGCCCGCTCGGCCGCCCGGAACTCGTCCAGCACGCCTTCCAGGGCAATCAGGGGATCCTCATACGTGACGGTCGTCGTTTCGCCGCCGTCGCGGGTGATCGTCATCGTGCCGCGATCAAGGACCAGCCGGGCCGCGGGTCGTCCGCCAATGAAGGAGTAGCGTGCCAGGCGTGTACCGCCCTCGATGCTCTCGAGGATGAAACCTTCCCCGTCTCCGGCCAGCTTGAGATAGGCGGAGACGGGCGTCTCCATGTCGGCCATGCGGGTGACGGCGAGAGGGATGGTGCGCGGCGCGTCAGGTAGTGACGCGATCCGGCGGACCTCGTCGAGCGACGGGGTGAGGGTGCCGAGGCGGGCACGCTCGGGGCGGGGGACAGGCGGAGACATCGTCTCCGCGGGCGGCGTCGAGGTGGTCATCGGTGGCTCTCCGGCCGGGGGGCTGGCTGACCCCGAAAAACAGAAACATCTCCATCCCTGTGGATCAGGGACGGAGATGCGCCAGCACACCCCGCGGTGCCACCCTGCTTGGAACGGGCCAGTCCGGCCGTCCCCGCCTCGACACGTACGGACCAGCGGGGAACGTCCCGCACCGGTCGATACGCCGCTCCCGGTAACGAGGGAGACATCGTCGCCGCCTACTTGGAGCCCGGATGGGGCTACCGTTCGGAGCAAGGCTCTCGGAGCCATTCAGCCGGCCAATGGGTCCGGGCTCCCACCTGCCCCGGATCGCTCGTCCCACGCCGCGCGGCCTACTCGTTCCGATCCACGCCCGTGATCTTCGTCTGGGTGGAGCGTATGTCCCGGCGCGGCGGCGTGTCAAGCCGGGCAGGGCCGTCCACGGTGCGGAGTAAGCTTCCGGCAGGAGCGGATCGCGGGCGAGGAAAGGTCGGGTGGGGCGGCGGTGACGACGTATGCGGTCGTAATGGCACTGGCGATCGGAGCGGCCGTGCTGGTCCTGCTCGCGATCTGGTGGAGGATGGGCGCTGCCGGCGGGCAACGGGAGCGGCGCTGGGTCGCGCTCGGTGGCTCGTTTACGACGGCGCCCGGCCGGCCATCGTGGGTATCGGCGGTCAGGCTGCCGGGTCGGCCAGTCGAGGCCATCGACCTGACCGCTCCCGGCGCGACGCTCGTCGATGTCCTCTCGGCCCAGCTTGGCCCGGCCCTGGCCGCCCGGCCCGCCGTCGCTGTGATCTGGGTCGGTCCGGACGATCTCCTCAACGGCCGCCCGCTCCCGGCCTTGCTCGCGGACCTGGGACACGTCATCGACCGCTGCCGCGAGGAAGGCGTCGCCGTGATCGTCGTCGGGATGCCACGCGTCGGCTGGCCCCAGGGACTGCGAGGCCGTCGCCCGGAGCGGGTGATGGCGACCGTCCACGGGGAATGGCGGACCGGCATCGCCGACGTAGCCCGGCACGGTGGAGCCGAATTGCTGCCACCCGAACGCGGGGACGACGCCCCGCCCGCCCTGGTTCGGGACGGCCGCTGGACGCTGCTCACCGATCCGGCCCGCAACGCCGTCGCGGACCGGCTCGCCGACGCGATCACCACGGCCATGCGGCGCGGCGTGGCCGTGGACGCCCTGCTCGACGGCCATGACGGGCCCGGCGATCCGGTCGTCCGGCGGCGCCTTGGACTGCCGCCGTTGCGCTGACCCGGCTGCTCGTCGGACGTCGGGGCGACCGGATCGCCGGTGCGGGGTACGATGCGGGCTCACGTGAGCCGGTCCCGGACCGGACGCTCATTTGACGCCATGCGAAAGGGTCACCCTCTTGGAGACGCGCGCCATTGACTTCCTCCGCCGACTGCTCGACGCTCCGGGGCCGTCCGGCTACGAGCAGGCACCGTCCCGCGTCTGGCGGGCCGAGGCAGAGTCCTTCGCCGACGACACTGACGTCGATCTGATCGGCAACTCCTACGCTCGTCTCCGGAAGGAGGGGGCGCCGGTCGTCGTCGTCGAGGGGCATATCGACGAGATCGGCTTCATCGTCACCTACATCGACGATGAGGGGTTCATCTGGTTCGAGGCGATCGGAGGCTGGGATGCCCCGGTCGTCGTCGGCCAGCGCATCCGGATTGCCGGGCGGGATGGCGACGTCCAGGGGGTGATCGGGCGCAAGGCCGCGCACCTGATCAAGGCCGAGGATCGTCGCAACATCGAGCTCAAGGACCTGTGGATCGACATCGGGGCAAAGGACCGCGCCGAAGCGGCAGAGCGGGTGGCGGTTGGCGACGCCGCCGTGGTGGATACCGGATTCCTCCAGCTCTCGGACGACCTGGTCGTGTCACGCAGTCTCGACAACCGCGTCGGCGCGTTCGTCGCCCTGGAGACGCTGCGCCTGCTGGCCGAGGATCGTCCCGCCGTCGAGGTCGTCGCGCTGGCCGCGACGCAGGAGGAGATTGGGCTGCACGGTGCAGCCGTGGCCAACGTCCGGCTGGCGCCACTGGTCGCCATCGCGCTCGACGTCACCCACGCGACCGACTACCCCGGCGCCAACCGCAAGGCCGACAACGACGTCAAGCTGGGGGGCGGCCCGGTCCTGACGCGTGGTGCCGCGATCAACCCGGTCGTCTACGACGGCCTCCAGGCGGCAGCCGAACGGCTCGGCCTCACCTGTCCGGTCCAGGCGGCCGGTCGGAACAGCGGCACCGACGCCGACGCCATGCGGCGGACCGGCCGGGGCGCAGCAACCGGCCTCGTCTCGCTCCCCAACCGCTACATGCATTCGCCCAACGAGGTCTGCAGCCTGTCCGACCTGGAAAACGCCGCGAAGCTGATCGCGGAGTTCATCCGGACGATCACGCCGGAGAGCGATTTCCGCCCGATGTAGGCTTCGGCCGGTCAGTCACAGGGCTCTGCAGCACGAGAGGGCGCCCGACCCTGGGCGACCTCTCGTCGTTGTTCTCAAGATCCGGACTACGCCTCGTCGCGCTCCGTCAGGGCCGTCTCGGCCTTCCTGCCCACCTTCGACACGGTCGCGGGAGGCCGGACCCACCCCGGCGGGTCCGGCTGGCAAACTTCGCAGTAGTAGGTGCCTCGCCCACCGACCCGGGTCTTGACGATCGGCGTCCCGCAGACCAGGCAGGGTTCATCCTGCCGGGCGTGGATGGCCGGAAACCCATCGACGGGGTAGGCCTTGCTCTGGATGATCTTGGCCCCGCCCTGCTCGATCCCGCGATCCAGCGCCCAGGGAATGGTTTCAATCAGCCGTCCCATCTCGGCGGCGGTGAGGGAGTCGCTCGGGCGGGCCGGGTGGATGCGAGCGCGGAACAGCGCCTCATCGACGTAGATATTTCCCAGCCCGGCGATGAGCGTCTGGTCGAGCAGGCTCTGCTTGATCGGGATGGTGCGGCGAGCCAGGCGGCTCAGTAGGGCCGCGCCGTCCAGCGGGGCCGCGAGCGTGCCCTCCGGGCCGAAGCCGAACGCGCTGATTGTCGCCTCGACCTCGTCCGACGGCATCAGCCGCATCCACCCGAACTGGCGCACGTCGCTGTAGTACGCGGTCACCTCGCCATCGAAGTGCATCGTGAGGTGGGTGGTCTTGTGCGGGTAGTCATTTGAGGGCTTGGGGAACGGGTGACCGGCGTAGGCGCGCTCACCGTCAGCCCGGATGACGGCGAGCTGTCCCGCCAGCTTGAAGTGAACGAGCAGGCTGAGTTCGTCGTCGAACTCGATCGTCAGGACCTTCGCCCGGCGCCGGGCCGCAAGCAGCTCCCGGCCGATCAGCGGTTCCAGCGTCGGGATGGGTGAGTCACGGAGCAGCTTGGGGAGCGTGAGGTCGAAGGAGAGGAGCCGGTGCCCGACCAGCTCCCGCTCGACGATCCGCCGCATGGTTTCGACCTCGGGCAGCTCGGGCACGGGCGGACTCCAGGGTGAACGGGGCGATCAGGCGTCGGCGGCCTCGCGGTGTCCGGCCTGCCGCATCCAGCGAGCGGCTTCCTTGCTCGCCCGGACGGCCTCTTCCTCGTCGCGGCAGGCGCGAATGACCCGGGCCATGAAGTCCCACGCGGCGTGGCGGGCACTCTGGTGGCGGGCCTCATAGACAGCCTGTCGCGGGCCCAGCAATCTGCCGGCGACGGTGTAGGAGATATGCCAGTTCTCGCCCGCCCGCTGGAGAACGATCTCCGACCGACCCTGGCGCCAGACATAGGCGTCGGGGTTGACCTGGCTGCTGGCCATTCGGCGTCCTCTCCGGCCGGCGGCGGTGCTCACCCGGCTGCGCGTCATCTCGATGGAACCGGAGTTTACCGCAAAGCCGAACAGACTCAGACTCGGACGGATCATGCTCGCCCCCCGGCAAAGGCGAGGGCCTTACGGATCCGTTCGACGATCGGCGGGTGCGACGAGAGCAGCCGCTCGCGCCACCGCGGAGGATCGGGATCGACCATGTTGCCCCGGCCGAGACGGGCCATCGCGCGGGCATAGGTCTCGCCATCGCCGGTCAGTTCCAGGGCGAAGCGATCCGTGCGCCGCTCGATGGTCCGCGAGATGAACGCTGGCAGCGGCGAGAGCGTCATCGCGACGCTGGCCGAGAGCAGCCCCATGACCGCCAGCACTGCGACCTCGTCGGTCGACCGGATGCCGGTCGTGCTAGCCGTCCGGCGAAGGACCGGCCGGGTCGCGTAGTGGACGCCCGCGACTAGTGCGGTGAGCTGGGCGGCCGTAATGGCGGTCAGCGTCCAGATGTCGCGATTGACCTGGTGCCCCAACTCGTGGGCGATGACGCCTTCGACCTCAGCCGGCTCGAACGACCGGGTCAGCGTGTCGCCAAGGATGATCCGGCGATTGCGTCCCATGCCGGTGAACATGGCGTTGGCCCGCTCGGTCTGCCGGCTCATGTCCATCACATAGACATCGGCGATCGGGACGTCGACGCGCTCCCCGAGCGCCCGGAGCCGGTTCGTCAATTCCTCGTCGTCCAGCGGGTCGAAGCGATTGAAGCGCGGCATGATCAGGCGGATGAAGATCGGCTGGGTGAGGACGGAGACCGGGATGAACCCGGCAGCGACGATGACCCACCAGTCGTCCGGTCGACGGCGGAGCAGATGATGGATCCCCGTCAAGGCCGCGGATCGGAATGCCGTGCCCATCCCGTACGCCAGCAGTCGCTGCCGGAGCCAGTCCGCATCGGACTGTTTCGTCAGCTCGTAGGCTCGCTCGACGCGATGTCCGGCGAGGTAGGACGCCGGCAGGTCCAGCGCGATCGAGATCGCCGACGTGACGAGGGCATAGGCCGGCGCGACGAGTTCCGGGTGTGGGAGGTTCCGCCGCAGGGCCGACTCCAGCCCGCTCGCGCCGCCCAGGCCGACGAACGCCACCTGGCGTGCCACCGCGGCGGCAGTCAAGCCCAATCCGAGCCGGCGTCGGAGCCGGTGATAGCTTCGGGCACGCTCCCGCACCTCCGGGCTATCCCAGATCAGGTCATCGATCTCATTGGTCGTGGCGGGCGCGGCATGGTCTGACGCCGCGGCGGGCGCGACGGAGAAGGGGGACGAATCGGGCATTGGGGCTGGTCTTCCTCGGTCTCGGGCAGCTGACGGGCGGCGGTGGGCCGGCACCGCTGGCTGGCCGGTTCAGGCCAGGTTGGGCATGGTCGGTGGTCGGTCTGACGGGCGCGGAACGAAGGTGGAATCAGACCGGAACGAGCTCCCCGTAGCCGGTGAAACGGCCGTCGGTATCGCGTGCGATGGGACGATACCCCGTCACGGACGCGACGGCGAGGGGACCGTAGATGTGCGGAAAGACCTGTTCCGGGTCATCGAACCGGACCGGTGAGCCGACCCTGGCGGGATCCAGCGTCAGGAGCAGCATCGATCGCGGATCCGACTGATAGAAGAGATTGGCGACTTCCAGCATCCGCTCGTCACCGAGCGTGCAGTGGATGAACCCGTCCGCCGCGAAGGCGTCCGGGACGTACGTCTCCTGGGTCCGGACCGTCGACCAGACGTCTTCGGCGATGAGGTGCAGATACGGCTCGGGACTGCTGTTCAAGACCTGAACTCCTTGCTGGGGTCCGGATTTGAAGCCCGGACCCCCTGAGATGTAGTGGCCGAGCTACAGACCACTCATCCGGATGACTTCGACGCCCCGGGCCTCCAGGTCAGCCACGTACCTGTTGATCCCGATCATGTCGCTGGAGATGTGCCCGCTGACGACGACGTTCTTGCCGTCCTGCGCCATGTTCCGGAGCGCATCGGCCTCGGCCGGAGCCAGGTGAATGTAGACGACCGTGTCGACCCCGTGGTCCCACATGACCCGGGCGGCGGACGCCCCGCCATTCGTACCGGCGCCGTGGAACACGAACACCTTGCCGGCGGGGTTGTCGGCCGACCCGACCGGCACGGTGACGTCGGTTCGCGCGTCCCGCAACTCCGGGATCTTCCGGAGTCCTGCGACGACGTCGGCGACGGTCGGCGTTGCGCCTTCGCCGGAGACGGTCGCGAGGTGGTCGACGATCGCCCTGTCCATCACCCGGCGACCATACTCGTCCAGCGGCAGGTGGACGTTCAGGAACGGCATCTTCAGCAGCCGGGCGATCGACGGCGCGTGGTCGAAGTTGGCGATCTGGGCGGTTGCCTGCGCCGCGACGATCTTCGGAGCGATCGTCCTTTCGGCGATGTCCGCCGGGACGCCGGCCCGGACCAGGAACTCGGTCTGGACGTCGAGCACGCGATGGAAGTTCAGCCGGGCGTCCCCACCGGCCGGATGGTGGGCGATGACGGCGTCGACGCCGAGCTGGCGACCGAGCAGCAGCTCCGCCCCGGCGATGTCGATGCCCATCATGACGCGCTTGAAGTCAGTCCCTTCGACGTAGATCGCGCTGTCGCTTGGCATCTCCGTCATCCCGACGAGGTCGGAGGCGATCTGCGCCAGCTCCGTCGTTCCCGGCATCGTCATCTCTGGTTCTCCCCACGGGGAGCGAACTCGACAGTCATGCCGTCCGCCCCTACCATCGCGTCCATGCAGTCCAAGCAAACCATCCCATCCTATCGGGTCCGGCCATGACCGCACAGGGCAGCATTGCCAGTGCCACGCTCGCGGCCGGTGGTGGCTGTGCGGCCAAGATGAGCCCCAGCGCCCTCTCCCACCTGATCGCCCGAAGCGGGCTGGCCGACCAACAGTCGCCAGATGTCCTCGTCGGGCTGGGGACCAGTGACGACGCCGCGGTGATCCGGACCGGACCGGAGACGGCGATCGTCCAGACGGTCGACTTCTTCCCGCCGGTCGTCGACGACCCCCACCTGTTCGGCCGGATCGCGGCCGCCAACGCGATGAGCGACGTCTGGGCGATGGGTGGGGACGTGCTCTCGGCCCTCGCCATCCTGACCGTGCCGGAGGACGCCAACCCGTCGGTTGGTGCCGTGATCCTGGCCGGGGCGAGGGAGGCGGTTGCCGCGGGCGGCGGGGTGATCGTCGGCGGGCATACCGTCTACGATCCTGGCGTCAAGTTCGGGCTCGCCGTGACCGGCACCGTTCATCCGGACCGGTTCTGGACCAAGGCGACCGCCTGTCCGGGCGACGTGCTCGTGCTGACCAAGCCGGTCGGCACGGCGCTGGTCATGACGGCGCACCGAGCCGGTGCGGCTCCCGCCGGCGCGTACCAATCTGCCGTGGAATCGATGGTCCGGCTGAACCGCCGAACCAGCGAGATCGCGCGGTCGCGACCGCCACGGGCCTGCACCGACGTCACCGGCTTCGGCCTGCTGGGCCATCTCGCCGAGATGGTGGTCCGGAGCGGCACCGGCGCGGTCGTCCATACCGGATCGGTCCCGGTGCTGCCCGGCGCGCTGGAAGCGGCGAAGGCAGGTTTCCTCTGCGCCGGTCTCGGCCGTAACCGGGCCTCCTGGGAAGAAGAAGCTCGCTCCGGAATCGCCCTGCGCTACGGCGAAACCGACGAGGCGCTGATCCAGGCGTTCTGGGATCCCAACACCTCGGGTGGACTGCTGCTCGCGATCGACCCTCAGGAAGCGGACGACGTCGTGGCGAGATTAATCGATGCGGGCGAGCCGGCCGGGGTGATCGGCGCCATGACAGACGCCGGTGACATACGATTGCACCCATGAGCGACGCCGAGCAGGACCTGACCGATCCCACAACCGACGAACTGGACGACGTGGTCGAGGCCATCCCCGCCGCGCCGGACGGATTCGTCTCCGGGCTGCCCCGTACCCGGCGCGCCTGGCGATCGCTCCTGGACGAGCTCGGGGTCCGGCCCAGCAAGGGACTTGGCCAGAACTTCCTCTTCGAGCGCGGCATCGTCGACCGAATTGTCCGGCTGGCCAGCGTCGGGCCGGACGACCACGTCCTCGAGGTCGGGCCGGGGCTCGGCATCCTGACCGAGGCACTCATCGCCCGGGCCGGACACGTCACCGCGGTGGAATACGACCGTCGCTTGGCGGCGCATCTCCGCTGGACCTTCGATCGCTCCGGACGCTTCCACCTGCACCAGGCGGACGCACTCCAGACGCCGACGACCGACCTCTTCCCGGACGACGTCACGTTCTCGGTGGTCGCCAACCTGCCGTACAACATCGCGTCGGCCGTCGTGCAGCACCTGCTGGAGCAGCCGCACCGCCCGACCCGGTTGACCTTGATGGTCCAGCGGGAAGTCGCCGAGCGCATCGTCGCGCCGCCTGGCGAGCTGTCCGTCCTTGGGGTGGCGACGCAGTTCTACGCCGCTGGCCGGATCCTGTTCGACATCCCGCCGACCGTCTTCGTCCCGCCGCCAACGGTGACATCGTCGGTCCTCCAGCTCGATGTCAGGCCGGAACTGCTGCTGGCTGACGCCGACATCCCGGAGTTCATGCGGATCGTCCGCGCCGGGTACAACCAGAAGCGCAAGCAGGTCGCGAACAGCATCGCGGCGCGGTTCGGCGTCCCCAAGGCCGGTGTGGAGACGTGGCTGCGCTCAGCAGGCGTCGACCCGGATCGTCGCGCCCAAACGCTGACGGTGGCCGAGTGGGTGGCGATCCGGCAGGCCGCGCCGGGGCTTCCCGCCGAAGACACCTCGCAGTCCCGCAAGCGCGACCGGGTACGTCCGGCGGCGGACGAGACCCCGTGATCGATCAGTCTGCTTCGTCCGTCCGGCTGCGCGCCCCGGCCAAGCTGAACCTCGGGCTCGCCATCACCGGCCGGCGCGACGATGGCTTCCACGACCTGGTGACGATCTTCCAAGCGATCGATCTCTGCGACGACGTCACCGTGCGTCATCGCCCCACCGGTGAGACACCCGCATTGGTTCACCTGGGCGAGATCGGTGGTTCGGAGCCTGGGGAGGACGCTGTCCTCGTCTCGGACGACAACCTGGCGGTCCGCGCGGCCCGGGCCGCGGCTGACGCGACCGGCCTGACCGGGGAGCTGACCGTGTCGCTGGACAAGGCGATCCCGCCAGCATCCGGGATGGGAGGCGCCTCGTCGGACGCGGCGGCGGCACTGTCCGCGATCGAGCGGATCGCGGGTCGGGCGATCCCGGACCCGGACCGGCTGCGCATCGAACTGGCGCTCGGTAGCGATGTGCCGTTCTTCCGCCGCGCGGGAACAGCGTTGGCGGGTGGGCGGGGCGAGGACCTGGACGTGCTCCCGACCCCCAGGGAAGGCGTCTTCGTGGTGGTCGTCCCGCGGCTCTCGACCCCCATCCTGCGCAAGACGGCCACGCTCTTCGGTGCCCTCCGGCCCGATGACTTCGACGCGGGACATCCTGTTCTGGAGCAGGCCGGTCGGCTCCGCCGCAGGGAACCGATCGACCCTGACCTGCTCGATAACGGATTCGAGCGGGCGCTCGGTGAGATCGCGCCGGAGGTCGAGGTGTTCCGGCGGGCGCTGCACGCGGTAGCTCCGCGCCGCTGGGCGCTGTCCGGGGCCGGACCGACCCACTACGGCGTCGACGAAGACCCTGAACGGGCCGCCGACGTGGCCCGACGGCTGGGCAAGCGGTTCGGTCCCCGCGCGATGGTCGCGGTCTGCCGGCCCTGGTCGCCGGACGAGCCCTCCTGAGAGCGACGGAACAGGCGACATCCGCCCCGTACGAGAGGCGGATGTCGCCTGTTCATCGGCTTGACCGGATGCGGTTACTTGACGCCGGACACCACCGTGCCCTGGATGAATGAACGCTGCGTCAGGAAGAACACGATGAGGACGGGAATCAGGCTAAGAACGGTCTGAGCCATGATGCCCTGGAAGTCGGTCGTGAACCGGGAGTTGAGCAGGGCGAGACCACGGGCGAGGGTGAATGAACTGGTCTCGTTCAGATAGATCAGCGGACCGAGGAAGTCGTTCCAGTTCCAGCCGAACGCGTAGATCGCGATGACGCCGAGTGCCGGTCCTGCCTGTGGCATGACGATCCGCCAGTAGATCTGGAACCAGCCGGCCCCATCCAGTCGGGCCGCGTCGTCGTAGTCGATCGGGATCGTCATCATGTATTGCCGGACCAGGAAGATGGCGAAGGCACCGGCGTAGTTGCTTGCGAAAAATGCCGGCAACGACAGTGGAATCGGCGTGTTGAAGAACGAGATCTGCATCCCCAGCAGGTCGGTCAGGAACGATCCAAGCCGGGTCCAGCCCACGTAGATCGGGATGATCGTCACCTGCTCGGGCAGCATCATCGTCGCCAGCACCACGACGAACAGCGCGTTCCGGCCGGGAAACCGCATCCTGGCGAACGCGAACCCGGCCAGGGAGGCCGAGAACAGCAGGCCGACGATATTCAGGATGGTGATGACGGTTGTGTTCCAGTAGAAGCGGCCGAAGGGCAGCGCTTCGAATGGCCGGGTGTAGCCGTCCAGGGTGATCGGCCAGGGCAGGAACGTCGGGGGCGTCGTGAACAGCTGGCCCTGCGTCTTGAAGGACGTCGCCAGCATCCACGCGAGTGGAGCCGCGAAGATCAGCGCGCCGAGCACGACGGTCAGGTGCAGGATCGTTCGCCGGACTCGTCCAGTCAGGACCGGATCGAAGCGGAAGCTCGGGGTCGTCGCCTGGACGCTGGCGTAGGGGCGATTCGTCCGGTCTGGTCGGGTGGTCTGGTCGGTTGTGGGCGTCACTTCCGCAACCCTCCCTCATAGTGCACCCAGGTGTCGGCACTGCGGACGAGCACGAGGGTGAACGCCATGATGATCGCGAACAGGACCCAGGCGACAGCCGACGCGTACCCGAAGCTGAACGAGCGGAAGGCTTCGCGGTACAGCAGGTAAACCATGGTCAGGGTCGCGTTGTTCGGCCCGCCTCCGGTGATGACGGCGATGGTCGTGAAGACCTGAAACGCCGAGATTACGCCGATGATGAGATTGAAGAAGATCGTCGGAGTCAGCAGGGGCAGGGTGACCGTGAAGAAGGCCCGGACCGGGCCCGCGCCGTCGACCCGTGCCGCTTCCTTGATGTCTGACGGGATGCTCTGGAGCCCGGCAAGGTAGAGCAGCATGTTGGCGCCGGTGCCCCAGACCGCGATCAGGATCAGTCCCGGCAGGGCCCAGTCCGACGACGAGAACCAGCGCAGCGATCCGATGCCGAAAACGGCCAGAAGCTGGTTCATCAGCCCGTCCGGGCTGGGGTTCAGCACCCAGTTCCAGACCACCGCAACCGATACGCCGGAGACGACGGCGGGGAGGTAGTAGAGCGTTCGCCAGACGCCACTCAGCACCAGCTTCTGGTTGAGCAGCAAGGCGATTCCAAGCGCGAGGACAGTCCCGACTGGCACCACGATCGCCGTGTAGGTTCCGGTAACCCGGAGCGCCTTCCAGAACGCCGGGTCGTCGAAGAGCTGCCGGTAGTTGGCGGTGCCCACGTACTCGCTCTTGTTGAGCAGGTTGGTGTCGAAGAACGACAGGCGGAAGGAATAGATCATGGCTCCGACCGTGAAGATCAGGAAGCCGAGGATCCATGGCGCCAGGAAGACGTAGGCAACCAGCGCCTCCTTGCGCCGGTCGGTCAACCACGGAAGGCGGGGCTCGATGATCGTGACATCGTCTCTGAGCGATCGGGTGTCGTGGTCTGCCACGACCGTGGGGGGACTCACCATGGACACGCTCCTGGCACAAACGGACGGGGGTCTCGCCGGACTCGCCGACGAGACCCCCGGACGGGATCAGGTTGTCAATCAGCCATTCTGCTGCTGGGACGTAACTTCCTCCGCCACGGCCCGGAGCGATTCCGCATCGGTCGCTCCATCGATGTACACGGCCTGGATGGCTGGGAGGATCAGATCCTGCGCCTCGCTGTCGCGGGCAAAGAGGGCGCGGTTTCGCGGGTAACCTTGGTCCATCGCGGTCCGCGCCATCTCGAGATTGGCCTCGGCCAGCTCCGGGTAGGCGGTCGTGCAGATGTCGATCCAGGAATCAAGCAGCGAGTAGCGACAGGGCAGGTAACCCGTGACCCGCGTCGACTCCATCTGGAACCGGGGGCCGGAAAGGAACTTGACCAGCTCCCACGCGGCTTCCTGGTTGGGCGAACCATTCCAGATGGCGAAGCCGTCGGCGGTGCCGAGAACGTGGCGACCGGCTGGGCCAGCAGGTACCGGTGCGAACGCCCAGCGGAACGGGGAGCCGGCGGCGCGGATCTGTTCGGCGATGGCGAAGGGGTAGAGCCCGTCCTCGACCATCGCGAGCCGACCCTGGGCGAAGGCAATCGTCGTGTTGGCAACGCCACCGGCCCCGCCAGGAAACAGCAAACCGAACTGGGCATTGGAGCCGTCGACGAAGGTGAGGTCGTACAGCCACTGCGAAGCGGCGATGGCCGGATCCTCACCGAACGCGGCGCGGGTGTTATCAGCCGGGTCGACGAGATTGCCGCCCCATGTCCTCAGCTTGTACGACCAGCGGTCCAGGCCATAGGCCGGGAAGAACAGCCCGAAACGCTCGACGTTGTCACCGTCGCGGATCGTCAGCTGGCGTGCGACATCACGGTAGGTGTCGTGGGTCCATGTGTCGTCCGGCGGCGCGATCCCGTTCTGCTCGAAGAGGTCGCGGTTGTACCAGATCGCCATCATGTTGACGTACTTGGGCAGGCCGAACCGGATGCCGCTCGGCAAGATGAAGTCCGCCCACTGCCACTCGAAGTAGTCGGCGATCGCTTCCGGCGTGAAATCCCGGTCGACCAGGGCCTGGACGTCGAGGACCTGGCCCACCGCGTCATACCGAGCGACATCGTCCCGCCACGTGTCGAAAACGTCGGGGGCATTGCCGCCAATCATCGAGGTGACAAGCTGCTCATCCCGGTTTTCTGGCTGCGGCTCGACGGTAACGCTGACGTTGGGGTACATCGACGTGAAGTACTGGTCGATCAGGGCCTGGGTCTGCTGGACTTCGCTGGCCGCCGAAGAGACGAGCTGATAACGGAGCTCACCGGAAACCTCGGTGTTCATTGCCGGCGTCGGAACGCTGGCCGGCGCGGTAACCGGGGTCGCATCCTGCGCGGCGGCCGGGTTACGCAACCGAGTCGCCAAGGCCGCCGCGGCACCCGTCGCGGCCGCCCCGCGGATCACGTCACGCCGTCCCATCTCCCGGCCAGAACCGAACCTTCGTGCATCGGTCATCGATTGTCTCCTGGGGTAAGCCCCTGTTGCTCGAGGTCGGGAGGGAGTCAGACAGGGCGGATTGGACGGCCGCGTCGCCGCTTCACCACCATGGGGACAGGCACCGTGTGCTGGATCGACCGGCCGAAACGACAGGCGTCGGACGCCTGCCCGGTCCGGTAATTCCTCGGGTTGGCCCATCCCGGCTCTCTCCGGCCGGGACCGACAGCTAGCCGCCCCGGAATGGCACCAGACCACCGCCCCGGAAATCCGAACGGTGACCCGCTGCCGTTGCCATGTTGTATAGCACCACTGGTGCCGCTTCATAAATGCGGACACTATCCGGTCTGTTTGACGGATTGTTATCGCGCACTATTGGAAAGCCGGTCAACCGGCAATGCTAGAATGGCAGACACGCTGACGGAACCACGATCGCGTCGTCTGCCGCTCCCGAGCGAACCTGGGCTGGTGTGAGCCAGGTGCCGAGCCCGACGCCGGTCATCCTTCCCGAGTTGCCCCCCGAACCCGTCGCCGATCCGGGCGCGAAAGTAGGCGAGGCCGGTCCCATCGCCCGTTACCGCGATGCGCCACGCGCCGGACAGATCCTCCGGTCAGTCGTGTGCGCCCGAGTGGGTCTCGCCATGCGAGGCCAAGCGAGGTGGTACCGCGGGTCACGCCCGTCCTCGAGAGCCAGTCTCCGAGGATGGGTCGTTGTGTTTTTCGACCCTGACCTCACCCCAGACCTCGATTGCCGGCTCCTGCCGGCTCTACCACGATGGAGCTTTGACCCGGATGCCCACGTTCCGCGAAGTGACCCAGCGCGCCGATTTCCCCGCGATGGAGCGCGAGACTCTCGCCTGGTGGCAGCGCGACGGGATCGTCGAGCGCTACCTACACCGCAACGACGGTGCGGACGAGCGGTTCTCGTTCATCGACGGGCCGATCACCGCCAACAACCCGATGGGCGTCCACCACGCCTGGGGCCGGACCTACAAGGACCTGTTCCAGCGATACAACGCCATGCTCGGCAAGGAGCAGCGGTTCCAGAACGGCTTTGACTGCCAGGGGCTCTGGGTCGAGGTCGAGGTCGAGAAGGAACTCGGCCTCAAGAGCAAGCGCGACATCGAGGCGTACGGCGTTGCCGAGTTCGTCGAGCTCTGCAAGCAGCGGGTCCGGCGATTCTCGAAGCGCCAGACCGACCAGTCGATCCGGATGGGCTACTGGATGGACTGGGACAATTCCTACTTCACCGATTCCGAGGAGAACAATTACACGATCTGGCACTTCCTCAAGACCTGCCACGAGAAGGGCTGGGTCTACAAGGGCCACGACACCATGCCGTGGTGCCCTCGCTGCGGCACGGGCCTGTCCGAGCACGAGATCGTAACCGAGGGGTACAAGGACCGCACCCACCTCAGCATCTACGCCCGCCTGCCACTGCAGGACGAGGCCGGTGCCGATCTGCTGGTCTGGACCACCACGCCCTGGACCCTGCCCGCCAACGTCGCCGCCGCCGTCCACCCGGAGATTACCTACGCTCGCGTCGAGTACACGGTCAAGGGCGAGCAGCGCGCGTCGTACCTGGCCAAGGACCTCGTCCGGAAGGTGATCTCCGGCCAGCATACGATCACCGCCGAGGTGCCGGGCAGCGAGCTGGTCGGGCGGCGCTACACCGGGCCGTTCGACGAGCTGGAGGCCGCACAGGGCGTCGAGCACCGCGTCATCCCGTGGACCGACGTCTCCGCCGACGAAGGCACCGGCATCGTTCACATCGCCCCGGGCTGCGGCAAGGAGGACTTCGCCCTCTCCAAGGTCGAGGACCTGCCGGTCATCGCGCCGATCGACGAGTTCGGCGTCTACGTCGAAGGGTTCGCCGACCTCTCCGGGCGCTACGTCCACGAGGTCGCCAACGACATCCTGGAGAAGCTGACGGCCAGCGGCCATGTCCATCGCGCCGAGCAGTACACGCACCGCTACCCGGTCTGCTGGCGCTGCGGAACGGACCTCGTCTTCCGGCTGGTCGATGAGTGGTTCATCTCCATGAACGAGCTCCGCCGGACCATGATGGACGTCACGAGGCAGATCAACTGGATCCCGTCGTTCGGCCGGGAGCGCGAGCTGGACTGGCTCGAGCACATGGACGACTGGATGATTTCCAAGAAGCGGTACTGGGGGCTGGCCCTCCCGATCTATGTCTGCGACGACTGCGACCACTTCGAGGTTCTCGGCTCCAAGGACGAATTACGCGAGCGGGCGACGGGCGGCTGGGACGAGTTCGACGGCCATACGCCCCACCGGCCATACATCGATGCCGTCACCATCGCCTGCCCGTCCTGCGGTGGTACGGCGCACCGGGTCAAGGACGTCGGCAACCCGTGGCTGGACGCCGGCATCGTCCCGTTCTCGACGCTGCACTACCTGACCGATCGCGAGTACTGGGACAAGTGGTTCCCGGCCGACCTGATCAGCGAGAGCTTCCCGGGCCAGTTCCGGAACTGGTTCTACTCACTGATCGCGCAGGGCTCCGCCCTTACCGGCCAGCCGGCCTTCCGCAACGTCTTCTCGTACGCCCTCATGCGCGACGAGAACGGCGAGGAGATGCACAAGTCCAAGGGGAACGCGATCTGGCTGGACGACGCCGCCGAGGAGATCGGCATCGACACGATGCGGTGGCTGTTCAGCACGGTCAACCCGACGGCCAACGTGAACTTCGGCCCGAACATCACCGACGGCGTCCGGCGGCGGTTCATCCTGCCGCTCTGGAACTGCTACGCCTTCTTCGCCAACTACGCCCGCCTGGACGGGTTCGATCCGACCGCTCCGGGGGCTGTCCCGCCGCTGGCCGAGCGAGCCCTCATGGACCGGTGGATCGTCTCCCGGCTCAACCAGGTGATCGCCGCCGTCCGGGAGCGGCTCGATAGCCATGACCCGGCCGGCGCCGCCAACGAGATCGAGCGGTTCGTCGTCGAGGAGCTGTCCAACTGGTACATCCGGCGCAACCGCCGCCGATTCTGGCGGGCCGAGGGCGACGCCGACAAGCTCGCCGCCTACGGGACGCTCTACGAGGTCATGGTCACCGTCAGCAAGCTGCTGGCGCCGTTCGTCCCGTTCCTCGCCGACGAGATCTACGGCAACCTCGTCCGCGACATCAATGCTGACGCGCCGCCCTCGGTCCACCTGACCGACTTCCCGGTCTCGGACGCGGCGGCGATCGACGAGAAGCTGAGTGCCGACATGGCGGTGGTGCTCGAGGTCGTCAACCTCGGCCACGCCGCCCGGCAGGAGGGCAACGTCAAGGTCCGGCAGCCGCTGCCGGCGCTGCTCGTCTACAGCCAGCGGACCGGCGCGTCGTCGGCACTGGACCGGCTGGGCGATCTGATCACCGATGAGCTGAATGTTAAGGCCGTCCGGCCGCTGGCGGTCGAGGAGCTCGGTGATGTCGTCGAGTACGACATCCGGCCGAACCTCAAGGTGCTCGGACCCCGGTTCGGCAAGCGGCTCGGCGCCGTTCGGCAGGCGCTCGGCGCGCTAGTCCCGGCCGACATCGCCGCCAGCGTGGCGGCCGGACAGCCCATCGCGCTGGCCCTGCCAGATGGCGAGGGCGTCGAGCTTGCCCCGGAGGACGTGCTGGTCGACCTGATCAAGCGGTCTGGCTTCGCGGCCGCCCAGAGCGCGTCGGCGACGGTCGTGCTCGACACCAATCTGACCGTCGAGTTGATCGAGGAAGGGCTGGCCCGCGACTTCGTCCGTGGTATCCAGGACGCCCGCAAGGACGCCGGCTACCGGGTCGAGGACCGGATCGAGTTGACGTGGGAGGCTGACCCGGAAATCGGCGACGCGCTCCGCAACTTCGAGCGGACGATCGCCGGCGAGGTCCTGGCGACCTTGATCAGCGGGCAGACCGTCACTGGGGCCAGCGACCAGGTTCGCCCACAGGCCGAGGGACAGACGCACGGGACCGCGGGAACCGGCTCCCGGCTCGACGACGGCACCTGGGTCGACCAGATCCAGGTCGGCGACCACCATGTCAGGATCGCGATGAAGCAGGTGGCACCCGTCGCCAGCTGATGCCGTGCGGCAGCCAGTGAACGTGTGACCCAGGATGAGACGACCCGGCGGGACCGATTCGTGTTCCGCCGGGTCGTCCTGTACCCGAAGAGAAGGGTAGTGGCGGTGGCGCTCGGTGATGACTGGGTCTGGAACGCGTTCTGGCTGGAAACCATCCGCGACTTCGTCATCATGTTCGTCGCGTTCGCACTGGCCTATCTCGCGGCGCTCCGCATCTTCCAGCGCGAGCAGCGGGTTGCCGACGAAGCCCGGGATCGGGAGCTCGCGCGCCGGGAGAGCGATCGTGAGCAGCAGCGACGGGTGATCGCACTCGATCGAGAACACCTCGCCATGGCGCAGCTCTACAAACTGGCTCTCCGTGGCCAAGCCATCCACGAGCGGGCCGCCGAGCTCCAGCCGCAATCCCGGTCGCGCGACGGAGCCGGAGCCGGTGCCAACAAAGGCGAAGCAGATCGCAAGCGCCTGTTGGAGGACTTCAGCTTCTGGCAGATCAACGGGTTGTCCTTCATTCCCGAGTACGCCGATACCGAGGCCGGGCGCATCGCGAAGGCCTTCACGGCCCGTGGTCGCCACGTCTTCTGGCTGATGACGGACCCGACGCCGGACCTCGCCGCAGCCAGTGAGGCGAGGTCCGGGTTCAACGCGTAGACGGACGAGATCTTCGCGAAGCTCAACTCACTGAGCGACCTCGACATGCTTTCGCCCGACTTCTTCCGGCGCGACGTGGGTACCGGCGTGTCGTGACAGGGAGGGGAAGGGGCGTCGGCACCGTTCCACCACGTGACGATGCCTGGCCTGGGTGCCCCCTCTTGCGGGTGATCACCGCCGACAACACCCCCTGCCTCCGCTTATCGTCCGGAGCCGGGTTCCAGCGTGATCCAATTCCCTGCGGTCAGTCTTGAGCAAGGCTCAAGACGATGCGGTCGACCTCCCCGGTTGCTTCCTCTCCCAGGATGCTCAGGATCGCCGTCGCCTGGCATTGCAGGCCCGGGAGGTCCCAGACCTGGATTCGGCGCATCCCCGGCCGTGTGGCGGTCGGGAGGCTGACGAATGTCTGGAGCAATGTCGCGTCTGGCGGCAGAAAGTATTCGACCAGCGTGATCGCGCCCCTGACCGAGATCGTCGTCGTTGGGATCGCCTCAATCTCGGTTACGAACAGCTCGTTGCCAGTCGTCATCGTTCCAAGCAGGAGCGACCCGTCCAGTGGCGGCTGTTCGACCAGCAGCGCGCGCTGGGACGCGCCGCCATGACCATAGGCCTCGAACCAAGCGTTCACCGGCGCGCCGATGACCGCGTCTGCGCCGTTGGGTACGAAGTCGTGGACGTCCTCGGATTCCATCCCGACCGTCGCGTGGGTGTAGAGCCAGGGGGGCGAGGGGCCGTCGCCGGGCGTCGGGCGGACTTCCATGACCATGACGTTGCCGGTCCGGCCCGTCTGATTGGCCAGATCCTCGCTCTGGTGGATGGTCAGGTTGAAGCCCTCGCCGCCGTATCGCAGCGCTCCGCCGCTGAACGTCGCCATGCGTTCGGCGTCTCCGGGCATGAACCGCGAATCGCCGAGGCGGATGTCCCCGTCGTCCAGCCCTCCACGCGGGAAACCCGTCAGGTCAACCTCGACCAGGTCCGCGTGGTCGTCCGTGAAGCGGACCGCATAGACGGCGGGACTTTCCTCGGCGGGGTACCTGATCAGGCCGGATTCGAGTGTGGTGCCATTGCCAAAGTGGTGCTCGAAGGCCGCCTCGTAGTCGCCAAGCAGTGGTCCATCCGGGTCCGGTGTCCCACCGGATCCTACGCGTCCCCGGGGTTCCGGTAGCGGGGCGAGGATGGCCGCGCCTGCCGTGAGTCCCAACAGGCGACGGCGACTCAGCATCAAGTTCATGCGTTCCCCTCTCACGTGCGGCGCCCAAGGCCATTCCGGTTCGCGCCGCTGCCCTCGTCAACGCATGCCAAGCGGGAACGTTTCGCCCGGCAACGATGTCAGGCGCCGAGAAGGCGTGTCTCGCCGGAGGCCAGCTTGGCCCACCAGTGGTCGTACCGGCGGAAAGGGGCGGTATCTCCTCGCTCCCTAAACATGGCCAACAGGCTCGCGGCCTCGGCGCCCAGTTCATCCCATACGGCTGCCGGAAGGGGATGGAATGCCATCGCTTCGATCGAGGGGCCGGAGCTTCGCCAGACGCCAGCGACCTGCCCGTCGACCAGCAGCGTCGGGAGGGCATCGCCGTTGGTCCGGATGACGAGCTTGCGGTAGCCATCCGGGATGGAGCGCGCCCGGTCCTGGTGGGCGAGGAGCAGGTTGTCCCACATCCCGAGCAGCCGCGGCGGGGCCGGGGTATCGCCGTCCACCAGCTCGGCGCCGGGGAGGTCGTAGAGCTCTGGCCGGGCAGAACCATCCAGCCGGACGACGCCGTCACCGAGGGCGACGATCGCCTGGCGCACCCGGCCACGCTGGACCATCGCGAACTGCGCGATATCCGCGACGGTTGCCGGGCCGAATCCGGTCAAGTACCGCAGGACGAGCTGCAGGAGTCCCCGGTCGTGTGCGGAAGGGTCGTCGAGCACGGGCGGGTCGGGCGGGGCCCGGTAGCAGACCCGCCCGTCGAACGACCACGGGCCGCCGGTCGGCGACCGGCGCAGGGGAGCGTACTGGCGGATGCCGTGCCAGCCGGACGGGTCCCGGTCGGCGCCATGCCGTTCGGCCAGCCAGGCGGCACATTCAGCCGCGGTTCGCCCATCGGCAACGTAGGCGAGCAAGCCGGGCAGCATCGCATCGACATGCGCGTGCGTCAGGCTAGATGCGAGAAAGCGGCTGTCCAGCTTCGCCGCCCGCAGCGACGGCTCCGGCGCCTCGCGGAAGATCCGGTAGTCATCACCGTCGACCGCATGGAGGGTCAGGCGCAGCACGTTCGCCTTCACCATGGCGCCGTCGGCGAACGCCGCATCGAGGTTTGTGGGCTGGAAGTCGCGGATGCGATTCCAGAGCGCCACGTACGGGGACGACGGCATCTGCGCCTGCAGCGCGACCACCTGCCGCGTCGCCTCCCGCACTGGGAGCGTGCACCGTTCGAGCAGCTGTTGCCGGGCAAGGGTCGTCCGGTTGAGCTGGGCAGCGGTGGGACCTGTCACACGCTCGTCCTCATCCGCCCGGCGCGCTCCTCCGGTGAGTGATGCTCGACCGAGTACCAGAGCATCGTTCGTGGCATCGTCGCGGCGTGTAGCTCGAGGAACGTGACCAGTGCCGGGCGGTCCTTCCGGCCGACTTCCCGGAGCCAGCCCCCGACCGCTTTCCGGATCAGGTCGTGTGGGTCGCTGACCAGAATCTCGGCGACCTGGAGGGTCGGCTCGAGCTGGCCCTGCCGGATCGCGTAAGACGTGGCGTAGATGGCCGTCCGTCGCTCCCAGACGTTGTCCGATCGCGCCAGCCCGGCCAGCGTGTCCAGCGGTTGCCCGAAGAGGTACCGCCCGACGACATACGGGGCGGCCAGATCGACGAGGTCCCAGTTGTTGATCCGGTCGATGCGCCGCCGGTACAGCCCGTAGAGGGCAGCCAGGTCCTCCGTCCCGGTGCGCTTCCGGCGGCCGCGCTTGTCCATCACGCTGCAGGCGCCGGCCCGGGCCTCGTGGATCGGGCTCTCGAGCAGGCGCTCGATCTCGTTCAGCGGGAGGTCGATCGCCTCCTTCGCCAGCCCGAAGACCTTGCCCATGGGCACCCCGATGAACTCGTCGCCAGCGCCGTACTCGCCGTCGCCGGTCCGGAAGTATCGCTGGATCTTCTCGCGCTGATCGTCCGTCGCGAGCTCTTCGAGGCGCGTCATGAAGGTGCTGGCGTCGGGGACCGTCATCGTTCACCTGCCCATCTGGTGAGTTCGCCGGCGGATACCCCTGCGAGTCCAAAGCCGGCCGCCAGGGACACCCGCTCCCGATGATAGAATTATCCGGTCAGGGCAGGGCGCCAGTGTGGGCGACCGCACGGTGTCCCTGTGAAGGTATCCGCCGCACCGACAGCGAGAGGTTCAGGCATGGCAGCGACAGTAGCGCCCGAGCGGCGTCAGATCGGGCAGCGGCTCAAGCGGATCGATTCCCCCAAGAAGCTGACCGGACAGGAGCGCTTCACCGGCGACCTGCGGTTCCCGGGTCAGCTCTATGCCCGGTTGGTCGGTAGCCCCTACGCGCACGCGAAGGTCAACAGCATCGACGTTTCCGCCGCGCTGGCCGTGCCGGGCGTCCATGCGGTGCTGACCGCGGCCGATCTCGATATCAGGGAGGGTGAGAACCCCCTGGCGACCGACGAGCTGATCTACAACGGCCAGCCGGTCGCGATCGTTCTCGCCACGAGTGAGGCCGCGGCCGAGGACGGTGTGCTGCTCGTCGAGGTCGATGCCGACCCGGTCGATCCGGTGACGAGCATTGAGCTCGCACTCATGGAGGGCGGGCCGCAGACGCGGTTCACCGCGGCGCACATCGATGAGGCCGAGGCCAGGCTGCACAACTCCGACGCCGGTGGGGCGGAGGAGAAGTCCCTCCCGGCCAACGTCATGAACACGGTCGAGTTCGAGCGCGGCGACATCGAGAAGGCATTCGCCGAGGCCGACCAGATCGTCGAGTACCGGTTCACGTCCGACCAGGTCCACCAGGGCTACATCGAGCCACAGGTCTGCCTGGCTGTTCCGTCACCGCTCGGCACGATGGACATCTACACCTCGACCCAGGGCATGTTCGTCGTCCAGAACAAGGTCGCCGCGGCGCTTGGCGTCGAGGCCGGCGAGGTGGTCGTCACGCAGATGCCGGTCGGCGGCGGGTTCGGCGGCAAGTTCGGCCTGCTCGAGCCGATGGTCGCGCTGGCCGCCAAGGCCACCAACCGCCCGGTCCTGCTCCAGCTCACCCGGATGGAGGACTTCCTGTCCGCCAACCCGGCCCCGGCCTGTGAGATGCGGGTCAAGCTGGGCGGGACGAACGACGGGTTCATCACGGCCCTCGACGCCGACATGACTTTCCTCGCCGGCCTGTCCGGCGGCTCCCCACTTGGCATCGCCGCGATCCTGGTCGGAGGCTACTACCGCTTCCCGAACCTGCGCATCACCGGTCGCGAGGTCATCTCCAACCGGCCAAAGTCCGGCGCCTACCGCGCACCCGGCGCCCAGCAGGCGTCGCTGGCGATCGAGTCGGCGGTCGATGCACTGGCCAACGCGCTGGGCAAGGACCGGATGGAGTTCCGGATCCAGAACTGCGCGGTCGAGGGTGATGAGCGCCCGAACGGTGGCGCCTGGCCGAGGATCGGCCTCAAGGAGACCCTCGAAGCCCTGCAGCAGCACCCGCTCTGGCAGGAGCGCGAGGCGATCAAGGCCAAGGGGCACGGCATCGGCATCGGTGTCGGCGGCTGGCCGGGCGGGCTCGAGCCGGCGACGGCCGTCTGCCGGCTTGACGCCGACGGCAAGCTGACGACGATCCTCGGGTCGGTCGATCTCAACGGCACCAACACCGCCTTCACCCAGGTTGCCGCCGAGGCGATCGGCGTGGACGCGTCGGACATCAAGATCAGCGTCGGCAACTCCGCCACCGCGCCGTGGTCCGGCTCGACGGGTGGTTCCAAGATCACCTACACCGTCGGCGCCGCCGTCCAGCGGGCCGCGGAGGATGCCAAGCGGCAGATCCTCGAGATCGCCGCCACCCGGCTGGAAGCCTCCACCGAGGACCTCGAGATCGCGGACGGCAACGTCCAGGTCAAGGGTGTCCCGACGATTTCCATCTCCCTCAAGGAGATCGCCGAGCAGAGCATGTCCGGCAACGGAGGCGTAAACCCCGTCATGGGGACCGGCGCGTCCGCGATCACGCAGGCCGCGCCGGGCTTCGCCGTGCATATGGCGGAGGTCTCGGTCGACGAGCTGACCGGAGAGACGACCATCCACAGCTACGTTGCGGCGCAGGACGTCGGCACGGCGATCAACCCGGCGCTCGTCGAGGACCAGGTCCACGGGGGTGTCGGCCAGACGATCGGCTGGGCGCTGTACGAGGGCATGGAGTACGACGCCGACGGCCAGCTGATGACCGCCTCGCTGATGGACTACACCATCCCCAAGGCCGAGCAGCTGCCGCCGATTGACATCATCCTGGTGGAAGTGCCGTCTGAGCACGGCCCCTACGGCGCCAAGGGCATTGGCGAGCCGCCGGCAGTCCCCGGCCCGGCGACCATCGTCAACGCCATCGCCGATGCCACCGGCATCCGGGTCGAGCGGATCCCTGTCCGCCCGCAGGTGATGGTCGAGGCGATGGACGCGGCAGCGGCACAGGCGAAGTAGCCCCACGGTCCACCGAAGTGACACGTCCGGGGCGGCCGGGTGGGGGAGACCTCGCCCGGCCGCCCTGTTGTCGCGCATCATTCCGCCGGTGCCGGCTGTCCGGACACCGTGGCGCGGCTCTGGCGTCGAAGGAAGCATGTGACACCGGTCGGCCCCTGTTGGGCCGCGCGAACTGGCGTGGGAGGCTCACGCACGACGATGCTGCTTGAACTCTCCATCCGCGATTTCGCCATCATCGCGGAAACCCGGATTGGATTCGAAGCTGGCTTCAATGCGCTGACCGGTGAGACGGGAGCGGGCAAGTCGATCCTGATCGACGCGCTCGGTGCCGTTCTCGGCGAGCGCACCGGTTCCGACGTCGTCCGCACCGGCGCGAAGTCGGCGCGAATCGAAGCGCTGTTCGACGTTGCCGCACTCCGCGAGCGGGAGGACTTCCGCGTCGCGCTGGACGAGCTTGGAGTGGAGCTCGACGAGGATCAACTCATCCTGTCACGCGAGCTGACCGCCAGTGGCCGCTCGGTTGCCCGCGTCAACGGGCGCACGGCGACCGCGTCGGCGCTTGCCCGGCTGGGCGGCTTTCTCGTCGACATCCATGGCCAGAGCGACCACCTGTCGCTGCTTCGCCCGCAGGAGCAACTGGAGATGCTGGACCGTTTCGCCGGGACGGTCGCGGACCGGCGGGAGATCGCCGCGGATGTCGAACATCTGCGCCACATCGAGCGAGAGATCCATGATCTGACCGCCAATGCGCGCGAACGCGCCCAGCGGATCGACCTGCTCGCGTTCCAGGCCAGTGAGATCGAGGCCGCGGCACTGGTCGAGGGGGAGGAAGAGGCGCTGATCGCCGAGCGCCGCGTCCTCTCCAACGCGACGGCGCTGATCGAGGACGTCATCCTCACCCAGGCGCTGGTCTCGGGCAGTGAGGACGACTTCTCCGGCGGCGAGTCGATCCCGGCGGCGATGGCCGGTCTGCGCCAGGCGTCGACGACCCTGGCCCACGTCGCCCAGATCGATCCTGGCGCCGCTGACCTTGCGACGCGACTGGACGAAGTGGTCGTCCTGCTGGAGGACCTTTCGGCCGAACTGCGCGATTACCGGGACGGGATCGAGGTAGACCCGGCACGGCTCGTCGCCGTCGAAGAGCGGCTGGACCTGATCAAGTCGCTGCGGCGCAAGTACGGCGCGACCATCACCGACATCAACGAGGTGGGGCGGCAGGCCGCGGAAGAGCTGTCGCGGATGACCGGGGGCGGTGCTGACGTCGCCGAGCTTGAGCGACAGGCCGACGCGCTGCGGCGACGGCTGGGAAGTGCGGCGACGAGACTCTCCGAGCGGCGGGCCGCGGCTGGTGCCGAGCTGGGCCGAGCGATCGAGCGGACGATGGGCGAGCTCAATATGGGCCGGGCCCGGTTCGCGGTTTCGGTCACCCAGCAGGACGATCCCACCGGCGTGCCGTTCTCAGGCGATGGCCGGCGGGTGGCGATCGACGCCACGGGCGCGGATCGGGTCGTGTTCCTCCTGGCACCTAATGCCGGTGAGACGCTCAAGCCGGTCGCGCGCGTCGCCTCCGGTGGTGAGACGGCGCGGCTCATGCTGGCGCTCAAGTCGATCCTTTCGGCGGTTGATGAGACGCCGACGCTCGTCTTCGATGAGGTCGACGTCGGGGTCGGTGGGCGCTCCGGGCAGGTCGTCGGCGAGAAGCTGTGGGGGCTGGAGGACGACCACCAGGTCATCGTCATCACCCACCTGCCACAGATTGCCGCCTTTGCTGACACGCATTTTCGGATCGCCAAGGGCGACATTGACGGCCGGGTCATCAGCCGGGTGGAACGGATCGCCGACGACGAGCGACTGGATGAGTTGGCTGCGATGCTTGATGGCCTGCCGGTGACCGACGCGGCCCGCGGCAACGCCCGGGCGATGCTGGACCGGGTCGAAGGCTGGAAATCCAGGCATGCCGTCCCCGCCCGTGCCGGCTAACGGTCCCCTCTGCCTCAGAGGCACGGGAGGGGCGCGTATACTCAGAGCATGAGGGTCACCAGCCGGGTGGCCAGAGCCGGGCCGGGATTCAGCTCTCGGCCCTGACGATGAGGACAGCTCCCCATGGGTCAGCCCAACATGCGCGCCATCCAGCAGATGCAGAACCGCCTCGCGAAGATCCAGGAGGAACTGGCTGAGATGGTCGTCGAGGGCACGGCCGGCGGTGGCGCGGTCGTCGCCCAGGTCACCGGCTCCCGTGAGTTCCGGGGCATCAAGATCGACCCGGCAGCCGTCGACCCGGAAGAGGTCGAGCTGCTCGAGGAGATGATCACCGCCGCCATCACCTCCGCGATGGATGAGGCCGGGCGTGTCGCCGAGCAGAAGATGTCGGTGCTCACTGGCGGGCTGAACATCCCCGGACTGGGCTTCTAGGGCCCGAACCGGGCAGGCCATCCCGGCGTTCCCGTCCGCCGGGCCACGACGAGCCGTGGGAGGCAGGGTCATGTGCGGACGATACGTCTTGGGTCGAGTCGAGGACCTCTCGGAGCGCTTTCAGCTCCGGGAGATCAACTTCGACATCGATCCGACCTTCAACGCCGCTCCGACCCAGCTTCTTCCGGTCCTCGTGATCGACGCCAACGGCAACCGGACCCTGCAGCCGATGCGCTGGGGTCTGCTGCCACGGTGGAAGAAGCGCGGTGGCGGCAAGGCACCGGAGCCAATCAACGCCCGGGCCGAAACCCTGCCGGAGCGACCGATGTTCCGCGGGCTGCTGGCTGGCAACCGCTGCATCGTCCCGGCGACCGGGTTCTACGAATGGACTGAGACCAGGCACGGCAAGCAGCCGATCCTGATCCGGCCGACCGACCAGGAGGTCTTCGGCTTCGCTGGTCTCTGGGACGAGCAGGCGGGCGAGGACGGTGAACCGGTCCGGTCGTTCACGCTGATCACGGGTCCACCCAACGCCATCGTCAAGCCGATCCACGATCGCATGGTCGCGATCCTCGAGCCGGACAACGAGGAGCCGTGGCTCGATCCGGACGCCACGGAGTGGCCGGCACTCGAGCACCTCGTCGGGCCATATCCGGCCGATCGAATGGAAGCGTTCCCCGTCAGCCGAGCGGTCAACAGCCCCCGCGCCAACGACCCGTCGCTGATCACCCCGATCGCCGCCGACGACTGATCCCCTGCTCCTGTACCCGCTCCCGGTGGAAGGCACTCGACGACGTGGACCAGGTCCAGGACCGGAACGCCCCCCTTTCGCTCTTCATGGGCGACCTGCTTCGGCTGCGCAAACCTCACCCGTGTGGCGGGTATGAATGGACCGTCGTTCGCCTCGGCGCCGATATCGGCCTGACCTGCATCACCTGCGGTCGCCGCGTGCTCCTTCCCCGGCGCGAGGTCCAGCGACGCCTGCGTCACTTCGTGTCCCGCGGACCCGGCTACGAGGCCGCTCAGGCGCTCATCGCGGAGCAGGAGGCACGGGTCGCGGACGTCACTGTTGCCGACGACAAGCCATCCGCCATGAAGGACCAGGACACCGATGGCGAAGGGTAGGCGCCGCGCCAGTCGACGTCCGGTTCCGGCCCGGCGACCCGGAGCGACCCGCCGGGACAGCCGGGAACTCCTGCGACCAACGAGAGCACGCCCGACCACGGCCCGCAAGATGACGTCACACCCGGATGCCGCCGGTGATGGCACAAGCCGGAATCCCGGGTCGTCGACGGGGATGGACCCGAATGACAGTCCCGAGAACAAGCCCAACGGCAAGACCCGGAACGAGTCGATCCGCGAGACGCTGCGCAACAAGCCGTTCCTTCGGCTCTGGGTGGCACAGGCGGTCTCGCAGACCGCCAACAACATGGTCAACTTCGCGCTGCTGCTCCGGGTGCGGAACATCGTCGACGAGAACCAGCTGACCCAGGCCAACACCGCCATCAGCCTCGTCATCCTCGCTTTCTCACTGCCTGCCGTCCTGTTCGGTCCGCTGGCTGGCGTGGTCGCCGACCGGTGGAACCGACGGACGATCATGGCCGTGGTCAACGTCCTCCGGGTCGTGACGGTGATCGGCATCCTCTTCATCCCGACCACCGGCGAGGTGAACTCGATCCTGATCGCTCATTACGTCGGGACATTCTTCTTCGGGATGGCCGGGCAGTTCTTTGCCCCGGCGCAGGGCGCGACCATCCCGGCCCTCGTCTCCCGGGGACAGCTCATCTCGGCCAACGCCCTGTTCAACCTGACGGCGACCGGGGCGCAGGTCCTCGGCTTCGCCGCGCTCGGGCCGGTCCTCGTCCAGGTCCTCGGGGTGGACGACGTGATCCTCCTGACCGCGCCGCTGTTCCTGATCTGCGCCGGTTTGGTGGTCTGGCTGCCCAAGAACGCGACGTCCTCCCGGGCGCTGGCCGTCCCGGACGCATCCATTCACCCGATGGAGCGGCTCTGGATCGAGATGCGCGAGGGACTGGTTTACATCGCCCGCGACCCCATGCTGATCCGCGCCATCGTCTACCTGACGCTGGCCGCCACGACCTTCCTGATGGTCGCCGCGCTCGGTCCGGACTTCATCACCAGTGTGGTCGGGCTGCGGCCGGAGGACATCGGCTACATCGTGGCGCCGGCCGGGATCGGCGTCGTCGTCGGCGTGCTCACGGTCGGCCGGATCAGCAGTCGCCTCGACCGCGACCGGTTGATCGACTGGGCACTGATCGGAGCGGGGGCGACGATCTTCCTGGCGGCGATCAGCAGCGACGTACTGACATTCGTGTTCGACCATCCACCCGTCGCATGGGAGGTCGTGCTCGCCGGGACCTTGCTGTTCTTCGCCGGTGTCTGCAACGCCTACGTCATCGTCCCGGCGCAGACGCTGCTTCAGGAACGGTCGGCCGACGAGATGCGGGCCCGCGTCTACGCGACCTTCTTCACCATTTCCAACAGCGTGGCCTTCATTCCGATCTTCTTCGCCGCCGCCTTCGCCGACCTCTATGGTGTCGTTCAGGTCTTGGTCGTCGTCGCGATGATCCTGCTCGTGCTGGGGGGCGGGTCGGTCTATCGCCGGCACCGGATCAGCCAGGCCCGGCAGCAGCGCGGCTGACGACCCTCGGGCTGACGACCTTCCTCTAATCTGGCTGACTGGTCCCTATCGGAGTCCGCCAGTTTAGAGCTGTGGCTGGTCAGTCGCCGCCCAGCAACAGGTCCAGCAGCGCCATCCGGACATAGACGCCGTTCTGTGCCTGGCGGAAATAGGCCGAGCGGGGGTCGTCGTCGACCTCGGTGCTGATCTCGTCCACGCGGGGCAGGGGATGGAGCACGGTCGCCGACGGCTTCATCTGGTCATAGGCGGCGCGGTCGAGAATGTAGACCCCACGTGACGCCTCGTACTCTTCGCGGGTGGCGAACCGCTCCCGCTGGATCCGGGTCTGGTAGACCACGTCCACATCTGGCAGGACGGCGGCAAGGTTATTCTCACTCCGTTGAGTGACGCCAGCCGCGGCAACGGCACGCTGGACGTCACTGCCCATCGGCACGGCCGGGGGCGAGACGTAGATCAGCTCGGTGCCAATGGTGAGCGTCAGCAGGCGGGCCAATGAGCGGGCGGTCCGGCCGAAGCGGAGATCGCCGACGAGGGCCACCTTCAGCCCGTCGATCCGGCCCTGCTCGCTCATGATCGTGTAGAGGTCGAGCAGCGCCTGCGTCGGGTGCTCACCCGGGCCGTCGCCACCGTTCAGGACCGGGACGGCCGAAACCGCCGCCGCCCGCGCGGCCGCGCCCTGCTCGTTGTGGCGGATCACGATGGCGTCGGCGTAACCGCCGATCATCCGGATCGTGTCCTCGACCGTCTCGCCCTTGATCGCCGAGGAGAACTCGCCGGCGTTCTCGGTACTCAGGACGCCGCCGCCCAGCCGGTGCATCGCCGACTCGAAGCTCAGCCGGGTCCGGGTCGAGGGTTCGTAGAAGAGCGTCGCCAGAATCAGGCCCTTGAGCCGGTCGGAGCCGCGTGGCTCGTCCCGCATCCGCTCGACCCGCTGGAACAGCGATTCGATCCAGGGACGGTCGAACTGCGCGACCTCGACGATGTGGCGAATAGCACGCTCGTCCGTGCCGGCGATGACCTGAGATGGCACCGGGTGTACCTTTCCGGGGTGTGCGGGAACGCGGTGGGCAGTATACCGATCCGGTGCGCCCGCCCGGCGGAGAAGGGATGGCGATGACGGGCTGGCGAGCGGTAGATGAGCATTGCGCGGTGATCGAGGGGGCCGTCAACATCGGCGTGATCCGCCTCGACGGAGCGCGGGTGCTGCTGGTCGATTCCGGGCTGGACCGCGACGCTGGCCGGCGAGCGATCAGGGCGGTGGCGGAAGCCGGTTGGGGCGAGGTCGCCGGGATCCTGACGACGCACGCCCACGCCGATCACGTTGGCGGGCATCCTGAGATCGTCCGACGGATCGGCTGCCCGGTCTGGGCACCACCGGTTGAGGCCGCGATCATGTCCGCTCCGGAGCTTGCCCCGGCGATCATGTTCGGTGCCGCCCCGCCGGGCTCCATGCGGACCAAGTTCCTCCTGCCGGCGCAGGTTGCCGTGAATCACCAGGTGAGCGGGCAGACCGTCACGGTGGACGGATTGGAGATCGGGGTCGTGCCGCTGCCGGGCCACGCGCCGGGGCAGGTCGGCTACGTCGTCGGCGACACCTGCTTCTCGGCCGACAGCGTCTTCCCGGAGGATACGCTTACCAAGCACGTGATCCCGTACGTCTATGACATGACCCGTCATCGGCAGTCACTGGAGACTGCCCAGGCCCTGCCCTACCAGCGGTTCGTCTGTGGCCACGGGCCGGTCCTCGAGCGGGACGCGTTCCGGGAGCTGGTCTCCGAGAATCTCGCCGTTCTCGACAGGATCGAGCAGCGGGTCGTAGTCGCGCTTGAGGACGCTCCGGACGCCGCCGGCGTCCTCGGCCGGGTGCTGGATGAACTGGACGGCGAGGCGGACACGCTCGGCGCCGCGGGCTTGATGGGCGTGACGGTCCGCGCGATGCTCGCCGACCTCGCCGACCGGAACGAGGTCGAGTCGCGGGTCGCGCGTGGCCGAATCACCTGGCACCGGACAGTGGCAACGGAGTCAGGGCCGTCGGCACAGTCACGAGGTCCTTCACGCGCGACCGAGAATGTTGCAATCGACTGAGACCCCATTGCCCGGAACGGCTGGCTCGGCGATGCTGCCGGGCATCCGATCCGATCCATCGTGGTACCCCGATCGAGGGGTGCCTAGCCGGAGTAGACACGATGACCGCAACGACCGAGACCCCGCAGGTTGGGCTGGTGGAATGGCTGGAGGAGCGGCAGTCGCGCTTCGTCACCATGGCCAACCAGATCTGGGAGCACCCCGAGGTCGCCCTCGCCGAGTACCACGCCTGCCAGCTCCAGATCCAGGACCTCGAGGCCGACGGCTTCACCATCACCCGCAACGTCGGCGAGCTGCCCACCGCCTTCAGCGCCTCCTACCGGCACGGGACGGGCGGGCCGGTCATCGGCTTCCTCGGCGAGTACGACGCCTTGCCGGGGCTGTCGCAGGAGCGCGACCCGGTGCAGAAGATGCTGGTGCCGGACGGGCCGGGGCACGGCTGCGGGCACAACCTGCTGGGCACAGCAGCGCTGGCGGCGGCGGCGGTGACCAAGGCGTGGCTGATCGCGACGAACACGCCGGGGGAGGTGCGGTACTACGGGTGTCCGGCGGAGGAGACGTGCGAGGGCAAGGTGTTCATGGCCCGCTCCGGCGCCTTCGATGACCTCGACATCGCGCTGACCTGGCACCCGAACAGCACCAACTCCGTCTGGGCCGGCTCGTCGCTGGCGGTGAACAACATCAAGTTCCAGTTCAAGGGGCGCACGGCTCACGCGGCGGCGAACCCGGAGACGGGCCGCTCGGCGCTGGATGCGGTCGAGTTGATGAACGTCGGGGTGAATTACCTGCGGGAGCATGTGATCGACGCGGCGCGGATCCACTACGTGATCACGAACGGGGGTGGGGCGCCGAACGTGGTGCCGGACGAGGCGGAGGTGTGGTACTTCGTCCGGGCGCCGGAGCGGTGGCAGGTCGAGGAGCTGACCGAGCGGGTCCGCAACGTCGCCCGCGGCGCCGCGCTGATGACCGAGACGAAGATGACCGAGGTCTTCGTCTCCGGCGCGTACAACATGTTGACCAACCGCGTCCTGAGTGACCAGCTCATGTCGGCACTCGACCGGCTCGGTCCGATGGAGTTCGACGAGGACGAGATCGAATACGCGAAGACCATCTCCGGGGCGTTCCCGGACGAGCTCCGCAAGGGCGTCCTGCGCGCCGACTCGCTGCCCGAGTCGCTGATGAACGAGGGGCTCTCGGGCGACGTCTGGCCGATTCGCGACGCCGACAAGGTTCTCCCGGGTTCGACCGACGTCTCGGACGTCTCCTGGATCGCGCCGACGTCGCAGGTCACGACCGCCTGCTGGCCGCTGGCGATTCCGGGGCACAGCTGGGCGATCACGGCGACCACCGGGCACTCCATTGGCATGAAGGGGATGGTCCACGCCGCCAAGGCGATGGCCCTCACCGCGACTGACCTGTATTTGGACCCGGAGCTGCTGGGGAAGGCGCGGGCGGAGTTCGAGGAGTCGACGGCCGGGCGGCCCTACCAGTGCCCGATCCCGCCCCACGTCAAGCCTCGCGACGTTCCCAGGCCGGCCTAGCCACGGGGCCGGTTCCGGAAACGACGACGGGCCACCTCGTGATGAGGTGGCCCGTCGTCGTCGTTTCAGATGGAGAGGCAGGCTACTCGGGCCGCTCTTCCTGTCCGCGCCGCTTCTTCTGGGGGATGTTCCGGCCGCGCTCGATGACAAGTCGCTGGATCACGACGACCATGACCGCGAGGGCCACGACGAACAGGATCAGCCCGGAGAGGATGAACAGGATCTCCTGGAACAGGTGCACGCTCATGCCGGTTCGGGCTCCCTACGGGGCGAGATCGCCTGCGACCTGCGCGGCGATCTCGTTGCCCAGCCGGACCGAGTAGTTGGTCCCGCGGTCCTCGGGATAGATCTGCGTCGTGTTGGCGAGATAGAGGCCGGCCAGGGGCGTTCGCCGGGCCGGGATGCGCTCGGAATAGTTCATTGTGATCACCGGCTGGGCTGCCCGCTCCCGGAACACCCACCGGTTCTTCACCCACGCCGGGTCGAAGTCCGGGTTGAGCCGCTTGAGATACGGGATGTACTCGGCGAACAGCTCGTCGTCCGGCGTCGTCCAGGCCGGGTGATCCGGCTCGAGGTAACGGGACAGGTAGACAACGTGTGAGCCACCGTAGTCGCTGGCCGGCAGGAAGTTAGTGTGCTCGATCACCCCGGTGAACGGGACGTCGTCGTCGGCCACGTTCAGCCAGTAGATGTCGGTCAGCTTGCGGTCCATCTCCAGCACCATCACGACGGCCGACTCGTAATCCAGGCCGCTCAGCCGGGATCGGTAGTCGGCGGGGAGGGCCGGGACCATCCGCGAGAAGATCGGGGAGGGGACGGTCGCCACGATCGCGTCGCAGACGGCCGGGTCACCCTCACCGAAGTGGACCTCCCAGCGTCCGTCCTCGCGCTGCCGGAGTTCCTCAGGTCCCTTGCCCAGGTGGAGTTCGGCCCCGGCCTTTCGGGCGCCGTCGACCATCGCGTTGATGATGGTATCGAACGACCCGCGGAAGTAGCCGAGCTTCTCCTGCTCCAGCGGCGACTGGCGCGACGTGGTGCGGAGGCGAATCTTGCCCCAGAACCACACCATCGCGATGTCCTCGGTGTAGCGGCCGAACTTGGCCCGGAGCTGGGCACCGAGCGTCCGGTCGTAGGCGCGGGCGCCGAGGGCGCGCTTCAGCCAGCGATGGGCAGTGACCTTCTCGTACGGGCGCCAGTCCGCCTGCCGCTGGAGGTAGAGCGTGACCAGGCCGATCCGGATCCGGTCGATGAAGGGGATGGCCGAGAAGCGGAGCAGGTCCAGCGCGCCGTTGAACGGGTAGATCTTTCCGCCGCTCAGGTAGCCGACGTTGGACGGCAGCCACATCAGGGTGTCGCCGACGCCCAGCTCCTCGGCCAGCGCGACGATCGACGTGTCGCTCTTGAAGAGGTGGTGGTAGAAGTATTCGATCCGGGCCCCGTTGAGCTCGAAGGTCACCGCTTGGCCGCCGAAGCGCTGGCCACGCTCCCAGAGCGTCACGCGGTACCCGGCCCGGGCCAGGCGGTAGGCGGCGACCAGTCCGGCTACGCCGCCACCGATCACGCCGATGTGCTTGTGACCTTCGGCCGTCAGGTTGGGGTCGTTGGGATCATTGGCGGTGATCGTCATGCTGCTCCCGCTATCGATGGATTGAGATGCGTCAGGTCCGAACGGGAAGACGCCGTGTCCGGCAGGATGGTACCCCCGCGACACGGCGTCTCCGTCAGGCCGTCGTCCGATCGTCGTGAATGGCTACCGGGACGGCGCCAGCCTGGCCTCGGCCTCGACCTGGGTGTCCCGCTTGGGACCGGAACGGCCGAACAGGCGCTGGATGTCGCCGTTCTCCCAGGAGACGAGGAACTGGGCTGCGGTGAAGATCGAGGAGTAGGTACCGCTGACGATACCGATCAGCAGCGCCAGGACGAAGTTGCGGGTGCTGCCGCCGCCGAGCAGGAACAGGGCGAGCAGCGTGAAGACCACCGTGACCGACGTGTTGACCGACCGGACCAGCGTCTGGGCGATGCTGTAGTTGACGGTGTCCTCGAAGCTGGATCCGACCCGCCGGGCCATGTTCTCGCGGATACGGTCGAAGACGACGATCTTGTCGTGGACCGAGAAGCCGATCACCGTCAGCAGCGCGGTCACGAACAGCGTGTCGACCTCGATCCCGAACGCCCAGCCGAAGATCGAGAACAGCCCGATGACGAACAGGACATCGCAGGCCATCGCCGCGATAGCGCAGGTGCCGTAGACGAAGGGGCTGCGGGTGTTCCGGAAGGCGATCGCGATGTAGAGCAGGATGAACAGCGACGCGACCAGGATGGCGAGGATGGCGTTCCGGCTGAGCTGATCGGAAACGGAGCCGCCGATCGTGGCGATGCTCAGCTCGGTGAACGGCCCGAACTCGGACTCCAGGGCGGCGTAGAGCTGGTTCTTGGCGTCGGTGCCCTCGCCGATCTCCTGCGTCTTGATCTGCCAGGCGTTGCCGCCTTCGACATCGACGCTCTGGACGATCGCCCCGTCGTAGCCAGCCTCCGCGACCGCCGCCTGGAGGTCGACCGAGCTGACCTCCTGCTGGAACTGGAGCTGGATCTGGGTACCGCCGGTGAAGTCGATGCCCAGGCGCAGCCCTGTGAAGATCAGCGAGATCAGCCCCGGGATGATCAGGATGGCGGAGAGCAGGTACCAGATCTTCCGCTTGCTGGTGAGTGTGGTCATGTCCGGTCAATCCTCATGGCGCGGCAGAGCCGTCGATCGTCGTCGGGTGCAGGCGGCTAGTCGCCCGCCGCGGCGCGTGGGGCGGTGTCGAATGCGGCGGCTTCACGCCGCTCGACGCCGAGCAGCCACGGGTCCCGGACCCAGCCGCTGGAGATGGTCAGCCGCATGAAGTTGCGGGTGACGGTGATCGCAGTCAGCAGGCTAACGACGACGCCGATCGCGAGCGTGATGGCGAAGCCGGTCATCAGCGACGTCCCCGTCTGGTCACCGAAGTACCAGAGGATCGCGCAGGTGATCAGGGTCGAGGTGTTGGAGTCGCGGATCGAGGGGAAGGCGTTGCGGAACGCCTGCTCCACGGCCCGGTTCAGGCCGTGACCAATCCGGAGCTCGTCTCTCAGTCGCGCGAAGATCAGCACGTTGGCGTCAACGGCCATACCGATCGAGAGGATGAATCCGGCGATGCCGGCCAAGGTCATCGTCACGCCGAACAGCTTGAAGAGGGAGAACGAAACGGCCGTGTAGATCAGGAGCGCCGCGACGGCGAGCAGACCCGGCAGCCGGTAGAAGAAGACCATGAACAGCGCGACGGTCAGCAGGCCGACGATCCCGGCGATCAGGGAGCGGTCGATCGATTCCTCGCCGAGGGACGGACCGACCGTGTTGGACGACTGGACGATCAGCGGCACCTGCAGTGAGCCGGCCCGGAGCTGGATCGAGAGGTCGTTAGCCTGCTGGGCGGTCAGCCCCGAGATCTGCCCGCTGTCGGCGATCACGGCCTGGATGGTCGCGGACGAGATCACCGTCTTGTCGACGACGATCGTCATGTAGCGACCGATGTTCTGCTGGGTGAAGTTCTGCAGCGCACTCGCGCCGGCGTCATTGAGCTCGAAGGCGACGACCGGACCGCCCAGCTGGTCGGCGGTCGGGTAGGCGTCGGTGAACTCGCGGCCCTGGATGATGGTCGTGTAAACGGGACCGTCGGCGGCAGGGTCGTCCGCCACCGGCGTCTCGGCCACGGGCGTGCCGGCGGCAGGAGTGGCGCCGGCAGCGATGGGAGTCCCGTCCGTCGCGATCGGTGTGGAGGCGGTGACGGTGTCCGGCATGCCGTCGGGGGCTGGCGTGGCGCCCGGAGTGGCCTCGCCACCCAGTTGCTGCTCGCCGAGCAGGTCCTCGGGACCTCCCAGCGATGTGTTCACTACCGTGCCCGGTGGCAGGTACTGGCCCTGCGGGTCGATGACTTCGAGCAATGCGGTGCGCTGGAGGAGCGCGATCGCCTGCTCGGTGTCCGTGATACCCGGAAGCTCGACGAGGATCTGGTCGTCGCCACGGGTCGAGATCAGCGGCTCGGAGACGCCGAGCTCGTTGACGCGGCGCTCGACCGTGTCGCGCGTGCCACTGAGGACGTTGGCGTCGACGGTCTGCCCGGCGGGCGGGTCGGCCTGGAGCAGGACCTGGAGTCCGCCCTGGAGGTCGAGGCCGAGGTTGATGTCTCGCTCGTCCTTGATGCCGCCGACGTTCAGGAAGCCCGTCGGCAGGGCAAACCAGGTCGAGACGACACCAAGAAGCAGGATGGCCACGAAGGCGATCCGGGGAGGAATGTACACGCCGATAGATCCCCTGTAGGCAGCCCGGCAGGGGAACGCGGGCAGGATCGCTCCCCGGTCGGTACCCGTTCGGACATGTTCGTATGTTCGCGCCGCTGGCGGTGTCCGGAGTATAGGAGTCGCCGGGAACGAGGGTCAAACGCAGTGCGGGTCCTGCAGGCACCGATTGCGCGCAGAAGGGGACGCCGGATCGGCCCGGCGCCCCTCCTTGATTACTCGGTTGACCGCTTCAAGGATCGGGCTTCGGGCGTCGACGTGTGCTCGTCGCTGCCGGCCTGAACGCGGCCGGCTTCTTCCTCGTTCGGGGACGGCGGGGCGTCAGGCGTCCCGCCATCAGCTTGCGGTATAGGAGCCGCATCCCCTGGGGCGAAGGATGTCAATCCGAAGCCTCATACCGCGCCGACCGGCTGGGCACGGTTGGAGAGGGCTGCCCACGCCTGTGGGATGCGATAGACCAGAGCCACGACGAGATCATCCGGCGCAGCCATGTCGATGGCCATGTCGATCGCCTTGAGCTCGTCGAGCTGGATCGTCGTGTGCGAGAAGGGAAGACCGCCCGCGACAGCCGCCTCCTGGAGGAGCCCGGCGACCTCCCCTGGGGCACGACCTCGAAGGTCGTCATGCTCCCGGATCACGAGATGGTCGAACGTCTTACCAGCCAGCTCGCCGAACTCCCGGATGTCGTCATCGCGGCGATCACCGGCGATCGCGATCACTCCAATGGATCGTGGCGCGGCGGTGCGTCGCACGAAGTCGGCAATCCCCTCGAGCGCATGGACGTTATGGCAGTAGTCGATCACCACCTGCTTGCCGTCGATCGACAGGAGGTTGAATCGACCCGGCGTCTGCCAGAACGCCGTGCTGAAGGTGCGGAGGGACAACCTGATACTCGCCAGTGGCACGTCAAGACCGATGGCGGCGGCCGTGGCCGCCAGCGCGTTGGCGATGTTCACCTGAACCCGCTCGTCGAACGTGGCGGGAATCTCCTTGGCCAACAGGACGTTCGTCTCGCGAAGCGGATCGAGCAGTGTGATCATTCCCCCCTGGGGCGTCTGCCGCAGGACCACCGCCCGACCACGGTTGCGAACGTGGTCGCGGACCACCTCGCTCGATTCATCCATGCTGAAGTAGATGATCTCGCCGCGCGCCCTGTCCGCCATATCGACGGTCCACGGGTTGTCAGCGTTGAGGACGCTCGTGCCGTTCCGCAGCACGGACGCCGGGACGACCGCCTTCACGCGAGCCAGATCTTCGAGGGAATCGACTCCCTTCATGCCGAGGTGATCGCTCGCGATATTGGTCACCACGGCGACGTTGCAGCGGTCGAACCCGAGGCCCCTGCGCAGGATGCCGCCGCGTGCCGTCTCGAGCACCGCGACATCGACGCGCGGGTTCCTGAGGACCATCTGCGCACTGTCCGGTCCGGCCATATCTCCAGCGGCGATCTGGGTGCCGTTGATGTAGATGCCGTCGCTGGCAGTGAGCCCGACAGATCGTCCCCCGGACTGGACGATATGGGCGATCATGCGGGACGTCGTCGTCTTCCCGTTGGTCCCGGTGACCGCGACGATGGGGACTCGAGACGGCTCTCCCGGCTTGAAGAGCATATCGACCACGGACCGACCAACCTGGCGGGGCAACCCCTCGGTCGGGTGCGTATGCATGCGGAAGCCGGGAGCGGCGTTGATTTCGATGATGCCCCCACCCACCTCGTTGACCGAACGCGTGATGTCCGGTGTGATGAAGTCAATCCCGGCAATGTCGAGACCGACGCTCATCGCCGCTTCGACGGCGATCTCGACGTTGTCGGGGTGAATCTCGTCCGTGCGATCGATCGCCATCCCGCCCGTACTCAGGTTCCCGGTCTGCTTCAATTGGACGAAGCGGCCTGCTTCCGGCACGTCATCAAGCGTCAGACCCTGGCCGGTGAGGATCTCCCGGAGGTGGCTGTCGACCGAGATCCGGGTGAGTGGCTTTTCGTGACCGATGCCCCGCAGTGGGTCCGCGTTCGTGAGATCGATCAGTTTCCCGACGGTATTGATCCCATCTCCCACGACGTGGGCCGGGACACGCTCTGCCACGGCCACGACCTCGTAGTCGATGACCAGGACGCGATAATCCTTGCCGGTCAGCATCTGCTCGACGATCACCCCACCGCCCCTGCTCGCGGAACGGGCCAGAGCGTAATGGGAGCGCACCGCCTGCGCATCTGCCAGATCGACGCAGACACCACGACCGTGATTCCCGTCGAGGGGTTTCAACACGACCGGGTAACCCATCCGGTCGGCATGTCGCACCGCATCGTCTTCACTGGTAACCCGGACGCCTCGCGGAGACGGGATCCCGAGATCGCGGAGCAACTGGTTGGTGAGTTCCTTGTTGCCGGCGATATCCATCGCCGTGCCGGACGTGGACGAGGTCCGGGTGGCCCAGATCCGTCGCTGGTGGCGACCGTGTCCGAGCTGGACGATCGACCGATCAGGGTAGAGCCGCATGACCGGGATACCACGGCTCTCGGCCGCATCGACGATCTCCTGCGTCGACGGTCCATAGGCGCGGGACTCGGCCAGGCGAATGATCCGGTCTTCAATCTCCCTGGTGAGATCGAATCCGACCTCCGTACCGTGCACGAGGTGATTCAGGAGGCGCGCGGCCAGTTGGCCAGCGGCGATCCCCACGTCCTCCTGTTGGTAGGCGTAGATGACGTCGAAGACGCCGGGCTCATTCGTCTTGCGGGTCTTCCCGCGAGTGACGGACGCGCCGGCGAGGCGCTGCATCTCGAGGGCCACATGCTCGAGCACATGGCCCATCAATGTGCCGGTCCGCAGTCGCTCGATGAACCCCCCGCGACGACCCAGGGAGCAGGAGTGCTCTTCGAGCGACGGGAGCAGGTCGATGAGGCGATCCGTGAAACCGGGGATCGTATCGGTCGGTCGGTCCTCGAGTTCTCCGAGGTCGACGACGAGGTGGATCACGGGCATGCGGGCCCAGACGTTCGGTCCGCGCAGAATCTTCGTCTGACGTATCTCGAGCACCGCGACTCTCCCTTCAGATGACATGATCCCGAGCCCCGGCCAATCCGCGGCCAATCCGTGCCTGCGCTTCAGTCAGGTCGTGCAGAGTCGCCACGACATGGCATCCGGTTCATCCCGACCCGGTGATGTTCATCTGCGTTCCAACTGCAAGACCGCTCGCGTCTCACCCACCGATTTTCCGGCGAAGTTCGTTACGGGTGGGCAAAGCTTCTCCCGGAGAACCATGAGCGTGTCCTGATCAACCAGTTCCAGCTCGCCGAGCACCGCGACGGCCCCCGGGCCGAGACTCCGGGTCGAGCCACCGCTGTCGGTGATCGCGATGCCCAGGCGACGCTCGGGCACCGCCATACACAGCAGTCCCTCAGCGCCCAGTTTGGCGACAACCTTTCCGCCGGTGACGCGCATGACGGTCGTGTCGATCTCCCCATTTCCGGACACGAGCTCGGGGTGCTTCACGATTGCCTCCCGCAGGCGATCCAAGGCCGCACGGTCATGCCGAGGACGTTCCCAGGAGGCATCGTACGGGTCGGCGAGGACGGCGTACGCGGTGGCAAACGCCCGGAGCGGGGCACCGAAGGTGGGAAGGCTGCACCCGTCGGTGGCGATGTCCAGGGTGTCATCGGGGACACCGCAGGCCCCGGCGACGATAGCCCGTATCTCTCGCTGGAGAGGATGATCCAGGTCGAGATAGGTCTCGATTGGCCACCCCTGGTGGCGACACGTGGCGAGCATGCCGGCGTGCTTTCCGGAGCACTCGCACTGGATCAGGGTTGGGGGAGTTAGGCCCAGCGTGACTTTCGCCTTCTCATCCTCGTCGAGGGGAGGGGCGGTCCCACATTGGAGATCGGTCTCTCGCAGCCCCGCCTTGGCCAGCATTGACGCGACGACCGCCTGGTGGCGACCGGTCGCATTGTGCGAGGCAGTGGCGAGCGCCAGTTCCTCGGTCGTGAAGCCATAGGCATCGGCGGCCCCGCTCGCCACGAGCGGGATGCCCTGGAAGGCCTTGGCTGACGATCGGAAGAACAGTCGCTTCTCTGGATCCCCCGCCCACGCCACCATGGTGGCGTCGGTGTCCACTATCGCGACACTCCCCAGATGGCTGCTCTCGACCAGGGCGCCACGGGTAATCTCGGCAATGACCGTCATCAGCCCACTCCAGACCCATAGATACGTGAGACCGGACCGTCCAGCCTATCGATCGCTTCGTAGGGACACGTCACGGATCCCCGTCAGCCCATCATCGGGCGGGGGAACCGCTACGGTTGCCGGTGACCCGAGTTCCGCCTGATTGGAGGCCGCTGGATATGACATCGCCGTCTTTTTCTTCGCCGCCACCCATGAACATTGCGGGGCCCCAGTTGACTTGCCGCCTTGGGGCCGAGGCCACTGGAGCGGACAGATCACGATTCTGGTCCGTGGTCATGTGGCACCTCGCACTTTCTTGGGAGGATTAGAGTGACGTTTGCAACACGCCGCTCCCCAAATGGAGGGTGATGCCTGGTTGTTCCCGCCGTTGCCTGGGACAAGGTAACCTGTCTGACTATGAACGCGGTTGACTATTTCGTGGGGTGCAAGGCGTGTACCAAGGCTTCTGCTTCGAGAAGTCATCGTCGGTGAACACCGACCCGCACAAAGCCCTGACGTTCCCTTTCGGTCTGATCCTGGCGCACCTTGGACCGGGTCGCCGGAAGGGGTAGCCCAGGACCGCCCTGACCAAGTCTCCTCGCCGCCCAGCGACGCGACGACCGCATGCGCTTGGACCGCAGCGACGAAATCGACATCCTGGTGGACGAGAGGAGTCCGGTCGCGCGGTGCCTGTCTCGTATCCCGTCAAACGGTGTTCGCGTCCGGCAGGCACCGATAGCGCGTAGAAGGGGACGCCGGATTAATCCGGCGTCCCCTCCTTGCTTACTCGATTGGTCGTTCTAACGATCAGGCTTCGGGCGTCGACTCGGGGTCGTCGCTGCCGGCCTGAACGCCGCCGGCCTCGTCCTCGGTCGGAGACGGCAGGGCGTCAGGCGTCCCACCATCTGCCTGCGGAGTCGCGCTGGTGTCACCACTCAGCGAGAGGACCACCACCGAGAAGGACGGGGTCTCGGGCACGTCGTCGCCCTGCGCGGACGACGGTAGCAGCGGGCCACCGGACGGCACGAAGAGCAGGTCGCCGGAGACTGCCAGCTGGGCGTTGATGCCGGCCGTCGACTGGTAACGGAAGACCTCGGTCCCGTCGGTGACATTGAACCCGAGCAGCACGCCGTCGAGGCCGGCCGTGAAGACCACGTCGTTGCAGATTGTGGCGGCGGCGTATGGCGGAGTGGCGAGCTCGACCTCCCAGAGGATGGAGCCGTCCGACGGGTTCAGTGCGGTCAGCAGACCGGTGCCCTGGGTAAAGTCGAACGGGGCGTCCGGGTCGAATCCCGTGCCGATGTAGGTGCTTCCCAGTTCGACGATCGGGCAGACGAGGACGTTGTACTCCTCGGAGTACGCCATCTGGGTTTCGACGCCACCAAGCGTGCCCGGGAATACCTCGACGGACTCGTCTTCCTCGAACTCACGCCGGTCGTCGTTCTGGTGGGTGCCGACGGGCACGCTCCAGATCGGTTCACCGGTCTCGCGGTCGAGGCTGACGACGATGCCATGCTTGCCACTGGCGATGGCGACGTCACGGCCATCGATCGTCGCAAGAATCGGCGTCAGGTGGTTGTCGAGGTCGAAGACGTCATGAGGGAGGACCTGGTAGTACCAGTCCAGCTGGGCCGTCGCCGGGTCCATCTTCAGGACGGAGTTCGTGTACAGGTTGTCGCCGGGCCGGCTGCTGGTCCACGGGAAACCCTCAACGCCTGGGTAGGGCGCCGGGTTGGCGACGGGGACATAGGCACGCCCATCGGCATCAAAGGAAGGCGGATGCCAGAAGCCACCGCCGCTGTTGATCGTCGGATTCCCCCAGAGGTTGTCGGTCGTCGTGTCGAAGTACCAGAGCACTTCGCCCGAAGCCGCGTTGAGCGCGTGGATCACGCCACGCTGGCCGCCCTGGTAGAAGCCGTCTGACGACCCCGGGATCGTGCTGACCCAGACAATGTTGTCGTGAACAGCCGGATAGGTGGTGATGCCTTCGTTGAGCGGGCCCTGGATATTGGTCCGCCAGACTTCGCTGCCGTCTTCCGGCCGGAGGGCCAGGACGTCACCGAGGCCGCCGAGCGTGGTGAACAGCAGCCCATAGGCGGCCGCGATCCCGTTCGGGCCGCCGGACGGCACGCGGTCGTCGTAGCGGTTGACCCAGAGCTCTTCGCCGGTCGTCTTGTTGAGCGCGTAGACGTTCGCCGAGGCGTCCTGGATATAGACGTTGTCGCCGACGATGGTCGGGTTCGCGGTCAGGGCGCCGAAGTTGCCGCCACCGGTCACGCCATAGGTCCAGGCGAGGCCGAGCTGATCGACGTTCTCGGTGCTGATCGACGTGCCGCGCACGTCACGCGTGGCAGCGAGGTCGTAGTTCTCGCCGGCCCAGTTGGTCTCGACGTCGAACTCCTCAGGAACAGCGCCGCCCAGCGGCTCGGGAGTCCCTTCGGGTCCGGCCTGCTCGTCCTGAGCGTTGGCACGGTTGAACTGGTTCCCGGACAGGCCTACGCCCGCGAGCGCGAGGCCCGCGACACCGGCCGTGCCCACCAGTCGCCGACGTGACAGTGTGGAGTCGTCCATCCTGACCTCCTGGAGCTGATTGCCCCATGGCCGCCGTCTCTGGCGACCGTTGCCATACGCGATCCCGAGTCACCAAGCGGAAAGACCCGTAGCGCCCGCGACACGGTATCGCTATGCACCCGGAACGTCAACAGGCCTGAAATTCTGGCGGATTTCGTGCAAGTCCCGACCGGCAACGGTCAGCATCATCGGACTTGGGGTGAGGCGTAGATGCCCGTACGAGCGATGTGGCGGCTGACGGAGTCCGGTACGAGGTAGTCCAGCGGAATTCCCTGGCGAGCACGGTGCCGCAGGGTATGGGACGCGATGTCGATCAGCGGGACGTCGACCAGGTCCACCCGACCCCGCGTCGCCGGGACACGGCTATGGACGTCGTCGAGCTGGATGGTCGTCCCGGGGCGGGCCGCGACGGCGATCCGGGCAAGGGCGAGGATCTGATCCGGCTGGCGCCAGGTATGCAGGGCGGCCAGCGAGTCGGCGCCCATCAGGAACCAGTGATCGGCGTCGGGTTCCCGGCTGGTCAGCTCCATCAGCGTCTCCGCGGTCCACGATCGGCCGTCGCGCTCGATCTCGAGCGTGTCGATGCGGAAGTTCGGGTTGTCGGCGATCGCCAGCCGGAGCATCTCGAGCCTGGCCGCGGCCGGCGTGACGCGTGCCGGATCCTTGTGTGGCGGCTGGCCTGCCGGCACGAATACGATCTCGTCCAGCTCGAGCGTGATCCGGGTCTCGGAGGCGATGATCAGGTGGCCGAGGTGCGGTGGGTCGAACGTCCCGCCATAGACGCCGATCCGGCGACCGGTCGAGGCGGGGGAATCAGGCGTCTGGTGCACTGCTGACCTCGGACTCGGGGTAGACAGTTCGGATCCTGTCGATCAGCTGTGTCCGGATGGCGCTGTCCGGGGCATGCCAGACGGCGACCCGGACGGTCGTCCCCGTTTCACCGAAGGCGACGGCTTCGGCGCTCGGGTCGGGCGTGCGCAGGTCGTCCAGCCCCTTCACCACCGCTAGGACGCCGTCGCGGGCGGCCACCGGGTCCCCAGGGAGCTTCGAGATTTCGATCTGGGTTCGGGTCGAGCGGGTAGACGTCCGGTTGGTCACGATCTCCGAGTAGACGATCGAGTTCGGGATCAGGACGAGGTCGCCGGCGTCACTCCTGATCGCAGTGGTGCGCAACTCAACGTTCTCCAGCTTGCCACGGATATCCCGGACCGCGATCCGATCCCCGATATTGAATGGGCGCTCGAGCAACAGGTAGATGCCGGCGATCGTGTTCCGCAGCGTCTCCTGCAGGGCCAGCCCGACGGCGAGGGTCGTCACCGAGAGGTAGGTGATCAGCGCCGAGAGGCTGACGCCGAAGACCGCGAGGATCATGGCGAAGGCGACGATGTAGATGCCGATCGCGATGACGTTCCCGGCAAGCGAGACCAGATTCGGCCCGAGCCGGGCGAGCAGCCGTGGTCGCCGGACCCGGCCACGTGCCCATTTTACGATCAGGTAGGCGACGAAGGCGACGATGATCGCCTGGACGATGGCGAAGCCAAAGGCGACCAGCCGGTCGCCGATCTCGCGGAGTTCGCGCTGGAGCCAGTCAACCAGGACCGACCAGTCCACAGTTCGTGCCTCGGTGTTAACGCCGGGGACTGACGGGAGTTCTTCGGGGAGGGTTTGTCGTGACATCCGACCGAGTCTACTCAGCCCGGCGAAGCCGGTCCTGCAACGTTGTCATCTCGCGGGCCGGAACGCCGGGACCACCCGGCGTTCCGCTGGCAAGGCGCTGGTATCATCGCATCTTCGGGGTGGGGTAGCGGGCCGGGGGATGTGCGGTGTTCGACTATCATGTCCATAGCGATTGCTCGTTCGATTCGTTCGAGTCGATGGATGCCACCTGCCTGGCGGCGATCCGCGCCGGCGTGGCGGAGCTGGCCTTCACCGAACACGTCGACTTCGAGCCCGCCGACGAGAGCACCGGTTACTACGACCATCACCGCTACATCGACAACCTTGGCCGGGTGCGGACCGCCTATGGCGACCGATTGATGATCCTGTCCGGCGCCGAGGTCGACTTCAATACGAATCGCGCCGCCGAGACCCGCGCTTTTCTCGACCAGCACCGGTTCGACCTCGTTATCGGGTCGGTCCACTTCTTCCTCCCACTTGGTGGGGGAGCCGCCGAGATGGTCTATCCCGAGATCTGGGACGGCCGGACCACGGACGACGTCTATGCCGGCTATCTCGATCAGATCCGCGCCGCCGCCGCGACGGGCTGGTTCGATACCATCGGCCACATGGACTTTCCCAAGCGTTACGCGCCGAAGGGGCTCGACGACTACGATCCCTTCCGGTATCGCGAGCAGTGGCAGGCCGTCTTCGCCGAATTGATTCGGACTGACACGGCCTTCGAGATCAATACGTCCGGCCTGCGGAAGTCACCTGGTGCCGGTCTGCCGGGTCCAGCGGTCGTTCGCTGGTACGCCGAGGCGGGTGGCACGCGGATCACCACGGGGAGCGATACGCACGAGGCGGGCACGATCGGCTCCGGTATCCGGACGACGTTGGCCATGCTCCGACTGTGCGGGATCACCGACGTCCTGTCGTTCCGGGAGCGTGGGGGGGTGCCAGTCCCGATCGACGAGCTGCTCGGCATCCAGAAGGGGGGCAACCTTGCGCCCGCTTGATCCCGACCGCGGTTCCGGGACCGATCGGTTTGGTCGGCCCGTCGGCCATTCCGATCCCCAGGGGTGGAAGCCGTATGATGTCGCGCCACGGACCGCCTTGCCCGACCTCGCCGAACTCTACGACCGGCGACGACCGGAACTCGACTGGCGTGAGGACACGGGTGATGACCGTCGCCCGTTGATCCCGTTGCCGGCCCGGCCGCTGGACGAGGACCTTCGTTCGCTCGGGAGCCGACCACCCCGCCAGGGGCGTCCGCCGATCGGCGAGCCCACCATGCTCGACCGGGGGCAGCAGGCCCTGCGCCATCGCCTGGCCCAGCCGGGGCACATGGCCGGGCTGGCACTCCGGTTCGCGCTGCCCTTCCTGTTCACGGCACTGGTCGCGACGGGCCTCGGGTTTGTCCCACCACTGAGCGGAACGGATCAGATACCCCTGGCGACGGTCGTCGTGATTGTCATCGTCGCCGTCCTGACCTTCGCGACGTATGCCGTCGAACTGGTCAGCCTGGGCCGGGTCTGGTTGGTTCTGCTCGTCACGCTTGGGTCGTTGATGCCGTTGCTCGCGCTGCAATCGACGTTCAGCGGCATCCCCTATGTCTCGGCCGACCGGTCGTCCGCCGAACCGGTGATTATGACCGGCATCGTGATCGTGATCGTCCTGATCGGGATCGCGATCATGTCGGCTTCCCTGAGCTACGAGAGCCCTGGTGACGCGGCAGTGCTGTTCCTGCCGGCGGCGCTGATCGTCCCGGTCGTGATGATGGGGCCGGCCTCGGACATCCCCGACCGGGGGCTGGCGTCGATCGTCAGCGTCTCGGTCGCCGCAGCCATTGCCGCCGCCGGTTCGCAGTTTCTGCCGGAGCGCTACCGCGTCGGGATCGGAGTCGTCGCGGTCGGCGTCGTACTGGGGGCCATGGTTGCCGCCGGCCGGGGGCCGGAACTCCCGAGGTCGTCCGGGCAGATCGTTGACATCATGCTGTGGTTCATCGTGGGGCTGGCCGCCCTGCTGACGGTCGTCGTTCCACTCCTCGCGTACTGGCTCCGGCATGTGGAGGGCGAGGCCCGGCTGGTCGCGACCCCGCCCCCCGGCGACTGACCCGTCACGTTTTGAACAGGTCGTCGATCGCCAAGTCGACCGCCGCGACGAAGCTGTCGCGCTGTTCCGGACCGGCATCGATCGCGTGCAGGATCAGCCCATCGATGGTAGCGGCGACACGATCGCCGCGGTCCGAATCCCGGCTTCGGATCGGCCCGGGTCGGGGCCACGACGAAGCGCGTCCATCACGATCCCGCGAAGCAACTCGACCATCCGAGCCTGCGCCGAGCGCAGGCTCGGTCGGCTGGCCGCCGCCGCCGCCAGGGTCAGCCAGACGATCGCCTCATCGCGAGATCGCTCGAAGAACGGCAGGATCTCGAGGATCCCGATCCGGATGGCCTGACGCATGTCCTCCGCCCTCGGCAGGGCGTTGATACGGGCCAGTTGGTGAGTGGTCACATAGTTCAGCGCGCCGGAGATCAGCAAATCGCGGGTCCGGAAATGGTGCTGGACCGTCCCGGGGCCAGGCCGGCGGCGCTCGCGACCGTCCGGACGCTGAGCGCATCGAAGCCTTTCCGGGCGACGATTTCCGCCGCCGCGGCGGCAATGCGGTGCTGTGTAGTCGATGGTTCTCCGTCCTGATCGTGCCTTTACGGCTCTCCCATCGGCCCTCGTACGAGTGTGTGATAGCCCTAACAAGTGTCATACGATCGTACGAGCGATAAGATGGTGGCCGGATGTGCATTGAACAACTCGGGATCCTGGCTGGTCTGGCGCTGGTCGACAGCACGAGCTTCGGGACGCTCGTCTTCCCGCTGTTACTGGTCGTCGCGGCGCGACGGGTCGTCTGGCCAGCGATGGCGGTCTACCTGGGAACGGTCCTCAACTTCTACTTCGCGATCCGCCTGTTGCTGGTCCTTGGACTGGATGCGGTCCTCGATCGGCTCCAGGGCGGGATGGATAGCCGGGGAGCGGCAATCTCGCAACCCATCCTTGGCGCCGGCCTGTTCGCCGCATCATGGCCCCTGGAGCGACGGGCAAAGGCGTCGGGTGGCCGGGGTGACCGGCTGCGGGGGATCGCTCAGCGCCCGTCCGCGATGATCCCGCTGGCTCTGACGGCGACGCTGGTCGAGGCTGCGACGATGGTGCCGTACCTCGCCGCCATCGGGATCATCACCACGTCGGAAACCAGCCTCGTGGGCGACACCCTGGTCCTGCTGGCGTACTGCCTCGTGATGATCCTGCCTGCGATGCTGCTGCTGGCGGGCGCCTCGCTGTTCGGGGAGCGAATCTGGGCCGCACTCGGGAGGTTCAGTTCATGGCTGGATCGGCAAACCGCGAGCGCCATCGGCTGGATCGTCGGAGCGGTCGGGGTGCTGCTCGCGCTCGATGCGCTCGGCCGGTTGACGGGGAACCAGTAGACCCGGGAAGGGACCGAAGCAGGGAAAACACAAGGACGGTAGCCATATGGCCACCGTCCTTGTGCATGTTTTGAGTGACAGGGGCGCTGGCCTACTCGGCGACCGGCTCGCTCACCACGGCGGTAGCTTCGATTGCCTCCAGCGCCTCGGCGGCTTCAGCCGGGTCATCCTCCAGGTTCTGGAGCGCCGAGATCTCGAGCGGGTCGCGCGGCTCGATGATCGCCATCGAGGCGACTTCCTCCCGGGCGCCGATGCGCATCAGCTGCACGCCCTGGGTGGAACGCCCGATCCGGCGGATCTCCTTGACCTTGGACCGGATGATCTTGCCCTTGGAGCTCATCAGGACCATCTCATCGTCATCGTGAGCCATCTCGGCCGCGACGATCTTCCCGGTCTTCTCGGTCAGCTTCATGGCCGTTACGCCCTTGCCATTCCGGCCTTGGCGGGACCACTCGGACAGGGCGGTCCGCTTGCCGAGACCCTTGGCCGAGACGAGGACGATGTCGTGGTCCGGCTGGACGACCTCAAAGGCCATCACCCGGTCCCCGACCGCCAGCCGGATCCCGCCGACGCCTGCCGCCTGGCGACCCATCGGCCGGACGTCCTTCTCCTCCGAGAAGACGATGGACTGGCCCATCTCGGTGATGAGCATTATCTCGTCCGTGCCGGAGGTCATCCGAACCCAAGCCAGCTCATCGCCCTCGTCGAGCGAGATTGCGATCAGGCCGGAAGCGCGAACGTTCCGGAACTGACTAAGGTCAGTGCGCTTCACGCGCCCCAGGCGGGTCGTGAAGAACAGGTACTTGCCGTCGTCGAAGCTGGGCACCTTCATGATCGTCGTGACCGTCTCGTCGGGCCTGAGGCTGATCAGGTTGACGATCGGGAGCCCCTTGGCGGTCCGGCCGCTGTCCGGGATCTCGTGGACCTTGAGGTGATAGACGCTGCCCCGGTTGGTGAAGAGCAACAGGGAATCGTGCGTCTTGGTGTGGACGACCAGGCGAGGCGCGTCCTCATCGCGCATTGTCATGCCGGTGACGCCCTTGCCGCCTCGGATCTGCGTGCGGTAGATGTCGTCGTTGATGCGCTTGACGTAGCCACGCTCGGTCAGCGACACGATGACGTGGTGCTCCGGGATCAGGTCCTCCTCGGAGATGTCGCCGGAAATGTCCTGGATCTTCGTGCGGCGCTCGTCGCCGTACTTGTCCTTCAGGAAGGCGAGATCATCGCGGATGATCTGGAGGACCTGGGCGCGGTCGCCGAGGATGCCTTCCAGCCGCTCGATCTCGGCCATCAGCGCGTTGAGCTCCTCCTCGATGCGCTGGCGCTCGAGGGCGGCGAGACGAGCGAGTCGCATGTCAAGGATGGCGTCCGCCTGGGGCTGGCTGAGCGCGAACCGCTCCATCAGGTTGGTGCGGGCGTTCTCGGTCGACTGCGAGGCGCGGATCGTGTTGATCACCTCGTCGATGTTGTCGAGCGCGATCCGCAAACCTTCGAGGATGTGGGCACGGCGGCGGGCGCGCTCTAGTTCGAACTGGGTCCGGCGGGTAATGACGATCTCGCGGTGATCCAGGTACTCCTGCAGGGCGCGGCGGAGCGATAGCACCCGCGGCACCTTGCCGTCCTCGACCAGCGCGACCATGTTCACGCCGAAGGACTGCTGCAGCGCGGTGTGCTTGAACAGGCTGTTCAGCACCTTCTTGGGCTGAGCGTCCCGCTTGAGCTCGATGATCGCCCGCATGCCGTTTCGGTCCGACTCGTCGCGCAGGTCGCTGATGCCGTCGAGCTTGCCCTCGCGGACGAGCTCGGCGATCCGCTCCAGCAGGGCCGACTTGTTCACCTGGTACGGCAGCTCGGTGACGACGATCTGGAAGCGGTTGCCGCGCGGGCTCTCCTCGATGAAGGCCTTGGCGCGGATCACCACACGGCCACGCCCGGTGGCGTAGGCAGCCTTGATGCCTTCGCGCCCGAGGATCGTGCCGCCGGTCGGGAAGTCCGGACCTGAGATCACTTCCATCAGCTCATCGACCGTCGCCTCTGGGTTCTCGATGACGAAGGCGGCGGCGTCACACAGCTCGCGGAGGTTGTGCGGCGGAATATTGGTCGCCATGCCCACGGCGATGCCGACGCTGCCGTTGAGCAGCAGGTTCGGCAGGCGGGACGGCAGGACACGTGGCTGCTGAAGGGAGTTGTCGTAGTTCGGATCCCAGTCGACGGTGTCCTTGTCGATGTCGTTGATCAGCTCGTCGGTGATCGGCGTCATCCGCGCCTCGGTGTAGCGCATTGCCGCCGCGCCATCACCGTCCACCGAACCGAAGTTGCCCTGACCATCGACCAGCGGGTAGCGCAGGTTGAAGGGCTGCGCCATCCGGACCAGCGTGTCGTACGCCGCGGTATCCGAGTGCGGGTGGTAGTTCTTGAGCACCTCGCCGACGATACCCGCGCTCTTGCGGTACCGGGCGGTCGAGCGCATGCCCATCTCGTGCATGGCGTAGAGCACGCGGCGCTGGACGGGCTTGAGGCCGTCGCGGGCGTCTGGCAGCGCGCGGGAGACGATGACACTCATGGCGTAATCGAGGAAGCCCTGCCGCATCTCCGTATCGATGCTGGCGAGCCTGACGTTGCCGATTTCCAATGGCTTAATCCCTTCGGAGGGCGACAATGAGGACGGGGTATTGCCGCCTGAACCGTAGAATTATACCAGAGTGCATCATCTTATATGGAAGATGTCCGCACGAAATCGGGCGGACACGGGAGGAAGCGACGTGCGGTTGACACGGGACGAGACCACCGCATTGCTCCTCCATCGACAGGGTCTGACCCGGCCTGGTCACGAGCGGAACGTCCCTGTCGGGCGGGACGACGTGCTAACCACGATTCGCCGGATGGGCGTCCTCCAGATCGATACCATCCACATCGTCGCGCGAAGCCCGTACCTGGTGCTGTGGTCGCGACTGGGTGACTACCGGCCGCAGCTGCTGGATGAGGCCCTGGTCGCGCGGGAGATCTACGAGTACTGGTCCCATGAGGCGTCATTCCTGCCCATCGAACACCTGCCGTTTTCCCGCGTGCTGATGCTGCAGAAGGACGCCAATCCCCGCCGGGTCCGCTACGTGACGTGGCGGCATGAGAACTCCACCATGGCCGAGGCGATCCTGGCTCGTGCCTCCGAGTCGGGCGAGATCCGGTCGGCGGACTTCGCCCGGGAGGTGCCGGGCAGCGGACAGGGCTGGTGGGACTGGAAGCCCGAGAAGATGGCGCTGGAGATGCTGTTCATGCTCGGCGAGCTGACGGTGTCCCGGCGGTTGAACTTCCACCGGATCTACCGGCGCTTCGAGGAGCAGTTCCCGGAGATCGACGATACGACGCTGCCGTCCGAGGACGAGGTCGCCGATCAGCATGTTCGCCTCGCGGTCCGCTCGCTCGGGGCCGGTCCCTCAGCCTGGATCCGGGACGTGTTCCGGCGACCACAGCGCGAGACGCAGAGAGCGATCGACCGCCTGCTGGCGGGCGGTGAGCTGGTACCGGTCGAGATCGACGGAGTGGGGGCAGGGGTCGCTGACAGCCCCGCGCTGGGGGATATCGAGCGGATCAGGGCCGGCGAGCTTACACCGACGGGGACCACGCTCCTCTCGCCTTTCGACCCGGTCGTCTGGGATCGCGCCCGGGCGCTGGCGCTGATGGATTTCGACTACCGGATCGAGTGCTACACGCCGGCGCCGAAGCGGCGCTATGGCTACTTCACGCTGCCGATCCTGCACGACGGGCGGTTGGTTGGCCGGCTGGATCCCAAGGCCCACAGGGCCGAGCGCCGTCTCGAAATCAAGGCACTCCATCTCGAGCCCGGTACGGTCATTGACGGAGGACTGCTGGACGGCCTGGCGACGGCGCTTGTGCGCTTCGCCGCCTGGCAGGGACTCGACTCCGTCGACGTGACGCTGTCGGATCCCCCGATCCTGCGTCGCCGGATCGGCCCTCCACTGCGCGTAGCCTGGAAGGATCACCGGGCGGGCCCGTCCCGGATCGTTCAGCCGGCGGGGCAGGCAGTCTGAATGAGGGACGCGCCGACGCCCCAGGTCAGATCCCTGACCCGGGGCGTCGGCGCTAGATGGCGGTAGATAGGAATGGAGACTAAAGCCTGGCCAGAGCCTGCTCCAGATCGGCGATCAGGTCGCCGACCGTCTCCACGCCGACCGAGAGCCGGATGTAGTCGGGCGTGACGCCCGTCGCCTGCAATGCGTTCTCGTCGAGCTGACTGTGCGTGGTCGTCGCCGGGTGAATGATCAGCGACTTGGCGTCGCCGATGTTGGCGAGGTGCGAGAACAGCTCGACCCCGTCGATCAGCTTGCGGCCAGCCTCGCGCCCGCCCTTGACGCCGAAGCCGAGGATGGCGCCGAACAGCCCGTGGTTATGGTACTTCCGCGCCGTCTCGTGGGCGGGGTGACCCGGCAGCCCGGGATAGTTGACCCACTCGACGGCCGGGTGCTCGCCGAGGAACCGGGCGATCTGGAGCGCGTTCTGGCTGTGCCGCTCCATCCGCAGCGGCAGCGTCTCGACGCCCTGGAGGAACAGGAAGGCGTTGAATGGGGACAGTGAGGCGCCGGTATCACGCAGCCCCTGGACCCGCGCCCGCAGGATGTACGACAGGTTGCCGAACGTGTCCCAGAACTTCAGTCCATGGTAGCTCTCGTCCGGCTCGGTGAACTCGGGGAAGCGCCCCGACGACCAGTCGAAGTTGCCGCCGTCGACGATGATCCCGCCGATCGACGTGCCATGACCGCCGATGAACTTGGTCAAGGAGTGGATGACGATGTCCGCCCCGTGAGCGATCGGGTTGACCAGGTACGGCGACGGCAGGGTGTTGTCGATGATCAGCGGGACGCCGGCGTCGTGCGCGACCTGAGCAACCGCCGCGATGTCGAGGGTCACCAGGTTCGGGTTGCCGACCGTCTCGGAGTAGACGGCCTTGGTCTTTGGCGTGATGGCTGCGGCGATGGCTTCGGCCGTCGGCTCGACGAACGTGAAGTCGATGCCCTGCCGGCGAAGCGTGTAGTTGAACAGGTTGTACGTGCCGCCGTAGAGGCTGGTAGTCGAGACGATGTGGTCCCCGGCCCCGGCAATGTTCTGGATCGCGGCGGTCTCGGCCGCCTGGCCGGACGCGAAGGCCAGCGCCGCCGCGCCGCCCTCCAGCGCCGCGATCCGCTGCTCCAGCACGTCGTTGGTCGGATTCATGATCCGGGTGTAGATGTTCCCGAACTTCTGGAGCGCGAACAGCTCGCTGGCGTCGGTGCTGTCCTCGAACAGGTAGCTGGTCGTCTGGTAGATCGGGACGGCCCGAGCCCGGGTCGTCGGGTCGGCACTCTGGCCGGCATGGAGGGCGAGGGTCTCGAAGCCGCGGGCAGGGGCGTTGTCAGTCGTCTCGGACACAGTGTTCTCCTGTGACGAAGGCGCGATGGCGCCGACGAAGGGTAGGGACGGATCGATTACAGGCGGATGGTGGTCAGGCGAAGATCGCGTCCTCAAGGACTGGAGCGGCGTCGAACGCCGGCGCGAGGACCGCGTTCAGCTGCCCCCACTCCTTGAGGAAGGCATCGTGGCCGTGCGGGGAATCGAGCTCCTCGTAAGTCGCATCGACGCCCTCGGCGGCCATGCGGTCGGCAAGGGCCTCGATCTCGTCCGGCGGGAACAGCCAGTCGGTCCGGATCCCGACGAGGTGGACCGGAGCCTGGACCTGGCGGAACCAGTAGGCCTCGCCGCCGTCGCGTCCGACGTCGTAGAGGTCCATCGCCCGGCTGAGGTAGAGGTAGCTATTTGCGTCGAAGCGCCGGACCAGCTTGTCCCCCTGATGATGGAGATAGCCTTCGATATCGAGGGTCGGTCCAAAGGCGGGGTAGGTGCCGGGTCGGGTGGCGAGGTTGCGGCCGAACCGCTGATCCATGCTCTCCCGGGAGTGGTAGGTGGTCATCGCCGCCATGCGGGCGGTTGCCAGTCCTTGGGTGGGGAAGGTCCCCTCGGCGAGGTATTCACCGCCGCGCCAGTCGGGGTCGGCCATGATCGCTCGCCGGCCCAGCTCCCCGTGGACGGCGATCCCCATCGGGGCCAGCGCCCCGGAGGCCGCGATGCAGACGCAGCGCTCGACCAGGTCGGCATGCCGTGTCGCCCACTCCAGCGCCTGCAGTCCGCCGATCGAGCCACCGATCGCGATCAGCCGGGTGATCCCCAGATGCTCGACCAGGCGGCGCTGGGCCCGCACGATGTCGCCGATCGTGACGAGTGGGAAGCGCATCGCGTAGGGACGCCGGGTCAGCGGGTCGTCCGAGGCGGGACCGGTGGAACCGGAGCAGCCACCGAGGACGTTGATGCAAATGACGAACGAGCTGTCGGTGTCGATCGTCGCGCCGGGACCGATGAGCGGTGCCCACCAGCCGCCGGGACCGGCGGCGAGCGTGTCGCCGGTCAGGGCGTGGAGGACGAGGACCGCGTTGTCACCGGCGGCGTTGAGCGTGCCCCAGGTGCGGTAGGCCAGGGTGATGGCGGACAGCGAGCCGCCGAGTTCGAACTCGAACCTGCCGCTGTCGAAGGTCTGCAGGTCGCCCGCCTGCGGGGCCAGCGGATCGGCGGGCGCAGGCCGGCCGACCAGTTCCAGATGTGGACGGCGCTCGGCCGTCTCTCGCGTGTTGCCCTGTGGATGAGTCCAGGCAACGGACATCGTGACATCCTCTCCGTCTGCGACCGGGTGCCCAGAGGGACGGACCCGACCGGTTGATGGGCCTTGGCGGGAGGCTGCCACGACACAAAAAACCCCTTTGCCGGAGCAAAGGGGATGCGTCGCACGCTATTCCCTTATCTCGCAGATCACTCTGCCGGAATTGGCACCTTGCCGCGCGCACTGATAGTGCGTCGTCGCAGGCTGCCGGGCTTCACAGGGCCGTATCCCTCCACCTCTCTTGATAAGGCAGCTATTCAGTTGTGGCGCGATCCTACCAACGCCGATTCGGCGTGTCAAGGACTGACAGGAGGATGATCATCATGCCCCACGACCTGGGACCACTCCATCACATCAGCGATCGGTCAGGTATCGAACGCTTCGTCCCGCGGGTTGCCCCGACTGATCCGGGCCAGCGGGAGGTCGTCTGGGCCGTTGATGCGGATCACCTCGGGCACTTTCTCGTCCCCCGAGATTGTCCCCGCGTCTGCTTCCGGGCGGGACCGGACAGCACCGAAGCGGACATCGAGACGCTTCTGGGCGGGGATCGTAGCCGGCGGGTGGTGGCAGTCGAGCAAGGCTGGCTGGAGCGCATCTCCGTGGCGACGCTGTATCGCTATGACCTGCACCCGGAGACGTTCCGGCTCCACGACGCCGTGGCCGGCTACTACATCAGCGACGATCCGGTTGAGATCGTCGCGACGGTGGCGCTGACGGACTTGCCCGCCGAACTGGTCCGGGCCGGCTACGAGCTCCTCGCTTTGCCGTCGTTGTGGACACTGAGAGAACAGGTGATCGCGTCGTCGCTCCCGTTCTCGATCATCCGATGGCGAAACGCGGCACCGGATGACCGGACGGAGATCACCCCTTGATGCCGGTGCTGGCGGAGAGTCCCTGGATGAACAGCTTCTGGGCGGCGAAGAACAGGATGATCATCGGGATGGTCATCAGGACCGATGCCGCCATCAGCAGCCCCCAATCCATGTCGAAGTCCGCCTTGAAGGACGCGAGCCCGAGGCTGAGCGTGAAGTCGCTGCGCTGGTTCAGATAGATCAGCGGGATCAGGAAGTCGTCCCACTTGGCCTGGAACTCGAAGACCGCGATGGCCACGATTGCCGGCCGGAGCAGCGGCAGGAGGATCCCGACGAGGATGCGGAAGTAGCCCGCGCCATCGAGCCGGCCGGCGTCGATCAGGTCCTGCGGGAGACTGATGAAGAACTGGCGCAGCATGAAGATGTAGAACGACGAGCCGAAGATGTTGCCCAGGAAGAGCGGGAAGAAGGTCCCGACCAGTCCCAGCTCGTTCCAGATAAGGAACGTCGGGATCATCGTCACGGCGCCGGGCAGCATGTACGACGCCAGCAGGACGGCGAAAAGAACGCCCCGTCCCCGGAAGCGAAGGCGCGCGAATCCGTAGGCGACCACGACGCTGGAGCAGACGACCAGGATCACCGAAAGAACGGTGACCAGTAGCGTGTTGCCCAGCCAGCGGAGGACCGGCGCGTAGGTGAAGACATTCCGGTAGTTGTCGAGTGTCGGTTCCGTAGGCAGCAGGTTCCCCGAGAAGACCTCGCTCGACGGCTTCAGTGACGACAGGATCAGCCAGGCGAACGGCGCCATGAACAGGGCCGCCAGCGCGCTGAGCAACCCGTAGAGCAGGATCGCCTGGATCGCGGCGTTGCGACGGCCGTTGTTCCGATTCGTGGTCTCGGGCTCTCGGACCTTGCTTACCGTGGACTGCGACAGGATGCTTTGCTGCGAAAAGGCCATGTTGCTCCCTCCCATCGAGCGACGAGTCGTCATGTCGACCGGGACGTGTCATTACGCCTGGTCGTAGTGGACGTAGCGCCGCGAGAGGACGAACTGCAGGATGGTCACGGACACGATGATCACGAAGAGTACCCACGCGACCGCCGACGCGTACCCCATCTGGAAATTTTCGAAACCGCGCCGGTACAGGTACATCATGATGAACAGCGCGCTGTTCTCGGGACCACCCCGGCTGTCGAAGATGATGAAGCCCTGGGTGAAGACTCCCAGCGAGGCGATGGTGCTGACCGTCAGATTGAACAGGATGACCGGCGAGAGGATCGGGATGGTCACCGCCCACATCCGCTGCCAGGCGTTGGCCCCGTCCAGCTTGGCCGCCTCATAGAGATCCTTCGGCACGCCCTGGAGCGCCGCGAGGAAGATCACCATGGCGCCGCCCAGCACCCAGATGCTAGTGAGGACGATGGTTGGCTTGGTCCAGGCCGGATCGACGGTCCAGAGCGGGGCCGGTAGGTTCAGCGATCGGAGCGCGCGATTGACCCAGCCGTCGTTGGGATTGAGGATCGACAGCCAGACGTACGACGTCGCCACGGCCGGGGTCATCGCCGGCAGGTACATCAATGTCCGGAAGGCGCTCTGACCCTTGGTCGCCTGGTGGAGCAGCAGGGCGATGCCGAACGAGGTGCACAGGTGGATCGGGACGTACATCAGCGCGTAGATGAACGTGTTCCGCACCGACTTCCAGAAGATCGGGTCGTTGGTGAAGACATTGGTGAAGTTGCGGCCCCCAACCCATTCCGGAGGTGAGAGGACGTCGTATGAGGTGAAGGCGAGGTAGAACGACCAGCCCATCGGCAGAAGGGTCAGCACCAGGAAGCCGATGATCCACGGGCTAACCGCGATCCAGCCGGCCCGGCTCTCCTCGCGGGCGGCCGTGTTCCGTGACTTCTTGGAAGGACTCCCGGGACGCCGGACCGGCATCGTCGCCATTTTCGTTCTCCGTCCCGCAATGGTCAGGGCCGACGCTGCCCGTTTTCGTGGGCGGCGCCGGCCGGAGTCAGGTGGTGTCTGGCGGGACTAGAACCCGGAAACGGCGCTCTCGGCCTCGGCCTGGGCGGCGTCCATCGCCTCCTGGACCGGTCGCTCACCGCGGAGTGCGGGGAGGACACCCGTCTGGATCAGGATCTGGTCCAGCTGCTGGGCGTAGGGCGAGGGGGACAGCGGACGCTTGGACGACGCGGCCAGGATCTGCGGGAACAGCTGGACGGCCTCGTCCCACTGCGGCGCGATCGGGACGTAGAGCTCGTCGATCTGGCGCTGGTCCACGGCTGGCACGCCCGTCAGCGACGGCAGGTACGGCTGGCCGGCCGCCTCGCGCGCGGCCTTGACCGTCTGGGCACCGGTCATCCAGGTCTCGTCCGAGTGCATGAACTTGATGAACTCCCACGCCGCATCGACGTTCTGGGAGTTCTCGCTGATGCACCAGGCATTGCCACCCGAGACGGCGGAGATGGCCGACGGGTCGCTGTTCGGGTGCAGCGGCAGCACGCGGAAGTTCCGCTCCGGGACGGTCGACGCGATGATACCGGCCATCCAGTTCTGGTAGACCGTCATCGCGACCTGGCCGCGGGCGAACTGCTCGTCGTTCTGCCAGGACGAGCGCACGGCCTCGTAGGTCTGGTAACCGCCCTGTGCTTCATAGGCAGGAATGGCCTGCTCGACCACTCCGACGACCCCGGCGGAGTTGAACTGCGGCTGGAGTCCATCGTCTCCACCCAGGATCTGCGCGCCGGCAGCCTGGGCCCATTCATAGAACTGACCGTCCTGCGTCTTCGGGTCGAAGCCCCAGCGGGTAACCACGTCGCCTTCGCGAGTGGTGAGCTGGGCGCCGAGGTCGATCAGCTGCTGGTACTCGGTCGATGACAGCGTCGTGACGTCCGAGACGCCGACTTCCGCCAGCGCGTCGACATTGACGAAGAGGGCCCCGACATCCATGCCCCCAGGGATGCCCCAGATCTGGTCGTCGTAGGTCGACTCTTCGATCGCCGCCGGGTAGAACCGGGAAAGGTCGTAGCTGTCGCGCTCGATGAGGTCGCTGAGCGGCCGCAGGACCGACCCGCGGGCGATGTAGGAATTGAGGACCCCACGACCCAGCCACAGCAGATCGGGTAGTGTCTCGGAGACTGCCGCGGTCAGGATGCGCTGGGTGTCGGAGTCCGGCGACAACTCAACGATGATCTCGGGGTACGCTTCCTGGAAGGCGCGGAAGCGACCATAGGCCAGGGGATTGGTCTCGACGGCGTTGAAGCCCCACGACTGGAGGTTCGCCGCCTGCGCCTCTGCGCGTGTCCCGAACCGGATGGAGACGCCGACGGCCATGGCCCCGGCCGCACTGCCGAGGACCTGCCGGCGACTCAGGCGCCGGGACGAACGACGATCAGTACCACGATGAGCCATTGCACTCTCTCCCCGACGGATTCCTCGTGCCGAGCATCTCGCTCGTGACGGGACCCGCGCTATGACGAACCGACCGGTGGTTCTACCCAGTGTCACGACGGGCCATGCCCAGACAGCTGCCAGCCGCACGAACGCCGGGCGGCCGGGAGTTGAGAATATCACTTAGCCTGTCTAAGAATCATCGTGGACGCCACCTGTCCGGTAAATCGGCTTTCCGAAGTGTCCTGGGCACCCTTGGGCCGGCCCAATGCCGGGTCAGCGCCGCGTCGCTTCGATGACCCACATAGCCGGGCCGGGCAGGTGTTCGTCTAGGTCACCCAGTCGCGTATAGACGCCACGGAGACGCTGGGCGAGGGCGGGACGAGGGATGAGGGCGCGTGTCGCGACAATCATTGGTGCGTAGGCGAGCTCACCGATGGCCCACCCACCGGATGCGATCCGATCGACGGTAATCGCCGCCGGCTTCAGGATCGCATCGAGGTCGCCGCGGTGGTAGTGCCGTCGCCAGCCGATCGGTAGTGCCTCGACCGGAATCGTGCCCCGTCCGGTGATCTCGCGGGTATAGCGGGCGAGGTTCAGCGCATCAACGGCCGTGAGGGGGCCGCGGCGGGGCAGGCGAAGGACCAGGCGGCCGCCGGACCGGGCAACGCGAGCGAGCTCCTGTACGACGAGACGATCATCGTGGTTGAACTCGATGGTCGCTTGGGCGATGACCAGGTCGAACGTCCCGTCCGGGAAGGGCAGGCGGTCAGGGGAGACGCGGACGACCGCATCGTCGGCCCGGCGGTCGAACCGGCGGACGGCCGAGCCGTGAGGTGGGATTGCCCGGACGACAAGAAGACCGGCGGCATCACAGGCGTCGGCGGCCCGGTAGGCAGGGTCGCCGACGATGAGGGCCCGCGGCGCGTCGTCGGCGGGGGACGACGCCTTGAGGTCCGCCGCGGTCGCGCGGACGACGTCGAGCCAATGGGTCACGAGCGGTTGGTCATGGGCGGTAGGCCTCGTCGGGTGTGGTCACGGGCGCCGGGTCGCCTCGGCCGAAACGGTACCATGCGGTAATGCCACCCCGGCCCATCTGACACCAACACCCGGAGATCGCCGTGCAGCCGGTAGCCATTCACCCGTTTGATCCCGCGCTCGCGGGGCGCCTCGTCACCGCGATGACCACCGGTGCCAACGCCGTCGGCATCGAGTCCATCGATAACACCATCTGGCTTCGGGACCGGCTGGCGGCCTGCGCTGAGGCGCTGCCCGGAGCGACGTCGGGGCGGGAATCTGCGGCCAACGTGCTGACGCTGACCCTCGCCCAGCTTGCGGCGGCGGCCCACCCGTCGTTCGTCTTTGACGGGCTGTCACTCACGATGATTGAAGCCCATATCGATCGTGGCGTCGGGATGCTCCTGCGACCACCCTCCCGCCTGTTTACCGACCATGGCTTCGCGGCCGAGCCAGCCCGGACGATGCCGATCCGGCTCGACGCCGGCGCCGGTTTGATGGGGGGCTCGTTCATCCCTCCCCATCTCGTCCCGAAGCTAACTGAGCTCCTCGAGTCGCGGGAGGACCGGTTCGCCCGCCGGCTGAACGATGCGGAGCTCGACGCCGTCACGGTGATCGCCCAGCTGGTCCAGCTGGTTCGCTACGCCATGGACAATGGCCTGGGGCTGTACGAATCCCTCGACGCCGTGTTGCCGGACGAGCCGCGGGCCAACCCCCCGGGAGCGACGATCGTCGTCATGGACCGGCGCCAGGTCGATCGCGAGATGGCGAAGCGGATCCAGGCGGCAATCAAACCCGCCAGGCGCGGGCTCCTCTCGAAGCTGCTTGGCAACGGGCGCCAGCCGGGATCGTAGACCCGGCGGTGCGGTTCCCCTCCGGGCGGAACCGCGATACCCTGCGGGAACGCCATGACGGTCCGGGTCAGTCAGCGCGCCCCGGCGATTCCGCAGAGGAGCCCCCGTGAAGATCACCGCCGTCCGGTCGTTCCCGGTCAAGTCCGGCCATCGCAATGTGTTCATCGTCAAGGTCGAGACGGACGAGGGGATCTCAGGCTTGGGTGAGGGCGGCATCTCCGGGCGTGAGCTGGCCATGGAGGGGATGATCCGCCACTACGAGCGGGAACTGGTCGGTCAGGATCCCCGCCGCGTCGAGCACCTCTGGCAACTGCTCTACCGCGGCAACTACTTCGAGGGCGGCAACATCGCCTCCGCCGCCCTGTCCGCCATCGACATCGCCCTCCACGACATCAAGGCGAAGTGGCTGAACATCCCGGTCTACGAGCTGCTCGGCGGGGCGGTCCGCGACCACTGCCCGCTGTTCGCCACCGGCGCGTCCCTCCGTTCGGAGCGGGCGGTCGAGAGCGCCAAAGAACTTGTCGCGGCAGGGTGGAAGGACATCCGGTTCACCACGGGGATGGGCGACGAGGGCTGGACGGGGGGTGATGGCTCCGTCTACGAGCCGATGGAGTCGGTCGCCCTCGCCGCCCACTGGATCCGGGAGGTGCGCCGGGCGGTAGGCCCGGCGATCCGGCTGTCGATCGACTTCCACCACCGGCTCCAGGTCGCCGAAGCGGCGGTCTTCCTGCAGATGACGTCGGATGTTGGGCTGTACTTCATCGAGGAGCCGATCCGGGCCGAGAGTCCCGCGGCCTACAAACAACTGCGGACGATGACGCCGGTGCCGTTCGCGATCGGTGAGGAGTTCCCGAGCAAGTGGGCGTTCGCGCCGTACATCGAGGAAGGCATCCTCAACTTCGCCCGGATCGATATCTCCAACGTCGGTGGCCTGTCGGAGGCCCGCAAGGTCGCCGGGTGGTGCGAGACGAGGTACATCGACGTCATGCCGCACAATCCCCTGGGTCCCGTGACGACGGCAGCCTCCGTCCACTTCGGGATCGCGACGAGCAACTTCGCCCAGCTCGAACTGCAGCACGGGTTGCAGGCGGGGTACAACCGGGAGCTGTTCCCGAAGCTGATGGAGCTGGACGGGACGGTCTTCCCGCTACCGACCGGTCCAGGGCTCGGGGTCGAGTTCAACGAGGACGCGGTCGCCGACAACCCGTTCGAGATGTGGAACGCGCCCCACTGGTACCGCCGGGACGGCCAGAAAACCAACTGGTAGATCGCGGCCAGGCGTAGCAGAACGGCCCCGGCGAGAAACGCCGGGGCCGTTCTGTTTGCCGTATGTTGCGCCCTGCTACTCGTCCGGGTGCCAATGGTGGATCGGCTCCCAGCCGATCGCCTCGCGGGCAGCCGAGATGTCGAAGGCAGTCCGGAAACCCGAGATCTCTCGGCGGATCTCGATATCCGGCAGGTACCGGCGGATCAGGTCCATCGTCGGCAGGTCGGTGACGTTATCGCGGCCGGTGATATTCAGAGCGACGCAACCAACGTCTTCGGTCTCGAGCGCCATCCGGTTGGCACGGGCAGCATCACGGGCATCGACGCCGGCCCAGAGGTTCTTCCCGTTGCCGCGCAGCTCCTCGTCGGTCGAGGGGCGGCGGGTCCCGATTTCCGACGGCGAACCGACCCAGCTGTAGCGCATCGAGACGACCTGCATCCCGGTCCGGCGATTAAAGGTCGCCCCGACCAGCTCGGCGACCTCCTTGGACAGTCCGTAGGGGTCGGCGTTCTCCATCGGGTGGGCTTCGTCGGCCGGGACGTACCGCATCGGCCGGGGAATATCCGACCACGCTGGCCCGTAGGCCGAGACGCTGCTGGCCTGCACTACCCGAGTAATGCCGACCGTCTCAGCAGCCTGGAAGACCGACCACACCCCCATGACGTTGTTGCGCCAGACAACGTGGTCCGGATTGGTCCGCGGCGCCGGGATCGCTCCCATGTGAACGACCGCGTCACAGTCACGCATGGCCCACGTCACCGCCGCGACGTCGGCGGCGTCGCTCTCCCGCCAGACCATGCCGGCGAGCGCGTCCTCCGGCAGGTCGCGGTAGAGCGGGGCACGGCGGAGGTCCGTACCGACGACCTCGTGGCCGTGCGCCAGCAACTCCGCAGCCGTGTACTGGCCGATGCGGCCCGCCGCCCCCGTCACCAGGACCCGCATCAGGCGACGCCCGCCGTGGCGTAGCGGCGAGCGGTCGCCTGCATCAGGCCACGGACGTAGCCGATGGCGTAGAGGCGGCCCTGGTGGTCGTAGCCCGGCTCCCGGAGCTCCTCGCCCGCCATCGTCGGGACGTGGTCGGGGCGGCAGGTGCCGTCGTAGCCGACCTCGTACCAGGCTTCCATCGCGGCCGCCATGTCGGTCTGGCCATCGTCGTGGAACGTCTCGGCGAAGTCGTCCGGGGTACCGCGGACGTCGCGGAAGTGGACGAAGCCGACCTTGCCCTGTCCGCCGAAGCGCCGGATCTCGGCCGGGACGTCGGCCCCCATCGTCGCGATCGTGCCCTGGCAGAACGTCAGGCCGTTGATCGGGCTGGGAACGAGGTCGATCGCCCGCTGGAGGTTGTCCGGCGACGTCAGGATCCGGCCCACGCCGCGGATCGGGGAGATGGGCGGGTCATCCGGGTGGAGCGCTAGCGTGACCCCCGCTGCCTCGGCGACGGGGACCGCCTGCTCCATGAAGTGATGGAGCCCTTCCCAGAGCTGGCTCTCGGCGATCGGCGCCTCCGGGGCGTCGGCCTCCTTGCCCATCTCGGCGTGGTTGTACGCGGTGACGACCGCCCCGCCCCGCGTGGGCTGAGCCAGCGCCGTCCGAGTCCAGTTGAAGACGGCCATCCAGTTCCAGCAGGCGACCCGAACGTCAGCCTCGCCCATGATCCGGATCAGGTCGAGTGCTTCGTCGATCTGGCGCTGGACGTCGGCCCCCTCGGTCTGCCACTTCGCGGTGGTCAGCATCGGGAATGCGGTCTCGAGGACCTCCAGCTTGATTCCATGGTCCGCGAAGCGCTGCTTGCGCTCGAGCATCGCCTCCAGGGACGGCCGGGCGGACGGCTCGTCGCGCCGGTAGCCGGGGACCGACGAGACGGCGTACTCGACGCCGAGCTGGTTGGCCATCGTCCAGAGATGGTTCGGTGTCGGGGGCAGGACTTCCGCGAGTCGCATGGTTGACTGGCCTCCTGGCGGAGCCGGACCTGTGCCGGCGTCCTATGGTATTTCTGGCGTACGTCGAAGGGGTTTTACGGGGTGATAACCGTGCCGTCCAGCCGGCGAACCGGTGGCCAGGCGCCGTTGAGCACGTGGTCGGGGAATGGGTACTTCGCCGCCTCGGCCTCATCGATATCGATGCCCAGGCCCGGGCGCTCGTTCGACCAAAGCATGCCGTCACGGACCTCCGGGCATCCCGGGAAGACCGCCATCGTCCGCTCGTGGAAGACGGCGAGTTCCTGGATGCCGAAGTTCGGCGCGACGAGGTCCAGCTGGAGATTGGCGGCGTGCCCGACCGGCGACGTGTCACCCGGCCCGTGCCAGGCCGTCCGGACGCCGAAGAACTCGCAGAACGCCGCGAGCTTGCGGGCCGGAGTCAGGCCACCGATATCCGAGATGTGGCACCGGATGAAGTCGATCATCCGGTCCTTGATCAGATCGATGTACTCATTGACGTTGACGTACAGCTCGCCCATGGCGATGGGGACGCTGGTCTGCTGCCGGAGCATCGGGAAATAGCCGTTGTTCTCCGGGGCGAAGGGATCTTCGAGGAAGAACAGGTTGTACGGCTCCAGGTCTCTGGCTAGCCCGATCGCCTGGATCGGCGGGACGCGCTCGTGGATGTCGTGCAGCAGCTCGACCTCGTCCCCGAGCTCGCGGCGCAGGTGCTCGAACAGGCGCGGGACGGTCCGGCAGTACGGGGTCGGCTCCCAGGGCTCCTGCTCTGGCCGCAGGTGGTAGGCGGTCCGCGGAGCGCCGTCGCGGGGCTTGGCGGCGCCGTACGTCGACATCCCCTCGATCGCGACCTGTGCCCGGACATGCCGGAAGCCCTGCGCCATCAACTCGCGGGCGCTCTCGGTGACTTCCTCGAACGAGTACCCGCTGGCGTGGGCGTAGCAGGGCGCCGCTTTGCGGACCTTGCCGCCCATCAGCTGGTAGACGGGCATGCTGGCCCGCTTGCCCTTGATGTCCCAGAGCGCCTGGTCGATTCCCGACATGGCATTGTGCAGGACCGGTCCGCCGCGCCAGTACGACGAGACGAACGCCGTCTGCCAGATGTCCTCGATGTCGTCGACATCGCGACCGAGGACGAAGGGGCGGAGGTACTCCTCGATGGCGGTCTTCACGACCAGGGGCCGCTGGGTGAAGGTCGCACAGCCCAGCCCGTACAGACCGGGCTCGGTCGTCTCGACCTTGACGATCACCAGCCGGATCCCGTCCGGCGCGGTCAGGATGACCTTGACGTCCAGGATCCGCACCCCGGACGGGTCATCGGTCTGCCAAGGGGTCGGGACGTTGGCCAGGAAGGGATGAGCGTCGCTGGGATTGGGAGATTCCAGGTCGGCGGACACGGTGCTTGGCTCCTCTGCCTCTGGCGCACGCGGAGCTTTCACCATCAGTGGCGGAGCTGACCGGGCGCTGTTCGCGTCCCGGCACCTTAGCAACGGGGCAGGGGAGCCGCAACCGGGGTGGTGAGAACGATTGCGCCGCAGCGGTCCCGGTCAGCGGTCGAGCCGGTGCCACCTACCCTCGGAGATGACCTCGATTCCTCCGTCCGTGACCTTGATGGCGCTCTCGTCGTCGATCGCGTAGGCGGGACCGGCGAGCTTGCTGGCCCACTTCTCGGCGTTGGCCATCGTGTTCCAGGGCAGGTCCTTGTGCTCCAGGTGCGGGAAGATGGAGAAGTCGACCAATCCCAGTGGCTCGTCGCCGCCGGTGGGCGATCGCCACTCGGCGAACTCCTCCCCGATGTCCGGCGTCATCACCATGCTGCCGGCGCTCAGGCTTACATAGACGCCAGGCAGGGTTGGCAGCACCGTCGCGAATCCGGACGCCCGCATCCAGTAGGCGAGGAAGAGCGGATCACCACCGTTGACGAGAATCGCGTCGGTCTCGCGGACCAGCGGGACCCAGGCGTCCTCGCCAAGACTGGGCAGGACGGAAAGCTCCAGCGTGCCCATCGACTTCCAGCCCAGCTCCACCATGGGACACTCGGGTTCCTGTCCGGCCGTGAAGTTCCACGCCCTCCCGGGACCCGGCAGCCCCTGCCCATAGGAAGCCGTCGGGATACACAGGGCGCTCGCCTCGGAGACGGGCTTCCCGAGGAGTTCGACCAGCGCCTCGTGGATACTCCGGTTCTTGATCCCCGCGGACGCGAGTAGCAGCTTCATCGTGCCCTCCTCTTCGATCGCCGTCGATCTGGTGCGTGGCCCGAGACGAGGAGAGCCCGCCCCGGATCGCGGGACGGGCTCTGGAAACGGGCGGATTGGCTCCTACATCCCGCCGGAGCGGTAGTTGGGGGATTCCTTGGTGATGTGGACGTCGTGAGGGTGGCTCTCGCGGAGTCCGGCCGAGGTGATCTGGACGAACTGGGTGTCCCGCTTCATCGAGCCGATGTCATGGGCGCCGGCGTAGAACATGGCCGAGCGCAGGCCCCCGATCAGCTGATAGATCAGGTTGGAGATCGAGCCCTTGTAGGCGACGCGTCCCTCGATGCCTTCGGGGACCAGCTTCTGGACGGCGGTGACGCTCTTCTGGCCGTACCGGTCCTTGGAGAACGACCGGCCGCGCATGGCCCCAAGTGAGCCCATGCCGCGGTACTCCTTGTACCGCTCGCCCTGGTAGAGGACGACCTCGCCCGGGCTCTCATCGACGCCGGCCAGCAGCGACCCGAGCATGACGACATCCGCGCCGGCCGCGATCGCCTTGGCGATATCTCCCGAGTACTGGATGCCACCGTCACCGATCACCGGGATGCCGAAGCGCTGGGCGACCTGGGCGGCGTTATGGATGGCGCTGATCTGCGGGACACCCGTGCCGGCGACGATCCGGGTGGTGCAGATGCTCCCGGGCCCGACGCCGACCTTGATGGCATCGGCACCGGCGTCGATCAGGGTGCGGGCGCCGTCGCCGGTCGCGACGTTGCCGGCGATGATCGGGATGTTCACCTTGCGGCGCAGCAGCCGGAGCTGATCCACGACGCCCTGCGAGTCGCCGTGGGCGATGTCGAGGACGAGGACGTCGACCCCGGCGGCTTCGAGCGCGATCGCCCGCTCCTCGCCGTCCGGACCCACGCCGATCCCCGCCCCGACGCGGAGCCGACCGCGGCTGTCCTTGGTCGCGTTGGGGAACTGGATCTTCTTCTGGATGTCCTTGACAGTGATCAAGCCGGTCAGGTGCATCCGGTCGTCCACGATCAGCAGCTTCTCGACCTTGTGCCGGTGGAGGATGTCGCTGGCCTGCTCGAGTGTCGTCCCGGTCGGCGCGGTGACCAGGTTCTCGCTGGTCATCACCTCGCGGATCGGCCCGTCGACACTCTGGATGAAGCGGAGGTCGCGGTTGGTCAGGATGCCGACGAGGCGACCGTCCGGCTCGGTGATCGGCACGCCGGAGATGTGGTAGCGCTCCATGACCGCGAGGGCGTCGGAGACCGGCTGGTCGGGCCCGAGCGTGACGGGCTCGACGATCATGCCGGACTCGCTGCGCTTGACCTTGTCGACTTCGGCGACCTGGTCCTCTGGCGTCAGGTTGCGGTGAATGATGCCCAGGCCGCCCTCGCGGGCGAGGGCGATTGCCATGCGGGCTTCCGTGACGGTGTCCATCGCCGCCGAGAGGATCGGGATGGCGAGCTCGATGTCCCCGACGAGACGGGTCCGGGTGTCGACCTCCTGCGGCAGGATGTCGGCGTGGCGGGGTAGCAGCAGGACATCGTCGAAGGTCAGCCCGAGTCCGCTGAACTTGTCCTCGCGCATGCCGGCCGAGGCCATCTGGCCGGCGGAAATGGTGGCCCGGTCGCGCGGGCCGTCAGACGGCCCCTGGCCGTCGATGAGGGTGTGATGATCCGTTCGGGTGGTGGTTGCCGTCACGTCGCGCCTCCGTGGTCCCCGTTGGGGGATGGTGCCGGTTATGCCAAATCACCGACCCGCGTCCGGGCCAGTGGGTGAATGACTGCGCGTCGTCACTCGAATCAGGCGTCGCAGCCTGTGCGGGAAGAAAACTGATCCGTAAATGATACCAGCGACCGGCAACCCGGTGGTTTGCACGACATTGTGCGACGGGAGCCGTGTGACCCTGCCTATGCCGGATGCAGCGCGAGGCCGATCCGGCTGGCCAGTTCGTCGACCAGCTTCTGGTACGCCGTCGCCCCGTTCGAGCGGGGGTCGTATTCGGCGATGGACAAGCCGTACGAGGGCGCCTCGGCCATGCGGATCGTGCGCGGGATGACGGTGCCGAACAGTTCCTTCGGATAGAACCGGCGGACTTCCTCGACGACCTGGGCCGAGAGCCGGGTGCGTGCGTCGTACATCGTCATCAGAACGCCGGCGATCGTGAGGCCGGGATTGAGATGCTGCCGGACCTGAGTGATCGTCCGCTGGAGCTGGGTCAATCCCTCCAGGGGCAGGAACTCGCACTGGATCGGGACCACGATCGAGCCGGCCGCCGTGAACGCGTTGACCGTCAGCAGCCCGAGCGACGGCGGGCAGTCGATGAGGACGAGGTCGTACCGGTCCGCCGCGCCGGCCAGCGACCGCTCGAGCTGGCGCTCGCGATCGTCCATGTCGACCAGTTCGATCTCGGCGGCAGCCAGGTTGGAGTTGGTCGCGACGATATCCAGCCTGTCGCGACCTGTCGGGCGGGCAGCGTCGGTCGCGCGGGCCCGGCCGATGAGCAAGTCGTAGGTGGTGCGGACGAGTGACCCCTTGTCGATCCCCAGCGACGAGGTCGCATTGCCCTGCGGATCGAGATCGATCAGCAGCACCCGGGCACCCCGGCTGGCGAGGATGACCGCCGTCGCGACAGTCGTCGTCGTCTTGCCCACGCCACCCTTTTGATTCGCGATGGCGACGATGGGCATGGCATGGGTACGGGAGGGAGTGGCGTGAGCGATCGGCTCGGTTTCGGGCGTCGTGGTGGCGCTCACGGCTTGGGGATCCTGACGTTGGCCGGGCGCCGGAGCGGGGAACGAGGGCGCGCCGGGGCCGGCGGGAATGGGAGGCAAGGCTACCACGCCACCCCTGCCCGGACCCGCCTGGCCCGTCCTGATCAGGCGCGGGTGAGGAGGCGGGTCCGAAGGCGTGACAGGTCGCCCGGCTGGGCACCATGGGCGACGAGATAGGCCTCGGTCGAGCCGAAGTCGTCGTCGATGATCGCGAGGGTCGCCGTCATCACGGCGGCATCCACCCGGATCAGTTCCTGGGGGAATTCCTGCAGCCGCTTGCGGCTCTCCTCGGGGAGGCGGGGAAGGAGTTGCTCGTAGTTGGTGGCCGTGATCAGGTAGTCCTCGATGACCGTCGCGTCGTCGACGCCGAGCAGCCGGAGCAGCAGGGCGATGGAAACCCCGGTCCGGTCCTTGCCAGCGGCGCAGTGAACGACGACCGGGTCATCGGTCCGGGCGATCGTCGTCAGGGTCCGCACGATCGATGACCCGGCCTCGCGGACGATGCTGGTGTAGAGCGAAGAGAGGGTAAGCCGCGCCCACTCCGGGTCGGTCTCCTCGCCGATCCTGCCGAATGGGATGTGCTCGACCCGCATTCCCGGCTCGTCGTGGATCAGGCCGTTGCCCGTCGCCAGCCGCTCCTTCTCAGATCGGAGGTCGATGATCGTCCGGACCCCGAGCGGGCGGAGCTGCTGCATGTCCTCGTCGGTCAGCTGGTGGGGGCTGTCCGACCGGAACACCTGTCCCCAGCGAATGACGTCGCCCAGGGTCGTCCCGTACCCGCCGATGTCGCGGAAGTTGTAGGTGCCGGTGAAGCTGAGGGTTCGGACGCGCTCGGCGGCATCGCTGGCGGTCAGGTCGGCCCGTTCGGTCATCTGGGTTGTCCTGTCTGTATCAGTAACGCAGAAGGGAATGCCGGGTCGGGAAGCTATCCCGCGGAGCCGGCTCCCAGCCGGTCCAGGTCCTCGAGGACTCCGGCGAGGCGCTTACGGGCGATCGGCAGGCGATCGACCAGGGTCCGGCGCTGCTCCTCTTCGGCGGCGATCTCCGCTTCGATCCGGTCACGTTCCGCGCGGAGAGCCTGGCGCTCGTAGCTCCGCTGGACCTGGATCGGATTGGTCCCGTGGACGTTTCGCCAGCCGCCCGTCTCGGTATCTTCGTGGATCACATCGCGCAGCGTGTTGTCGTTTGATGACGACTTGCCGTCCAGTGCCGCATCGCGCAACGCGACAGCGAAGACCGCGAGCGCGTCGATCAGCGCCGGGAGGTACCGGTTGGCAAGGGCAGGCTCGTTGGGTAACGGGAGGCTGCGAGCGTCGCCGGACACCGGCCGCAAGTCGCCGCGAACGATCATCCCGCCACGGTTGTCCCAGTCGGTGACCTCGGCGAACCGGAAGGTCGACCCGTCGATGTTGAAGGCGACGGATGCCGGCTCGCCGGTGGTCACCTGGATGTTCGTGACGGGAATGTCCGGGACAGCCCACGTCGGTTCCGGTGCCAGTGTTTCGAGGCGCTCCCGGTCGGCCGCTATCGTCTCCAGTGACTCGCGGAGCAAAGCGATGCGCTCGGCCCAGGGATTGTCTGATGAAGCGGCCAGCTCGCCTTGCTCGATGTCGTAGAGCAACCCGTCACGGCGGTGCTCGAGATCGGCGATCCGCCGCGCGCGCCGCTCGGGGGATAGCGCCGACCCAGGTTGCCGGGCGGGATGAGGTGTCCCGGGCACGGCAGTCCGCGGCTGGTCCTCTCCGGCGGGTGCGTGATTGTCCGCGTCATCGCCTGATCCCGAGCCTGCGTGGTTGTCTCCGGGACGGTTCTTCCAGAAGCGCCAGTTGGGCAAGATGTCCTCCCTCAAGGTGGGTAGGTTCGGAGACCCGTCGGGCACGCCAACCTTGCGCGGTGGGTGGTTGGCGTCCAGTCGGGCCGGGTGGCATCATCCGGCGATGCCACATCCTTCCGTCGACTCGCCTTCGACCCTCGCGCCTCGACCTCAGGAGCACCCGCCACGCGACGGTGGACGGGACACCGCTCGTTTTCCCGTCGCGGGCGACGACCAGGACCGATCGAACCGGGCGACCGGGCGACCGCCACGCTGGCGAAAGTGGGTGATCTCCGTGCTGATCCTGTTGCTGCTCGCGCCGCCGGTCCTCGGCCTGGCGCTCATCGGCGCAATCTACGTGCAGGCCCGGATGGATCAGACACGGGCGGTCGACGCGATCGTCGTCCTTGGGACGACTCAGTACAACGGCGTCCCTCAGGCGGTGCTACGCGCACGCCTCGAGCGGGCGCTGGTGCTCTACCGTGACGGTATTGCGCCGACGATCATCGTGACCGGGGGCGGTCAGCCGGGCGACACCTATACCGAGGCCGAGTCGAGCCAGATGTACCTCGTCGAGGCGGGCATCCCTGAGGACGCCATCGTCCTGGAGAACGAGGGCCGGGACTCCTGGCAGAGCATGGTCGGAGTCAGGGACATCACCGAGGCGCGCGGCCTGGATCGTATCCTCATCGTGTCGGACGGCTTTCACCTGCTCCGGCTCAAGGTGATGGCCGCCAGGCTGGGCCTGACGGCCTTCGCGACCGCCGCGACGGACAGCCCGATCGCTGGCGGCCAAGAGTTTGGCTACGTAGTTCGCGAAGCCCTCGCGATCGTCGCGTTCGGCCTGGGGAGGCGCTGAGCCACCTCGCGATCCGTAGACAGGGCTCCTGCCGGATATGCCAGAAACCCCGTCACAGGCGATCAGCTCGCGGTGATGCGATCAATCTCGGTCAGCTCATCTGGGGTCAGTGGCCCCGCGGCAAGGGCGCCGACGTTGTCGATGATCTGGCTGGACCGGGATGCGCCAACCAGCGCCGTCGTGACCTGCACGGTCCGCGTAGAACCGTGCGCGAGGCTGATCTCCTCCTGCGGTCGCAGCACCCAGGCGAGAGCGAGCTGGGCAAGCGTCTGGCCGCGGGCCTCGGCGACGCGGGACAGCTCAGTGATACGCCCCTGCGTCTTCTCGTCCACCGCCGACTTCTGGAGGAACGGGCTGTCGGACGCCGCCCGGGAATCCTCCGGGACACCGTTGGCGTACCGGGCCGTGAGCAGCCCCTGGGCCAGCGGCGAGAAGACGATCGAGCCGATCCCTTCCTCAGCCAGGACACGGAACAGCCCGGACGTCTCCGGCTCCCGGCGGAAGATGTTGTAGGACGGCTGGTGAATCAGGCAGGGCGTGCCGAGCGACCGCATCACGCCAGCCATCTCGCGGGCGAGGTCGGCCGGGTAGTTGGAGATCCCGGCGTACAGCGCGCGCCCGGAGCGGACAGCCTGATCCAGCGCGAGCGCCGTTTCCTCCAGCGGCGTCTCGGGGTCGGGGCGGTGGTGGTAGAAGACGTCGACGTAGGGCAGGCCGAGCCGCGCCAGCGAAGCGTCCAGGCTGGCGAGCAGGTACTTGCGCGAGCCACCGTCGCCGTACGGCCCGTCCCACATCCCGTAGCCGGCCTTGGTCGAGATGATGAGCTCGTCGCGGAACGGGGCGAGATCCTGCTTCAGGATCCGTCCGAACGCTTCCTCAGCCGAGCCGGGGGGAGGACCATAGTTGTTGGCCAGGTCGAAGTGGGTGATGCCGTGGTCAAAGGCGGTCTGGACCAGCTCGCGCATGTTCTCGTAGCTGGAGGTGCCTCCGAAGTTGTGCCACAGGCCGAGGGAAAGCGCCGGAAGGCGCAACCCGGACGTGCCGCAGCGTCGGTAAGCCATGGTGTCGTAGCGGTTCTCGGATGGGGTGTACATGCCGGACAGTCTACCCGCTGACTACGATGGCGGCGGGCAGGACCTTCCACATACAGGATGGTCCAGTGAGGCTGGTGGTACCGGGAGCGGGATTCGAACCCGCACGGGTCTCCCCGGCGCATTTTGAGTGCGCTGCGTCTGCCATTTCGCCACCCCGGCAGGTGTGCGTCGAGCGCGACGAGTGTAGCAGGCCGAAACGCCAGTCGGGGCCTTCCAACGGTCATCGTGCGGAAACAGAATGGAGGGGACATATGGCACGCGTCTGCTTCGAACTCCGGATCCATCCCGACCGCGTCGAGGAGTACGTTGCCCGGCATTCGCCAGTCTTGCCGGAGATGCTGGCTGAGATCGCCGCCGCAGGCCGGCGCAACTACTCGCTGTTCCTTGCGCCGGGCGGGCGTCTGATCGGCTACTACGAGACGGATGACGATCCCGCCGCCCAGGCTTACCTGGCAGCGTCGCAGGTGGCGGCCCGCTGGGAAGCGGAGATGTCGCGCTACTTCGTCGGGCTGGAGGGACGGCCGGACCAGGCGGCCACGACGCTGATCGAGGTGTTCAATCTGGAGGACCAGCTCCGCGAGGCGGGTGAGAGCGGTAGTCATCCGTAACGGGAGCCGGGGCGGGAGCAGGGGAACGGATAGGTCGGATGCGTTGGCACGGGATCGGCTATCGTGCGAGGCATGACAATTCCAGATACCCCTCGCTCTGCTCAACCCATCGCCGAGATTCGCGTAACCCTCCATTCACTGGAGGATGGTGAAGCCGAGGTCGCTCTTGCCGTCGACCCGGACGGCGAGCTCAACGGCGTCTATGGCGATCCCGAGCAGCGGTTCGCCGCGTTGCAGACGTTGTTCGAGGTCGTCCAGCGCGAGCTCGGAGATGCTCTCGACACGCTCGCCAACGGTGAAGACGAGCCCGATGACGACGAGCGCGCCAGCCTGCCCCGGACCTGATCGTCAAAGGAATGATCGCGCATGGGGCGTCCGCCAGTGGTGATCGCGTCATCAGCGGCTCGCTGACAGGCGCATTCTGCTAGGCTTTGTCCGTTTCGCGCATCGCATCCGTCGGCGCCTGCAACCAGAGCTTGCCGCACAGGGAGTTCCCCGCACGCATGTCTACCATAGCTCCACCTGATGGCGGTCAGTCCGTCGCCGTCGATCCCGTGACCGCGTTCGCCGGAGTTGACGATCTCGTCCAGGCACTGGTTGAAAAGCGCTATGTGACTGATCACGGCCTCGCGACGACGCTCTACCTGACCCTGAAACTTCAGAAGCCACTGCTCCTGGAGGGGGAGGCAGGCGTCGGCAAGACCGAGATCGCCAAGACGCTGGCTGAGATCCTCGGCGCACCGCTGATCCGTCTCCAGTGCTACGAGGGGCTTGACGCCGCCTCGGCCATCTATGAGTGGGACTACGCCCGCCAGATGCTCTACCTCCGCTCGCTGGAGGCGATCGGCGGCGACCTTTCCGCTGCGCGGGAGAGCCTGTTTGGCGATCAGTTCCTGCTCAAGCGGCCGCTGCTCCAGGCGATTGATGTCTCCCATGATCGCGCGCCGATCCTGCTGATCGACGAAGTGGACCGCGCCGACGCCGAGCTGGAAGCCTTCCTCCTCGAGTTGCTGTCCGATTTCCAGGTCACCGTGCCGGAACTGGGGACGATCCGGGCCAAGCACGTCCCGATCGTGATCCTGACATCCAACCGGACCCGGGAGATCCACGACGCGCTCAAGCGGCGCTGCCTGTACTACTGGATCGACTTCCCGACCTTCGACAAGGAATTCCGGATCCTGGCCGCACGGCTCCCGGACGTTCCGCAGCGGCTTGCCCGCCAGATCTGCGCGTTCACCCAGGGTCTGCGTGAGGGTGACCTGTTCAAGCCGCCGGGCATGGCGGAGACGCTGGACTGGGGCCGGGCGCTCCTCGCCCTTGGCACCGAGGCGCTCTCCCCCGAGGTCGTCGATGACACGCTCGGCGTGATCCTGAAGTACCAGGAGGACGTCGACCGGATCCGGGGACGCCGTGCCGAGGAACTGGTGAAGATGTCGTCCGCGGCGTCGCCGGCGTGATGCCCGGCGATACCCCTTCGTCCGGGACCAACGGAACGGGTGGGAGCGGGGCTCCATCGAGCGCCCGTAGCCTGGCGAGCCAGTTGACGGCTGGCTGGCCCAACCCTGCTTCGGTCCGGCCGGCGGCAATCCTCGGCAACCTGATCGTGTTTGCTGAGGACCTCCGGATGGTCGGCATCCCGGTCGGCTCCGGGCAGGTCCTGAACATGATCGAGGCCGTCGCCACGGTGGACATCCGGCGGCGGCGCGAGGTCTACCAGGCGATGCGGACGACGTCCGTAACGCGCCCGGAGCAGCTCCCGCTGTTCGACGACCGGTTCGCGACCTTCTGGGAGCGGCTCGGGATGGGCACGCTGGCGAATGATGAGGGCGGGTCGATCGAGATCGACGGACCGCCGCCGCCCGGCTCCCAGGAGGGTCCGCCCAAGGACAAGGAGCCGGACGAGGGAGGCGACGAGTCCAAGTCGACCCCGTCGACGGTCGTCGTGGACAGCGACGAGTCCGACGGGATGGGAGGCGAGGTCGACTCCGTTCCCGACGACGTCATGCTGTTCAGCGCCGACGAGTCGCTCCGCTCCAAGGACTTCGCGCTGCTGACGGACGAAGAGCTTGCCGAGGCCCGTCGGTTCATCTCGCAGATGACCTGGCAGCTGGGTCGCCGGCTGACCCGTCGACTCGTCGCTGCGAACAACGGCATGGTCGTCGACCAGCGCCGAACGTTACGTCACGCGCTGCGCCACGGGGGCATCCCCATCGACCTGCGTCACCGCAAGCGCAAGGAGCGGATGCGGCCGCTGATCCTCATCTGCGATATCAGCGGGTCGATGGATCGCTACAGCCGCCTTCTGCTCCGCTTCGTCCATGCGCTGGAGCACGGCCTGGACAACACCGAGGTCTTCGTCTTCAGTACGCGGCTGACGCGTATCACCCGCGAGCTCCGCACCCGCGACGTGGACGGCGCCATCGCCGAAGTGACGAAGTCGGTGCAGGACTGGTCAGGTGGGACGCGGATCGGCGAGGCAATCAAGGACTTCAACTTCCGCTGGAGCCGGCGCGTCCTCCGCTCCGGAGCGACCGTGATCGTGATCTCGGACGGCTGGGACCGGGGCGACCCGCAACTCCTCGCCGACGAGATGGCCCGTCTCCAGCGCTCCTGCCGGCGGTTGATCTGGCTGAACCCCCTCCTGGGTTCGCCGGGCTACCAGCCCCTGACCCGGGGGATGAAGGCGGCGCTGCCGTATACGGACTACTTCCTGCCGATTCACAACATGAAGAGCATGGAAGCGCTGTCTCAGCTGCTCGGCCGGCTGGATGACCAGCCACCGCTCCGCCAGGCACGCGGCAAGGCGCATGAGGTACCGAAGCGGTAGCGGGAGGATCGATCTTCCCTCCTGCCTCCAGGTGCCCCTCTCTATCGCAGCGGGGCGGGGCGTCCCTCGCCAACCCCTGTAGGGCCCGACGGCTAGTTCTCCCGGGATTTGCGCATGACCGACGACACGATGTCCATTCCCGACCGGCTTGCCGCCGCGGTCCGCGCCAATCGGCCCGCCGCCACCGCGACGATCCTGACGGGCGACGGTGCGGGCCGGAAGCTGCTCGTCCTGCTGCCATCGCTGGGCGTTGGCGAAGAGGTGGAGGAGCGGTACGGATCGCTCGGCGACGCGGGACTCGACGACGCGGCCGCCGATGCGGCCCGCCGTCAGGTTGAAGCACTCCGGTCGGCGCGGGTCGCGCTGCCGGCGGGGCAGGAGACGCGCGACGTCTTCATCGAGGTCTTCCCGCAGGCGCCGACGCTGCTGATCTTCGGGGCGGTCCACGTCGCACAGGCATTGGCGACGCTCGGCAAGCAGATGGGCTACCGGGTGATCGTCACCGACGCGCGGGCCGCCCTTGCGACGGATGAGCGTTTCCCCCAGGTGGACCGGATCGTCCACGCCTGGCCCGAGGAGGCGCTGGCCGACATCGTGGTCACGCCGACGACCGATATCGCGATCCTCACCCACGATCCCAAGTTCGACGAGCCGGCCATCGTCGGTGCGTTACGAACGCCTGCGCGTTATATCGGGGCGATCGGCTCGCGCAAGACGAACGAGGATCGCCGTCGGCGCCTGGCCGAGGCAGGCGTGAGCGAGGTGGATATCGCTCGCGTGCATGGTCCGATCGGGCTGGATATCGGCGGCGAGACCCCTGAGGAGATGGCGGTCGCCATCATGGCCGAAATGATTGCCGTCCGGCGCGGCCGATCCGGCGGGCGCCTGACCAGTGCGGCGGGACGGATCCATGGCTGAGATCCGGGCGGTCGTGCTGGCGGCTGGCTCGTCGTCCCGGCTGGGCCGTCCCAAGCAACTGCTCGAGCTGGGCGGTGAGCCACTGCTCAATCACGTCCTCCGGACCGCGGGGATGTCCAGGGTCGACGGGACGATCCTGGTTCTTGGTCACGCCACCGAACCGATCGCCGGGCAGGTAGGGGATTTCGGGCAGATCACCGTGACGAATCCTGACTACGCCAGCGGGCAGAGCTCGTCGCTGCGGGCAGGGGTCGCGGCGCTCCCCGCGACGACTGGTGCCGCGCTGATCCTGCTCGGGGACCAGCCGCTCGTAACGGCGGCCCTGATCGATCGCATGGTCGAGACGTGGCAGGCGACCGGACGCACGGACGCCATCATCCAGGCGCGGTACGGAGATATCCCCGCTCCCCCGGTCGTGATCGGCCGGGACCTGTTCGCGCAGATCGAGCGGCTGGAGGGCGATACCGGGGCCCGGGACCTGATCCGGGCCAACCGGGACCGGGTCATCGCCGTCGCGACGGGCGAGCCGGAACCATTCGATGTCGATACGGACGAGGACTACCAGCGGCTGCGACGGCAATGGAGCAGCCGTCAGGTTGAGTCTTCTGGGGGATCGGACGGAAGGCGTGAATGACGCTGCGATTCGTCCTCCTTGCAAGCTCGAATTGACGTAACGCGATCGGGATCACGCTTCGTGTCCCCCCAACGTGAAGCGCGACTCATTCGCGTGTCTGGAAGGCAGTTGGACCGGGGCGTGTGTGCTACGATCCATCGGTAGCGCGCCATATTTGCCGGCTCACCGTGCCCCGATGGAGACCGGCGACAGGTACCGAAAAGCGAGCGGCCAGAGGCAGGAGATCGGGATGGATAACGGACCTCGCGGACCATTGATCGGCCTTGCCTCAGCCATCGCGCTGACGGCCCTGACGATCTTCCTCTTCTACTACCGCGGCGGCGACGAGCACTACTTCGTCGATTACACCACTGCCAACTGGATCTTCATCCTCGAGCTCAATGCCTTCGAGATCGGTCTGGTCGGCCTGGCCCTGACGCTGGCGACGTACTCGGCGATCGGGCTGCTCTCGTTCTTCCTGGATGGCGCACGGGTCCACGTCGGGCGCCAGTCGGCTCGCCTGACGGATGGCGTGACGGTCGCGCTGGCGGCATTCAGCATCGCGACCGCCGCCTGTGCCGTAGTCTTCGCCCTTGCCGTCGTCTTCGACTGGGGCCGCGAGATCACTGGCATCTCAATTGGCCTGGGCTTCATCTTCGCCGCGCTCGTCCTCGCCTGCTTCAAGATCGGCTTCCTCGGCGAGGAAGGCCGCTTCGACGAGCGCGAGGACGGCATCCCCTGGTAAGCAACTGATCGTTCGGTGTCTGCCCTCGGCATACGGCCAGGGCAGCAGGAGTTCGCACGCATGAGTTCCCCCAAGCACGATCCGGTCGACAACAGCCCTGCCGGGATCGTCATCCCGGAGCGGGGTGAGATCACCCCGCTCACCCGTGAGCAGCAGAAGCGGATGACCTCGCGTCGTCGCTTCCTGCAGTGGACGGCGGGTGGCAGTCTCGCCGCCATCGGTACGGCATTCGGCTTCTCCATCCTCGCTGTGCAGTCGTTGACGCAGTATCAGGAGGTCGTCGCCCAGGGCGACATCGTCGCCGGGCCGGACGGTCGGACACCGATCGACGTCGCGTCGTTCCCGGTCAATTCCGGGTCGCACGCCTACCCGCTTGGCAAGCCCACCTCTACGCAGCAGAACCAGGTCGAGCTCGTTCGCGTCGGAGACACCGGGACTGCGGAAGACTTCCGCGCCTACAGCCAGATCTGCACGCATCTGAGCTGTCCGGTCAATGGCGAACTGGTCAACGGGACGATCCACTGCTTCTGCCACGGCAGCCAGTTCGACCCGGAGACTGGCAACGTCGTCAACGGCCCGGCCAACAAGCCGCTGCCGAGTATCGCCCTCGCGATGAACGAAGAGGGACAGCTGATCTTCGATAGCGCCGAGTACAGCGCCACGATCGGCCCAGGAGCGTAAAGCCATGTTGCGACGGGTCTTCAACCGGGTTGAGCGAGCGGGCAAGGTCGCGGTGAGCGAGTCCACCGGGCGCCCGGTGGGACAGTTCGTCCCCGCGAGTGCCGCCAGCCATCGAAGCGGCCAGCCTGGCAACCTCGACGACGTGATGGCGGATCTCAAGCAGGAGGCCCGCCGGACGGCCCGCGCACGGCGCGAGAACAAGAACTGGATCGATGAGCGGATCGGGATCACCGGACTCAACAAGTCCTATGGCCGCAAGGCGTTCCCGGTCCACAACTCATACTTCTTCGGTGAGATCTCGACGTTTGCCTTCATCATCCTGATCATCACCGGCATCCTGCTGGCCTTCGTCTATATCCCGTCGGACACGATCGTCGGGTATGTCCGTGGGGGCACCCCGGACGAGACTGCGGCGCAGGGTTATCAGTACCCGCAGGCGTACGCCAGTATCCTCGCCATCGAGGCGAACACGGTCCTGGCGCTGATCCGCAACGTCCACCACTGGGCGTCGCACCTGTTCATCTTCGCCATCCTGCTTCACACGATGCGCATCTTCTTCCAGGGAACGTATCGCAAGCCGCGAGAGCTGAACTGGATCGTCGGCGTCGTGCTCCTCGTCCTTGCCATCGGTAACGCGTTCTTCGGCTACGCGCTGCCGTTCGATGCCTACTCAATCGCTGCGACCAGCATCGGCGTCGGTCTCGCCCGGGCGACCCCGTTCATCGGCGACTGGCTGGCCGCCCTCGTCTTCGGTGACTCGACGTATCCCTCTGCCGGTGCGCTGGGTCGCCTCTATGCGCTTCACGTCTTCGTGCTGCCGCTGCTCCTAATGGGGGCGATCGCGGCCCACCTGATCATCCTGGTCAAGACCAAGCACTCACAGCCCACTTACGCCAAGAAGATCTCCGAGCCAGGTCGCGTCCTCGGTGTGCCGCTCTTCCCGCAGCAGGCTGTTCTCGCCACCGCCCTCATGTTCATGTGCCTCGGCGGGCTGTTCCTGCTCTCGGCCTTCGTTCCGATCCACTCTGTCGAGGCCTTCGGCCCTCCGGGTACGGCGCTGGGTGAAGTGAAGCCCGAGTGGTACTTCATGTGGATCTACGGTCTGCTCCGGATCCTGCCACCGTTCGAGCTGTTCGGGATCATCGACAACAACTTCGTCGCCGGTCTCGCCTTCCCGGGTATCGTCTTCGGCGCGCTGGCGCTGGCGCCGTTCCTGGACAAGACCAATCGTGGTCGGAACCTCCGGCGCGTCGAGTACGCCGAGCCGGCCAGCCAGGCTCCGGTCCGGACCACGATCGGTGTCTTCGCCCTCCTGTACGTCTCGCTTCTGTTCATCGCGGCCTACTACGATCACCCGCTTGGTCTGACGATCGGCCAGACCTGGCTGATCACCCTCGGCCTCCCGCTTATCCTCTCGATCGCGACCTATGTCGTGATGAAGGCTCGCGAACCGAAGGGCGACGACCGCTTCGATCCGCACGGCTACTACGACGAGGAAGACATGGCCGAGGCTGAGGCTGAGGCCCGCGCCGCCCGCGCGAACCGGGCCGCGGACTAGCCTCCAGCGAAGCAAACGCACCAAACAAGGAGAAGGGCGAGCACCATCGACGGTGCCCGCCCTTCTCCTTGTCTCCGATTCTGGTGGCGAGTGGCGTTACGCCGGACGGACAATCGGGGGCGGAACAGGGCAGGAAAACGGACGACCGGCTGCCGGGGAGGGCGGCCGGTCGTCGGGTTTTTGATTCGTCTGTTGAGCTACCGGTCGAACATGCCCTCATCGGTCATCCGGCTGACGGCGACATCGAACGCGGCGATGGTCTTCTCCACGTCAGCGTCGGTGTGGGCGACGCAGGTCAACCCGCCGCCGCCGAACAGATCGACGCCCTGCAGCAGCATCGCCTGGCTGAGGGTGATCGCGGTGCCGCCCTTGCCACCCGACTTGGCGCCGGAGAGGTCGATGCCGGTCGGACGGCGGATATCGTCCTCGGTGTTGTCGCATTCGACGCCAAGGGCGACATGGAACGACGACGACTCGCCCCAGGTGAAGCCGGGCACGCCGTGGCGCCGCGTGACCTGGTTGAACCCGGTTCGGATCTTTGCGGCGAGGTCATCGCAGTAGGCCTGTACCTCCGGGTCCGAGACAAGGTCCAGGCAGGCGACGCCGGCGGCCGACGAGACCGGGTTGGCGTTGTACGTCCCCATGTGGCGGACCTTGCGGTTGGCGTTCCAGTCCGCGTCGTCCTTGGTCGCCAGGTACTGCATGACTTCCAGCCGGCCGGCGACCGCACCACCCGGCATCCCACCGGCGACGATCTTGGCGAGCGTCGTCAGGTCCGGCGTCACGCCGAACTTCGCCTGCGCTCCGCCGGGCGACCAGCGGAATCCGGTGATGACCTCGTCGAAGATCAGCAGTGTTCCGCTCTCGGCAGTCGCGGCGCGGAGCTGGCCGAGGAACTCATCGTCAGGGAGGGGCACCATCGACCAGGAACCGCCACTCGGCTCGATGATGACGGCGGCGACGTCGCCCTGGGCCAGCCGTTCGCGGACGGCGGTGATGTCGGCCGGCAAGACATCGACCGTCGAGAGCGTCTCCTCGGGCACGCCCGACACGTGATCGTCGTGGAGATGGCGCTCGCCCTTGAGCATGTAGTCGTTCCAGCCGTGGAAGTGGCCGGCGAACTTGACGATCTTGGTCCGGCCTGTGGCGGCGCGAGCCAGCCGCAGCGCCAGCAATGTCGACTCGGTTCCCGACATGGTGAAGCGGACCTGCTCGGCGGAGGGGATCAGCTTGCGGATCCGGTCGGCCCAGCGGACCTCGGTGTCGTGCCCGGCGCCGAAGTGCGTGCCCAGCTCGAGCTGCTCGCGGATCGCACGCCCGACGATTGGATTGCCATGACCAAGGATCAGCGCGCCATGGCCCATCGCGAAGTCGATCAGCTCGTCGCCGTCTACGGCCCACTTGTGGCCACCTTCGGCGCGCTCGACAGTGACTGGGTACGGGCGGAACTGCCGGCTGTCGTGCGTGATGCCGCCGGGGATCAGGGTCTGCGCCCGCTCGTAGCATTCCCGGGAGATGGTGAAATGCTCCTGGAACTCGGCACCGATTGATTGCCTTGTCGCGACCTGGGCCATGGATGAAGCCTCCGGATCGCCGCTGGGTCCGCGCACGAAAGGGGACGGCGCGTTCGCCGGGCGGTGGGGTGAACGGACGGACGAATGTCCAGTATCCGTTGCCGCCCTGTCACTGTAAAGCGCGAGACACGTTTGTCTCACGGAGCCGTCCGTGCTAGCGTGACCCCTTCCTTGTTCATCTGGTGACCGCCGTGCGGTCCCCTACGCATTCACGGGAGCACGCACAGCCATGCACCTGTCTCGCCTGGCACGATTCCCCCTGATCTCCGGCCCGACACCGCTCCAGCGGGCGACCAACCTGGAGAGCGCGATCGGCGGCCGGTCCCCCCGGATCTACATCAAGCGCGACGACCTGACCGGGCTGGCCCTTGGCGGGAACAAGGTACGCAAGCTGGAATACCTGGTCGCCGACGCATTGGCCCAGCGGGCGACCGTGCTGGTCACCGAGGGGGCCGCCCAGAGTAACCACGCCCGTCTGACGGCCGCGGCGGCAAACCGGGCCGGGCTCCAGAGCCTGCTGATCCTCGACCGGCGCAATGGTGACGATATCAGCGGGAACCTGTTGCTGGACCATCTGCTCGGGGCCGAGATCCGGATCGTCGACGACCAGGTCTCGCGGACGGCGGCGATGGCGACGGTCGTGGACGAGCTCCGGGATGATGGCCAGCACCCCTACGTGATCCCGACCGGGGGCAGCGTCCCGATCGGGGCAGCCGGCTATACCGCCTTCGTCCTGGAGCTCCTCAACCAGCTCCAGGAGGTCGGGGAATCGCCACGGCGGCTGTACCTGGCGACCGGCTCACAGGGCACCCAGGCGGGCATCGAGGTTGGCGTCCGGGCCTACAGCGCGTCGTTCCTCGTCCAGGGTATCGCCGTCTCCGGCACCACCCAGGAGCAGACCCGCAACATCGCTAGGCTGGCCAACCAGACGGCTGAACTTCTCCACACGAGGATGAAGTTCCACCACGGCGAGATTATGGTCGATGACGGGTTCATTGGCCCGGGCTACGGCAAGCCGACGCCGGAGGCGCTGGACGCCATCCGCGTGCTGGCGCGGTCCGAGGGAATCCTGCTCGACCCCGCCTACACCGCAAAGGCGATGGCCGGCCTGATCCATCACATCGAGACCGCTGAGCTGCGACCGAACGACTCCGTCGTCTTCCTTCACACCGGCGGGGCACCGGCCCTGTTCTCGTGGAATGAGCGCCTGCTCGAAGTACCGAAGAGCGCGATCGGCGATCCCCAGTTGCTGACGTAGTACTGGCTCCGCGACCGGCACGGTCGTCGCCTGATCGGGCTGGTTCACCATGATGGCGGCCAGCCGGAGACGCCCATCCCGGCCCGCCTATACTTTCGGGGATGACCACCGCCGAGCCCGTTTCCACGACCTCCCCTTCAGATGCAGCAACCAGGACCGTGCTCGTGGCCGTCGACGGGGTCGACCGGACCGTCGGCGATCATGGCCTGCTGGCGTACCGGGTCCCGGATGAGCTGGGGCACGACGTTGCCGTCGGGAGGGTCGTCTGGGCGCCGATCCGGCGGTCCTACGCCCGCGGGGTCGTCGTCTCGACGGACGCCGGGCAGCCATCAGGACCCTACGACGTCCGCCCGCTCCTCGGAACGGTCCTGCCACCGGTAACGATCGACCGGCGCCGGATCGAGGTAGCGCTCTGGCTGGCCCGGGAAACCATCACGGCGCCGTTCTCCGCACTTGAACCCTTTCTGCCGCCGGGCTATGGCAAGGACGCCGTCGTCGCCTATCGCCTGGCCAAAGCGGATGTCAATGGCGATGCGCTGACCCCGACCCAGCGGGCGGTCGTGACTGCCCTCGCGGACGGCCGTCCCGTGCCGCTGCCGGAGTTGCAGCGCCGGACCGGTCGGAAGCTCACCAGCGTCCTCGGCGACCTTCTCCAGTCGGGTGTCGTTGCCGCCGAACCATCGCAGTCGACCGACACGGGCACCGAGCCGACCGACCGATACGTCCGTCTGGCGGTGGAGCCGGAGGGAGTGGATGCGTCGTCGGCCGGCCTGCGGTCCGAGTCGCAGCGGGCCCTGCTGGAGGAAATCGCGGGTCGATCGGCCGACCTGGCCGGCGATGCGGACCGCTTTCTTCCTGCCGCGCCGATTCTTCGCGACGGCGGCTGGACGCTGCCCCATCTGCGCCGCCTGGCCGATCTCGGGTTGGTCGAGGTCGCGGAGCGCCCACGGCTGCCGGCATCGTGGCTGACCGACGAGCGGCCTGACCCGACCCCGCCCCTGACCCCGGACCAGGCGGCGGTCTGGACCGAGGTCGAGGCCGCGCTGGTGGCCCGCGAGCATCAGACCTTCCTGCTCCGGGGTGTCACGGGCAGTGGCAAGACCGAGATCTATTTACGAGCCGTGGACTGGTGCCTTCTGAACGGCCGTGGCGCGATCGTGCTGGTGCCAGAGATCACCCTGGCAACCCAGGTTGTGCGCCGCTTCCGGCGTCGCTTCCCGGGCCGGGTCGCCGTGCTCCATTCCTCGTTGCCTGCAGGTGAACGGCTGGCGTCGTGGCGAGCGTTGGCGGACGGGCGGATCCGTGTCGTCGTCGGGGCCAGGTCGGCACTTTTCGCTCCCATGCCGGATGTCGGGCTGATCGTGCTCGACGAGGAGCATGAGGGGGCCTACAAGCAGGACACCGACCCGCGCTACCACGCCCGCGCACTGGCCGAGCGGCTGGCCCAGGTGACCGGCGCGACGGTCGTCCTTGGCAGCGCCACGCCGGCCATCGAGACGACGCACCGGGCGGAGACCGGTGAAGCCCGGCTCCTGTCACTGAACTTTCGCGTCCGTCCCCCCGGCGGCGACCCGTCGCTCACCGGACCACTGGAACTCCCGGCGGTCGAGATCGCCGACATGCGCCTGGAACTCCACCGCGGCAACACTGGCATCCTGAGCGAGTCCCTGCGGGAGACGGTCGAGGCCACGATGGGGCGGGGGGAGCAGGCGCTGCTGCTCCTGAACCGGCGTGGGATGGCGACGGTCGTTCTCTGCCAGGATGGCGGACATCAACTGCAATGCCCGCACTGCGACATCCCGCTGGTCTATCACCAGGACAAGACGCTGCTGATCTGTCACCGCTGCGACTACCGCGAGCGGCCGCCGCGGGCCTGCCCCGTCTGTGGTGGACGACTGACGTATTTCGGGGCCGGTACGCAGCGGGTCGAGAGTGAAGTCGCGGCAATCTTCCCCGGTGCCCGGCTACTGCGCTGGGACCAGGACACGGCCCGGCTCCGGGGCGCGCCGGAAACGATGCTCCGGGCCGTTGAAGAGGGGAACGTCGACATCGTCGTCGGCACGCAGATGATCGCCAAGGGACTCGACCTGCCCAAGGTGACAACGGTCGGCGTGATCAACGCAGACTCGATGCTCCACCTCCCGGACTTCCGGTCGGCCGAGCGGACGTTCCAGCTCCTGACGCAGGTTGCTGGTCGGGCTGGCCGGCGTGGCGCCGGGCGCGTCATCATCCAGACCTATACCCCGCACCATTACGCAGTTAGGGCCGCCGCGGAACATGACTACGACCGGTTCTATCAGGAGGAGATCATCTTCCGTGATCAGAACTTCTACCCGCCGTTCACCCGGCTGATCCGCTTTGCCTACCGCCACCGCGACGAGGCAAAGGTCGCCGCCGAAGCCCAGACCTACGCCCATATCCTGGTCCAGCATGTCCGGCTCAACGGCCAGGTTGGCGTCGCGGATATCCTCGGGCCGACGCCCGCGTTCGCGGCCCGGATCCGGGACGAGTACCAGTGGCAGATCGTCCTGCGGTCACCGGACCTTGAAGCGCTTCTGCCCCGCCTCCCGCACCGGCCAGGGTGGACCGTTGATGTCGACCCGCTGAGCATGCTCTAGGCGGTCGTGGCTTGACCCGTCAGCGATACTTGACCATCGCGACCGGTGCCAGGCACCGCTGGATGACATCACGGGAAAGAACACCGCACCATGACACGACTCGAGATCCGGTTGGAAGGCGACCCGGTCCTCCGGCAGAAGGCGACGAAGATCACGCGCGTGGACGACTCGATCCGCAAGCTGGCGGCTGACATGTGGGAAACGCTGGAGGAGGCAGAGGGGGTCGGCCTGGCCGCGCCTCAGGTCGGGGTGAGCCGCCGGCTGGTGATCGTGCACCTGCCGGAGGACTACATCGAGGAGGGCGACCCGGAGATCAGCCTGACGCTGATCAACCCGGAGATCGTCCGGAGCCGTGGTGCCGTCGTGGGCATGGAAGGTTGCCTCAGCATCCCCGGCTGGCAGGGTGAGGTCGAACGTGCCGACCAGGTCACCGTCCGGGCACTCGGGCTGGATGGCCGGGAGCTCCGGATCCGCCACGAGGGGTGGGTCGCTCGCGTCCTGCAGCACGAGATCGACCACCTCGATGGCATCCTGTACACCGACCGGATGCGCGAGGAGGACGCGTTCTACCGCGTCGAGCAGCACGCCGACGAGGCAGAAGACCAGAACGGGGGCGTTCAGCCACTGGCCGGTACCGCGGCGGCGGGCCGGGACTGACTCGGGTACGGACTGAAGCTAGAGCTGGATCGGGATCTGCTCGGTCCGGCAGCGGCGGGCGACGATGACGGCGTGGATCTCCGCGAGGGCGCGGTCGAGTTGATCGTCCTCGTTGAAGATCACGTAGTCGAAGTCGGCAGCGGCCGAGAGTTCCTGGGTGGCGGTGTTGAACCGACGCATCAGGGCTTCCGGGTCGTCAGTCTTGCGCGACCGGAGGCGGTGTAGCAGGGCGGTCAGGGTCTCGGGCGCGATGAAGATGAACGTCGCGTCAGGGACCATCGCCCGGATCGTCGCGGCACCCTGGACATCGACCTTGACGATGACGTCCTGGTTACGGGCGAGCGCCTCACGGATGCCCCATTTCGGGACGCCGTACCGGAGCCCGTAGACGTTGGCGCTCTCGAGGAACTCCCCTTGCGCCTCACGCTCGGCGAACGTGTCCGGTTCGAGGAAGTAATAGTGGATGCCGTCGATCTCGCCGGGACGCCGTGGGCGGGTCGTGGCGGTGACGGCGAAGTGGACATCCGGCAGGCGAGGACGGAGCAGCTCGATCACCGAGTCCTTGCCGACGCCAGACGGTCCACTGATGACGAAGACGTGGGCGCGGCGCCGGGAGCGCAGGCTGGCGATCAGCTCATCGGCCTGGTCATTGACGGTCGCGGGCATGGACATCAGGTGGTGACTCCGGCATCGGCCGGGGCGGCGGCGGGTTCTTGGCCGGCCGGACGCCCACTGGCGTTGAGATAGGGAAGAAGCATGTACGACGTTCTGACGCTGGCGGCCCTGGCCGATGAGATTGGCGCGGCGGCCACCAATGGTCGCATCCAGAAGATCGGGCTGATGGACCGGCTGACATTCGGCGCCGAGATCTACACGCCCGGCCAGCGGCGCTGGCTGGTCGCGTCGGCCGACGCCAGCGACGCCCGCCTGCACTTCACGTCGGTGGTGCCGTCGCTGGACCCGGAGCTGATCACGCCATTCGGCCTGCTGCTCCGGAAGTACGTGCGTGGGGCGATCCTGATCGGGGTCGAGCAGGAGCCACTGGAGCGGGTGGTTCGGCTGAGTATAGCCAAGCGGCTACCACCCCTCAACGCGAAGGGCCGGAAGAAGGGCGAAACCGCCTCAGACCCGGAAGCGGACAGTGAACTGATCGCCCTCGGGGTGGACGAAGATCCCGAGACGCCAGCCGGCGCCGAGGAAGATGTCCTGGACGAGCTGGACCGCGACGATATCCACTACCTCCAGCTCGTGGTCGAGATTATGGGCCGCCACTCAAACATCCTGCTGCTGGACGATGATGGCGTGATCATGGATGCCGCCAAGCATGTGACGCCGGCAATGAGCCGGGTCCGGCCGATCATGCCACGCAGGCCCTACGCGCCACCACCTCCGATGGATCGTCCTGACCCGCGCCGGCTGACGGCGCCAGCGGTCACTGAGCTACTGGCGTCCGCGAAACCGAAGGACGAACTGGCCCGGACCCTGGTGTCGCGGCTCCGGGCTGTCTCCCCGCAGATCGCTCGCGAGGCGGTCTACCGGGCCACAGGTGACGCCACGGTCCTCGTCAGCGATCCCGCGATCGATCCCGCTACGCTGGCGAAAGAGATGCGCGGCCTGTATGAGCCGCTGCTACTCGGTGGGTGGAAGCCGGCGATCTACCGGCGGGAAGATGCGGTGATCGCCTTCAGTCCCGTCCCGCTGCGCCATGTCGCGGACGAAGCAGACGAGTCGTTCCCTGCAACCATGTCCGACGCGGCTCAGGCTGCTGATTCAAGCGGTCCGGTCGCACCGGTCTCGCATGCGCAACGACGGGAGCGGCTGCTCTCCGCGATCGGTGCGGCCCGCGACCGCGTCGATGCGAAGCTGGCGTCGATCGAGGCGCAGGAGGTTAAGTCGGTCGAGGCCGACCGGTTGCGGGAGCAGGGCGAGCTGATTTACGCCTACCTCTGGCAGATCAAGCCGGGCGACACGGAGCTGGTCGTTGATGGGCAGACCATTGCCCTCAATCCCGAACTTTCCGCGAAGGACAACGCGGCGGAGTACTTCTCGAAGTACCGCAAGGCGCAGGGAGCCGGGCGGCAACTGCCTGAATTGGCCGCCAACGCGCAGGCGCAGCTGGGTTATCTCGATCAGATCGCCACGATGGTCCGGCAGGCGTCCGGGTTCGCCGAGATCGAGGCCCTCGGCGCGGAGTGGGACAGCGTCGCCGAGCAGTTTGGCGTCCGGCCCGCGCAGGGTCGGCCAAGCGTCCGCAAGAGCAGTGGCAAGGATGACCGCCGGCCACGGGCGCTCTACGACCCGGAGGGGCACGCGATCTACATCGGGCGAAGCGGGCGGCAGAATGACACCGTCACGTTCGATGTCGCCGGGGCGGATGACACCTGGCTCCATGCCCGTGGTGTTCCTGGTTCGCACGTCATCATCAAGTGGCGCGTGCCAATGCCGGAGGAGGACGAGCGCACGGTGGAGCTGGCGGCGCAACTGGCGGCCTGGTACAGCGGGTCGCGCGGGAGCAGCACGGTCGAGGTCGACGTGACCCGCCGGCGGCACGTGCGTAAGATCAAGGGTGGCGGACCGGGGATGGTCACCTACCGGCAGGAGCGCACGATCGCCGTCCCGCCCAGGGGTGAGGCCGAACTGCGACAGTCGCTGACGCCATCGACGAGGTAATCCTCGGGCGACCAAGGCTGTGAAAAGGGAAACGGGCCGGGAATAAGCTCCCGGCCCGTTTCTGTCTGTATCTGTCCTGTCCGGGTCAGGCCGCAACCGCTTCCGCACCGCGGGTCGTGTTGCCCCTCACCAGGATGCGCGACAGGATGATGCCGACTTCATAGAGGATGACCAGCGGCAACGCAACGAGGGCGAGGTTCACCGGGTCGGTCGTCGGGGTGATCATCGCCGAGATGATGATGATGACGAGATAGCTGTACTTGCGCCATTTACGCATCTTTTCCGGACTGAAGATGCCGAGTTTGGCCAGCAGGAACATCACCAGCGGGAGCTGGAAGGCGAGACCGAGGCCGACCATGATCGTCAGGTAGAAGTTGACCGTCTCGCGGGCGTCCGGTGTGCCTGCGTACACGTCATCGGCGAAATTCTGAAGGAAGTTCAGCGCCTGCGGGATGGCGAAGAAGAAGGCATAGCAGGCACCGCCGATGAACAGCAGCGCGACAAACGGCAGCGAGGTGTAGACGATGCGCTTCTCTCGATTGGTAAGACCAGGGGCGAGGAAAGCGATCAGCTGGAAGAGGAGAACCGGAGAGGTCACGCAGATCGCGATGTAGAGCGCCACCTGAAAGGTGACCGTCAGACTCTCGGCCGGGTTCCGAATGTCGAGCGTTCCCTCCTGGCTGGCCGTTTCGGCGATGAGCCTGAGGAGGGGGCGGGCGAAGAGGAAGCCGAGAATGAGTCCGCCGACGATGGCGATACCCATCCGGACGATGCGCCGCTTGAGCTCATCAAGGTGCTCGCCGAGCGTCATCTCCTCGAAGACGTCCGGCTGCGATGTATCCGGCAGGCGCGGGACCCGAAGGCTCGGGATCTTCGAAGGTACGGGGATGCGGAAGCGGGGGGGACGGAAGGCACGAGCCATTGTCTGATCCTCGGTCGGAGCCTACCGCCCGCGTATCCCGCGCCCGCCAATCAATGGACGGCAAACGGGTCACGCGCGACGGACGCCCGGCGTCGTGCCCTGGATGGCGGCACATGGTCGGGCTTCAGGATGGGCCGGAACGATCAGACAGAAGGCAAGCGACCCGCGAACCCTGAAGTCAACACGGGTCGGACGAGCCCTAGGCCTGCTGATGCTCCTCGATGAAGTTTACCGCGTTGGCCACCGTGCGGATGTTCTCGGCCTCATCGTCCTTGATCTCGAGGTCGAACTCCTGCTCCAGGGCCATGATGACTTCGACGAGGTCGAGGCTGTCGGCGTCGAGATCGCCAATGAACTCGGCCTCCATCGTCACCTTCTCGGGATCGACGGAAAGTCGCTCGGCGACGATGCTCTGGACGCGCTCGTAAACGGATGCCACCGGGTCACTCCTCGACGATGTGACCAGGGGCCACACCGGTTCAACCACATTGCCAGCGACCACCAGCGACCATCGCGGGGCCACGTCGTGCCAGTCGTACCGCGGAGCGAACCACCGCGGGGTTGCCGGGCGTCGCTGGGACGCTTCGAAAGGCCGACACGCTCGCGGGATGATACCCGATGGCCCGTGGCTCAACCACGTTGGCGACCGGACGCCGTCCTGATTCAGTCCCGTTCCGGCCGAGTCTGGCGCGATCGGCGCTCCGCGCTAGTCTCCGGTGGGCGCTCGTCGGCGGGGATGCGGTCGCTGATGGTGCGGAGTACTCCGTTGACGAACGCCGCGGTCGTATCGCCGCCGAAGCGCTTGCCGAGCTCGACGTTGCCGGAGACGACCTCGGGGATCGGCTGGTCCCGGACGTACTCCAGTTCGTAGATCCCCAGCCGGAGGACATTGCGGTCGATCGTCCCGATCCGGTCGATCGGGTACGCCGGTGCCACCTCGAGGATCGTCGCGTCGATCTCACGGGCCGAACGGATCACCCCGTAGACGAGGTCGCGGACGCCGCGCTCGAGATTCGCCATGTCGCGGAGCGCGTCGGCTGGCAGGTCCAGCTCGGCGTCCTGCCGGCCGTCGTCGAGATTGCCGAGCTGGCGTCCGGCCGAGAGGAACGGGTCGGTGATCACGCGATGCACGACATCCTCGTAATCGTGGTCGGTGACGTCCAGCTCGAACAGGGCGAGCAGCGCCAACTGCCTGGTGATGTGCCGGTTGGAATGGTCGGCACTGGTGGCGGCACGCTGGGCACGTCGCCGCTTGCGCTTCGTGTCTGGCTCACCGGCGGGCGGAGCGCTGTCCGTCTCGTCGGCAATCTCGGTCGGCGCGGGTGCGTCCGGACCGGCGATGGTGCCGCGGGCCAGTTGCTGTCGAATACGATCGTAATCCACGGGGCGTTTCCTGGTCGTCGGGTAGCGTGCGGGTCGATAGGGGCAGCCAGGCGTGTCACATCACTGGGTCGTGATAGAAGTCCTCTTCGGCAACGATCGGTGTGCGTTCCAGGAGCTCGGGAACGAAGCCGGTGTGGACGTCTCCCCTCCGGAAGGCCTCGTCGGCCATCACGGCGCGATGGAACGGGGTGGAGTGGGCGATGCCGGTGATGACCGTCTCACGCAGGGCCCGGTCCATCAGCGAGATCGCCTCGTCCCGGTCCTTGCCGTGGACGATGATCTTTGCCAGCAGACTGTCGTAGTTCGGTGGCACGGTGTAGCCGCTGAACAGGTGGGAATCGACGCGGACGCCGGGACCGCCGGGTGCGACCCACGTCGTCACCTTGCCAGCAGACGGCCGGAAGCCGTTGGCGACATCCTCCGCCGTGATGCGGCACTCGATGCTGTGGCCGGTCGGCTCGAGAGCCTTGGCGTCGACATCCAGCTTCTGCCCGGCCGCGATGCGAATCTGCCAGGTCACCAGGTCGATCCCGGCCGTCTCCTCGGTAATTGGGTGCTCGACCTGGATCCGGGTGTTCATCTCCATGAAGTAGAACTTGCCTTCTTCGTCCAGCAGGAACTCGAGCGTGCCAGCCGAGGTGTACCCCACCGACCGGGCGCCCCGGACTGCCGTCCGCAGCAGGTTCTCGCGCACCTTCCGATTCAGGTTCGGAGCGGGCGCCTCCTCGACGACTTTTTGATGCCGACGCTGGAGCGAACAATCGCGTTCCCCGACGGCGATGACGTTGCCGTGCGTATCCCCGAGCACCTGGACCTCGACGTGTCGGGGCTTGGCGAGATACTTCTCGACGTAGCAGGCACTGTCACCGAAGGCCGCCAGAGCCTCGGACTGGGCCAGCGGCAGGAGCCGGGTGAGTTCGACATCATCATTGGCGACGCGCATGCCCCGGCCGCCACCACCGGCAACGGCCTTGATGATCACGGGGTAGCCAACGTTCTTCGCTGCCTGACGGGCTGCTCCGAGATTCTCGACCGGTCCATCAGTGCCCGGCAGCATAGGCACCCCGGCGGCGCGCATCATGTCCCGCGCGACGGCCTTGTTGCCCATTTTCTCGATGACTTCCGAAGTCGGGCCGATGAAGGTAACGCCGACCTGCTGGCAGACCTCGGCCAGCACGCTGTTCTCCGCCAGGAAGCCATAGCCTGGGTGCAGGGCATCGCACCCGGTGACCAGGGCAGCCGAGACCACTGCCGGGATGTTGTTGTACGACCTGGACACCGCGTCGGGCCCGATACAAACGGCTTCGTCGGCCAGCCGGACGGCGAGCGAGTCGCGGTCGACTGAGCTGTAGGCCACGACTGCCGGGATCCCGAGATCCCGGCAGGCCCGCAGGATCCGGAGAGCGATTTCCCCGCGATTGGCGATCAGGATCTTTCGAAACAATGGTTCGGACATTCGATCCCTCGTTGCGACCCGGAGGGTCGAGCTGCACCGGCCGGGCGACTCCATTAGCCGGTCCTGATGACGGCAAGAATAGTCGGACCCGGGAAGGCGTGCCGGAGCGACTGGCAACGCTCGTGCGTCCCCGGACGGCAGATCCTCAACCGCGACCATTCATCCCGGTCGCCACTCCAACGGAGCACCCGAAGACATGCCTCATACACCCGGATTGATCGTCCGTACCCTGACCCGCTCGTTCGCCATCGGCGTCGCCGCCGGTCTCCGCTCTCAGGTGCCATCGGCCGTGATCACCGATGCTGCCCGAACGGGGCGCCTCGCCCGGGGTAGCGGCCCGATCTGGGACGGACTTCGCGCTCCCGTCGCCAGCAAGCTCGGCATCGCGTCGATGCTTGGGGAGATGGTCGGCGACAAGTTGCCGGTGACCCCGCCCCGGATCGCTCAGCCGGCGCTGTCGTTCCGGATCCTCTCGGGTGGACTGGCCGGAGCCTTCGTCGCATCCGGGCTCGGAGCGAAGTCCGGCGGACTTGCCTTTGCCGCACTGGCCGGCGCGGCTGGCGCCTATGCCGGCACGTACGGTGGCTATCACGCCCGGAAGGGGATCGCCGATACCGGCGTGCCCGATCTCCCGATTGCCTTGGTCGAGGACGTCACCGCCCTGGCGATCGGCCGTCTGGCGGTCGCCAGGGAGCTGTAGCGCGATCGGATGAAGCCCCGGAGTCGCAGCCGGTCGGATGGCCGGCTGCGACCCCAAGGCTGGCCCTACGGCATGTACAGGCCGCCGTCGACCGTCAGCGTGTGGCCGGTGATGAACCCGGCGTCCTCGGACGCCAGAAAGGCGATCGCCGCGGCGACGTCGTCCGGCTGCCCGAATCGCCCCAGTGGCGTCTGGCCGAGCACCGCGGCCTTCTGCTCGTCCTTGAGGACGTCGGTGAGCCGCGTCTGGATGAAGCCGGGAGCGACAGCATTGACGGTGATGTTGCGCGACCCGACCTCCTTGGCCATGGACTTCGTCAGGCCGATCAGACCTGCCTTGGCCGAGGCGTAGTTGGCCTGGCCAGCGTTGCCGACCTGTCCCACGACCGAGGTCACGTTGATGATGCGACCCGAGCGGGCCCGCATCATCGGCCGCAGCACGGCCTTGCTCAGCAGGAACGTGCCCTTGAGGTTGGTGTCCACGACCGCGTCCCAGTCGTCCTCGGACATGCGCATGACCAGGCCGTCGCGGGTGATGCCGGCGTTATTGACCAGCACATCGATCTTGCCGAGGCTGGACAGGGCCGTCTCGATGATCTGGCCGGCACCATCCGCGGTCCCGATGTCGGCGGCGATGATCTCGACCTTGCCGCCATGGCCGGCGATCTCGGTCCGGGCCGCTTCCGCTGCGTCGGTGTCGCGCTGGTAGGTGAGCAGCAGGTCGTAGCCGTCACGGGCAAGGCGCGCGGAGATGGCGAGGCCGATGCCTCGCGTGCCACCGGTCACGATCGCGGTTCGTCTCGTGGTCTCTGTCACGGGCAGGTGCTCCTCCAGGTTGGCGGTCCGGGGCAGGGGCCGGTCCACGGCTTCTTCGTCGCGACCCGGAAGCTTACCCGACGAGGCTTTCGGCAGCCGTCACGGTGATCCCCGGGCAGATCCGTCCGACCAGGCCGGCGAGCACCTTGCCGGGACCCACCTCGAACCCGGTGGTCACTCCCTCCGTCGCCAGGCGACCGATGACATCGACCCACCGGACGGGCGCACAGATCTGATCGCGAAGTTCCCGGCGCAGCTTGTCAGCGGCAGCGATCGGGCTGGCATCCACGTTGGAGATCAGCGGGACGGCGAGGTCGTTCATCGTGACGCCGTCGATCTCCGGGCCGAGCTCGTCGACGACGGGCGCCATCATCGACGAGTGGAACGCACCCGAGACCGGGAGCCGGATCGCCCGCTTGGCGCCGTGACCCTTCGCCGCAGCGACGACGCGATCGATCGCATCGTCAGCGCCAGAAACGACGACCTGTCCCGGCGCGTTGATGTTCGCGACCTCGACACCCTCGGTGGAGGCCAGTTCCTCAACCTTCGACAGATCCAGTCCGAGGACCGCCGCCATCCCGCCGGCGCCATGCTGCTGCATCAGTTGGCCGCGCCGTCGGACGAGCCGGACAGCGTCCGCCAGTCCGAGCGCTCCACCAGCAACCAGCGCCGAGTACTCGCCCAGCGAGTGCCCGGCCACGAAGTCTGCCTCGGGTAGTAGTCCGCGATCCCGCAGCACGGCGTGCCATGCGATCGAGACGGCGAGGATGGCGGGCTGCTGATTGGCGGTCTGCTCGAGGTCGGTCGCCGGCCCGTCCGCGATCAAGCCGGAAAGCGAGAAGCCAAGTGCATCGTCTGCTTCCTGAAGAATCGCCTGGGCTACCGGCTCGTCCGCGAGGCTCACGGCCATCCCGACACGCTGCGAACCCTGGCCAGGGAACAGCCAGACCGTCCGTCCGGCGGCGATGCCGTCTTGCGGGGTCGTCACAGAATCCTCCGTATGCTGGTTGTCAGCGGGCCGGTTCAGCTCGACGGCTCGCGCCCGGCGCCCCAGCGTAGCGCGACGGCTGCCCACGACAGCCCGGCGCCGAAGCCGACGCAGACGACATTGTCGCCGTCGTTGAGCCGTCCATCTTCCGCGGCCTCGTAGAGTGCCATCGGGACGGACGCGGCCGACGTGTTGCCGTAGCGATCGACGTTGACGACGAAGCGGTCCATGGCGATACCGAGTCGCCGTGACGCGGCGTCGATGATCCGGACGTTGGCCTGGTGGGGGACAACCACGTCCACGTCTTCCAGGCTGAGACCGGCCTTCTCGACGACCTGCGCGGCGCTCTCCGCGAGCACCTTGACGGCGAACTTGAAGACCTCGCCGCCATTCATCAGCATCGCCGGGTTGGCGGCGAGCGCGGGACGCTGCTCGATCGCCGCGGCGGCGGGTGCGATGGCGGGGGCCATCGTCGCGACCGCGAACTCCGCTTCCCCACCAGCTGCGGCAGCGCCGTTCACGCCGGCATCGGGGGACGCGGCGGGATACGACCAGCCGGGGACATAGAGGCTGTCCCAGCGGGTGCCGTCGGCACCGAGCACGGACGCCAGCAGGCCGCGGTCGGCCGTCGTCGCTTCCAGCACCACGGCGCCGGCCCCGTCGCCGAACAGCACGCAGGTCGACCGATCGGTGAAGTCGATGTAGCGGGTGAGGGTGTCGACGCCGACGACGAGGATCCGTGTGGCCGCGCCGTTCTCGATGAACTGGCTGGCGACCGACAGCGCATAGACGAAGCCGGAGCAGGCCGCCCCAAGGTCAAAGGCGCCGGCGGTCCCGCCGAGTTCGGCCTGGAGCAGCGACGCCTGGCTGACCAGGAGCTGGTCGCCGGTGCAGGTGCTGCAGATGATCAGGTCGATGTCGGTGGGCGAGACCCCGGCGCGATCCAGCGCCTCTCGCGCCGCGGCGAGCGAGAGGGAGGTCGATGATTCATCCGGGCCGGCGATCCGGCGCTCACGGATACCCGTCCGCGAGACGATCCACTCGTCCGATGTCTCGACCATGCGCTCGAGATCGGCGTTTGAGAGGATGGCTTCGGGCACAGCCATGCCCCAGCCCGTAATCGCGGCGTGACGTCCTGGGATGGTCATGGCCGTACTCCGGTGCTGGGGCTGGTTGGTGGGACGCGACGGAAGCGCCCGCTCGTGACGCTTCCCGTTCGAGGACTGTTCTAGCTGGCGGGCTCGTTGTGGGAGTGCTCGATCTGCAGCACGGCACGACCGCGGTAGAAACCGCAGCTCGGGCAGACGTGGTGCGACCGCATGTTCTCGCCGCAGTGGGTGCAGGTCACGATCTGCGGCAGCTTGAGGAACTGCTCGCGGCGGCGATTGCCACGGCGGTGGCTGCTGATACGCTGCTTGGGAAGGGCGCCCATCGTCTCTCTCCTCTGGCCCGCTGATCGGGCCTTCGTTGTCCGGTCCGCCCTGACGAGGGACCGGGTCGTTCCTGTCTGGCCGAAGCGGTCGGCAACCGCTGCTGCCTAGTTGCCTCGATCGTCCCGTGTCTCCAGCAGAGCCGAAAGCGCCGCGAAGCGATCGTCCGCTGGAGCGTCGTCATCCGCCATGCCGTCGCTGTCCGCCAGGAGGTCGGGCCCGGGACACTCGTCCCCGCAGTCCGGCCGCATGGGCAGTTCCAGCAACACGTTCTGCCGGATCGCCTCACGCAGGTCGATCTGGTGATGCTCGTCGATCTCGAAGGCGTCATCCTCGTCGAGGTCGACCTGCCGGCTCCCGCGAAGTTCGTGGCCCGACTGCACGTCCACCGACTGCCGGAACGGCTCGTCGAAGGTCGCGCGGAACGGCTGCTCGTACTTCCGCAGGCAGCGAACACACTCCATGAGCGCCTCGCCGGTGATATCGACCGACGCGAGCACCTGCTCCCGCAACCGGGTCAGGTTGACGCCACCGCTGAGGCGGTAGGCAACCAGGTCATCCGCCAGTGGAAACTCGTCGAACCGGATCGTGTAGCTCCGCCGCGCGCCGAGTTCGTCCCGGAGCATGGTGGCGACATTGACGACCGTCTCGTTGACGAGCTCACCGCTCGTCCTGTCTTCCGCACGCTGACTGACCATGTGTTCGCATCGTCCGACCGGGGATCCACAGGGCGGTGCGTCTGCCCGCCCGGATCACCCGGTGCTTGATCGCATGCCAAAGTGGCATAACCCGCGAATGATAGGGGAAATCCAACCGATGGGTCAACCGGCGGAGGATCCTGTCCCGACCCTGTCCCACGGCCATGTCACGCCGACCTGGCCGACGAAGTCATCAGTCGCGGCTGCACACCCATACTACACTGGCAGGAATGGGCCGGGTTCTGATCCCGGCTGTCTGCTTTCCTCTAATGCGACGGGTCCGGCAACGCGACCATGTGAGATGAACGGGGCGACGATGCCAAGGATGGCGACCCAACGAGCGGCTGACCGGGCCGCTTCGGCGCGCCAGGGCGGGGACCGGGTGATCACCTCGAACCGCCGCGCCAATCACGAGTACTTCATCGAGGACACCATCGAGGCGGGTATGGTGCTGACCGGCTCGGAGATCAAGGCGATCCGGGATGGCAAGGCCACGATCGGCGAGGCTTACGTCCGGATCGAGAACGGAGAGCTCTGGCTGGTCGGCGCGAACATCGCCCAGTTTGCCAACGGCGGGTATGCCAATCACCAGCCGGACCGCCCCCGGAAGTTGCTGGCCCACAAGCGGCAGATCGAATCGTTCCGCGATCAGATCGAGCGCAAGGGGCTGACGATCGTTCCGCTGCGGCTGGTGCTGCGGGACGGCCGCGCCAAGCTGGTGATTGGCGTCGCTCGGGGCAAGAAGCTCTACGACAAGCGCGCCGTCGCCGCGGAGCGCCAGTCCCGCCGGGATGTCGAGCAGGCGTTGAACTCCCGGGGATGAGGCCAGCGAGTGTCCTCCGGCGCCCGCGACGGGATGTGTCTGATACCTGAAAGCGCGCCGGAAACGGACCGGGAAGACCTCGTCCAGCGGTTGCCATAACAGGCGATTTCGGCGATAATCTTCTGACGACGTACGGGGATGTCCCGGTTTCGACAGGGTCGGGCGAGATGTGCGTTGCGTGCCGAGGTGCCCAGGCCTCGTAAAACCGGGCAACACAAGTAACTGGCACACAGCCTGTTGCTCTCGCTGCCTAAGCAATAGCTTAAGCGGCGCGTCTCTCCGGACTTCCACCCTTCGGGTCCGGGTCGAGGCGCCACCTTCAGAGGGGCTGCGGCAGCCAAGTCCGCCGGAGCGCGGCTGTCAAAGGCATTCTGGCTTGCGGCTCGGGAACCCTGTCAGTGGGGGTTTCGGGTCGGACATCAAACGCTGACTACGCACGTAGTAGATGCATGGTCACCGGTTCTGGACGGGGGTTCGACTCCCCCCATCTCCACCAGTCGTCAGAGCGGCCGCCCGGGTAACCGGGCGGCCGCTCTGCTTTTCCCTACCGGTCCACGCTGGGGTCGTCGACGCTCGATCGACGGGACAGTCGACGCCGCTCGCGGTTGGAGAGCACCCGGTCACGCTCCCACGGCGGGCGACTGGCCGGGAGATCCGGCTCAACGTTCGGGTCGTCCGACCCGGCGGCCAGAGCGGCGACCAGTCGGAACGCGTCGGCGGTCGTCAGATGGTTGTAGCGGGCGGGTCCGGGATAGATGTCGACCGACGGCGCGTCGTCGCACCGGTCGCGGCAGCCGACCCGGACGACTGGACAGTCATCCAGCTGGGCCTCGGCGACGGCGTCTTCGAACGCGACGACGAGATGGCGGCCGCCACGGCGTTGACAGTGCCTGCCGAGGCAGACATGGATGGCCTGGCCGACCCGTTCGCTGTCGCGCCGGTCGCGGTCAGCCATCGACTGGCGGACGTCGGCCAGCCACGGAAACGAGGTGGAGAGGTCGCTCATCGGTGCAGGATCCTGGTCATATGTGATGGGGGAAAGACGAGCGGCTCTCGCCGTCGTGACTGGGCGGTCTGGCAGGACCTGCAGATTGGTCCGCCAAGCAGGCCGGGATTGGTGTCAGCGCGGTGGAGTGGGGAACAGGTAGGGTGGGCGTTGCCGGTCGGGAGCGGTTAGGCGTTGCTTCGGGAGATGAGCGGGCGCAGCTGCTCACACGACACGAACACCGATCCTCGACCGTGTCTCAGGCGCCTTTCCAGTCATGGTTCGGCAGGAGCTCCCGCAGCGGCACCTCATGCGTCAGACCAAGCACGACCCGTGTGTCGAGATTGGCCGGATCGATCTGCCGGAGGAACTCACGGCAGCGCCCACAGGGCGGCATGATCCGTATCGAGTTCTCGACGTTGCCAGCACACAGCGCCACGATCCGGGCGATGCGATAGGCGCCGGCGGTGACCATCGCTGCCACCGCGGCGTGTTCGGCGCAGAATCCCGTCCCGCAAGTCGTATCAATACAGACGCCGACGAACGTGCGGCCGTCCTCGGTCATCAGGGCCGAGGCGACGTCCCCGAGGTCGTACCCGTCCGGCGTCGTGTGAGGACGAAGCGTCTGCGTTGCGAGCGCGATCAGCTCATCAATGCGTTGCTGGTTCCCTATTTCCTCGATGACTGTCATCACGTATCTCTTCAGTCCCCTACGGCCGGTGAGCTGGCCGCTTCCCGGACCGCCTCCCGCACCAGCTCGGCGTCGGCGTCGGGCAACAGGTGGACGTTGCCCTGGAAGGCGAGCGTCCAGTTCGCCGCTGGGTACCGGGCGACGTAGGCCATCTGCCGGGCGAGCGGCTCCGCGGGGACGAAGTCGTCCTCTTCGAGGATGGTTTCCGCTTCGACCGGGACCCGCCAGGGATAGTCCTCGGCGTCGCGCTTGGGGTCCTTGCTCTTCCAGATCGGCTCATGCGACTCGAACGACGGACCGGTGATCCGGACAGTCGCGGCGAACGCCTTGATCCCGGTGATGTAGTAGGTGATCCGGTCGCCCACCTGCATCTTCTCGGCCTTGCGGCGGTGGCGCGACTTCATGCCCTGCACTGTGAAACCCAGCGCCTTCGACGCGCGGAAGTTGTCGATTCCGGAGACGATCAGCCAGTGCTGGGGAGCAGGTGATGAGGTGGTGTCTGCGGACACGGCGGCTCTCCCTGTTGATTGGTCGGAATGAGGCTGCCACGGAGTATGCCATTCCCATCCAGCCAGTCGTCCTGCGACGCCCCGTATCGCTTGTGAGCCGTGTTGCCGCCCGAATCGGCAGGGTCGATACTCTGACGACTTCCCCCGGACGGCAGCCCGACGAAGTGTGGTGCCGCAAGACGATGAGGTGAGCCATGACGGGGTCGACGAGCGCCGCCACGACGATGACGACCCAGGAGCTGGTCCGCCAGCTCGGTGACGTGGTCGGGTCGGGAAACGTCTATCACCGGCCGGCCGATCTGCTGGTCTACGAGTATGACGGCTCGGTCGAGGGCGCGGTCGATATCGCCCGCCCGGCGGCGGTCGTCCTGCCCCGGACGACCGAGGAGGTTGCCGCGGTCGTCCGGATCGCGAACGCGGCCGGGCTCCCGGTAACGGCGCGCGGGGCGGGCACGGGGCTGTCCGGCGGGGCCGTGGCGCAGCGGGGCGGCGTGATCGTCGCGATGAGCCGGATGGATCGGGTGCTGGAGGTCGACTACGTTGACCGGACGGCGCTCGTCCAGCCAGGCGTCGTCAACCTCGAGCTGTCCGAGTACACCCAGCCACAGGGCTTCTTCTTCGCGCCGGACCCGTCATCGCAGAAGGTGTCCACCATCGGCGGCAACGTTGCCGAGAACGCCGGCGGACCCCACTGCGTCAAGTACGGCGTGACGACAAACCACATCCTCGGGCTGGAAGTCGTGCTGCCAGATGGGACGATTACCCGGACCGGCGCGCTGGCCAGGGGCGGGATGGGCTACGACCTGACCGGGATCGTCGTCGGTTCCGAGGGGATGCTCGGAATCGTGACGGAGGTCCTGGTCCGGCTCACACCGGTTGCCGAGCAGATCCGGGTGTTCCTGGCGGCGTTCCGCGAGATGGAAGCGGCGTCGCACGCCGTCGGACAGATCATTGCCGCGGGAATCGTCCCGGCCGCGCTGGAGATGGTCGACAACCTGACCATCCAAGCGGTCGAGCCGGTCTACCACGCCGGATACCCGATGGACGCCGCGGCGGTCCTGCTGATTGAGCTGGACGGGCTGACCGAGGAGGTCGAGGCTGACGCCGCGCTGATCGACGGGATTTGCCGAGGGTGCGGGTCGTATGACATCCGGGCCGCGACGAGCGTCTACGAGCGGGAGCAGCTCTGGAAGGGCCGCAAGATGGCGCTGGCGGCGATGGGTCGGCTGGCGCCCAACTACTACCTCCATGACACGGTCGTGCCGCGCAGCCGTCTGCCTCAGACCCTGGCCGAGGTCCGGCGGATCACCGACAGCGCGGGGCTGCGATGCGCTCAGGTCTTCCACGCGGGCGATGGCAACCTGCACCCGCTGATGCTGTTCGACCGATCCGAGAAGGGTGCCGTCGATCGGGTCCTGCACGCCAGCCACGAGATCATCCATGCCTGCGTCGAGGCGGGCGGGTCGCTGTCCGGCGAGCACGGCATCGGGACGGAGAAGCGCAACTACATGCCCTTCGTCTACACGGGTGAGGACCTCGCGGCGATGGCGGGCGTCAAGATGGCGTTCGACCCCCGCGAGATGTTCAACCCCGAGAAGGTGTTCCCGAGCGGCTTCCGGTGTGGGGAGGTTCGGGCGCTGCACAACCAGCTCCGGGCTCAGCGGCTGATGCGCGAGCACGGCATCGTGCCGGTCTGACCGGGGAGGAGCGACCATGACCGATATCGCACCACCGATCGTCCAGTCCGTCGCCGTCGATGGTCGGACTGCGTCCCGGACCGAGCGCCCCGGTACGGCGGAGCAGGTCGCGGAACTACTGCGCGAATGCACGCAGGACGACACGGGGGTCTATCCCGTCGGCGCCGGGACGCATTCCCGCGTGGGGTTGACGCCGTCCAGCGTCGATGTCGCGCTGTCGCTGCGCGGGCTCTCGGGCGTGTTGCGCTATGACCCGGACGACCTGGTCGTCTCAGTCGGGGCGGGGACCTCAATCGCCGAGCTGGCGGAGGTGCTCGGCGAGCGGCGCCAGTGGCTCCCGGTCGATGCTCCCGGTGGCCCGGCCGCGACGATCGGCGGGTTGCTGGCACTTGGGTTGAGCGGTCCCCGTTCCCTCGGATCGCCGACGCTGCGAGACCTCCTGATCGGGATCCGGGTCGCGGGGACCGACGGGACCGTCGCCGGCGCGGGCGGGATGGTCGTCAAGAACGTCAGCGGGCTGGACATGGGCCGGCTCCATGTCGGCGCCCGTGGGACGCTCGGCGTGATCACCTCCGCGAACTTCAAGGTCTGGCCGGTCCCTGAAATTGAAGCAACCGTCATCGCAACGTTCCCGGGGGCCCGCGAGGGGCTGGGAGAGGCGCTCCAGCGGGCGCAGGCGGTCCGGGCGTCCATGCTTCGACCGGTCGCCGCCGATATCGTTGCCGATCAAGAGGCCGTCCGGATCGCGATCCGCTTCGAGGGCAGGGCTCCCGGCGTGAGGCGACAACGTGACGAGGCTTGCGAGTTGCTCGGCAGCGGGACAGTACTTGAAGCTGATGAATCGGCCGGGTGGTGGGATGATCACATGAGACGGCTGGGGTTCCGGGACGACGCTACGACGGCGATCCGGCTGGACGGTCGACCCCGAGACATGGTCGTCGACGGGCTGACCATCTATGACGCGATAGCTCGCGGGAACGATGGTTCGTGGCGCCTGGCGATCTCCCCAGGAACAGGTCGGAGCTGGCTTCACCTTGATGACGCATCGGACGAGGCAGTCGCCACGTTAGTCGCCGCAATCCCACCGACCACATCGGTCGGGATGGTTGCCGGATCGACCGCGACCCGCGCCGCTCACGCGGCGTCGATGACGAGCCAGTCGCGTGGCGTCGATCGCGCCCTGCGTGAGCAGTTTGACCGGGCTGGCGTCCTGAACCGGGGACGATGGCCGCTGGGATAAGCGCGTCACGGCGATACGCTGAAAGAACGGTTGAGCTCTGGCCCGTCCTGGCAGGACTACGGAACTTCTTCTCCCATGCTCGAACCCTGAATTAGGCATGATCAATCACGACGAAAGGCACCAACGATGGCGGTCGCGATCGAAGCCGATGCGGACCTGCGGCGAATGCTGGGCTACAGCGGTCCGGACCAGCCGGACGATGAGCTGCTGAAGCAGTGCGTCCACTGCGGCATGTGTCTGAGCAGTTGCCCGACCTACCGAATCACCGGACAGGAGATGTCCTCGCCGCGCGGCCGCCTCTGGATGATGCGGGCCGTGGGCGAGGGGCGGCTGGACCTGCTCGACCCGGCCTTTGACGAGCAGATGTACCAGTGCCTGAACTGCCGGGCCTGCGAGGCAGTCTGCCCCTCGGGCGTCCAGTACGGGCCGCTGGTTGAGTCGGCTCGCTCCCAGCTGGAGCAGCACCGCCCCCGTCCAGTGTGGCAGCGGGTGACGCGCAAGGTCGGTGTGGGCTGGCTGTTCAACGAGGCGTCCCGGATGCGGGCGCTGGTCGGGACCGTCGCTCTCTATCAGAAGACCGGCATGCAGGCGGTCGTCCGCCGGACGGGCGTCCTGAAGTTGCTCAGGATGCAGGAGCTGGAGGCGATGCTGCCGAAGGTGTCCCGCCGTCCGCTCCGGCCGGCAACCGAGTCCTGGTCGCCTGCGCAGCCGAAACAGGACGTCGCGCTGTTCAACACCTGCATGATGGGGACGGTCTTCGCCGATACCAACCGCGCCGCTGGCCGGGTCCTTGCCCACAACGGCTGCTCGTGTTTCCTGCCGGCGGGCCAGCAGTGCTGCGGCGCCCTGGCCGTCCATGCCGGGATGATGGACGAAGCCCGCGACCTGGCCCGCCGGAACATCGACGCGTTTGGAGAGGGCGACACGCCGATCGCCGTTACCGCCGCGGGCTGCGGCGCGGCGCTCAAGGAGTACGGGCATCTGCTCCACGACGACCCAGACTATGCCGACCGGGCCACCGCCTTCTCGGCGAGGGTGCGGGATATCACCGAACTCCTTGCCGGCCTGCCAGAGGTCGTCCCGCCGACGCACCGGGTCGAGGCGACGGTGACGTACCAGGAGCCGTGCCACCTCGTTCACGCGCAGCGGATCAGCCGCCAGCCGCGCGAGCTACTGGCCGCCGTGCCGGGGCTACAGCTCAGGGAAATGCGGGAGTCGTCGCTGTGCTGCGGGTCTGCCGGGATCTACAACCTGCTTCGCCCGCAGATGGCCAACGAGCTAGGTGACCGCAAGGCGGGTAACGCCGCCGCGACCGGTGCGGAAACGCTCGTCACCGCCAACCCGGGTTGCGCCATGCAGATGGTCGCGTCGCTGCGTCGCAACGGGACCAATATGGACGTCCGTCATATCATGGACGTGCTGGACGAGGCCTACGGCGGGGAAGCCACAGCGGCGGCCGGCCGGTGGGCGTGCGAGGCCGGGGCGGTCGCGCCTGTCTGATGAGACCAAGCCGCACCCGTCAGAGGGTCACGGGCTGGCTTGGCCCCGGCGCACCCCCTGCCTGAGAGAGCGGGGCGGCGATTGATCGCCGCCCCGCTCTCTCGATCGTCCTGTTGGGGGAATCGAAAGACCAGCTCACCTGAAAGACGCTGACTGGCCTGACTGTCGATCAGCCCTCGAGGAGAGCGCGGAGCTCCGGGAGGCCCGGGATGACGATGTCCGGGGTGATGCCGGACCCGGCGACCTCCTCGAAGGTCGAGACACCGGTCAGGACCATCGCGGTCAGCATCTTCGCGCGGTTGCCGGCGAGGATGTCGGTGTCGAGGCGGTCGCCGATCATCACCGATTCGGCAGGTCCGGCGCCGAGTTCCAGGGCAGCCTGGATCAGCACCTCCGGCGACGGCTTGCCGATCACGGTCGGCTCGACGCCGGTCGCGGTCCGGATGGCGGCGATGATCGTCCCGGCCCCGGGGACGAAGCCGCTCTCGGTCGGCAGCGACGAATCGATGTTGGTCGCGATGAAGCGCGCCCCGGCCCGGATGGCGAAGAACGCCGCCTTGAGCTTGTCGTAGGTGAACGTCTGGTCCAGCCCGCAGACGACGGCGGCCGTGTTGGCCACCCCTTCAGCCGGCTCGGCCACGGTGAACCCGCCGACGTCGTAGATTTGCTCCTTGAGGCCCGGCATCCCGACGACATAGACGGGAGCGCCTTCCGGCAGGTGCTGCTTGAGGTAGTCGCGGGTGGCGGTCCCGCTGGTCTGGATCTTCTCTGCTCCGACGGTCAGGCCCATGGCCGACAGGCGCTCGGCGTACTGCTGCGGCGACGCCATGCTGTTGTTGGTCGCCAGGACGAAGCCGGCGCCCCGCGACTCGATCGCGGCGAGCAGTTCGCCGACGCCGGGTAGCGGATCGCTGCCTCGGTAGAGCACGCCGTCCATGTCGAAGATGAACGCCTTGGCGGTCCGCAGGCGGTCGAGGTCGGCACTGGCCGGGGCCGGGACGGTCGTCATGTCGGGGGTTCTCCGGGTGAAATGGCGGGTCGGTCGATTCGGCAGGCGACACGATACCGCACCGGGACAGACGAACGGCGCTCCCGGTAGCCCTAGAGCGCCGTTCGTTGGGGCTTATCGACCGTCTGGCTAGCTGACCGGGGCGCCCTTGAGCGCGTCGACCAGCGCCTGATTGAACTGGGGCAGGTCGTCGGGCACGCGGCTGGTGATCAGGTTGCCGTCGACGACCAGTGCCTCGTCGACGTAGTTGCCGCCGGCGTTGGTGATGTCGTCGCGGATCTTGTTGACGGCGGTCAGCGTGCGGCCCTCGAGCGTGCGCGTCGAGATGAGCAACTGGGCGCCATGGCAGATCGCGCCGACCGGGCGGCCACTCTCCATGAACTGGCGGGTCCAGTCGACCGCCTCGTCGACGATCCGCAGGTTCTCCGGCGCGCCGCCGCCCGGGATGACCAGCAGGTCGAAATCGCCCGGCTTCACCTCGTCGAAGGTCGCATCGGCGTCGAGCGTGCCGCCCTTCTTGCCGGTGATGGTGCCGCGCTCCGTGCCGATCACCGTGACCGTCGCACCGGCCGCCTCCAACGCGTCCTTTGGGCCGGTTGCCTCAATGTCCTCGTAGTTCCTGGCGAGAACCATCGCCACGCGCATTCCGTCCTGCGGCATCGGGCTATACTCCTTTGCTTGTATTGGTCGTTCCGTCTCACCATGGCGGTGAGTCTCCGCGATCCGGGCTGCAAACGGCATACCAGTGCCGGAAAAGGCCCGTCATCCGGCGACCACCACGACAGAGAGAGAGTCGCGCCGGTGTCCGCAGACCCATCCGACCAGACCCAGCAGCCATTCGACCGCGCCGCCGCCGAGCGGGTACTGGCCGAGATCAACCAGGACGAGGTCATCTCCTTCCTTCAGGGACTCGTCCGGATCCCGTCCGTCCACGAGCCCGGTGATACCCGCGAGGCGACGGCGTATTGTGCCGAACCGCTGGCCCGCGCCGGGTTCGCGACCCGCATGGAGACGCTGGAGGAAATCAAGCCCAACCTCGTCGCGGAATACGGCGACCCGGACACGGGCCCGACCGTGATGTTCAACGCCCACGTCGATGTCGTCCCGACGGGCGAGCTGTCTGCCTGGCAGTTCGACCCGTGGGGTGCCGAGATCGACAACGGGCGCGTCTACGGGCGTGGCTCCGGCGATGACAAGGCGAGCGTTACCGCGCAGGTCATGGCCGGCGTGGCGCTGGCCCGGTCCGGCGTGGCGCTCAAGGGGCGACTGATCGTCAACGAGGTGGCCGACGAGGAGATCGGCGGCATCGCCGGGGCCAAATGGCTGGCCGAGAGCGGCATTCTCAAGCCCGACTTCGCCATCGTCGGCGAGCAGACGATGGGCCGGGTGAACGTCGGCGAGAAGGGCGGCGCCGGGCAGACGATTACCGTTTACGGCAGGGCTGCCCATGGTGCGCTGCCGTGGGAGGGTGCCAACGCGATCGAGGGGATGGCCGAGATCCTGGTCGCCCTGCGGAAGGAACTCTGGCCGAAGCTGGCCGAGCGGACCCACAAGTACTTCCACCCATCGTCCGCGAGCCCGAACCTGATCACCGGCGGCGTCAAGAGCAACGTCGTCGCTGACCGTTGCGAGATGTTCGTCGACCGGCGACTGGTTCCGGGCGAGACGGTTGCCGGAACGCGGGCCGAGATCCGGGAGATCGCCGAGCGGGTTATCTCTCAGATGCCGGGCCTGCGGGTCGAGGTCGAGGGTCGCTGGATGGGCCTGGAGGCGTCCCTGACGCCGGATGACCACCCGCTCATCCGGAGCATGGTCGGGGCGAACGCCTTCCTCGGCTACGACACCACGATCAGCGGGTTCAGCATGGGGACGGATGGCCGCTTCTTCTCCCAGCGCGGCGTGCCGACGATCATCTACGGCCCCGGCGACCCCAGGCTGGCCCATATCCCCAATGAGTGGGTCGGCATCGACGAAGTGATGGACGCGACCCGCGCCTACGCGCTCGCGGGCCTCTCCTTGCTCTCCTGATTGAACGCCTGGATTCGACTCGGATTCCATCCGCTGCACCACGAGGACAACCCGCACATGGTCATGGACGACATCAGCTCCTACGTCGACGCCCACGCCGATGAGTACATCGCCTGGCTGCAGGAGCTGCTCCGCCAGCCCAGCGTCGCCGCGCAGAATCTCGGGATGACGGAGGCAGCCGCGATCGTCACGCGCCAGCTCCACAGCATCGGGGCCGGCCCGACGACCTACGACACCCGCGGCGGCCACCCGGTCGTCTACGGCGAGGTCAAGGCGGGGGCAAGCTTCCCCGACGCCCGCACCCTCTCGTTTTATAACCACTACGATGTCCAGCCAGCCGAGCCCTATAACCTCTGGCACAGCGACCCGTGGGCGGCGGAGATCCGCGACGGCAAGATCTGGGCGCGGGGCGTGTCGGACAACAAGGGCAACATCGTCGCGCGTATCGCCGCCATCCACGCCTGGCAGCAGGTCCGCGGCGATCTCCCGCTCAACCTCCGCTTCATCATCGAGGGTGAAGAGGAGATCGGATCGCCGCATCTCGCCAACTTCACCGCCGATCACCCGGACCTCTGCGCCGCCGACGCCTGCATCTGGGAGTTCGGTGGTCGGGCGCTGTCCGGCCAGCCGCAGATTCACCTCGGTCTCAAGGGCATGTGCTACGTCGAGTTGCGGGTCCGGGCGGCCAACAGTGACCTGCACTCGTCGCTCGCCACGACCATCCCGAACGCCGCGTGGCGCCTGACCTGGGCGCTAGCGTCGCTCAAGGGCCCGGACGAGCGGGTCCGCATCCCCGGTTTCTACGACAAGGTGCTTGAGCCGACCGCCGAGGAGCTGGCGGCGCTGGAGGCGCTGCCGGACGAGGACGAAGCCGGGCTGGAGCAGTACGGGATCAACAAGTACCTGCTCGGGCTGCGCGGGATGGACAAGAAGCTGCGCGACTCATTCCAGCCGACGCTGACGATCGCCGGGATGGAGAGCGGGTACACCGGCCAGGGCACCAAGACGGTCATGCCGGGCGAGGCGATGGCCAAGGTTGATATGCGGCTCTGCGCTAATCAGGACCCGCACGAGATCTTCGAGCTCTTCAAGGCGCACCTGATGGCGCAGGGCTTCCACGACGTCGAGGTCACCCTGCTCTCGGCGCTGATGCCGGCCCGGACCCCCCTGACGGCGCCGATCGTCGGCGTGGTCGCGTCGGGCTTTGAGGACCTCTACGGGCAGGCGCCGATGATCTACCCGACGTCGGCCGGATCCGGTCCGTGGTACCAGCTCTGCACGCAGTTCGGCGTCGACGGCTGCACGGCGGGCGTCGGCAACGGGCAGTCCAACGCCCACGCTCCGAATGAGAACATCACGGTCGAGGACTACATCCTCGGGATCAAGCACATCGCCCTGATCATCGAGCGGTTCGCCGCTGCCGGGGCGAAGTAGTCGTGCCTGTCAGTGCTGCCGCCCTCAGGCCCTACCTGACCGACCCGGCGTGGTTCCGACGCGAGCCGTTCGGCATCCACGGCGTTAGTCACGTCACGCGGGTACTGGTCTGGTCGGCGGTGCTGGCTGACCATTTCGGCGGGACGCAGGGATTGCGCGTTCCCGAGCTGTACTGGGCGGCGGCTACCCACGACGTCGGCCGGGTGGATGACTGGACCGACGCTGGTCACGGCACCCGCTCGGCCGGGTGGGCGAGGACCAACCTTGCCCGTGAGCGCCCGCTGGCGGCAAAGGCCGACATCGCGTTCATCGCCGAGCTGGACACCTGGCACGAGGTGACCGACCGGAAGATCGAGCGCTGGTCGGCCGAGTTGATGCTATTCAAGGATGCCGACGGGCTGGACCGCGGCCGGATCCACGATCTCAACCCGAAGTACCTCCGCACGCAGGAGGCGACACGGAGGGTAGAGCAGGCCCGGGCACTGGAGCAGGCAACTGGGTTAGAGCGGGACCCATGGAAGGTCCTGGCAGCGGCCGTCTCGTTGGGGGTGCTCGAAGACTAGGAGACAGAGAACCGCACCCCGCCAAGCGGGGTGCGGTTCTCTGTCGTCTTGGCGCGCGACGCCTCTGACCGACCGCTACCGTGGCTCGGTAAGTGACAGCGACTTGCTCTCAATAACCGCCGTCGCCATCGCCTGGAATTCCGCCAGCGGGGTCGCGCCGAGGTTCTCCCCTGACCGCAGCCGGACCGCGACGGCGCCCGCCTCGGCCTCACGGCCACCGACGACCAGCATGTACGGGACCTTCTTCATTTGCGCCGTCCGGATCTTGGCCTGCATCCGGCTGGAGCTGGTATCCAGCTGGACCCGCATCCCGGCGTCCTTGAGCTGCTTCTCCACCTCCTGGCAGAACGGCACCTGATCGTCGGTGATCGGGATGATCACTGCCTGCGTCGGTGCCAGCCATGCGGGGAACGCGCCGGCGTAGTGCTCGACGAGCCCGCCGACGAAGCGCTCCATCGACCCGAGCAGGGTCCGGTGGATCATGGCGACGCGGTGCCGCTCGCCATCCTCGGCGATGTAGTTGACATCGAACCGCTCGGGAAGGTTGAAGTCGACCTGGATCGTCGGCCCCGTCCACTCCCGGCCGAGAGCGTCCACCCACTTGATGTCGATCTTGGGGCCATAGAACGCCCCACCGCCCTCATCGACCTTCCACGGGAGCCCGCGGCGGTCCAGCGCGTTGCGGAGTTCCTCCGTCGCCCGGTCCCACGTCGCTTCGTCGCCGATCCACTTGTCCGGTCGCGTCGCGAGGTAGGCCTGGAACTCGTAGCCGAAGATGTCGGCCATGTATTCGGCCAGCGCGATCACGCCCTCGACTTCCGCACCGACCTGGTCCTCTGTGCAGAAGATGTGGGAGTCGTCCTGCGTGAAGCCGCGGACCCGCAGCATGCCGTGCAGCGTACCTGATCGCTCGTAGCGGTAGACCGTCCCAAGCTCGGCGAGGCGGATCGGCAGTTCGCGGTAGGAGTGGACCGCGTTCTTGTAGATCATGATGTGGCCGGGGCAGTTCATCGGCTTGAGGTAGTAATTGACCTCGTCGATGGTGACCGGCGCGTACATGTTCTCGCTGTACGTCTGCAGGTGGCCGGACTGCTGGTAGATCTTCTCGCTTGCGATATGCGGGGTGTAGACCAGCTGGTAGCCGCGGCGTAGCTGCTCCTGCTGCTCGAACTGCTCGACCAGGTAGCGGACCATCGCACCGTTGGGGTGCCAGAGGATCAGGCCGGCGCCGATCTCCTCGGAGACCGAGAACAGGTCGAGTTCCTTGCCCAGCCGCCGGTGGTCGCGGGCCTGGGCTTCGGCCAGCTTGGCGAGGTACTCGTCCAGCTCTTCCTGCGTGGTCCAGGCCGTGCCGTAGATCCGCTGCAGCATCGGGCGCGTCTCGTCGCCCCGCCAGTAGGCACCGGCGACCGACTGGAGCTTGAACGCCCCGATCTTCCCCGTGTGCTCGACGTGGGGACCGCGGCAGAGATCGAGGAACTCGCCCTGCTTGTAGGTGCTGATCGTCTCGTCTGCCGGCAGTTCCCGGATGATTTCGACCTTGTACGGGTTGTCGCCGAACAGCTCCAGCGCCTCGTCGCGCGAGACCTCCGTCCGGACGAACTTCTCCCGGGCCTTTCGGTGCCGCTTCATCCGCGTCTCGATCTCGGAGAGGTCGTCCGGTGTCAGCGGTCGGGGGAGGTCGATGTCGTAGTAGAAGCCGTTCTCGATCGCCGGGCCGATCGCGAACTTTGCCTCGGGGAAGAGTTCGGCGACCGCCTCGGCCATCAGGTGGGCGGTGGAGTGGCGCATGCGGGCCAGCTCGAAGGCCTGCTCATCCCCCTCGGAAATGTCGACGTCCAGTTCGTTATCGATCACGCCGTCGAGTTCGAGCGTGTCCGTCATGGGGTGGTCCTTTCCTGGAGCCAGAGCGTCACGAGCGACGTCGGTCCACGGCATGGTGAGGTCCGCCGGAAAAACACAAAGACCCGCGTCCGCCTGGGACGTCGGGTCGACGTGGTTCCACCCCGGTTCCGGCTGGCGAGGGAATCACCCGACGCGCATGCCGCTCCTTGGCGCCGGTAACGGGGCGGGCCGGGCTGGCCGGGACGAGCGTTCTCGTCTGGCCCATCGCCGTCGCTCGCAGGTGGTACCCGATCCGGTGTCCCGACGCGGCTCTCAGCCGGTGGCCGCGTCTCTCTGGGGGCGTGGGTGGATCGGGGTCCTGCTCAATGCGAACTGACCCGGAGCATACGGCGCCGTCCAGCCGGGTGTCAACGCCGCTCGGGCGGGACCCGGTAGGTCCCTGTCTGACGCGCACGGCTGGCCGCGCTGGACCGCTGCTGGGCACCGGGCGGGCGCGGTCGTCCGCCACCTGCCGATCGCTCCGGCTTCCCGGCCTGTGCCGAGTCAGTCGTTGCGCTAGGCGGAACGGGTCGGTCTGTCAGCGGCGACGGTTTCACCGGTCGGGACACCGACGGCGTTTCAGATCGGGGTGAGATCTTCCGGGCGGGGTCGGAAAGGGGCCGCGTCCCAGTGGCGGTCCGTGACGATGCGGCTTGGGCGAAGGCGGGGCGCATCGTGCCACCGGATCGCCGGTAGATGGCGAACGCCGCAAGCCCGGTGAGTCCGACCAGGCCGAGAACCAGCGCGATCTGCGCGATCCGCTCCAGCGCCCCGCCGGATGATGCACTCGCCCCGACAGCCGCTTCCGGGACCGCCTGCTGCTCGACCGCCGGGTCCGTGGTCGCCACGTCGGTCGTCGTGTCAGTGGTGCCGTCGGTCGCCGCGATGTTGGTCGTCGTACCGGCTGCCGGATCGGGGGCGCCCTCCGCGAGGGCCGCCTGCCCGGTGGTGCTGGTCGTGGCTGGCTGCCCACCGATCGTGCCCGAGGCGGCGGTGGATCGGTCGATCATCGCGATGGCCGGGTTGGTGAACAGGGCAAGCGAGCCGTCCCAGGTCGAAGGGGCTTCGATGCGCGCGCTGCGCTGCTCGAAGCCGTACTCCAGCAGGACCTCGTTGTCGTCGTACCAGTCCATGTTCTCGTGGACGCCATCGAGCGTCACCGAGATCATCTGCATCCCGTCGCGCTCGGCCACCTCGACCAGGCACCAGCCAGCGTCCCAGTCGTACCCGGTCTTTCCCCCAACCAGCGAGTCGTACATCCCGAGCAGTCGATTGTTGTTGTAGATCGTGTTGCCTTCACTGGTGGTGTACTCAGCCGACGAGATCAGCGTCTCGAAGAACGGGTGCTCCATGGCATACCGAGTGAAGGCGGCGAGGTCATGGGCGGTGGTGTAGTGGCCTGGGACACCCCAGCCGTCCGGAGTGATCAGGTGGGTATCCGTCAACCCCATGTCGAGGACCCGCTGGTTGATCCACCCCATGAACCGATCGACCGACTGCTGCGGGTCGGTGTCACCCTCCTGGTACCCCAGGGAGCGAGCGATCGCGTGGGCCGCGTCGTTGCCGGACGGCAGCATCAGCCCGTAGAGCAACTCCTCCAGCGACAGTACCTCACCGGCCGTTATTCCCATGATCGAGTTGTTGGTCGGGTCCCGCAGGTCGGATTCGTCGGTTGTGATCAAGGTGTCGAGCGGCGCGATGTCCATTGCCTCGATGGCGGTGAAGATCTTGGTCAGCGAGCCGATCGCTACCCGCTTGTCGGCGTCGCGCTGCGCATACACCTCGCCCGTTTCGGCATCGACGACGATGTACCGGGACGAGTTGATACCCAGCTCCTCGACATCCTGGGCCGATGCCGGGGTGACGACCGAGAGCGCCGGGAGCAGCAGGAGGACAACCGCGACAGCCGCGAGCAGCCGGGCGCCGGGCCGGAGGGCAGGGGAGGGATTCAAGCCGTAGCTCCAGGGTCACGGTGGCGGCCAGCCAACCAGCAGGCTCGACGCCGGACCGATGAGTCATCGCACAGGTAGTGGGGGCAAGCATAGGAAGGGGCCGGCGATGCCGTCAACCAGATGTTGTCCGTGGCCGGACCGTCCGGTCGAAAAGGCGAACCGCCCGGCGCTGACAGGCACCGGGCGGCTCTCTCGGGTGGGCGATACTGGACTCGAACCAGTGACCTCTACGATGTCAACGTAGCGCTCTAACCAGCTGAGCTAATCACCCGAGTGCTGACGCCGCGTGAGTATACCGATCGACTGTCCCAGCGTCAAACCCCAGAATGGGGGGAGTGGACGGTCGATGATGTGGGCCGCTGAATCTTCCTGCCGGACCTATACTTTGTCCATGGGCAAGCGCATCACCAGGGACACGCTCCGGAGGGTCGAAGGTCACCTCCTGGGCGAGCAGGCTCCACGCCACGAGCCGGTAGCAAGGCCAGCTCCCGAGCGCCCACGCAGGAAGCAGTCATTCAATCTCTTCACACCGGACCCGGACGCCTCTCCGCTGGAGCGCGCCCTCGGTCCAGGCTGCCTGCTGTCGCTCGTGATCGTGGCGCTGATGGTCATCGGGTTCAAACGGATCGGGGCGTTGCCGCCCCCGGCGCTCGCGATCCTGGCGGTCGTCGTCTTCGCCCTCGTCCTCTTTCTCCTGCTGCGGATGCGACCGGTGCGGATCGACGGCAATGACCGGCCGACCCGCCGTCGCTGAGCGCTGGTCCGTCAGTGACCCAGCTCACGGACGCTCCGGTCCCGCCGGTGCCAGGTCAGTGAGGTCTTCCCGAACTGGCGCAGCCCCTCGACGACCTGCTGGCGGAGCGGGGCCAGGTCGGCATTCTTCACCTTCCACGTCCCGTTGACCTGGTTGATGACGAGCTGGCTGTCGCCGCCGATCTGGACGGTCGCGCTGGCCGCTTCGGGACCCAGCGTCGACTTCAGCCGGGCCAGCGCGTGGATGAGTGTCCGGTACTCCGCCTGGTTGTTGGTCACCCGGCCCTCGAACTCGACCCGCTCCCGGGCCAGCTCCACGTCACCGTAGCGGATCAGGAACGAGCCGTAGCCCTTGCCGGGGTTGCCCAGCGATCCGCCATCGAAGACGATCTCGTAAGCGGTCCCGGACGAGGAACCGGGTCGGGCGGTCATGGACGTCATGCGATGTTCACTCCTGATCTGCGGATTGGGCGGGGCGAGCGGCGATCCATGATCCTACTCTACCGGCCCTGGCCGGGCATCCGGGAATCCCGTAAGCGGATGAGTAAAAGGAGCCAGGCGTGACCGAGCAAACGGACGACACGACGCTGAAGCAGGCATTGCTGGACCAGACGGTCCTCTATGCGGGAATCGACGGAGTCGCGGGCTACGAGCAGGACGTCGTCCGGCGGCTCCGCGATGATCTGGAGCCCCACGTCGACCGGGTCTTCGTCGACCCGTTCGGCAACCTCGTCGGGACGATCGACGGGCCCGAGGGAGCGCCGTCGCTGATGGTCTCCGCGCACAGCGATGAGATCGGCGGGGTCGTCAAGGCGATCGAGCCGGACGGCCAGCTCCGGTTCGAGAAGATGGGCGGCGTGATCGAGACGCTGCTCGTCGGACGGATGGTGCGGGTGAGGGGACAGCGTGGCGTGATTGGCGCCAAGGCGGGGCATGTCACGCCGCCGGCCGAGCGGTTGACCGCGCCACCGGTCCGAGATCTCTACATCGACCTGGGCTATGACACCGCGGAGGCTGTCCGGGCCGCGGGCGTGCAGGTCGGTGACCCGATCGCCTACGAATCAGACGCGAAGCCGATGGCCAATGGCGAGCGGATCGTCGGCAAGGCGCTCGACAACCGGGTCTGCTGCGCGATGATCGTCGAGCTTGCCCGCCGGCTGAAGGGTGCCCGGCTCGACTGCACGCTGCACCTCGTCGTCGCGGTCCAGGAGGAGGTCGGCCTCCGCGGGGCGCAGATGATCACGCACCGCCTCAACCCGACGGCCGCCATCGTCGTCGACACCATGCCGTCCGGTGGCACGCCGGACGTCTCCGCGACCCGGGATCTCCCGATGGTGATCGGTGCCGGTCCCGTCATCACGCTGGTTAGCCACAGCGGTGGAGGTGGGGCGATCGGGCAGCCCGCCATGCGCGACCTGCTGCTCGCGGCCGCCGAGGGAGCAGGCATTCAGTACCAGCGCGGCATCTTCTATGGTGGCAACTCGGACGCCGCCGCGGTCCACCTCGTCCGTGATGGCATCCCGACCGGGATCGTGAACATCGCTCGGCGGTATGCGCACTCGCCGGTCGAGGTGATCGACCTCAACGATGCCGTCGGGACGTTCCAACTGCTGGAAGCGTCGATCCGGGCGTTCGGTCCGCAGACGGATCTGGGCTTCCTCTAGACCTGTGGACGCGGGGTGCTCGTTGACCCCGCGTCTACCGCCATCGACCGCATCGCGATTGCCCGCAGCCCATAGAGCGTCAGGGCCGGTTCGTACCGGTTCAGCACGGCCGACTCGGCGACGAACTGCGGAGCCCGGCCCCCCGTGACGAGAACGGGCGCGTCAGTGCCCAGTTCATTTCGGATCCGGCGAACGATTCCCTCGACCAGGTCCAGGTAACCCGCCACGCTGCCGGACTGGAGGGCGGCAGCCGTTCCGCGGCCGATGCCGGTCGTCGGCGGGAACTCCAGGGGAATCGGCTGGAGCTGGGCTGCGCGGCTGGTCAGCGCTTCCATCAGGAGGCCGGGCCCAGGGGCGATGGCGCCCCCGATGAAGTCGCCGGCCGGGTCAAGGACCTCGACGTTCGTCGCCGTCCCGATGTCCACGACGATGCAGGGCGCGCCGACGAGCTCACGGGCCGCGACGGCGTTGGCGATCCGGTCGGCACCGGTTGCCAGGGGTTGCTCGGTCGTCACGCGGATCCCGAGGTCCAGCCGGGCGGAGACGACGATCGGCGCAAGTCCAAGGTGCCGGCGGCACATATCTTCTATGCGTGGTGTCGCGGCCGGGACGACACTCCCGATGACGATTGACACGATCTGCCGGCGATCGAACTGTTCCGTGTCGAGCAGCGCGTCGAGGGTCACGAACCAGTCGTCGCCCATCCGCTCGCCTCGGGTCGCGACCCGCCACGTCCGGACCACGCTTTGTTCCATGGAGATGGCGGGGTCGAGACGGCAGAGACCGAAGACCGTGTTGCTGTTCCCGACGTCAATCGCGAGCAGGAGCGACTCCTGGGTCATCGGCGGCAGACTTCCTGACTCAGTGCGAGGGCCAACCTGCGAAGCCCCGCGCGGGGAGCTGACCGTGACGGCGACGTATCATCCCACATGGACTGGTGAGGATCCGTCGTCGGGGCGCAGTGCCCCGCGACGTGAACCCGCCGACGAGGGCAGGGAATGACAGGCGGCTCCTTGGACCGGGATGACGATACGCGCTCGTCCCGTGACACGAATGAAACCGAAAACGTCCCGTCGGGCACTGAAAAAAATCCTCCATGGGACAACCGCAGATGGGACGAGGCTGACGACCAGGACGTACATCGGATCAAGAACCACGGCCGGAAGGGCGACCCGCTGATCCGGCTTCTGGCCGGGCTTGCCGTAGTCCTGATCGCGATGGTCGCCTTCCTTGGAGGGGTGTTCGTCGAGCGCGAACTGGTCAGCCGGTCCGGTCCGATCGATGATGAGCGACTGGACGAGGTCGCCGAGATCATCCAGGCCGAGTATTACCGAGGTCCGACCGATGACGCCTCGCAGGCGGCGTTCGAGGAGCAGCTGGAGCAGGGCGCCCTGGAAGGGATCGCGGCTGGCGCTGGCGACCCGTACACCGCCTATCTTCCGCCGTCGGACGCGGCTCCGCTTTCGACCGCTCTCAGCGGCCAGTACGGCGGGATCGGAGTGGTTGTCCAGCAGCAGGACCAGCGACTCGTCGTCACCAACGTAACTCCCGGTGGTCCGGCTGAGGAGGCAGGCCTCCGGCCCGGTGATGTGCTCGTATCAGTCGACGATTTCCAGCTGGCCGGCGTGTCCGTCTCGGATGCCGGCGAGCGGATCCGCGGAGAGGTCGGAACGGTTGCGACGGTTGTGGTGGACCGGATCGCCACGGGAGAACGGCTGACCTTCGCCGCAGAGCGCGAGCGCCTCGAGACGCCGGTCGTCGACTACCGGTTTGACGCGGAAACCGGTATCGCCACGATCTCAGTCGCCCAGTTCAACGCCACGACGACCGCTCAGCTCGACCGAAGCCTCATCCTGGCGCGGGCGGACGGGGCAACGGGCCTGATCCTTGATCTCCGGGGCAACGGTGGCGGGACAGTCACCGCCGCACAGGAGATGATCGGACGGTTCGTGCCGGCTGCTCAGGGGCCCGCACTGTACGAGACGGTAGGCCGGGCCGGCGCGGCCGAGGATTACGTGTCGCTGCCGATCATCGGGACGCCCGATGGCTCGGTGTCGGACCTGCCTCTGGTAGTCGTCGTGGATGGAAACACCGCCAGCGCGGCCGAGATCGTTGCCGCGTCACTGCGGGACTATGGGCGCGCCGTCGTGCTGGGTGAGCCGACGTTCGGCAAGGGATCGGTCCAGCGCATCCACGAGTTCGACGATCGCTCCATTCTCCGGGTCACGATCGCGGAATGGCTGACGCCCGACCGCCAGCGCCTCAATGGGGTGGGCGTGGTAATCGATGTGCCGGTGACCGGGGGACCGACGCCGGAATCAGAAGACGCCCAACTGGAAGCCGCGACAGCCTGGTTGCTGTCGGGTGGGACGAGTAGCGCGACGTTCGGGTGGTAGAGACCGTTGGGCCGGATTTGTTGGCACCTGGTCGCTACCGGACCTGGCGGACCACCGCACCGCATTCGGCGCAGCGCCAGTCGCTGACCTCGGACATCGAGAGGCCAGGAATTTCCTCGATTTCGATCCGGACGAGGTCGGTCGATCGGCGTCCGGGGCAGACCGGACAGGACGGGCGGGCTCGCCGTACCCGAAGCGAGCGGGCGACGCGGTTGCCGGTGGTGATCGGAATCAAGGTCGTCGACAGCATGGTGTGACCTCCCTGGGGCGGCCCGCCAGCGCCACGGTCGGACGCAGACCCAGCCCCACACCGTTGTAGCGGACCAACTGGTCGTGGCTGTTAACCCGGTGCTTTCCCTCCCAGCGAGACCTGATGGTTAACCGGTCCCTTACGGCGTGTTAACCGGACGTTTGCCGTTCCCGGTTCGAGTCCCTCTAGCATTGCCCACGTGGCAACCGGGGACATCCCGGTCCACTGGATCCGGACCGACCGGGAGCGATCACGGCGTGATGCAGGGAGCCAACACCGACGCGTCCACGATCCGCAGGACGAGCGCTTCGCGCCCGTCTGCTCAGCCTGACGAGGTGACGATCCTCGTCGTGGAGGACGACTCGACGCTCCTGCGGACGCTGGCATGGAACCTCAATCGAGAGGGATACCGGGTACTGACCGCTTCCGACGGCGAGGCCGGCCTCGAGTTGATCCGCTCCGAGGAGGATGCCCTCGACCTCATCCTGCTCGACGTCATGCTGCCCGGCATGAGCGGGTTCCACGTCCTCCGCCAGACACGGCAGGGGTCGATGGTCCCGGTCATCATGCTGACAGCCCGTGGCGAGGAGCAGGACCGGATCGATGGACTGGAGCTGGGCGCGGACGACTACGTCATCAAGCCGTTCGCGCTGCGTGAGCTGCTGGCCCGGGTCCGCGCCAATCTGCGACGAAGGTCGATGCCGTCCGTGCGCCCGCCCGCCATCCTTCACCGGGGTCCGATCCAGATCGAACCGGAGCGTCGACGGGCCCGTGTCCATGACACGGAACTGAGACTGCGGCCCAAGGAGTTTGGATTGCTCGTCGCGCTGGCGATGGAGCCCGGACGGGTCTTCGGGCGGCAGCAGCTGCTCGACTCGGTCTGGGGCGAGGAGATCGTCATCGACGAGCGGACCGTTGACGTCCATGTGTCCTGGCTCCGGACCAAGCTGTCCGAGGCGGGGCTCACCCACGAAATGATCCAGACCGTCTACGGTGCCGGGTACCGATTCGTCGTACCCGAACCCACCAACGGTCGCTGAGCGGCTGCCAACCGGTCGCATCTCAACCTCTTGAGTGTCCCCGTGGGTTCCATCCCACGTGACGCTGCCGGGTGATGGTCACCCGGCCCAGACGTTCAGGCTTCTGAAAGGAGCTTCGATGTCGATCATGACCTCGGTCCGGCGGTCGCTGCCGGTTGCTGCGCTTGCCGCCGCCTTCGCCTTCACCCCGGTGGCGCTTGCCCAGGATGCTACCCCTGGCGTCACTCCCACCCCGTACGAGGCACCGGCGGACCTGGCCGAGCTCTCCGGCGAAATCAACGCTGACGGCTCTTCCACGGTTGGTCCGCTGACGACCGTCGCGTCGGAGAACTTCTTCGAGGTCGCGCCGAACGTCAACATCTCCGTGAACGTCTCCGGCACCGGCGGCGGGTTCGAGAGCTTCTGCAACGGCGACACCGACATCCAGAACGCCTCCCGCGGCATCGCGGACGACGAGGTCGCCCTGTGTGCCGAGAACGGCGTCGACTACTACCAGTTCACGGTCGCCTATGACGGCGTCGTGGTCGTCGTCCCGACCAGCAACACCTTCCTGACGTCCCTGACCACCGAGCAGCTCCGCCAGATCTGGATGGGCGAGATCACTAACTACAACGAGCTCGATCCCTCCTACCCGGACCTCGAGATCTCGCTGTTCGGCCCGGACGATCAGTCCGGGACGTTCGACTTCTTCAACGAGGAGATTCTCGGTGAGGACGAGGCCGGTGAAGTTATCACCCCGGCCGCGGATTACGAGCCGAGCTCCGACGACAACACCTTGGTTGAGGGCGTTGCCGGCACCGAGGGCGGGCTTGGCTACTTCGGGTTCGCCTACTACGAGGAGAACCAGGATCGCCTGAACGTGGTCTCCCTGTCCGAGGAGGGCGGCGAGCCGGTCGCCCCGAGCCTCGAGACGATCAGCGACGGCTCCTACGCTCCGCTGAGCCGCAGCCTCTACGTCTTCGTCTCGGCCGCCTCCCTGTCCGAGAACGTCGCGCTGCAGGAGTTCCTCCGCTACTACATCGCCTCCGCCGGTGAGCTGGCCCTGTCCATCGGGTCGGTCGCCGCCCCGGGCGAGGCCTACGTCGAGGACCAGGAGAAGCTGGAAGGCGCGATCTCCGGCGAGATCGCGCCCGATAGCCAGGCAGCCGCCTAGTCAGCTGCTGGTCATCCGTTCCATCGGATGACACCTGAGCGGCCACCCGGACAACCGGGTGGCCGTTCCCGTGCCCGGCGCGGACCTCCAGGCCGGCACCGAGGTCAATCCGGCCGACTTAACGCTCCGTTGGCCGGCGTTAACCAAACGCTAATGATTAGTCGCCCGGCGGGGTCGCTCAGGCTTGTATCTTCTCTTCCGTAAGTCAACTTGCTCAACCTGTATCCAACCCCCGGTCGGTCCCGAAGTCGCGGTTGCTCATCCCATTCCATCGGAGGTCAGGAGGCGCACGTGGAAGACACCCTGAAGTCCACTGCCACCGTCGAGTCGGCCGGCGTCGTCGTGGCCGAGCGGGTACGCCCGCTCGCCGTGGACGGCCGTCGGAGCCGGGCGATGTCGGAGCGGATCATCGGCATGGTGCTGATGATCTGTGGCGGTCTCTCAATCCTGACAACTGCCGGGATCGTCGCCGTCCTGATCTTCGAGACGGTCGAGTTCTTCCGGATGGTGTCCGTCTGGGAGTATCTGACGAGCACGACCTGGGATCCCGCTCGGAACGCCTCGGCTGGCGAGTGGGGTGTCCTGCCGCTGATCTCCGCCACGCTGGCCTATGCGCTGGTTGGGCTGCTGCTGTCCGTCCCGGTCGGCCTGGCGATCGCCATCTACCTGTCGGAGTACGCTCCGCCCGCGATCCGCTCGGTCGTCAAGCCCGTCCTCGAGCTGCTGGCTGGTGTGCCGACGATCGTCTACGGCTTCTTCGCCCTGACGTTCCTCACGCCGCAGATCCTGCAGCGGTTTGATTCCACGATCGGGATCTTCAACGTACTGGCCGGTGGCCTGGCCATCGGCGTCCTGACGATTCCGCTGGTGGCGTCGCTGTCCGAGGATGCGATGCGGGCCGTGCCGCGGTCGCTGCGCGAGGGCGCATTTGCTCTCGGCGCCACCCGGTTCGAGACCAGCATGCGGGTGATCCTCCCGGCGGCATTCTCCGGCGTGGTCGCCTCGATCATCCTGGCCCTGGGGCGGGCGGTCGGCGAGACTATGATCGTCGTGATCGCTGGCGGCGCCCAGACAGGTGGAGTGCCGACCAATCTGTTCGCCTCCGCCCAGTCGATGACCTCGTACATCGTCAACGTCCTCGGCGGTGAGGCGAGCCGCGGTGGCGACGCCCGCTACTACTCGCTGTTTGCCATTGGCCTGACGCTCCTGATCATCACACTCGGGCTCAACCTGATCAGCCGCGCGCTGATCCGCCGCTTCCGGGAGGTCTACGAATGAGCAGCGTTCCCATCACTCCCGACAGCGAGATCCAGGGCCTAGGCGCGCCATCCAACCTGCCCCGGCGCAAGGTCGTTGGTGCCATCGGCAAGGGGGCGTTCATCGCCGCGACGGTCTTCGCCGCGCTCATCCTGGTGACCCTGCTGGCCCGGATCCTCTTCCAGGGCATCGGGGCACTTGATATGGACCTGCTCACCAACCGGTTCACGTCCAACAACGCGATCAACAACGGGACCGCAGGGTTCCGGACCGGCATCATCAGCTCTCTCTGGCTGGTCCTCATCACCGCCGCCTTTGCCATCCCGGTCGGCGTCGGTGCGGCGATCTACCTCGAGGAGTACGCCCCCGACAACTGGTTCACCAAGGTGGTGCAGGTCAACGTCTCCAATCTCTCTGGTGTTCCGTCGGTCGTCTACGGTCTGCTCGGTCTCGGGGTATTCGTTTCCTTCTTCGGGTTCAACTTCCTGGGCCGCTCGGTGCTCGCCGGTGGCCTGACGCTCGGCCTGCTGGTCCTGCCGATCATCATCATCGCGGCGCAGGAAGCGTTGCGGGCGGTGCCATCCTCACTCCGTGAAGCTGCCTATGCCCTCGGTGCCACGCCCTGGCAGGTCACCTGGCACCACGTCCTGCCGGCCGCCATGTCGGGCATCCTGACCGGGACGATCCTCTCGGTCGCCCGCGCCATTGGAGAGACCGCTCCGGTCCTGGTTGCGGGAGCCGCGACCGCCATCACTCTCGCCCCGTCTGATCCGCTGGACGGCTACTCGCCACTCCCGCTCCAGGTCTTCGACGCGCTGGTCCGTCCTCAGGCCTCCGCCAAGGAGTTCGCGGCCGCCGGCATCATTATCATGATGGCTCTGCTCCTTACCCTGAACCTGATCGCCATCGTCCTCCGCGAGCGCGCCAACCGGAAGGTCCGCTGGTAGCGGCCCATCCCGCCTCGCCACCGATCCCCAGGAGGTTCTCCAATGGTCGCTACGTCCGATACCGGTCTCAACCAGCGCATCAACGTCCGCGAGTCTGACCAGGCCGGTCAGTCGCTTGGCGAGTCCGTCATCTCGCTCCGGGACGTCACTATTTCCTACGGCTCCTACGATGCCGTAGTCGGCGTCTCTTACGAGATTCCGAAGAACAAGATCACGGCGATGATCGGACCGTCCGGGTGCGGCAAGTCGACGGTACTTCGGTCGATCAACCGGATGAATGACCTTATCCCGGGCGCCAAGGTTCGTGGCACGATCGAGTATCACGGCGTCGACGTGAACCACGCCGGGGTCGACCCGGTCGAGGTTCGTCGTCGGATCGGGATGGTCTTCCAGAAGCCAAACCCGTTCCCGAAGAGCATCGCCGAGAACATCACCTGGGGTGCCCAGATCAACGGCTTCAAGGGCAACAAGAAGGATCTCGTCGAGCAGAGCCTCCGCAAGGCCGCGCTCTGGGACGAGGTCAAGGACAAGCTTGACCAGAGCGGACTGTCGCTCTCCGGTGGTCAGCAGCAGCGCCTCTGCATCGCCCGGACGCTGGCCGTGAACCCGGACGTGATCCTGATGGACGAGCCCTGCTCGGCTCTGGACCCGATCTCCACACTTCGGATCGAGGAGCTGATGCGGGAGCTCTCGCGCCAGTACACGATCGTGGTCGTGACCCACAACATGCAGCAGGCCGCCCGGGTCTCCGATCAGACCGTGTTCTTCTCGCTCAGCGACAAGCGGCAGGGCATCCTGGTCGAGGCGTCCCCGACGCAGCAGCTGTTCACCAAGCCGAAGGACCAGCGAACCGAGGATTACATCACCGGGCGCTTCGGGTAGTCGGTCATCGAGACCGGTTCCGCTCCAGCAAGGCCTCCGCCGGTTAGCCGGCGGAGGCCTTGCTTTGTCCGGTTGTTGGGAGCAGACGAGACCTGTCCCGGTCCTTCCTCCTGCGATCCTGAATAGGAGAACCGGAAGCCGGAAAACGGCAGCGTCCCAACCGGGTATCCGGTCGGGACGCTGTCATCACGTCAGGACAGCCCGCCAGCCAGACGGGATGACAAGGCGCTACTCGTTGGTGCGGCCGCTGATCTGCAGCCCGGACATCGAGCGGACGTAGATATTGCCGTTCGGGACCTGCTGGCCGAGGGAGTTGGTCGAGATGCCCTTGACCCACGGCTTGAAGGCGTTGAAGTCCACGCGATAGCAGACAGGAATGTAGCCGACGTCCTCCTGGATGATCCGCTCGCACTGCTTGTACAGCTCGAGGCGGGCCGTCTGGTCCAGCTCGGCCTTGGCCTCGATGGCGATCCGGTCGAACTCGTCGTTGGCCCAGGCCTGTCGCTTGTTGCTTGGGCGGGCGCCGTAGAACATGTCGTAGTAACCGTTGTCGGCATCCGGGTAGTCATACCACCAGCGGATCCAGACCAACTGCGCCGTGTTCTTGTACAGCTCCGGCGCGAACGAGGTGAAGGCCAGCTGCTGGATCTGGACGGACATGCCCAGGTTCTGCTGGAGCTGGTCGATGATGTCCGTGATCATGAGGTTGGAGTTGTACTGCTCCTCCTCACCGCGCATCAGGACCGTAATCTCCGGCCAGTTCTGGCCACCCTCGTAGGGCGTGCCGACCAGCGCGTCCATCGCTGCCTGCGGATCGAACGCCTGGATCCCGTTGATCTCCGGGTCCTCGAAGTACCCGAAGACGCCCGGTGGGATCATGCCGAACGCTGGCTGGATCAGTCCGTTGGTCACGGTCACCAGGCGATCGCGGTCGATCGCGTGGCTGAGCGCCTTGCGAACCTGGAGGTTATCGAACGGGGCGACGCCGTTGGACGGCAGTAGCATCCAGACGCCGGGGAAGGCGAAGGCGCTGATTTGGCTGGCCAGCTCAGGGTCGGACTGGAACTGCGGAAGGTCCGCTCCGGAGATCGGCGTGTAGTCCAGCCGCTGGTCGCCGGAGCCGGAGAGGTAGTTGGTGACCAGATTGGCGCCCGGGATGATCGGGTCGATCGCCGTCTCCAGCGTGATGTTCGGCGCGTTCCAGTAGTTGTCGTTGCGCGACATCACGCAGTTGACGCCCTTGTTCCAGGCGTCCAGCTTGAATGGGCCGTTGGAGACGAGCGGGACTTCCTCGGCCAGCGCCCAGCGCTCGCCATACGCTTCGACCGACGGGCGGTGGGCCGGCACGCAGGCGGTGTAGCCAACCTTCTGAATGAAGTTGGCCCGGGGTCCCTCGAGCGTAACCTCAAACGTCCAGTCGTCGATGGCGCGCAACCCGAGGTCGGCCTCGGTCGCTCCGCCGCCGGTGCTGAAGCTCTCGGCATTCTTGACGTCGAAAAGGATGAAGTTGTAGACGTTCTGCCCGGCGATACCGAGGGGCGTCGGGGAGAGAATGCGCGTGAACGACCAGACAAAGTCGTGGGCCGTCACCGGGTCGCCGTTGGACCAGCCGGTGTTGTTGGGTCTGATGTGGAAGGTCCAGACGGAGCCGTCCTCATTGGTCTCCCAGCTCTCAGCCCAGTCCGGCACCGCGTTGCCGTCCGCATCGAACGTCGCGAGGCCCGCCCAGCATTCCGGCTCGGCGTTGACGTACAGGTTGCCGTTGAAGTCGAACGACGATGGCTCGCTGGAGATCTGGAAGTTGTAGTAGATCTGCTCGGCATCGAGCGTGTAGTCGCCCTTGGGTGCCCGGCCCGTCCCGGCCATCGGCGTCGCGCCCGGCGTCGCGCCCGGGGTGCCGACCGGTGTGCCTTCCGGGGTGGCCTCGGGTGTCGCGTCCTGGGCGAAGGCCGACGAGGCAGACATGAGGCCGGCTGCCGCGGCACCCGCGCCCACGGCACTCTTGAGGAACCGGCGGCGGGTGGCGGCGGCTTCGAGGGACCGCTGCCTCAGTTTCGCGAGGATCTCTTCCCGCGTTGCCGGGCTATCCGTGACCGGGCCGATGATGGGATCAGCCATTTCGAACTCCTGGTGCGACTACCGCCGGACGAGCCGGCCTGGTGTCGGGATCGTGGCCCCGGACGTTTCCGGTCGCCGGTCTGGACTCCGCGCGTCGCGGGATCCGTCGAAGGAGGGCCGGCCGAAGAGGCACGAGGCCTGTCTGCCGGCAGCTTGACCAGGCACCCCTGGGGTGCCCGGGTTCAGCGTCTAACGTTCGCCCCGGACATCGAGCGCGTCTCGCAGCCCGTCGCCGAGAAAGGTGAAGCCGAGCATCGTCAGTCCGACGGCCAGCACCGGGAAGATCAGCATGTGGGGAGCGGTCTGGATGTACCCGGCGACCGACGCGTCGCCGACCATCTGACCCCAGGATGCCTGGGGCGGCATGATGCCGACGCCGACGTAGGACAGCGACGCTTCCGTGAAGATGGCCGTCGGGACACCGAAGGTTGCGGCGACGATCAGTGGTGTCAGGGAATTGGGCAACATGTGGCGACCGATGATTCGTCTCGGACCCGCTCCGGATATCCGGGCCGCACTGACGTACTCGGACTCCCGTAGCGACAGGAACTGGCTGCGAAGCAGTCGGGCCTCGGTCACCCAGGCGACCAGGCCGATGGCGATGAAGATGTTCTGCAGGCCCGGTCCGAAGAGGTTCAGGAAGATCATGACGAGCAGGATCTGGGGGATGGCGTAGACCACGTCGACGAAGCGCATCAGGAACGTGTCGGTCTTGCCGGCGAAGTAGCCGGCCAGGGCCCCGACCGTGACACCGATGATGATGACGATCGTCTGCGCGACGAGGCCGACCGTCAGGGAGACTCGGGCCCCCCAGACCAGGCGGCTGAAGATGTCGCGCCCGTTCTGGTCCAGTCCCATCGGCCAGGTCCAGCTGGGTCCAGTCCTGGCTAGGCGTGGGTCGACGACCTCGGACTGACCGTAGGGAGCGATCCACGGGGCGAAGATGGCGGTAAGGGTAAACAGCGACACGACGAACAGCCCGATGATGGCGAGCTTGTTCTTCGCCATCCGCCGGAATGCGTCTGACCAGAGACTCCGTTGCCTGGGTAGCCCCTTGTTGGCCAACCGGGCGAGCCCCTCGTTCTGGTTCCGGGTCACGGTCTCATCAGGTGCAAGGGCTACCGTGCCACCCGGACCGGTCTGGGTCTGCTCCATCGTCGTCCTCGCAGGTCGGAATAGGGAGAAAGCCGGGGACGGGGACTAGTAGCGGATCCGTGGGTCGACGAAGCCGTAGACGATATCGACCAGCAGGTTCATCAAGGCGAGGAAGACGCCGTAGATCAGGACCACCGCAAGGACCATCGGCTGGTCCTTGGAGATGATGCTCTCGACGAAGAAGGGTCCCATCCCGGGGATATTGAATACCTTCTCGACGAAGAACGAGCCCGTACCGACAGCGGCGAAGATCGGTCCAACAAGGGTGATGACCGGAAGCAGCGAGTTCCGCATGACGTGCCGGTAGATCGTCATCCGCTCGGACAGCCCCTTGGCGCGGGCCGTCCGGATGTAATCCGATTTCAGCACCTCGATCATGCTCGATCGCGTGTATCGCGCGATCTGGGCGAGGGGAGCGGCACCCAGCGCGACGGTCGGCAGGATCCAGTCCTGCCACGATTGCAGACCGCCGACGTTGAACCCGAGGTCCAGTCCTCTGCCGGGTAACCAGACCGCGAAGACAAGGATCAGGAGAAAGCCCATGACGAACCCGGGCAGGGAATAGAAGAGAATCGCGGTCACGACGGAGATGTAGTCGATGATGCCGTTCTGATTGACGGCGGCCAGGACGCCGAGGGTGATCCCGACGACCAGCGCGAAGGCGGTTGCCATGGCGCCGAGCTGGAGGGAGATCGGCAAAGTGCGGCCGATGATGTCGTTGACCCGCTGCGGACGGAACTGGAACGACTCACCGAAGTCGAGGGTCGCGATGTTCCGGACGTACGTGGCGAACTGCACGGGGAGCGGGTCATTGAGTCCGTAGCGGTCTTCCAGCGCCTCGATCTGCTGCTGAGTAATCGACTGGGTCCCGGCAGAGATCACCCCGGTACCGGGCGTGAACTTGAGGATAAGAAAGGTCAGCGCGATCAGGACTAGGACTGTGGGTACGAACCAGAACACCCGGTTGATGACGTATCGCGACATCGCCACAAGCCCTTCTGCTGCACACGGCTCACGTTCGGCGTCCGGGCGGAAACGAGCGCCCCTCGATGGGCGGAATCATTCGCCTGGTTCGCCGGTGACGTCGCGGATTTCCTGGTTGTCGGATGCCCGATAGGGTGACGCGAAGACTAGTCATCATGTCCAATCACTGTCAAGCACAACACCACCGCTTATCTGGTGATTCATGGGAGATTCGGCCAGATTCATGGACAGGATGAACAAAGTGGCCGATTGGGGTAGTGCTCACGTACCAGAAAGCAGCCGACGATCTGTGCAAATGTGCTTCGCTCATGTCGTTCTATCCAGCCAGGACGCACACACGGAAATAACGATGCCCCCGGATTGTGTCCGGGGGCATCGTCCTCCTCTGTCCTGGGAGGCGTAATTCTAGGCGCTGGCGGGCGAGGGCATCCGGGTCGCGAGGGCGAGCGCTGCGGCGCCGAGGAGCCCACCGTCATCACCGAGCGTTGCTTCCACGATCTTCACGTCGTCCCGGAAGGCGGCGAAGCAGTGGGAGCTGACCCGTCGCTTCGCGGGGCCCAGCAGCGGCTCACCGATCCGGGCGACGCCGCCGCCGATCACGACGCGCTCCGGGTTGAAGATGTTGATCAGCGTGCCGAGCGCGACGCCAAGCGCCTGGCCGGCACGGTCGAGGAGGAAGATCGCCATCTCGTCACCCTGGGCGGCCGCCTTGCTGAGGACCCCAGCGTGGATCGGTCCGCCCTCCGCCGCCGCGACGATGCCGGCACCATCGACTGTCGTGGCCACCAGCTGGGCATCCCGGGCGATCGCCCAGCCCGCGACGTACGTCTCCAGGCAGCCCTGACCGCCGCAGGTGCAGCGGGTGCCGTCCATCGCGACGCACATGTGGCCGAGTTCGGCGCCGAGGCCCCTGTGCCCGTCGATCAACTGGCCGTTGGCCACCACCGCACCGCCGATGCCGGTGCCCAGTCCGATGTAGACCACGTTCCGAGACCCGCGGGCGGCTCCGAAGGACGCCTCCCCGAGGCCGGCGCAGTTGGCATCATTGGCGCAGCGGGTCTTCCGACCCGTCAGCCGCTCGATCGTCGGGCCGAGCGGGACGTCGCGCCAGCCCGGGAGGTTCGGCGTGAAGTAGACCGTGCCGTCATGTGGGTTGATCGGACCGGGCGACGCGATACCAACCGGCGCGTCGGGCGGGAGAGCGGCGTCGGCCGCGACGGCCTGGATCAGTGCCGCCATCCGAGCCAGCACGGAGTCCGGGCCAAGGTGACCATCCGTCGGGGCGTGCTGGCGGTGGCTCAGTGTGCCGTCCGAGTCGACCACCGCGACACGGAGGTTGGTGCCGCCGAGATCCACCGCGAGGACGCGCTCGTCCCGCTTGCCGTCAACCATGACCGTGTTGCCTCCGGAAGCTTCGCCACGCGTCCTCAGGACGCGTGGCGGTGGGGAATGGACCTGGTGGGGTCGGGGGTCCGCTACAGGATGAAGTCGCTGAGATCTTCGTCCAGGGCGATCGGGCCAATCCTGCCCTCGACGAACGGCCGATTGATCTCCACGGTTTCCCCGGAGCGGGCCGGGGCGTCGAACGACAGTTCTTCGAGCACCTTCTCCATGATCGTGTGCAGGCGTCGGGCGCCGATATCCTCGGCCGAGGCGTTGACCTGCGTCGCCATCCGGGCCATCTCGCGAAGGCCCTCTTCGGCAAAGTCGATCGTGAGACCCTCGGTCCCGATCAGGGCAACGTACTGCTTGGTCAGCGCGTTGTCCGGCTCGGTCAGGATCCGGTAGAGATCGTCCTCGCTCAGGCTCTTGAGCTCGACCCGGATCGGGAAGCGTCCCTGAAGCTCCGGGATCAGGTCGGACGGGCGGCTGCCGTGGAAGGCACCGGCGGCGATGAACAGGACGTGGTCCGTGCGCACGGGTCCGTACCGGGTCATCACGACCGAACCCTCGACGATCGGCAGCAGGTCGCGCTGGACGCCCTCGCCGGAGACTTCGCCGCCGTACTCGTCGTTGCTGATGACCTTGTCGATCTCGTCGATGAAGACGACCGCGGCGTCCTCCACCCGGCGGATGGCCGACTCGATGACCGAGTCGAAGTCGACCAGGCGATTGGCTTCCTGCTGCGTCAGGATCCGGCGTGCCTCGCGGACCGACACCTTTCGGCGCATCGGGCGACGTGGCAGGAAGCCGTCGAGGAAGTCGGCGAAGGTGTCCTGGATGTCGTCCTGGGACATGCTGTTGAAGACGTCCAGCGGGTTGGATTCCTCGTAGCCGTCGTCCTCCATCTCGATCTCGACCGTCTCCTCCTCGATGGCCTGCTGATCGAGCAGGCGAAGGAGTCGGGTCCGCTCGCGCTTGCGCCGGCGCTCGGCCTGCGGGTCGGCGTCCTGCTCCTCGGCTGCGTCGTCGGATTTGCTGCCGTCCGCGGACGCGCCGTTCTTCGACCGGCTCGCCTTGCCCTTGCCGTCCTTCTTCTCCAGGTTCTGACTGGTCAGGATATCGGCAAGGCGCTGGACCGCGGCCTTCGTCGCCTCGTCCCGGACCTGCTCCAGTCGCTGGTCGTGGACATTGGTGATCGCGACCTCGACCAGGTCGCGGACGATCGACTCGACATCGCGGCCGACGTAGCCGACCTCGGTGAACTTCGTCGCCTCGACCTTGATGAACGGGGCGTTGATCAGCTTCGCGACCCGGCGGGCGATCTCCGTCTTGCCGACGCCGGTCGGTCCCATCATCAGGATGTTCTTGGGCTGGACCTCGTCGCGGATCCCCTCCGGCAGGAGCTGGCGCCGGTAACGGTTCCGCAGCGCGACGGCGACGGCGCGCTTGGCGTCCGTCTGGCCGATCACGTAGCGATCCAGCTCGGCAACGATCTGGACGGGAGTCAGGTTCTCCAGCGTGGTCGCCGGGCTGGCGCTTGGACCCTCACCGGAGGTCCGGAGAGCATCCTTGGTCGCGGCGGGCTGGGGGCGGGACTCGGCCACTAGCGACCCTCCTCGTCGTCGTCGGCGGTCGGATCGCCGGGGCGATCCTTGCCGGGCTTGTCGTCATCGTCCTCGTCGTCATCGCCGTCATGCGCTGGAGTCGGATCCGGACCGGGCGCCATCTGATCGATAGGCGTGGCGGCCGCGTCGGGCTGCGACTCGGTCGATCCAGATCCGTCCTCGCCCGGGAGGATCTCGAGGATGGTGAAGTTGTGATTCGTATAGATGCACATGTCGGCGGCGATGGTCATCGCCCGCTCGGTGACCTCACGGGCGGAGAGGTCGGTCGAAGTCATCAGTGCCTTGGCCGCCGCCATCGCGTAGGGCGACCCGGATCCGATCGACAGCACCTCGTCGTCCGGCTCGATGACGTCACCGGTCCCCGAGATGAGCAGCAATGATTCGGTATCAGCGACGAGAATCTCGGCCTCCAGCCGGCGGAGATAGCGGTCCGATCGCCACTCCTTGGCCAACTCGACGGAGGCGCGGCGGAGATTGCCGTCCCACTCCCGAAGCTGCGCCTCGAACTTGCCGAGCAGGGTCAGGGCATCGGCGACTGCCCCCGCGAAACCAACGAGGACGGCGCCATCGTTGAGCGTCCGGACCTTGCGGGCACCGCTCTTGAGCTGGATGTCACCCTGCGTGACCTGTCCATCACCGGCCAGGGCGACGGCGCCGTTGCGGCGCACGCCAAGAATGGTTGTCGATCGTCGCCGGGGTACGTGGTGATCCATAGCGCCTGACACTTGTCCGCTCTCCGGGCCGGCCCCGGCGGCACCGGACATCGGTCCGCCGGAAATGGCGCCATAGTGTACCGCTTCCGGCCCGCCTGGGGCGGACAGGTGCCACCAGGGTGGCTCCGGTCGTGCCCGGAGCCGATGGTAGAATGTAGCGAACGTACGCGGTTTCCAACGCCCGCGAGAGGATGGACATCGGATGGTCGCGACCAGCAATCAGGCAGCCCAGCAGCGGGTCGATGAGCTCCACGCGATTATCGACCGGCTCAACCACGCCTATTACATTCTGGATGCCCCCGAGGCTACCGACGACGAGTATGACCGGCTGATGAACGAGCTTCGGTCGCTGGAAGCCGACCACCCGGAGCTGGTCAGCCCTGAATCACCCACCCAGCGGATCGGCGCGGCGCTGGACGGCGGGTTCGCCGAGATCAAACACCCGGTCCAGTTGATGTCGCTCAGCAACGTCTACAACCGCGAGGAGCTGGAAGCGTGGGCGGCGCGGGCGTTGCGCTTCGCCTCGGCCGAATCGCTCACCTTCGTGACCGAGGCCAAGATCGATGGGACCGCGCTGGCCCTGACGTATATCGCCGGCAAGCTCCACCACGCCGCGACCCGGGGCGACGGGTCGGTGGGCGAAGACGTCACGGCCAACGTCCGGACCATCCGGACGATCCCGTCCCGGTTGCGGCAGGTGGACGGACGGGAGGTCCCCGGCACCGTCGAGATCCGCGGCGAGGTCTACATGCGCCGGCGGGATTTCGAGCGGCTCAACGAGGGGCTGGTCGTCAGCGGCGCCAAGCCATTCATGAATCCCCGGAACTCGGCTGCGGGATCGCTGCGACAGAAGGACCCGGCGCTGACAGCCAGGCGCCCACTCCGGTTCATCGCCTACCAGTTGGGGTACGTTCGCGATGGCGAGGAGCCGGCCAGTCACCACGATGCGCTCGACTGGCTACGGGATCTGGGCTTCGATGCCTCGCCCGGCTACGAGCGACACGCGGACGTCGACGGGGTCTGGTCGGCCTGCGAACACTGGCTGTCCCGCCGGCAGGAATTGCCCTACGAGGTCGACGGGGTCGTGATCAAGGTCGACGACCTTGGCCAGCAGCAGGAGATCGGGTTCGTTGCCCGTGAGCCGCGCTGGGCGACGGCCTACAAGTTCCCGGCGATGCAGACGACGACGAAGCTGCTCGGCATCACCGTCAATATCGGTCGGACCGGTTCACTGAATCCCCTGGCTCACCTGGAACCGGTGAACATCGGGGGTGTGACCGTCAGCAGGGCGACACTGCACAACGAGGACCTGGTCGCCTCACTCGATCTCCGGATCGGGGATACGGTCGTCGTGCAGCGGGCGGGGGACGTCATCCCGCAGATCGTCTCGGTGATCACCGAGCGGCGCACTGGCGACGAAACGCCCTGGAAGATGCCGGACCACTGCCCGGTGTGTGGCTTCCCGACCGTCCGCAAGGAGGGCGAGTCCGCACGCTACTGCTCCAACCCGGAATGCCCTGAGCGGCTCCGGCAGGAATTGCTGCACTTCGTCAGCCGCGGCGCGATGGACATCTCCGGGCTGGGCGACAAGCTGATCACCCGCTTCATCGATCTGGGAATGATCCATGACGCGGCTGATATCTACACGCTGGACTGGGATGCGATCGGGCAGCTGGAGCGGCTGGGCGAGAAGAGCGCCCTGAAGTTGCGCGAGGCGGTCGATGGCAGCCGGCATCGGCCGCTGGCCCGACTGATCTTCGCCCTCGGGATCGTCCACGTCGGGGAGCGGGCCGCCCGCCTCCTGGCGGAGCGCTTCGGGTCGCTGGATCGGCTCGGCCGGGCGAGCAGTGAGGAGATCGCCGCGATCGGTGGGATCGGCGCCGTGCTGGGGGACAGCATCGTCGCGTGGTTCGCCGAGGAGCGGAACCGGACGCTTGTCCGGAAGCTGACGGAGAACGGCGTCGACGTCGCCGAGACGGGCGGCGGTGAGGCAAGTTCCGACGCGCTCGCCGGCAAGAGTTTTGTCCTGACCGGCAAGCTCGAAACGATGACCCGGCCGGAAGCGGAGGAACGCCTGCGCCGCGCCGGTGCCACTGTGACTTCCTCGGTCTCGAAGAAGACGACGTACCTGGTGGCGGGCGAGGATGCCGGGTCGAAGGCAGCCCGGGCACAGGAGCTGGGCACGACGATCATCACCGAGGCCGAGCTTGTCCGGCTGCTCTCGGGAGCCGGTGAGGCGACAGAGGAGGACGTCGAGGCCCTTGAAGCCTGACGGGGTCGCCGGGCCGGCCGTCATCGCGGCGCGCCCGGCGCCAGGAACTGATCACGTGGTCAACGATCGCGCAGGGCGTCATCGGGTGTGATGATCCAGGAGATGACAGTCGGTGGAGCGGGTCAGGTTGCGCTGACCCCTCCGCTTCGGTCTGCTGATTCTCAACGCGACTTCTGAGCCGCAGGCCCGGGGCTTCGAAGCGCTAGTACGGCTGGTCGTGCGGCTCAGGCCTAGGACGAGAAGTCGCCCGCAGGATGACGTTGGGCTACATCCGGATCAGCCGGCTCAACGACTGGCTGCGCTTCCTCCTCGTCCACGGCGGGTTGCGGTGGCGGAGCGGTGAGGGCGGCTGGATCGATCCCGGTTGCGTGCCGGGCAAGGGCCAGCCAGTCGATCTGCTCCGGGACAGCATCGTCCATCGTCGCGCCGAGTGGGACCAGCCCGTCATGGCCGATGTGCTGGTGGATCCAGCGGTTGAGGATGGCGGTCTCGTCCACCGCCGAGTTGTCCAGCGGCGGCACCCCATGGAGGCGGTAGCGATCCCACGCGCGAGCAAGCCGGATCGCGGCGTCGTCCGGCGCCTCCCGCGAAGCCGTGACCTGCGCCCAGCGGCGCCCCTCAACGACCAGGATCATCTCGACCGCGTCCGGGGTCGGCGAGGGCTGGACCACCAGCAACGTGTGGTGGACCGTCGCGTCGTTCATCTGCCGCTGGACGCGGACGATCTGCTGGGCTGCACTGATGTCGTTCCGGATTCGGCCCGCGCGCTCGAAGTCGAGCTTCTCCGCTGCGACGGTCAGCCCGTGCTGTAGCCGGTCGAAGAGGACCTCCTCGTCGCCCTCCAGGAAGGAAACGACGTCGGTCACCAGCCCACGGTACTCACTGCGTTCGACCTTGCCCGTGCAGGGGCCGAGGCACTTGCCGAGGTCCAGCTGGATGCAGGGCGAGCCATACGACCGGGCGTCCTTGAACGAGCGAGGGCAGGTCCGGAGCGGCAGCACGTCGTTGAGGAACTCGACCGTTCGCCGCGCACCACTCGTGTTGCGGTAGGGGCCGAAGTAGCGGGCTCCGTCCTCGGCGTGATCGCGGACCACGGTCATCCGGGGGAACGGGTTGGCGGTGTCCAGCCGGATGTAGGGATACCGCTCGGACGACCGCAGGGCGGTGTTGTACCTTGGCCCGTAGCGGCGAATGAGCTGCGACTCCAGCAGCAACGCCTCCAGTTCCGATCCGACGACGACGGTCTCGATCCGGTGCAGGTTCTCGAGCAGGCCATCCATCTTGCGCGTGTAGCCGACCGGCTGGCTGAAGTACGAGCCGACCCGGTCGCGCAGGTTCTTGGCCTTGCCGACGTAGATGACATGGTCGTAGCGGTCGTGCATCAGGTAGACGCCCGGCAGCTTCGGGATGTCCTTGAGCATCGCCCGATCGAGCTTCGCCCGTCCCCGGCCAATGCCGTCCTTCTGGCGCTGGTTGGCCGAATTGGCAATCGCCTTGACGATGTCGATGTCCGACACGCCGGAACCGCGGGCATGGTCGATCAGTCGCAGTGCGACATTGCCGCAGAGTTCCGCGTCGACGACGGCGCGGTGCTTGTCGCGTCCGGCCAGCCCGACGGCGCGGGCGACCCTGTCCAGCGACGGCTTGCCGACGCCGGGAAGGAGGCGGGTCGCGAGGCCGACCGTGTCAATCCGCTCGTTGGCCAGTCCCTGGTGACCGGCGCGCTTGAGCTCTGAGTCGAGGAAAGCGATGTCAAAGCCGACGTTGTGTCCCGCGATGACACTGGCGCCGATGAACGCGACCAGGTCACCGGCGATCTGTTCGAAGGGCGGCTGATCCGCGAGGTCGCCATCGTGGATACCGGTCAGCTCGGTGATCGCCTTGGGCACCTTGCGACCCGGGTTGACCAGCGTGCTGAAGCGGCCCGCTTCGACGCCGTCGCGGAAGCGGACCGCGCCGATCTCGATCACCCGCTGGCTGATCGGGCGGACGCCGGTCGTCTCGACGTCTACCGCGACGAACTCCCGCAGGAGTGGTCCGCGGTCGGGCTGCGGCAACTGGTCGAGGTCGGAGACGATCCAGTACCCGTCGGCGCGCAGTGAGAGGTCGTCGCAGGATGCCAGGGAGTTGCGCAGCAGCGGGCGCCACATCTTGACGTGGCCCCGGTTGCCGAAGACATGGACGATCAGCAGATCCTCATGGACCGCTCCGCCCTTGCTCCGGACGAACGCCAGCGCGCGTTCGATCAGGCTGCTGTACTGGGTTGTTGCCGGGGGAGCGGCGACCGGGGCGGACTCGTCCGTCGCGGTCTCGTCGGTCCACTGCATGGACGGTCAGACCTCGAGAGAAGGGGCATCGTCGGAGTCGATCAGGTGTTCGGATGATGGTACTCCGTTGTCCCCCGCCTTTGCCCGTCTGTCACGATCCGCCAGCCGCCGAAGTTACCAGTTCGAATCTACTTCGATGACCTGCGGGACGACGACCGGTCGGCGGCGGCTGGCGCGACCGAGATGAGACAGGGCCAACTCCCGGATCCGGCGGACGAGGTAGCCGGGGTTGCCGGCGGCGCCGATATCCCCGTCGCCAAGCGCCGCGGCCAGGTGATCGCGCAGCCCGTCCAGCATCGGCTGGTTGGTCGCTCGCTCGGTCACGCCGCGGGCTGTGACGAGTGGGCCACCAACGACCCGGCCGGTCTCGGGGTCGATCGCCACCGAGATGAGGATCACCCCGTCGTTGGACAGGAAGCGACGATCCCGAAGCGTCAGCTCGGAAACAGCCTCGGCACCCTTGCTCTCCAGATAGATGGAGCCCGTGTCGACCTTGCCGTCGGGCGTGACCGAGTCGCGTGAGATTTCGAGGACCTCACCGATTTCGGTGAACGTGATGTTCTCCTGCGGGATGCCGAACCCCATCGCCAGGTCGGCGTAGAGCGCCATGTGACGCGCTTCGCCGTGGGACGGAATGACGTGCCGGGGACGGGTCAATTCCAGCATCCGCAACAGGTCTTCCTGCGACCCATGACCGGACACGTGGACCAGTGCGCGTTGCGGGTAGATGACATTGGCGCCGAGGCGGAACAGCCGGTCGATGATCCGGAATACCGCGGTCTCGTTCCCGGGAATAGGAGAGGCCGAGATGATGACCGTGTCGTTCTCGTGGACCCGGATGTCCCGGTGCTCGTTGCTGGCGACGCGGCTGAGCACGGCCATCGGCTCGCCCTGTGACCCGGTGATCACGTAGATCAGCCGGTGGTCAGGCAGGTTGGTCGCATCGCGGGCACTGATCACGACCCGGTCCGGGTCGTTGAGGAAACCGAGTTCCCGCGCCATCGCGACGTTGCGTTCCAATGACCGCCCGAAGACGACGACGTTGCGGCCGTGCTTGGAGGCCACGTCGACCAGTTGCTGGACCCGGGAGATCAGCGAGGCGAAGGTGGCGACGATCACCCGGCCCGGCGCGTTCAGAACGACCTGGTCGAACGTCTCGCCGACCACGCGTTCTGACCGAGTCATGCCAGGGGACTCGACGTGGACGCAGTCCGACACCAGGAGCCGAACGCCGCGGTCGCCGAATGCCTGCAGACGGGCCAGGTCTGCCTGCCGGTTGTCGACGGGAGTCGGGTCGAACTTGAAGTCCCCGGTGAAGACGATCAGGCCGGCTGGCGTATCCACGCCCAGCCCGCAGGCATCCGGGATGCTGTGGCAGACGCGGAATGGTGTGACGGCGAAGACCCCGGCCGGGATCTTCTCGTCATGGTCCGGGTCGAACTCGTGCAGGTCGGCGTTGGCCAGCAGACCGGCCTCGTCCAGCTTGACGGCGATGAGCGCCATCGTCAGTCGTGACGCGTGGATCGGCGGGTTGCCCAGATCGGCGAGCAGGTAGGGGATCGCCCCGATGTGGTCTTCGTGGCCGTGGGTGATGAACATGCCCCGGATGCGCTGCCGGTGCCGGCGCAGCCAGCTGATGTCGGGGAGCACCACTTCGATCCCCGGCTGTTCCAGCTCGGGAAAACCGAGGCCGCAGTCGATCACGATGATGTCGTCGCCGCATTCCAGCGCGGCCATGTTCTTGCCGACCTCGTGTAGCCCACCGAGGAACATCAGCCGAACGGTCCCGTTTGCGCTCACCGGCGCCTCCATATCCTTGGCGCTCTAGAAGAGGCGCATCTGCTCCTGGGGTGGGGCGTCCTTCTCGGCTTCCGTGGTCGCTTTCCGCTCATGCTCGGCGAGGATCTTCGGGATTCGGGCGAAGTCCTCTTCGATGGTCGAGCGCAAGGACGGGTTATGAAGCGCGGCCGCCGGGTGGAACATCGGCACGATCAGCCGCTTGCCCGCCTCGCGCGGTTCCCCGTGGACCTTGCTGATCCGGTCGTTGGCAAACCATCGCTGCATGGAGAACCGGCCGAGAGTGATCACGACGTCCGGGTCGATCAGCTCGATCTGGGCGTCCAGGTAGGCCGAGCAGGCAGCGATCTCGTCAGGCATCGGGTCGCGGTTTCCCGGCGGGCGGCATTTAACGACGTTGGTGATGAACACGTCCTCCCGCTTCAACCCCGCCTTGCCGATCAGTTCCGTGAGGAACTTGCCGGAGTTGCCGATGAACGGGCGGCCCTTCTGGTCCTCGTGGTAGCCCGGCGCCTCGCCGATCAACATGACGCGCGCCTGGTGGTTGCCCTCGCCGGGGACGGCGTGGGTGCGGGAGCGGCACAGTTCGCAGGCCGGACAGCCCTTGATCTGTTCCGCGATAGAATCCAGTGTTCGATCGGTGGCTGTTGCGTCGTCCATCTGCCCTCCGGTGGGTACCCCATCACGCTTCATCACAGGGGAACACAGGCGCAGCTTCGTTGCCAACGGGCCGGACGCCTGGTGACCCATGCCCCGTAGCAACTTTCGACCAGAGAGACAGGGATCTGACGTGACGGGTACACAAGCGGCCGGGAATTGGGCGCGGAGCAATTGGCTGGGCCTCCTGGTGGCCGCTGGAATCGCGGCAGCGGCGTGGCTGGCCCAGCAGGCCCTTGAGGCCGCCGGTATCCATGTGATCGAGGCGCTGGTCCTCGCCCTGCTTGCCGGGATGCTGATCCGGTTGGTCCGCGCGCCGTCGAAGGCCATGGCACCCGGGCTCGCCTGGTCCGCCAAGGGCCTGCTCGAGATCGCGATCGTGCTGCTGGGCGCGTCGCTGAGCTTCGCCGAGCTTGGCGGGGCGGGTCTCAAGCTCGTTGGCTACGCGTTGCTGACCGTCGTCCTGATCCTCGGACTGGGCGTCCTGATCGGTCGCTGGCTGGGTCTGGGCAACCGGTTGGCCGCCCTCGTCGGCGTCGGGAACGCGATCTGCGGCAACTCGGCGATCGCCGCCGTCGCGCCGGTGCTGCGTGCCAGCAAACAGGAGATCGCCTCGTCGATCGCCCTGACGGCCCTGCTGAGCGTCGGGGTCGTCCTGCTGCTCCCACTGACCGCGCCGCTGTTCTCGCTGAGTGACGCCCAGTACGGGGCTCTGGCGGGCCTGGTCGTCTACGCCGTCCCGCAGGTCGTCGCCGCGTCGTTCGCCGTTTCACCGGAGAGCGGCGAGATTGGCTCGCTCGTCAAGCTGGTCCGCGTGCTGGCGATCGGTCCCGTGGTCGTCGGCGCGGCGCTCCTCGTTGCCCGAGCTTCCCGCGATGCCACCACGGCGGCGGGTACCACGGCCATGACGTGGCGAAAGGCGGTCCCGTGGTTCGTGATCGGCTTCCTCGTCCTCGCGACGCTGCGAAGCGTCGGCATCCTGCCCGAGTCGTGGGGTGATGCCGTCCGCGAGGTCAGCCGTGTGATGACGATCATCGCGATGGCGGCGCTCGGGCTCTCGGTTGATTTGAGTAGCGTCCGGAAGAGCGGTGCTCGCGTCGTGACGCTGGTCCTGCTTCTGACGGCGATCAGCGTCACCGTCGGTCTGCTGCTCGTCACAGTGTTCGGCGTCTAGTCCGGAGGGGTAGAGGGGCGTTCTGCTACGATAGCGACATCAGACGGGTCTCGGCGGCGATTCCCGAGGTGCGCCCGCTCAACGGCCCCTGGATCGCCGTGGCGCGGCGGGAGGACACATCGGTGAGTAGCGGATACACGCCCGTCTCGCGCGAAGACGACCCGATCCACACGGTCCGGACGATCGCCCGGCTCGCCCAGATCGTCATCGAGCTCCGGAACGAGTACGTCGATCACCCTCGTCCGGCCCTGCTGTCGCAGCTGGAGCAGCGGCTGGATGACCTGGCCGAGCAGCGCGAAGTCCTTCGCCACAAGATCGCGCACGCCAATGGCGAAGAGTAGTCGCCCCACGGTTGGAACGGACGCTGGGCGAGCTGACCAGCCAGCTCACTGAGTGTCCCTGGAGCCCCACATCACCAATGGCTGAGCATGCCATCCACCCTGACGCGCTCCACGAATGCCAGGTCAGCGACGCGGCTGGCCGGAACCTCCCCGTCTTCCAGATCCTCACGGGCTGGCAGCGCTACCTCGCCGCTCTGGGCCGGTGTCTCGACGCGGCCCTTCGCGAGGCCGGCGCGACCAGCAACCAGTTAACGGTGCTCAGGGTGATCGCCCGGAATGAAGGCCTGACCCAGCAGCAGCTTTCCGAGCGACTTGGGCTCACGAAGGCCAGTACCTCGCAGATGCTGACCCGGCTGGAATCAAGTGGGCTGATCGAACGCGTGCCGGAGGCACGCGCCTATGTCCTCCGTCTCACGGAGCGGAGTGCCGACCTGCTCCGTCGGGCTATCCCGATCCATACTGATCTGATCGTTCAGCACTTCGGCGTTCTGGACGAAGACGAGCAGGAGACTCTGGCTCGACTGACGAACAAACTGGTCGAGGCAATCCCGGATTGAGTCGAACGTAGTTAATCTTGTCTACGCCCGGATTATCTCCAGAGGCCTGTGTTCACATCCTAACTAGTATGCTACCTTACTCCGAGTGTCTAATTCGCGCGACCCGTCGTCGCATCTCGGAGGAAAGTCTGATGACGACCCTGTTCCGTCTTGACGCCAGTCTCTTTCCACAGGTTTCGACCACCCGCGTGCTGGCCGACCGCGTGGAAGCGGGGCTGATCTCTTCAACGCAGTTAGACGGCTCGCGGCCTGAGGTGATCCGGCGCGACATCGCGCGCGATCCCGTCCCGGCGGCGGCATGGGCGGCAGCGCTGACCTCCGGGGCCACGCCACCGGAGCAGCGATCCGAGGACCAGCGGAACGCTGTCGAACTGTCGACGCGCCTGGCCGACGAGCTGGTAAGCGCCGATGGCTTCGTGTTGGCGATGCCGCTCTATAACTGGGGCGTGTCGCAGCACGTCAAGGGGTGGGCCGACCTGGTCATCACCAACCCGCGATTCGGTCCGCGGGAGCGCCCACTGGCCGGAAGGCCGGGCGTGCTGGTCATGGCCCGGGGTGGAAGCTACGCGCCGGGCAGCCCGCGGGCTGACTGGGACCACGCCACCGCCTGGTACGAGCGTGTCCTGCGTGACGCCTGGGGGATGGATCTGCGGACGATCTCGGTGGAACTGACGCTCGCCAACCGCAACGAGTACATGGCTCACCTGCGCGATGAGGCCGCAGCGCACCTCGAGCGCGCCGGTGTGGAAGCGGACGAGCACGGTGCGTGGCTGGCTGAGCGTCTCACGCCGGTCCTCGTCTAGAAGCCGGCGCAGCCCGGTACCGCGACAACTTGGCTTGAATGGATTCGCCGGACGCGAGGCGCTGATCAGCACCTCGCGTCCGGTCGCCTGCCCAGACCCTCGGCCGAGGCCAAGCGTCACACCGGCCCCGGTGCCAATCGATGCATGTTGAGGGATGTGGGCTGCCGTCGCGGCGCAGATTTGCAGCGGATCAGCTGCCCGCCCGAGGAACCGCCGTGGTTCCCGGCTTGGTGAGCGGCTCGCCGGCGGCGCAAAGCGGGCAATCGGCGGGCTCCCACGTCTCGATGTCTACCGTGGCGAGGGCGGCCAGGGGCACGCCGAGGTCCAGTGAGCCACCGCTGCGGTCGACGACGACGCCTATGCCGACCACCTCGACCGGGTGCGGCTCCAGCGCGGCCAGCGTTTCCCGGATTGACCCGCCACGGGTCATGATGTCGTCCACGATCAGGACCCGGCTCCCGGGCTCGAACGTGGTGCTGCGCCGGATCTCTCGCGCCGAACCACCGTCGGACGCGCGCTCGGCATAGGCAGCCGCGACGCCGAGCTGCCGGGCGGTCTCGAAGGCGAGCAGGATGCCGCCGGTTGTTGGACCCACCACGACGTCGATCCGCTCGTCCCGGTAGCGGTCGGCAAAGCCACGGCACATCTCGCTGGTGATCCCCGGCTGGCGGAGCAGGTGGAACTTCTCCATGTAGCGCGCCGAGTGGCGACCGGACGCGAGCAGGAAGTGACCGTCGAGAAGCGCGCCGCTCCGCTCGAAGAGATCCAGGACGGTCTGCTGGTCGGACATACGACGATTCTCCAGGATGAAGTCGGACGTTCAGGTGGTGGTAGTGCGCGCTTCGGCGTAATCACCGGACATCAACTTGAGGTCGTCCGGGTCAATTCGCTGGCGTCGCGGTGGCAGCCCATCGGGGAGAGCCGCGCCGACGATCTCGCCGAGTGAAGAGCATCCCTGGGCATCGAGCCACGCGTCCAACTCGTCGGCGATCGCCACCATGCGGCCGGGCTGGGCGAAGAAGCCAGTTCCGACCTGGATCGCGGAAGCACCTGCCATGAAGAACTCGAGGCCATCGTCCAGCGACATGATCCCGCCCAGCCCGACGACGGGGATACCAACGACCCGGGCGACCTGCCAGGTCATCCGGACCGCCACCGGGCGGATCGCCGGCCCGGAGAGACCGCCGGTTCCATTGGCGAGGACGGGCTTGCGGCGGCGCGTGTCGATCTTCATCCCGACCAGCGTATTGATCAGGCTGACTGCGTCGGCCCCGCCTTCCTCGACCGCCAGCGCGATCTGGGCGACGTCCAGCGCGCCGGGGCTGAGCTTGACGATGATCGGCAGGGTCGTTGCGGCCCGGACCGCCGCGGTCACCTCACGGCTCATGTCGGCGTCCCAGCCGAAGCAGAACCCCCCGGCGTTGATGTTCGGGCAGGAGATGTTGACTTCCAGCCCGGCGACGCCCGGAACGTCGTCCAGCAGCCGGGCCATTTCAGCGAACTCGGCGACCGTCTCCCCCGAGATGTTCACTATCGCCGGGGTCGGCCAGCGTTCCCAGATCGGCGGGTAGCTGCGAATGAACTTCCGGATCCCGGGATTCTGGAGGCCGATCGCGTTGAGCATCCCGCCGGTCGTCTCGGTAATCCGGGGCATCGGGTTTCCCGAGCGGGGCTCCGGGGTGATGCCTTTGGAGACGAACGCGCCGAGGCGGTGGATGTCGATCGTGCCCTGGTATTCCTGCCCGTAGCCGAAGCAGCCAGAGGCCGCGATAACCGGATTGGACAGGACCAGCTCCCGCGGGTTGCCGGGGGCGAGGTCGACGCTGAGATCAGCCATGAGCGGTGTTCCCTCCGGGTGGGACGTGCGTCACCAACGGATCTCCTCGACCGGGAAGACCGGGCCGGTCACACAGCTCGTCTGCATCCCGTGGCGGGTCTCCAGCACGCAGCCAAGGCAGGCACCGACGCCACAGGCCATCGTCCGCTCGACGGAGACGTGGACCGTCGGACGTCGCCCGACCCGGTCCCGCTTGATCACGTTGGAGAGCGAGCGAAGCATCGGGTCAGGCCCGCAGGCGAAGACCTGGTCGGCCCACTGGAGGTAGTCCGGTACCAGGTCAGTCACGAAGCCCCGGTGGCCGCGGGACCCGTCGTCAGTCGCGACGACGTACTCGACCTCGGACGGCAGCCGCTGGGCGGCAAGCAGGGTGTCGGCGGTCGCGGCGCCCATCAGGAACGTGACCGATTTGCCGATCCGCAGCGCCTCCTGGGTCAGGTGGGCCAGCGGCGCGACGCCGACACCGCCCGCGACCATCAGCAGGCGCTCCGACCGCTCCGCGACCTCGAAGTGATTTCCGAGCGGACCCATGATGTCGATCCGCTCGCCGGGCTGGCGGGTCGCCAGCCACTGTGACCCGCGTCCAAAGGGGCGGATCAGCAGCGTCATCGTCCCGGCGACGGGATCCGGGTTGACGGCGAACGCGGAGTAGGGCCGGCGGAGCAGCGGATCGAACGAGGCGCTGTCACGGCAGAGCACATTGACGAACTCACCGGGACGGAGCCGGGGCGCCACACCCGCCGGCAGGGCGAGTGTCAGCAGCGTGCAGTCGCCCATCTCCGGCTCCGACGCGGTCACCTCGGCGATGAACTCGCGCCCGGTCCCCGCGGGAAGATTGGCTGTATCCGGTGCCGTGGCTGTCATGGATAGGCTCCCGCTGGGGACGACTGGCTGCTCGGTCTCGCTCCGGACGGCCCTCCACCGCAGGGGCAGCGGAGAGCTATCCGGAGAATCGACGAAGCCTAGTACCCGATATTCGCGCTCCGGTAGGACGCCGCGGGCTGGACCGAGTAGGTCGCGTTGTTCCGCCGCATTGCCCGGACCATCGCCCGCGCCGTGTCCAGCGAGGTGATGCAGGGGATGCCGCGCTCGACGGCGGCCCGGCGGATCTGGAGCCCGTCGAGGACTTCCTTGTCGGCACGGCCTGGCGTGTTGATTACCCCGGCAACGGTTCGCTGGAGGATGAGGTCCAGCACATCCGGCTTGCCCCGGCCGATCCGCTTGGTCGCCATCTGGACCGGCAACCCGTTGCGCTCCAGGAACGCCGCCGTGCCTTCCGTCGCGTAGAGGCGGTGACCCAGGCGGACCAGCGCGTCGATCATCGGGATGGCGTCGGCCTTGTCCTCGTCGGCCAGCGAGAGCAGGATGCCGGATTCCTTTGGCAGCGCCAGACCAGCCGCCAGCAGCGCCTTGTAGAACGCCGGCTCGAACGTCCGGTCGACGCCCATGACCTCGCCAGTGCTCTTCATCTCCGGACCGAGGTGGACCTCGACGCCGCGCAGCTTGGCCATCGAGAAGACCGGCGCCTTGACGGCAACCAGCGGCTGCCGAGGCCAGAGTCCGCCCTTGAACCCCTGCTCCGCCAGCGACTGCCCGAGCAGGATGTTCGTCGCCAGCTTCACCATAGGGACGCCGGTCGCCTTGCTCATGAACGGGACGGTCCGCGACGAGCGCGGGTTGACCTCGAGGACGAACACCCGCCCGTTCTGGATGACGAACTGGATGTTGATGATGCCCCGCGAGTTCAGCCCGAGCGCGATCCGCGTGGTGTAGTCGACGATCGTCGCAATCTCGGCGGGGTAGACGTTCTGCGCCGGGTAGACCGCGAACGAGTCGCCCGAGTGAACGCCAGCCCGCTCGATGTGCTCCATGATCCCGGGGATCAGGACCTCGGTGCCATCGGAGATTGCGTCGACCTCGATCTCGCGTCCCAGCAGGTACTTGTCGACCAGGATGGGGTGCTCGACGCTCAGATCGGCGTGGTTGCGCACGTAGCGCTGAAGCTGGTCAGCGCCGTAGACCACCTCCATGGCACGTCCACCGAGAACGTAGCTCGGCCGGACGAGGACCGGATAGCCGATCCGCTCGGCGACATCCTTTGCCCCGTCAAGGCTGGTCACCGTGGCGCCCAGCGGCTGCGGGATGTCGAGGCCGCGGAGGAACTCGCCGAACCGGTCGCGGTCCTCGGCAAGGTCGATCGAGTCCAGCGACGACCCGAGAATCGGCGCGCCGGCGTCGCTCAGCGGCTCGGCGAGGTTGATCGCCGTCTGTCCACCAAACTGGACGATCATCGACGGCATGCCATCTTCGCCGGTCGGCGCGACGCGCTCATGCCGGGCGATCTCGAGCACGCTCTCGGCGTCGAGCGGCTCGAAGTAGAGCCGGTCGGAGGCGTCGAAGTCGGTCGAGACCGTCTCCGGGTTGGAGTTGACCATGATCGACGCGACGCCAGCCTCGCGCAGCGTCCGGGCGGCCTGGACCGAGCAGTAGTCGAACTCGATGCCCTGGCCGATCCGGATCGGGCCGGAACCGACGACGATCGCCCGCTCGCCCTCGATCGCCGGGGCCTCGTCCTCCTGCTCGTAGGTCGAGTAGTAGTACGGAGTCCGGGCGGCGAACTCGGCGGCGCAGGTGTCGACCATCTTGTAGACGGGCACCATCTCGACGGCGTGCCGCTGCGCGCGGATTGCCAGTTCATCCTCGCCGGACAGCCGGCTGATCTGCCGGTCGCTGAAGCCGGATCGCTTGGCCCGCCAGAGGAGGTCGGGGTTGTCGGCGACACCACCGGCCAACTCGCGCTCCTGCGCGACCAGCCCGGCAAACTTGTCGAGGAACCAGTGATCGATCGCGCTCAGCTCGTGGATGCGCTCCGGCGTCCAGTCGCGCCGCAGGGCTGCCATCACGGCCCAGATGCGGAGATCGTTGGGCCGCTGGATCAGGTCGGTCAGGATCGCTTCGCTGTCAGGACCGGACCAGTCGGCCGGCTCCCAGCCGAGGTCCTTGCCGGTCGTCTCCAGCGAGCGGACTGCCTTCTGCATCGACCCTTCGAACGACCGGTCGATGGCCATGACCTCGCCGGTGGCTTTCATCTGCGTGGAGATGGTGCGGTCGGCGCGGGTGAACTTGTCGAACGGCCAGCGCGGGATCTTGGAGACGACGTAGTCGAGCGCCGGCTCGAACGCGGCGGTCGTCTCGCCGGTGACGGCGTTGCGCAACTCGTCCAGACGGCGGCCGATCGCGATCTTGGCGGAGACCCGGGCGATCGGGTAGCCGGTCGCCTTGGACGCCAGGGCCGACGACCGCGAGACGCGCGGGTTGACCTCGATCACCGAGTAGGCGGACGACTCCGGGTCCAGCGCGTACTGGACGTTGCAGCCACCCTCGATCCCGAGCGCCCGGATGATCTTCAGGGCCGACGACCGGAGCATCTGGTACTCCCCGTCGGTCAGCGTCTGGGACGGGGCGACGACGATGGAGTCGCCGGTGTGGACCCCCATCGGGTCCAGGTTCTCCATGTTGCAGATCGTGATGCAGGTGTCGGCGCCGTCCCGCATCACCTCGTACTCGATCTCCTTCCAGCCGAGCAGCGAGCGCTCCAGCAGGATCTGGCCGATCGGCGAGGCGGTGATGCCGGAGGTGACGATCCGGTCCAGCTCCTCCGGGGTATGGGCGACGCCGCCGCCCGTGCCGCCGAGGGTGAATGCCGGCCGGATGACGAGCGGCAGGGGAACTTCCTTCGCGAACTCCCGCGCCTGCTCGACGCTGGTCACGATCGCGCTGGGGACGGACGGCTCACCGATCTGCTCCAGCAACTCCTTGAACAGCGCCCGGTCCTCGGCCCGCTCGATCGCCTCCAGGGGCGTGCCAAGCAGGCGGACGCCGTACTCTTCGAGGATGCCCAGCTTCGCGACCTGGACGGCGAGGTTCAGGCCCGTCTGTCCTCCCAGGGTCGGGAGAAGGCCGTCCGGCCGCTCACGCTGGATAATCCGGCGCACGACCTCTGGGACCAGCGGCTCGATGTAGACGGCGTCAGCGATGTCCTCGTCGGTCATGATCGTGGCCGGGTTGGAATTGACCAGAATGACCCGGACCCCTTCCTCCCGCAGTGAGCGGCAGGCTTGGGTTCCGGCGTAGTCGAACTCGGCGGCCTGCCCGATCACGATCGGACCGGAACCGATGACGAGGACGCTCCTGACGGGTGGGGCGTCGGACCGCGTTGCGGGGGCAGCGAAGATATCGGTCTGCGGCAGGCTCATGCCTCTCCCTCCGTGGACCTGGCCGCGATGCGATCACGGACGGTGCCGAGGAACTGGTCGAACAGGGCGCCGTTGTCGAGTGGGCCCGGCGCGGCTTCGGGGTGGAACTGGACGGACAGGACCGGGCGCGTCTCGTGGCTCAGGCCTTCGACGGAACCGTCGTTGAGATTGACCAGCGCGACCGTCCAGCCGTCCCCTCGCGGCACCGTGTCGCTCTCGACGCGGAAGCCGTGGTTCTGGGCCGTGATCGAGACGCGGCCGGTCAGCTCGTTGCGGACCGGGTGATTACCACCGCGGTGACCGAACTTCAGCTTGGTGGTCTCGGCACCGATCGCGCGGGCCAGCAACTGATGGCCCAGGCAGATGCCGAAGTACGGGGTCTCGGTCTCGATCACGGCTCGGACGACATCCAGGCCGTGGTCGAGGTTGGCCGGGTCTCCGGGACCGGGCGAGACGATCACGCCGTCCGGGCCGAGTGCCTCGACGTCGGCCCAGCTCGAGCCGTAGGGGATGACCGTCACGCGGGCGCCGCGCTCAAGCAGGGCGCGAACGATGTTGCGCTTGACGCCGAGGTCCAGTACGACGATGTGCGGCCCGTCGTTGGGCCCGTAGCGCTCGATCGATGCGGCCTTGACCTGATCGACGACCGACTCCTCGCCCGGGAGCGGGGCCGTCCTTGCCCGCTCGACGAGTTCGTCATCGGATGAGGCCGCCCGGTCGTGAGCGATGATCGCCCGCATGTCGCCGGCGGTCCGGAGGTGACGGGTTAGCGCGCGAGTATCGATTCCGGCGATGCCCGGAATGTTCCACTTCTTCAGGTAGGCGTCGATGGTGCCGTGCGACTGGTAGTGGCTGGGATGGGACGCGGCCTCACGGACGATCAACCCGTTGATCCAGGGCTGGCGCGACTGGTCGTCGTGGGTGTTGACGCCGTAGTTGCCGATCAGGGGGTAGGTCATGCAGACCAGCTGCCCGCGGAACGAGGGGTCCGTGCAGACCTCCTGGTACCCGGTCATGGTCGTGGTGAAGACGGCCTCGCCGCCGGCGTCGACCGCGGCGCCGAACGGCGTGCCTCCGAAGATCGTCCCGTCGGCCAGTACCAGGGCCGCGGCTGTGCGTGGCTGATAGGTCATCGTGGTCGCAACTCCCGCCAGTGATCCGTCGTGTCGTAGGTCGTCAGGATGGAATGGGTCAGGGTCAGGTCAGCCGGTACCGCTCGGTTCCGTCGACCAGGGTCAGGACGGCGCGCCCCCGGACGGTCATCCCGTTCAACGGGGTGTTCGGACTCTTCGTCCGCAGCGTCTCCGGTCCGACGGTCCAGCTCGCATCGGGGTCGATGATCGTGAGGTCGGCCGGGGAGCCGGTCGCCAGGGAGCCACCGGGCAGGCCGAACAGACGAGCCGGCTCCGTGCTCAGCCGGCGGATGACGTCACCGAGGGTCAGGTGACCGGCGCGGACGAGGCCAAGCAGCGTTGGCAGGGCGAGCTCCAGCCCGCTCATCCCCATTGGCGCCTCTGCGAAGGGGCGGGCCTTCTCCTCCATCGCGTGCGGGGCATGATCTGTCGCAATGATATCGAAGGTGCCACGCTGGAGGTGGGCGAGCAGTTCCGCCGTGTCGGCCGCCGTCCGGAGCGGCGGATTGACCTTGGCCAGCGGGTCGGGGACGGGAACGTCGCGCCGGCCAGCCGGGTAGTCCGTGTGGAGCAGCGTGCCGTCTCCCGCTACCCAGCGGTCGGTCATCGTCAGGTGGTGCGGCATGACTTCGGCCGTCACCCGGACGCCCCGTCGCCGGGCGTCAAGGACCAACTCGGCTCCACGCCCGGTGGAGACGTGGAGGACATGAAGCCAGCCGCGGGTGAGTCCGGCCAGCATGAGGTCGCGGGCGATAATGATCTCCTCGGCCTCGGCCGGGATGCCCGGCAGGCCAAGGCTGATCGAAACCTCGCCCTCGTTCATCGCGCCATGGGCGATCGCCTTGTCCTCGCAGTGGACCATCACCGATTTGCCGGTCCGGTGGGTCGCCTCCAGCGCGGACCGCATCACCGCAGAGGAGGACGCCGAGTCGCCGTCGTCGGAGAACGCGAATGCTCCGGCAGCGGCCAGCTCGTCGAAGTCGACGGCCTGTTCGCCCTGTCGCCCCCTGCTGATCGTCGCGATCGGGTAGACGCGGACGCTACCCTCCCGCTCCGCCGCATTCAGGATGTCGCGGACGATGTCGACGGAGTCCACGGCCGGGACGGTGTTGGGCATCCCTGCGATCGCGGTGAATCCGCCAGCCGCGGCCGCAGCCGTCGCTGTCGCGATCGTCTCCTTGTGGTCCTGGCCCGGGTAGCGCAGGTGAACGTGAACGTCGATCAGTCCGGGACTGACAATTAGGCCGGAGGCGTCGAACTCCTGCTCGTTGTTCAGGCTCAGCGGCTGACCGGGCTCACCGATCTCGGAGACGTAGCCATTGGTGACGCGGAGATCCGCGACCATGTCCCGTCCCGATCCCGGATCGATGATTCGCCCATTCCGGATCAGCCAGGAGGCTTCAGCCACGTCTCAACTCCCCTCGAGTCTTGCCGGTCTGATCACGGCCGGAGGACATTGCGCGCAAAAAAATCGCCCGTCGGTCAATGGATGACCGATAGGCGATGCCCGCCACCGCGCTCAATTGTCCGTGGGAACCGGCGCTTGCCGTGCCCCCGAGACCGTGCCAACCACCGGAAATCACCTCGTCGAAAACCTGAGGGATTGTACCCGACTCGCCCAGTTCCTTCAACGGGGCTTTGCCCGGGCGCGGGAGGTGCGTCTGATCGCGACAATGACGCGGGATTGAGGGAGGGGCTGATGTGACGGCGACGAGGATGAAGCGGGCCGAGCCGCCGCAGGTGGATCGCGAACGCGCGGCCCTGGTGTTCCAGCGCCTCCGCGACGTCTACGGCCCACACGAGTGGCACTCCCACGGGCCGCCACTCGACGAGTTGATCGGGACGGTCCTGTCCCAGAACACGTCTGACGTGAACACGGCGCGGTCGTTCCGGTCGCTGCGCGATCGGTTCCCGGACTGGGAACTGGTCCGACTGGCACCGGCGGAGGACGTCGCTGATGCGATCCGGTCCGGCGGCCTGGCGCAGATCAAGGCGCCCCGGATCAAGGGCATCCTCGACGATATCGCCGAGCGTAACGGTGAGCTGTCACTCGATCATCTTCGCGACGTCGATGTCCCGGCGGCGACTGCCGAGCTGACCGCGCTGCATGGCGTGGGACCCAAGACGGCGGCCTGCGTGCTGCTGTTCAGCCTCGGGAGGCCGGCGATGCCGGTCGACACCCACGTCCATCGGGTCAGCAATCGGATTGGACTCGTCCCGCCGCGGACGTCGGCCGAGCGCACCCAGCCGATCCTCGAGAGTCTCCTCGGCAAGGACCGGGATGTGGTGCTCACCGCGCACATCAACCTGATCCACCACGGCCGCCAGATCTGCCGGGCCCAGCGGCCTCGCTGTGGACGGTGCCCGGTTGCTCCCATGTGCGATTACTACCGGACCGGGATCGGTGTCCCGCCCGACGACGGTGAGGATGATGACGTATGACCGAAACGCGGGATGACGGGCAGCTCGGCGTCTGGATCGGGCACTGGACGGACACGTCGGCGCGGACGGGTTGCACGGTCGTCCTGTTCCCCGAGTCGCTGCCCACGGTGGTCGATCAGCGTGGCGGCGCACCCGGCACGCGTGAGACGGACGTATTGCGCGATGGAAATCTCGTCCGGCGAGCCGACGCTATCCTGCTGACCGGCGGTAGCGCCTTTGGTCTCGCGGCGGCAGATGGGGTCGCGATGGTGCTTCGCGAACAGGGTCGCGGCTTCCCGACCGCCGCCGGTCCCGTGCCGATCGTGCCCGGCGCGGTGGTCTTCGACCTGGCGAACGGCGAAGCTGCCTGGCCAGGCCCTGATGAGGGGCGGGCGGCGCTGGCCGCGGCCGTCCCACTGGACGATACGTCACGCGGCAGGGTGGGGGCAGGGACGGGGGCGACGACGGGCAAGGTTGCCGGGAAGCCCATGCTGGGTGGTTTCGGGGTGGCGACCATCCGGTCGGCGGCCGGAGCGGTCACCGCGATGATGGTCGTCAACAGTTTTGGGGTCGTCGACGGCCCGGACCCGCGACCCGCCGCGCTGGGGATCGACGGTGCCTCTTTGGTGGGTACACCTGGCGAGAACACGACCATCGGGGCACTCCTGATCGACGCGGCGGTCGATGCGACCACCCTGCATCGATGCGCCATTGCCGCCCACGACGCGCTTGCCCGGGTGATCGTGCCCGCGCACACGATCTTCGACGGGGACACGATCTTCGTCAGCGGCACCCGCTTGGCCACACCCGGTCCGGCCGAGATCTTCGGCATCGCGATGGCGACCGAACTGGCTGTCGAGGCGGCGATCCGCGATGCGGTCATCTGCCGGGCGCCGTCGTGATGCCAAGCAACGCCTGTCTGTACGCCTCGCTTCCTCCGGAGTTCGGAGCTGAGCCGGTGCTAGACTCGGCATGACCTGAACGTCCCACCCGGGCAGCCGATGCTGGTCGCCCGAAACCCGCTCCCGCCGAATGCGGGTCCACCGACCCGCTGGACAGGTCCACTGATGTCGCACTGGCCGACCGTCCCCACCATGGTCCTTTGCACCCGATCCGCGCGGATCCTCCCGGTTCGCGCGCACGCCGAAGCCGCCGAACAGGCCGGACTGCCGGGGGTCGACCTCGACCTCGGCTCCCGCGCCTTCCCGGTGTTCAATCACCCGGGCACGCCACCGGCGAATCACCTGGAACGAGGGCGGATCGACTCGCTCTGGTTGCCAACGTTCCAGCCGTCCGGCTTCGGCAGTCGCCATCTCGACAAGCTCCTGGAGCGGTGGAACGGAGAAGCCGGACGCCTGGGTGTCCGCTCGATCGTCGTCGATCGTGACGTCGCACTGCGTCCCGTTGGGAGCAAGGACAAGCGGCCGGTTCTGCTTCGTCTTCGGGAGGGGGTCCCGGCCGGTGTGCGGATCGTCGTCGTCCTTCGACCCCGATCGCTCGAAGGCACCCGTCTGCACCTCAACTCGCTCGTGACGCTGCGCCGGACGGCGGAGGAATGGGATTTCGATCTCGGGGTCGATCTGCTCGGTCCGGTCGATCAGCGATGGGAGGCGGAGGCGGCGATTCAGCGCCTGCTGACCCGGCTGGCGCTGGTCAGGATCCCGTCGATCGCCCATGACCGGCAGCCGGCGCCCCGCAACCGGATTACCAGCCGGGTGGTCGCCTACCTGCTCGACCAGGGATATCAGGGGACGCTGAGCCTCACTGCCCGCCTACGCCCGACCGATCTCATGCGGCCTTCCGCACTCGGCATCCGGGCCGAGGCGGAGACCCGGGCGATCGTGTCCCGACATCAACGACTCTACGGGGGTGCCAGCCAGGTGCCGCCGATCCTGCCGCCCCGGCAGGCCCGGGCGCGCGGGCGAAGCTAGGCCGGACGCGCGGTTATCGCCAGTGCCTCAGCGGACGCGCTGAAGATGCGGGGCCCGCTCGTGGCCACGGATATCATGCCGGCGTGGCGCCGGCCGCTCGATCATCCGGTTGAGTTCCCGCAGCGTCGCGCGAAGGGACATCACCCGCTCATCCAGCCGGTAGGGCGCGGCCTGTTCGGCGGCAAGTTGCCGCTGCAACGCCTCCCGGAGAACCTCGGCGTCCTGCAGGTCGAGGTTCAGGCAAAGCGTTCGCATCGGGCTCCCCTGGGATGAGCGAGGGCGGACAGGTGGGAGAACCATGTTATCCGCAAGCATGGAGGTTTCCCAGACGACATAACCGACAACAGCCATACGGTCGGCTGGTTCCAATCGCCGTCCGGCGCATCAGGAAGCCCCATCTTCGGAGATCAGTTGAAGAACGAGGTCCTTGCGGAATACCGGGGAACACGACCCGCACCCCCAGGTGCCCCGGACCCGCCGCCTGACGGTCTTCCCGCACCGCGGGCAGCCGTAGAGGTACCGTGCGGGTCGGCGCTCAACGGGAATGAGGCAGGACCGGATCTCTTCCAGCGATGCGCCCGTCAGCGCCGCCACGCGATGGGCCACCCGGTCATGGCCATGCTTGGCGTGACGGCGTCGATCCCCATCGAGGTGATCCCGCATGTGGACCAGTTCCTCGCAGACGACGATCTCTAGTGCGCGTGGCGCCGTGAGGTCGATCCGGTCGAGGTTGATCAGCACGGCGTGAATGCCCAGCCGCGACAGGTACACGTAGGCGCCGCCGTAGGCGGACGGAACCCGGCGACCGAGGCGGGCCGAGAAGGCCGCCCGGTCGTCGGTCGCCCACAGCTGATACCTCGGCAGGTCGAGCACCGCGACGTAGTGATCGAGGAGTACACGGACCCGGTCGTCCGCGACGTCGGGCCAGCTCACTCGCCAGCTGAAGCCGACGCCGCTTCGCGAGCCCGGAGCAGGTCGATGGTCTCGATGGCATGGCGAAAGTGGGGGATGACGATGCTACCGCCGACGACCAGGGCGACGTTCAGGGCGTCATGGAGCTCCTCGTCCGAGTAGCCGGCATCGACGCACTGGCCAAGGTGATAGTCGATGCAGTCGTTGCAGCGCAGCACCGCCGAGGCGACAAGCCCGAGCAATTCCTTGGTGTTCGAGGGTAGAGCGCCGTCGCGGTAGGCGGCGCTATCGAGCGAGAAGAACCGGTTGACTCCGCGGTGCTCGATTTCACCGATGCGGGCGTTCATTCGCGTACGGTACTGCTCGAAGGCGTCCAGGCGGGACATGCCATCGGCCGGAGCGTGGTCGGTGCCGGAAGCCATCGGGTTCGTCTCCATGGGTCCTTGTCGGGTGGAAGGGACGGCATGATAGCCGCATCGGCGCCCAGGACCCATCCTGGCCGGGCTACCCATGTTGCTAGACTGGCCACCGAAGCAGACAACATTGAGGCGCGACGCCAGGGAGCAGGCATGACCCAGCCGTTGGAAGCAACGCGGCCACCCGTACCGGACCCGGCGCAGCGGTTCGGTCATGCAATGGGGACCGAGCGCAGGATCGTCCGCTGGCCGGCGCTGGTCGACTACTACCGGGCCATCGCCGCGGCGAGCGACCGGGTGCGGTTCGAGATCTACGGCGACGACATGTTCGGCCAGCCGATGGTGTTGCTGACAATCTCGTCGCCTGCCAATCTCGCCCGGGCGGCCGAATGGCAGGCCACGCAGCAGCGCCTCGCCGATCAGCGCGGGCTCGACGAGGCGGAGCGCCAGCGGCTGATGGAGGAGGGGCGCGCGGTCGTCCTCGTGACCTGCTCAATCCACGGCACCGAGATCGGCGGCACGCAGATGACGCCGGATCTCGTCTATCGCCTCGCCTTCAGCGACGATGCCGAGGTTCACCGGGTCCTCGACGAGGTGATCCTCCTGCTGGTGCCGTCGCTCAACCCCGGCGGACTCGAACTCGTCGCCGACTGGTACGAGCGTGTCCTGGATACCCCATTCGAGGGGTCGAACCCGCCCGAGCTCTATCACCCGTACGCGGGCCACGACAACAACCGCGACTGGTTCATGCAGACGCTGGAGGAGAACCGGCTGACGATCCAGCACGTCCAGAACCCGTGGCGACCGCACATCGTGTTCGATCTGCACCAGATGGGCTCGTTCGGTCCACGCTACGTCGTCCCGCCATTCATCGATCCCTACGACCAGAACGTCGACCCGATCCTCCAGGCCGCGGTCAACGACCTCGGGACGAGCATGGCCCGCGAGCTTACGGCTGCCGGGAAGCAGGGAGTGGCGACGGGGATCATCTTCGACGCCTTCTCGCCATCCCGCGCCTACCAGCACTACCACGGTGGTGTCCGCATCCTGTCCGAAGCGGCAAGTGTCCGGATTGCGACCTCGATCGACATCACCCCCGGTCAGCTGGCCGAAGCTCGCGGGTTCGACCCCCGGGTCGCGCTCAACAATCACCCGGCGCCATGGCCCGGCGGCCGATGGACCATGGCCGAGATAGTCGACCACAACCGCATCGCCGTCTGGGCGGTACTCGGGCACGCGGCGCGATTCCGGGACCGGTGGGTCGCCCACCAGGCCGAAATCCAGGCACGCAGTCTGGTTCGAGACGAGCCATCAGCCTTCGTGATCCCCGGCCCCGCCGAGCAGGGCGACCCGGGGACCCTTGCCGACCTCGTCGAGGTGCTGTCGCTGGGCGACGTGGAGGTCCGGCAGGCGGGAGCGGCGTTCGAGGCGGACGGCGTCGAGTTCCCGGCCGGCACGTTCGTCGTTCCCATGGCACAACCATTCGGCGGCTACGGCAAGACGCTGCTCGAGTCGCAGCGGTACCCGGACCTCCGGCTGTACCCGGGCGGTCCGCCCCGGCCACCCTATGACAACACGGCGCATACGCTCCCGCTTCAACTCGGCGTCGAGGCGATTCCGGTCCGAACCGGCCCGAACTGGGAGTCGATGTCGATCGTCGATGACATCCGGCCGGCCGGCGGGCTGCGCCGTGGCGAGGGTGATGCCTTTCTCGTCTCGCCGAGGACCAACGCCGGCGTGGCATTGGTCAACGGCGCGCTGGCGGCGGGAGCAGGCGCCGCTCGGCAAGCGGATGATGGCGGTGGCGACTCAGTCACCGGGTCGTGGCTCCTGACCGGGATTGACCCGGAGACACTCGACGCCCTGGCAAAGCATCACCACGCCGAGGTCAGATGTACCAGCAGTGACATGGCCTCGAATGCGATGCCGGTCGGGGCGCCGCGGGTCGGCGTCTACCGGTCCTGGCGCGGCGCGGCCATCGATTCCGGCTGGACCGAACTGGTACTCCAGCGGGCGGGGTTTGCGCCGACACTACTGCGGGACCGCGATATCCGCCAGGGTCGTCTGCGGCGACGATACGACGCGATCGTGCTCCCACAGGAAGGAGCCCGGGCGATCGCCGCCGGGAACGACCCTGCCGACTACCCGGCCGAATATGCCGGTGGGCTCGGTGACCTGGGCGCCCATCAGCTTCGCCGCTTCGTCGACGAGGGGGGGACGCTGGTCGTGCTGGACACGGCCAGTGACTACGTGACTTCGGCCCTCTATCTGCCGGTCCGCAACGTGCTGGCGGGGATGACGCAGCGCGAGTTCTACTCACCGGGATCGATCGTGCGGGTTCTGCTGGACACCGCCCATCCGCTTGCCTGGGGATACGGCCGTGAGGTCGCCGCGATGTTCGTCTCGTCGCCGGCCTTTGAGGTGCGTGCCGGAAACGGGCAGGCGCCGGTCGTCGTCGGCCAGCACGCGCTGTCCGACCAGCTCCTTTCCGGCTGGATGCACGGCGCCGAGCAGATCGGCGGACGCGGAGCGCTGGTCGACGTGCCGACCGGGCGAGGCCGTGTGATCCTGTTCGGGTTCCGCCCCCAGTACCGTGCCCAAGCGCGGGGAACCTACCGGCTCCTGTACAACGCCCTGTATCGCTCGACGATGGACCTATGAGCAGCAACCACACCGATGCCTGGCAACGGGCCAACGAGCGGCCGCATGCCGTGATCGTTTCCGATGATCCCGACCTGCGCGAATTCCTCGGCCAGGGGCTGCTGATGACGGGCTTCTGGACCAGCGCCATCGCGTCGGGTATCCAGGTCCTCGAGGTGTTCCGGCTCCGCCGCTTCGACCTCGTCCTGCTCGATGGTGGGCTCAGTGGCCTGTCGGCTCCGGATGTGCTGCGGCGATTGCGGTCTGGCGGTCGGGGAGGGATGGTGATCACGGACGCGCCGGTCGTGATCGTCGCTCCGGTCTCTGCCGACCGCGACGCCTATCACCAGATCGGGGTGGACGCGATCCTCGAACCACCGTACGACCTACCCGACGTCGCCGTCCGGTTGCACGGCATCGTGAAGGACTGGCGTGACGCCCACCCGGGTGTCCGCTGGTCCGACGCGCCCCCCGCGCAGGCCGATCCGGATGCCGACCGGCGACCGGGACGGGATTAGGCTCAGGAGAAGTTGTCGCCTTCGGACAGGTCCGCGACGTCCCCGGTGACCGAAAAGATCACGCGCTCGCAGATATTCTTGACCCGGTCGCCGATGCGCTCGAAGTCGTGGGCGGCGGCGAGGAGCCGTGTCGCCCGGTTAATCGTCGAGGCATCACCGAGCATGAAGCCGAGCAGTTCACGGTAGACGGTCTGGTAGGCGTCATCGACGAGCGCGTCACGCTCGATGACCGACCGTGCTCGCGAGATGTCGCTGTGGATGAAGGCAGTTACCGCATCGGCCAGCATCATCCGGGTGAGGTCACTCATCCTCGGCAGGACGACGAGTGGCTTGAGCAACGGCTCGTCGGAGGTCTCGACCACGATCTTGGCGACGTTGACCGCGTGATCACCCATTCGCTCCAGGTCGGTCACGATGCTGATGACCGCAGAGATAACGCGGAGATCCCGGGCCATGGGTTGCTGGAGCGCGATCGCACTGAGCGCGCGTTCCTCCGTATCCCAGCGCCGGTCATTGATCTCGCGGTCGGCCCGGATCACGTCCCGGGCGAGCGCGATGTTCTGCTGCTTCAGGGCGTCGGTTGCCCTCGCGACCGCCTTGTCGACCATGCTCGATATGGCGACGACGTCATCCCGCAGTTCGCGAATCTGGGCGTGGTAGGTCGAGCGAATGTCCATCACGGGAGGTCTCCGACTGCCGGTCTCAATCCGCCGGTCGTTGCTCCCTCGCGTGACGCACGATGCGTGCTGTGGTTGGGCAATCACTGGCGCTACTCTGGGTGCCGCATAGGCGGTCGGAAGCCTACCACGCAGGTTCACAGCCGCCGCGATGATCGGTGTAAACGAACCATGAACATTTCGGCATCCGGAGGGACTGAGGGGGGCGGACCATTCGGCTATTGGTAGGCGACGGCTGCCCGGCTCACAGGTAGACTACCGGCACGCCATCGGCCGGGAACCAGGTTGGCTGGGTACGCATGAAGGGACCAATGACATGACCGAAACCACACATCCGTCGTATCTCTGGTGGCGCGGTGAGCGCATGGCGTGGGCAGACGCCACCATCCACGTCACTGACCTGGGCTGGTCGACGGTCGGTGCGGTCTTCGAGGGGATCCGCGGCTACTGGGACGACCGGAGCGAGCAGCTCTATGTCTTCCGGCTGAACGAGCACCTGGAGCGACTGGTCGCGTCCTGCCGGCTGGTCAGACTGCCGCTGCAGTACAGCGCCGCCGAGCTGAAGGCCGCGACACTGGAATTGCTCCAGGCCAACGACAGCCGCGAGGACACCTATATCCGGCCGATGGTCTATGTGCCTGGAACGTCCGGCAAGCGAGCGGCCCAGCTGGAGTCCGCCGCCGAGACGCTGATCAACACGTCGTCCATGCCGTCCCACCTGCTCACCGATTACACCCAGACGTCGCGGGTGAGCTCCTGGACGCGCATCTCGGACAACGTCATGCCGCCGCGGGCCAAGAATTTCTCCAATTACCGGAACGGTCAGCTGGCGACCATGGAGGCGCGGCTGGACGGGTACGACTCCGCGATCATGCTCAACGACCGGCGCCAAGTCAGCGAGCTGCCGGGTGCCTGCGTCATGCTCGTCCGGGACGGCAAGCTGATCACACCGGACCCGCGCCAGAGCATCCTTGAGAGCATCACGCGCGACGCCCTGATCACACTGGCCCGTGAGGAGCTGGGGATCGAGGTCATCGAGCGCGATATCGACCGGACCGAGCTCTATGTGGCGGACGAGATCTTCTCCTGCGGCACCGCCGCCGAGATGACCGCGATCACCTCGGTCGACCACTATGAGGTCGGAGACGGGGGCAAGGGACCGATCACGACGCAGCTGGAGCAGGTCTTCCACGATGTGCTGCGGGGCCGCGAGGATCGCTGGGCACACTGGAGAACGCCGGTCCACGCAGCAGTAGCCGCCGCCGTCTGACCTGTTCCTCGCTCGACCCAATCACGGAACGGCCGCCTGGAAGCATTCCAGGCGGCCGTTCCGTTCTCCCGGCTTTGAGGCTGAGGACAGCCTGGTCGGCGTAATCAATCGTTCCCGAAGACCAGGCCATAGGGGCGACGAGCGTAGTCGTAGAGCGCGTCGTCGACGCTGTGCTCCTCGGCAAGGCCACGCTCGGCCGCCTTGATCTCGGACAACTGCACCACGAAGGTGACCTCGCCGTTCCGGTAGTGCCCGTACAGACTCCATCGCTCGTCTCGCTCCAGGAGGGCGAAGTCGGAGTCGAACCGGTCCCGGTGCTGCTGGATATGGGCGAAGGCCGCGGCGAGGTCATCCACGACGAAGCCGACGTGATGGACCCGGGACGGGACTGGGTCGGACAGTGGCGCCTCGATGCCCGCGTCGAACAGGAACAACCCGGTCATCCCGGTCGCCAGCACGGTCAGGTGCGCGTCGTCGCGGACCACCTTCATCTGCAGGACCTCGGCGAAAAAGTTCCGGGCATCGCGGCGATCCGCAACGGTGATCGCTACGTGATCGAGCCCCAGATTCCGCCACGCACCCGCGGCGGCGGCGATCGGCTCGGACCGCGTAACCAGCTCGACGGCGCCATCCCGCCGGGCGAGGTCCCGGACAAAGTTGTCGGCGAAGACCTCGGTCCCCGCTGGCGTCCGGAACGTCAGCCGGCGACCAGCGACCAGGTGCTCCGGCAGCAGCCGCGGAAACACCTCATGGACGATCTCGCCCTGTCCCGCCGTTCCTTCAAAGACTTGCCCGTCCACGGTCATCCGCACCGGGATCCGCTGCTCATCTGTCACGTCGTCGTCCATTCCTCTCGAATCGGGGATCGATCCCGCGTACTCTCCAACGGCACCCCCCGGATTCGCAACAGAGGAGTCCCGCCCGTGCCGGATCTGCCGATCTCCGACCGACGAACGCCTGACCGTCGACGCTTCCCGCGCCCGATCAGCCGCAGCCGCGTTGTCCTCGCCGTCTCGGTATTCCTTATGGCCTCGCTGCTGGTTTCGTCCGGCGGCCCGTCGACGCTGTCCCTCGGTGGGTCGGCGGATGTCGAGGAGACGTTCGCCGGCCAGCCAGGCTACGGAATCCTGGAGGAGGCGTGGGCCGTCGTCCGCGACCAGTACGTGGCCATCGGCGACGTCCTCGCCGAGGATCTGGTTCGCGGGGCGAGCACCGGGATGGTGGAGGGCCTGGGCGACGTCGGCCATTCCCGCTTCCTTGATCCTGCCGGGGCCGAGCGCTTCCGCCGCTCGATCGACGGGACGCCGATCGGACTTGGCGTGAGCCTGAGTACGCTCAACGACTTTCTGGTAATCCGGGATGTGATCGCGGGCGGGCCAGCGGACGTCGCGGGAGTTGAGCGCGGGGACGTCATCCTGAGGCTCAACGGCGACGACGTTAGTGGCCTGACGCCGGCCGACCTCGATCCCTGGATCGACCGGGTTGCCGGGACCACCGTCGTATTGGGTCTGTATCGTCCGGCGTCGGATACGGAACTGGAGATTCCGGTGGTGCAGCGCGAACTGGAAGTTGATACGGTGTCGTGGTCGTTGCTCCCAGATGACATCGCGCTTGTTCGCATCGCCTCGTTCGACCGCGATACCGCGCCGGACCTCGCCGAGGCGATCAGCGCCAGCAAGGCTGCCGGCGCCACATCGATCGTCCTCGACCTCCGGGACAATCCCGGGGGGCTGGTCGAAGAGCTCGTCAACGCCGTGAGCCTGTTCCTTCCCGCCGATATCCCGGTCTTCCAGACGGTCGACGGGGCTGGCACCGTCAATCGCTGGCCGACCGTCGGCGGGGCCATCAGCGAGGATCTTCCCTTGGCGGTGCTCGTCAATCGCAACTCGGCGTCGGCGGCGGAGATCATGGCGTCGACGCTTGCCTACTACGGACGCGCCCAGACGATCGGGCAGACGACGTTCGGCACGGGGACGATCCTGTATTCCACCGACCTCAGCGATGGGTCTGCCGTCGTGATCGGCCGCGAACTCTGGCAGACGCCCGGTGGCGAGACGGTCTGGCTGACCGGCTACCAGCCAGACGAGGAAGTCGTCCTCGATTATGGCGACGTGACGTTCATCGCCGGCGACGAAGAGCGCGTCGCCCGGGACCGGCTCAACCGCAGTGAAGACGACCAGCTCCTGGCCGCGACAGAATACCTGGCGAGCGGCGGGGCGGCCGCAGACACTCCTGGCACGCCCGGCGCGACTCCAGGTCCCGTGGTGAATCCGGTCGCGACACCAGCCGAGGGCGAATCGGGGGTTAACGCGCTCGCCCTGAACCCCGATGCCCTGGCTAGTCTCCGATAACGGAAACGCCCTGCGCTCGGATGGGATCGAATGAGATGAGTGTACGGACATCCTTACGGTACCGGCATCGCATGGTAAGGTAGCCGGGCTTCGAGCCACGGGCAGCGTCGCGGTGGCATCGCGGCCCGTGGTGGCGGTATTCGTCATCACAGACCCGGTTGGCGAGGAGCCCCGATGATCTCTACCCGCACGTGGCCAGCGCCAGCCGTACGCGCCTTCAGTATGGTGCAGCGCCTGCAGAAGTTTCTGCTTGTGGGCGCGCTCGGCCTGCTGACCCAGCAGGTCTTCGTCTTCCTCTTCCATGACATCGCGAACTGGAGCAATCGCCCCAGCCTCGTCGCGGCCATCGGCATCTCGATGGCCGTGACCTTCGTGCTCAACGAGATGTGGACGTGGCACGATCGGGGATCCGGATCGATCCTTCAGCGAATGCTGTTCTATGTGCCCATTAACACCATCGGCTTGTTGATCAACCTCGAAGTCGCGGTGCTGCTCAATGAGAACGCTGGAGTTCATCTCCAGATCGCCTCGCTGATCGGGGCTGGAGTCGCCGCCGTCTGGAACTTCACCGTCAACAACTTCGTCACCTGGCGGACCTGAACGACACCCATGTCCATGGCCCCCGGATCTCTGTCACCGACGTCTCAACTGGACCCCGGCGCGCCAGCGATTTCCCGCTCGGCCGACCGGGGCCCTTCCATTACCGATGCACGATCGGCCGGCCTGCTGGCGCAATTCGCCCTTGCTGCGGATCGCGGCTGGCTGACGGTTCTCCTGAGCTTCTTCGCGGTGAAGCAGATCCTCCTCGTCTTCCTGCTGGGGCCGTTCTCCGGACACGACGAGGTTGATCACTACTGGTATATCCAGCGTCTCGCGCAGGGGCACGGCCTTGGTGAGGTCGGAGTCGTCGAGCTGCCGCCGGAGGCGTCCGGGTACGCCCGCTATGTCGCCGACTACCCGCTCAATAGCGAGGTCATTCAGCCGCCGCTGTATCACGGGATGCTCGCGCTCGTCTCCCATCTTCTCCCGTCAGACACCCAGCACGAGCTCTACCTCCTGCGGCTGCTGTCGGTCCTTGGCGGGATCGTGGTCGTCTGGCTGGCCTACGCGCTTGCCCGGACCATCTTCCCGGCAGATCCGGTGGTCCGGATCGGCGTCCCGGTCTTCGTCGCACTGCAGCCCCAGCTCGCGTTCGAAGCCGCGATCGTCAATCATGACATCGTGATCATCGGGCTCGCGACAGCTGGCTGTCTCGTCGCAGTGCGTTGCGTCCGGGACGGGCTGACGTGGCAGCGCGCTCTGACTATGGGAATGATCGGCACGGCGGGACTCTGGACCAAGATGACGTTTGGGCTGGTCCTGCCGGTGTTCGCCCTGGCTATCGCGATCACGGTGTGGCCCGAGCTCTGGTCGGTCCTGCAGCGACGGGGCAGGGGGATAGCAGCTCTCGTCCGCCGCGCCGCGCCCGCAACGATGCTGGCGCTCGTCCTCCCGCTTGTCCTGGTCTCGCCCTGGTTCATCCGGAACTACCGTCTCTATGGCGACCCGACCGGTGCGACCCGGCTGCAGGAGGTCAGCGACTACGCGCTCTCCGCGATGACCCTCCCCGAGATGCTCGGCTCACCCGGATTCTGGCGTGGGCGACTCGATGATTTCTGGGGCAACTACGGGTGGCGGGAGATCCCCTGGGACACATCGCTCGCCCTGCCTGTCTACCTGGTCTGGGCGGTGGCCGGGCTGGGTATCGTGGCGTTGGTCGTCCGGGAGGTAGCGTTCCTCAGCTCAGCGCGGGTCCAACCGGTGTTCGACGCCTTCCAGCGCCGGGCACTGGCGCTGGTCGCTACACTCGGGGCGATGATGATCGTGGCGATTCTCTACGTCGGGCTGCTCCAGTTCACCCAGTCACGCTTCGCCTTCCCGGCGATGGCCGGGTTCGGCATGTTCACGGTCCTCGGCTTCGCCGCATGGGTACCTGCTCGCTGGCGCTGGGTGGTCCTGATCGGTCTCGCCACAGCGCTGATCGTCCTGAACGCGGTCGTCCTCGTCCGCTTTGTCATCCCGTATTACGTCGGACCCGGGGGCGGCGAGTTCGTCGTGCCGCCACGATGAGACCGCCTGACCGCAAAGGGTCATTTTCCGCTGGCACCATCGGGCTTGTCGTCACGCTGGCGGTCAGTCTCTTGCTCATCGCGGGGGCGCTTCTGGTCCCGTTGTCGGTCCGCAACGGCGCGCCATTCGGTAATCAGCAGACGGTCGATTTCGAGCGCGGCATCGCCGTGCTCGGAGCCGAGATCACTCCGAATTACGACGGGATGGACCGGCTGGGGCTCGACCTTCGGGCGTACAGCGACGCCGTGCCGGGCGACCAGTACGACTTCATCGTCTCCATCCGTGATATCGATGCGGACCGGATCGTCAGGAGCGTCGCGATCTCGGTCGACGTCGCGCAGATCCCGGCCAGCAAGCCGCCATTTCACGACGTCCTGACAGACGTCCGGTTTGATCCGATCCCCGATTCGGCCGGGGTTGCCTACTATGTCGACGTCGAGCGTGGTCCCCGCAACGCCGACGACGTGGTCGCACTCTGGGGCGTCCAGGCGTACTCGTCCCTGACGGCCGCCGACGTGATGGAGGACGCGATCGCGTCCTACGACCTGGGCTACCCGTCCCGCACCACGGCATTGCTGCTGGTGGTCCTGACTTTGCTAAGCATCACGGGTGCTGGCGCGGTGATCGGCACGACCACCGCCGCGCTCGTTGATGCTCGTTGGCGCGACGTCGATCGTGCCGGGTAAGCGACGGGTTAAAACGCATTGGAATGTACTCGCTATCCGGGATTCCCCGGCTGGACCGTGGTGTACAATCGCGCGGTCCGGCGTAGCGCCACGTCGTCTTACCACGTCGTCATAGACGCCGCATGACATGTTCCGGCTCGCCTCCATGGGGCCGGGGACAGCCCGGCCAGCCGGGAAGCCGTCACGTAAATCGATCTTCAACGCATGACCGGGGACCGACAATGGTCCAACGTCCGGATGCAGCCAGCGGCGACCTGACCGCGAAAGGGACCGACCCAGATGCAGAATGGCCATGAGAACGGTAACGGCCGTACCGCTGATCACGACGGTGCCACGGGCACAGCCGCGAATCCCGGAACGGGACCGAAGACCGTCGTCATGGGAGCGGGACCCGGCGGACTTTGCTCGGCGTACGTCCTGAGCAAGGCCGGTATTCCGGTCACCGTCGTCGAGCGCGCCCCGTTCGTTGGAGGCCTGGCCCGGACGATCCACAAGGATACGGAGTACGGCCAGTTCAAGTTCGATATCGGCGGCCACCGCTGGTTCACCAAGAACGAGGAGCTGAACGACCTGTTCAAGGAGGTCGTTGCTGAGGAACTCCTCTGGGTCAACCGCATCAGCCGGATCTACTTCGACGGTCACTTCATCGACTACCCACTGAAGGTCGGCAACGCGCTCAAGGAGATGGGGCCGTTCTTCGCCGCTCGCGCGATGGCTGATTACGGCATCACGCAGGTCAAGAACAAGATCAGCCCGGTCACCATCAATTCCATGAAGGACGGCTACGTCCTTCAGTACGGACCGACGCTGTACAAGCAGTTCTTCCAGAACTACTCCACCAAGGTCTGGGGCGTCGACCCGGGCGAGATGTCTGCCGACTGGGTCACCCAGCGGACCAAGGGCATGTCGATCATGACCGCCGTCAAGGACGCCCTGATCCCGTCCAAGGGCAAGGTCGTCTCCCTGATCGACGAGTTCATGTACCCGCGGGACGGCTTCGGCCGCTTCTCCGACCGGATGGCCGACAAGATCACCGAGTGGGGCAACGAGATCCGCCTCAATACCGGGGTCGAGAAGGTCCACCGCGAGGGCAACCGCATTACCCACATGACCGTCTCGACTGAGAACGGCACGCAGACCATCGAGGCCGACCAGTTCATCTCGTCGATTCCGCTGACGCTGCTCGCCCAGATCATCGACCCGGTCGCGCCGCCGGACGTCATCGAGGCGTCCAAGTCGCTGTCGTACCGCAACGTGATCACGGTCAACCTGATGATCAAGAAGAAGCAGGTGACCCACGACACCTGGCTCTACGTCCACGACAAGAACATCCTGTTCGGTCGCTGGCACGAGCCGAAGAACTGGTCGCCGGCGATGGTCCCGAGCGACGACTTCACGTCGCTCGTCGTCGAGTACTTCTGCTCGTTCGGCGACCACATCTGGGGCATGACCGAGGAGGAGCTGGTCGAGCGGACCATCAAGCACCTCCACGAGGACATCAAGTTCGTCAAGCCCGAAGAGGTGATCGGCGGCTTCACGATCCGCGCCCCGCGGGCGTACCCGAGTTACCTGAGCGGGTACGAGGAGCACGTCGGCAAGGTCAAGGACTTCATCAAGCAGTTCGAGAACCTGCAGATCATCGGCCGGTACGGCACCTTCCGGTACAACAACACCGATCACTCGATCGAGACCGGGCTCCTGGCCGCCAAGAACATCCTCGGCGAGCGGCACGACCTCGACCAGGTCAACGCCGACAAGGAGTACCACGAGATCAAGCGGGTGACACCACCCACTCCTGCATCGATCGGGTAGCGTAACGCGAGGCGATCCAGACCGTCTTCCCTCCGTGGATGACGTGCCCCGAACGCGGCCGGCGATTCTCGACCGGCCGCGTTCGCCTTTCCGGAACCGGAACCGATGGGTGAACGAAGCATGGCCCAGATCGCAGAACCCACCGACGCCAGGAGCAGCAGCGGACCATCCCGGTCAGTACCCCTGCCTACGGTGGGGACCCGGTTCGCCTCGATGTCCCTCCAGCAACGACTGCTGGGCGCGCTCATCCTGCTCTACGTCGCCAAGGCGCTCGTCTTCGTGTTCGTCTTTCCGCCGTTCTCGGGGCACGACGAGATCGCGCACTACGCCTACATCCAACATGTCGTGGAGGAACAGAGGGTCCCACAACTGACCCAGGATCCGAACGCCAACGACATCCCGGGACGCCCCCAGACAGGGCGGGGCAATCAGTACGTCGACCTCCTGCCGGCTGAGCTCTACGAATACTGTCGGTACGCGCTCCAGTGGTTCTGCGATCCCAATGGGCTGGCGAACGGTCATCCGACGACCGAACCGGTCTGGAACGTGTCGTATGGGGTAGGTCCGGACGGCCAGCCGCGCCTCCAGGCCGATGGTGTCCAGTACGCGGCCAACCATCCGCCGCTGTACTACCTGACGATGGCGCCGGCTTTCTGGGTCGCGGACGAGTTCGATGCCAGCCCTGTCACCAAGATGTATCTGCTTCGGCTGCTGGCGATTCCCTTTGGCCTGATCGTCGTCATCCTCGCGTTCATGACGACCCGGCTGATCTTCCCTCGCGACCCCTTCCTGATGATCACCGTCCCGGCGTTCGTCGCGTTGCAGACCCAAATCTCCTACGAGGGGACGATGGTTAACAACGACATCATGTCGATCGCGGCCTACAGCTGGGTGCTCTACCTGGTCATCCGCTCGGTCAGGGATGGCTTCACGCCCCGGAATTCCGCCCTCATCGGGTTCGCGCTCGGACTCGGTATCATCACCAAGTCGACGTCGATTACCGGGGCCGCGATCATCGGGCTGGCCCTGCTGACCGTCCAGTCGTGGCGGTCCCGAGGCGAGTTCTTTGCCTCCCTGCCGAAGGCCTTCCGCATGGGAATGATCGTCGCGCTGCCTGCCGTCGCGATGGCGGCACCGTGGTACGTCTTCATGTGGCAGACCTATGGCAACTTCACCGCGCTTCCCCAGGTCCTGGAACTGCAGCGGTTCTGGAACGCTCCGGAAGGACCGTTTTTCCAGCTCCTCACGAGCTTCGATTTCCTCAAGCGGCGATTCAGTGAGTTCTGGGGCGAGTTCGGTTGGCGGGTCCTCCCGCTCGACCCGACCCTGATGCGGATCATCGCCGTGCCGATGGCGCTCAGCGTCCTGGGATTCATTGCCTACGTCGCCGGCTGGTCGCGCCGCAAGATTGGACAGCGCGACGAGGTCGCCAACCCGGATCGCCGGCAGATGATGATGCTGACCATCCTCCTCGTCTCCTGTGCGGTGGGTTATCTGGCGACGGTCCAGTTCGGAACGCAGTTCGCCCTGACCCAGGCCCGGTACTTCTTCCCCGTGATCAACGCGTTCGCGATCCTCCTCATGCTCGGGCTCCGGACACTTATCCCGCCGCGCTGGCACCCCGCCGGCGCAGGCCTGCTGATCGCCTCCCTGATCGTCCTCAACGTCTTCGTGGTGACGTCCTACGTCATCCCGTACTACTGGGCCTGACATGACCGACGAGAGATCCGCAACCGCAACTCCGACGCCGGAAACTGATGGGACTTCGCCCTTCGAACCAGCGTCCGGTCAGGTGACTCCAGCCGGCGACCAGCCCGTTCTCGCAGCCCGGACCGAGGCTTCATCGCTCTGGACGCGGCCGGTACGGCTCATCATCTTCGGCGTGGTGGCCGTGGCGAGCGTGCTGGCGCTCGCCTTTGGGGCGGTGAATGCCCGCAACGTGACCTTCAATCTGCTCGTCGACGAGGGTGGGACGACGGGAATACCGCGGTTCAGCCGCGAACGGGTGGCCGACATCTGGCGGACGATGTGGGACAACGCACCGGTGTTCGGGTCGGTCGATCTGGTCCGAATGACGATCCTGATCGGCGGGACCGCCTTCGTTCTGGCCGGCCTGGCCCTGGTCTATCTGGCCCTCGTCCCGTCCCGGGCCGAGTGGGTAAGCGATCTCTCCGGCGAGACGGACCACTCCACTCACCGTGATTGACGCCTCGCACCTGAACCCGCCCGCGAACCCGGCCGGGTCTCGGTCAGGCGGTCGACCAGTTCTGTCCTCCACCGGTCGTCTGGCGGCTCTTTCGTGGCTGATCCTCATCGTCGTGCTGTCCGGATGGACGGCATGGCACCTCGGTGCCCTGGATCTGTCCCGGACGGTGACGGATCCGAATGGGGCGCCGACGGTCGTTCCCAACACGCTCGCGTCGGTCGATCACCCATATCACGCCTCCCGCGCCGCGACGCTGCTCGATACCATCCGGGACGGTAACCTGCTTCGCTGGGTGGGGTCGCACGAGGGTGGCTATCCCGTCGAGTTCTATCCGCTCGGCGTCCCGTGGCTGACAGTCGTGGTCTGGGCACTACTATTCGGGACGGTATCGATCCTGGCGGCCTACAAGCTGGTCGTGATCGGCCTCCTGCTGGCACCGGTCCTCGCCTTTGGTGCGCTCGGTCGTACGGGCCGGGTCGCCCTGCCGACCGCTGCCATCGGCCTGATCATGCACCTGGCCGTCCCGGCCGGGTCGTGGGCCGGCGGGTACACCGAACTGGTCGTCTGGGGACTCGTCACGAACGTCGCGGGCTACGTCGCTGCCCTCGGCTTTCTTGCCGCGCTCGCGGCGCTGCTCTCGAGCCCGTCACGCTGGGCCTTCGTCGCGACCGTCGTCCTTGGCGTGGTGGCGGTCGGGTGCAATACTCGCTCGACGATCGCGCTCCTCGCCGCCACGGCGGGCGTGCTGGTCGCTATCCTCTCCGGGCGGGATGGAGGCTGGCACGCCGTCCTGGTCGCCCTGCGACGGACGCTCCTTGCGGGGGGTATCGCGCTGCTGCTTTCGGCGCCTATTCTCCTGAACTCCCTGCGCTTCAGCGACCAGTACGAGTTCATCCGGTACTCGTGGTACGACGGGATCAGCGACTACCTTGGCGCCTCGGTCGATGCCGTCTCATGGCCTGTCGCCGTCGCGGGATCCGTCGGCCTCCTGCTCGGCCTGCTCGGGATCGGAAGTCTGGCCGACCGGGGCGTAGCGTGGACGCTGGTCTTCTACGTCGTGCTGACGTCCATCCTCGGTGGGCTGACGCAGGAAGGTGGACTGGTCGGGCAGCTGGAGGCGACGCGGCTCATGCCGTTCCAGCGGTTGCTCCTGATCTACCTCGCGGCAACGGCGGTGGTCTGGCTCGCTCATCTCCTGGCGCGCGGGGTCAAGGCCGGGACAACCGTCTTCTCCAGCGCCGCGATCGCGGCGGCCCTTGTGGCAGTCCTCATCATCGTTGCTCCCATTGATGCCATCCCGGAGGGGAATCGTCCCATCCCGGTCCAGCAGCTGACAGGATCCCGCGAATATGTCGAGCTCGAGGCGGCCGTCGCCCTGGCTAATGAAGTCGCCCCGCCCGGGACCGCGCTGCTCATCGCGGGAAGCGAGCTGGGGTGGCATCAACCGATGTGGGCTCCGGCGATGACCGAACGCCCGCTCCACTACGACAACTGGCTCTGGCTGTGGCAATCGAGGCACCGGATGGATCCCATCCGCTACGAGGGCCAGGCAATCGAACCGGCATCGTATGGCACGATGCTCTCGACCGAGTACCTGGCGCGGAACGGGATCGGCGCAGTCATCGCGCTGACGCCGCAGGTCCGAGAGATCGCGGACGTCTCACCGGCGCTGCTCGGGACCAGCTCCGGCCGCTATGCCGTTTATCTGGTCCGTGGCGAGCCAGGCATCGTCAGTGGCCCGCCGGGGACAGCCGTCGCTTCCACGTGGCACGGCGGGCAGCGGATCACGGCAACCGCAACCGGGGAAGGTGGAAACCTGGTCGTTCACCAGACCTGGTTCCCCCGCTGGCAGGCGACCGTCAACGGCGAACCGGCCGAACTCACCGCCGGACCGGACGGACAGATCCGTCTGACGGTCCCGGCCGGAGTGGCTGATGTGGTGCTGTGGTACGGCACTGACCGTTGGGACTGGCTGTTCAGAGCGATGGCGGCCGTGGGCCTCGTGCTGCTGGTCATCGCGACCATCAGCCGGAGAGTCTTGGGCGTCGCGCCGGCCAAGCCCCGAGGCTCCGGGCAGGAATCGTCGCCTATGACGGCGAAAGCTGATCCGTATCCGTGAGCCAGCGGCGACCGGTCTCGGTCAGCGTGTGGTGGCGGGTCTGGCCGGTTCCGCGCATGGTCCGCAGGAAGTGCCTGGCCCGGGCGCTCGTCAGCAGCACCTCGAGGAAACCCGGGGGCCACGAGCCGCCGTCTGGCCGCTCCCGCTGGAAGACCGTATGAGCCACGCTCCCGTCGCGTTCGTCGACGAATCCGAGCAACTGTCGAAGGAAGGGATCGAGCGGAGAGGGCAGGGGCGGCCAGTCAGCACGAGACAGGTCGTCGCCATTGGAGGCAGTCATCGGGAAGCGGGGCCTCATCTCGGACGGGCCAGTACGCCCGCTAGCGAACGGTGGGTGCATGATTCGACCGTTGAGTCTAGCATTCCGCCAGCACGCGTGACCTCTGAGGGTTGCAGATTAGCACGGCTGGGCGTTGTCCGGCGGGTGGGTGACGGAAACGAGGCATGATGAGGGACGTCGACGTCGTATCGCACAAGCTGCCCGGGCGCGGGTTCGTGGCCGCGTGCCTTGATCGCCGGGTCATGGCGCTGGCTGACCGCGGACAGGCAAGTGGGGCGGTCGGGGATCGCTGGGCGGCCATGTGTGCCGACGCCGTCGTCGGTTGGGGTGGAGCGGAGCAGAGCGCACCCGGCGGTACCAGCCCGTTCGTGATCGACCAGGTCGTCCGGCTCGACGATGTGCCGGCGATCGCGGCGACCGCGTCCCGGCGAGGCATGCAGAACCCGGACTTTCTCGTAGTGGGACAGGACGACTCTACGCCCGTCATCCAGGGACTGGACGCCAAGTTCTCGGCGGAGACGGCCAAGTCGCGGCAGGTCAGCGCGGAGGTTGTCGAGGACCTGCTTGCCCTTCGTACCCTGCTGGAACCGCTCGCCGGGCCTATCGCCGACAATGTTGTCGTCCTCGACGGCATGTTCCTCTGCCCGGACTTCCCCCTAACCCGGCTTGTCTTCTCCGGACGCGCCGGAATCGTCCGTCCCGCCGTCCGCGCCGACCAGGTGATGCTGATCGATGCACCCGCCGATGAGTTCTTCGACGTGGTCGATGGCGGACAGCTCATCGTCCCGTTCGCGGACGTTGACGCGATTGACGTTGACCCGGGCGAGAGTCTGCTCGCCGCGCTCTACTACTTCCGCCTGGTCCGGGCAGCAGCCGGAATCCAGTCCGACGAGCGTCGTCCGCTTCTTGGCGATGGCGAACGGTATGTTGTCGACTACGACATCCTGGCGGAGGCGCTCGCGGCAAGGCGACGGGGAGCTGCCTCAGCGATCGAGATGATCCGCCAATGGGACCGCGACGCAGAATCGATCCGCTCCCAGCGCGAGGCCGTCGAGCAGGTCGCCGGGCTGCCAATCGTCGCGCATGAGTTGCGGTCGCGGATCGAGCGGGAGGCCCTCGCGCGAGGGCGGGTCGCACCATCCGTCAACAAGGTGCGCCGGCGCCTGGGAGCCTGGTACCGGTCGGAGCTGCGTGAGCTCGTCGGGCCGATACGGCCGCCGGTGACGGACCTTGGTTCGATCCTCGATCGCGTGGGGCGGGCTGGTCGGAGTCTGCTGCCATCGCTCGAGCGGGAGACCGGCGTCGTCGTGGAGGCGCTGGTCCTAGAATCGGCACTCCTCGAGGATGTCCCGCTGGCTCCCGGCGACGATCGCCGCCCCGTGGGCTCCCCGCAGAACACGCGTCAGGGACGACGCTAGGGCTTCCAACCGACCGTATCCGGCGCAAAGACCAAGAAGCGTCCGGTGCCCAGGCACCGGACGCTTTGTCATCTGCTCCGCCTGGAGCCTGGCTGTTCTTCCCGTTCAGCGAGCCTTAGGCGCGGGAGCTGCCGGACCGCCAGCTGAGCGGTCGGCGTTCTGCCGTTTCAGCGCCTCGCTTCGCCGTCGTAGCTCGGCTTCGACCCGTGGCCCGTGGTCCCGGATCCAACCGCCCGCGGCCCACCAGCCGTACCAGGCGACAGCTGACCCCATGAGGACGTCGACGACGTAGTGCTCGCCAAGATAGACCAGCGCGAACATCATCGAGAGAGCATACGCAATGGCCAGCCATTGCCAGATGCGGCCGAAGTAGGCCGCCGGGAAGATGAGCAGGAACGTGATCGCCGTGTGGATCGACGGCATGGCGGCGATCGGGTTGGACTCACCGACGACCGAGTAGCCGGCACTGTACAAGCCGCCGCCGAGCTGGTTACTGACACCCTCCATGATCCGGATGACCGGCTGGGACGCCGGGGTCGGGCCATCGTCGGAGAGCCAAGGCGGGTTGGTCGGGATCAGGAAGTAGATCGCCAGTCCGACGGCCAGCAGGATCGTCATCCCGGCGAGAAACCGACGGAAGATGTGCGGGTACGCCTGCCAGAGGCGGAAGGCGAGGATGTGGGGGATCAGGAAGTAGGACCAGTGGACGAACGTCAGGAAGTAGTCCCACCAGTGCAGGTTCTCGGGGTCGAAGAACCGCGACTGGAGCGTTACCGTAGGGATCTGCCCGTCGAAGACCCACCGCTCGAAGTGGAGCACCTGGAGGTTGACCATCCGGGCCAGGGGCGTCTCGTCGGCGAACGACCGGAAGAAGGTGAAGATCGCCCAGACGGCGCCATACGGGACGAACGCGATGATCGCCGACCGGAAACGGGTGATCGGCAGGAAGAGCACCGCCAGGACCGCGAACAGACCCCAGCCGAGGAACGAGCGGTTGGTCACGGCCGCCACACCGATGATCACCGCCGCGATGACGATCCGGATGGCCATCTGGCGCGACAGGTTGAAGCGGCCGGTTCGAACGTCTTGCTCGGACGGCACCCCAACCATGGTCGCCTCAGCCTCGACGATGGCGTCGGCGACGGACTGGTCGGGAGCCATCCGTGGAGCCGCGGGATCCGCGTCATCGGACTTTCGGGACCCGGAAGTGCTGGTCACGGTCGTTGCGTCCTTGCGGCGGCCGCCGTCGGCCAGGGCCGGCCAGACGGTGCACGATCAATCACGGAGCCGGTAGCGGTCCAGCGCCTTCTTGGTGACGGTGATCGTCTCCTCTCCACCATCGGCGCCCGGCTTGCGGGCGATGAAGCCGCGGCGCTGCTGCTCGGCGATCCATGGTCCGTCGAAGCCATGCTCCTCGGCCAGCACGGTGAAGGCCGGAGCCGGTGAGGTGGGCGATCCGCTGACGGCCGCCTCGTAGAACGCGCGTCGCTTCTTCTCGGCCGGCGCGTTGGGTCCGACCAGGAGCCGCTCGACGACCGGTCCGCCCTTGAGGTACTCGATGATCTCCGGCAGGTCGGCCTTCGTCACGCCCCCGTAGACGATGTTGTCCGGGTAGATGACCATATTCGGTCCGACATCGCAGAGGTCGATGGTCCCGCAGTTGTTGACGAGGATCTCACTGTCGAGTTTCTGCCGGACGACCTGCAGCCGGAGCAGTCCGACGACGTCCATCGCGCCCTTCTGCTGGCAATGCTGCGAGGTGCAGACCAGCACGTGGCGCCTGGTCCAGTACATCAGGCCTCCTCCTGCGGTGCGGACGCTGGCGCCGAGAATGGCACCAGCGACACGCTACGTATCGGAATTCTCGTCGGCGTTCTCCATGCCCATCTGCTGCTGCAGGTAGGCGTTGATGAACGGTCCGACGTTGCCATCGAGGACACCCTGGGCATCTCCGACCGATAGGTTGGTTCGGTGGTCGGTCACCATGGTGTACGGCTGGAGGACGTATGACCGGATCCGGCTTCCGAATCCGGCAGCGGTATGGTCGCCCTTGATCCGGGAGATCTCGTCCGCGTCCTCCTGGATCTTTCGCTCCAGCAACCGGGCCCGGAGAATCTTCCAGGCTGTCTCGCGGTTCTGCTGCTGGCTCCGCTCGTTCTGACACGTCACGACGATCCCGGTCGGGATGTGGGTCAGCCGGATGGCCGACTCCGTCTTGTTTACGTGCTGGCCGCCGGCTCCCGACGCGCGGTAGGTGTCGGTCCGCACGTCCTCGGGCCGAATCTCGATGGTCGTATCGCCCGTGGACTGCGGGATCACCTCGACCAGCGCGAAGGCCGTGTGGCGGCGATGAGCGGAATCGAACGGCGACAGGCGCACCAGGCGGTGCGAGCCCGCCTCGGACTTGATCAGCCCGAAGGCATTCGGCCCGGAGAGCTCGATCGTGGCGTTCTTGATCCCGGCCTCTTCGCCCTCGGTCTCGTCCAGCAGTTGCGCCTTGAAGCCGTTGCGCTCGCTGTAGCGCAGGTACATCCGGACAAGCATGCTGGCCCAGTCCTGCGCGTCGATGCCGCCCTCACCGCTGTGGACGATCAGGATGGCGTCCTCGGCGTCGTAGGGACCGGTGAGCGACAGCTCGAGCTCGAGCTCGTCGATCTGCTGCTTCAGCGTGGCGGTCTCTTCGGCGATCTGACCGACGAGGTCCGCATCACCTTCGGCCAGCTCGCTCAGTTCAGCGAGGTCGCCCGACTGCTGCTCGATCGCCTGCCAGCGACCGACGCGCTGCTTGAGTTCGCCGAGGCGGCGCATCATCCCCTGGGCCGCCGCTGGGTCGTCCCAGATGGACGGGTCGCCGCTGCGGTGCTCGAGGTCCGCTATCTCGCGTTCATAGCCAGGTAAGTCAAAGTCGCACCTTGATACGATCCAGCCGGTGGCGAATCGAGTCGAGTCGGGTCGCGGTCTCGGCAGACACGTCGTTTCTCCCTCAGCTCATGGGTCAAAGGTCGGTGTTCCGGTCGTTACGGACGAAGCCGCCCCCGGGATCTGATTCAACGGAGTATAGGGGGTGCTGTCCAACCCGGACGGCATCGTGGCACGGGTTCCCGGCGCGGTATGCTTGGCCGTCTCGTGCCGATTCCGCAAGCTTCCCGCTCGCCTCGGGCGCCGGGGCTGTTCCGAGGGCGTCCCCGTGCGACCACGTCATCTGCTGCTCGCCTATGGTCCGCTCCTGACGCTGATGCTGGGGCATATGACCAATGACCTGATCGGCGGCATCCTGCCGATCCTGGTCATTCGGGCCCGGGAGGAGTTCTCCCTCTCGATCGCGCAGGGCGGACTGATCGTCCTCGCGTACACCAGTGCGGCGTCGCTCTCCCAGCCATTCTTCGGCTACATCTGCGACCGGTTCCCGAAGCGGTGGTTCGCTCCCGTGGCACTGCTGGGCGGTGGGCTTTTCGCCGCGTCCTGGGCCGTGGCTCCGACATATGAAAGCCTTCTCGTCCTCGCGTTCATCGCGGGGCTAGGATCGGGGGCCTATCACCCCTTCGGCGCGACCAACGCCGCCGCGGTGACCGCGGGACCCCAGCGCAACACGGCCCTGTCGGTCTATACGTTCGGCGGGTCTTTCGGGTTCGGGCTCGGTCCCGTGGTCGCGGCGGTGCTGTTCACGCTGGGCGGCAATTCCGGCCTGCTGTTCCTCGCGCTGCCGGCGTCGATCGTCGCGTGGCTGATCTGGACGCAGATGGCCAAGGTGTCGGCGGCCCAGGCGGCCGTGACATCGGCCAGCGGCACGGTAGACGGCGCCCGGAGCCGACCGGAGTGGGGGTTGCTGGCGCGAGTCATCTCCATCGTGATGCTGCGATCGTGGGTGGTTCTTTCCGTTTTCCAGTACCTGCCGGCCTGGTTCCAGGACCTCGGCTACTCGTCGGCGTTTTACGCGACGCTGACGACGGTGACCATCCTCTCCGGCGCGATCGGGACACTCCTGGGCGGGCTGTTCGTCAACCGGATCGGACCGCGTCGCCTGCTGCTCGGATCGTTCTCGCTGCTCGTCATTCCGCTGATCCTGTTGACCATGTTCCCGGGTCCGCAGGCGTTCGTCTTCGCGATCGCTTTCGGGCTGCTAGGTGATGCGGGCCTGGCCGTGCCCCTGGTCGCCGCGCAGCGGCTCCTCCCGGGGCGGGCCGGCGTGGCGTCCGGTCTGATCCTCGGCCTGGGCTTCATCACGGGCGGCATCGGAGTGCCGATCACCGGACTGATCGCCGACAACTACGGGATTCCGGCAGCCCTGCTGATCGTGGCGCCGCTGACGCTGATCGGCACGGGTATCGCGCTGACGCTGCCGAGCCGGATCTTCACCCACGCGCCGTCGGCCCCGCCTCCACCGGCAGCGACGACTGTCCCCGCCGGCCAACCCGCCAGTCCGGGTACATGAGGGCAGGGTAGCGCTCTATGCAGTTCGCCCGGGTTACTGGAACGCTTTCGACCTCCGGTTCTGCTTCCGATGGGGCTGCCGGCGAGGGACGCCTGGTCGTGATGCTCGACACCGGCCACCGGGTAACGACCGTCCGGGAGGAGGTGATGCCGTTGCTCCCCTCGGCGACCGACCTGTCCGACATCGACTGGAGTGCGGACCAGTACACGCAGGAGACGATCGCGGTGGACCTCGCGGAGCAGGGATGGGAGGCGTTCGGGGTCGCCGCCGACGAGGGACCGCGGCAGATCGGCAGACTCGGGACGTCTGCGACTTACCTCGTGCGGCGGGCGGGCTCTCCGCAAGACTCGCTCAACAACACGGAGACGAGCCGATGAGGGGCCGAGGGGTCATGCTGGTCTCCGCGCTCATCCTGCTTGCGATGCTCGGCGCCGGTGCCTGGAATGTCGTCAGGGTGGCGCGGGAGTCCGGACCGGCGACCATCGCCGCGACGGCACTGCCGGCTGAAGAGCCCTTAGCCCCGCTGCTGCTTGAGACGGCCTACCAGACGGCGGCCGCTCGGGCGGCGCAATGGTCGGCGGGCGCGATGTTGACGTTCGCGGGGCTCCAGGCCGACTGGCCGCTGGACGCGCAGCCGGCGGGTCCCCCGGAGATCCCGCCCGGTGGCTGGGTCCGGTTTGCCTTCCTCGACCCCGAGCGGGCCGAGTTGCTCTCCCTCCAGATCGAGCGGTACACGGGGCAGATCGTCACCGAGGACATCCAGCCATGGACTGATCACCGTCCGGCTGACCTGCCGGTCGGCGCGACGGTCGTCACTTCGGGAGATGCGGTACGTATCGCTGAGGCGGCGCTGGGCCAGGAGTTCCGCACCGAGTGCCCCGTCGACCGGCATCGCAGCGACGTGATCCTGCTCGTCGCCACTGGGGAAGCGGGACCGGCTCTGGCCGCCGGTACTCCGCTCGCCGGGACACCGGTCGCCACTCCGGTCACCGTCGACCCGGCAGCCGCGGTCGGGACGCCGATAGCGGGTTCAAATGATCGCCCGGTCCGGTGGCTGGTCACCTACCGCGACGATCAGGACCCATCGACGAATGCGATCGAAATGGAGATCGGTGCGCGAGACGGCCAGATTCTGCGAATCGAGGACCGATCCGGCGCCTGCGGCTGAACTCAAAACGCTACGGGAATCCAGGACAGTGCGCACCGCACTTAGGCCCACTTCGCGTACGCGACTCCCGCGAGCGACCGGGAGCTACCAGATGTCCTCGCCGACAAGGCGGTCATAGAGGCCGTCGAGTTCCTCGGCGGACGAGTAGTGAATCGTCAAGGCGCCGCCGCCTCGGCTGGAGCGCCGGAACGTCACCCGGGCGCCGAGCGCGCCACGGAACCGGTCCTCGAGCCGCGTCTCCTCAGCGTCACGCTCGGCCGGTGGGTTCTCGGTCTGGGCGCCCTCGGCCAGCCAGCGACGGACCAGCGCCTCCGTCTGGCGGACGGTCATGTCCCGGTCGATAACCATCCCGAGCGCCGCCACCTGGTCCAGCGCGTTGACGAGGCCGAGGAGGGCCCGGGCGTGGCCCTCGGTGATCGTGCCGTCGCCCAGTGCTTCCTGGATCTGCTGGGGTGCCCCGAGCAACCTGAGCGTGTTGGTGACGGTCACCCGCGATCGGCCGACGCGTTCGGCGACGATCGCCTGAGTCAACCCGAACTCATCGATGAGCTGGCGGTACGCCAAGGCCTCTTCCAGCGGCGAAAGGTCGGCCCGGACGAGGTTCTCGACCAGCGCGAGCTCCAGCATCTCCTGGGGAGCCGCGTCCTTGACGACAACCGGGACCTGCTCCAGTCCGGCCCGCTGTGACGCCCGCCAGCGGCGCTCTCCGGCAATCAGGATATACGTCTCTGGTTGCTGGCCCCGCGTGACGATCAGCGGCTGAACGATGCCATGCTCCCGGATGGACTGGGCGAGTTCGGCCAGCTGGCGCTCGTTCATCTTCGTACGAGGCTGGTACGGGTTGGGACGGATGGAGTCGATCGGCACCGTGGTCAGCGACGCACCACTGGCGGGCGACGAGCCGTCCTCCGTCGCTGACGACCCTTCCGGGCCTGTCGGGATCAGCGCGCCGAGGCCACGACCCAGCCCGCCGCGCCGGTTGCCGGGACGGGCTGGGGTAGGGGTTGAGGAATCGGCAGATGGCTGGCTCATGCTTGTCAGGCTCCGGCGGCTCTCGGGGTCGGGGAAGGGCGCCCGCTGTCCGGGCGGCCGTGGATGAAGAGATGATCGTGTCGGCTCTCTGAGTCTAGCAGTAACCCGATGGATCGAACCGCCCTCGGCGGGTCCGGCAACCGTGCCGACCGTGCCGCTACAATCCGCAGCCATCGCCGGTCCGGCGAGGACTGACGCACCGAACGGAGAGCAGGTCATGCGGCTGGTCGAGATCCGCGAGCTTGAAGGCCCGAACCCGTACCTGCCCGTCCCGGCCATCCGGATCGCCATCGACATCAGCGGCGATCAGGTCAGTGAGGCCTGGCTGGATCGCATCCTTGCCGTGCCGGGTGGCGACGCCTTCGCGCTGCCCGATGTCCCCCCGGCCGACGAGCGCCGGCAACGGGCCGCGACCGTGTTGGCTACTGCCATCCAGGCCGTTCACGCGCTCAGTTCGCTCGACGAGCCACCGACCCTCGCTATCGAGTACGGCGACGAACCGGAGGCACTCAGCGTCTCCTTTCCCTGGGGTTCGCGCCGGATCGGACTGGCGCTGGCCGAGGCGGCGCTGGCCCTGACCCGCCACGCGGCAGGCGAGCGGCTTGGAGAGGCCGACGCGGCCAGGCTCGACGCCATCAATGAATCGCTTTACACCGGAACGGCCACCGACGACGCCGAGGACGCACCGGAACTCGTTCATGTCGGCGACGATGGCCCGAAGGTCATCGCCATCACCGCGACGAACGGCAAGACGACGACGACGCGGCTCGTTTCGCACCTGCTCCGCGGGGCGGGCTCGCGGGTTGGGTGGAGTTCGACCGCCGGCGTCTTCGTCGACGGCCGTCCGATCGTGACCGGCGACTGGTCCGGTCCGGCCGGTGCCCGCCGCTTGCTGTCCCGCAAGGATCTGGACTGGGCGGTGCTGGAAACCGCACGCGGTGGCATCCTCCGTCGCGGGCTGGCGTTCGACGCGGCCCACGTCACGGCGTTCATCAACGTCAGCGCCGACCATCTCGGCGACAACGGCATCACGTCGCTGGACACGCTCGCCCACGTCAAGGGAACCGTCGTGCGGGCGACACGTCCCGACGGCTGGGCCATCCTCAACGCTGACGATCCGCGGGTCCTGGCGCAACGGGACAACGTGCCAGGATCAGTTTGCCTGACCAGTCTCGACGCGGAATCAGCCCCCATACGGGAGCACAATTCAGCCGGCGGACGGAGCGTCGTCGTCCGGGATGGAGCCATCGTGCTCATCGAGCCGGAGGGTTCGACCGAGATCGCGCCGCTCGCCCAGGTCCCGCTGACCTTCAACGGCGCCGCTCGCCACATGGTCGAGAACGTCCTCGTCGCGGTCGGGATCGCCCTGGCCTGCGGGCTGGCAGCGGAACAGATCGCGCCGGGGCTGGCGTCCTTCGTCAGCGACGCCACTCTCAATCCCGGCCGCCTCAACACCTATTCGGTTGGGGAGACGACCGTTCTCGCCGACTACGCGCATAACGAAGCTGGGCTGGCCGAGTTGATCGCGCTCGCCCGGACGCTCGTTCGTGGTGAGGGTCGGCTCTGGCTGGTCATCGCGTCGGCCGGGGATCGGACGGACGACACGTTTCGGAGGCTCGGCCGGATCGCGGCTGAAGCCTCCGACTACGTCATCCCAACCGACACCAGGAACTACCTCCGTGGCCGGGCCGAGGGGGAGATGCCGGCGCTCATGGCGGAGGGAATCCGGGCGGGTGGCAAGGAGCCGTTCATGACGGCGGACGACGCGATCACCGCGATCGATCACGCTCTCGGCGCCACCCGGTCGGGCGACGTCATCGCCGTGATGGCGGTCAACGATCCGGACGCGGTCGGCCAGCATCTCGGCCGACTCGCCGGAACCTCGAGCGCCTCAGAATAAGAACAATGAAGCCCGTCCCCTCGCCTGAGGGGACGGGCTTCCGCTGGAAGCTCTCTGGCCGAAGACTCAGAGCACGTTCGCCTTGCCGGTCAGGGCATCCCAGACGGCGGTCGGGCGGTCGACGAGTAGGACGACCAGGTCGTCACGGCCAGCCTGTTCGACCGTGCGCATCGCGGCGCTGATCTCGTCGTGGATCACCTCGAGGCGCTCCGCCGGGAAGCCGCTCTCAAGTACGGCTGCCTGGAGCAGCGACGCCACCTCGCCTCGATCACGGCCACGGGTGTTGTTGTCTTCGCGGATGATGATGTTCTTGAAGCTCTTGCCGGCCAGCGTCCCGAAGCGGTGGATGTCATCGTCAGACCGGTCGCCCGGCATCGCGATCATCACCCACGTCGTCTCCTGTTCCATCCGCTGAACGAAATCGACCATACCCTCTAGCCCGGCGACGTTGTGGCAGTAGTCCATCACGATGCGCTTGCCATCCAGCTCCATCATGTTGAACCGGCCGGGTGTCTGGAAGAACGTGTTGTCGAAGGTCCGGAGCGCCAGCCGGATCTGTTCCAGCTGGATGTCCATGGCGAACGCGGCGGCGGCGGCGGCCAGCGCGTTCGCGATGTTGACCCGGATGCGGCCGCCGAATGTGGCCGGGATCTGGCTGGCGTAGAGCAGACTGGTCTCGCGCCGGTGCTCCATCAGCGTCAGCATCTCGCCCTGGGGCGTCTGCTTGAGGACGACCGCCTTGCCGCGCTCGCGCAGGTGGTCACGGATCACCGGGTTGTTCTCGTCGAGGCTGAAGAAGACGATCTCGCCTCGCGCCGTCCGCTGCATCTCGACGGTCCACTCGTTGTCGGCGTTGAGGACCGACGCGCCGTCGCGGAGAGCCGCCTGGGGGACGACCGCCTTGACCCGGGCCAGGTCGCTGAGCGTGTCCACGCCCCGAAGCCCGAGGTGGTCTGACGCGATGTTGGTCACGACGGCGACGTTGCAGCGATCGAAGCCGAGGCCCGAGCGCAGGATGCCGCCACGGGCCGTCTCCAGCACCGCAAAGTCGACCGCCGGGTTCTTGAGCACCATCTGGGCACTCTGCGGCCCGCTCATGTCGCCCGACATGATCTGGGTGCCATCGATGTAGATGCCGTCGGTGCTGGTCAGGCCGACCTTCCGGCCGGACGTCTTCATGATGTGGGCGATCATCCGGCTGGTCGTCGTCTTGCCGTTGGTCCCCGTCACCGCGACGATCGGGATCCGCGATGGCGAGCCGGTCGGGAACATCATGTCAACGACGGCGCGGCCGACCAGGCGAGGATGCCCCTCGGTCGGGTGCGTGTGCATGCGGAACCCCGGGCCGGCATTGACCTCGCAGATCGCCCCGCCCATCTGCCGGACCGACTGGCTGATGTCCGGCGCGATGAAGTCGATGCCGGCGATATCCAGCCCGACGACCATGGCGGCCTGGCGGGCGATCTCCATGTTATCCGGGTGGATGTCGTCGGTGCGGTCGATGCTGGTGCCGCCGGTACTCATGTTGCCGGTCAGCTTGAGCTGGATCAGCGCGCCGGCCTCCGGCACGCTCTCCAGCGTCAGTCCCTCGCGTTCCAGCACCTCGATGGTCTGGGAGTCGACGCTGATCCGGGTCAGGATCTTCTCGTGTCCGACGCCGCGCCGGGGATCGGCGTTGGCGGCCTCGATCAGCTGCTCGACGGTGCGGACACCATCGCCGATGACGTGCGCCGGAACGCGCTCGGCGACGGCGACGACCTCGTTGTTGACGACCAGGATTCGGTAATCCTTGCCGACGATGAACGTCTCGGCGATGACGGTTCCGTTCCGGCTCTCGCCCCGGGCGATCGCGAAGCCCTCACGGACCTCCTCCTCGTCCCGCAGGTTGATGCAGACGCCACGGCCGTGGTTGCCATCCAGCGGCTTGAGGACGATCGGGTAGCCGATCCGCTTGGCGACCCGGACCGCGTCGTCGGCGTCGCGGACGATCGCGCTGCGCGGGACGGGGATACCGACGTCATGGAGCAGCCGGTTGGTCAGCTCCTTGTTGCCGGCGATGTCGACGGCGATGTCGGCCGACTGGCTGGTCACCGTCGCCCAGACGCGACGCTGGTACTTGCCGTGGCCCAGCTGGACCAGCGAGCGGCGCGGATCCAGTCGCAGCACGGGGATCCCACGCCGCTGGGCCTCGCTGACAATCGCCCCGGTGGACGGGCCGTAGGCGAGCTGCTCGGCGACCTTGATCACCCGCTGCTCGAGCTCGGTCTGGTAGTCGAAGTCCGGCTCGGTGCCGTAGATCAGGTGGTTGAGCAACCGGAGCGCCAGCTCGCCGGCCGCCCGGCCAACGTCTTCCTGCTCGTAGGCGAAGACGACGTTGTACACGCCCCGCTCGCCGGTCGCGCGCGTCAGGCCCCGTCGCACCTCGCCACCCGCCAGGTTCTGGAGCTCGATGGCCACGTGCTCCAGCACGTGGCCCATCCACGTCCCTTCCCGGAGCCGGTGGAGGAAGCCACCGGGACGCCCCAGGGAGCAGCCATGATCGTAGAGTGACGGGATCAGTGCGGTCAGGCTGTCGTACAGCCCGGGCACCTTGTTGGACGGCCGGTCCTCGAGTTCGCCGATGTCGATCACCTGATGGATCACCGGCATCCGCGCCCAGACGTTCGGGCCACGCAGGGCGTTCGTCGAGCGGACTTCGATCATCGGCTGGGTCTCCGTGGGGCTGCGCCGGCCGGACGATCCGGGCGGGTCCGTAGCGATTTCCGGTGATGATAGCGACAACCGGGACGGCATCGTGCCATCCCGGGATCCTGACTTCTCCCACTGATATCGCAGCTTTGGTACCCGGCGTCCAGTGTGAACGACCGGCGTGTGGGCCTAATACCAGTCGATCACCCGTCGATGGGGCACTGAGAACCGCCGGCCCGCCGTCAGGATGTGGAGGTTGGCATTGGAGACCGAAATCCCGCCCTGCGCCTTGACCTCGGCGATATCCGAGACCATCCGCCGACCGTCGACGATCGTGATGCTCTGGCGGCCGATCACCTCCAGAGTGCCGGCCTCATCGATCAGGACGCCGGTGTCCTCGTCGATGCCGACGCCGAGCAGCGACGGGTTGGCGGCGACGAGCGCGAGCAGCCGCCCGATCCGGTCGCGCTGGCGGAAGTGCTGATCGAGGATCATGTCCGGGACCAGGCCGAATCCGGCGACCATCTGCGCCATCCGGAGCCGGGGCGACGGGCCTGATGCCCCCATCGCCACCATGTGGGCGGACAGGATCGACGCGCCGGCGCTGGTTCCCGCGACGATGGCACCGCGCTGGTGTCGCTCGCGGATCAACAGTTCGGCGTCGCTGCCGCCCATCATGGCGGACAGCCGCATCTGGTTACCGCCCGTCAGGAAGATGCCGGTCGCGTCGCGAAGCGCGTCCAGCGATGCCCCTCCGTTCGCGTCTTCACGGCTCATGATCGCGACGGACTCGGCCGACGCCGCGCCCATGTCGGTGAAGATCCTGGTGTATCGGGATCCAGCGGTCTCCAGTGATGATGCGGTCGGGATCACCGCGATCCGGGCGTCGTGACCGCCGGCAAGCTGGACGAACGTCGAGAGGATATGCCGGTCGTTGAGCTTGTCTTCGGCGCCTCCGATCGCGAGGCAGGGGCCGGGGATCATCGGGCCAGAGTCACCGGGTGCGAAGTGAATCGACGAGGTGGCGCCAGTCGGCTGGGCGGGTTGCATGGGTATCCAATGGCTGGGACGGGCTGCAGGAGTGGCTCGCGACTGTACCCGCTGGACACCAGACGGTCAAACGCTGCGACGTGCTGAGATCCCTCAGCACCAGCCAGGTACGCCCGGACGGTAGTGGCGCGTTCCCAGCGGGTATCCTTTGAGGAATGCCCCGGTTCCTTGTCCATTACACGTGCTTCCTTGATCCGATGCGCTGTCGTCCCGCTGGCTCCGTCCTGCCACCGCTTCCGAGGACCTATCCCATGGCTCACCCGTTCCTCGACCGCCTCGCCCGAGGCCCGCTGCTCTCCGATGGGGCGATGGGCACCATGCTCCACGCCGCCGGCACGCCCATCGACGCCTGCTTCGACGCCCTGAACCTGACCAACCCGGACGCGATTTCGGTCGTCCACCGGGCCTACATCGCGGCGGGCGCCGATGTGATCGAGACCAATACGTTCGGGGCCAACCGGTTCCGCCTGGAACCGCACGGTTTGGCCGGGAAGGTCGTTCAGGTCAACAAGCGTGCGGTGAAGCTGGCGCGGGAAGAGCGCGAGATCAGCGGGCAGCCGGTCCTGATCGCCGGTTCGATCGGGCCGACCGGCCGCAGCGTCAGCCATTTCGGCCGCACGCCGGTCGATGAGGTGCGCGCGACCTTCCGGGAGCAGGCCGAAGCGCTGCTCGAGGGTGGCATCGACCTGGTCGTGATCGAGACGATGAGCTCGCTGGACGAGATGGATGCCGCGGTCGGCGCCGTTCGCGAAGCCTGCGACCTGCCACTGGTCGCGATGATGACCTTTGGCGACGACGGCTCGACGATGGGGGGAGACCTGCCGGCGTCGGTTTACCGGCGGCTCGCCGACATGGGCGTCGACGTCGTTGGCGGCAACTGCTCGGTGGGTCCGGGCAAGCTGCTCCCCGTCATGCGTGCTCTCGACCGGGTCCGGGCCGAGCAGGACGGCGAGAACCTGCCGGCGCTCGCCTGCCAGCCCAACGCTGGCTGGCCAACCTACATCGGCAACCGGGTGTTCTACCCCTCGTCGCCGGAGTACTTCGCCGGCTTCGCCCTGGACGCGATCGCTGCCGGCGTGGGGCTGATCGGTGGCTGCTGCGGGACGACGCCGGAGCACATCGCCGCCATGCGCGCCGCGATCGATGGCCACACGGCCAAGCGGGAAGGGGAGACGCCGGAGGTGCCGGCAGATTCGCCGACGCCGCTCCGGATCGTCGGCATCCCGTCGCCGGCCGCCGCCAAATCGACCGAGCCCGACCCACCGACCGAGCTGGCCCGGAAGCTCGGCGAGAAGTTCGTCGTGAGCGTCGAGATCGACCCGCCCAAGGGGTTTAATCCGGCCAAGGCACTCGACGGTGCCAGGATGCTCAAGGACGCCGGCGTCGACGCGATCAACGTCGCGGACTCGCCGATGGCCCGTGTCCGGATGAGCGCGATGACGCTCTGCTACCTGATCCAGCACCAGGTCGGCATCGAGACGATCGTCCACTTCACGACGCGTGATCGGTCCCTCATGGGCCTTCAGTCCGACCTGCTCGGTGCTCATGCCGTCGGCATTCGGAACATTCTCGCTCTACGCGGCGACCCGCCATCGCTCGGAGATTACCCGGACTCGTCGGCCGTGTTCGACGTCGACTCGCCGGGACTCATCGGTGTGATCGACCGCCTGAACCGGGGTGCAGACTCGGCCGGGGCATCGATCGGCCGGCCGGCCTCGTTCACCATCGCCTGCGCCGTTGACCCGACCAAGCCGGACCTCGACGAGGAGACGCAGCGTCTCCGGCGGAAGCTGGACGCGGGGGCCCATTTCATCATGTCGCAGCCGATCTACGACATGGCCGTCTGGCAGCGGTTCCTGGACCACTACGAGCGGAGCCACGGGACCCGCGACCTCGGTGTTCCGGTCCTGATGGGGATCCTGCCGCTCCAGAGCAGCAAGCACGCTGAGTTCCTGCACAACGAGGTCCCGGGAATCACCCTGACGGACGAGGCGCGCGACCGGATGCGCCGGGCCGGGGCCGATGGCCGCAAGGAGGGGGTCCGGATGGCGCAGGATCTCCTGCTGGAAGCCGAGCCTCAGGTCCAGGGGGTCTACATCATGCCGTCGTTCGGCCGGTACGAGGTGGCGGCCGAGGTGATCGGCGTGCTGTCCAAGGACCGGGAGCTGGCCGGAGCGCGGTGACTGGCGGGAAGCCGGTCGAGCGGGTAGAATCCGTCGTTGGTCGTCCCGGTTCCGGGCGGGTTCACCCTGCCGGCCGGGCACGTCAGCTTTCGATCGCAGGCAGCCGGTCGCCCAGTGTGGCCGTGGGTCGGTGACTGGCGCCGGTGGCGGGACACGCGCGATGACGCGGTCTTCGGCCGGCTAGCAACAGGGCAAGCTACATGGTCGCGCAGCTCATCCGCTCCATCGAGTCGGAGCAGTACAAGGACACCGTGCCGGTCTTCAACGCCGGCGACACCGTCCGGGTCGCCGTGAAGGTCGTCGAGGGCAACCGCGAGCGGATCCAGAACTTCGAGGGCGTCTGCATTCGCCGTCGTGGCGGCGGGATCAACGAGAACTTCACCGTTCGCCGGATCGCGTCCCACGCGGTCGGAGTCGAGCGGACGTTCCTGATCCACTCCCCCCGGATCGACCGGATCGAGGTCCTTCGCTTCGGCAAGGTCCGCCGCTCCAAGCTGTATTACCTCCGCGGGCTGTCCGGCAAGGCCGCCCGGATCAAGGAGCGGCAGCGCCCCAACGGCAAGCACCTCGTCTAGTCCGGGCGAAGCCGCTTGATCGTGTCCACGCCAGAACGAGACCTTCCCGAGCGCCCGACGCTCGACCATGAGGTCGCGTTCTGGCGTTCGGGTTTTTCCGGAGTGGCCGGGGTCGACGAGGTCGGGCGCGGCGCGCTGGCCGGTCCACTCGTCGCGGCCGCGGTGATCCTGCCACCGGGCGACGATGCGACCGCCGCGACGCTGGCCGGGACGCTTCACCGTGTCCGTGACTCCAAGCAGCTCGACCCCGCGACGCGAAGCGAGCTGGCAGTCGTCATCGCCGGATGTGCCGCCGCCTGGGCGCTGGGCGTCGTCGAGGCCGAGGAGCTGGATCGCGTCGGCGTGGCGTCCGCCAACCGGATCGCCATGGAACGGGCGGTCGGCGGACTGGATCGTCAGGCAGACGCGCTGCTGATCGACGCCCGGGTGATCGAGACACCGCTCCCGCAGGTCGGGCTGATCAAGGGTGACCGACACTCCCTTTCGATCGCCGCTGCCGCCATCCTCGCCAAGGTCCACCGCGACGGCGTGATGACTGACCACCACGCCGTGCACGCCGTGTACGACTTTGACCGCCACAAGGGGTACGGTACGCCCAGCCACCTGGCGACGCTGCGTGAGCATGGGCTCTGTCCTCTTCACCGTCGATCCTTCCGGATGCCCGGCAACGAGGTGGTCGCGCTTCTCGACCAGGATGACGATGCCCCATGATCCCACGCCTCGCCGTGCGCTCGGCACCGCCGGGGAGGGACATGCCCTGCGCTTTCTCGAAGCGAAGGGCTACGAGGTCCTGGTGCGGCAGTGGCGGGGCGACGGCGGCGAGCTGGATCTCGTCCTGCGTGACGGGGAGGAACTGGTCGCCGTCGAGGTCAAGACCCGGCGTGGTGAGGGCTATGGTCGTGCGGCGGAGTCGGTGACCCCGCGGCAGTCGCGGACCTTGCTCCGCGCGATGGCGGCCTTTGTCGCGGACCATGTTCCGCCGGATCAGCCCGAGCCGGTCTGGCGTGTCGACCTGGTCGCGGTGACACTCGACCGAACGGGGCGCGTCGTCGACGTCTCCCATGTCGAGAACGCGTTCGTCGCTGACGGATGAATAGAACCTCTAGCCGGAGATCCGCCATGTCACCGCTCACCCGCATTCGCTGGTTGTTCGTCGTCCTGCTCCTCGCGCTCGCGTCGCCCATCGTCGCGGTTGGCCAGGACGAAGAGGGGGCCGCGGTTCTCGCCTATCCGGGCTACGTCCAGCGTGGGACATGTGCCGACCCGGGAGCCCCGATCGCCGCACTGGCCGAGACGGCGACGGGGGGCGGTGCCACGGATCAGACTGGCGTCTCGAGCGGCGATGGTTTGTCGGTGCCGGACGAGACGCTGCTGGCGGCGCTGCCGGCCGCGGTGAGCGTCACTCGGGTCGAGGCGTCGCTGACCGACCTGCTTGGCGACGACCTGATCGTCCGGATCGTCGCTGACGCCGAGGAACCGGAGACCGATGTCGCCTGTGGCGTCGTCCGGGGAGAGCCGGACGAGGACGGCAACCTGTACGTCGGGCTGGCTGCAACCAATGACTCCGATGTCTGGGGTGTTGTCTGGCTCCGGGCCGATGGCGATGATGACGGGGCGACGACGGTCACGATCTTTCTGATCCCCGTAACGGCCGATGACGAGCCGTCAGCGTCGGACAGTTCCACTGACTGACCGACCCCCCCGGGACGGGACATCGCGGTACCATGGCGCGGTTTGGCAGTTGGCCCTGACTCATGAGAGAGAGACATCTGATGGCCGAGTCAACCGCCCCACCCGAGCCCGCTCCCCAGCCCAATGCGTCGGCGTCGACCGCCGAGCACCGTGACAATGCGCCGGACGCAGTCGGAGTGGCGGTGCTGACCGTCAGCGACACCCGCACCGAGGCGACCGATGCCTCGGGCCAGATCATCCTGGCGGGACTCCGCGAGCAGCAGCACACGGTCGTGAACTACCGGATCGTCCCTGACGAACCCGGCCGGATTGACCCGCTGTTGCGGGAGTGGGCCGCCGACGACAGGGTCGCCGCGATCCTGATCAACGGGGGGACGGGGATCGCCCGGCGGGACACAACCTACGACGTCGTCGCTGGGCTGCTCGAGAAGCGGCTGGACGGGTTCGGTGAGTTGTTCCGGATGCTGAGCTACGACGAGATCGGCGCGGCAGCGATGCTCTCGCGGGCCGTTGCCGGTGTCCATCACGGCACGCTCATCATCTCGATGCCCGGGTCCCGCAACGCGGTCAACCTGGCCATGAGCCGGCTGGTCCTGCCCGAGCTCAGCCACCTCGTCTACGAGATCACCAAGTAACCACGCGCTCCAGGCTGCCGCCGGAAGGACGATCGCCCCGATGACCGACGCCCCCGTTTCTCCTGCCCGGATCAAGCCGCGTATCCTGAGCGGCTTCCGCGATTTCCTCCCGGCGCAGATGCTGCTCCGGCAGGAGATCATCGGGCGATTCCGCGGCATCTTCGAGAACCATGGCTATGAGCCGATCGAAACGCCGATCCTGGAGCACCTCGATATCCTGACCGGCAAGGCAGGGGAAAACGAGAAGCTGATGTACCACTTCTCCGACCACGGCGATCGCCGGGTCGGCATGCGGTACGACCTGACGGTCCCGTTCTCCCGCGTGCTGGCGATGCACCAGAACGAACTGGTCATGCCATTCAAGCGGTATCACATCGGTCCGGTCTGGCGGGCGGAGAAGTCGCAACGGGGCCGGTTCCGGGAGTTCTGGCAGTGCGACGCGGACATCGCCGGGTCGCCGTCGATGCTTGCCGACGCGGAGGGCATCTCGATCCTGACCGAGGCGATCGCCGCCGTCGGGCTCCCCAATGCCGTCGTGCGGGTCAACCACCGCCACCTGCTCGCCGCCATCGCCCGCTCGACAGGCGCTGCGGAAGGTGAGGTCGGCAACGTCATTCGCACCATCGATCGGCTCGACAAGATCGGGGCGGACAAGGTCGCCCAGCAACTGGTCGACGGCGGGCTGCCACGGGACGGCGCCTCGCGGCTGATGGGACTGATTACCGCCCGGGGACGCGCCGATACGATCCTGTCCCAGGTCACCAGCGAGATCGGCCAATCCGAGGACGTCGCAACCGCCGTCGCCGACCTCTCGGCGGTCTTCGACGCGTTGGCCGTACTCGGCGTCCCGGAGGGCAGCGCGATCGTCGACCTGTCACTGGCTCGCGGCCTGGACTATTACACCGGTCCGGTGGTCGAGGCGACGGTCGAGCAGCCCGCCATCGGGTCGATCGCCGGTGGCGGCCGCTACGACGGTCTGGTCAGCTCCTTCTCATCCCGCCCGATGCCCGCGACCGGTGTTTCGCTCGGCATCGAGCGGATCATCGAGGTCGTCTCCGAATTCGGCCTGATCCAGGCGCCGACGACCACGGCCGAGGTATTCGTCGCGTCCTTCCGTGACGGGCTGACAGAGGCAGCGCGACTGTCGACGATGCTCCGGTCAGCTGGTATCCGGACCGATCTCTCGCTCCTTGGCGAGCGCAGCCTCGGAGAACAGTTCAAGTACGCGAGCCGGAAGGGCATCCGCCTCGCCGTCTTCCAGGGTTCTGACGAGGCTGCAGCCGGACTAGTTGCAGTCAAGGACCTGGTCGGCGGCGATCAACAGTCCCATCCCGTCGCCAATCTGATCGAAATCATCCGGCGACAGCTCGCCGGTAGCCCGCAGGAGTAAGTCTTCAAGATGTCCGAGCAGCAGGAAGAGTTTCAGTCGTACCTCGTCATCGTGGCTCACCCGGATGATGCCGAGTTCGGCGCGGCTGGCACGATGGCGACCCTGACCGCGGCCGGCAAGGACGTCGTCATCGTCCAGGTGACGAGCGGGGACAAGGGGAGCGGCGACCCCAAGGCGTCCCCACAACTCGTCGCCGCGACCCGTGAGGAAGAGGAGCGCGAAGCCGCTCGACGGCTGGGCGTGCGAGAGGTGGTCTTCCTGCGCGAGCCGGACAGCGAGGTCGTCCCGGACGTGAAGTTCCGTGAGCGACTGGTCCGGCAGATCCGCACCTTCCGCCCGGACGTGGTCATTACCCACGACGCGTTCCGCCCCTATGCCCTCCACCCGGACCACCGCGCGGTCGGGCTGGCGACGACCGACGCCGTCTACCCGGCCGCCCGCGACCCGCTCAACTTCCCGCATCACCTGCGCGACGGCCTGTACACGCACAAGACGGCCGAGATCTGGTACTTCGGTGCGGACGCGCCGGACCGCCATATCGATATCACCGACGCCTTCGATGCCAAGATCAACGCCCTGATGGCTCACGCGTCCCAGGTCGGCGACGAGGCGACGCTGCGGGAGCGACTCCGCGAGCGTGCAGTCGAGGTCGCTGCCGACCAGGACTTCGAGTTGGCCGAGGCCTTCAAGGTCGTTCAGTTCCGCCGCTAGGCGACGACACCCAGGGGGGACGATGACATCCGGATCCGCGGCAGAAACCGGGGCGACAGACCATCTAGTCCGGCAGGCGGCCGACCTCGGCAACTCGGCCTGGGACCACCGATGGGCACCGACCCGGGCGTTCTTCGCTCCGGGACGGATCGAGCTGCTCGGCAATCACCTGGACTACAACGGCGGCAAAGTGCTCGCCGGAGCGATCGACCGCGGGATCGTGGCGGTCGCGGATGAGGCAGGTGAGTCCGGCCGAATCCAGGTCGCCTTCATCGACCCCCACGGTGATGATCGATCCGTAGACGACCTCGATGTCGCCTCGCTGCCTGACTGGTCCCGTGACTCCCCGCCCGATACGCCGACCGACTACGTCCGGGGCGCGGTCGCGGCAATCATGGCGCTCGGTCTCGAGCCGCGTAGCGGTTTGCGGCTTGCTTACTCCGGCGACCTTCCGGTCGGACTCGGGCTGAGTTCTTCTGCAGCGCTCTGCGTCTCAACCGTCGCGCAGCTGCTGCCTCATCCGGTTGATCGTCGCGACTGGATCCTGCTGGCCCAGGCGGCTGAGAACCGGGCCGGCGTCTCCTGCGGGACGATGGACCAGGCGGCGTCGATTGCCGGCGGTGTGATTCGCTACGACGCTGCCGCCATCGGCATCGAGGAGCTGACTCCGGATCTCGGCTGGCGCGTATTCATCGTCGTGTCGTCAGGAGTCGTTCACCGGCTCGGCGAATCGGCTTATCCCGTCCGTGTGCGGGAAATGGCTCGCCTGCACGGGATCGCCCGGGAGCACCTTGGAGAAGACGCGCCGGCCAGCATCGCCGACATCACGTCCGAGCAGGTCGAACGGTTGGCGGCAGCCCATGCGCTGGACGACACCCTTCGCTCCCGTGTTCGACACCTGATCTCCGAGTCTGCCCGTGTCGAGGAGGGGTACGACGCCCTTGCCCGCCAGGATTGGGTGGCGTTCGGCAAGGCCATGACGGCGTCGGGCCGGTCGTCCGCGACCGACTACGATGTCAGCCACCCACAGGTCGAGGAGCTCGTCGCACTCCTTAACGGGCAACCCGGCATTCTTGGCGCGCGGATGATGGGTGGTGGGGGCGGGGGGAGTGTCCTGGCGCTGGCAAAGCGCGATGCCATCGACGCGATCCGTGCCACCGTCGATGGGCGGTATTTCGAGCCCCATGGCCTGAGCCACCTGCCTGACCGCTTGCTTGTCTGCCAGTCGGGTCCGGGCGCGCACGAAGTCCCGTTTACCAACGGCTGACGTGCTGCCTCTCAACCCGAGAAGACGGTCCGGTCACGGCGTGGCGGCTCGGAGGTAAACGCGCGTTTGGGTTTGCGCCGGATGTCCTTGAGGCCCCGGGTCCGGTTGCGGTACGCCGTCGTCAGGCAGCCGCCGGACTCGCTATCGAATACCAGGATCGTCCCTTCCAGGCGGCGGATGCGATCGTCCCGTCGGTCGCTGTCGGGGATGTCGCGCCAGCCCAGGTGAACGAAACGCGCATGGCCGGAGAAGGTCACGCTCCCGTGGGCAATGACATAGGCTGCGTCGTCCATGCTCAGGTTCCGCTGGGCAAGGCGGCGGCGAGCATGGTGAGTGACGGTTTCGAGGGAGACGGCAACCATACGTCACCTCCGCGGTCAGATCTGGCCAGGAACTGGAGAAATCGCCGTTACGGCGGATAGCCTCCGGACTGCCATCGCGACTTTGGACAAGTGTACGTTCATGTTGTATCACTGTCAATCGTATGATATGGGTGGTTGGTGCGGTTTCCCGGCCCCGCTGGTCCAACCGGCAACCTAGAAGGCGTGGAATAACCGTTCCCGCCGATTTGTCCAGAAGAAAATCCATGGACGATGGCCAAGGCAAAGGGCATCCATCTCACATTGGAGACCGGATGCCCTTTCCTCGATCCCTGAGGGCGAGGCAGCGCCGACGCTGATCAGTAGCCGGCCGACACGTCTACGACGTTCTCCGGTTCACGGCCGTCGATCAGTGCCTGGAGATTGTCCCCGAACAGCTTTAGTGCTCGCTCGCCATACTTCGGGGTGTTACCAGAAGTATGCGCCGTGATGATCGTGTTCGGTGCGTCCCAGAGCGGGGAATCGGCGGGGAGCGGTTCCGGCGTGGCGACGTCGAGTCCGGCGCCGGCGATGTGGCCGGCGTGCAGGTGCTGGATCAGGGCGTCCTGGTCCACAATTCCGCCGCGGCCGATGTTGAAGAAGTAAGAGCCGGGCTTCATCGCAGCCAGCATGTCGGCGTCGAAGAGGCCCGCGGTGTCGTCCGTCATCGGCAGGCAGATCACCACGTGGTCGATGTCGCCGAGACGACCCTTGAGATCACCGAACGTGATCTGATCGTCAATCCCTTCAGGAGCCGGCGAGTCCGCGTTGCGCCGGACCCCGACCGTGGTCATCCCGAACGCCTTGGCGCGGGTGGCTACGGCGGTACCGATGGCTCCGGTTCCGACAATCGCCATCGACTGGCCGGCGACCTCGAAGATCGCCTCGCGGAAGTTCTCGTTGTCGCGCCATTGCCGCTTGTCCTGGGAGCGCTGAAGCGCCGGGAGCTGGCGGGCAAACGAGAGCAGCATCGCGAAGACGTGCTCGGAGATGTTGGTCGCGTGCACGCCGCTGGAGTTGGTCAGCAGGATGTCGCGGTCGGCGATGCCTGCGCCGATCCAGTGCTCGACGCCGGCCGACAGGGCGTGGACCCACTTCAACTGGCCTGCCGCGTCAAGCTGCTCGCTGGACAGCCGGAAGCCGGTGTAAGCATCGGCGTCGCCCAGATGCTGGTCGATCTTCTTGCTGTCCGTCTCGAGGACGATATCGAGATCGGGGAAGCGGTCCTTGACCGATTGCACGGCGTTCGGCCACAGGTCGTTCCCGATCACGACTTTCTGGATGGCAAGGGGTGATGACACGGCTGACATGCGAAGGACTCCCATTGGCTGGACTGGCGACCAGGACGGACGCGACGCCGGACAGCATAGCAGCGCCCCCGGGTCTGACCCGGGGGCGCTTGTGCCGTCTGACCATAGTCGGTGCGATGGGGCGCTAGCCGCCGATCTGGGACATGCCGCGGATCGTGTTGCGGTCGCCTTCGGCCAATCCGTGGCCCCACGGCTTGCGCCAGACGCCGCCACGGATCTGGGCTTCGACGTCGGCATCGGTGGCGCCGGACCGCATCAGGTCACGCAGGTCGACTTCGTCGCCCCGGAGCAGGCAGAGCCGGAGCTTGCCATCGGCCGTCAGACGGATCCGGTTGCATGCCGAGCAGAACGGCTCGGAGATCGGAGAGATGAAGCCGATGGTGCCAGCCGCACCGGGGATCCGGAACAGGCGGGCGGGATCGGCCGCGTCTGCCTCGACCGGCTCCAGCGGGCCGAACCGCTCCTCCAGTCGGGCCTGGGTCTGCTCGGACGTGACCAGTCCCTGGTCGTGGACCTCGCCGACGCCCTCGAGCGGCATGATCTCCAGGAAGCGGACCTGCCACGGCCGGTCCAGGGTCAGCTCCGCCATCGGGACGACGTCGTGCTCATTCTGGTCCTTGACGACGACGGTGTTCAGCTTGATCGGCGTGAGCCCGGCAGCGTCCGCCGCCTCGATTCCCCGCCAGACCATGTCCAGCCGTCCGCCACGGGTCATGAACTTGAAACGGACCGGATCCAGCGTGTCGATGCTGACGTTGATGCGATTGAGGCCGGCCGCGGCCAGCGGCTCGGCCAGCTTGCCGAGCAGCAGGGCATTGGTCGTCATCGAGATCTCCTCGACGCCCGGCATCGCCCGGATCTCGCGAACCAGGTCGACCAGGTGCGGCCGCACGGTCGGCTCTCCGCCGGTCAGACGGAACTTGGTGAATCCGACCTTGGCGCTGAGACGAACGGCGCGAAGCAGCTCCTCGTCGGTCAGGATCTCTTCCCGGGGCTGAAACTGCATCCCCGAAGCGGGCATGCAATAAAGGCAACGGAAGTTGCACCGGTCGGTAAGGGAGATACGCAGGTAGGTCATCGCCCGGCCGTACTGGTCCCGGACGGGATTGCGTCCCCGGTCGCTCGCCGGAATCAGCCGGAGCGGGGACGTCGTGAAGGTTTCGAGGGGGGCGGCCACAGCCATGGGTATCCGTTCGGCGTGGGGGGCTGACGACACGCCGCGGGCAGGAGGCCGACGCGGACTCATCAGTCCTCAGCGATTGAGTACTCCATGTATTATCGCACGTTGCCGCTCGTTCGAGGCACGTTCGGCGATAGTGTCGGAGGGGTCGCGGCAGGCGCAGTCGTGCCGCCCGGAGGCGGAGCGAGGCGGGCATCAGCGATCTCGGTGTCCAGCTCGTCATCCGACTGGATGAAGTCCGCGATCCGGGTCCGGGCCAGCGCGGGAACGAGCACGTGCGCGACGGCTACCGTCGCAACTACGCCGATCCCGCCGATGACGAGCGCGGGACCGACCCCGATCAGGGCGGCCATCGCGCCAGCGCGGGCGTCGCCGAGTTGCGGTCCGCCGGACGCAAACGTGCTGTGGGCGGCGGAGATCCGGCCCCGCAGCGCGTCGGGGGTGACGACGTTCCGCACGGTATGGCGCAGGGCCATGCTGACGGCGTCCGTCGCTCCGGAGAGGGCGAGGAAGATCATCGCGACCCATAGGGCCGGACTAAGACCCAGCCCGATGATCGCGACGCCGAACAGGCCGACGGCGATCAGAACGCCACGACCGGGCCGCTCGATCGACGGCAGGACGCTGACGACCATGCTGCCGAGCAGGGCGCCGACCGCGATCGACGATCCCAGCAGCCCGTAGCCATCCGCCTCCATGTCGAACCGGGCAACCGCCAGCACGGGCAGCAGGGCGGTGGTCGCCCCGAAGAACGTGGCGAAGAAGTCCACGGACATCACGCTCAGCAGGATCGGCGACCGGCGCAGGAAGCCGAGTCCCTCGATCGCGGCAGCGAGCGTGTTCCCGGTAGGCTTGACGGTCACGGCAGCGGATGTGGTGATCGTCAGCAGAGCCGCGATGGCGAAGACGAACCCAATCGCGTCCAGGGTGAACGCCATCGCCGTCCCGAACGCAGCGATGACGAAGCCGGCCAGGGCGGGCCCGACGATGCTCGCCGTCTGCCCGACCATGATGTTGACGGTCATGGCGTCCGGCATCTCGGCCTTTGGCACCAGCAACGGGATCAGAGCCGAGCGAGCGGGCTGGGCAACGCAGTCGATCACGGCGGTCAGAGCGGTCAGGAGAAAGATCAGCGGGATCGTGACGTCGCCGCCCCAGGCCAGGATCGCCAGGGTGCTCGAGGTCGCCATGAGTCCGAACTGGGTGACGATCAGGGTCCTGCGCCGGTCGTACCGGTCGGCGAGTACGCCGCCGAACAGGCCGAAGAGCAGGATCGGGATGAACCGGGCCAGGCCGATCAGCCCGAGCAGCGCCTCACTCCCGGTCAGCTCGTAGACCCACCATGTCACGGCGAGGAACTGGAAGCGGGAACCGAGCGCCGAGATTGAGGTCGCGATCAGCAGGACACGGTAATCACGGTGGCGGAGCACATGGAACGCCGCCCGCCGGCCAGGCGATTCGGCGAACGGCCGGCGTCTCAAGCGATGCATCTTCGGTGATGTCCCGTCAGATCAATGGGGAGAATTGGGTCGGGGAAACGAGGGGCAATGGTACGCTAGTCGGCTGAAAACGGGGACGCTTGCGAATGGCCGGAGACGATCTGATGGACGGGATGAGCAGCGGACGGGGTGGATGGTCCGGTGACCGGATCCGGGCAGCGATCACCGGGTCACAGCCGCTGATCGAGCACTTCGTTGATCTTGATGAGCAGATCCAGCCCAATGGTTTCGACCTGACCCTGGCCAGGATCGGGAAGCTGGTCGGTCCGGGCGTGCTCCCGGCGGATAGCGGCGGGCGTCAACTGCCGACGATCGAGGATATCCCGCTTCCCGGCGACGGCAGCGTGGTCCATCTCGAGCCCGGTCCGTACCAGATCGGGTTCAACGAGGTGGTTCGCATGCCGCTCGGGACGATGGCGCTTGGCCGGGCCCGGTCGTCACTGAACCGTTCGGGCGTGACGATCCATACCGCGGTCTGGGACGCCGGCTATGTCGGACGGTCGACCGCGCTCCTCTCCGTCCTGAACCCGGCGGGCTTCGCTGTCGGGCGTGATGCGCGGGTCCTGCAGCTGATCTTCTTTGACCTGTCCCACGACGCATCGGCGGGCTACAGTGGCGCCTACCAGAACGAGAACATGACTGCGCCGCCGGGAAGCGGCTCAACCAGGTAGAAGAAGAGGAGGGGAGGATGCTGGATGATGTGATCCGAATCCTCGTCGAGCGGTACGGTGACAGCTGGACGGCCGATGAGGATGCCAATATACGATTCTCTATCGAGGCGGAGTTTCTCCTGCGCGCGGTCGAAGGCGCCCATCTCATGGGAGATCCGTCATTGCAGGATGGCGTCACCACACTGACCGTCTGGGTGGATTTTCCCCTGACGGACCTCATGGTGACCGACGAGCTGGCCTTCGAGATCCTCGGTCGGCTGAGCGAGGACGTCTTCTACAGTGAGCGGGTCATCGAGGCACGGACGATCCGTTACCGCTTCGTGACCGGGACGACCAAGCACGGCCACGTCGGGGCACTCGTCTTCGCCGGACCACACGCGGCCGCCTTCGCCAGTGCGGTGTTCCAGCGGACAGCGAACGGTAGCCGGTTCCAGGCCTGAGCGAACCTGATCAATCTTCAGGCAACGATTCCGCTCCCGGCGGGCTCGGGCTTTGGCCACTCCCGGCCGGGTGGTGTATCCTCTGGGGCGTGTCGTGCTAGATGGGGAGTTAGCGGTGCCCTGCACCCGCAATCCGCTACAGCGGGGTTGAATTCCCTCCCCCGGCCTGGCTCTGTGGACCTACTGTCGTTACGTGGTGTAGATGGGTTGGGTCCCGGTCGGCAGCGAACTACGAATCCGGTCAGGGCGGGAACGCAGCAGCCGTAAGTACCATTCGCTGGGTGATTGGGAGTGCCCGCCCGGAGCTAACGGACGGCAGCAAGCCGGAGGGTTCTTGTCAAAGGAGGGTGCACGGCCCACCCGATCATAAAGCGGGTCCCTTGCGGGACCCGCTTCGTGTTTTCCGGTTGGGGCCTGTTGACGCAGGGTGCTAGTTGCCGCGCCGTGCGCGACCGCCAGACGTCGGCTGGCGCAGAGCCCGGCGGGAGGTCGCAGCGTACCGGCCACGCGTCTGGATCCGCTGCTGGGCCGCCACGTCGCGCTGGTAGTGCCGACGGATGTCCTGCGCCGCATAGGCGAGGACGCCGATCGTACCGAGCAGCGCGAGGTACAACCAGATCCGACGCCCGAAGGTAAACGGGTCGATCTGGAGGATGCGGAACGAGAAGAAGAACAGCGCCAGGGTGACCGGGATCAGCAGGAAGCCGGCGTACTTGCGCAGGTACTTCCGCCGGACCGGGTCCTCGGTCAGGTACCGCCCGCCCTCGTTGTAGAGGAACACTGTTGCGAAGAACAGCAACAGGAAGACGACGAGGTAGGCCGTCGAGAACGGCCCGAACATCTCGTCTTCGTTCGGTCGGTGGTTGAGGTAGTCCCAGGACCAGAATCGCGGCATCGTCAGCACCCGGTCAGTCGGTCAGCCAAAAAATCAGACCGTCTCGTAAAGGAGGGCACGCTTGACCTCCTCGATCGCCTTGGTCACCTCGATCCCGCGTGGGCAGGCGTCGGTGCAGTTGAAGATGGTCCGGCAGCGCCAGACACCGGAGCGCGTGTTCAGGATGCGCAAGCGCTCCCCGGCTCCCTTGTCCCGGCTATCGAAGATGAACCGGTGGGCGTTGACGATGGCGGCCGGGCCAACGAACTCGTCGCTCGTCCAGGTCACCGGGCAGGCCGTCGTGCAGGCGGCGCAGAGGATGCACTTGGTTGTGTCCTCGAAGCGATTGCGCTCCTCCGGCGACTGCCGGCGCTCACCCGCGGACGTCGGCTCGTCGGCGATGAGGAATGGCTTGACCGACTTGTAGGCGTCGAAGAACTTCTCCATGTCGACGACGAGGTCCTTGACGACCTTGAAGCCGAGCAGGGGCTCGACGGTGATCTTGCTGGGAAGGTCCTTCATCAGCAGCTTGCAGGCCAGCCGGTTGCGCCCGTTGATGCGCATCGCGTCCGAGCCGCAGATCCCGTGGGCGCACGAGCGGCGGTAGGTCAGCGACCCATCCTCGCTCCACTTGATCTTGTTGAGGGTGTCGAGCACCCGGTCGGTCGGCTCCGCCGAAACCGTGTAGGTCTCGAAATGCGGCTTGACGTCGACCTCCGGGTTGTACCGCTTGATCCTGATCGAATACTCCACCACATGTCCCTTCGGTCCGGAGATGATCGTGTCGGTGCGTGTTAGTGGCCGGGAGCGCTAGTACTTGCGCTCCTTGGGCTCGAATTCCGTGATCGTGACCGGCTTCTTGTCGAGCTCCAGCCCGCCGGAGGTCTTGTAGACCAGCGAGTGGGCGAGCCAGTTCTTGTCGTCGCGGGTGGTGAAGTCGCTGCGGTAGTGGGCACCGCGGCTCTCCTGCCGGGCAAGTGCGCCGTGGATCGTGGCCTCGGCACAGTCCAGCAGGCAGCCCAGTTCCAGCGCTTCGGTCAGATCCGTATTGAAGACCTTGCTCTTGTCCTGGATGGTGGCGTATCCGTAGGCACCCTTGAGCTGCCGGATCACGCCCTCCGCCCGCGTCAGCGATTCCTCGCTGCGCTCGACGGAGACGTCGTCCATCATGACCTTCTGCATGGTCGCGCGGATCTCGGCGACGGTCTCGCCCCGGCCTGACGGTGGGGCGGACTTCAGCGCGTCAATCGCGGCGCGGGCGTAGTAATCCGGCTCAGGGGGAAGCGGGGCCCAATCGGTGTGCGCCAGCTCGGCCAGCATGTGCTTGCCGGCCCGCCGTCCGAAGACGACCAGATCCACCAGCGAATTGGTGCCGAGGCGGTTGGCGCCATGGACGGAGACGCACGCCGACTCGCCGGCGCTGTAGAGCCCCGGGACCGGCGTCGCGTGCTTGTCGCGGATCACCTGGCCGTCGATGTTGGTCGGCAGCCCGCCCATGGCGTAGTGCGCGGTCGGCTGGATCGGCACGCCCTCGGTCTTGGGCTCGACATCAAGGTACGTTCGCGCGAAGTCGGTGACGTCGGGGATCTTCTCGTCAATGAGCTCTGGCGGCAGGTGGGTCAGGTCAAGGATCACGTAATCCTTGCCGTCGATCCCGCGGCCCTCCTGGATCTCCTGGTGAATGAACCGGGAGACCATGTCGCGGGGGGCGAGGTCCTTGAGCGTCGGGGCGTAGCGGGCGCAGAACGCCTCGCCATCCTTGTTCCGGAGAATGCCGCCCTCGCCGCGCGCCGCCTCCGAGAGGAGGATGCCCAGCTTGTAGAGACCGGTCGGGTGGAACTGGTAGAACTCCATGTCCATCAGCGGAACGCCACGCCGGTAGGTCAGGGCGACACCGTCGCCCGTGCCCGCCACCGCGTTGGAGGTGACGCTCCAGACGCGACCGAACCCACCGGTCGCGATCAGGACCTGCTTGGCATGGATGACGTGCAGTTCGCCCGTGACCATCTCCATGGTCACGACGCCGCAGGCGCGGCCATCCTCGGAGAACAGCACGTCCATCAGGTGATGCTCGTCGAAGAAGTTGAGCTGGTTCTTGATGCCCTGCTGGTAGAGGGTCTGGATGATCATGTGGCCGGTGCGGTCGGCGGCGTAGCAGGCGCGGCGGACGGGACCTTCGCCGTAGTTGCGGGTGTGGCCACCGAATCGGCGCTGGTCGATCCTGCCGTCCGGCGTCCGGTTGAACGGCAGACCCATGTGCTCGAGTTCGAGGACGGCGTCGATGGCTTCCCGGGCCAGCACGGCCGCGGCATCCTGGTCGACGAGATAGTCGCCGCCCTTGACCGTGTCGAACATGTGCCAGCGCCAGTGGTCTTCCTCGACGTTACCGAGCGCGGCACTGATCCCACCCTGGGCCGCACCGGTGTGCGACCGTGGCGGGTACAGTTTGCTGACGACGGCGACGTTGGCCTTGCCGGCCAGCTGAATCGCCGCCATGAGGCCGGCGCCGCCCGCCCCTACGATGACCGCGTCGAATCGATGGTACGCCACGATGCTCCTCCACCCACGCCAGACTGATCGTCCGGACTGACGCGGAAATGTCCTCGTTATTGTAGGACGAATGCGCATGGTCCGGCATTGAACGCCAGTATCGATGTGACCGAAACGGACGGTTTGGTTATCCAATAGCGCGCGGGGACCTTTGCAGACGGTAGGCTCCGCCCGCGAAGACGAAATACCTTGGCCAGGCTGGTAGGATTCTCAGCACCACGTCGCCCGTTCGACCTTCCGGGCAGCCGTACACCCCACCAATCCGGCCCGACCCCGTCGCGCGTGGTCAGGCCACACCCTCGAAGCCGGCCTATCCCGCGAGGCATCCCCGTTGCTGTTCGGTCTCGACATCACTTCTGGTCTCAGACGGGCTGCCCGGGCGGGGCGCGACGCAATCGTCGCCGACGCGCTCGCGGTCAGCCGTGTCCCGGCCCCGACCGGAGCCGAAGCCCGGAGAGCGCGAGCCGTACGAGACCTCTTTCGTCGGGATGACCCAGGCCGGCTGGTCTACCTGGACCAGGCCGGCAACGTCGTCACGCGGATCGCCGGCCGGCAGCGGGAACGCTCGATCATCGTCGCGGCCCACCTCGACACGGTCTTCGGCGAGGACCAGGAACACGACACCCGGCTGGAGCATGGCCGGCTGATCGGGCCGGGGGTCGGGGACAACGCGGTCGCGCTGGCGGCGATGGTCGCGCTGCCTCGCCTATTCGTCTCCTCAGGCCAGACGCCGGCCTGCGATGTGGTTCTCGTCGCCACGGTCGGGGAGGAGGGATACGGCAACCTGCGGGGGATCGAGGCAGCGCTCGACATGCACCGCGAGGCGGCCGCCGTCATCGCCGTCGAAGGGCACGGCCTGGGCCGGATCACTCATGTGGCCGTTGGCAGCCGCCGCCTCGCTGTCCATCTCGTCGGTCCAGGGGGACACAGCTGGGCGGATCACGGACGACCCAGTGCGGTCCATGCGGCAGGGGAGCTCATCGCCCGCCTGGCCGCGATGCAGTTGCCTGACTGGCCGAGGACGACCCTGAACGTCGGATCGGTTTCCGGCGGTGACGCGATCAATGCCATCGCTGCCAGCGCCACGCTCCACCTCGAGGCGCGCTCAGTTGATCCCCTGGCATTGGACCAGGCGATCGACGAGGTCTTCCGCCACATCCGGGCGGTCGAGCGGGACGGAATCCGCGTCACCGTGGAAACGCTGGGGACGCGTCCGGCGGGTAGCATTCCAAAGGACCACCTGATTGTCCGGCGCGCTCGGTCCGTCCTGTCTGGTCTCGGCGTCCCGTCCGCTTCGGACGCGTCATCCACCGACGCCAATATCCCGCTGGCCAGCGGAATCCCGGCAATATGTGTCGGGATTAGCAACGGTGGCCAGGCCCACACGCCCCACGAGTGGATCGAGGTCGAGCCGATCGCCGATGGCGTAGCCCAGCTTGCGCTGGTCGTCCGCGACGTGGCTGAAGACGTCGCGAGCGGACGAATCCGCCGGGCTGGCTGGATGGGAGACGGCGAGCGCCCCACCGCGGCGGCATCTGACTGATCGGCTCGTCACCATGATTCTCACGATCGATTGATACCCCGGTCACCGGATGGCACCTGTCCGTTCAGTGACCAGCTGGACCTGGAGTTCCGTTTGACGACGCGTTACGTGGCCATCGATGTCGAGGCAACCGGAATGAATCCATCCCGGGACGAGATCCTCGAAGTGGCCGTGATCACCTTCGACCGGGAAGGGGACGGGGAGACCTTCAGTACTCTCGTTCGACCGACCCGACCCATCCCGCTCGATATCGTCCGCCTGACCGGTATCGACGACACCGCGATCGCCAGCGCCCCGGACTTCGCCAACGTCGTCGGGAAACTGGAGGAACTGTGCGCCGGCCGGACGATCGTCGGGCACTCGGTCCAGTTCGACGTCAACATGTTGAGGGCGGCCGGGATGGCGTTGCCCGGCTCCCAGATCGATACCTTCCAGCTCGCGTCCGTCGTCCTCCCGGACTTGCCTGACTACAGCCTGTCGACGGTCGCGGCGGCACTTGGCGTCCCAAAGCCCGTCGATCACCGGGCCCATGCCGATACGCTGGGGAATATCGCGGTTTTCCGGGCGCTGCTTGTGAGATTGCAGACCTACGATGCCGTCACGCTCCAGCAGGTCGCCCAGTACGCCGAGCTGGCCGGCTGGCCGACCGCGTCGATCTTCGTGGATGCCGCGGACGAGGCACGTGGGTCGGCAACTGGTGACGCCGCGCCGCGGCGTGGTCCGCACGAGCTGGCCTTCCTTACCCAGCGGGAGCGGCCGGAGCCACTTGAATCCCGGGAAGGTGGTCGGCCTATCACTGGGGAGGATATCGATGCGGCCTTCGGACCCACGGGGTACGTCGGGCAGGCGGTCGACCGGTTCGAGCACCGGCCGCAGCAGGAATACATGGCCCTCAAAGTCGCCGAGGCCTTCAATGACAACGGTCAGCTGATCGCCGAGGCTGGCACCGGAACCGGCAAGAGCATGGCCTACCTGCTGCCGGCAGCGATGCATGCGGTGGAGCGGGGCGAACCCGTCGTCGTCTCGACCAACACACTTGCCCTCCAGGACCAGCTCTTTCGCAAGGACATCCCGCGTCTACGGGCCGCGATGATGGACGGTCCTGGGGATCAGGAGCCATTCCGGTCCGTGACGGTCAAGGGGCGGAGTAATTATCTCTGCCTGCGCCGCTGGTTCGCCGCAGCACAGCAGCCTGTCGCCGACGCCGCCGAGGCAGGCCTGCGCGCCAAGGTGACGCTCTGGCTCGGAGAGACCCAGACCGGCGACCGGGCCGAGCTCCGGCTGTCGCCCACGGAGGAGCAGCGGTGGCGGCAGTACTCGGCAGACGATAACGGCTGCCAGCCGGGGCGCTGCGTCTTCCAGCAGCGCAACCAGTGCTTCCTCTTCCGGGCTCGCCGCGAAGCCGAAGCGGCCCACCTCGTCGTCGTCAATCACGCCTTGCTGCTCTCGGACAGTCTCTCCGGCGGCAGCGTCCTGCCGGATTACCGGAGGTTGATCATCGACGAGGCCCATCACCTCGAGGACCAGGCGACGGTTCAGTTCGGTGTGACCGTCAGCGAGCGTGAGATCGGTGTCCTGCTCGACATGGTGATCCGCAGCGACGGTCCCATCCAGGTCGGCGCGATGTACGGCGCCGCCATGTTCCTGAGCCGCCCGGAGCTGACCGGCGACGAGAAGGGCCGGATCCGGGCCGGCGCGGCGCTGGAGCGGGCCAAGCAGAGCCTTGAGCAGGTCACCGCCGCCCGGACCTATACCCGGCAGTTGTTCCATCACGCGGCACTGCTGTTCGGGCGCGACGGCCGGGGTGGGGGAGACCGCTCTCTGCGGGTGACGGCGGACGTCCGGGAGGAGTACGCCTGGCACGATCTGCTCGATGCCTGGGCTGGTCTCGAGGGGCAACTCCGCAGCATCGAGTCGCACCTGAAGTGGGCCGACCGCACGCTGGCCGAGCACGAGCCGCCGACCAACGCGGATGACACGACGATCGAGTCGTTCGATATCGCGTCCGGCGATGTCGAAAGCGCATCCCGCTCCCTGTCCGAGGTGATCGGGACGCTGCGAGACATCATCGCCTCCCCACGGGACGAGCAGGTCTACTGGCTGGAGAAGAACGCGCAGGGGGATATCGTCTCGCTGAAGTCGGCCCCGCTCGAAGTAGGGCAGCTGCTCCACGACCGGATCTTCAGCAAGACCGATAGTCTCATCCTGACGTCGGCGACGATTACGACCGACGGGACATTCGAGTACGCGATCGAACACCTGGGCCTGCGGGAGCCTCGGGAGATCAGCGTCCCGTCACCGTTCGACTACCGGTCGTCGACGCTGCTTTACCTCGCCGACGACATTCCCGAGCCGAATCACCAGCACTACCAGCGCCACCTCAACGAGACGCTGATCGATACGTGCGCAGCCACCGGAGGACGCGGGCTGGTGCTGTTCACGTCGTATGCGGCGCTTCAGGCGACCTACAACGCGATCAAGGCACCGCTTGAGGACGCCGGGATCGTGGTGTTGGCCCAGCGGATCGACGGGAGTCCTCGTCAACTGGTCGACCGGCTGAAATACGGAGATCGGATCGTCGTGCTGGGGACGGCGTCCTTCTGGGAAGGTATCGACATCGTCGGCGACGCCCTGAGCCTGCTGGTCATCGCCAAGCTGCCGTTCAGCGTGCCGAGCGACCCCGTCTTTGCCGCCCGAAGTGAAGCGATCGCGGAGGACGGCGGGAATGCCTTTGTCGACTACGCCGTGCCGCAGGCCGTCCTGAAGTTCAAGCAGGGCTTCGGGCGCCTGATCCGCAGCACGCATGACCAGGGCGTCTGCGTCGTGCTCGACCGTCGGGTATTGAGCAAGCGCTACGGGCGATCATTCGTCGATTCGCTGCCGGAATGCACGGTCGAGATCGGCTCGACCAATGATTTGCCGTCGACCGCCGCCAAGTGGATGGCGCGGGAATCGCGTGCGGTGAGCATGTAGATTCCGCGGACATACAACGATCCGGCCGGGCGACCGGCCACTTTCCCGGGAGGGACGATGACGCACCCCAACGACCGCAACCTTGCCCTCGAGCTCGTCCGGGTGACTGAAGCCGCCGCGCTCCAGGCCGCTCGCTGGATGGGGCGCGGTGACAAGATCAACTCCGACCAGGCTGCGGTCGACGCCATGCGCCGCACGCTCAACTCGATCCAGATGGACGGCATCGTCGTGATCGGTGAGGGCGAGAAGGACGAGGCGCCGATGCTCTATGTTGGCGAGCGGCTCGGCTCCGGCGACGCGCCCCTGGTCGATATCGCCGTGGATCCGATCGACGGGACACGCCTGCTCTCCAACGGCATGCCCAACTCGGTGGCGGTCATCGCGCTCGCCGAGCGAGGCTCGATGCTTTCGTCCCCCGACATCATGTATATGGACAAGATCGTCGTGGGGCCGGAGGCGGTTGGCAAGGTCGACATCGAGCGGCCGCCCGCCGAGAACCTGCGCGCCGTCGCCGGATCGCTCGGCAAGGCGATGGACGAGGTGACGGCCGTCGTCCTCGACCGGCCACGGCACGAGGAGCTCATCAGGGCGATCCGCGAGGCTGGTTGTCGCATCAAGCTGATTACGGACGGGGACGTCGCCGGCGCGATCATGGTGACGACGGATGACATCTCGGTAGACATCATGCTCGGTATCGGCGGTGCTCCGGAAGCCGTGCTCGCTGCCTGCGCCATCAAGTGCACGGGCGGGGACATGCAGGCCAAGCTCTGGCCCCGTAACGACGCCGAGCGAGCCGTGGTCGTTGAGAAGGGGATCGACACCAGCCGCGTCTACGGGCTCAACGACCTTGTTTCCAGTGACCGCTGCTTCTTTGCGGCGACAGGAATCACCGACGGCGAACTACTAGGTGGCGTTCACTACCTCGGCGCCAGTGGAGCGATGACGGAGTCACTGGTGATGCGCTCGCAGACGGGAACCGTTCGCCGCATCCAGGCGACCCACAAGGTTGAGAAGATGCGCCAGTTCGGTTCCTTTGGCTGATCGATCTACCGGGAAGACTCAAGCTTGCGATCTGCCCGGAACCTCGCTCACGAACCCCGGGTATGGCGCATTCCGACCGGGCACCATGCCGTGGTGACGTGCCGGGTTTACTGTTGACGGGACCAGGACCCGGTGGTACATTGACCCCGCACCGACCGCTGTTGCATCACCCCTTCGCACCCCGCGTCCGTCCGTGCAACGGCGTGCGTGTCGTCGCAGCCTGATCCTCAGCCACAGTTCTTCGCCATCGCCCCGGAGCGGAGCCCCTCGCGAGAGTGGCTGTGGCCCTGACGTGATGCCAGAACGACGGCGTTCTCTGGACACCGCGGTTCACAGAGCGGCGAGCCAGCTCGTCTGGATCAGTACCTCAACTCGACGACCACCCCCCAACTCATTGACGTTCAACACCAATCTGACCAACCGTTGGAGGTACCCGTTTGTCCGCCGAGGATACGACCACAGCCGTGCTGACAGACAGCGACGCGTCCGGATCTCCGGAATCGACCGAAGCCCGGACGCCTGCTCCGCGTAAGCCGCGAACCCGGCGCAAAGTCGCCGAGCCCGCAGCTACCGAGGAAGCTGCGTTGGATGGCGCCGCCATCCCGACGCCTCCGGACGCCGGCACCTCTGAGACGACCGACCGCGAAGCCGTCGTCGAACCGGAAGGTGACGCCGACACGTCGCCGAGCCCAAGGGCCCGGACGACGCGCGCTCGCACCACCCGGGTCGCCCGACGCGACGCTGAAGCAGACGCCGCCGTGGTGAACCCGGTACTCAATCCGGCTGACCCAGGCCCGTTCCGGGCAATCGACGACTTCGTCAGCGAGATGGCGCGCACCCAGGAGCAGCGGGTCGACGAGCGTCAGCCTGACATCGTTTCCCGTGATGAGACGATCTCCACGGTTCCCCGTGCCGACGAGCAGACGACGGATCAACGCACCTCGAGCGAGCGTGAAGGGGACGGCACGCCAGCGGAGCGGAGCGCCCCACTGCCGCGTCGCTCGATGAGTTCGGCGCTGGACGCGCTGTTCGCTTCAGAGGACTTCACGCCGCCGATCACGCCGTCGATGCAGCGCGAGTCCCGCCCGTCCACGCCGGACGTTCGACGCCCGTCCGATGAGCGATCGTCCAGCCAGCCGGTGGCGGATCTCGCGTCGCTGGACCGGGCGATCGAGCGAGGACTGCGCCGACCCGCTGATAGCCCTTCCAGTGCTGACCGGGTCGGGCGGATCCTTGGCGATCGGCGTCCCGAGGCCGGTGACGACACACGGGACGCAGCCCGGCCGGTCGACCTGAGCACCGAGCGCGAGCAGCGCCAGCACCGCGTCGACCGACCCGGATATACCCGGGTCCAGCCGGGCCCCGACCGCGGGCCGATCGAGCAGGGTCCCCGCCGTGACCGGTTCGAGCAACGCCAGGGCCGCAACGGCCGACCTGAACGCGAGGGGTTCGGAGGACGCGAGCAGGGTGGTCGAGACTTTGGTTTCGGGGCTGACCGGCGGTCCGGCGGAAACCAGCCTGGCGGCAAGTCTCAGGGCCAGCAGCGGTCTGGACCGAACGGGCAGAGCCCTCAGGCTGCTTCCGCCCGCACTGCCACGCCACCGCAGATCACCATCCCCGATCTCGAGTCCCGGACGCCGGAAGAGCTGACTGCCCTCGCGAGCGAGATGGGCATCACCGGGTACTCCCGGATGAAGAAGCCGGATCTGTTCCTGCGCATCCTCAGGGCGCAGACGGAACAGGAAGGCAACGTCTTCGGCGACGGTGTGCTGGAGATCATCGAGGACGGGTTTGGTTTCCTCCGCGGCCAGCGTTTCCTCCCGAGCCCGGACGACATCTATGTGTCCCAGTCCCAGATCCGGCGCTTCGGGTTGCGGACCGGCGACCGGGTTTCCGGACAGGTCCGGCCTCCCAAGGACAACGAGAAGTTCTACAGCCTGCTGCGGGTCGAATCGGTCAACGTCACGGACCCGGACATCGCCCGCAAGCGGCCGACGTTTGACTCGCTGACGCCGATCTTTCCGCTGGAAATGATCGACCTGGAGACGGCGCCGAACATTCTGTCGACGCGCCTGCTCAACCTGATCGCACCTATCGGTCGGGGTCAGCGTGGCCTTATCGTCTCGCCGCCGAAGGCCGGCAAGACGATGCTGCTCAAGTCCATCGCCAACGGCATCACCGCCAACAACCCGGACATGCACCTCATGGTCTGTCTGATCGGTGAGAGGCCGGAAGAGGTGACGGACATGCGTCGCTCGATCGAGGGTGAGGTCATCTCGTCCACGTTCGATGAGCCAGTCGAGGACCACACCAAGGTCGCCGAGATGGCGTTGGAGCGGGCCAAGCGTCTGGTCGAGGCCGGCATGGACGTGACGATCCTGCTGGATTCGATCACCCGTCTGGCCCGGGCGTATAACCTGGCCGTCCCGCCGTCCGGGCGGACCCTGTCCGGTGGTATCGACCCGGTCGCACTCTACCCGCCCAAGCGCTTCTTTGGCGCCGCCCGCAACATCGAGGGGGGCGGGTCGCTGACCGTCGTCAGCACCTGCCTGATCGACACCGGCAGCCGCATGGACGACGTGATCTACGAGGAGTTCAAGGGCACCGGTAACATGGAGCTCCACCTCGACCGGAAGCTGGCAGAGCGGCGCATCTACCCGGCCCTGGATATCCAGCGGTCCGGCACTCGCCGCGAGGAGCTACTCCTCGACGACGCGACGCTCCGCCAGGTCTGGACGATGCGCCGGATGGTCTCCATGCTTGGTGGCTCCGAAGGCACCGAGCTGGTGCTGAGCCGGATGGTCAAGACCACGACCAACGCCGAGTTCCTTGAGACGCTCAACAAGGACGTGTAGTCCTGCAGAGGGACTAGAACAAAGCCGGCACCCATTCGGGTGCCGGCTTTGTTCTATCTCTGGCGGGTTCCAGGCAGGTTGGGCTCGAAGCGGGTGACAGCAGGCTGAATGGCGTCGGGGTTGATCGAGCCGTCCGGACCGATCAGATCCCAGGCGCTGTCGTCGAACGAGAGGACTTCGATCAGCCCGTGGCGACCTTCCCGGCGGACGGCGTCCGCGACCAGATCCGGGAAGGTATCCGCGCCTCGGGACTGCCGGGCAAAGGCGAGGTGGCCTTCCCGCACGTGCCGGATCAGCCAGCCGATCTTTTGCCGGGACGTCTCGCCGCTCTCGCCCCAAAACTGGATCTGCTGGTACGGTCCCAACGCGACCAGGTCGGGCTTGTAGCGCAGACCGACGCCCCGCTCGACGAGGATGTCCGGGTAGTCCCTCACATACCGGGCGAACAGCAGCGCCTTGAGAAGCACATGTCGCTCGCTCTCGCCGGGTCCCTTCGCGAGGACCAGCTTGCGCTGGTCCACCCGGATCGTCATCTTCCCGGCTATGGCGCGCTCGCCGGAGCGCCGCATGGATGGCAGATCAGACGCTCCCCGGAACGATGCTCACCGGTACGTGCTTGCGGGCCCCTTCATCGGGTTCCGCCATGTCCGGAGTCTGCCAGACGTAGGTCCGATCCGGCGTGGTCGAGCCGGCGAAGTGTTGTCCGTCGGACGTCAGCGCCACAATGTTCACCTCGCCGGCGTACGGGTCGTCGAGCGACTCCAGGTCCCGCAGCGCCTGCGTCACGGCGTCCTCGATGGAGTAGCCGAACCTGAGGAACATCACCACCGAATGGGCGGTCGCACAGCGGAAGGCCATCTCACCCCGTCCGGTGCAGGCGGCGGCTCCCCACCGATCATCACAGTAGTTGCCGGCGCCGATGATCGGGCTGTCACCCAGGCGGCCCGGATACTTCCAGGCCCAGCCAGAGGTGCTGACGGCGCACGCCATCGTGCCAGTGGCGTCGCGTGCCATGAAGTTGACAGTGCCATGAGGCGGCTCGTCCGGGCGCTCGTCCGGCCGGTAGAGGGCATGAGTGCGGACCGGATCCGCGCTGAGCTTCATGACCATCTGGAGGACCCGGTCGAGCGAAGCGCCCGAGGCATCGTCCAGGCCCTCGGCCGCCAGTCCTTCCCGCCAGATGCGGGCGGTCTCTGGATCGAGCAGATCCTTCCCCACGTAGCCCAGCTCTTCGGCCAGCCGGCGGGAACCAGCTCCAATGACGAGGGAGTGAGGCAGGCGGTCCATGACGGCCCGGGCGAGGTCGATCGCGTCCTGGTAGCCCTGCAGACCTCCGACCGCACCGGCGCGGAGCCCCTTGCCCTCCATGATCGAGGCGTCGAGCTCGACGTCCCCGAGGATGTTCGGCAGGCCCGCGTACCCGACACTCCGGTCGGTCGGAGTAGCCTCGACCTCCCTTGTCGCGGCGATGACCGCGTCGGTCGCGGAGCCACCGGCCCGGAGAATCTCGATCGCGGCCGGGAACCCGATCCTGCCATTCGCCGACGCTACGATGATCGGCTGCACCGGCTCAGTCATCGGACATGCTCGCAAGCGCACGGACATCAACACCAGCCGCAATGAGCGCGTCGTCGATGGCGGCCTCCGACGGCTCGATCAGAACCCGGTCGCCGATCAGGAGGGTCGGAACGTTGGGGCGCCCAGTGATCGCCATCATCCGCGTCTTCGCGTCGTCGTCGGATTCGATGTCGTACTCGGTCCACCTGAGGCCAAGGTCGGTCAGGCGACGTCGTGCCCGTGCAACATCGGGGCAGAACCGCTCCCGGGCGTACATGATGATCTCGTTTGTCGTGTCGCTCATCGTCTCTCCTCCAGCACCGTCCCGGACAACATACGACGGCATTGTCGCAGCCGAGCGATTCCCGTGGACGCGCGCTAGAAGGGCGTTTCGCCGCCGTCATCGTCCTTGGGGTCGTCGTCATCGTCATCTTCGTCTTCCGGATCGTCCTCGACGAACCGAACGGGCCTCGAAGGACGAGGCTCGACCGCGATCCTGCTGACCCGCAATTCGGCGTGCGAGAGCAGGACCTCACAGCGGCTTGCGACCGCGGTGCCGATCTCGTACGCCGCGATCGTCTCATCGAGGCCACGCTGTCCGGTTTCGAGGAACGCGACGATCTCGTCCAGCGCCACGAGTGCCGCCTCGAAGGAACCATCGTCGGAGACCGAGCGCCATCGGTCGATCATCTGCGTCGTCTCGTCAGGCATCTCGAACATCCTGGTGGATCGGTGATGTCATGTCGTCCGTGGAAAGCCCCGGAAGCGAAAGGCTGGTCGCCCGTGCGGATCCGGCAGCCGAGGATGCCCCACGCCGGCGCGGGCGACCCGACGGGATGCCGGCCGACGTGGACCCATTCTGGCTCTCGACGATCGCGGAGTAGCTACCCCCGGCTGTGCGTACACCGATCCTGTCTCCGGCCCGGACGTCCGACGGGGCAGACACAAGCTGACCACCACGCTCGTGAGCGACGACCGAGTAGCCACGACGGAGGACGTCCGACGGGGAAAGCGCGGCAAGGACTGTTCGCCGGCCTGCTACTTCCGCTAACCGGAGACGCAGACCAACGTCGACTGCACGGCCCATCCGCTCCTGCCGTGAAAGGACGCCGAAACGGTGCTGGGCAATCGCCAGCCCGGGGGAACGCAGTGCCAGGCGTTGACGAGCCGCCTCGACCCGTGTTGTCCCGCGATTGATAGATGCCTGGGCGGCTTCACGCAGGCGACGCCGCCCGCCGTCGATCGCGTCGATCACCTGGACGCCGGAGGGGGTCGCCAGTTCTGCCGCGGCAGATGGGGTAGGGGCACGGACATCGGCGACGAGATCGCAGATCGACCAGTCCGTCTCGTGCCCGACCGCGCTGATGGTCGGAACAGGGCACGCGAAGACGGCCCGCGCAACGGCTTCGGCGTTGAAAGCGGCCAGGTCCTCGGCTGAGCCACCGCCTCGACCGATGATGATCACGTCGATCTCCGGGTGGGATGCTATGGCCGTCAGGGCTGCCACGATGCTGGCAGGAGCACCGTCGCCCTGGACCGCGCTTGGCGCGAGGACCAGCTCGGCCAGCGGGTACCGCCGCTCGACCACGCGCTGGATGTCGTGCCAGACCGAGCCGTCGGGAGAGGTGACGACCCCGATTCGTCGGGGAAAGCCGGGCAGCGTGCGCTTGCGGCCCGGATCAAAGAGGCCTTCGGCTTCTAGTTGCTGGCGGAGCAACTCAAGCCGCATCTGGTCCAAGCCCACTCCGGCGCGTTCAACCAACTCCGCGTAAAGCTGGATGGCCCCGTCCCGAGGGTACAGTGAGATCCGGCCATAGACGATGACATCATCGCCGTCCACCGGGACGTACCTCGAGCGAACTGCCGATGTCCGGAACAGGGCGGACTTGAGCTGCCCCGTCTCGTCCCGCAGGGTGAAATAGCAGTGCCCTGACCGGGCGCGGAAGACGTTGGACACCTCGCCCTGGACCCAGAGCTGGCCCAGGACCGGGTCCGCTTCGAGGCGCTGCTGGATATAGCTGGTCAGGTCACCAACCGGCCACGGGCGGCCGCCGGGCGGCGACATCAGCCACCAGCCGGCGCGAGGCGGATCAGCTCAGAGCCATACTCGACCGCCGTGGCGTTGGTGGCGACGACCTCCGCGACGACACCATCGGCATCGGCGGTGATCTCGTTCATGATTTTCATCGCCTCGATGATGCCGATCACCTGCCCGGTCCGGACCATGTCCCCAACGGTGACGAAGGGCGGGTCCTGGGGGCTGGGCGCCGAGTAGAACGTTCCAACCATCGGCGCGGTGATGATGTGGCCGGCCCGGACCGGTGCCGCGGCCGGCGCTGCGACGGCAGAGACAGGAGGCGGCGGAGCCTGTCCCGTCGACTCCATTGAAACGTACTGGATGGGTGCCGGGTGCTGGGGGCCAACGCGGAGCCGGATCCGGACGTCGAGGTAGTCGAGATCCAGTTCGGTCAGACCGCCACGGCCCATGACGTCGACGAGATCGGAAACGGTCCGAACGATTGTCGCTGACGTCTCGCCGATCGGGCTCTCGGATGCCCCGTCGACGCCGTCACTCTGGCTGGTGCTCTGGGTGTCCAGGGAAGACTCCATTTCACGTGCGCCGCCATGACGGCGTGTTGATCGGGGCAGATCCGAACGGAGACCTACTTGACGCGCTCGATATATTCACCCGTCCGGGTGTCGATCCGGAGCGCGTCACCGATGTTGATGAACAGCGGGACCGAGACGACCAGCCCGGTCTCGAGCGTGGCCGGCTTGGTCGCGCCGGAAGCGGTGTCACCCTTGAGGCCGGGATCGGTTTCTGTCACCGTCAGGTTGACGGACGTCGGGAGTTCGATGTCGATCGCCTCGCCCTCGTGGGTCAGGACATCGACGACATCGTTCTCCTTGATGAACTTCGCCGAATCGCCGACCGTCTCCGCAGTGAGCTGGATCTGGTCGAAGGTCTCGGTGTCCATGAAGTGAAGGTCGTCGCCCTCGCGATAGAGGAACTGGACGTGGGCGCGCTCCAGCCGCACGGTCTGGAACTTGGCGCCAGCCATCACGGTCTGGTTGGTCAGGGAGCCGGTCCGGAGGTCACGCAGCGTCATCCGGAGCTGGGCGGAACCACGACCCTGCTTGTTGTGGCTGAAGTCGACGACCTTGAGCAGCTTGCCGTCGACTTCGATCGTCGTGCCTTTGCGAACATCACCGGTATCAATCATCGATGGGGGACCTTTCAGGGTGGCAGCGGTGGTGGGTAGCAGGTGAATGCCAGCCATGGGGATACCATATCCGGCCGCCTGTTTGCGAACCGGCATCGTATCCGGCCTGCATCGTCTCAGTCGAGGCTGGCCCTCGGCGCCACCGAAAAGACCTCGAACCCGTCATTCGTCACGACGCCGAGGTCCTCGATCCGGATGCCACCCCAGTCTGGCAGATAGATCCCGGGCTCAACCGTAACGATATTGCCGCTGACGAGGAAATCGTCCGAGCGCTGGCCGCACGAAGGTGCTTCGTGGATCTCCAGTCCTGTCCCGTGCCCCAGGCCATGAATGAAGGCGTCGCCATACCCCGCGGCGGCGATGACATCCCGGGCGGCCGAATCCACCGCTCGTCCAGCGACGCCGGCCCGGATTGCCGCGATGGCCGCCTCGTTGGCTCTGTCGACGAGCGGGTAGAGCTGGCGTATTCGCTGGTCAGGATCTCCGATCCAGATGGTACGGGTCAGGTCGGCCGTGTAGCCGTCGAATCGGGCTCCCATGTCGATGATGATCGGTTCGCCCTCAGCAATGGGGTATTCAGTGGGCGCGTGGTGGGGACGTGCGGCGTGGCGGCCAGCGGCGACGATGATCGGGAATCCGGGCTCCTCGGCTCCAAGGTCGCGCATTGCCCGCTCCAGCCGCCAGGCCAGCTCGCCCTCCGTAATCCCGGGCTGGAGATCAGTCGTGGCCGCGGTGAAGGCGCGGTCGGTGATCTCGCTGGCACGGCGGAGCGCATCGAGCTCGGCCGGACTCTTTACCGCCCGGAGCGCGACGAGATCGTCGCCGATGTCCGTGAGTGTCACGCCGGAGGGGAGTTCGGCGCGAATGGCCTCGTACCCGGCGACGGACAGGTGATCCGGTTCGAAGCCGATCCGCTGCCAGCCGGTCGCGGCGATATGGGCAGCCAGGTCCGGCCACCACGGCCGCTTCCAGGTCGCGACCTCCACGCCGGGCGCCAGGGAAGCCGCCCAGTCGCGATTGTTCGCCGACGTGTAGAGCGTCGCCCGGTCGGGACCGACGAGCACGGCAGCGGTGGGAACCGTGTCGTGGCTGGCCGCGTTGTAACCGGTCAGCCAGCCGCGACCCGAATCACCGAGGACGAGCGCGCCATCAAGTTGCCGGGCCTGGAGGCGCTCGACGAAGGACGTTCGCCTGGCGACCAGTTCGTGTTCAGTCCGCCATGTGCTCGTCATCGGGTGTCCTCTCTGCCGAGGTGCGCGGACAGGAACCGGAGCGCCATCTCGTAGCCGAGTGGACCAAGCCCGGCGATGATCCCGGTCGCGACCGGAGCCGTCATCGACTGGTGCCGGAACTCCTCCCGGGCATGGATGTTCGACAGGTGAACCTCTATCGTCGGCCGGTTGACCGCCGTGAGTGCGTCCCGAAGCGCGATGCTGTAATGGGTGAGCGCACCGCCATTGAGCACGATCCCGTCGGCCGATCCGCCACGACCCTGGATCGCGTCAACCAGCGCACCCTCATGGTTCGACTGGAACGTCTCGACGTCGAGGGGCGGATCGAGTGTCGATCCTAGTTCGCGGAGACGCGCTTCGATCTCTGGAAGCGTCGTTGACCCGTAGATCCCCGGCTCACGACGGCCGAGCATGTTGAGGTTGGGACCGTTCAACACGACAACGCGGAACCGGCGAATGTCGTCGCCGGTCCCGCGTCCCGTGGTGTCATTGTCTGGGTGCGCCAAGGTGGATTCCTGCCCGAGCGGTCGGCTAAGTGGCAGGCATTATCCCACGGGCGTGTCGTCGGTCACGATGGCCGGGACATAGGCGCGGACCTCCGACGACCCCTCAGCGACATCCGGAGCCTCGATCTCGCCCGAGAAGACGTAGACCGGCACGAGGTACCGATTGCCACCGAACGAGCCGGCGGTGGTATACGCCACCGAGACGTCCGTGTAGGTTGCCTCACCGGCGACCGACGCGCCCTCCGCGATCTCGGCGCCGTCGAACTCGGCCTCGATGTAGGCGGAGCCGGCCTCGACATCGCGCCAGGCGTCCTCAGCCGGGCGGAGGAGGTAACGCTCGACGACCGCGATCGACGACCACCGAGCCGCGGCCTCCAGTACGACCCCGTCAGGACCGATGGTGACGGAGATGTTCGGCTCCGCGGCGAGGATGGGCGACGGGATGGTCGGGTAGAAGACGACCGACACGCGTCCCACCGCTTCGGTCCGCGAGGTGATCTCACCTTCGCCAAGATCGGCCGGGGCCAGCCCGACGGAACGGAGCCAGTCGCGGGCAAAATTGATCGCCTCTTCGTCGGACGGCAGGTCGGCGAGCGTCGGCGTCTCGTCGGAGAGGTATTGCAGCAGCTGGGGCGAAACGAACAGCTCGCCGTTACCCGAGACGACGAACGTGTCGTTGCCGCGCTCCTCGACCTCGCCATCGAGACCGATCCGCTCGGCCAGCTCCCTCGTTTCCTCGAGGGTGTACGGGTCGACGGTCAGCGAGTAGACGTCGGCCTCGGTTGGGGCGTCGTCCAGGTCGGTGTCGAGTGAGGCGTCGATAACGAGGTCGAGGCCGCGAAGGTTGCCGGTCGGAAGATCGGCGGGAGGGATCGCCGCGGCGATCTCCGACTCTCCATCCCCGGAGGCGTCACCTGATGGGGACGGTGACGCCGAAGGATCATCCTGGGCAGCGGCGCCGGTCGGCAGGAACGGAGCAGTCGCCAGCGAGGCCAGCATGACGGCGACCAAAAGCAACACCGCGGGCCGAGCCATGAACCAGTTCTTCCGTACAGGCAAGACGTCCCTCCTCAATCAGGTGTGTGACGACCGACGCGCCACGACTAGATCGGCGCGCCAATCGGATCGGTCTCGATGATCCGTCGCAGTTCGACGATCTGATCCCGCAGGAGCGCAGCGCGCTCGAAGTCCAGGTCGCGAGCGGCCGTCTTCATCTGCGACTCGAGGTCCTTGACCATCCGGGTCAGCTCGTCCTTCGGCAACTGGGTGATCACACCACCCCCGCCACGGCCGCCGGCGTCGTACGAAGCGGACTCCTCCGCGACCTGCTTTACGCGATCCGTGAGATCCCGGATCTCTTTGACGATACTGCGCGGCTCGATGCCGTGCTCCTCGTTGTGCGCAATCTGGACTGCCCGACGCCGGTAAGTCTCATCGATAGCCCGGCGCATCGAGGGCGTCTGCGAATCGGCGTACATGATCACGGTGCCGTCGACGTGGCGGGCGGCACGACCAATGGTCTGGATCAGCGCGCCCTCGGAGCGGAGAAATCCTTCCTTGTCGGCGTCCAGGATCGCGACCAATGACACCTCAGGAAGATCGAGTCCCTCTCGGAGCAGATTGATGCCGACCACGACGTCGTAGACGCCGAGCCGGAGGTCCCGGAGAATCTCGACCCGTTCCAGCGTGTCCTGCTCGCTGTGCAGGTACATCGTCCGGATGCCCATTTCCTTGAGGTAGTCGGCGAGGTCCTCCGCCATGCGCTTGGTGAGCGTCGTGACCAGCGTCCGTTCCCCCTTCGCGATCCGAAGGTTGATTTCGGCCAGAAGGTCATCGATCTGCCCCTTGGTCGGGCGCACGGCAATCGTTGGATCGATCAGGCCGGTCGGCCGGATGACCTGCTCGACGATCGACGAGCTGTGCTCGTACTCGTATGGTCCCGGCGTGGCCGAGACGAAGATGGTCTGGCCCATCATCCGCTCGAACTCATTGAAGGTCAGGGGCCGGTTGTCGCGGGCGGACGGCAAGCGGAAGCCGTGCTCGACGAGGACATCCTTGCGAGCCCGGTCGCCGGCGTACATGCCGCGGACCTGCGGCAGCGAGATGTGGGACTCGTCGATGAAGAACAGGAAGTCGTCGGGGAAATAATCGAGGAGGGACGACGGCTGCTCGCCCGGTCGCCGCCGCGAGATGTGCATCGAGTAGTTCTCGATCCCGGCGCAGTAACCGGCTTCTTCCATCATCTCCAGGTCGTACATCGTCCGCTGGCGAAGCCGCGCTTCCTCGAGAATCTTGCCCTGCTCCCTCAGCTCCTGAAGCCGCTGCTCCAGTTCCAGACGGATGTCCTTGATCGCCGCTTTCAGGGTGTCGTTCGTCGTAACGAAGTGCTTGGCCGGGTAGATGTCGACCTCGATCCGCTCGGCAAGGATCTCGCCGGTCAGTGGGTCCACGTCGACGATCCGCTCGACCTCGTCGCCAAAGAACTCGACCCGGAGCGCGATCTCCTCGTAGGCGGGGAAGATCTCCAGGACATCGCCCCGCGCGCGGAAGGTGCCGCGGGTCAGCGACATGTCGTTCCGCTCGTACTGGATGTCGATCAGGTGGCGGATGACGCGGTCCCGCCGGGTCGTGGCACCGCGCCGGAGTGAGACGACGACCTTCCCGTATTCATCCGGGGAGCCGAGGCCGTAGATGCAGGAGACTGACGCGACGATCAGCGTGTCACGCCGGGTCAGCAGCGCGCGGGTGGCGGCATGGCGGAGCTTGTCAATCTCCTCGTTGATATCAGCCGTCTTCTCGATAAAGGTATCGGTTCTGGGCACATAGGCTTCGGGCTGGTAGTAGTCGTAGTAGGAGACGAAGTACTCGACCGCGTTGTGTGGGAAGAATTCCTTGAACTCGGAATAGAGCTGGGCGGCGAGTGTCTTGTTGTGGGCGAGGACGATGGCCGGGCGGTTGAGCCGCTCGATGATGTTCGCCATCGTGAACGTCTTGCCGGACCCGGTGACGCCAAGAAGGGTCTGAGCCTTCTCGCCTGCTTCGATGCCGGAGACGAGCTGTTCAATGGCCTTGGGCTGGTCACCGGTGGGCCGGAGAGGGGTTGCGAGCTTGAACGCGGGCATGGAGCCTCCCAATGGGTGTGGCGGATGGTCGGATGTGGGAAGCGGGCAACGTCCGGTCAGGAGGAGATGCGGTAGAACGCGGACTCCTCATCGCCCTGAGCAATAATTTCGTCAATGTGTCGGATGGCCTCTCGCTGACCTGCCCAGAGCAACCGGGCGGTGGCTTCCTCACGATCGCACCACGCGAAGTCGACGTACTCGTCGGAGAGATGGATCCGGGCTCGTGCCTCGACGGAAAAGGCGAAGACCGGCGCCAGGATCAGGTTGTCGGTCGTGCTGTCATAGAACTGGTTGACATAGTCTGCCGAAAAGCTTTCCACTGGAGTAAGTCCGGTCCGCTCCCGTACGGCACGTGTCGCGGTCTGGAGTGCTGTCTCGTTCCCGAGAATCTTGGAATGGACGCTGTGCCAGGTATTTCCGAAGGGAAGATCCGCGCGACGGCGGAACAGGAGGTACTGGGGCAGCGCGTTCACCTTGCGGAAGACATAGGCGTCGATCATGTCCGAGACGATACGAACCATAGGGGTCGGCTCTCCACCTTCTATGCTGGCACGGGAAGCGGGCAGGACCGGGCCTAGATCCGGGGTGGGCGCCGGAAGCGGTCGAAGATGCGCTCGATGCCGGCCGGTCGGGAGGCGCCAATCGACATGTCGCGACCGCGCCAAGTCCTGACCTCCGGCGGCTGTGGATTGCGGAACTGCTGAACCACCGGGATGAAGATCGCGGCGACGCAGACGATGGCGAAGATCATGGCCAGGAGCGGCGAGAAGTCGGAGACGACAAGCGCCAGGAGCGCCGCGACGACCGCAAGCATGAGATAGCGACCTCGTCCCAGACGCTCGAACCGGGCGACGAGGTCCGACCCGTTCATGCTATTGCGGGAAGGCAGGGCGGCGCTGCGGGGCCGAGCAGGCTCAGGGCCGGTGATCCGGCGCCGGTGTGATCCACGCTTTCGGGCCTCTTCGGTGAACGAGATCGGTTCACGATCCGTCCGTTCAAGGATCTCGGCGACCTCGCGTTCGAGTCGGCTCTGCGCGGGCTCGCCCGGTCGGGGCCCGTCGTCGTCGGGGGTACGGGTGGTCATAAAGGGCTCTTTCTCCACGCCGGGGCGGGCCGGTCGGGTTCTGGCCCTATGGTACGCTACCGGCCGTTTTGGTCATCGTCCGGACGGTTCCAGTTCCGCTCCGGATATGCGTCCGGGAAGAGCTCGTGCAGGAACCGTCCATCCGCTGTACCGTCATCGATTCCGCTGATACCACGACCTTCGTCGGCCCAGCTCATCTCATCAAGGTGCTGACGGCCGCCTGCACAGCGAACCCTGCAGACCTGCGTGACCTGTTCAAGTGGGCCGAGCGCTACGACGCCGCCCTGGTCGGGGATCTGGCCGCGGGCCTCGCGATCTTCGACGAGCACAATACGGCCAGTGATCACGCTCATATCGACGAGCGGCTGGCGGAACAGCCGGACTATGCCTTGCCGGTCCGCGTCGTCAACCCCGTCACCCGTCAGCTCAGCCTGAAGCCGGCCGGAGCGGGACTGGTCGTCTTCAATCTCAACGCGCGGCGGATCGTCCAGGTGCAGAACTCATATGCCGAGATCCAGCGCCAGGACCGCGGCCGCATCCGGGAGGGCGGTGAACCGACCGACCGGATCTTCCATTACCGGCTACCGGATGAATGGGCGCTGCTGCCCTGACGTCGACTCGGATTAGCGGGTCCGGCGATCCACCTTGCCGTCGGTTTTTACCGGATTGCCGTCGCGGTCCTTGCGCTCGATCCCGCGCCGCCGGGTCAGCATGTTGCCGAAGAACAGCCGTCCCATTTGCCCGCTGATGCTGACATCGGACAATTCGCCTTCCGTTCCCTGGACGAGCTGTCCCTCGCGATGCGTGCGTGTGGCCCATTCGGCGCGGGCGTCCCGTGCTTCGGCGAACCAGGCGTCCATTCGCTCGCGGGCATCGTCCTGATTGAGCTGCGTCCGGAAGGTCTGCAACTCGTCGATCATCTGGTCGACCCAGCGGGTAACGGATTCCCGGTTGGTGAGGACGATGTCGCGGTGCATGGCCGGGCTGCCGGCGGCGAGCCGGGTGGTATCACGGAAGCCCGAAGCCGACAGCGCTCGCATGTCCCGCCAGGAGGGATCCTTTGAGGTCGTGCGCATCAGCGCGGCACTCATGACGAACGGAAGGTGGCTGACACCGCCGACGTGGGCATCGTGCTCGCTTGGATCGACGAAATACGGCTCGGCGTCCATCGCTCCGATCAGCCCGAGGACGTTCTTGATCGCGTCCTCCGAGGCATGCACGGACGGGCAGACGCACCAGGTCGCCCCCTTGAACAGCGACGCTTCCGCCCCTTCAATGCTCTGGGACTTGCCCGCCATGGGGTGACCGCCCACGAACTGCACGGTCCGGGGCAGCAGGGAGTTGGCCCAGCGGAGGACATCAGCCTTGGTCGAGGCGGTGTCGGTGACGATCGCGCCGGGCTTGAGCTGCTCGGCGATATCCTGGAACACCTGCTCGGTGGCCGTTACCGGGACGGCGAGGATGACGATGTCGGCATCTCGGACGGCCCGGCCCAGATCCCACTCGGTCTTCTCGACCGCGCCGATCTTCTTGGCGTACTGCTGCTGCTGCATGTCGGTGTCGAAGCCAACGATCTGGAGGGCGTTCTTGCCGCCTTCCCCGTTGGCTCGCGACCACTCGCCGAGACCAAGACCGATCGATCCACCGATGAGGCCAAGTCCGATGATGGCGACGCGCTGCATGATGGTCCGGTCCTCTCGTGATCAGTCCTGTGGGCGGGGGTAGTTATTGCGCCGCGTCAACCGGCTCGACATCGATCTCGCGAATCCAGCCGGTGAGGCCATCCTCGTTGACGAACTCCAGCCAGACGGCCCCGTTGACCGTCTCTTCCTCACCGGTCGACTGGAGTGGAGTGCCGGGATCAAGGACGGCAACGCTTTCCGTCCCGTCGGTCCCCGGTTCGTTGCGGTAATTGATCGCTCCGCCGCCCCCGGCGACCTCGTAATCGGCCTGGAACTCGTCTTCCGGCGTCTCGGTCGGGGCGACGGTCGGTTCCTCGGAAGGAGCGGTCGTTGGCTCCCGGGTCGGAGCGACCGTCGGCTCGGCCGTCGGCGGGGCCTGCCCACCTTCGGCGGGCTCCGTGTTCGCTGCCTGGGCGACTGCGGTCGCCGTCCCGGTGGGTGCCGCCTCGGCACCGATGAAGTCGCTCAGGTAGGGGTTGATCGTCGCGAACAGCCAGACGAAACCGCCGATCAGGAGCGCAATCGTCACAGCCATCGACGCGCCGATCGCGAAGCCGGAGCGGCGGGCGTGGTGATCGAGCCGACGATTCAGGGATGGATCAGGCATGGGCCCCAGGGGATAGACGGATGGGCGTCGTGGACCGGGCGGTCTGGACCGCGGGAACCGGGCACGGCGACTGACGACCGCGAGGCGACCGTGGGCGCCAAGTGTACACCGCCCCCATACCGCGACGCCGGATAGAATGCGGCAAAGGGTGTCTGGTCCTCGACAGGGAGAACGGGTATATGCGGATCATAGGCGCGTCGGATGTGTGGTCACTCGTCTCGATGTCGGACGCGATCGAGTTGATGGCGACCGCCTTCGGCGAGTTGAGCGCGGGCCGGGCTCAGGCACCACTGCGTACCGGGATCCACCTCGACGCCTCCCGGCTCGATGCCCTGACGATGCCCGCGACGGTGCCAGCCGCTCGGGCCCTCGGCGTCAAGCTCGTCACGGTGGCCGCTGACAATCCCGCCCGGAATCTCCCGCTCATCCATGCGACCGTCCTGATCGTCGACCCGGAAACGGGGCAACCACTTGGTGTCCTGGACGGGACGAGCATCACGGCCATGCGGACGGGAGCAGTATCCGGTGCTGCGACCCAACGGCTTGCCCGGCCGGACGCGACGACGCTTGTCCTCTTTGGTTCCGGTGCCCAGGCCATCACCCAGGCGCTCGCCGTCGGTGCCGTCCGCGATCTGAAGCGCATCGTTGTAGTCGGACGCGATCAGGCGCGGCTGGACAGCTTCGCCCAGAGACTAGCGGTCCGGGACGAGCGACTGGCCGGGCTTGTCCAGACGACGACCGACCGCACAGCCGCCGGCGATGCCGACGTCATCTGTGCCGCGACGACATCCCGCGTGCCCGTGTTCAATGACGCCGACGTCCGCCCGGGAACGCATATCAACGGCGTCGGCGCCTATACGCCAGCCATGCAGGAGATCCCGGCCGATACGGTCGTCCGGGCACTCGTCGTGGTGGACCAGGTGGAAGCGGCTCTCGAGGAGGCCGGCGATCTCGCCATCCCGATCCGGGAAGGCCAGCTCTCACCGGACGCCGTCACGGTGGAACTTGGTCAGCTCGTCAACGGCGATCACCCCGGCCGGACGGACGACCAGCAGGTGACGTTCTTCAAGTCGGTCGGAAACGCGGTCCAAGATATGGTCGTCGGTCGTCGGGCACTAGATCTTGCAGCCGAGCGAGGTGTTGGACAGGTCGTGTCTCTGGCCTGACGGCGTCTGGATTATCAAACTGAGGCGGTCTGGCCTCTTCGCCCGGCTATGGATTACACCGTTGGGTTGCCGGGCAATACCACAAGACAGAGAAGCCGGTCCGGAAACCATTCCGGACCGGCTTCTCTATCTGTATTCCGGGTTCACCAGACGGCATCAGTCAGCCGCGATCGCGACCTCGCCCGGGGTGATGGGGCAGGTGCCACACCGGCAGACGCCGTCGCGGATGTGCTCGAGGAACTCCTCGCGGTGGTGCTGGATCATGCCAAGCAACGGCATCGGCGCGACCTGGCCAAGGCCACAGAGCGAGAGCTCGATGATGTGCTTGCTGGTCCGCTCGATCAGCGCGAGATCCGCTTCCGAGCCGCGACCCAGTCGAATCCGGTCGATGATCTCGATGAGGGCCGGATTCCCCAGGCGGCAGGGAACACACTTCGAGCAGGATTCGTAGCGGTTGAACGCCATCATGTAGCGGGCGAAATCGACCGCGCAGGTGTTCTCGTCGTAGACGACGAATCCACCGGAGCCGAGCATACCGCCGAACTCGGCCATCGAGTCGAAATCGACCGGGACGTCCAGCTCCTTGTCCCGCAGCGGGCCAGCTGAAACGCCCCCGGTCTGGATGCCCTTGAAGGTGTGCCCCTCGCGCATCCCGCCCCAGGTGTCCTCGATCAGCGTCCGGAACGGCAGGCCCATCTCGATCTCGGCGAGGCCCATCTGCTTGACAGGTCCCATGACAGTGACGAGCTTGGTCCCGGTGCTCTTGCCGTTCCCCATCGCGGCGTACCAGTCGCCGCCGTTCAGGACGATGTCGCGAATGTTCGCCAGCGTCTCGGCATTGTTGGCGACTGTGGGCCGCTTCCAGAGCCCTTCCTCGACGGAGCGGGGTGGCTTTGTCCGGGGTTGTCCGCGCACACCCATGATGGAGTACATCAGCGCCGAGCCCTCACCGCAGACGTAGGCACCGCCACCGGTCCGGAGCCGGAAGCCGTAGCTCTTGCCCGAGCCGAGAACATCCTTGCCGATCAGCCCCAGGGCTTCGGCATCGGCGGCCGCCTTCCGGAACCGCTCGATCGCGAGCGGGTACTCACCGCCGATGTAGTTGTAGCCAATGTCCGCGCCGACCGCGACGCAGGCGATCAGGATGCCTTCGAGGATGCGGTGCGGATCGCCCTCGTGGATCCGCCGGTCCTTGTAGACGTTCGGCTCACCCTCGTGACTGTTGCAGACGACGTACTTCGGGCGGGCGCGGGCCCGCTTGCCGGAGGCCCACTTGATCCCGGCCGGGAAGCCGGCCCCGCCACGCCCCCGGAGCGTCGCCTTGGTGACCTCTTCGATCACCTCATCCTGCGACAGCTCGAACAGGGCGCGGAAGAGACCGGAGTAGGCGCCATGAGCAATGGCGTCCTCGATGGAGTCGGGATCGATCACGCCGACGTCGCGGAGCAGGATGCGCTTCTGGTGGCGGAAGAACGGCAGCGTGTGCAGCGGCGGGATATCGCCGATCGGTCCATCTCCCCGGACTCCGACGGCACGGTCCTCGAGTTCGCCGCGGAGGAGTGCCGGGACGTCAGCCGGAGCGATGTTGCCATAGAGGATGGGCGACTGGCCGGGATTGCGAATCTCGACCCACGGCTCCATCCAGTTGGCACCGTTGCCGGACGTCTTGCGGACGATGTCGCCGGTCCCGGCCAGTTCCCGTTCGCAGGCGGCCAGGACCTCAGCGGCCCCCTTGCCCAGCGACGACGAATCTAATCCGACCGAGATCACGCGGCCGGAGTGATTCTCCAGCGCCGACCAGCGGGCGATGCAGCGCTCACGAAAAGCGAGGAAGTCCTCCTTCGATCGGAGGACGGGCAGGGTAGTCGTAGGTGCTGGAGCGTGACTCATCGGACGGTCTCCTCGCGGCGAGTGGCGAGCACCCGGTCGAGCAGGGAATTGAGGGATTCGACGGTGAGATTGCCGTGAATCTCGTGGTTGAGACTGACCAGCGGAGCCCGATCGCAGACGCCGAGACAGCCATCGACGACCTGAATCGTCAGCTTGCCGTCGGCCGTCGTCTGGCCGTCGCTGATCCCGCGGCGATCCTTGAGTGATTGCACCAGCTTCATTGAGCCGCCGACATAGCAGGACATCCCGTGGCAGACCAGCATGAAGTTCTCGCCCCGGGGAGCGGTTCGGAAATCGGCATAGAAGGTAAGCAGCCCATAGACCCGATTGACGGTCGTGCCGAGGTGATCGGCGACGATCTCGGCGGCTTCGAGACTGACCCAGCCGAAGCGCTCGTTGATCTCCTGCAGCGCGAACAGGATCAGCTCCTGGGCTTCCTGATGATCGCTGTAGGTGATGTGCGACATCATCTCCCGGACGACATCGAGGTCGATGGTGGATGTGTGCACGTTGGCCACGGTTCTCGCTCCCTCTTGCCGGCGCCATCTCGGTACACCGGCTTCCCGGCGAGGTGCCGGGACTTGCCTGTGAGAGATATCACAATCATCGGTAAGTTTAGGCGGCGGCAGGTCCGAAGGCAACGCAAACAGGGACCGCCGTGCCGCTCCGCCAGTGCCGGGAAAACGGCAACGGGGCGCCCACCTCGAAAGGTGAGCGCCCCATTGCGAAATCAGACTAACCCCTGACGTCGGATCCGCTGGTGAACAATCGCTTGAAGTCACCATCGAAGTCGTTGAGGAACGTGTGCATGTCAACGACATCTCCGGCCGAAACCGGAGGTCCGGCCGGCGCCGGTGCTTCGATGGCGAAGGACTCGTGGACGCCCGGAGTCATCCCGTTGCGGACGTCCTCGGACATCTTCTGCAGCGCGACCTTGGCCTGGTCGGGGTCGCCGTCCTTGAGGACGGCCGCGACGAAGTTGCGGGCGTGGCACACCTCGCACTCGACGACCATCATCCAGACGTCACGCTTGCTGGAGACGACGTTGATGTCGTCCTCGTCGTATGGGCTGTGGCAGACCGCGCACCGGGGAAGTCGGTCGAGAACGACCTGCTTGACGTGACCTTCGGGAGTTGGTGATTCCATGGTGTCTCCGATGCGACGGGCGGGGCAATACGTTGCGCTAGAGCCAGAAACGTGCCCTCGGTACTACCCGCCGCACTCCTGTCGATCTACTGACGCTTGTCGAAGTCGTCCAGGTCCAGCGAGTTGATGAAGTCGCGGAAAACGGACAGCTTCTCTTCCTCGGCCGGGGTCGGCTGGGAAGGGGCAGGGGTGCTGGATTCCGTCGAACTGGCCCGGGACGACGCGACCGGTCCGGGCGTTTCCGCCTCGTCCGCGTCGCCATCCACTTCCACGCCAGCCTGCTCCATGATCTCGTCGGCGACGAGGATCGGAGCCTTGACCCGTACCGCGAGCGCGATGGCGTCGCTGGACCGGGAGTCAATCTCGGTCAGCTCGCCGTTGCGACGGACGACCACGCGGGCGTGGAAGACCTCGTCGATGACCGCGGAGATGACGATTCGCTCGACTTCGGCACCAAGGTCCGTGATGATCGAGCGCATGAGGTCATAGGGGAGAGGGCGGGACGCGGTCACGCCCTGCAACTCCATGGCAATAGCTTCGGCCTCGTAGGCCCCGATCCAGATCGGAAGATGACGATCTCCCCCGACTTCCTTGAGGATGACGACTCGGGTCTGAGTGACGAGACTCACCCGGATGCTTTCCACGACCGTTTCGATCATCCCGGATCCCTTTCGGTGCGTGCATGCTTGAGAGGTGGTTCGTCGAAGCGATGCGCACGATTCGTGCAGCCGTCCCCGACAGGCACCGCTGGACAGACGATGGCGATCGGGTCGGGGCAACGTCAATTCTACACCTGACCCGGCCCTCTTACCATTGGTGAGTCGGCATCCGGGAACGTCGGCGAAAAACGCCGAAGGGCCTCGAATCACTTCGAGGCCCCCCAGATCAGTCTTCAGTTTGTCGCCAGGGGAAGACTAGACCTCGTCGGCCCGGACCTGCTGGCTGGAGGAGGTGCGAACCGGCTCCTCGCGGCGGGTGACGGTCGTCGTCGACGTCGGGGTGACGTAATCATCCGCCTTGCCCGCATCGAGCTTCTTGTCGTCCTGGGTGTTTTCCTTGAACTCCTTGATACCGCGACCAAGGGCTCCACCGATGTCCCCGATCCGGCTGGCGCCAAAGATCAGGACGACGATGACAAGGATGATGATCAGCTCTGTGGGACCAAGTGAAGGCATTGAGACCCTCCTCTCGAAGAGAGGTGTGCAACTGCATGTGCGACAGGGGAAGTATACGTGTTGACCGGCGGTCGCACACGGTACCGGTCCGACGTTGACCTAGTTGACGAACGAACTCCAGAGGGCAAGGAGCACGAACAGCACGGCAATGCCGATCGTGAACTGGAACAGCCGGAGCTCGACGCCCCGACGCGTCCGGTTGATCGATCCCGTGTCACCGCCAAAGGCGCCGCTGAAGGTCGATCCCTTGGTCTGCATCAGGATCACCGCGATCAGGACGATCGAGATGACGATGACTGCCAGACTGACCGCGTTGTCCACCGTCCGCTCCGTTCCCGCCAAAGTCGTCACGCCATGGCCGTCGCCTGTCGCCGGCCCGGTTTTTCATGCACTCGCGTGGCGTCGAACGGTACCACCCCAAACTTCCGGCGGCAAACGTCCCTGGACGCTTGCCGCCCGCGAGCAACGGCCCCGCTCAGCGCTCGGGGATCGCCATCACCCCGGGAAGCTCCTTGCCTTCGAGCAATTCCAGCGACGCACCGCCCCCGGTCGAGACGTGCGTGATCCGGTCGGTCAGACCGGCCGCGGCGAGGGCAGCGATCGAGTCTCCGCCCCCAACCACCGACGTGGCGGGACTGTCTGCCACGGCCACCGCGAGTCCGCGCGTGCCAGCGGCAAACGCCGGCCGCTCCGCTACGCCCATTGGTCCGTTCCAGAGGATCAGGCGAGCTCCGGCGACGCGGCGGCGGTAGTCATCAAGGGTCGCGGGACCGATATCGAAGATCGCCTGATCTGCCCGGATTTCATCAACGGGCGCGACCGTCCCCTCGCCATCGATCCGGTCGGAGACGACGGCATCGGTCGGCAGGACGATCTCGGTGCCCCGGTCGGTTGCCTCTTCGAGAAGCGTCCGGGCGCGGTCAAGGAAGTCCGGCTCCGCCAGGGACTTGCCAATGTCATAACCGCGGGCGAGCAGCAGGGTGTTCGCCATGCCTCCACCGAGGAGCATCACGTCGACCTTGCCGACCAGGTTGCTCATGACTGCCAGCTTGTCGCTGACCTTGGCGCCACCGAGGATTGCGATGAATGGATGCTCGGGTGACTCGATCAACCTCGAGAGCGTTTCCACCTCGCCAAGGAGGAGGGGACCGGCGTACGCGGGCAACAGCTCTGCGACTCCAACGGTCGACGCATGCGCCCGGTGTGCCGCTCCGAATGCATCGTTGACAAAGATGTCGCCGAGCGCGGCGAGCTCTCCGGCGAAGGTGCCGTCGTTCGCCTCTTCCCGCCCGTCGAACCGCAGGTTTTCGAGGAGCAGGACGTCACCATCGTTGAGCCTGTCGACGGCGGACCGGGCCTCCGGCCCGATGGTCGCCGGCACGAACGCGACCGGCCGGTCGAGCAGGTCTCCAAGTTGCTCGGCGACCGGAGCCAGCGAGAGCTCGGGTTTCGGCGTTCCCTTGGGCCGGCCGAGGTGACTCATCAGCACGACGCGGGCACCGCGGTCCGCCAGATCCCGGATGGTGGGGAGATGGGCCCGGATCCGGGTATCGTCGGTGATGGTGGTGCCCTGGAGCGGCACGTTGAAGTCGAGGCGCACGAGCACTCGACGGCCCGCCACGTCGAGTCCGGCGATCGATCGCCTGCTCATCGGTTTCCTCCGGACTGGGATAGGTCGGAGCTGGGGTGGTGATTACCCGGGAAAGCCGGCCTCGCAGATCAGCGCGGTCAGGTCCGCAACGCGGCAGGAATACCCCCACTCGTTGTCGTACCAGGCGACGACCTTGGCCAGCGTGTCGCCGGTCACCATCGTGGACGGCCCGTCGACGACTGCGGAGTGGCTGTCCTGGCGGAAGTCGCTGGAAACGAGCTTCTCGTCGGTGTAGGCGAGGATGCCGCGAAGGGCGTCCGTATCGGCGGCCTGCCGGAACGCTTCGTTGAGCTGCTCGCTGGTAACCGGCTTCTCCGTCTCGGCGACCAGGTCGATGATCGACACGGTCGGCGTCGGGACGCGCAGGGAGAAGCCATCGAACTTGCCCTTGAGCTCGGGCAGGACGAGTCCGACCGCCTTCGCCGCTCCGGTGGTGGTCGGGATGATGTTCTGGGCGGCGCCGCGGGCCCGACGGAGATCCTTGTGCGGACCGTCGACAAGGACCTGATCAGCCGTGTAGGAGTGGACCGTCGTGACCAGTGCCCGCTTGATCCCGAACTGTTCGAGGACAACCTTGGCGACCGGCGCAAGGCAGTTGGTCGTGCAGGAGGCGTTGGAGATGATGGAGTGGGACCCTGGATCGTACGACGTCTCGTTGACGCCGAGGCAGATGGTGATGTCCTCGCCCTTGGCGGGCGCGGAGATGATCACCTTCTTGGCGCCGGCGGTGATGTGTCCGCGAGCGCCTTCGGCATCGGTGAACCGGCCGGTCGACTCGATGACCAGGTCGACCCCGAGATCACCCCAGCCGAGGCTCGCGGGTTCACGCTCGGAGAGCACCTGGATCGTGCGGCCGTTAACGATGATCTCGTCCTCGGTCGCCGACACGTCCGCATCGTACCGACCGTACGTGGAGTCGTACTTGAGCAGGTGGGCGAGTGACTCGTTCGGACTGAGATCGTTGACGGCGACGACCTCGAACAGGTCGGAATAGCCGCTCTTCTCGATCGCCTTGAACACGTTGCGGCCGATGCGGCCGAAGCCGTTGATACCAACCCTGTAGACCACGAAGTTCCTCCATGCGGAGCACGCCACTATCTGACCAAGCGTGCCCTTGCGTTGATCGCGTCACAGGTCTCCCAGTGACGGGGCAGTCGGATGTCGATCACGTATTCGGGATCAGGCGGAGCGCTGGCCAACGACCTGGGGACTCTTGGCCGACATCCGCGGACGCCGGGCCTGCTCGATCAGGGCCTCTGCCAGCCGATCAGGGTCATGGCGCAACGGGTTGGTCGGGTCGACCAGCTCACGCGTGACCAGCTCGACACCGTTGACCGTGCGCGCGTTGCTCGCGACCACCGCAACCGGGCCGCTCCCGGCCTCGGTGGCGACTGGCTCACCGTTGGCAAGGACCACGTCGAGCGTGTGGTCCCCGAGATGGGCGACGATCGCGCGCACATGATCGGCGACATCGTAATCGTCGGTCTCGCCCTGCTGGGTGGCGACGTTGCAGACGTACACAGTCCGTGCGCGGGAGAAGCGGATTGCCTCGCGTACTCCGTCCACGAGCAGATTCGGAAGGACGCTGGTGTAAAGGCTGCCCGGGCCGAGCACGATCAGGTCGGCTCCAAGGATGGCCGAGATGGCCGGCTCGTAGCCCCGTGGCCGCTCGGGGTCCAGGAAGATCCGGTCGATAGGGACGGGACTGGTGCCAACGGACGTCTCGCCGGTAACGATGGTCCCGTCCACGAGCCGGGCGCCCAGCCGGACGTCCTCGAGTGTCGTAGGGAGCACGCGTCCATGCGTCGCGAGCACGCGGCCGGACTCGATGACAGCCTGCTCAAAGTCGCCGGTCACCTGGGTGAGCGCCGCGATAAAGAGGTTGCCGAAGCTGTGCCCGCCGAGGGTCGCGCTCTCACGCTCGAATCGGTAGTTGAACAGCTTGCCAACGGTTGACTCCGCGTCCGAGAGGGCCACGATGCAGTTCCGGATATCACCGGGAGCCGGCATGTCGAAGTCGGTCCGGAGGCGCCCGGTGCTGCCGCCGTCATCGGTCACCGTCACGATCGCAGTGATGCCGACGTTTGCGTGCTTCAGTCCACGGAGGGCGGTCGAGAGCCCGGTCCCGCCACCGATCACGACGACGTTGAGTTCGGGGAGCGTCTTGCCGAAGCGCGCCTCAGCGACGATCTCGGCGACGCTGGACCGGCGGGCTCCCTGCGCGACGAGGGGGGTGACAATCGAGACGACCATCCGCCAGACGGCGTACCCGAGTACCGCCAGCCCCAGACCGAACAGAAACAGTCCACGCATTGGATGTGGTACGGCCTGCAGGGTCGCGAGCTGGACCAGGTGGGTGAATCCCGACGGGAGGTCGAATGTGCGGTAGACCCAGGCGATCCCCATGGCGACCGACAGGCTCGCCAGCAGGACGCCAACGACGAGCAAACCAGCCCACCGTTTGACGGACATCCCTGGACGCAGCCACGTCCGGACCGATGTTTGTTCCATGATTCCTCCGGCAGCCCCCGGACCCGTGGCGTCGAGTAACGCGACGCACGGACAACTCCGGAGTGTATCAGGGTGCGGAGTGGATCGATACCAAGCCCAATTGTTTGGCAGACAGTGAATCGGGCGATGAGGCTCGTGCCAGCGTACCCGCTACACGGTCCAATCTGGACCGTGCAGCCCTGGTTGGGCGTTGACACGTCGCCCGGCGTCCGGAAAAGCGCGCCGAATGGTATAATCTACGAAGGAACCAAGCGATTATGGACGAGCGTGGGTCCACGGCCCGCGCTCTTTGTTGTCCCCGCGCGGCTCAGTCTCGCTCCAATTCAGATCCGAGTCCGCTGCGGCCGGATGGAGCCGCGGGAGGATAGGGGGGCGTCAGTGAAAACCGATTTCCGTACTGCCATCGCCCAGATCGCGGCCGAGCGGGGTATCCCGCGCGAAGCCGTCGAGCAGGCGATCGAGCACGCCCTGAAGACCGTCTACAAGAAGATGGCGAACAGCGAAGAGGAAGTCTCGATCGAGTTCGTCGATAGCACCACGGCGAAGCCCGCTCCGCGTGGCCGGGCCGCCGCGACCGCCGAGGACACGATCGACATCCGGGTGTTCGTCCACAAGCGCGTGGTCGAGGAGATCGTCGACCCTGTCAACGATCTCCTGTTGTCCGAGGCGCTGAAGCGCAATCCAAATGTCGAAGTCGGCATGGAGATCAAGTACGAGGCGACTCCGGAGGACTTCGGCCGGATCGCTGCCCAGACGGCCAAGCAGGTCGTGCTGCAGCGCATCCGCGACTATGAGCGCGAGACCGTCTGGAACGAGTATCACGACAAGGAAGGCGAACTGCTCAACGGCACCGTCCAGCGGGCGGACAGCCGGGCCGTGATCGTCGAGCTGGGTAAGGCCGAGGCGGTCATGCCAGCCCGGGAGCAGGTCCAGAGCGAGCGCTACCGGACCGGCCAGCGCCTCAAGGTGATGCTGGTCGAGGTAAACAAGGAGGCGAAGGGCCCACAGCTCATCGTCTCCCGCTCCAACGCCGCGCTCATCCGGCGCCTGTTCGAGCTGGAGGTCCCCGAAATCTTCAGTGGCGCCGTGGAGATCATGGCCGTTGCCCGCGAGCCGGGGCTGAGATCCAAGGTCGCCGTCACGGCCCGCCAGGCCAATGTCGATCCCGTTGGCTCCTGCGTCGGTGTCCGTGGTGTTCGCATCCAGAACATCGTCAATGAGCTGTACGGCGAGAAGATCGACGTGATTGAGTGGTCGGCCGATACCGCCACGTTCATCGCCAACGCCCTCAGTCCGGCCAAGCCGAGCAACGTCACGCTGCGCGAAGATGGAGAGCACCGGGTCGCGACGGTTATCGTCCCGAGCGACCAGATGTCCCTGGCGATCGGCAAGGAAGGGCAGAACGCCCGCCTTGCCTTCAAGCTCACGGGCTGGAAGATCGACATCAAGGACACCGAGGCGCTGTTCGAGGGTGGGGGCGACCTGCTGCGGCAGGCACGAGCCGCCGTTGATGAGTCCCCGATGGACTTCGGCTGGATCGGGCGCCGCCCGGCGCTCGTCCGGGCCGACGCGAGCATCGATGTTCAGGGCAAGCGATTCGGGCCACTTCCCGAGGAACTGGTCGGTATGAGCGTCGATGTCGAGATGATGGGTAGCGGCGTGGACGTGTACTACAACCGCGAACTCCGCGCCCGCTTCGACGCGATGACCGGGGTCGAGCTGTCGCTCGACGACGACCCGGTCACGGTTCAGTAGTTGGCTAACCGGGAGGGCGTCGGACGCCTTCCATCACGGATCACTACAACGCAGACAGAGAGGGGGCACCGATGGAACGTGAGACGGAGCCCGATCAGACCAGGGAGTACCAGGGCGATTCGACGGCGATCATCGTCGACCGCCCACGGCTCGGCCCTCAGCCCTCCCGGCCGGAACCGAGCCGGCAACAGCCCCGGCGTCCGAAGCACGTCCCGCAGCGCACATGCGTCGCCTGCCGTGACAAGGACGCCAAGCGCACGCTCACCCGTCTGGTCCGGACGCCGGAAGGCGAGGTCCAGATCGACCCGAGTGGAAAGCGGAACGGCCGCGGGGCGTACCTTTGCACGCAGCGGACGTGCTGGGACAAGGCATTGGCAACGCCTGTGCTGTCCCGGGCACTGAAAATCGAGATTGACCAGGCCGCGCGCGAGGCGATGATCAAGCACATGGCAACCCTGCCCGAGCAATCGGGCACGACCGCGCGGAACCGGTAACGAAAGGACAACACGTCTATGGTGAACACGGTAGGTGGAGCACGTCGTGGGCCCGGTGGGCCCGGTGGACGCGGTGGTGGACGCGGTGGCGGTCGCGGTGCTGGCCGTGGTGGTCGCGGTGGTGGTGGTGCCGCACGGACCGTGGCGCTTCGCAGGGCAGCGCCCGTCGAGCGCCACCCGGTAGCCCTTCCGCCCGTCCTGGCGGTCAAGGATCTCGGTGAGCTGCTCGATGTCAATCCGGTTGAAGTCGTCAAGGAGCTGATGAAGATCGGCATCATGGCGAACGTCAATCAGCAGATCGACTTCTCGAACGCCCAGAAGGTCGCCACTGCCCTCGGCTGGGAAACCTTCGAGGAATCCCAGGAGATCGTCGTCGCTGATTCCGGCGACTTCGAGAAGCGCAAGGAAGCCAACGACGCCGACCCGGAATCGACGACCCGCCCGCCGGTCGTGACGATCATGGGCCACGTCGATCACGGCAAGACGTCACTCCTCGACGCCATCCGGTCGGCCAAGGTTGCGGAGGGTGAGGCTGGCGGCATCACCCAGCACATCGGTGCGTACCAGGTCGAAAAGAACGGTCGCAAGATCACGTTCCTCGACACCCCCGGACACGAGGCGTTCACCGCCATGCGGTCCCGCGGTGCACAGATGACGGATGTTGCGATCCTCGTGGTCGCGGCTGACGACGGACTGATGCCGACCACCCGGGAGGCGATCGCCCACATCCGATCGGCCAAGGTGCCGCTGGTGGTGGCGGTCAACAAGATCGATCTGCCGTCGGCCAACGTCGATCGGGTCCGGCAGCAGCTGTCCGACTTCGGCGTGATTCCTGAAGAGTGGGGCGGCGACGTCCCGTTCGTCGAGGTCTCGGCCCGCGAGAAGCTGGGACTCGAGGACCTGCTTGAGGTCATCCTTCTCGTCGCGGACGTCAACGAGCTCCGGGCCAACCCCAACCGCCCGGCACAGGGGACCGTCATTGAAGCGCGGGTCGACCGCAATCGTGGTCCGATCGCGTCGCTGCTGGTCCAGCAGGGGACGCTCAACCTGCGCGACTTCATCGTCGCCGGGGCAACCTATGGCCGCGTGAAGGCGATGTTCGACGACCGTGGTCGCAAGCCGCGGCACGCGCGTCCGAGCACGCCGGTCGAGGTCCTCGGATTGCTGGACGTCCCGCAGGCGGGCGACAGCTTCGAGTACTACGAGGACGAGAAGTCCGCCCGTGCCGTCGCGGAGCAGCGCGCCGCCCAGCAGCGTCTGGTCGCGCTGACGGAGAATCGTCCGACACGCCTGAATGACTTGTATAGCCAGGTGCAGGAAGGCGCTACGGCCGAGATGCGCGTCATCCTCAAGGCAGATGTCAGCGGGTCGCTGGGTGCCATCCAGTCCTCGCTGCTCAAGCTGAACGAGGATGTCTCGCAGGGGGTCTCTCTGACGGTGCTGTACGCCGGCACCGGCGGGATAAGCGAGTCCGACGTCAGCCTCGCGTCAGCGACGGACGCGTCGATCATCGGCTTCAATGTCCGGCCGGACGCGGCCGCCAACCGCGCCGCCCAGACTGCCGGGGTCGACATCCGGTTCTACAGCGTGATCTACAACCTGCTCGACGAGGTCCGGCAGGCGATGACGGGTCTGCTGGCACCGGTCTTCGAGGACGTTACCGACGGCTACGCCGAGGTGCGCGATACCTTCCGGCTGCCGAGTGGCGAGGTTGTTGCCGGCATGTACGTGCTGGACGGCAAGATCACCCGGAACAGCAAGGCACGCGTGCTCCGAAGTGGTACCGTGCTGCACGAGGGCAACGTCCGCTCGCTGCGACGCTTCAAGGACGATGTCCGCGAAGTCGCTGCGGGATACGAGTGCGGTCTTGGCCTGGAGAGCTTCAACGACCTCTCGGTCGGTGATCAGGTTGAGTTCTATCACCGCCAGGAAGTTGCCCGCGTCCCGGTCGGTGGGCGCAACTGATAGCGGGCCGTGGCCGGCGTGACGGTGCGAGCCGTCATGCCGGCCCGGTGACCAGGAGTGAGCCATGAGCCGCCGGACGTTACAGGTTGCCGAGCTTCTTCGCGAGGAGCTCAGCGACATCATCCGACGGGAAGTCGACGACCCACGGGTCGGCTTCTTCAGCGTGACCCAGGTCGAGGTCACCGAGGACCTGCGTCAGGCGCGCGTCTTCATCAGCGTCCTGGGCAGTGAGGACGAGCGACGCGAAACGCTCGCGGCTCTGCGCTCCGCAGCGTCGTTCATCCGCCATCACCTCAAGCCGCGGATGCGAACCCGGAGCGTCCCGGAACTCGAATTCCGGGATGACCGCTCGATGGAGCATGCCGAGCAGATCGCCCGGACGCTCAACTCCATCCATGAGGATGACCGGGCACGGGCTGCTGACGCCGTTCCCGCCGAAGATGTACGGGGAGACCGTGTCGATGGGTGATCACGCGGCTGAGACGGCGTGGTCAATCGACCCGGAGACGGCCCGAGAGGCGCTGGCCCTGATGCGGCAGTGCGAGCGCGTCCTCGTTCCCACCCATCAGAACGTGGATGCCGACTCCCTTGCCTCGGCGATCGCCATCTGCTCCGCGCTGGAGCACCTCGGCGTCGAAGCCGTGCCAATCATCAGCGATGGTCAACTACCTCATAGTCTGAAGTTCCTGCCGTTCCTCGACCGCGTGCTGATTTACGGCGTAGACGACGTGCCGGAGTTTGACGGACTGTGTCTCGCCGACTCGTCGGACCGGCGCCGCCTGGGCAAGCTCGGAGCCGATCACCCGGACTGGCTCGATGGCTCGCTGCCCATGTTGAACATCGACCACCACGTCACGAACGACCGGTTCGGCAAGGTCAACATCGTCCATCCGGAAGCGGCATCGACGGCCGAGATCATCACCGAGCTGCTCCGGCACTGGGATGTCCCGATCGGACAGCCGATCGCCCAGTGCCTGCTCGCCGGGATCTATGGCGATACGCTCGGCCTGCGGACCTCGGCGACCACCGCCAGGACCATGCGCACAGCCGCGGATCTCGTCGACGCCGGCGCCAACCCTGAGCCGATCGTGGACGGACTGTTCCGCATCAAGCCGCGCTCCAGCGTCTGCCTCTGGGAGCACGCGCTGCGCGAGGTCCAGTGGACCGGCTCTGTAATCTGGACGGCGCTGACGGACGACATGATGCGCCACTGCGGAGCAGTCCCGAGCGAGGCTGAGGGCCTGGTCAACTTCCTGTTGGGCACCGAGGGCTCGCTGGTCGCGGCGATCCTGTTCGCCAACGATACCGGCTGGCGCGTCAGCCTCCGTAGCCTTCCTCCGGACGTCGATGTCGCGGCGATCGCGGCCGAATTTGGGGGTGGGGGACACCCCCGGGCGGCCGGATGCACGATCGTCGGTGGTGTGGAGGAGAAGACCCGCTTCCTCGAGCGAGTCTCCGAGATGGCGACCGCTCAGCACGATCCCACCATCAACCCGTACTAGCCGATGAGTCGAGGACGTCGCGCCGGAGCAGGACGTCTGCACGGCATCCTGGTTATCGACAAGCCAGCCGGGTGGACAAGCCATGACGTTGTCGGGCGCGTCCGGCGAATCTCTGGTGAGAAGCGCGTCGGGCACGCTGGGACCCTTGATCCCGCCGCGACCGGCGTGCTTCCCGTACTCGTCGGGGACGCCACCAAGGTGGTCGAGTTCCTCAGCGATGCTCCCAAGGCTTACCGGGCAGAGATCACGCTTGGCCTCGAGACCGATTCGTACGATGGTGACGGCGTTGTCACGTCGGTCTACGGCGGAACCCTGCCTGACGCGAGTGTGATCGCGGCGGCGCTTGATGCTTTCCGTGGTCCCATCGAGCAGGTCCCACCAATGCATTCGGCCATTCAGATCAACGGCCAGCGACTCTACGAACTGGCAAGGCGTGGCGAGACGATCGAGCGGGAAACCCGCTCCGTCATCATTCACGACCTCGAGGTCGTCGCGTGGAACGAGCCGGTGCTGATCCTGGATATTACCTGCAGCAAGGGCACGTACATCCGGTCCATCGCCCATGACCTGGGACGCGCACTCGGCTGCGGCGGATATCTCAGTGACCTCGTTCGAACCCGAACAGGCCCGTTCACGCTCGACGATTGCTGGACTCTGGACAATCTTGTCGAACTCTTCGGGGAGGGGCCGGCAGATGTCTGGACGGACGTGGCGGTCCACCCGGATGAGATCGTGCGGGACTGGCCGGCCCTGGTCGTGTCCGGGGATGGTCTGGATGACTGGTCGCACGGACGGCCGCTGGCCATCCCCGAGTCAGACGATGCGCGCCTACGGGTGTACGATCCCGACGGAGGGTGGCTCGGGATCGGTCGGTCATCCGACGGCAAGCTGCAGCCATGGAAGGTCGTGAGGGGAACGGATGGCTGACAACGGTCAGGACAACCAGACGACGTTCGTGACCGGACTGGATGACCTGCCGCGCGTTCCCCGGGTGGTCACCATCGGGACGTTCGATGGCGTGCACCGCGGTCATGAATACCTGATCGACACGACCGTCGCCCGGGCGCGGGAGCTTGCGGTGCGGTCGCTTGCGATCACCTTCGAGCCGATCCCCGCAATGGTGCTGCGTCCTGATGCTTTCCCCGGCCGGATCTGCTCGATGAGGGAGAAACTGGATCGGTTAGGCATGCGCGGCCTCGACGAGGTCTGCGTGATCCCGTTCGGGCGCGACTTCTCGGGGCGGACGGCGGAAGCATTCATCGCGGAGTTGGTCGAGCTGGTGGCGCCGATCGAAATCCTGACCGGAGAAGCCTTCGCGCTGGGTCGCGGCCGGGCCGGCAATATCGAGCGGCTCACGGAGCTGGGGCGGGAGCACGGGTACACGTTTCGGGCACTTGAGCGTGTAAGTGATGGCGGCGAGGTCATCAGCAGCTCGGCAATCCGACAGGCGGTTATCCACGGCGATCCGGCGAAGGCCGCGAGGTACCTGGGTCGGCCATTCCGCGTGTCCGGTCCGGTTGTCCATAGCTCCCACTATGGGCGGCAGATCGGCTTCCCCACCGCCAACGTGATGCCGGACCAGTCGCTGGTGCCAGTCGCCGACGGCATCTACGTCAGCCTTGCCAGTATCGGCAGGGAGCCCGAACCGCGAGCGGCCATGACGTACGTCGGAACGCGACCAACGGTGAACACGGGCGCCCGGCAGATGGAGACCCACCTGCTGGACTTCGACGGTGACCTGTACGGGCACACACTGCACGTCGATCTGCTTCATCGGTTGCGCCCCGACGAGCACTTTCCCGACGTGGAATCGATGGTCGAGCAGTTGCGGGAGGACGAGCACGCGACACGCCGGTATCTCGCCGCTCGAGAGGCGAACGGGCCCGGAACCGCGGCCACGTAGCAGCGATCCAAGTTGACCGGCAGCCGGGCGGTGGGTACTATTATGTGGACGACCCCAGCCGCCCACGCCTGGTCGAATGACCGGCGTCTTTTTGTTGTGCGGCAAACTTGGGACGACGCTGTGCCAGGAGGCAACCAATAACCAGACCAACGCTAGCTCCACGGGTTAATGAGCGGATCCGCATTCGCGAAGTCCGGGTCATCGACGAGGAAGGCAACCAGCTCGGCATCCTGCCGACACGTGACGCCCTCGACATGGCCCGATCGCGTGGGGTGGACCTCGTCGAGGTCGCGCCCAATGCCGCACCACCAGTCTGTCGCATGATGGACTACGGGAAGTTCCGCTACGAGCAGAGCCGGCGCGAGCGCGACTCGCGCAAGAATCAGCACATCGTTGAACTCAAGGAGATCCGGATCCAGCCGAAGATCGGGGGCCACGACCTCGAGACCAAGGCCCGGACCGCCGCGAAGTTCCTCGATGGTGGTGACAAGGTGAAGTTCACCGTGCGCTTCCGGGGACGCGAGATGGCCCATCCCGACATCGGGAAGGGACTGCTCGACGCGCTCTGGGAGAAGCTGAAGACGCAATCCACGGTCGAGCTTCCGCCCAGGATGGAAGGCCGGACGATGATCATGCACCTAGCGCCGCTCAAGGCGAAGCAGAGCATGGCGGAGCGCGAATCTGAGCGCAGCGGACGTCGGGCTGAAGGGTCGAGCGAGTCGACGGAAGCGGCAGAGCAGGAGGACACGGCGATGGCCGCTGCACTCCTGGCCGCGACTGAACTGAATGCGGAATCGGCAGGTGAGGCAGACACGGCGTTAGCCGGTGATTCTCCTGTCGAGGCCGGACAGAATGAGGAAACAGGTGGCGAAGCAAAAGCTCAAGACGCACAAGGGCGCGGCGCGCCGGTTCAAGGTGACCGGAACGGGCCTGATCATGCGCACGAAGCACAACAAGAGCCATAACCGGCGCAAGAAGTCCATGCGCATCAAGCGCATGTTCGATCGCATGTTGCCACTCAGCGGTGCCGACGAGAAGCGCGTCCGCCGGATGATCCCGTACGGACTCGACTAGTCCACAGGCTCGTCCGGTTAGTCCGACCTGGTCCAAGCCAGAGAATCGATAATGGCCGCCTTGCTTGGTGGCGGCCGGCCCAACACCAAGGAGTCAACAGATGGCACGCGTCAAGCGCGGCGTGACAAGTCACCGCCGCCACAAGACCGTCATCGCGCAGGTCAAGGGACACCGCGCGACCAACCGGCGCCTCTTCAAGCGCGCCCACGAGTCGATGATGCGGGCCCTGCGGTACGCGTATCGCGACCGCCGCCAACGCAAGCGTGACATGCGCCGGCTCTGGGTGATCCGCATCAACGCGGCCGCCCGCCAGAATGGCCTGACCTACAGCCGGCTGATCCATGGTCTCTCACTGGCCGGGATCGCCGTCGACCGAAAGATCCTCGCGGATCTGGCCGTGCGTGACGCCGCCGCGTTCAGCGCGATCGTCGAGCGTGCCAAGTCGCAGCTCTCCTAGCGCGGAACATTCCGTCGCACAGGAGATTGCCAGGTGAATGCCGTCGGGGACGTGGTCCCGGCGGCATCGCCATATCCGCCAGGTCGCCATGCCACTCATCACTTCGCCCGACAACGCGACTCTCCGACTCGCCCGTAGCCTCTCACGCCGCAAGGGACGCCAGGCTGCCCGCCTGTATCTCGCGGAAGGGGAGCGGGTCGTGGCCGACATCATTGCCGCTGGACAACAGCCCCGGGTCATCCTCGTCAGGGAAGATTACGAGCCCGACCGGAAGGATCTCCGGGACCTCCTGAGCGCCGAGGGTATCGACCTCCGGATCGTCGCAACTCCCTTGTTTGACGATGTCGCAGACACGGTAAGCCCGCAAGGGATCATCGGACTATTCCCATTACCAGAACACCCGCAGCTCCCGCCTGACGCGGATCTGGTCGTCCTGCTCGACGGTATCCGTGATCCCGGCAACCTGGGTACCCTCATCCGCTCGGCTGCAGCAGCCGGAGCCACGGCGATCGTCACCTCGCCAGGCACCGTCGATCCGTACTCGCCGAAAGTGGTCCGGGCAGCGATGGGCGCGCACGCCCGTCTCCTGATCATAGCCATTGACGACCGGGTCGAGGCCGACCTGCGCCGGTTCCCTATCCGCGCGGTCGCGGAGGCGGACGCACAGTGGGACCACGACGCCATCGACTGGCGACAGCCGTCCGTGGTGATCATCGGGTCGGAAGCCGATGGACCGACCGACGTCGGGCTCCGGGTGGCGACGCGGACCGTCGGAATTCCGATGTCTGGCGGAGTCGAGTCGCTCAATGCGGGCGTGGCGGGTTCGATCATCCTGTTCGAAGTCGCGCGCCAACGGAGATCTGGCAACGGACGTGCGAAAGCGGATGCGGAATCGGGCGCGATTCGCTAAGCTGACCTCGTAGGAACCGGCGTACGAACGCTGTCTGGCATCCGGATTGCTCGTACGTCACCTGAGCAGAGGCTAAGGATCACTGGCCCGAAGTGGGTCGGTTGGCCCGGACCAACCGGATGGCCATATGGGCATCCGACCAAATGCAGGAGTAGGCAATGCGCAAGCAGGAGCTGGTCAAGAGCGTCGCGGACGAGACGGGGCTGTCGGAGGCGCAGGCGGGGAGCGTCGTCAGCGCGGTCTTCAACACGATTGAGTCGACCCTCGCCAGCGGTGACGATGTCGCTATCAGTGGCTTCGGATCGTTCAAGGTCGTCGATCGTCCCGCCCGCGATGGCCGAAACCCGCAGACCGGCGAGCCGATGAAGATCGCCGCCCGCAAGAGCCCGACATTCACCCCGGGCACCCAGCTCAAGCGTTCTGTCAATGGTGACGACGAGTAAATCTCCCGCTTCAATCGGCGAACGAAAGGCCCCACCGGCAATCCGGTGGGGCCTTTCGTCTGTCCTCGGATGCTGGCATGCCCGCTCAGGTCGCCGTCGACGTACCGGACGCTGACACGACTGCCCTGCGGCTCTCGGCGATCGTTGCGAACTTCTCGATCGTCCCTCCGCTGGCGAACTGGTGGGCAACGCCGATCGCGGATTCGATCGCCCGCTCATCGGAACGGCCATGGGCGACGATTGCCGGGCCGTTGATCCCCAGGAGCGGCGCGCCCCCATACTCGCGGTAGTCAAACCGCTTGCGGACGCCGTCGAACGCCCCCTTGAGCATGATAGCGGCAATCTTCCGGGGCCAGGTCTTGGTAACCTCCTGCCGGATCGCCGCCGTGATCAGGGACGCAGCCCCCTCCGCAACTTTGAGCGTGATATTGCCTGTGAAGCCGTCCGTCACCACCACGTCGACGACGCCCTGGGTAATGTCATTGCCCTCGATGTTGCCGTGGAACCGGATGCCCTTCAGTTGCCGGAGGAGGGGATTGACTTCGTTGACGAGCTGATTTCCCTTGCCATCCTCCTCGCCGTTACTCAGCAGACCGACGGAAGGCTCGGAAATCCCGAGCACGTCATGGGCGTAGATCGAGCCCATGAGCGCGAAGTCGACGAGATGAGAGGGTCGCGGATCCGTTACGGCGCCAAGATCGAGGACCAGGACACGACCATTCCGGGTCGGCAGGACGGTCGCCAGCGCGGGCCGCTCGATCCCCGAGACCCGCCCGAGCACCATGAGGCCCGTCGCCATGGCAGCGCCGCTGTGGCCAGCCGAGACCATCGCATCAGCCCGGCCCTCCTTGACCTCACGAAGAGCCACCGCAACGCTGGACCGCGGCTTCCGCCGGGCCGCCGTGGCAGCATGCTCGTCCATGCCGACGACGTCCTCGGCATGGACCACCGTGATGTCCAGCGCTTCGTGACGGTGCCGAGCCAGCTCCTGCTGCACTTCCGCCTCGCGACCGACCAGGGCAAGCGCCACGCCGAGTGACCGGGCCGCGTTCAGCGCTCCAGGCACGACCACCGCGGGACCGTGGTCCCCACCCATCACATCCACCGCGATCCGCATGCAGCCTCCCGCAACACACAGACGCCGGCCGGTGGCCCGGCCGGCGTCTGTCTCTGGTCGTCATCCGGATCAGACGTCGAGGTTCACGACATCCCGGGCGTGGTTCTGAATGAACTTCTTCCGCGGCGGAACCGCACTGCCCATGAGCATATCAAACGTCTCGTTGGCCTGGATGCTGTCCTCGATGGTGACCATCATCAGGGTGCGGTTGTCAGGATCCATCGTCGTGGTCCAGAGCTGCTCGGCGTTCATCTCGCCGAGACCCTTGTACCGCTGGACTTCGGCCTTGCCGCCGAGCTCGGCGATCGCCGCTTCCCGCTGCTCCTCGTTGTAGGTCCAGCGGTGCTCCTTGCCACTTGCCACCCGGTAGAGCGGCGGCTGGGCGATGTAGATCCGGCCGTCGTGGATCAGCTGCTCCATGTGCCGGTAGAAGAACGTGAGCAGCAGCGTCCGGATGTGGGCGCCGTCGACGTCGGCGTCCGTCATGATGATGATGCGGTGATAGCGGAGGCGGGCCGGGTCGAACTGCTCGCCGACCGAGGTGCCCATGGCTGTGATCAGCGTCCGGATCTCGTTGCTCTGGAGCATCTTGTCCAGCCGGGCCTTCTCGACGTTCAGAATCTTGCCCCGGAGCGGCAGGATGGCCTGGAAGCGCCGGTCGCGCCCCTGCTTGGCCGTCCCACCTGCCGAGTCGCCCTCGACGATGTAGAGCTCGGACCGGGCCGGGTCGCGCTCGGAGCAGTCGGCCAGCTTGCCCGGGAGGCTGAAGCTCTCCAGCCCGCCCTTGCGCTGGACCAGCTCGCGGGCCTTGCGGGCGGCCTCGCGCGCCCGGGCAGCCGTCAGACACTTCTCGATCACCCGCTTGGCGACCTGCGGGTTCTCCTCGAGGAATGCGCCGAGCGACTCGTTGACGACGCTCTGGACGGCCCCGGCCATCTCGGCGTTGCCGAGCTTGCCCTTGGTCTGTCCCTCGAACTGCGGCTCGGCCAGCTTGACCGAGACGATGGCCGTCAGACCCTCGCGGACGTCCTCGCCGGTCAGGCTCTCGTCACCCTTAAGGAAGCCGTTACGCCGGGCGTAGTCGTTGATCGTCCGGGTCAGGCCCGAGCGGAAGCCCGAGAGGTGGGTACCACCGTCTGCCGTATTGATGTTGTTGGCAAAGGAGTGGACCGACTCACCATAGGAGTCGTTGTACTGGAGCGCCACTTCGACGGTCCAGTCCTCGGCCTCGCGGGAGACGTAGTACGGCTTGTCGTGGACCACCGCGCGATTGCGGTTGAGGTGACGGACGAAGGAGACGATGCCGCCCTCGAAGTAGAACGTCGACTCCCGGTCGTCGCGCTCGTCGATCAGCGTGATGCTGAGGCCCTTCGTGAGATACGCCGTCTCGCGGAACCACTGCTCCATCGAGTCGAAGTTGTAGTCGTGCCCGCCAGTGAAGATCTTGGTGTCGGCGAGGAAGCGCGTGGTGGTGCCATGCGTCTCGGGGTCGGCATGGCCGACGATCGCGACCTTGCTCAGCGGCTTGCCGCGCTTGTACTCCTGCTGGTGGATGGCACCTTCAGGATCGCCCTCGCGGATCACCTGAACCTGGCACCACTCGGACAGGGCATTGACGACCGAAGCGCCCACGCCGTGGAGACCGCCGGACACCTTGTAGCCGCCACCGCCGAACTTCCCGCCGGCGTGGAGGACGGTCATGATGACTTCCAGCGCGGACTTCTTCTGCTTGCTGTGCACGTCCACCGGGATGCCACGACCGTTGTCGCGGACGGTGATGATGTTGTCGCGGCCAATCGTCACGACGATCTTGTCGCAGTGCTTGGCAAGAGCTTCGTCGACCGAGTTGTCGACGATCTCACGGACAAGGTGATGCAGGCCGCGCTGGTCCGTTGAGCCGATGTACATGCCCGGACGGCGACGGACGGCTTCAAGGCCCTCGAGCACCTGGATGTTTTCGGCGCTGTAGGTGGCGTTGTTCTGGGAGGTTGAGGGAGCTGAGGTCAAAGGACCCTCCTGACGTGACGCCCTGGAGCGTCCGGGATGACGGCCGAGTGGCGCCCGACGGTGCCGAAGCGGGATCGAGATCATGATCCGGCGTGTCGCCGGGCGAGCTTCCTGAGCCCTGAGCCATCGATGGGTATCAGGCCCAACCCAGTTCGGCGATGCGGTCTTCGTCGAGCCCGAAATGATGGGCGATCTCGTGGACCACGGTCACCTGGATCTGCCAGGCGAGTTCGGACTGATTGCGGGTGGCTCGTTCGAGCGGGAGCCGGAAAAGCGTGATCTTGTCCGGCAGACGGAACCCGTCCGTCACGGAGCGATCGATCAGCGGAGTGCCTTCGTAGAGCCCGAGGAGCTCGGGCGGGCGGGATGGATCGTCCTGTGGTTGGCGCTGGTCCAGCTGCTCAGCGGTCGGCTCGTCTTCCACCACGATCTGCACGTTGTCGAGCATCTCGTGGATCTCCGGAGGGAGCTGATCCACAGCCCGTACGACGAGCCGCTCGAAGATGCGGCGCCGGCCCTGCATGGCCCGCTGTCGGATCCTTTCGGCACCCTGCAATTGTACCATTTTACGCCCTCACTTCCCATTGGTTATCAGCCCGAAAACCGCGCAGCTACGCCGGTTTTGGCCCGGACGAGCCTTTCGTACCAACTACCGATCGGCGGCCGCGAGCAGGATGTCGCGGGCGACCGCGATCGACCCGGACCCGCCGTTCTCGAGGACGACGGCGACCGCGTGCCGAGGGGTAACGTCAGCCCAGGTTCCGGCGAAACCCATGAACCAGGCATGCGGCTGCTGGCCAGCGATCTCGGCTGTTCCGGTCTTGCCGCCAACGGCGAGTCCCTCGATCGCGGCTCCCGTCGCCACACCGGTCCGGACCGCGTGTCGCATCATCTCGATCACCGTCTCGGCCGTCTCGGGCCGGATGGCTCGTCGCCACTCCTCCGTCTGTCCCTCGCGGATCACCGTACCGTCCGGCGCGACGATCCGGTCGAGGATCTGCGGCTGCATCAACTGCCCAGCGTTGGCGACACCGGCGGCGACGAGGGCCATATGCAGGGGGGTAACGAGGAGCTCACCCTGCCCGAACGCCGTGTCTGCCAGGGCCGGAGGCGAGTCAAGAAAGCCCTCCTGCCCCTCAAGCTGGCTCCGGCTGACGGGTTGAGCGAACGGGATGGCGGCATCGAACCCGAATCCCCTGGCGTAGTCTCGCAACCCGTCGGCGGTGACCTGGAGGCCGACCTGGGCGTAAACGACGTTCAGCGACCAGGCGAGGCTGTCCTCCAATGTCCACTCGATTACCGAGTCGTCGGGGCGGTTGTTCTCGATGATCTGGCGACCGGAGACGTTCAACACACCGTCGTCGAGGTAGACCGTGTCCGGGGTGGCGATTCCCATCTCGATGGCTGCCGCGGACGTGATCACCTTGAAGATGGATCCAGGCGTATAGAGGCCGGTCAACGCGCGCGAGACCAGCGGCCGGTCGTCCCGCTCGAGCAGGGCGTCCCAGTAGTCGGCTGCCGTCTCCGTTTCGTCGTAGGATCCGGCGAAGATTGCGGCCGGGTCCGGCGCGGGGTTACTCACCATCGCCAGGATCTTGCCGGTGCCGACCTCGATCAGTACGGCGGCGCCGGCCCGTCCGCCGAGCGATGTGGCTGCCTGCCGCTGTAGTCCCGATTCGATCGTCAGGATGACGTCGTTTCCCTGTCGGGAGCGATGGAGGAGCTCATCACGGACCTCCGTGAACGGGTTGCCCGTTTCCACCCCGGTCAGTTCGCGGTCGAACGCCTGCTCGATACCGGCCGTGCCGAATTGCAGCGGAGAGTAGTACCCGAGGACGCTTGCCGCTGACGGTTCCGGATAGGTCCGCCCCCAGCCCAGGGGGATCTCTTCAGTCCCGGCCAGGGTGGCACCATCCGCCGACAGAATCTCGCCGCGGCGGACGGCCAGGCCAAGTCCGACCCGTCGCGGGTTGGAGATGATCTGGCCGTCTCCGCCCGATTCGATCCGATTGGCGAGCGCATCGCTCCGGATCAGCTGCATGCGGAACAACTGGGCGCCGAGCACCACGAATGCGGCCGCGAAGGTCGTCCCCAGCCGGATCACGGTCCGCCGCTCGGTCGCGGTCCCTATGGGAATCGGGACCCAGAGTCCCACCATGAGCAGCACCCAGGCGAGCCCGAGGACCGCCAGCCAGCGGGCATCGCTCAGCTGATCCCCACCGACGACGAAGGCGGCGACGATCAGACCGGCGGAGAGTGCAAGCGCGAACAGGCGAATCGAACGAGGCATGGTCCTCCCGAGGCAAGCGCGGTCAGCCCCGGCTGCGCCGGGCCGAGATGTTGAGCAGCAACCCGACCAGGATGAAGTTGGTCAGGAGTGACGAGCCGCCATATGAGATGAACGGAAGGGTGATGCCGGTCAGCGGGATCACCCGGAGCACGCCGCCGAGGATGATCAGCGTCTGGATCGCGACGATCGAGCCGATTCCCACCGCTACCAGCCGGTCGAACGTGTCGTCGGCCCGGAGTCCGATGATGAACGCCCGCAGGACGAGGAGCAGGTAGAGGGTGATGATCGCCATCGTTCCGAGCAGACCCAGTTCCTCGCCGAACGCCGCGAACACGTAATCGGTGTGGACCTGGGAGACGAAGTACGGCTGCCCGAGCCCGAGCCCGGTGCCGAAGATGCCGCCAGAAGAGATCGCGTAGTCCGACTGGATCTGCTGGTACCCGGAGTCGTAGGGGTCGACGAACGGGTTCAGCCAGTTCTGGACTCGGATCGCGATCCGGCCGAACAACTGGAACAGCACGACACAGGCGATCGCGAACGAGGCCAGGCCGAGCCCGACGTAGAGGCCACGACCCGTCGCGGCGTAGATCATCACCAGGAAGATTCCGAAGAACAGCAGGCCCGATCCGAGGTCATTGAGCACGACCACCGTCGCGATCGACGCTGCCCACATGAGGCCCATCGGCATGAGCCAGGGCAGGGGAGGCAATGACAGTCCGCCGACCTTCCAGTTGTCCCGGAGCAGGTCGCGCTTCTCGTCGAGGTAACCCGCGAGGAACACCAGCAGCGTGACCTTCACGATCTCGGACGGCTGGATCTGGACGGGACCGAACGACAGCCAGAGCCGGGCGCCGTTGATCTCCTGGCCGAAGACAAAGGTGACCGCCAGCAGCCCGAGCGATGCGACGAGGGCGGTGTACTTGTAGCGGCGAAGGAGTGGCATCGCCGGCCGGAACAGCGCGACGACCACCATCAGGACCAGGCCGATCGTGAGGTAAGCGACCTGCCGGGACGCGATCCCCGCCAAGCCGGATTCGATCGCCGCGATATCGGGCTGAAGGCGCTGGATGATGAGGAGCCCCAGCCCCGCGAGGGTCGCGACGATCGGCAGGACGATCTGGTCAGCCCGGAGGCGGGCGAGGGCAAAGACGATGCTTGCCCCGGCGATCAGACCGGCGTAAACCAGACTCACCCAGACATCGCCCCAGGACCAGAGCAGGTCATTGCGTGGGGCCAGGTAGATCGTCAGCAGCCCGACGATCGTCAGCAACGCCGGCGCGATCAGGAGCTGGAACTCCGTCAGCCGCAGCGTTGGTCGATAGTGTCGGCGTGAGCCACCGGGTGTGACCGGGACCGGTTGAGCCATGGTCCGTCCTGCTAGCCGAGGTACCGGGCGGCGATCACCCCGAGACGCTCGATGTCTGCCGGCTGGATGGCCTCACGACGGGTGTTGAGCGCACCGCCCAGCCCATTGGCGACGAGGTCATCGACCTGCGGCAGCCCGTTAGCGACCAGCCGGCCGATGACGCCGATGGCGCTCTGGATGTTCGCCTTGAGGTTGCCTTCCACCACGGCGACGCTGACCTCCGCTTCGGAGTCGTGCCAGACGTCGTAGTCGGTGACCATGGCGAGCGTCGCGTAGGCCAGTTCCGCCTCCCGGGCCAGGCGCGCCTCCGGCATCGCCGTCATGCCGATGATGCTTGCGCCCCAGGATCGGTAGAGATGGGATTCGGCCCGCGTCGAGAACTGCGGACCTTCAATACAGACGTACGTCCCGCCATCATGAACGGTCGCACCGGTCCCTCCGGCGGCATGGAGCAACGCCTGCCGCAGATTTCGCTCGAACGGGTCGGCGATACCGATATGGGCAACGACGCCCTGATCGAAGAAGGTCCGCTCGCGGGTAACGGTCCGGTCGATCAGCTGGTCCGGCACGCAGAGGTGCCGTGGAGCGTATTCCTCCCGGAGGCTGCCCACCGCGGAGACACTGAGCAGATGGGTGACGCCCAGCGCCTTCATCGCGTAGATGTTGGCGCGGTAGGGGAGCGTGGTCGGTGATAGGCGATGGCCGCGGCCGTGGCGAGAGAGGAAGACGACGGGCTGTTCGCCGATACGGCCCGTAGTGACGGCGTCGCTGGGCTCCCCAAATGGCGTTTCGATCGTCTGCTCTGTTCGCTCGACCAGGTCCGGCATGTCGTAGAGGCCGCTGCCACCGATGATACCCAGGACGTGTCGCGATCCGCTCTCGGCCAAACTGCGCTCCATTCCGCTGGCGATGGGAACAGCCCGGCCCGGTCGCCGACCGATGTCTCGACTGTCCGATAGATGAATCGAATGGTACCCGACGCCCCACGGGTGACTGTGCCAACGATGCCCCGTGATTCCGGTCGATATGCTAGGATTCCCGGTCGGATTCAATGTAACGTCGGTCCGCAGGTTGGCATGGGGACGCGACTGGAGGATATGCCAATGGTTCTTCAGCAGCAGCAGAAGGCTGACATCATCTCGGATTACGCGATGCACGAGGGCGATACCGGTTCCCCGGAAGTGCAGATCGCGATCCTGACCGAGCGCATCAATGGTCTGACGTCGCACCTCCGGGAGCACCGCCACGACCACCACTCGCGCCGCGGGCTGCTCAAGCTGGTCGGCCGCCGCCGCCGGCTCCTCGCTTACCTGAGCGACAAGGACATCGACCGCTACCGGACGGTGATCCAGCGGCTGGGCCTGCGCCGCTAAAGCGCCGGCACGTGCTAAACCAGACAGGATACGGACAGCCCGGAGCGCATCGCTCCGGGCTCGTCTGTTAGCATCAACCATGCTGGCAGTCCACGTGCGACGCGGACATGACGCAGCTCCGGTCCGAATTGAGCGGAGCCAGACGACCCGGCCCTACGGGACGTGAACCTGGGGAATTGGCGCGTGAGGGGGGACTTCGCCATCACGCGCCAGTCCCTCAGGTGTCCGACGGACAGGCCGGAACAGCCCACCGCACGCCGGGATTGAATCGGGCGGCGTGGGTAATGAGGGATCGACAATCTATGACTGACACCTTTCGTCCCCAGGTAACCCGGCTCGAGATGGAGCTGGGCGACCGCACCCTCACGCTGGAGACCGGTCTGCTCGCCGAGCAGGCCCACGGCGCGGTGATGGTTCGCTACGGGGACACGATGATCCTCGGTACCGTCACCGGTGAGCGCGAGGCTCGCCCCGGCGCGGATTTCTTCCCGCTGGCCGTTGATTACGAAGAGAAGATGTACGCTGCCGGCAAGATCCCGGGCGGCTTCATCAAGCGTGAGGGTCGACCGACCGACACCGCCATCCTCGCTGCCCGCCTGACGGACCGCCCGATCCGCCCGCTGTGGCCGAAGGGATACCGGGCCGAAGTCCAGATCATCAATACGGTGATGTCCTCCGATCAGGAGAACAACCCGGACATCCTGTCCATGATTGCCGCCTCGGCTGCACTCTGCATCTCTCCGCTCCCCTTCCAGGGACCGGTCGGCGCCGTCCGCGTCGGCCTGATCGATGACGAGCTGGTCATCAACCCCTCAATCAGCGAGATGCCGGACAGCATCATGGACATCGTCGTCGCGGGAACCGCCGACGCGATCATGATGGTCGAGGGCGAGGCGGATCGCGTCCCGGAAGAGACGTTGATCGCGGCCTTCGAGGCAGCACAGGACGAGATTGCCCGGATCTGCGAGCTGCAGGAGCAGCTCATGGCGCAGGCCGGCAAGGAGAAGTGGGCCTTCAACGCCCCGCAGACCGACGAGGTGCTGCAGGAGCGGATCCAGTCCATCATCGGTGACCAGCTCCGCGCCGCTGTCCGCAACCCGGACAAGGTCGTTCGCCTGGAAGGCACCAATCACCTCAAGCAGTCGCTGTTGCAGCAGCTGAGCGAGGAGACGGATGAGTCGACCGGCGCGCCGCTCTACGACGCCAAGGCCGCCAGTGATGCCTTCGACGCGCTGCTCAAGGCCGAGGTCCGGAACGGGATCCTCGTCGAGCGGGTTCGCCCGGACGGCCGCACCCCGACCGAGATCCGCCCGATCTGGTCGCAGACCGGCTACCTGCCGCGCACGCACGGCTCAGCCATCTTCACCCGTGGTCAGACGCAGGTCATCACCACCGTCACGCTCGGTTCGACGGCCGAGGAGCAGCGGCTGGACGGGATCATCCCGACCGAGAACAAGCGGTACATGCACCACTACAACTTCCCGCCGTACTCCGTCGGGGAAGTTCGCCGAAGCCGTGGTCCAGGTCGTCGCGAGATCGGCCACGGGACGTTGGCCGAGCGGGCGCTCGTCTCCGTGCTCCCGTCGATCGAGGACTGGCCCTACACCATGCGGCTCGTTTCCGAGGTGGTGTCGTCCAACGGCTCCACGTCGATGGCGAGTGTCTGCGGATCCTCGATGGCACTGATGGACGCCGGCGTGCCACTGGCGGCCCCGGTTGCCGGCGTCGCCATGGGGCTGATCACGGACGGTTCCGGCGCCTACACCATCCTGACGGATATCCAGGGGATGGAGGACGCGCTTGGCGACATGGACTTCAAGGTCGCCGGCACCGCCGATGGCGTGACCGCGATCCAGATGGACATCAAGGTCAAGGGCATCACCAGCGAGATCATGCGCGAGGCGCTGCAGCAGGCCCACGATGGCCGGCAGCATATCCTCGGCAAGATGGCCGAGACCATCTCACAGCCCAACCAGACGATGTCGCCGTACGCCCCGATGGTCAAGCGGGTAAAGATCAACCCTGACAAGATCGGCGCCCTGATCGGCCCTGGCGGCAAGATGATCCGCTCGATCCAGGAAGAGACCGAGACCAAGATTGATATCGACGATGACGGTGGGGTGTCGATCACGGGCGCCAACCAGGCCGGCGTCGAGCGGGCCCTGCAGAAGATTGCCGGCCTGACGCAGGAGTTCAAGATCGACAAGGGCGACAAGGTCAAGGGCAAGGTCGTCTCGGTCATGCCCTACGGAGCCTTCGTCGAGCTTGCTCCCGGGCGTGACGGCCTCGTGCACATCTCCGAGCTGTCCGACGATCCAAGCATCCGGGTCAACCGGGTCGAGGACGTCATTAACGTCGGCGACGAGATCGAGGTCATGGTGATCGACGTCGCGCCGAACGGAAAAATCAGCCTGTCACGGCGAGCGGCAATCACTGGTGAGATGCCGGAGGCCCGGCCGGAGCGTGGCCCGCGTGGTGGAGGTCCGGGCGGTGGCGGACCCGGTGGTGATCGTGGTCCCCGTGGTGGTGGCTTCGGTGGCGGCGGAGGCGGTGGCTTCCGGGGCGACCGGGGCGGGAACGAGGATCGTGGCCCACGTGGTGGCGGCATGGCTCCGGACCGCCCGGGTACCGGTCGCTACGGCGACGACCGGGATGTGCAGAGCTTCGCTCCACGACCGCAGCAGACTGATGGTGAGGATCGGAGCGGTCGCCCGGCCGACAGCCGTCGCCGGCCGGACTTCGGCGACCGCTAGAACCAGATCATTTCGCCAGGACCCGTGGCGGGGATGATCCCGCTCGGGCGATCGGCCGACACCATATAGCAACGAAACAGCCCCGCCGGTAATACACCAGCGGGGCTGTTTCGTTCCGCGAGAGCGCTCAGGCTATCCACCCGCCTGACGCGTGCTCTCCTCGGCTGCCCAGGTACCGAGCCGCTCGAGTTGCTCGCTACCGTACGGCGTGATCGCGAAGACGATAGATCCGATACAGATGAGCAGGATCAGGCCGACGATGATCAGGAGCGCCGTCTTCCAGCCTGAGCGGGTTCGCTTCGGCTGAGACGGAGCAGGGGAGGAACTGTTGGCGTACCACGGCTGGTCACCGCCCTGACCGCCCTGGTCCTGGCCACCCTGACCGTACGGCGGCTGGCCATAGCCCTGCTGACCGTACGGCGGCTGCCCGTATGCGTTCTGCTGCTGGCCATACGGATCCTGCTGGCCATACGGGTTCTGGCCGTACCCCTGCTGCTGACCCTGACCCCATTGCGGCTGCTGGCCGGACGAGGCATCCCAGGCCGGCTGCTGCTGACCCCAGCCTGGCTGATCGGACGTGCCCGAGCCCTGCTGGCCTCCGCCGTACGTCGGGGCCCCGTCTCCCTTGGCAGCGGACTGGTCCGAAGACCCGCTCTCGACGGCGTCGGGGAGAGCCGCCCCACAGTTCCCGCAGAACCGGTCACTCTCCGAGTTGCTCGCGCCGCAGTTGCGACAGGTCTTCACGCAATCCTCCTGGTCGGGCGCCCGAGCCACTTGCGGCCCCAGGCTTGTCCGGGTGAACGTTCAGTGCCGAATGATACTCCGCCCGCCCTTGCCCGTGAGGCGAACCTCTGTCCCGAACGGGCAGGAACGGCAAAGGGCGACCGGTGGGCGGTCGCCCTTTGCCGTTCGATCGGTGCGTGGACGGCTAGTTGTTCTTCAGGCGCGGGTCGACCGCATCGCGGATCCCGTTGCCAACCAGACTCATGCAGAGCGCGGTCAGGAAGACCATGAAGCCGGGGATGAAGACCACCGTCCAGGACTGGCGGAAGACGGCCTGCGACTCCTGCAGCATGTTGCCCCAGGACGGAGTCGGCGTCCGGACGCCGACTCCGAGGTACGAAAGCGTTGTCTCCGTGAGGATGTAGCCCGGGACGGCGAGGGAGAGCCAGACCACGACGATCGGCACGATATTCGGCAGAATATGCCGCAGGATGACGATGCGGTCATTGGCACCGATGACACGGGCCGCCTCGACGAAATCCCGACCGCGGAGACTGAGGACCTGTGCTCGTACGAGCCGGGCAACGCCAGGCCAGCTGACGACTCCGATGACCAGCGCGAGGACGATGACGCTCGGCTGATAGAAGGACGAGATCAGGATCAGGACGACCAGCGTGGGGAGCGAGAGGATGATGTCCACCACGCGCATGATCAGGGTGTCGACCCAGCCACCGAAGTAGCCAGAGATCGCCCCGAACAGGATCCCGAGGACGAGTGTCGAGAGCGCACCGGTAGCGGCGAACAGCAGGGAGATGCGCCCACCGTATGCCAGCCGGGTCAGGATGTCTCGGCCATTGCCATCCGCACCCAGGATGAAGTCGCCGGTACCCACGGGCGCAAGACGATTGGCCAGGTCGTTCTCGCGATAGGTGAAGCCGGTGACCATGGAGACGAGCGGGGCGGCGAGGGTAAAGAGGATGATCAGCAGGGCGACGACGAGCGCAGCCATGGCCAGCTTGTCGCGCCGGAACGTCCGCCATGACGAGAGCCAGAACCCGGCGGACGAGCGGGTGCGCCTGTCGCCCATCGCCTTCTGACCGGCGGACGCCAGTCCCTTGTCGAGAGTGTCGGAACGCTGGGCCATCAGGAAAACTCCTGTCGTGACGGGACTGGGTGGAACCGGTGAGCAGAGACTGGCACGTCAGTCGTACCGGATGCGGGGATCGGCGATCGCTTGAAGGACGTCCGCGATCAGGTTGCCGAGGATGATCAGGACGGCGTACATCAGTGTCGTCCCCATGATCATCGTGTAGTCCTTGTCGAACAAGGCATCAGTCGCTACCCGACCCATGCCCTGGTAGGCAAAGACGGTCTCGATGATCAGGGCTCCAGCGAAGATGTCCGGAATGGTCAGACCGACCAGGGTGATCAGCGGCAGGAGTGCGTTTCGCAGCGCGTGACGATAGATCACGATCCGGTTGCGAAGGCCCTTGGCGCGGGCAGTCCGGACGAAATCCTGACCCATCTCTTCGAGCATGGAGGATCGGATATAGCGGGACCAGGCAGCGATGGAGGGGAGCGTCAGGGCGACGAGCGGAAGGATGAGGTGCTGGATCCGGTCCGAGAGCGATCCCGCATCCGCGCCACGATTGCTCATCATGCCGCCACTGGGGAGGTTCGGCAGGCCCCATTCCCGGAACTTCGTCGAGAACACGATGATCAGGAGCAGGCTCAGCCAGAAGATGGGGACCGCGTAGCCGGCAGTGGAGAAGACGGAGAATATTCGGTCGACGATGCCGTTACGGTGCAGCGCCGAATAGATACCCATCGGCAGCGCGATCAGGAGCGAGACAGCGATCCCGAGGAATGACAGCAGGATCGTATAGGGCATCGCGTCGAGGATCGTTCCCAGCACCGGTCGGAACGTGATCATGGAATCGCCAAGATCACCGGTCAGGACATTGCCGAGCCAGACGAAATAGCGGACATACCAGGGTTCGTTGAGACCGAGGTTTTCCCGAATCCGTTCGATCGTCTCGGGGGATGTCCGTGGATTGAAGGCGAACTGCTGCAGTGGATCGCCGGACGCATTGATGATCAGGTATGTGAGCAGGGTGACCCCGAACAGGATGGGGATCGTGATGAGGAAGCGGCGGATGATGTACTGGCCCATGAACGTCCTCTACGGGTTATCACGGTAGCGGAGTCGACGTGACACCCTTGAGCGTGGACGGAGATGTCGGGAACGTTCTCACTCCGGTCCGCCCCGGCGGAAGCGGCGGTCTCCGGAACGGACAACGCCGGACCGGACTTGCGTCCGGCCCGGCGCGTCGACGAGACGGCTACTCGTTGATGACGGCGTACTGGGTGCTCCAGAGGTAACCACCATACGCGTTGGCGTGGTAGTTCTGGACCCGCTCGCTGTCGATCGCGAAGCGATCCTCAGAGAAGCTGATGATGCCGACCGGGAGGTCGTCGTTGACGATGTTCGACGCTTCGATCAGTAGCTGGCGGCGAGCCTCGCTGTCCTGCTCGACGTTGGCCTGGGCGGCAAGCCGATCGAACTCCGGGTTGGAGTACCGCATGAAGTTGAACCCGGCGCCGTAGGCGTTGGTTCCGAACATCGCAGTCTGGTCGCCGCTGTAGTCCCAGTTGAAACCCAGGTAGGCGATGTCGTAGTCGTAGGTCTCGGTGATCGTCGGGACGAGGACCGTCGAGAAGTCGACGCCATTCGGGGTCATCGCGGCGCCGATCTGGCTCCACTGATCCTGGATGTAGGCGACGGTCTGCTCGGTCGCGGCCGAACCGACGTTGTACATGAACTCGAACTCGAGGCGGAGGCCCTCGGCGTTGACGCGAACGCCGTCCTCGCCCAACGTCCACCCGGCCGCATCCAGCAGGCTGTTGGCCCGGTCGAGATCGTAGTTGTAGACGGTATTGATCTGGTCCGGCGCGTAGGCGACCGAGAGGGTCGGCTGCGTGCCGTTGGCCACGGTCCCGTAGCCGAGGGCGATGTTGTCAACGATCGACTGGCGGTCGATCGCATAGAACAGCGCCTGGCGGACCTCGACCTGCTGGAACAGCGGCGTCTTCTCCGGGTCCATGTTGTACCCGTAGAAGCCGAAGCTGTAGGTGTCGTAGACCTGCACCTCGATGCCGTCGGCCTCGAGGCTCTCGACGTCAGCGGCGGGCGGGTTCTCGAAGGCGTCCAGCTCGCGATTGCGGACGGCCTCGACAGCAGCGGAGGCGTCCGGGTAGATCCGGTGGATGACCTCGTCGATGTTCGGGACATCGCCCCAGTAGTTCTCGTTCTTGAGGAGCGAGACGCTGGTGCCCTGCTGCCACTCGTTGAACCTGAACGGACCGGTGCCGACAACGCGGGCCGGATCGAGGCCGTTGGACCCCGGATCTTCCTGCCAGGAGGCGAACGGAACCTCGCCCCAGATGTGGGCCGGCATGATGGGCGCGTAGGAGTTACCGAACAGGATCACCCGGGCGAAGGTGTCGTTGAAGGTTACGCGGACCGTCATGTCGTCGACCGCCTCGTAGGAGGCGACGGTGTCCGTGAACGACCCGGTGTAGGCAGACCCGGTGTCGGGGCTGGCCTGGGCGTCGTAGCTGAGAATCACGTCGGCGGCGGTGAACGGCGTGCCGTCGTGCCAGGTAACGCCCTCGTGGAGCTTGTAGGTGACGGACAGGCCGTCGGCAGACAGCTCGGCGCTGTCGGCAAGGGCCGGGACGTAATCGCCGGTCACCGGCGAGGATCCGACGAGGCCCTCGTTGATCAGCCCGAGGAGCGGGTTGGTCGGCGAGTTGTCGCCCAGAAGCGCGTTGGTTGTCGTGATGTCAGCGATGTCGCCGATCACGAACTGCCCGCCCTGAGCGGCGTCCTCGACTGCCGGATAGGTGGCGAAGAACTCGGCCTCGACTTCCTCGCGCGTAGCGAGGAGCTGGACGACTTCACCGGGGCCGGAGGTGCTCGGGGTGCCGGCGGCCGGGGTGCCGGAATCCGGGGTGCCGACGGGCGTAGCGGCCGGGGTGGCGCCCTGGGCCGAGGCGGAAACTCCAACCAGCGCCATGCTGGCCGCGGCGCCCATGCCGGCAGCCCCGGCACGGGTCAGGAACGTCCGCCGGTCGATCGACCGCGCGCGGAACTGTCGGAGAAGGTCTTCGAACTGTTCGCGTCCGTTAGCCATCTGGTCGTCGTCTCCTCGAATGGAACCTGATCTGGCATGGAACGACCGGGGACAGCGGCATGCGAACCACGATCCCGTCAGACTCTGATCGTTCTGACGGGGTGGAGTTGCGCCGTTTCTCGTTCCCGGTGGTAATCCGTTGTTCGATCGGTTCGTTTCTGCGACCCTCCAACGAGGAGGGAGTTGCCCTGGTAGCCTCTGGTGACAACCCTCGGGCCGCGGGATCGCAGGTAATATACAGGACACCTTCCTATGCGTCATGGAAAATGGCTGACTCTGCCGGACAAAGCGGGACCGATGAGCCATCCCGGAGCCGCTGCCGATAACGGTTTGTCGGATTTTCGATAGTCGCCGTGGTGAAGCCGGCACGGCGACTGATCTGCAGGGCGGGGACGTCCCGTCGGAGGGACGACGATGACCAGTCAGCCTTGGAGCACGACCGTCGAAGCCGACCACGTGAACGCTTCACTTACGGAGATCGATCCCCAGACCCGGCAACGCTACACGGACCTGCTCGAGCTGGTCGCGGGCCTCGGTCCGGCCGTGGTGGCGTTCTCGGGCGGGGTGGACAGCACCTTCCTGCTGCACGTCTCGCGGGTAGCACTGGGCGACGACGTGGTCGCCGCGTCCGGCCTCTCCGAAACCTATGCGGAGGAAGAAATGGACGATGCCCGGCGCTTCGCCGGGCTGATCGGTGTTCGCTACGAGCTGGTTCCGACGATGGAAATGACCGACCCGCGGTACGCCAACAACACCCACCAGCGCTGCTACTTCTGCAAGAGTGAGCTCTACACGCGTCTGGACGCCCTCCGCCTGAAGCTGGGCTACCGTACGATCATTGATGGCGCCAACGCCGATGACCTGGCTGACTTTCGCCCCGGCGCTCGCGCCGCGACGGAGCTGGGCGTGCGTTCGCCTCTGCAGGAGATCGGCTTGACGAAGGCGGAGATCCGGGCATTGTCCCGGGCGTTCGACCTGCCGACGTGGGACAAGCCGGCCGTAGCCTGCCTCTCGTCCCGGTTCGCCTATGGCGATCCAATCACGGTGGAGAAGCTATCCCAGGTCGGCCGGGCGGAGCGGGCGTTGCGGCGACTTGGCTTCCGGAGCGCCCGGGTCCGCCATCACGACACCGTCGCCCGAATCGAGGTGCCGCCGGATCAGCTGGACGATGCCTTCTCGCAACGCGTCCAACTGGTCGAAGTGGTTCGGGCCGTGGGGTACCAATACGTTACGCTTGACCTCGAAGGTTATCGAACCGGGAGTCAGAACGAGGTCCTGAATGCGCGTCTCCAGCCGGGTGGACTACGGAGTCCGGGCCCTGTTTGACCTGGCCCAGCACCCTGGTCCCAATCCGATCCAGAGCCGCGAGATCGCCCAGCGCCAGGGCATTCCAGAGGCGTACCTGCACCAGCTCCTGGGCGCACTGAGCCGCGGGGGCCTGGTGCGCAGCACCCGCGGCCCACAGGGCGGACACCGCCTGACGCGGGAACCGGAAGCCATCACGCTCCACGATGTCTGGGTGTTGCTGGAGGGCCGCGACCGGCGAAGCAACACCGAGGCGGCGCCTCGCCACGACGCGATCGCCGACACGTGGACCAGTATCCATGCGGCCTTCGAGGATCAGCTCCGCGCCGTGACACTCCAGACGCTCATTGACCGGGCCGGCGCCTCCCGGTCCGATTACAGCATCTGAGAACCGCGGATCACGCGCCCGGTCGGGCGTAGACGATGACGTCGCCCTGCTGGAAAGCTACCTGCCAGCCAGCCGCCGCGAACGCGTTCTCATCGATCTCGTACGGGCCGGTGAAATCGCAGTCACCGCGATCATTGGCGCCGGACCGTTCCGCGGTGCCGACGAAGACGAAGTCGAAGCCCGTCTCAGATCCCATGATGCTGGACGGGTCGGCGTAGAGCGCCGCGACATCGAGCGCCCGCGGGGTGATCTCGCCGTACTCGGGCTCGACCCCGTTTCGCCACTGGCTCTCGTGCCCGGTCCAACCGATCAGGGTCGGGAGACCCGTGGCAACGGAGACCAGGTTCGCCGGGATCTGCTCGAGGATCTGGTAAGAGCAGCCCGCCGCTTCCAGTACCCGGTCGCCGGGTTCCGTGTTGGCAGACAGCCAGTCGACGGCGGCCATCTCGTCCGGCAGGCGCTCACGGTAGATCGCCTGGCCGTCGAGTGTCTGCCAGCCAGCGTCCTCGTAAGCGACGCTGTATCGCTGCCCGGCGACGACCGGATAGACCGACACGATCCCGATGATGCAGATCGTTACCGCTGCCGCAACGAAGCGGGCGGTCAGGCGGAGCGACGGCGCGAGCCGACAGCAATCGGACCAGAGGACGATCAGCGCGATGGCGCTCGCGATTCCCAGCAGGATCCACGCCTGGTAGTGGATCTTGAAGACCGTGTTCATCCGGTTCCCGAAGACATCCCGCAGGTAGAACAGCTCCACGGCGACGATCAGTACATAGGACAGTGCCATCAATCCGGCAGCGACCGCCCGTGGGCTGGGTGCCCCCTCGCGCCGGGCGACCTCGAGCGCCGCCATCACGATCAGCCCCGCCACCAGCAGCACCGGCGTCTGGGCGAGCAACGCCAGGATAACCAGAGCCGTGACGATGGCGAGGAGTTCGGGCGGTCGCAGCCCACTCGTTCGGTTGGCACCGGGCCGGGTCAGGCTCCACGCGAGGAAGACGACGGCGATCACGGTCGGAACGCCAAAGACGGAGGAGAACTCGCCCATGTCCGTCCGGTATTCCGCTACCGGCGCGACCAGGGCCAGGAGGGTCGATAGCACGGGGATGTCGCGGAGGGCCGCCGGGAGGTCGTCGTCGCCAGCGGCAACCGGAGGCGAGAACGACACGAGGAACGGCAGCCACGCGACGACCGCCGCGACCGCCAGCGCGCCGAGAGCCAGCAATCGATCCCGGACCTGGGCGTGCCGAATTGCGACCAGGACGGCGATCGCCGCGACCAGTCCGTAGGTCGGGAGGTCCCAAGAATTGAGCGCGTAGAGTGAGCCGATCAGGGCACCGGAGGCAGCAATCCGACCGAAGACGGCGGGTCCGACACGGTCCGTCCGGGACACATCCGCCTCGACCGTCGTTCCCGCTCGCCTGACCCGGCTCGGCGGGACCAGCCCGAAGAGGAGATTGGCGGCGAGTCCCAATGCCATTAGGACGAAGGGGATCACCATCAGGTGGGGGTGCAGGTCGCCAAGGACGAAGCTGAAGGCCGGGAACTCGGTGATCGGATCTACACCATTGTCGGCATCGATGATGACCCGGCTACTGTCCCAGCCGAGACCGCCCCACCAGGACGCTTCTCGCTGCCCGGAAGGGTCTTCGGCGAACAAACGGAACGAGGCAAAGTTGCCGGCCCAGACGACGAGGATCACGCCAAGAACGCCGCCGGCGACGGCGCGCCCGCCGGATGCGACCCGCCGGACGACGTTGAAGGCGACAGACGACGCGGCCGCCACCGAGGCGGCAAACGTCCCGGCGAGCGCGAGATTGAACGCGACGCCGATGGATACGTCCGCCATGCGGGCGACGGCGCCATTGAGCAGGTAGCCGAGGTAGTAGTAGTTGATCGGCTCACCGGCGAACCACGGGTCCGGTGGAGGCATGGTCTCCGTCCGGATGCTGCTCGCGAGGAACAGGCTGTCCATCGGCTTCTCGGTCTCGATGATCGCCGGCTGGTGGCCACGGAACCAGACGTAGAGCGCAAACGCCGCGATGGCGGTCAGTTCGGCCACGACCATCGCCGCCAACCAGCGCCGGTCGATCACCCCGGCTCTCCAGCCGATGGCCCAGGCAACGATGGCGATCGCGCCAAGTGACATCCAGAGTCCGATGGTGGTGAACGGGATCAGCCCGATCGACGACAACCACCAGGTCGGCAGGATCAGCATCAAGAGGCCGATGGGACGGGCGATGCCGGCGCCGCGGTCCGCCAGTCCTCTGCAGAGCAGGGCGACGAGGGGCCCGACCGCCCACGAGACTGCCATCAGCACGAGGTACCAGCGGATGGCGTCGTTCAGTGTGTCCATGCGGCGCTCCGGGCGGCACCACACGGGCACCAGTTCAGGTCGTCAGGGTTGAGAGGAGATCAGGAGGTCGCGGGAAGGACCCGATAGATGACGGTGTCGCCAGACTGGAAGGCGATCTCCAGCGTCGTCCCGACCATCTGCTCGAACGTGGCTAGTCCGGCCGGGCCGGCATAGGGATCGCCTTCGATGAAAATATTCCGCTCTAGGGCACCGACCACGACGTACTCCACCCCGTACTGGCGGAGGATCGTCTCCTTGGTCCCCGGACCGGTAGACGAGTACAGCGTCCGGACGTCACGCTGGCGGGTATCGAGGTCCGGATTGTCTCGCTGCTGGCTCTCGTGATTCGGCCAGCCGATGATGGTTGGCAGTCCCGTCGTCACGCTGAACCTCGACGTGTAGCAAAGGTATGCCGATGCGACGCTCGCTTCGGCGATGACCGGAGTTCCCTCGACCTCGATGTTGAACCAGTCGATGGCGGCGTGGTCATCGGCGAAGGAGATGCCGCGCTGGTCGAGTGTGGAGTCACCACAGCCGACCTCGTCCGTCATCCAGGCGTAGTCCATCCAGGCATAGGCATCGAGGGTGTACGGGGTGTCGGGGAACCGGTTGTCCACCCGGACCGGCGTCGCGGTCAGCGGATAGGCGAGGCCACCGGCGATGACGATGCACATTGCGATGACGCCCACCCTTGACCAGCCGACCACCGGATGACTCCCGCTACGTTCGGCCAGAGTCGGTCCGCCTGTGCTGTTGGTCCGGTTCGTCCTGGCAGGCCGCAGACTCGTCCAGGCGACGGCGATCATCCGCGACGCGACGCCGGCCCCGGCCAGCGCCGCCAGCACCCAGACCTGGTTGTAGAACTTGAAGACCGTGTTCATCCGATAGGCGTCGGTACCGTTGAGGTTGTCGACCAGGTAGACGACCTCCAGGGCGGCGACGATGCCCCCGGCAGCGGCGACCATCAGTCCAACCATGCGGGGGCCGGTGCCGGAAACGAGCAGGAAGAGGTAGGCACCGGCACCGGCTACGGCGACGCCCAGGCCAAAGACCGGCTCGCCGATCGCCGCCGCGCCGATCGCGACCAGCCCGACAACGAGGATCAGCACGCGGCCGAGCAGGGTCAGCGCGTTGGGCTCGTCGCGCTCGGTGCGGCGCGCCCATGCGGCCCCCCCAAGGAGCAAGGTCACGACGGCGACCAGCCCGAGGATGGCGATCCTGCCCAGCGAGAAGTCCGAGTCGGTCGTTCCGCCCGTACTTGACGCGAAGCTGGCCATCGCGAGCAACGCGATCACGACCGCGACGGGGAGGAGCGGCTGGAGCCAGCCGCGCCAATGGGGGAGGGCTGCCGAAGCGAGCAGAGCGATCACCCCGATGACGATGACCGTGACGAGAAAGCCGATATGGTTCATCACCGACCAGAACGGGTCAGGCTCCCGGACGGTGCCGATCTCGCTGAACAGGGCGACGAACTTCCGGTAGAACGGGAAGAGGGCGGCAAACGCGACGACCGCGACCACCATCGTGAGCAGGATCGTCGTACCGAGCCGGATGGCGACGCCGCCCAGCGCCCTCGTCGCGAGCCAGAGTGACGCGGCCGCGAACAGCACGTAGGTCGCGATGTCCCAGGCGTTGGTCATGTAGAGGATGCCGAGCATCAAGCCCAGGACGAGCAGCCGGGCTGCGATCACGGCGCGCCACCCGCCGGCCGCGCGGCTGCCGCCAAGCGCGATCCGGAGTTCTTGTCCGGACGACGCGACGCTGTAGCAGAGCGCCACGATCAGGACGGTGATGGGCAGCGCGACGACGTGGGCGTGGAGGTCGGCATAGAGTGCGGAGAAGTAGGGGAACTCGGTGATGACCGTGATACCGGTGAACGCGCGGCTCGGGCCCCAGACGTAGTTCTGCCAGTCATTGGCCGACTGTCGCTCGACGGCGCTGAAGAAGCCGGCCGGGTTGCCGAGCACGGAGGTCAGCAGGACCCCAAGCAGACCGGCGACGACCGTTACCCATCGGCCAGCGGCGATTCTGCGGGCGAGGTCACGTCCGATCGTGGCGGCGACGGTAAATGCGCCGGCAGCCAGGAACGCGACGACGGTTGGCAAGGCCAGATTGAACGCGATCTCGCTCGGGATCCCGGTCAGCTTGATCATGAACGCGACGACGTAGAGGCCGTAGTAGTAGTAGTTCAGGTAGCCGCCGCTGTACCACGGATCGTACGGAGGGAACTCGCCGCTGCGGAGCGTCGCGTTGATGTGGGCGAACTCCATCGGCTTCTCGCCGCCCCAGTTGGTATGCCAGGAGTCCGGGTTCCAGAAGCGAAGCAGCAGGAAGAAGGCGAAAGCTGACCAGAAGATGGTTTCGCCGTAACCGGCGATCGATCGCTGGTCGCGAGAGACGGCGAACCACGCACGGCCTCCTCGCCAGCGAACCCGCAGGCCCCAGCCGACTGCTGCGACCGCCAAGACGGCGAGAGCGCACCAGACCGCCCGGAACAGCCAGAGGTCGGTACTGGCGCCGAGCCAGACGACGAACGCCGCAAGCAGCAGCGCAAGGAGCCGGGCAAACACCCACCCGCCGTCGGCCAGCCGCCCGAGCAGCAGCCGGGCCAGCGGGAGCCCCGCGGCCTGGAGCGCGACGAGCAGCAGGACCCAGGCAACGAGCGCGACCAGCGGCTGATCCGTCAGCGCCGCGCTCCACCGGGCGTCCGAGACGACTGGGAGATCGGCGTTGGGCTCATCGAGCAGCAGTTCCGCGCCAGGCGCCTCGCGCGTCGGGGAGACCGGTTGGGTCCGTGCGTCGGCGAGCAGACCGAAGAACTGCTGTTCCGGGATCAGCTCCGAACGTTGATAGATCAGTACCCGCGGGTGGTCGTAGTTGATCCACGTCTCGTCGGCGTTGTCGTCGTTGAGGGTCACACCCAGGGTCGTTGGCCGGGATGCGAATTCGGCGACGAGGTCGTAGCCAAGCTGGCCGGCCTCCAGCGCATCGAAGAACGCCGTCTGGACCGGGTATCGCCACGGGAGCTGCGGGACCGAAGCGGTGATACGGTCCGACGAGATGACAAAATAGTCAGCCCGCTGAAGCTGGGCATAAATGGAGGCGGCGGTCTCTTCCTGCGCGAACAACGGGAGCTCCGTTGCCAATCCCAGCCAGGCGGCGCGCGGGTCGCCAACAGGGTCGTCCCCGAGTGCGTCGATCGTGACGTTGATCGCATGCCTGAGATTGCCGCTGGCGGGACTGGTCGCATCGGCCGCGACGATCAGCGCGTCCCGCAACGACTGGCGCTCCTCCGCAGGCAGCGCGGCGAGCATGTCGGCGGAGGAATTGAGCTCTGTCGCGGCCAGCTCGAAGTCGCCGGAGCGGATCGCGGCCGCGGCGGGCGCTGTGAAGGCGTCCGTCTCCAAAGCTCCGGCTAGCAGCAAGGCGTCCCGGTACGATGGCCGGTCGGAATACGAATCGAACGCGATCCACTCGTACTGGTAATTGCCGGCCCCCAGGACCGGCCCCATGTCCAGCGGCACGCCACGGTCCCAGACCTCGGTGGTGATGGCGCTACCGGGCGGGACGTTGTCGTAAATCCACTGTGTGGCGGCGACCCGGGTGTTGTCGTGGGCGTAGACAGAGGATGTCGCGGAGACGAACAGGACAAGGACCGCCATCACCGCTGCCGCTGCGCCCGTCGTCACGAGTCGCCCGGCCCGGCGCCGGATCGCCGCCAGGATGGTCACGGCCAGGAATCCGCCGCCGATCGCCAGGGCCGGCACCATCGGAGCGACGTAGCGAAGGAACTTCGTCTCGGGCAGCAGCAGGGTGGCGAGGAAGACCACGAACCATCCAACGGTCAGGATTTCGGCCGGCCCGCGGTTCCGCCAGCCGCGCAGGACCAGCAGGAGCATCCCGCCAAGGCCCAGCAGCCCTCCGATTGGTCCCATGCCCCAGCGGATCAGTTGTTCGGCCTGGTAGAGCACCGGCGTCGTGCCGACGTAGACGCGGGTATACGGCACGTCGAAAGTCCCTCGCTGGATGGCGGTCTGCTCGCGGAGATCGGCAAGATAGGAAGACGGATCGAGGACGGCATATGGTTCGCCGACCGCAAAGACCACGATGGCGGCGGTCGCAGCCAGGACGGCGCGTTCCAGCGCGGCGACAACCAGTTGGCCGGGTTCGGCGCCCGCCCGGTGCCGGACCCACGAGTCATACAGGACCGCCAGGGCAACCAGCGCGACAGCGGCAAGGCCGGTCGGCTTGGTCGTGATCGCGAAGCCGGCCACCAGCCCGGCGAGCAGGAACAACCGCCGGTCACCACGGGATGCCGCGGCCACGGATGCCAACAGGGTCAGCGCGCAGGCAAAGGTCAGCCAGCCGTCGGTGGTGTAGAAGTGAGACAGCTGGATCGCGACGGGAGCGAAGGCGTAGATTGCACCGCCAATCAGGCCGGCCACGGGGCCACCAATCCGCCTGGCGACGAGAAAGACCATCGCGACGACGAGCGTATCGAGGACCATGTTGATGGACCGGCCGACCTTGTAGACCTCGTAGAGGCCGTGCCAGTCGCGGTCGGTGCCGCCCGGCAGGATATCGCCGATCAGTGGCCAGCCGGCGATCTGATTCAGGCCCTCGGCAACCATGTCGGTGGCGTAGAGCGGCAGTGAGCCATACGCGAAGCTCCGGTGGCCCCCCTCCGGACCGTCTGAGCGAGGGTTGAGCGTGCTGGTCCCGGGGTCAGTCAGATTCGACCAGTCGATCGGTCGGGGTAGCTGCACCCGGTCGACGGTGACCTCGGTGACGTGATATTCGTCGGGGTGGAGCAGCTGCCCGTCATCCCAGTCGAGACCGATGACGCGGACCGCGAGGGCGGCGAGGAGCAGGCCGAACACGGCGAGCCGCCATGGGTCGCCTGACCGGTTCCGTCGATTGAGGCGGGGGCGGGCTACCCATTGTCGTATCACGTGCCGGATTCTACCCGTCACCACGAGCGCGGTCGACTGACCCATGCCGGCAACGGAGGCCCCGATGAGCACGACGACTGTCCCGGACGACCGACCGACCCGCCCGATCCGGGTGGTGTACTTCGGCACACCGGAGTTCGCGGTCCCGGCACTGTCCGACATCGCGGCCGATTCGCGCTTCGAGGTGGTCCTGGTGGTCACGCAACCGGATCGGCCCTCGGGCCGGGGCCGGAAGCTGGTCGCTCCACCCGTCAAGGTCGCGGCAGGCCAGCTCGGGTACCCCGTCTACCAGCCTGAATCGCTGCGCCAGCCGGCCGCCCGTCAGCCGCTCATCGATGCCGACGCGGACGTTTTTGTCGTCGCGGCCTTCGGCATGATCTTCGGACCAAAGACGCTGGCCATTCCCCGGCACGGCTGCATCAACCTCCACGCCTCGATCCTGCCGCGCTACCGGGGGGCCGCGCCGATCAGTGCGGCGATCGCGTGCCGCGACGATGAGGCCGGCGTGTCGATGATGCTCATGGAAGTGGGTCTGGACACTGGTCCGGTTCTGTCCGTGGTGACGACACCGATCCGGTCCGACGACACCACGGTGACCCTAACGGCTCGCCTGGCGGGCCTCGGGGCCGCGGCGACCGGCGACACCGTCGCCGCATGGGTCGACGGGAAGACCACGGCCACCCCACAGGGCCACGGGGCGACGCTGACCAGGCCGCTGGTCAAGGCCGACGGCTGGCTGGACTGGTTGCGACCGGCAGAAAATCTCGAAGCGCTCGTCCGCGCGATGTGGCCGTGGCCACGCGCTTGGACGACGACCAGCGACGGAACCGTGCTCCAGGTCCATGCGGCCGCGTTGGACGATCGTTCGGACGTTGCGCCAGAGGCGCCTGGTACGGTGCGGTCAACGGGCACCGACGTCGCGGTAGCAACGGGACACGGATGGTTGCGCCTCGTCACCGCACAGGCGCCCGGTGGACGCCCGGTCGCTCCGTCGGTACTCCTTGCGCAGGGGAGGCTAAGTGACGGCAAGGTTCTAGGCCTTGGGCACGAACCCAAGCGCGCGCCGCTGGTCAGAACTGGCTGACGCCCGGCCCCACCCACTTTGCGGATAAGCTACGTTGCACGAAAACATTGGAATGCGGCCAATTCGGGGGTCTGGGCAGAATGAGGCCTTAGGCAGCCATTCCGGGACAGGCTTAGTTCGGGCCCCAGTGGTTACCGGTTCAGTGCATTCCGTGAGGGGCGGCCGCGTTGAAAGGACCGAACCACGTGCGGACCATATACTTCGCGCTGAAGCACCAGATTCAGGCCAAGTAGATGACGGGATGGCATGGCGCAGGCTGCGAATGTGACGATCGACCAGGCCGGGCCGTCTCCAGATGTCTCTCCGTTGATCCGCCGGTTGATCATGGCAACCGTCTTCCTCGGCGGCATCAGCAGCATCGGCATCGAGATCACGGCCTCGCGACTGATCGCTCCGTACTTCGGTGATTCCACGCTGATCTGGGCCAACATCATCGGCGTGACGCTTGCCTTCCTGTCACTGGGATACTGGATCGGCGGCCGGGTCGCCGACCGCCACCCCTCGGCCACGCTGCTGTTCCTCGTTACCGGCATCGCGGCCGCCTTTGCCGGGCTGATCCCAGCAATCTCGCGGCCGATCCTCGACGTGTCGATCCGGGCGTTCGAGGAGGTGGCTGTCGGTGCGTTCTACGGCTCGCTCATCGGCACGCTGCTCATCCTCGGCATCCCCACGACCCTGCTGGGTTTCGTCTCGCCGTTCGCCATCCGGCTGCTGGTCAGCGACGTCGCCGCCTCCGGGACGACCGCCGGGAACCTTTACGCGCTCTCGACAGTCGGTTCGATCGGCGGCAGCTTCCTTCCGGTCCTGTTGCTGATCCCGACCGTGGGTACCGCCCGCTCGTTCCTGGTCCTGGCCGCGCTGCTCCTCGTCCCCGCCGTCATCGCCCTGCTGATGATGCGTCAGCTCCGTGGTGCGGGCGTCGTAGCCATCGCCGGCGTGGCAATGGTCGTGGTTGCCCTCGCCGTCGAGGCCCGGACGATCCGGGCGGCCGAGTTCGGGACGCTGGTCTACGAGACGGAGTCGTCCTACAACTACATCCAGGTGGTCGAGCGGGACGGGACCTACTCCCTGATCCTCAACGAAGGCCACGCTGTCCACTCCATCTACGACCCGGATCAGTTGCTAACCGGCGGCCCCTGGGACTACTTCATGGTCGCTCCGCTCCTTGGCGAGACGACGAGCCAGCTGGCGATCGACAACGCCCTGGTGATCGGCCTGGCCGGCGGGACAGTCGCCCGGCAGTTAACCGCCGCCTACGGTCCCATAGCCATTGACGGCGTCGAGATCGACCCGGAGATCGCGCGGCTCGGCGACGAGTACTTCCGGATGAGTGAGGAAGCGCCGGGCCTGGAGGTCCATGTCGCTGATGGGCGCTACTTCCTCAGGACCTCAGCCGAGGAATACCACCTGGTCGCCGTGGATGCCTACCATCAGCCGTATATCCCGTTTCAGCTCACCACCAGAGAGTTCTTCGTCGACATCGCCGATCACCTCCAGCCCGGCGGGGTCGCTGCGATCAATGTGGGGCGCACCGAGACCGACTACCGCCTGGTGGACGCCATCGCCTCGACGATGAACGCCGTCTTTCCCTACGTCTACGCGATCGATACCGCGCGATACACCAACACACTGCTGATCGGGTCGATGTCGCCTGCCGGGCTGGCCGGGCTGGCGTCGGGAGCTTCGACGCTCCCGGATGGGGCGCCGCTCCAGGTGACCGCGCAGGCCTCGCTGGAGACCGGCAACCCGCGCCTGATCGATCCCGGCGGCGAAATCTGGACCGATGACTACGCCCCGGTCGAGCAGGTGATCGATCTGATCATCCTCGACGAAGCCCGCCGACGGGAGGACCAATGACAGTCGCACCGGTCACATCGCCCGCCACGGGCATCCGTTCCAGGCTACTAGATCGGCAGACCTGGCTGACGTGGGGCTTCACGGGGCGGATTGCCAGGATGGGCGCCGCGGAAGGCAATGTCAGCTACAGCGGTGGAAGGGACCGTGCCGATGCCTGGGAGATGCGGCAGCAATGGCTGGCGCCGCTTGGCCTCGATGCCGATCAGATCGTCTCGACCGGGCAGGTCCACGGGAGTGATGTGCTGCGTGTCGAAGCGAGCGACGCCGGTCGGGGTGCCCAGCCGGAATCCCCCGTGGCCGGTATAGCCGATGCCCTGATGACTGACCACGCCGGACCAGTCCTGTTCTCCCTGCACGCCGACTGCCTGCCGATCCTGTTAGCCGATCCCGTTCGCCGTGCCGTGGCGGTAGCTCACGCTGGCTGGCGCGGAACGGTCAGCGACGTGGCGGGCAGCGCGGTTTGGGCCATGGTTGACGCCTATGGGAGTGACCCGGCTGATCTCGTCGCCTTCCTCGGACCGTCGATGGCGGGCGCCGACTACGAGGTCGGCCCCGAAGTCGTCGATGCCTGGGTCGCCCTTGCCGGCGCTCCTGGTGACGCGGCCTGGCCGGGGCGCGACGACCGGTGGCAGTTCGATACCGCCACGGCCAACCGCGACCGTCTGCTCGCCGCCGGTCTCCGCCAGGACCATATCGAGGCGAGCGGGATCTGCACCTACCGCAACGCGGACCGCTGGTTCTCCCACCGGGCACAGGGTCCGGCGACGGGTCGGTTCGCCGCCATGATCGCGATCAATGAGCCGGAGTCCAGCCAGAACCGGGAGCAAGACCGATGACGAATCTCCGGGATCGACTCGACGCGATCCGGGAACGGATTGCCGCAGCCGCGGAGCGGAGCGGCCGCTCGGCTGACGCCATCCAGCTGGTCGGTGTCAGCAAGACGGTCGACCGCGACGTGGTCTTGGACGCGGTCGCGGCAGGGCTCACCCACTTCGGCGAGAACCGGGTCCAGGACGCCAGCCGGAAGTTTGCTGAACTCCCTGGTGAAGACGTGCGCCTGCACATGATCGGTCCGTTGCAGACGAACAAGGCCCGCGCTGCCTGCAAGGTGGCGCACATGATCGAGTCGGTCGATCGCCCCGGTCTGATCGAGGTGCTGGCTTCCGAGACGGGCAAGCTCGCCGCATCCGGCGACCTCCGGGCGGGCGACCGGCTCCCGGTGCTCCTCCAGGTGAATGTCGCCCGGGAGCCTCAGAAGTCAGGCTGCGCGCCCGAGGAGGCGGCGGGTCTCGTCGAAGCGATCATGGCGGTGCCAACGCTCGATCTTCGAGGTCTGATGACGATCGCTCCCCTTGTGGACGATCCCGACGACGTCCGGCCGACCTTCGCCGCTCTCCGGGATCTGCGTGACGACCTGGCCCGGCAGTTCCCTGGAGCGGCGCTGGACATGCTTTCGATGGGAATGACGAACGACTTCGAGCAGGCGATTGCCGAGGGCGCGACGTCGATCCGGGTGGGACGAGCCATCTTCCTCCCGTAGCGCTTCCACCAGAATCCCGGAACAGGAAGAGGGGCGGCGGGATCAGATCCTGCCGCCCCTCTTCCTGTTGTTCGAACCGGTGTCGGCTACCCGATCGGCGTAGGTGTGGCGGCAGGAGCCGTCCCGCCGGACAGCTGCTGGAGCAGTTCCTCGACCCGGTCCATCTCCGTGCCGTAGGTGGCCCAGTCGCCCGTGGCGAGCGCCTGCTGTGCCCGGTCGTACGCCGCGAGGGCCTCGCTCGCGATGGCCTGCTCGCCCTCGCTGACGACCGGCGGAACCGGCGTCGAGGGATCGACGACGACTGGCTGGCCGCTCTCGTCGAGCGGCACCTCACCGTCGGTGATCTCGATCGCGGACCCCTGGCCGGCGATCAGCCGTTGGAGCGCCTGCTCGAACGTCGCGTCCATCACGACGGCGCCGCCACCGGCGACGATCACCTGGGCCAGGTTCGGGAACGACCCCGGCGAGTTGCGCGCCTGGAGATACAGGGGCTGAACGTAGAGGATCGAGTCGTTCATCGGGATGACCAGTAGGTTACCCCGGATGATGTCGGACCCGCCTTGCCCCAGCAGTGTCAGTTCCTGCGCGATGGCCGGGTTCTGGTTGATGCTCGCTTCGACCTGCTGAGGGCCTAGCGGGGCGCTGTCACGCGGGAACTCGAAGAGCGTCAGCGTATTGGTCCCGGTCATGTCGGCACGCCCACCCAGCCAGGCGGCCATGTTCTGCCGGGCGAGCCGTGCGCCGGGGATGAACGGCCGGATCAGCGTGAAGTCCACCTCCTGCTGGCCCGGATAGGTCATGGTGACGAAGTACGGTTCCAGCTGCGTCTCACCGGTCGCCCCGCCCGGCGGGACGGCCCACTGATCGTTGCCGTCGTAGAAGGTGCCCGGATCGGTCGTGTGGTAGCGGTTGAGGATGTTGCTCTGCACCTCGAACAGCACCTCCGGGTAGCGGAAATGCTCGGAGATGGCGGGCGGGACTTCCGAGATCGGGCGGAACAGCGAGCCGTAGATCTCGCCATAAGCGTCCGCGACCGGGTCCGGCGTGTTGGTCCGGTAGAAGGTCATCGTACCGTCGTAGGCATCGACGGTGACCTTGACGCTGTTCCGGATGTAGTTGACGCCGTTGGTGCTGTTGGCCCCCGGCCAGAGGTCCGAGACCGTGTAGGCGTCGATCACCCAGACCAGGCGTCCGTCGGCGATCACCATGTAGGGATCGGAATCGAACGTCAGGAACGGCGCGACCTTCTGAACGCGCTCCAGGATGTCACGATGGATCAGGAGCTGGGAGTCGCCGGTAATCTCGCCGCTGATCGCGAGATTGCGATCGCCAAGGGCGAACCAGGACATCATGCGGGTGAAAGTGTCGTCGAGATGGATCGCTCCGGACGCCTGAGCGCCATATGGAGCCGCTTCCTGACTGCCCTCGGTGTATTCGGAGACCTGCGTGTTGACCACGGCGTACGTCAGATCCGTCGTCCCGAAGTAAATCTGCGGTTGGGTGATGGGAATCGCCGCGTTCTCGAGTCCGGAAAGACCCGCGATCGTGAACAGTGGCTGACCACCCGGAGTGGCCTCGGAGACGGGGCTGAGGACCACGCCGTACCCGTGGGTGTAGCGAAGGTGCAGGTTGGTCCAGGACCGGGCGTTGTCCGGCAGACCGGCGACGTCCAGCTCTCGCGGAGCAACCAGGACCTGCTGCTGCTGGCCGTTGATGGTGTACCGGTCGACGTCCGCGTCTTCGAACGAGTAGAAGCGCTCGATGGCCTGGAGCTGCTGGAAGGCGGCCGTCGCGGCCGAGTAGTCCCAGAGCCGGACATTGTCGACGGTCGACTGGTTTTCATTGACATCGACCTGCGTGGGGGCGGCCTGACCGGTCAGCTGACTCGCCGTTAGCTCGTCGATCCCGAACGCCAGGCGCGTCATCTCGATGTTGTCGGCGATGTACGGCGATTCGCGCCGGAGCTGGCTCGGCTCGACGAAGGTGCGCTGGACGATCGCCGGCAGCGCGGCACCGAGGACGACCAGCACCGCCAGCCACGCGGACCCGACCATGAGCAGCGTGCGGAGGTTGAACCGCCGGATGCTTACGATCAGCGCGATCGCGGCGGCAACGGTCACGACGACGAGCGCATAGTTGGCCACCGTCTGGACGGTGTCATCCGTGTAGGTCACACCAGTGACCGGGCCGCGGTTGGAGTAGACCAACAGGTAGTTGTTCAGGAAGTAGCGAACACCGATGAGGACCAGCAGCACAGCCCCAAGTCCGAAGAGGTGGGTCCGCATGGTCGCCGGGATACGGAAGGACCCGGTGAGCATCGGAGTCCTGAGCAGGTAGATGCCACTGACGGCAATCAGGCAAAGGACAACCAGGGTGATCAGCGTCGCCACCACCCGCAGCAGGACCGGCAACACGAAGAAGTAGAAGCCAACGTCCATACCGAAGGCCGGATCGCTGATCCCGAACGATTGCCGGTTCAGGGCGAACAGCCACTGCTCCCAGTTGCCGGCGACGGACGAGCCGACGCCCCAGGAGACGAGCAGGATGAAGAGGAGGACGATCGCGAGGAGGATTCGACCCGAGATCATCGCCAGCGTACCGGAAGGACGAGTCGCCCGTGTGCGGCGCAGAGCGAGTGCGAGATTGCCACCAACGATCAGAGCGGCAACCAGGAACCCGATGACGAAGAGGATGATCGAGGCGACGAGACGCGTCGTCAGTACCTCACGGTAGCCCGTCGATCCGAACCACCACCAGTTCACCCACCAGGAGGCCGATGACGTGACGACGATGATGGCGACAATAATGATCGCCGCCATGATGAGGGCGTTCCGAATACGCGGCGAGATGCTCAGACGGGGGATCCCCAGCGTCGGAGGCATGGGCGTACCCGGGCCGCCCCGGCGCTGATAGTCACTGAAGTTATCGGTCAATCGTGGGCCTCTCCGGCTACACTCGATGAAAAGACGACGGATCCGTCGCGGCGATACCGTGAACGGGCATGACGCTCCGACGTCGGGGCGCCCTGGTCCATTCTGCTACGCTTTCAGGCACCATTTCGCGTCCGCCGGGGCAGGGATGCCTCATCGGTTGCCGCGTGAGTTCCGTATCCGGGAGCCGAATGCCTGTCACCGTCACCAGTCTCGCCAGCGGCAGTTCCGGGAACGCGACATTGATCCGGACTGAACGAACCTCACTGCTCATCGACGCTGGTCTTGGACCTCGCGTCCTCGCGGCGACCCTCCGGCAGTATGGCATGGAGCCATCGGCGCTCCACGCGGTCGCCGTGACGCATGAACACATCGATCATGTGCGCGGACTGCCACCACTGGTCCGGGCCGGAATCCCGATCATCACGACCTCCGGCACCGCCGAAGGGCTGGAGCTGTCACGAGGCGTCCACCGGCCTGTCCTGTCGAGCGCGACGACGGAGGTCGGTGACCTGACGCTGACGACGATGCAAATCTCCCACGATGCCCGGGAACCGGTTGCCTACCTGGTGGAGCACGCGGACGCGCGAGTCCTGCTTCTCACCGACCTCGGCAAGTTCAATGACGCCTACCTGCCAGCCCTCGGCTTGGCCGACCTGATCATCATCGAGAGCAATCATGACGAAGCGATGCTGCGACGTGGCCCGTATCCACCGCACCTCAAGCGGCGCGTCGCTTCGGACCTCGGGCATCTCTCGAATGAGTCGGCCGGGACGGCGCTCGCCACGGCGCTGAGCGGAAGGACCAGCGTGCCGACGATCTGGCTGGGGCACCTGTCGGAGACGAACAACCGGCCGGACCTGGCTGTGACCGCAACAGTTGGCGCGCTGGCCAGGATCGGCAAGATCGCGCCGGTCACCGCCCTCCGGCGGGGGCGGGTCAGCCCGCCGTGGCTGTCCGACCCGGAGTACCGCCCCGCAGTGCAGGCGCGACTCCTTATCTGAGCAGCGGCCATCGCCTGACCTGGATTCGAGCTTCCGACCACACCGTCCCGGAGAATGAGACTTGGACACGTTGATCCTGATTCATGATCGGCTCTCGAACGCGGTCATTCTCTATATGGTCGCGGTCGGCGCTTGGGGCATGTTCGCTTACTTCCGGGGTGAGGACCTAGGGGGCAGCCTCGGCGGCAGTTTCATTATCGGCCAACTGCTGATCATCGCTCAGGCTGTTTTCGGATTGATCCTGGTCTTCATGGGCGGGAGACCGCTGGAGAACCTGCATTACGTCTATGGCGCGGTCTGCATCCTGTTGCTGCCGTTCGCCTACACGTTCGTCCGGGACCGCTATCCCCGGACCGGACTCCTGCTTTGCAGTTCCGCGGCGCTCTTCATTGCGGTTCTCGCCTTCCGGGCTATCGCGACAGGCTCCTGACCAATTGCCAGGATTCAGGGACACGCGGTGCAGGAAATACGATCCTCTCCCCATTGGAGCTCGGAAATACAGCCGATGAGCCCTTTACACGCGCACATCAAGTATTGCAAGGGGATATGCGCAATCCGTTGACACTCCGTTCAAACGGCTCGTACAATGCGTTCGTACGCTCCAGCGACCCCGACGGTCACCCACCGTGCTGGACGGCCCGCACCTGCATGGCTATTTCGTTGACTGACTGTGCGTCCGACAGGAGGGCCGGCCTTGGAAGCCGAGGTTCGCGATGACCGGCAGGTCGTCGACCAGGCACTGCAACTGGTGTACAGCCAGTATCATCGTCTGGCTATGCAGTTGTCGCCGAAGTCGTTCCAGCCCATTGACGTGGCGGAACTTCGGGAGGGCCAGTTCGGTCGCGACCTGCTTCGCCTGTCGCTGATGGCCCACGGCAAGATCCGCGAAGAAAAAGAGAACGTCCTCGAAGCAATCGAGTCCGTCCTCCAGCTCCTGTTCTGGCCGATCGGTGCGGAAGATTATTCCGTTCCCCGCTCGTTCTGGGACTCCGACCTCGGCCGGATCCTGGCGCAGGCCAAGTATCGGGCCTACGAGCCCAGCGAACTGATCAGTATCGGCAACGCCGCCCAAGCACTGGGCGTCACCCGGCCGACGATCTACCGCTGGATGGATGAGCGGTCGCTGGACTATGTGCGCGACGAGATGAGCGGGCGAACGTTTGTCGTTCGCCGTGACATCGATAATCGCAAGCGGGTCGAGAGCGAGCTGGGCGGGATCTGATTTCCACTCCAGCTCCTGAACAGTGAAGCCCGGGCCGTCTACGCGACGGCCCGGGCTTCACTGTTTCACAGATAAACGCAGCATCAGGACAACCAACGAACGGTCCCGCCTTTGGCATGTGCGACCGGGCGTTCGCCCACCAGGTACCAGCGCGGGACCCGGGCCGCTATCCCGGTCGCGATCTCATAATTGATCGTCCCTGTGAGCCGGGCAACGTCTTCCATTGTCATCGCTCCGGTCGAGGGATCACCGATGACGGTGACTGCAGTTCCCGCGCGAACATCGACTTCCGGCCGCCCGACCACGACTTGGTCCATGCAGACGCGGCCCCGGATCGGCGCCTGCTGTCCGCCGATCCCGACCCATCCCTGATTGGATACCGCACGTCGCAACCCGTCGGCATATCCGATAGGCAGGAGCGCGACGTTCTCGTCGCCATCGGCCCGCCAGGTGCGGCCATAGCTGACCGTGTCACCACGCTGGAGCTGTCGCACCTGGGCTACCCTGGTCCGCAGGGACAGGGCCGGGCGCATGCCGGGCAGAAGCGGGATCGACGGGTCCGGGCTCAGGCCGTACAGACCGATCCCCAGGCGAACGGCCTGGCTGACTCCCCGTCCAAGGCGAAACGTACCAGCGGTGTTGCTGGTATGAACGGTCCCCGGGTCAATCCCGGCTCGCACGAGCATCTCGACGGTCCTGACGAGCGCCTGAACCTGCTGGTCCGTGAAGGTCAGATCCTCCCCGTCGGCGTCAGCGAAATGCGTGAAGACGCCACCAAGATGGAGGTGTTCTGATCCTGCGATCAGCCGAGCGACATCGAGTGCTTCTTCGGGACGCGCGCCATAGCGGTTCATCCCGGTCTCGACCTTGAGATGGACCGTGGCGTTATTCAGGCCGCAGCGCTCCGCAACCCGCTCCGCTCCGGCGACCTGTTCGAGCGTTGCCAGCGACAACATGACGCCGGCGCCGAAGGCCGCAACGTATTCGGCCGGGTCGGCGGGTCCCAGGACGAGGATCGGCGCGCTAATGCCGCCCGAGCGAAGCTCGAGCGCTTCGTCGACGCAGGCCACCGCGAGCATCGAGGCGCCGTGGTCGATCGCGCTCCGACCGACCACGACGGCACCATGGCCGTAGGCGTTCGCCTTGACGACCGCGATGACGTGGGCACCATCCACATGCCGCCGGACCACGTCGATGTTGGCGTGGATGGCATCGAGATCAACCACGGCATGAGTGGCCCGGCCCTCGTCCGGCCACCACGCACTTGGTGTGTCCCCTGTCACCACGTCAGGCGTCCTGGGCGTCAAGCTCGGCGACGAACCGGATAAGATCCCGGCGAGTGACGAGCCCGAGAAGGACGCCGTCGACGTCGACGACCGGCAGCGGGTTGAGGTGACGATCGGCCATGACGGTGGCGACGTCGGTGATTGTCGCCACCGGCAGCACTGTGACCACACCATCGGTCATCAGGTCGGCCACGGTCGTCGCCCGTACCCGGCGCATCTCATCGTCGAACTGCCGTCCGACGTCCGGGGCAAACCACGCGTCCAGGATCGAGAGGGACGACGGAGTCTCGACCTCCGCCTCCCGGGCGATGAGGTCGGCCTCCGTCACGAGTCCGACCATCCGCCCACCGGAGATGACCGGGATGCCCGGCAACTGACTATCGAGGAGACGTCGCGCAGCCGTGAGGACGGTGTCCTCCGGCGTGAGCGTCGGAAAATCCTCAGTCATGAAGTCGGTGACGACCGCGTCGGCTGGCTGGGTCAAGTCGGTCATCCCCTACCCCTTCGCCAGCTCGGCCAGCACCTCGGCGATCGCGTCCGGGAGGTCCGACGCGACGACGCCGAGATCACCGAAGCGCTCCGCCCGGCGCGCTGCCGCCCGGCTGCCGACATGGACGGCCAGCGCGGCGGCCTCAAGTGCGGGGACACCCTGGGCCAGAAAGGCGCCGATCGAGCCGGCGAGGACATCGCCACTTCCGGCCGTCGCCAGCGAGGTCGGGGCATGTTCGGCGACTAGGGCGCGGGTTCCATCCGAGACGACCGTATGGCCGTACTTGAAGACAACAACCTGATTGGCCTTGCGGGCCGCCTTGCGGGCCGTAGCGACCGGATCCTTCGTCAGGTCGTCGACAGGCTCGCCCAGGAGGCGGCTCATCTCGCCGGGGTGTGGGGTCAGGACGGCCGTGCGGTTCTGAAGCAGGGACAGCCAGTCGTCCTGACCCGCCAGCCAGTTCAGCGCGTCGGCGTCGAGGACCATCGGGAGATCGGGCAGCGCCGGCCCGCCCGTGTCGCCCGACCCACCGGATGTCGAAGAGGTGGTCCTGCCTCCGAAGCCGAGCGGTGCTGACGTGGCGGTGGTCGCCTTCGACCGGCCGAAGATCGCCGCGAGGAGTGAGGTGACGTTCTCATCATCGCCGAGACCCGGACCGATTACGAGCGCCTTGCTCTTCTCTGCCCGCTCCCGCATCGCCTCGATGGCCCGACGGGCGCCACCGGAGCTTTCGGTCTCACCGAGCGGAAGCATCGTCGCCTCCGGCACGATGGCCTGGATCGTCCCCATGATCTGCCGGGGCACCGCGAGCGTGACGATCCCGGCTCCACTCCTGCCCGCCGAGCGCGCACTCATGGCGACGGCACCGACGTACTGTGGGGCCCCGGCGATGAAGAACACGCCTCCGACACCCCACTTGTGAGCGCCTTCACTTCTGGTCGGCAGAACCGCCCGGGCTTCCTTCTCGGTGAACGTGACGTGTTTGACGGACATCAGGCTCGCTCGCTCTCACTCATTGCACGCTGTACCGGGGACCGGCACGGGAACACTCAGGTCGCCAACTATGGGACATCCGACCGGCGGAGTGCCACGACGAAGGCGACCGCCTCGGTACGGGAGTGGGTCAGGGAGATGTCGAACGCGTGCAGCCCAAGCAACCGCGCCCGCTCGGCTGCCTGCCCATGAAGCACCAGGATCGGCTTGCCGCGGCGGTTGGACCGGACCTCCATCTCCCGCCAGCGAATTCCCCGGATACCAGTTCCGAGCGCCTTGGAGGTCGCCTCCTTAGCGGCGAACCGGGCCGCCAGTTCCGGGACCCGGTCGCGATACCGCTCGCGCTCGTACTCTGTGTAGACCCGGTGGAGGAATCGTTCGCCGAAGTCATCCAGCGTCCGGCGGATCCGGTCAATCTCGATCACGTCGATCCCTGTGGTGACGAGGCCAGCTCGTTCCGGATCGAACTCAGGCACGTACCAGCCGTCCGCTTCGGACACGGTCTTCTCCTGTCGCTGTTCGTTGGCGCTCAGTCGGCTGGCGATACGAAGCCCACGGGTCGGTAACGACCGTCGAACGCCTGCTTGGCCTCGCCGAACGTCCCGTCCTCGATCGCCGCTCGCATCGTCTCCATCTGTCGGGCAAGGAACCGCAGGTTGTGGACCGAGGCGAGGCGCAGCGCCAGGAACTCGCCGGCCCGGAACAGATGGTGGAGGTAAGACATGGTGAACCGGGTGCAGAGGTCGCAGTCACAGGTCTCGTCGAGTGACCGGTGTTCGTGGCGATACTTGGCCGATCGAAGGTTCAGGCGACCCGCCGGGGTAAAGAGCGCCGCGTTGCGGGCCAGCCGGGTCGGCAGCACGCAGTCGAAGAGGTCGACCCCCCGGGCGACACCATTCCAGAGATCCTCGGGCGAACCGACCCCCATCAGGTAACGTGGCCGATCCGCGGGCAGGATCGGATCGACGGCCTCGATCATCTCGGCCATCGATTCCTTGCTCTCGCCGACCGACAGGCCACCGATTGCGCAGCCAGCGACAGGCGTCGAGCCGACGAACGCGGCGCTCTCACGCCGGAGCACCGGATCGATACCACCCTGACAGATCCCGAACAGGGAGGATCCGCGTGCCGTCCCATGGCGGTCAGCGTGGTGCGCTACGGCGCGATTGAGCCAGCGGTGGGTCCGTTCCATCGCCGAGCGGACGGCAGCCGGCTCGGCCGGTAATCCGACGAGGTGATCCAGCGGCATCATGATGTCTGACCGGAAGGCCAGCTGGAGGTCGACGGCCCGCTCCGGGGAGAGCTTGTGGTGGCTCCCGTCGGTATGTGCCCGGAAGCTCACCCCCTCCTCGGTCACCTTCGCGTTCCGGGCAAGACTGAAGACCTGGAACCCACCGCTGTCGGTCAGCATCGGACCGTCCCAGCGCATGAAGTGCTGCACGCCGCCCGCCTCATCGATGAGGTCAGGGCCGGGACGGAGCATCAGATGGTAGGTATTGGCGAGGATGATGGTCGCGCCGGTCCCCCGGACCTCATCGGGATGCAGCGTCTTGACGGTCGCCTGTGTCCCGACCGGCATGAAGGCCGGCGTCTCCACCACTCCTCGCGCCGTCGTCATCGTCCCGCGCCGGGCGGACGACGAGGGATCGGTCGTGTGCAGCCGGAACGCGAAGGACCCGGCTGCGTCCTGTGCACGCGCCGGGTCGGCGTAATCGTTGGTCGGAATGCTGGATGAAGTGCTCAGCGCTGGTACCCGGCTGACTGGCGGCGGGAACGGACCCGTGCGAACGGGTCGCTCGGATCGGACTCGGAAGCGGAGGCAGCCGGCTCGGCGACCGCCGTCGCGGCTGCGGCCGGCTTGCTGGCGGGCAAAGTCGCCGCCGATGCAGTAGACCCGGAACGGCGGCGCGTGCTGGTCAACACCGGGGCGAACTCGATCTCCCCCGAGCCACTGTCGGCGGGGGCCGCCGCGGCCGCTGCCGTCTTGGCAGAGCCGACGCCGACCACGGACGCGCCGGTCTTCTTGGCCGCCGTCGAGGTCGAGGTCGCCGTCTTGGCCGCGGTCGTCGACGTGGTGCCGGGCTTGGCGGCGCTGGTCGTCGCCTTGGCGGCCGTCGTCGCCGGCCGTGGCACGGTCGTCTTGGGCGCAGCCTTCCCGTTCACGGCATTGGTCGCGCTCTGGACCTCACCCTTGAGGTTCGAGATCTCGCTGCTCAGGGTCTTGCGGACATCGGTGCCGGCCGCTTCGTTGATGTTCTTCTCGAACTCATCCTGTAGGTTGCCAGTCATCTTGCGGAAATCACGGATGGCGCGACCGGCCTGACCCATGACTTCGGGCAGCTTGTTGGGACCAAAAATCAGGAGAGCCGCAATCAGGATGATCACAAGCTCCTGAAAGCCTACGCCGGGAATGCCCATGACTACCCTCGCCAGCGCGGATGATCAGCCTGATCACCGCGACCGTTCCTCGTTGACCTCGCGGAGCACCCCGCCTGTGGCAGAATCGCCCGGAGTATAGCATCGCCGGACCGCCTCACCCCATCGGGAGCGGCTGCGTCCGAAGCCAGGTTTGCAGGATGAAGATGGTCGTCGGGCTCGGTAATCCGGGTCGCGAATACGAGCGGACCAGGCACAACGTCGGGTTCATGGTGGTCGACGAACTCTACCGGCGAGTGGGTGAACCCGGCTGGAAGAGCCGTTTCAAGGGTCTCGTCGCCGAAGGCATGATCGGGCACGAGAAGACGATCCTCGTCAAGCCGCTGACTTTCATGAATCTCAGTGGGCAGTCGGTGTCCGAGGCAAGGCGCTGGTTCCACCTGGAGCTCGACGACGTGCTGATCGTTCACGACGACCTTGACACGCCATTCGGGTCACTCCGGGTCCGGGCCCGTGGGAGCGCCGGCGGCCAGAACGGCCTGAAGTCAATCTTCGAGCAGGTCGGAACCAATGAGGTCCCACGACTGAAGGTTGGTATCGGCCGGGGGCGCAACACCGCCAGTTCATACGTCCTCGGACGCTTTGATTCGGAGCAGGAGAAGGAACTGCCCTTCCTGCTCCCTGAGGCGGCCGACGTTGTTGAGCGATGGGTCCGGGACGGGATCGAGGCGACGATGAACGCGACCAACGCCAAGGCATCGACGAAAGCACCGAAGGAGCCGGCACCGGTGGCGCCCGCTGGGACGGCACCGCGGGTTGAAGGAGGGCCGACGTGACGGTAGCCGGGATAACGCGCGTCGCCGTCGTTGGCGCCGGGACCATGGGACAGGGCATCGCCCAGGTCTTCGCTACGGCCAGGTACGAGGTCACTGTCGTCGATAGCGCCCCTGGAGCAACGGACCGAGCCATAGGCGCGCTCGAAAAGGCGTTGTCCCGTTCGGTCGATCGTGGCCGGATGACGAGCGACGAGCGGGATGCGACTCTTGGCCGCATTGCCACGTCCACGGACCTGGGCGCCGTTGGTGGTCACGACCTCGTGGTCGAAGCCGTCTTCGAGCAGCTGGACGTCAAACGCGATGTCTTCCGCGTGGTCGCCCCGCTTCTTGGCGACGATGCTCTGCTGGTCTCCAACACGTCGTCGCTGTCGATCTCGGCACTGGCCGGAGGGTTACCGGCTCCGGACCACTTTGCCGGCCTCCATTTCTTCAACCCGGTGCCCGTTCTCCCACTCGTCGAGATCGTCCGTGGCCTTGCGACGAGCGACGACACGGTGACGCGGCTGACCGCCGTGGTCGAATCGCTGGGCAAGAGCGGCGTTGTCGTGCGCGACTCCCCGGGCTTTATCGTAAACCGGGTCCTGATCCCGATGATCAACGAAGCGGTCACCTGCCTCGAGCATGGTGTGGCCAATCGGGACGCCATCGACGCCTCGATGCGCTTGGGCGCCAATCACCCAATGGGTCCGCTCCAGCTGGCCGACCTGATCGGATTGGACGTCTGCCTGCATATCATGGAAGCCCTCCACACCGATCTCGGAGAGGACCGCTATCGCCCCGCTCCCCTGCTCCGCCGGATGGTCGCGGCGGGCTATCTTGGGCGGAAGTCCGGCCAGGGGTTTCATGACTACGCCGAATGAGCAGGGTTCCGGCGCGCGAACGACGCCGATCCGGATCCTCGTCGCCAAGCCGGGACTGGATGGCCACGACCGCGGCGCCCGGGTCCTGGTTCGCGCGTTCCGGGACGCCGGCTTCGAGGTGATCTACACCGGCCTGTTCCAGACGCCGGAGATGATCGCGTCAGCGGCGCTCGACGAGGACGTCGATGTCGTCGGGCTCAGCATCCTGTCCGGCGCGCACATGGCGCTGTTCCCGCGCATCATGGCGGAGCTGAAGTCTCGCGGAGTCGACGATGTCCTTGTGGTTGCGGGAGGGACCATCCCACTCGAGGACATCCCGGAGATTGAACGTCTGGGTGTCGACCGGGTGTTCGGGCCAGGGACGCGGCTGGACGAAATCGTCGGGTACATCCGCGAGCGCGCCCCACGCCGGGACGCGTTGCTCCCGGAATGAGCGAGGCCCACGCCCGGATCGACACGCTGGTCGAGCAGATCGCGGCCGGGGACCGGCGGCTGCTCGCCCGGACCGCGTCAGCGATCGAGCGCGTGGAACCCCGCGTGGACGAGTTGTCTGACGCCCTTTACCGGGCGGGAGGACGTGGGCACGTCGTGGGGATTACCGGTCCGCCCGGTGCAGGCAAGAGCACGCTCGTCGATGCGCTCATCTCGGAATGGCGCGAACGGGACCAGCGTGTCGCCGTGCTTGCCATCGACCCGAGCAGTCCACTGACCGGGGGCGCCACACTCGGTGACCGCTACCGGATGATGCGCCACCACGCGGATCAGGGCGTCTTCATTCGTAGCATGGCAAACCGGGGGCTCCCCGGCGGGCTCGCTCCGACGACGATCGACCTGGTCCAGCTGCTCGATGTGGCCGGCTTCGACATCATCCTCGTGGAAACGGTCGGAGTGGGACAGAGCGAAACGGCGATCGCCGCCCTGGCCGAGACGACGGTCCTCGTCCAGGTTCCAGGGACGGGCGATGGTCTGCAGGCGCTCAAGGCCGGGATCCTAGAACTGGGTGACCTGCTGGTCGTCACCAAGGGTGATCTACCGGGCGCACGGGATCTTCGCGGGGAGCTCCGGGCGATGCTCGCACTCGATCCGGAGACGGGGAAGCGCCGTCCGCCGGTTATCCTCACATCGGCACGGAGCGGGACGGGGATCGTCGAGACGGTCGACGGGATCGCCGAGCACCGGGCCTGGCTGGCGGTGAGCGGCACCGGTGAACAACGACGTGTCACCCAGGGTCGATCGGCCATCCTGTCGATGGTCGGAGCCCTTGTCGCGCGGCGAATGGGCCCGGGAGCCGACGACGGGCTGGTCCTGAGGGTTGCTGCCCGGGAGCTGTCCCCGAGAGAGGCGGCTCGGCAGATAGTGGACGACTAAGGGGCGCTCCGCCGACCGCTCCGGACAATGCGAGCGGCGGCGAGTGCCGCTCCTACCCCGTTGTCGATGTTGACCACGGTCAGGCCCGGAGCACACGTCTGCAGCATCGACATCAGGGCGCCGGTCCCATCGCCACCCCAGCCATACCCGGTCGAGGTCGGTACGCCGATCACCGGGACGTCGACGAGGCCCGCTACCACCGACGGGAGCGCGCCATCCATCCCGGCGACCACGATGATCGCCTGAGCTCCGTCTTCGGCCAGTGATGACAGCGGACGGACAAGGCGATGCAGTCCCGCCACCCCGACGTCAAGTCGGGAGCGGCTGCCGATCCCGCTCTCATGCAGAATCGTCTCGATCTCGGCGACGACGACATGGTCAGAGGCGCCGGCCGCGAGGATGCCGACCAGGCCAACCGGCTCCGGCTCGGTGCTACCGAGTCGGCGGGCGACGATGATTGAGGCTGCCCGCTGGACGGTGTACGCGATCGGCCAGGTGCCCGGCTCGACGCGCGCAATCATGGCCATAGTTTCAGGGGTGCAGCGCGTGGCGACCGCGCGGCCGTTGGTGGCCGCCAGGCGGTCCAGAGCGTCCCGGACCTGGTCCGGCCGCTTGCCCTGCCCGTAAACGATCTCGGGATCGCCGGTCCGGCTCCGGCGGTCGGTGTCGACTTCCAGCACGGGATCGGTCGCCTGGAGGCCACCGGACGTCGCCAGCGCGCGACGAACGGCGGCGAAGGGGTCACGGGTTTCAGTCATCGGTGGCGGCTCCAGTATCAACCGCGCCAGTTTTGACCGGGATCGCGGCCATTGCAGCCTCCACCAGGACATCGATGTCGACTCCATGCGGGCGTTCCACCCGCACGAGGTGCCCAAGGAACTCGGCGTTCCCGGCCGGACCGAGCAGCGTTGACGCTGTCAGCCCCTCGACGTGGAAACCGTTGGCGGTGGCGGACTCGATCGCCTCCCGGAGCACACGGCGGTGGACCTCCGGGTCGCGGACAACGCCGTTCTTGCCGACGTCCTTCGGCCCGGCCTCGAACTGGGGTTTGATCAGGGGAATCAGGTGACCGCCGATGCGCAGCAACCGTGCGGCGACCGGGAAGATGAGCGCCAGGGAGATGAACGACACGTCGATCACGACGATGTCGACCGGCTCGGGAAGGCCTTCGAGCAGGCGCGCGTTGGTTCGCTCCATCACGACGACGCGCTCATCCCGACGTAACCGGTCGTCGAGCTGGCCGTAGCCGACATCGACGGCATAGACCTTCGTCGCGCCGCGCTGCAGCAGGCAGTCGGTAAAACCGCCCGTGCTGGCGCCAAGGTCGGCGGCGATGGAGCCCGTCGGGTCGACGCCGAACCGGTCGAGCGCCCCAGCCAGCTTGTCGCCTCCACGGCTGACGAAGCGACGTGCTTCGACAAGTTCGACGCGGTCCGTCGTAGCGACCGGCTTGCCGGCCTGGGTGACCTTCTGCCCGTTGAGCAGAACATCGCCGGCCATGATGTATGCCCGGGCCCGAGAGCGTGTCTCCAGCAGGCCACGGGCAACGACCTCTTCGTCGAGACGCCTGCGGCTCATGGCTGCCCCACCGTTGGATTTCCGGACAGACCGGCGAAACAGGCAAACTGGGTATGGCAAAGGGCGACGGCCAGCGCATCGGCGGCGTCATCCGGACGCGGCAGATGGTCCAGGCCCAGAACAATCCGGACCATTTCCTGCATCTGGGCCTTGTCCGCGTTGCCGTAGCCGGACACGGCCTGCTTGACCTCCGCCGGGGTGTACTCGGCGATCGGGATCGCGGACTGGGCGGCCGCCAGGAGGACGACGCCACGAGCCTGTCCAACCGTCAGCGCTGTCGTGACATTCCGGGAGAAGAACAGCCGCTCGACCGCGACGACCGACGGCTCGAACTCCTCGATCACGGCGCGCAGGCCCCCGTAAAGATCCAGCAGCCTGCGAGGCATCTCGTCGTCCGGGGTCGTCTCCAGCACGCCGTAAGCAACCGCCTCCCGGACGTCACCCTCGCTCTGGACGACACCGTAGCCGAGGCGGGCGGTACCGGGGTCGACCCCTAACGTCAGCATCCGGGCCGTGCCTACCCCGCCGCGGCCATCAGCTCGTCGCTGACCTCTAAGTTGGAGTAGACGGTCTGGACATCGTCGAGGTCCTCGAGCTTCTCGACCAGGCGCATCACCTTCGTCGCCATCTCGTCCTCGAGGTTCATCGTCGTCTTGGGCCGCATGATCAGCTCGGCGTGCTCGATCTCGTAGCCGGCACCGGCGATGGCCTCCTGGACGCGATGGAGGTCCGTGGACTCGGTGTAGATCTCGACTGCGCCGTCGCCTTCCACGACATCCGCCGCGCCGGCGTCGATGGCCGCCATCGACAGCTCGTCGACGGTATCGCCATCGGCCTCGATGATGATCTGCCCGACCTGGTCGAACATCCAGCTGACGCTGCCGGACTCGCCGAGCGTCCCGCCAGCGCGGGTCAGCGCGGACCGGACCTCGCCGACGGTCCGGTTCCGGTTATCGGTCAGGGCGTAGATCATCAGAGCCGTCCCACCGGGTCCGTAGCCCTCGTAGTACAGCTCGTCGTAGTTGTCGCCGCCGGTCTCACCGGATCCACGCTCGATCGCCCGGTCGATGTTGTCCTTGGGCATGGACGCGGCGCGAGCGCGCTGCACGGCGAGGCGGAGGCGCGGGTTGCTGTCCGGGTCCGGAAGACCCGAGCGCGACGCCACGGTGATCTCGCGGGCCAGCTTGGTGAAAAGCTGACCTCGCTTGGCATCGGCAGCGCCCTTCTGGCGCTTGATCGTCGACCATTTTGAGTGACCGGACATGGTCGTCTACTCCTCACTGCTGGGTGATGTTGGCGGGCTTCGACCTTGGACCGGTCACAACGACAGTGTGACGAGGCGCAGCGCAGGCTGCCCGTCCGATTGGGGCCGAATATACCACCGCCACCCGTCCAGCCTGTCCGATCCCGCCATGACTACGCAATCACCAAACGCGTTGAAGTCCTGCGATTCCCTTTCACCTCCTGTCATTGAATCGGCGTGGACCGCGGGTTCCTTACTTGAAACGACACCTTCGTTCAACTACCCTGATATCACTAACGGAATCCGACTACAGCCGGAAAGGACTGCTCGCCCCCCGCATTCCCGGTGTCATCGCGCCCGCAGCCAGCAGCTGACGGAGGCTCGGTCATGTCGGTCCGATCGGACATTGCCGATTGGCGTCCACATGCCCGTACCATGCGTCAGCCAGACCCCCACAAAGAGGTGCATCTGCTGAAATGGTTACGACGCTACTCGCCAAGGGCAAGGACCAGGGCTATCTCCTCTCCGATGACATCATGGCCGCATTCCCGCAGGCCGAAGAGAATCTCGACTCGCTGGACGAGTTCTATACCTCTCTCGTAGCGGCAGGCATCGAGGTCCTCGAGACCGCGCCCGCTCCTGTCTCGGCCAAGGTCGCCGACTCACCCAGCACGACCAGCCGCCGCTCTCGCTCAACCGCGGCTCGTGCCACTGACCGTGCGGGCACCGCGCTCGAGCGCACCAACGCCCAGATCGCCAGCGAGCGCCATGAAGCCGAGCAGGCTGCGGCCGGCGTCAGCGACAGTGTTCGCCTCTACCTTCAGGAGATCGGCGAGACCAACCTCCTCACCATGGAGGAGGAAGTCTGGCTGTCCAAGCGGATGGAGAGAGGGCTTGCCGCCGTCGAGCGCCTCGCGACACCGGGGCTCGCCGCCTCCGACCGCATGGAGCTGTTGGCCGATAAGGAGGACGGGGATCGCGCTCGCAACCACCTGATCCAGGCCAACCTACGCCTCGTGGTCTCCGTCGCCAAGAAGTACGTCGGTCGCGGTCTGTCGTTCCTGGACCTGATCCAGGAAGGCAACATCGGCCTGATGAAGGCGACCGACAAGTTCGACTACAAGCGCGGGTTCAAGTTCAGCACCTACGCGACATGGTGGATCCGCCAGGCGATCACGCGGGCCATCTCGGACCAGAGCCGCACGATCCGGCTCCCGGTCCATGTCGGAGAGACGATCAACCGGGTCAAGAAGACCAGCCACCGGCTGCAGCAGATCCTCGAGCGTGAGCCGAGCAAGGAAGAGCTGGCCCGGGCACTGGATCTCCCGGAGGACAAGGTCCGGCAGGTCCTCGATGTCTCCCGACATCCGATCAGCCTCGAGGCGCCCGTCGGCAATGAAGGCGACGCGTTCCTGGGCGACTTCATCGAGGACGACAAGATCGCCACCCCGATGGAGGTCGCATCCCAGCACCTCCTGAAGTCGCAGATCGGCGAGGCGCTCGACAAGCTCACCGATCGCGAGCGGAAGATCATCCTCCTCCGGTTCGGGCTGCAGGATGGCCGGTTCCGCACCCTGGAGGAAGTGGGGCGCGAGTTCGGCATCACGCGCGAGCGCATCCGGCAGATCGAAGCCAAGGCGCTGCGCAAGCTACGGCACCCGAGCTACAGCCGCACACTTCAGGGGTACCTGGAGTAGTAGAGCGACCACTCCGAACGACATGAGAATGCCCCGGCCGATTGTAGCCGGGGCGTTCTCACTTCCTAAATTCCGGCGTGTCGACTACGGTACGTACCGGGAGAAGATCAGCGAGACGTTGTGACCGCCGAAGCCGAGCGAGTTGGACATCACATGGCCCAGCGTCGCCGGACGGGCAACGTTCGGAACCACGTCGAGCTGGCAGTCCGGGTCGGGCGTCTGGTAATTGATCGTAGGTGGGATCACGCCATCCCGCATCGCGCAGAGCGAGATGACGGCCTCGATTGACCCGGCGGCACCCAGAAGGTGTCCCGTCATGGATTTGGTCGACGAGACGGGTAAAGTATCGGCGTGCCCGTCGAAGGTTGTCCGGATCGCGATGGTCTCCAGTTTCTCATTGAGCGGCGTCGAGGTGCCGTGGGCGTTGACGTAGTCGATCTCGGCGGCGGTAAGACCGGCCGACGCCAGAGCGTGTCGCATGGCCCGGACCGCTCCTTCTCCACCCGGCGCCGGCTGCACGAGGTGATGGGCATCGTCGGTCATCGCGTACCCGGTCAGCTCGCCAAGGATACGGGCGTCACGGCCGAGCGCCCGCTCCTCGGATTCCAGGACGAGCATTGCCCCACCCTCGCCCAGGACGAAGCCGTCGCGTCCGGCGTCGAAGGGACGTGACGCACCGGCCGGATCGTCGTCGCGTCGGGAAAGCGCACCCATCGCGCTGAACCCCGCGACGCTCAGCCGGGTAACAGGGGCCTCCGAGCCACCCGCGATTACGACGTCGGCGTCGCCGCGCCGGATGATCTCCGCCGCCTCACCGATCGCGTGGGCTGCCGACGCACATGCCGAGACGGGCGCGTAGTTCGGACCGCTCGCCCCGATAGCGATCGCGACGTTCCCGGACGCCATATTGGGCAGCATCATTGGGACGACGAAGGGTCCAAGCCGGGATGGTCCGCGCTCGAGGAGCGTCTCCATCCCCGATTCGATCGTCTCCAGCCCGCCGACCGCGGTCGCGGAGATGACACCGACGCGCTGCGCCTCGCCGGGACCTATCTCCAGCCCGGCGTCACGGACGGCCTCAAGCGCCGCAGCGACGGCGTAGTGACTGAACCGGTCCATCCGCCGCGCTTCCTTGCGACCGATGATGGCGCCCGCGTCGAAATCGCGGACCTCCGCGGCGAAGGTCGTTTCATACCCAGCCGTATCGAAGCGCGTGATTGGAGCCACTCCGGATTGCCCGGCACGGACGGCTGCCCAGAGCGTCGGGACGTCGTTCCCAAGTGGTCCGACACAACCCTGTCCGGTGATGACGACGCGCCGGCGATCCTGTCTCATGCCTGTCTCCGGTAGTAGGTCGAGCCATTGGTAGCGGTGGCAAATCACGTGCTACGCTCTAGTCGGCCAGCCCTGCGGTGTTCGTGATGACTGACGATGTCTTGAGCCAATAATATCGAGCCGGGAGCTGTCTCAGGCCGGTCCGCCGGTACGGATGGCGCCCACCTGCTTTGCAGGTTCAAGGCTCCGCAGCACACGGCACTCGCGGGATTGGTCTTTCCCCCTTGTCTCCCCTCCTCCCAGCACGATAATCGACGCACGCGGTCCGCACCGCCAGCCCCGCCGAGGTACCCAGGCAGATGATCGCCATCTTCTGTGGCATGGACGGGAACAGCGTCCGGGCCGCCGCTGCCGCCCTCGTCGCGGAACGTGACCCGGACGGGCAGAGTACGTCCAGGCTCGACGGACGCACAGCATCCATCAGCGAGATCGTCAATCAGGTCGGTGCCGCCGGGTTCTTCGGGGGCGGTCGCGTCGTGGTCGTCACTGACCTGCTCTCACGGGCCAAGCGGGGCGGGAAGAAGGCCGACGCAGACGCGGATGACGACGCCCCGGCGGTCGATGTGGCTCCCATCTTCCAGGCGACGCGACCGGAGAATCTCCTGGTCCTCGTCGAAACGATGACTGCTTCCCTGCCCGCCGCTGTCCGGAAGGCGATGCCGCCCGACGCCACGCACGAGCAGTTCGACCCGCCACGCGGCCAGGTGTTGGTCAACTGGATCCAGCGGAAGGCGCGCGAAGAGGGCAGCTCGATCGAACCGAACGTCGCACGCACCCTCGCCCAGCGGTTGTACCCGCAGTCGTGGCAGGCCGCCCCGACCAACACTCGCTACGACCGTCCGCCTGACATGGACCTGATCGCCAACGAGGTTTCGAAGCTCGTCAGTGCCGCCTGGCCCGATCCGGTGACCATAGCGACGATCGACGAGATGGCGATCGAGGGCGACAGCGACCAGATCTTCCGGTTCGGGGACGCCGCCGCGGCGGGCAACCTCCGGACGGCGCTCCCGGAACTCCTCCGGCTGATGGACGCCGGCGAGGAGCCGGCGCGCCTGAGTGCCCAGCTCGCGCAGCAGGTCGAGTTGACGACGGTGATCGAGCAGGCCGGGACCCGGCCCGCTGCCACGATCGCACGGGACCTGGGGTTGGGCACGCCCGGTCGGGTCAATGCGCTGCAGAACCAGCGACGCAAGGGTGGCAGGCCGGCCCGCGTCGCGATCGCGGCGACCCTCGAGGCCGATCGTGCGACCAAGCGTGGGCGGCTCCGGAGTCCGACTGATGCACTCTATTCGACACTTGGTGATCTTGCCCCGGGGAACGAGCGCGAGCCCGTCACGGGGTAGATCCCTTCGCGATGCTCGGGAGAATAGAGAAGGCCCGGCGCGCCGTGCGCCGGGCCTTCTCTTTACCCGCGTGGCAGCGTGCCTAGGCCGCTGCGGTGCGGGCGTTGTACTTCGCCATCAGCCGGGACTTGCGCCGGGCGGCGTTGTTCCGGTGGATGATGCCCTTGCGCGCGGTGCGGTCAAGCATGCTGACGGCCCGGCCAACGGCCGACGTCGCGGTCTCCTCGTCCTCGTTCTGGACGGCCAGAACGGCCTTCTTGACCAGCGTCCGGCAGGCGGAGATGTACGGGCGGCGGCTATCGTGGCGGCGCTGGGCGACGCGGATGCGCTTGCGGGCAGACTTGCTGTTGGCCAACTGATGCCATCCTTCTCGGGTACGGTGGAAACAACCGGTGTAGCGGACATGGTGATGGCACCGGAAGTGGCGCCGGAATCGACGCGCAATGGTACCAGATCCGCGAGAACAGGGCAATCCGGCGGATAATCGCCTATTCACGGTGTCCCCGTATACTGACCCGTCGCCTGCCACGTCAGGTTCGGTGTATCCGTGGATCGGTTGATCCGCGGAGCTGGCGAGAGGAAGCCCGTGCGGCCGAGGATGGAGCGTCCCCGCAACCGTCACCAGATGCCCGACCGCAGGCTTGCGGCGGTGGCTCCGGCTGCCCATGAGACGACGACCGCCACCCAGCAGGACGCGGTGGAATCCGAGTTCATCGCCGACGTGATCAATCGACCTGTCGCGACGACCATCGCCCGCAACACCCTAATCGTCGCGCTGGCGTTCATCGCATCGCGCATCCTCGGGTTTCTCCGCGAGATCCTCATCGCCCACCGGTTCGGCACCGGCGGAGAGGCAGACGCCTACGCCGCCGCCTTCCGCGTCCCTGACCTCCTGTTTCTCGTCGTCATGTCCGCTTCCTTTGGTTCCGCGTTCATTCCGGTCTTCGCCGGATTCTTCGCCCGGGGCGAGGACGACCGTGGCTGGGACCTCGCCAACGCTGTCCTGACTTGGACGATCGCGATCACCGTCGTGGTGGGCGCGCTGATCTTCGTTCTCGCCGACCCGATCATTCGGTATCTGATCGCTCCGTCGCTGGATGAGGCGTCGATCCGCCTAGCCGCCGATCTGATGCGTGTCCTGGTCCTGTCTCCCCTGCTCCTTGGCATTGGCATCGCAGCGAAGGGCATGCTGGAGTCGCAGGATCGCTTCCTGATGCCCGCGCTCGCACCGCTGGTCTACAACGTCGGGATCATCGTTGGAATCGTCACGTTGGCGCCCGCCTTCGGCATCCGGGGGGTCGCCGTCGGCGTGATCGTGGGGGCGGCTGGCCACGCGCTGATCCAGCTGCCGTCGGTCCTTCGGTCAGGGCTCCGGTTCCGGCCGACGCTGGACCGGCGGGTCGAGGGTCTCGCCGAGGTCGGCCGCCTGCTGGTTCCCCGTGTCGTCGGCCAGGCTGCCTTCGCCGCCAACTTCATCGTCGTGACGAACGTCGCGTCACAACTCGGCGAAGGTGGTCCGTCCAGCATCAATTACGCGTGGCAGCTGCTGATGTTGCCCCACGGCATCCTGGCGTTGTCCGTCTCGACGGTGATCTTCCCCGCAATGGCGCGGCAATGGGAGCGCCGTGACGTCGGCGCGCTGGGCCGGACCTTCCAGGAAGCGGTCCGTCCGCTGATCTTCCTCAGTGTCCCCGTCGCCCTGATCCTGTTCCTCTACCGGGAGCCGATCGTCGCGGCCTTGCTCCAGCGCGGGGACTTCACCCGGGCGTCGACCGTTGCCGTCGCCCTGCCCCTGGCCGCCCTCGCCGCGTCCCTGGTGGCCTACGCACTGGTCGAGGTTCTGACCCGGGCCTTCTACGCGATGAAGGACGCGAAGACGCCGGTGGCGATCGGTCTCGTCGTCATCGTGATCAACGTCGCGATCGCCCTGCTGACGATCGACACGCTGGAAGGCCTGGCGCTCGGCCTCGCCCTCGGGATCTCGACGACTGTTGAAGCCGTCGTTCTCGCCGCCATACTGATCGTCCGGCTTCGCGCCCTCGGCGTGCCGTCCGATGGCAGTTGGCCGTGGTGGCTGGGTCGCCTCGCGATCGCCACCGGAGTCGCCGCGGCCTTCGGCTTCTTCGTCGCGGATGCGCTGCAGCGCCTGTGGGCCGTGGAGGGCGCCACATTCCCGGTCCGGCTCGGACTGCTCCTGGTCGCGGTCCTGCTGGTCGCCATCCCGTTCGGCCTCACCGCCTGGGCACTTGCCCTGCCCGAGATCGCCATGCTGGAGCGCCGCGTCGCGCGTCTGGCCCAACCGCTGGCCGCCAGGTTGCCGCGCCGCCTGGTTCACGAACTGGGTATCTCTCGAGGAGTGGCGTTCGATCGGGTGCCGGTCACGATCCCCGATGTCGAGCCGGATCCGGCGGCAGGTGAGTTCCCGGAACCGGACGCCGATGTCTCGACCCCCGGTGAGCGTGCCCGCGCGAGAGCATCCTTCGATGACGAGCCGTACTATCGCCCGGCGGAGAGCCGGGTCGACGAGCGTCGTCGCCGTCCACCCGCACGACGTCCACTCGGCCCGGAGGCGGGCTACGTGCCGCTGGATGACTTCGACGACGACCGCCCGTTCGAGGCGCCCCGGTCACGGCCGGCCGATGGTGGGTACCGGCCCGCCGCCGGCACCGGCCGCTTCGGAAGCCGGCCTCCACTCCCCAGCCGGCGGCCAGCAAACGATCCCTACGAGGACGAAGTTCCGTCGTCCCGGGAGCGTGGCCCATTCCGCTCGACGCAGCAGACACGTCTCCCCGACTGGTACACCCCCGAACGACGGAATCGGCGGCCAAATGGGCCCACAGACTATACTGACGGTTCGGATGGCCGCTCGCGTGGGCCACGTCATGACCGGTGAGTGACTGACCAGCATATGAGTAGAATTGCCAGCGATCGAATCAGAAATTTCAGCATCATCGCCCATATCGATCACGGGAAGTCGACGCTTGCCGATCGTCTGCTCGAATTTACGAATACCGTCCAGTCCCGCGACATGCAGGCGCAGCTGCTGGACTCCATGGACCTGGAGCGCGAGAAGGGCATCACGATCAAGGCCCGTGCGGTTCGCATGTGGTACACGGCCAGGGACGGGTTGGAGTACGAGCTCAACCTGATCGACACCCCGGGCCACGTCGACTTCTCCTACGAGGTCAGCCGGAGCCTGGCGGCCTGTGAGGGCGCGCTCCTCGTCGTCGATGCGGCACAGGGGATCGAGGCCCAGACGATGGCCAACGTCTACCTCGCCCTGGAGCACGAGCTCTCGCTGATTGCCGTCATCAACAAGATCGATCTCCCGAGCGCTCAGCCGGAGCGGGTCGCCGAAGAGGTCGGGAAGTTCATTGGACTGATCGATGACGAGATGGTCTTCGCATCAGCCAAGAACGGCATCGGGATCGAGGACATCCTCGAGTCGATCGTCAAGCACATCCCGCCGCCGACCGGGAAGGCCGACGTTCCCACCCGCGCCCTGATCTTCGACTCCCACTATGACGCCTTCAAGGGCGTCATCGCCTACGTGAAGATCACCGAAGGCGAGATCCACAAGGACGATGTCATCAAGCTGATGGCGTCCGGGCGGCAAGCGGACCTGATCGAGCTGGGCTTCTTCTCACCCGGACTCGTCCAGAGTGACATCCTCCGGACCGGAGAGGTTGGTTACCTCGCCACGGGCCTCAAGAACGTCAAGGAGGTCCAGGTTGGCGATACCGTCACCCTGGTTCGCAACCCGGCGACCGAGCAGCTCGAGGGGTATCGGCCGGCCAAGTCGATGGTTTTCGCCGGCCTGTACCCGGTGGAATCGGACGACTTCCCGCTTCTCCGGGACGCGCTTGATCGCCTGAAGCTCAATGACGGCTCGTTGTCCTACGAGCCGGAATCGTCGCTCGCCCTCGGCTTCGGATTCCGCTGCGGCTTCCTTGGGCTGCTCCATATGGAGATCATCCAGGAGCGACTGGAGCGGGAGTACGGGCTGGACCTTCTGGCCACCGCGCCGAGCGTGGAGTACGAAGTCGAGCTTCATGGGGGGCGACGGATCAAGGTTGATAACCCGTCCAACCTGCCCTCCCCCGGCGAGATCGAGACGATCTACGAGCCGTGGATGAACATCAACATCATCGTCCCGGCCAGGTATATCGGTTCAGTCATGGATCTGGTCACTGGCAAGCGCGGCGTGTACGAGGCGTTGGACTACCTCGATGAGGATCGGGCCCAGCTGAGATTCAAGATGCCGCTCGGAGAGGTGATTATCGAGTTCTACGATCAGCTCAAGAGCCGAACGCAGGGCTACGCTTCCCTGGACTACACCTTCGCCGAGCTCCAGCCGGCGGACCTGGTGAAGCTGGACGTGCTGGTCAACGGCGCGCCGGTCGACGCCCTCTCGATGATCTGCCATCGCGACAACGCGTTTTACAAGGGCCGGGAGCTGACGCAAAAGCTCAAGGAGCTGATCCCGCGCCAGATGTTCGAGGTGCCCATCCAGGCCTCGATCGGCTCGCGGATCGTGGCACGTGAGACGATCCGCGCGATGCGGAAGAACGTGATCTCCAAGTGCTACGGTGGCGACATCTCGCGCAAGCGGAAGTTGCTAGAGAAGCAAAAGGAGGGCAAGGCCAGGATGAAGATCGTCGGGTCGGTCGAGATTCCGCAGGAAGCCTTCATGGCGGTGCTGAGCCTGGGCGACGAGAAGACGACGGCGGGCAAGAACTGACGTGGTTGCGTCGCGGTCGCTCGATGCCATCGGCCGGCGTCTGGGCGTGGACCTTATCAGCGAGCAGGCCCAGATCTACGACGCCGGTTTGATCGCCGCCGCGATGGCCCGGTCTCCCTGGCACCGTGACCTCGTCTCAGCGGATCCCGCACGTGCTGCCCTCATCGTCGGGGTGAAGCCGGACACCGTCATGGCCGTGTCCGGCTTCGTCGTCGATGCCTGGGACACCGGGGCGGAGTTGCGCCTGCTCGATCTCGAGGTCGAGACGGCTCCGCCGGTCGACCTTACTCCGGGAGAGTTGATTGGGGCATTGGCCGGGGCGCCGGAGGACACGGCGTACGCGCTCTGGGTCGCGGCCGGGGACCCCATCCGGTCAATCCGGAGCGCAGCAACGCTGACCAGGATCATGGCGACGCTCCGCGCGCCCGGCGGCTGTCCCTGGGACCGTGAGCAGACGTCCCGGTCCCAGCGCGAAGGGGTGCTCAACGAGGCCTACGAAGTCGTCGACGCGATCGATGCCGGGGACGACCGCAACCTCGCGGAGGAACTGGGCGACGTCCTGATGGCGATCGTCCTCCAGGCCCAGATCGCGGCCGACGACGACCGGTTCACGCTCGCCGACGTCTATGCCGCGATCAACGCGAAGATGATCCGGCGCCACCCGCACGTCTTTGCTGACGTGACAGTCAGTGGCACGGAAGACATCGTCGCGAACTGGGCAAGGATCAAGGCCGACGAGAAGACGGCGGCCGGCGTACTCCCTCTTGACCAGCATGACCCGCTCGCGAAGTACCCGACTGCGATGCCTGCGCTGAGGATCGCCCGGGAGCTCCTCCGAAAGGATCGGGTATCCGTCCGGGGCGAAGAGTTAGCCGGTATCACGGCTGCCAGCGTCATGGAGTGGTATATCCAGAGGCTCGTCGCCGGGGAAGACCCGGATGCCGACCTTCGTGATGCGGTGCGCAAGCTGGCCAGCGACTGAGAGCCGGTTTTGGTCGGGTGTTACGGGCATGTCCAGTTGGGATATGTCTTCGGTTGCCATGCGAGGTGGCAAGGCTTACACCGGAGCGAGCTATCCTGTGCATCGATCCTTCTGGTCAAGACCTGGTCCGCCTGTCGCGCTGGCCGGTATCGCGGCGCCCATGTGCCCGCAGGGAGTACTTCGTGTCATCGGCATCCGCCACCACTACTACCGTCGCCGGCCCCCCTTCCCACGATCTCGAACCGTCGGCCACGGGCCGGGTGACGTGTGGCTCACTGAGAGCCGGGAACGTCGATGAAACGGTCGTCCTGTCCGGCTGGGTCAACCGGCGCCGTGACCTGGGCGGGCTGATCTTCATCGACCTTCGCGACCGGTTTGGCGTGACCCAGATCGTCTGCAACCCCGACCGGCACCCGGAAGCCCATGCGATCGCCTCCGACGTCCGTGGTGAGTTCGTGCTGCGTGTCACCGGCACCGTGAACCACCGGCCGGACGGTACGGTCAACCCGAAGCTGGCAACGGGCGAGATCGAGGTCGAGGCGACCGGTATCGAGGTCCTCAACGCTGCGAAGACGCCGCCCTTCTACATCAACGAAGAGGTCGACGTCGACGAAGCGCTCCGGCTCCAGCACCGCTACCTGGACCTCCGCCGCGCGACGATGCAGCGCAACGTCATCCTGCGGCACCGGGTCGTGAAGTTCATCCGCGACTACCTCGACGAGCGTGGCTTCCTGGAGGTTGAGACTCCCCTGCTTATCAAGAGCACACCGGAGGGAGCACGCGACTTCCTCGTCCCGAGCAGTGGCTTCCCCGGCACGTTCTACGCCCTGCCGCAGTCCCCGCAGCAGCTCAAGCAGCTCCTGATGGTGTCCGGCTTCGACCGCTATTTCCAGATCGCACGCTGCTTCCGGGACGAGGCCCAGCGCGCCGACCGGCAGCCGGAGTTCACCCAGCTTGACGTCGAGATGTCGTTCGTCGACGAAGAGGACGTGATGGCGCTGAGCGAGGCGCTGTTCACCGAGCTGGTCGAGCGATACTCCGACAAGAGGATTGTCGCGAAGCCGTTCCCCCGGATGACCTACGCCGAGGCGATGGCGCGGTTCGGTAACGACCGGCCGGACCTCCGGTTCGGAATGGAACTGCAGGATGTCGGTCCGGCTCTGGCCGGCACCGGGTTCAAGGCATTCGCCTCGGTGCTGGAAAACGGCGGACAGGTCAAGGCGATCGTCGTGCCAGGCTGTGGTCGCTACACGCGGCGTGAGATCGACGAGGTAACCGAACTCGCCAAGCGTTCCGGCGCCAAAGGGCTGGCAACCATCGCGGTCGCCGAGGACGGCGTCAAGTCGCCGATCGCCAAGTTCCTGAGCGAGGACGAGATAGCGGCGCTGACGACGGGCATTGGCGCCGGTGCCGGTGACCTGGTGCTGCTGGTCGCGGACCAGCCGGCGACGGTCGCCAAGGTACTCTCCGCCCTGCGGTTGGAATTCGGCGAGCGGCTCAACCTGATGGACCCGGACGTCATGTCGATGCTGTGGGTCTACGAGTTCCCACTGCTGGAGTGGGATGAAGAGGGCAACCGCTGGGACGCCACCCACAACCCCTTCTCCGGCTACTACGCCGAAGACGAGCCCCTGCTCGACTCCGCGCCGGACAAGGTGCGAGCCCGGCAGTACGACCTCGTCGCCAATGGCAACGAGGTGGGCGGCGGCTCGATTCGACTGCATCGCCGGGCCGACCAGGAGCGCATGTTCCAGCTGATGGGCATGACGCCGGAGCAGCTTCCGGAGCGGTTCGGCGCGCTGCTCGACGCGCTGGAGTACGGCGCTCCCCCACACGGCGGCATCGCCTGGGGAATCGACCGGCTGGTGATGCTGCTGACCGGCGAGGAGAACATCCGCCAGGTCATCGCCTTCCCGAAGAGCCAGCGCGGCACGGACCTGATGTTCCAGGCACCAGCGGCGGTCGATACGACCCAACTGGACGAGCTTGGTCTGGCGCTCAAGCCCACACAGAAGTCGTCGCCCAACCCGGCTCCCGAGGCGGTCGAGCAGACCAGCTAGTCAGCATCGGTCTCCGGCAATAACAGGAGCGGGGTCGCCATCTGGCGACCCCGCTCCTGTTATTGCGTCCGGGTCCGGGGTCAGACGCGGTATCCCGCCTGCCGGAGTTCCTCGCGGGCGACGGCTTCCTCGTCCCAGGGAAGCTTGTCGTGGCCCACGATGATGCTGCCCTCGTGCCCCTTGCCGGCCAGGAGGATGCAGTCACCGGGGCGAGCGATACCAATGGCGTGGGCGATCGCCTCACGCCGGTCGGTTACGAGGTTCAGGTCGACACCGTCGCGCCGCCCGGCTGCGCGAGCGCCGGCGGCGATCTGCTCGATGATGATGTCCGGGTCCTCGGTCCGCGGATCCTCACTAGTGACGATGACGTGGTCGGCATGGCGAGCGGCGGCCTCACCCTGGATCGGCCGCTTGGTCGCGTCCCGGTCACCGGCGCTGCCGAACAGCGCGATCAGTCGACCGGCAGGCCGGAGCGAGCGGATCAACTGGAGGATCTTGGTCAGCGACTCCGGAGTGTGGGCGTAGTCGACGATCACACCGAACGGCTGACCCGCGTCCACGCTGACCATCCGTCCCGGGGGTGCCGGTGCCGTAGCCAGTCCGGAAGCGATCTGGTCCGGTGACATCCCCAGCGCCAGACCGATCCCCGCCGCACAGAGGGCATTGTCGACGTTGAAGTCACCGACCAAGGGCAAGCGCACCTGAATCGATCCACCGAACGCCATGAGAGTGAACGTCGATCCCTGCGGCGAGAGTCGGACCTCCCGGGCGAGAAGCTCCGCGCCGCTCGCATCGCGGCGTGAGTACCCGATGAGGCGGGCAGGCAGGACGAACGGCAGGACGCTACGCGCGCCCTCGTCGTCGAGATTGACGACGGCCGTCCCGTCCGGACCGAGCCGCTCGAACAGGATCGCCTTGGCGCGCCGGTAGGCTTCGATGGTGCCGTGATACTCGAGGTGCTCGTGCGTGATGTTGGTCACGGCACCTACCCGGAAAGCGATCTCGTCGAGGCGCCAGAGATCCAGTCCGTGGCTGGTTGCCTCCAGCGTCGCGACCTCGCAGCCAGCATCGACCATCCGGCGCAGGAGCCGCTGGTTCTCGACCGACTCCTGGGTCGTCTGGCGGAGGGCGTGCCGGTCTTCGGTGCCCGCGACCCGGACCGCCACGGTGCCAGCGAGTCCGGTGACCATCCCGGCTGACCGGAACAGGTGGTCGACGATGTAACTCGTCGTCGTCTTGCCATCGGTCCCGGTGATCCCCACGACGGCGAGCTGCCGGGACGGGTCACCGAAGAACCGGGCGGACACCGGCGCGAGTGCCTGGCGGGTGTGCTCCACGATGATCGCGGGTAGATCACGCGTGTCGACATCCGCCGTGCGTTCAACCATGACGGCTGCCACCCCCCGGTCGACGGCCTGCCCGATATAGGCATGTCCGTCGGCATCCGCCCCCCGCAGCGCGACGAACAGCGCGCCGGGCGTGACGGCACGCGAGTCGTAGACGATATCCGTGAACCGGGTGAACGCGTCGCCGGCAATGGTGGCGCCAGGGACCGCGGCCGCGGCTTCTTCCAGGGTCAACCCCGGGTTGGCATGATCAACCAACGAGGACTCCGGCCCGGCGGGCAGCCGCAGCGGCGATGGGCACGTATCGCCGCTCCATCGGCCACGGGAAGCGGACGATCTCGCCGCCGAATCGGGTCTTGAACGTGTACAGGCCGCGATGGTCCTCGCCCCGGCTCTGCGTCATGCCGGTCGCGCCGGGCGGGAGTGGCGCCGGATCCTCGGACGGGATTCCCCAGAGATCGTAGGTCGTTGCCCCACGGTCGCGGGCCCAGCGCATCAATTCGTACTGGAGCAGGAACGCCGCGCCATCTGCCCGGACGGTGGACGACGACGCACCGTAGAGGTAGGCCGCCTGGATTCCGAACCTCACTGCCATCCCCGCCGCCGCGATCTGCCCGTCGATCTCGGCGAGCAGCAAGTGGGCGTCATCGCCGAACAGCCGGAGCGCATCCGCGTAATAGTCAAACCCGTGGATGCCGAACTCGTTCCGATCGGATGTATCGCGGAGCAGGCTGAAGAAGTGACCGAGGTCGCCATCGGTCGTGCCCGCTCGCACGGTGACGCCGCGGCGGCCGGCCAGGCGGATGTTGTAGCGATGCTTGCTGTCCATCTGGGCCAGCAACTCGGCGTCAGGCAACAGCGGAACGCGAACGGTCCGAGCCGGCTGGAACGGTGCCGGTCCCCGGACGTAGCCGTAGTCACGATACGACCCGACGAGCCCGAGTGGTGCTGCCGGCTCGAAGATCGTGCAGATGGCAAGACGCCGGCGACTGACCCGGTCGATGCGCTTCGTCAGCTCGCGGAAGGCGCGATCACGGTCGCCCCACAGCACAGGGCCGCGCGGGACGTAGCCGAGGCTGACGGGTCCACGCCGCCGAAAGAGCACCTGCGCCAGTCCCCCGCCCCAGTCCGCTTCGACTGTGACCCGCTCCACTGTCCAGCCGTGACGGGTCTTGAAATCCCCCCAGGCGCGGCTCTGCAGTGGATCTCCGCCAGCTGCCATGACGAGTTCGTCCCAGCGGGCGTCGTCAAACGAGGAGTCGGCACCGGAAGAGAACAGACGGGTCGGGGCGGGGAACGTCAGCGTCACGGGCACCTCCGGACGGCGGGATGAACAAACTACCAGGAATACCGACCGGGGCTAGCTGATGTCGTCGCCGAGCGTCGCCTCTTCAAGGGCCTCGTCGATCGCATCGTGATCGTCACGCTCAGGGTCCTGCGCGAGGTTGCGGAGGACACGAACGGCGCCCGGGCTGGCGATCTGCCCGAGCGACCTGATTGCGGCCAGGCGCACGTCGTCGTCATCGTCCTTGGTCCGGGCGGTGACCGCTTCGACCAGCGTCGTGTCCCCGAGGTGACCGGCCGCGACGACAGCTGCCAGTCGGACCTCCTCATCGGCGTGATCGAGGTCGCGCTCGATGTACGGCAGCCAGCGCGGGTCGAGCGTCCGGCCCATCGCAGAGAGCGCGGCTGCCTGGTCGACCGACTCGCCATCATCGTAGGCGTCAACGATCAGCTCGGCGACGACGGACGTGAATGCCTCGGCTCCGCGGGACCCGAAGACGGCCAGCGATTCCATCGCCTGTCGTCGCAGAGCTGCCGGCTCGGCCTCGTCGACGGCAATCGTCTCAAGGACATCCCGCAACTCGTCGGCGTCCATCCCGACGTCGTCGCCAGCAGCGGCGTCCTCGGCGTACGCCGTGAGCGCCGCAACGGCCGCGACTCGCACATCGACCGAGTAGTCGCTCTCGGCCATGCCGACCAGCACGGCGAGGACCTCCGGCGACTGCTCGTCGGCCAAGCCCTGCACGGCACGCTGGCGTACTACGGCGTCCTCGTCCCCCAGGAGGGCGACGAACAGCCGTCCGAACTGGAGATCGAACTGATTGGCCGCGGCGACGTTCAGCCGACCGATGAGATTGCCACGGACAGGACCAGGCAACTGGGCGAACCGCTGCTGGAAATCCTCCACCGACGGCCGGTCAAGATCCGCGATGAGCTCCAGCTGGCCGCCCATCCCAGTCGTCCGGTTGAGGCCCTCGAAGAAGCGCGCGACACGCTCGGGGCCGGGGACATCCAGCGGAAGCGGCGTCCCGCCGTCGTCGCTTCCCCACTCCGTGCCGCGCTCGGAGACGACGATCTCGAGATCCTCGTCCTCTTCCCCGGACAGCATGCCGAAGAGTTCTTCCGGCGTGCTGTCCATCGCGTCACGATCGTCTTCGTCAGGTCGTGGAGGGAACGAACGAGTAGGCATCGTCGTGATCCGGATCCTTGGCGAACGCGCCGGTCTCGTCGGTCTCGAGGACGCGGCGGAGCAGCGTCTCGGAGAAGGGGCGCTCGACGTTGACGGCAGCGAAGAGGTCGGCGAACGGAGCGCTGTAACCTGGGCCGATCTTCTGGCCGATCCGCTCGAAGACGGCCGCAACCAGGGATTCGGGGCGCCGGCGAACCTTGTCCTCGACCGGGCGCTGGCCGTTGAGCCCAGCGAAGCGGTCCTCGGTAAGGAGCATGGTGTCCTCGACCTCGCACCCGTACTGGACCTCGTGGAACGCGTAGCGCTGCGAGCGGCGCTCGTCCAGCTCGAGAAGGCGGGCCGACTGATTGGCCGCCGGCAGGAACTCGACGTGATAGTGGCCGTCGTTGTCCGTCCGCTGGATCTGGATCAGCGCTCCGGGGACCAGGTTCTCGCCGAAGAAGTCATCGAGACCGAGGATGAACCCGCCACGGTTTGGCGTCGGGTAGCGCAGTTCGACGAGGAACGTCGTATAGGACTGCGGGGTCTCGAACGTCAGCATGGCGGTGCGCTGATCGGGCAGGACCGGGGCCGGCAGCAGGGCCTGGATCTCGGCGTCGTACGGCAGCAGGCCGTGGTAGTACTCGAAGAACGAGACCACGTGCAGGACGCTGTCGGTCGAGCGGTACTCCGGCTGCTCCGGGAGCTCCTCGAGCAGGAACCGATAGTCGGTGCCCAGCTCGTTCGGCTTGCGGCGCGTCGTGCCGATCTGCGGCAGGGTGCTGGTGCTCCAGAACCGCTGCTGGCCGGTCCCGACGAAGTCGTAGTCGCGATGCTCGCGGGACAGCCGGTAGTTGATCGCGAACCGCATCAGGTCGAAGTCCGGCGAGTTCGGCCGGACGCCGAGGACGTCCTGGACCAGGACATCGTCGGTCAGCGGCTGCTCCTGCTCCTGGATGTACTCCTTGATGCGGCGCAGGTCACCACGGCTGAGGCGGGGAACGCGGTCCTCGGTCATCCACTGGTCGTTGAACGTTGCGACGCGAACGTCAGCAGCGAGCCGCTGGGTGATCGCGGCGGCCAGCGCATCGTCCTCGACCCCGGAAACGTCCGAGACCTTGATTGCCGGCATCCGGCGCGGCTCCGGAGCGGGTTCCGGGATAGCGACGGGCTCGGGCTCCGGCTCGACGACGGGCTCTTCAGCCACGATGGGCTCGACGACCGGCTCGGGATCGGCGAACGCGACCGGCTCCTCGTCGATGATCTGGGCAGCGAGGTCGTCGAAGGCCGGAGTCGCGGGCTGCTCGGGTGCCTCCTCGACCGGCTGGGTAACCTCGTCCTGCGTGGCGGCGGGCTCAGCGGCGGCCCCGGCCGGCTCTGCGGCGGCGGGGCGCTCCCAGGGATAGAAGACCTCGGAGGCGGCGGTACCGAACTCGACATCGACCGGCGGCAGCAGGTCGGCGGGCAGCTCGGGCTCCGGCTCTTCCTCACCCGGACGGCGGGCGGGACCAAGCATCGGCCGGTCGACGATGATCGCGGCCGGGAGCGGCTGATCGAGGTCGAAGAGGTTCGGGCTGTCGCCCTCGGTCAGCGGCGCGTTCCAGCCGGTGTCGAGACGGATGATTTCACCGCGCAGCTGGCCGGCAAGACGCGGCACCGGCGTCATCAGGCGCTGGGCGAAGTCATGCTCGCGGCGCTGCGAGGCCGGGATGGGCGACTTGCCGAAGCGGGTCGTCGCGATGACCGGCTCATCGCCGTTCTCCTCGATCGCGAAGACATCCGGGTTGAGTCTGGCGATCTCGAGGACGCGCTGCGGCGTCATCGACTCGTCTTCCCGGCTCAGGCCGGCGGACAGCGATGAGGCAGTCAGCCGGATCACCCGATCCGCGGCCATGAATCGCCCGTGTGCCTGGAACAGGCCCAGCAGCGATCGACCCGCTACCTGGTCGGCCTCAGACCCGGCCATCCGGATCGGCTCCTGCGTCACCGTATCTGCCATTCCGCGTTGCTCCCGTCTTCATTCGTTCGACGCGGCGCGCCCGTCGCCGTGCCGTCCTGTCGTGCTGCCCCGCTGGTCCGCGGGGATGTCTCGTGGTTGACCGCCGGCCAGCGTCCGGGCTGGCCGCTGGGGCTGCTACGACCGGTCGGACTGCTCCCGGAGCGCCTGGACCAGCTGCTCGGTGGTCAGTGGTCGTGGCGAGTTGCGAAGGATCATCAGGAGAAAGGCGATGTCGTCGTCGGAGAGTCGGACATCGGTGCCGGTCGCGTCGGTCATCCAGTTCCCTCGATTGGCGCCGCGCCCGTTCCCGGCACGCGACAAGCCGGAAACGGACGATCGTCCGGCCGGCTCGACAATGAGTAGATCGGGATCGATTGTACCGCACCCGAGACAGGCACCGCCGAAACCCCACCCGCAACCGGGAGCCGGTCGAGCTTGTCACCGGCGACGGACGCCTGTACAATCTCCCGCGGACCGCACGGTCACCTGTTCCGGCATAGCTCAATGGTAGAGCGCCCGACTGTTAATCGGTAGGTTCTAGGTTCGAGTCCTAGTGCCGGAGCCAGCACCCAGAGCGCCGCTCGGACATCCCAGTCCGGCGGCGCTCCGGCTTTTCCCCCGCGGTCGCGCCGGGAGTGATTGGCCCGGTGTGGCGTACAGTCGCACCGCACAAGACGATGCAGCCGGTCCAGGCCACTGTGCCGAACCGGCTGCCACGGAAGGAATGAACCCGATGGCCACCGAGACGATGTTCCGCAACCTGATCGGGAGCGACTGGAAGGACGCCCGCTCCGGCGAGACGTTCACCCGCAACAACCCGGCGACCGGCGCCCCGATCGCGACCTACGCCAAGGGGAGCGCGGCCGACGTCGACGAGGCCGTCGCGACGGCGAAGCGCGCCTTCGAGTCGTGGCGCCTCTACCCCGCTCCCAAGCGCGGCGAGATCCTGTTCCGGGCTGCCCAGCTGCTGGAAGCCCGCAAGGAGCAGTACGCCCGCGAGATGACCGAGGAGATGGGCAAGGTCATCTCCGAGGCGCGTGGCGACGTCCAGGAAGCCATCGACATGGCTTACTACATGGCCGGCGAGGGACGACGGCTCTACGGGCAGACGACACCGTCGGAGCTGCGCGAGAAGTTCAACATGTCGGTCCGCCGACCGGTCGGCGTCGTCGGCGTGATCACCCCGTGGAACTTCCCGATGGCCATCCCGTCGTGGAAGATCTTGCCCGCCCTGATCGCGGGCAATACCGTGGTCTTCAAGCCAGCGACGAACGTGCCCCGGAGCGCGATCCGCTTCGTCGAGATCCTGCTCGAGGCCGGGCTGCCGGAGGGTGTCGTCAACATCGTGATGGGCAGCGGCGCCGAGGTCGGTGACGCGATCATCGATCACCCGGACGTTCCCCTGATCACCTTCACCGGCTCCAACGCGACCGGGACGAAGGTCGCTACGCGCGGCGCCGAGAAGGGCAAGCGCGTCTCCCTGGAGCTGGGCGGCAAGAACGCGGTGATCGTCATGGACGACGCCGACCTCGACCTCGCGGTCGACGGCATCATCTGGAGCGCCTTCGGGACCAGCGGCCAGCGCTGCACGGCCGCCAGCCGCATCGTCGCGCACCGCTCCATCCAGAAGGAGCTGGTCGAGCGGCTGGCCGCCCGGGCCGGCGCGATGACGCTCGGCGACGGCCTGGACGAGTCGGTCGACGTCGGGCCGGTGGTCAGCCAGTCGCAGCTGGAGCGGATCGAGGGCTTCGTCAAGGTTGGCCAGGAGGAAGGCGCCCGCCTCGTCACCGGCGGCACGCGCCCGAGCGGCCCGGCGACCGACAAGGGGTACTTCCTCGCGCCGGCGATCTTCGACGAGGTCGCCCCGACGATGCGGATCGCGCAGGAGGAGATCTTCGGCCCGGTGTCGGCGGTGATCCCGGTCGACAGCCTGGACGAGGCGATCGACGTGGTCAACGGAGTTCAGTACGGCCTCTCCGCCTCGATCTTCACGGCGTCGGTCAACCGGGCTTTCCGGGCGATGCAGGACATCCACACCGGAATCCTTTACGTCAACGCCGGGACGACGGGCGCCGAGATTCACCTGCCGTTCGGCGGGACCAAGGGGACGGGCAACGGTCACCGCGAGGCCGGCACGGCGACGCTGGACTTCTACACCGAGTGGCAGAGCATCTACGTCGACTTCAGCGGCAAGCTGCAGCGAGCGCAGATCGACCCGGTCAGCTAGCACCAGATCCCCGGGGTGGACCCGTATCCGTCCATGTTGAACGGATATGGGTCCGCCCCTATACTGGGGTGCCGGTCCCGACCGGGGTGTAGCGCAGTTGGTAGCGCGCGGCGTTTGGGACGCTGAGGTCGTAGGTTCGAGTCCTATCACCCCGACCAGGTCGGCCCGGTCCGCGAGCCGGATCGCAATTCGCGGGGGTAACTCAGTTGGTAGAGTGTCTGCCTTCCAAGCAGAATGTCGCGGGTTCGAGTCCCGTCCCCCGCTCCATGAATAGGGATTGAAGAAGTCATAAACGGCCACCCAGTATTGGGTGGCCGACATCGTTTTCAGGTCTTTCGGGTACATCCCCGCTTGAGGAATCAGGTTTTTCGAGCGATCGCGGGTCGGTCACCATTGGCTGGAGAGAACTCCTAAGGCTTCATTCCCAAGTAGCTGGTATCGGGACAGTCGGGTTCTGCGGAACCGCCAGCCGTTGACGCCCTCCGGGACGCTCCAGACCAGTCGTGGGCTGTTCCAGCACTGGGACGGCTTGCTGAGCATCCAGCCACCCCCGATCGAAACAGCCGCATGGGCCACCGTTCCATGCTCGGTCCAGACGAACACGATGCCCGGCTCATCGTCGAGAGCAGTACCCGTCACCCGGCGCGAAGTGGCGTTGAGCCAGTCGATGAAGGGCTCCGGCTTCATCCACGTGAAGGTGACGTCCGGCACTCCGGCTGCCGCCATGACGGTCGCGAAGCAGTTCGGGCCCGATCCTGAAGTCGCATACGTCCCGGCCAGCTCGAAGGCGCCCGGCAAGGTATCTCGCGCGCCCTTCCAGAACTCGTCCGGGACGTCCATATGGCGGCTGGGGCGCACACCTGCCTCGACCCGCGGATCAATGCGCCATCACCCCGCCTCCGCAGCGCCGGTGGCCATACAGGAGACGGCTTGGTGCCGGTGTTCCGGCGCCGTACGTCCATCAAGGCTCGACGGACCTCCGGCGGGAGGGCCCGGAACTCCTCTTCCTCGAGCCAGGTCCATTCGCCCCCATATATGAAGAAGGTGTCGCGCCACTCATCGGAGCCCGCTACCGAGCGCGAGGGCACCATCGCGGCCAGCCGACTCTCCAGCGTATCGACGCGGAACGGCTGACGTTGCGGCGCGTACCACCGTCTCCATCGCTCGATAAGCTGATCGTCAACCGGAATCCCCAGCACCGTCCGCATCGCAGTTCCATCCATTGCGTTCTTCACTACGTCTCGGGAAGCGCTCTTTTCTTCCCCAGCTGGCACGGCTGGTCCTGACCCGATACCGCTCTTACGCTACGAAAACCTGACACCTCCGCATGACCATCAAACGGCGGCACAAAGCCTTGGATAGTGGCGATCTCTGGAGGTGACAACGGTCCCGGGAGCTTATCCATCAGAGGTTCGATCGGCCCTTCTCAATACAGGAAGGCTATTGAATCAGACCAACGCAGGAGCGGCATTGCCCAAGGCTGGTGGCCTTATCATCGATCCGGGACCGTCCTCGCCTAACGATTTGATGAGAATCGAGGCGCTAGTGTCTTCCATCGCCCGGATTCGCGTTCTGCTGGCCATTGTCGTCGCCCTGACCCTCGTCCTCCCGGCCAGACACACTGACGCCCGTGGGCCCGACCTGCGGATGCGCCCGAACGATGGACCGGTTGGCGGGATCGTCACCGCCCGAGGCGAGGGTTTCGCATCAGGCGAGAACGTGCATCTCTGGTGGAGCGAACCGGAGCTGGAGGTCGCCACGGTGCTCGCCGACGGCGACGGCGCATTCTCGGTCGATTTCACCGTGCCGGACGTTCCACCCGGAGCCTACGAGGTGACCGCGATCGGCGAGACGACCGGCGAGACCGCCGTCGCATCGGACGAGTTCGACGTGACGGTGCCGGACGACCACCGCCGCGACGGCCCGCACCCGGAGCCGTCCGCGGTCGTCCTGGGAACCCCAGCGCCACTGTCCAGCGAGCTTGCCCCCAACGCCTGCGATCTTGACGGCACTCGAGCCGTCGCGGTTTCAACTTCAACCGGGCTGGAAGCCGCGCTGGCCGATGCCCTCCCCGGTGACCACATCGCCCTCGCCGATGGCACCTATCGCGGCAACTTCGTGGCTGAGAACAACGGCAGCGCCACGGACCCCATCGCGCTCTGCGGCGGACGTGGCGCGGTGATCGATGGCGGTGCCTGGAGCGAGAGCGGCTACGCCCTGCACCTGCGTGGAGATCACTGGGCCGTCTCGGGAATCACGGTGACGAACGCCCAGAAGGGCGTCATGGCCGATGGTGTCACCGGAATCGTGATCGATGGGATCGAGGTCCACACGATCGGGCACGAGGCGATCTACTTCCGGACCCATAGCACCGACAACACGATCCAGAACAGCGAGATCCACGACACTGGCCTGGACAACGAGAAGTTCGGCGAGGGCATCTACCTCGGCACGGCCGTTTCCAACTGGAGCAGATATACCGACGGCGAGCCAGACCGCAGCGACCGCAACCGGGTCCTCGCGAACCGGATCTGGAACACGACCTCCGAGAGCATCGACGCCAAGGAAGGCAGCGAGGGCGGCCTGATCGAGGGGAACGTCTTCGACGGGTCCATGCTGTCCGGCGCCGACTCATGGGTCGACGTCAAGGGCAACGGCTACGTCGTCCGGGGCAACACCGGGACTGCGTCGCCGCAGGACGGGTTCCAGACCCACGTGATCGACGACATGAGATGGGGTCGCGGCAACGTCTTCGAAGGCAACGTGGCCATCGTGAATGGTCCCGGCGCCGGGTTTTACATCCACCAGCCCGACGAGAGCGGAAACATCGTGCGCTGCGACAACCGGGTGGAAGGTGCCGCGTTCGGCCTCACCAACCTGGAGGGTGGTTGTAACGGGTAGAGCCGGACAATCTGTATAGAGTTCATCTAGGACACCGCTCACGGGGCCACCCCCGTCCGCAGAGGCAGTTGACCGTTCCAGGCGCTTGACGATCCAGCAGGTTGACCGCATGGCACTACCCCTGCGTGAAGGATTGTCTTACCTGTAGCGCAACTCACTCGGGAGCAAATATCACCATGAGCGATTACACCCAGCAGGATCCACGGGAGATCGGCGACAAGCCGCCGTTCCCGGAGCAGGATCAGCAGTTCCCCGGCAGCGAGGCGGCAATGACGCCGCGGCCGGACTTCGGCGAGTCGTCGTACAAGGGCTCCGGCAAGCTGGAGGGCAAGGTCGCGTTGATCACCGGCGCCGATAGCGGCATCGGCCGGGCGGTCGCGCTGGCCTACGCCCGCGAAGGCGCCGACGTCCTGATCTCCTACCTCAACGAGGATGACGACGCCGCGGAGACGGCTCGTGCGGTCACGGACTCCGGCCGTCGTGCCGTGACGGTCGCTGGCGACATCCAGGACGAGGCCCATTGCCAGTCTCTGGTCGACCGCGCCGTCCAGGAGTTCGGCAAGCTGGACATCCTGGTCAACAACGCCGCCTTCCAGAACACAGTACAGAACATCCAGGAACTGACCACCGAGAACTGGGACCGCGCGTTTCGCACGAACATCTACGCGATGTTCTTCCTGAGCAAGGCTGCCCTGCGGGTGATGCCAGCCGGCGGCGCGATCATCAACACGACCTCGATCCAGGCTTACCAGCCCAGCCCGTCGCTGCTGCACTACGCCTCGACCAAGGGCGCGATCGTGACCTTCACCAAGGCCCTCTCACAGGAGACCATCGAGCAGGGTATCCGCGTCAACGGCGTCGCGCCGGGACCCGTCTGGACGCCGCTGATCACCTCGACCATCCCGGCCGAGCAGCACAAGGAGTTTGGTGGCGACGGAGCGATGGGCCGGCCCGCACAGCCCGCTGAGCTCGCGCCGTCGTACGTGTTTCTCGCCTCCCAGGACTCGAGCTACATCAACGGTGAAGTCATCGGCGTCACTGGCGGCCCGCCGATCACTTAGGTAAATTCTTACCAGCCGAGGAGGTACCGATGGTCGACATTCGCCATCGACAGGTAGTCCAGCAGTCAGCAACGGAGAGTCCCCGGCCACCGATCTGCGCCAATTGTGGGGCCAAGGTGGATCGAACCGACGTCATCTGCCCGAACTGCGGAGAGACGCTGGTGGGCGGCTAGGACGGCAGGCCACCGGACAGCACCAGAGCAGCACGCCGGTCAAAACGATCGGCGTGCTGCCGCTTTTCCTGCCTGACGGTGTTGCAGGATCCGGCACAGTCCTGGTTGTTGTCTCAGTACCCAACGCTACAGGGTCGGGCCATGCGACCGTCCGGGTCCTGTCAATCTTGTCGACTGGCAGGCAATGAACCAGTTCCCCCCGGGGGTGCGGTCGGGCCTTTGCCGCCTGGAAGCACAGCGAACACCCGGGAACATTGTCTCCTGGTGACCGGTATCGCGTGAACTAGGGAAGCGGCTCAAATCCTCCGCCATCCGCGCGATCGATCGCCGCCTCCTGCGTGTGGGAGTTCCACCAGACTCGGAGGCGTTGATCCATGGGCGAGGACGGGTCGTTTACCATCCCGACAAGGTGCCAGCCGCGTCCGTCATTCGATGGCGTGGAGAAAAGGTAGCCGGTGATGAACCCGGTCTCGCGGACAGTCTCAGGGGCGGACGCCTGGACTGCTCTGTGAGCGATGGCCCGTTCAAGGAGGTTCGCGTAAGGACTAAACATGGTCCAACCTCGCGCACGTGTCCACACCGTCGCCGCAGTCGATCAGCCGGAATCGATGCGAAGCCACATTTCATAGGTTCTCGTGCAACGTACCTGTCCCCCGAGTGTAGCGTGGACTTCACGACTCGTAAACCATCTACGACACCCTATGTCCGCTATGACAAACGCGACTGTTCTCCGGCCACGGATGTAATACGAAATAGCTGCGGTCCGACGGTATCTTCTCCCCATAGCCACTGGTGTCCCGATAAGTACCAAGATTCTCATCGAGCGCGGATATATCGGTTATCACAACTAGACGGACCGATGGAAACACACCTCATCGGCGCTCTGCGTCGATCCCGATGCGGTTGCGATCGGTGGGTAGCGAAGGAAGGGCCAGCCGATTGCTTTCGGCTGGCCCTTCTGATCTTTGCGCGCGGTCGGTTCAATCGGCTACCAGAGCCCGCCGAACACCCGCACCGTGATGTCGTCCACGTCGACCGGGCGGCCAGCGACCGCAAGTCGCTCGGCGACCTCGGCCCGGACGCGCGCGATGATCGCCGTGTGGATCTCATCCTGGTCAGCGAAGAAATCAATGCCGTCGACGATCAGCACCTGACCATCCTGGAGATCCTTGCCGAACCGGATCGCGGTTCGGACCCCCAGCCGGATCGTGCCGTCGGCGGCCGGGCTGTGGCTGGCGCGGACGACGGTGGCGGCGACGGCGACCGTCGTCTCCATCCGTGCGGGCGCCGCCGAGCCGACCACCTGTCCCCCGGCAATCGCCGCCCCGGCGACCGCGCTGGCGGTCGCCGTCTGGAGCAGATTCCGGCGGGAGAACAGCGAGCGGGTCGTAGTCTTGTCCATATCGGTAGACCTCCTCAGGTTGAGCCTCAGGCGCCCGGCGTGGCCGGCGGAGCGGCGGCGGGGTCCATCTGCTCCTCCTGGGCGAAGGCTTCCGGAACGGGCGGAGCAAGCACCGGGACTTCCCCGAGCGGGCTGGCCGGCTCCTGGCGGAACTCACTGTTGCCGTCCAGCGACGGGCCACTGGACCACCGGCCCTCAGGCCCGGTCCCGTCGACGCTCGTCGTCAGGAAGACGTAATTGAAGTCCTGGTTCTCCTGGTCCTGCGGGAAGCTGTTCGGCACCGGAAGCACCTCCGTCTCGCCACCGAGTTCCTCGATGACCGCAAGCCACTGCTGCTGATGCATCGTGTCGCGGGCGATCAGGAACGCCAGCATGTCCTTCATGCCTGGATCGTCGGTCAGGTGGTACAGCCGCGTTGCGAGCGTCCGACCGGTCGCCTCCGCCGTGACGTTGGCATACATGTCGCCGACGATGTTTCCGCTGGCGTAGACGTGGGACGTATCGAAGGGCACGCCCTCGGAGTTGGTCGGCAAGGCCGCCAGACCAGCCGAGAGGTAGTGCCGCGGGCTCATCCCGCCGAGCACGGCGGCGACGGCCGGGTCCTGCTGCGCCATCTGGTCCTTGAGGACGTTCGACGCACCTTCGAGGTTGAGCGCGATCGCGGTAGCGAGCATCTCGATGTGGGCGAGTTCCTCGGTGCCGGTGTTGAGGAGCATGTCGCGATACTTGGCCGGCCCACGCGAACCGAAGGCCTGGAACATGTACTGGAGTGCGACGCGGATCTCGCCTTCGACCCCGCCCAGAGCCTGCTGGAGCATCTTGGCGAACAGTGGGCTCGGCGTCTCGACTCGAACCGGGTACTGCAGTCGTCCGTCCTGATAGAACATCGATACCTCCTTCATGCCGAGCAACCGCTCAACACTCCGTACGAGTCAGGATGAAATGACTCAATAGTTCGGAGGCAGAATGCGTGCCAGTTGGTCCGTTATGTTGTTAATTCGGTACGCCAGAGCAAACTCGAATTGGTCCGATAGTAAGTTCTCCACCCGCCGAGCGGACTGAACTGGCGCCATCACCGAACTTCCTGTCACCCAACCAAGTTGCTGCGTCATCCTGGAACGAACGAGGCGACCATCGCGCTGGTGCGATGGTCTAGAGACGACCGGTTGGTTACCAACATCTACAAACCCGGACCAGTGCCGACCGGATGGGGCTGCTACGCGCCACGCGTGGAGACGGCGGAGCCGCTGACGGGCGAGGCTTCGTGCCTGGCGTGCCGCGGGGCGGTCGACCCGTACCACTGGTGGCAGAAGACGATCACCACCAGGAGCTCGGCCGGCAGGCCGCCGTAATACATCACCTGGGCGGCTCGCTCGCCGTCGAGCAGTGTTACGCCCTCGGGTGGGCTGGCGTAGAGCGACTTTGCGAGGATCGCATGGCTGGCCAGTCCAGCGACCAGGACGGCAGCGCGAACCAGGCGGGTCGGACGATGGGGCATCGGGTCGACGCCGATCATCGTCGCCGTGAACAGGTACCCGGCGGCGAAGATGTGAATGTGAATCAGGAGGAGCAACCAGGTGTACTGGTGCATCAGGGCATAGAGATCGGTGCGATACAGCAGCCACAGCCCGCCAAAGTTGAGTGTCGCCGCGGTCACGGGATGTGTGACGATCCGCAATGGAGTGGATCGGAGCACGCGCACGACGCGCTTCGCGTCCCGTGTGGTGAGTGCCCGCAAGACCAGAGTCACCGGCGCGGACAGCACCAGGAGGACCGGCGCCACCATACCGAGCAGGATGTGACCGACCATGTGCCCGGTGAAGTCGCGGTGGGCCCATTGCGCGAGCGGCCCGACCAGCGCCACCCCGGATGTGACAAGTCCGGCATAGAACAGGACCATCCTGCTGGCGGGCCATCTACCGAGTCCGCGCAGCTTGAGCACGACCAGCGCGTAGGCAACGGCGATGAGGGACAGTGATGTGGTCCAGACCCAGTCCGTCGACCCCTCCACTTAGGTGTGGCCGCTGGTTGCACCGCGGGTCTGGCTGAGCAGCATCGCCCCGGCAACGAGGACGATCGTCGCGGCTGCGTTCCAGACGATGTCGTACGGCGCGATATCCACTCCATAGCGGATCTGGTGGAGGTCAAAGAGCTTGTGGTGGACGAGGCCGTCGTAGAGCTGGAACGATCCGACCCCGATCAGGAACCCGGCCAGCCACCGACGCAGCCAGAAGCTTTTGCGACGGCGGAGGTCGGCAATCAAGTACATGCCGGCAACCGTGGCGAAGAAGCTGAAGGCGTGGAAGAGGCCGTCGGAGACCAGGCCGGCGCTTGTGGTGGACCGGTCATAGAAGTGATGCCAGTGCAGCAGCTGGTGAAAGACGGCCTCGTCGAGAAACGCTACGAAGCCCAGGCCCACAAGGATGCCAGCCAGGAGATTGATCTTCCGGGAGCGATCGTCCGTCCTGCCCTCTTGCTTCATCCGACGCTCCTGTCGCTCATCACAGCCGATGGTTCACGACGCGACCCTAAATCATCGCCCCGCGCAACGAGGGACCCAGAGCCAGCCGGACCCCCAGCATTCCTTTCACGCACCTTGCCCGGTCCCGGCGAAGCTGAGGCGTGATGCAGGAGGGACGTGGTTAAGGACCGCGACCTGGGAGAAGCAATCCCCGCACCATCCTCCTACCATCGTCGCCTGTACCCTCGCGTACTGGCCCTTGCCCGGATTCCGGAGTTGATCGATGCGCCGAGTCGTCGCGTACTCCCTGGTTTCACTGGATGGCGTCGCGGAAGAACCCGGCGATTGGATGTTCGACGTGGACGATGACATCTTCGCCAATCTCGAACGGGTCATCCGTGACCAGGACACGGTCCTGCTCGGTCGCGGGACCTATGACTACTGGTCGGACTACTGGCCGACCTCCGACGTCCAGCCGTTCGCCGACTTCATCAATGGCACCCCCAAGATCGTCTACATGTCCTCGACTCCGGCGACGGTCTGGTCCAATACGAGCTTCATACACGAGAAGGCCGAGGACCACGTAGCGGCGCTGAAACGATCCGGCGACGGCGTCATGGGGATCCATGGCAGCATCACGCTGGTCCAGTCGCTCCTCGCCGCCAATCTGATCGACGAGCTTCAGCTCCTGGTGATCCCGACGATCGCCGGTCGTGGTCGCCGGCTGTTCCGGGACGACGGCGACCTGCAGCGGTTCAAGTTACGCACGGTCGCCGGCACTCCCACGGGTGCGGTGGCCCTGCACTATGCCCGCAGCTGACCCGCCAGATAGCGGACCTCCCTGGCTTCGCGCTGGTTCTGCTCGCCGATCTGGTTCCGGGTCTGCTCCCACTCCGCCCGGAACGGGCGCATCCGGTCGACGACGATTTGCGCGGCGCAGAGATTCCGGTACCAGTGCTCGTCGGAGGGTACGACGTACCAGGGGGCATAGTCTGTCGCCGTAGCGTTGATCATCGCCTCGTAACCAGCCATGACTTCGTCCCAGATCTCACGCTTCTTCCAGTCGGATGCGGACAGCTTCCAGCCATGGCGGATGTCGTTCTGCCGCTCCTCGAGGCGGCCTTTCTGGACATCCTTGTCGACGTTGAGCAGCAGCTTGATGACGATGATGCCGTCGTCATTCAGCATGTCCTCGAACGCCCGGATATGTCGGTATCGACGCTCCAAGGCGTCTCCAGAGACCTCGCCGCCCGCCTTCTCTGGCATGGCCTGCTCGTAATAGGAGCGGTCGAAGGCGACGATCTCGCCCCGCATCGGGACGGCCTCGGCGGCGCGGCGGAGAAAGTGATGCTTCACCTCCTCACCGGCCGGCGGCTTGAAGCCCTTGACCCGGGCTGCCTGGGGATTGCTCGCCGTGTGAACGTTCTCGATGGTGACGTCCTTGCCGGAGGCGTCCATCCCCTGCAGCACGACCAGCACGCCGTGAGTCTCGGCGGCCATCATCAGGTCGTGCAGCTCGCGGAGCTCTTCCCGGAGCGCGGCGAGTTGCTTCTCGCCGTCCGACTCAGTCAGGCCGGTCGTCGCGCCCGTCTGGCTGTCGGCCATCCGGAAGGGTGTCTCACCGGTGATGGTCAGGTAGGTCAACTCGTCCGTCGTACGCGTCATCGGAACTCTCATCCATGGCCAGGTGACAGGCGTCCCGGGTGGTCGCTGTCGGCTGCGCTACACGGATGAACATTGCACGCCGCATACCCGACGGGATACATCGGCGCCCGGACCATGAACGTGTTCCCGCCCTACTCCGCGGCCAGATCCATCGTCTCGGCCTGCATCGCCCCTCGCGACTCACCCGGGGAGGAGAGCCATGTCCTCGGCAGGACCAGCGGCCGGCCGGTTCGCTTGTCCGGCTCGATGGTCGCCTCGATGCTGAAGACGTCGCGCAGCATGGCGTGAGTGATGACGTCGCTGGGGTGACCCGCCGCGATGATCTCCCCGTCCCGCATCGCGATCAGGTGATCGGCGTAGCGTGCCGCCATGTTCAGGTCGTGGAGGACCATTACGACCGTCCGGCCGTCCACCCGGTTGAGCTTCCAGATCATGTCCAGCATCTCGAGCTGCGCATTGATGTCGAGGAAGGTGGTGGGCTCGTCCAGGAAGAGCACCGGGGTTTCCTGGACCAGCGACATGGCGAACCACGCCCGCTGCCGCTGCCCGCCTGAGAGCGTCTCCACGGGCCGGGCGTGCAGTTCGGCGAGCTGACAGTCGCAGACGGCGTCCCAGGTCACCTTCTCGTCGCGGTCGCACCACTGCCGAAAGATGCCCTGGTGGGGATACCGGCCCAACGCGACCAGCTCATCCACCCGCAATCCAGCCGGAGTGATCGCGCCCTGTGTCAGCATCGCGAGCTGCCGGGCCAGCCGCCGCTGGGAGCAGCGCCGGAGGTCGAGGTCGTCCAGGTGGAGCTCGCCGTCCTTGGCCGACTGGAGCCTCGCCACCGTCCGCAGCAGTGTCGACTTGCCACAGGCGTTCGGACCGACGATCGCGGTCACCGACCCACCGGGCAACTCGAGCGACAGGTCGCGGGAGATGGTCGACTTCTCGTAGCCGGTGGAGACGCCCTCGATCCGGATCGTCGAGCGGTGACGGGGAGCCGGCGGGTTGTCGCGCCAGACCCGGCTGACCGGCATGCAATGCGGCCGGCCCGTCTCCGGGTCGTGGACGACGTCGCAGCGCGTGCCGTACAGGTCCCCGAGCCGCTCGGACGTCAGCATCTCGGCTGGCGAGCCCTGCCACTGGATGACGCCATCCTTCATCGCGATCAGGTGATCGCTGGCAATCGCGGCCTGGTTGATGTCGTGGAGGACCATGACGATCGTCCGGTTCTCCTCCTTGTTCAACCGGCGGACCAGATCCACGATCTCGAGCTGGTGGGCGACATCGAGATACGTGGTCGGCTCGTCGAGCAGCAGGAGGGGCGTTTCCTGGGCGATGGCCATCGCGATCCAGGCCCGCTGCCGCTGTCCGCCCGACAGGCCGTCGATCGGGCGGTTCCGCAGCGCCGTCATCCCGGTCAGCGCCAATGCCCGCTCGACCGCCTCCTGGTCCTTCGGCGAAGGGGGCTGCAGGAAGCTCTGATGCGGGAATCGCCCACGCCGCGTCAGATCCTCCACCGTGACACCCTCCGGCGCCGTGGATTGCTGGGCGAGCAGCCCCAGCCGCCGGGCGACCTCCTTGCCCGGCAGCGAGTGGATCAGCTGCCCATCGAGCACCACCTGCCCGGTTTTCGGCTTAAGCAACCGGACGAGCGCGCGGAGCAGTGTCGATTTCCCGCACCCGTTGGGACCGATGATCGTCGTGACCTGCCCCTGCGGGACTTCGAGGCTGAGGTCCTGGACCACAACCGTGCTGTCGTAGGCGAGATCGACGTGGTCGGCGCTGAGGACGTGCATCGTCAAACCCTCAAGGTGGTGCGGTAGAGGAGGAACAGGAAGTACGGCGCGCCGATCGCGGAGGTCAGCACGCCGACGGGTAGTGCCACGGGCAGGAAGTGCTGGCCGATGACGTCGGCGAGCAGCAGGAAGAGGGCGCCGATAAGGGCCGTCAGGATCAGGACCGAGCCGGTCAGTGGGCCAGCGATCAGGCGAGCCATGTGCGGCACCATCAGGGCGACGAAACCGATCGGTCCGGCGACGGCGACGCTGAAGGCGGCCAGAGCGCAGCCAACGAGCAACATGACGATGCGCGTCCGCTCGACGCCGAGACCCAGCGAACGAGCCGAATCCTCGCCGAGCTGCATGATCTGCATCGGCCACATCATCGCGACGGCGACGGGCAGCAGGATCGCGAGGGCGATCACCATCAACCGAACGTCGCCCCAGTCGGCACCATAGACGGAGCCGATCGACCAGACCTGCGCCGGACGGACCTCTTCGATCGTGCCCGACACGAACAGCAGGGTCGTCAACGCCGCCAAGGCCTCGCCTACGCCGATTCCGACGAGAATCAGCCGGTTGGGCGCGATGTTGCCGCGCCAGGACAAGCCGTAGACGACGACCGCGGCCAGCGCCGCTCCGACAAAGGCGACCCAGGGCACGAACGCCCACGAGTAGCCGGTGATCAGCCAGAACGCGACGAAGAGATTGGCCCCGCTGTTCACGCCGATGATGTCGGGTGAGACGAGCGGGTTGCGGACGAGTCCCTGGAAGATGGCTCCGGAGACGGCCAGCGCCGCCCCGACCACGACCGCGAGCAGGACCCTCGGCAGCCGGAGCGTATTGACGACGAAGTCGTATTGGTCGTCACCAAGATGGCCGATGGTCCTGATGACGTCGACCGCCGGGATGCGCAGCGTTCCAAGCATCATCGCGAAGACGGCCAGGCCTGCCACGACGGCCAGCAGCCCCAGGCAGATCAGCAGCACGCGCGAGTTGACGCGAGCCGACAGTCCGCGGGACCGGAAGGTGATCTGGCCGCGAGGGACCGTTGGCAACTCGGGAAGGCTGGTACCCATCAGTTCGCGAGGCTCCGACGGCGGGCGAGGACGATCAGGAAGGGCGCGCCGACGATCCCGGTCACGATGCCCGCCTGGAGTTCCCCGGTCGGCATGATGACCCGGCCGATGAGGTCGGCTCCGATGAGGAAGATCGCACCACCCAGCAACGAGTACGGCAGGACCCACCGGTAGTCCGGTCCGACGATGGAGCGGATGATGTGCGGAACCGCCAGCCCGACGAAGCCGATCGGCCCGGTCACGGAGACGGCCGCGCCAGTGATCAGCACGACGAGCCCGGCGCAGATCAGCCGCACGCGCCCGGTGTTCATTCCCAGCGCACGGGCGGCGTCCTCGCTCATGGACAGGACGTTCAGCTGGTGTCCCATGAAGACGCAGACCAGCGCTCCGACGACCAGGAATGGCGAGACGAACCAGAACGTGTCGAGGTCACGGCCGACGACGGACCCGGCGAACCAGAAGCGGATCTGGTCGAACGTCTCTTCCGAGATCAGCAGGATGGCACTCGTCCATGAACCGAGCATGGCCGAGATCGCTACGCCGGCGAGGGTCAACCGGACCGGCGCGTTGGTCGCGTTCCCGATGGACCCGATCGCGAACACGATCGCGGACGCCACGACCGCGCCGAAGAACGAGAACCAGAGGTACTGGGAGACATGCGTCAGACCAAGGAAGAACGTTGCGGTCACGACGGCGAAGGCCGATCCAGCCGATACGCCGAGAATGGAGGGGCTGGCGAGGGGGTTCCGGGTCACTGCCTGCATCGTCGCCCCGGCGACCGCGAGGCCCGCGCCGATGCCGATCGCGATGATCGTCCGTGGTACTCGCTGCGAGCGGACAACGGCCTGGTCGTAGACCGTCGGGTCGTAGTTGAAGAGCGCGTCCCAGACCGCGGAGGTCGGAACGCCGTAGGCCCCGAACCGCAGGCTGGCGAGAGCGGCCAGGATGACGCACCCGAGGCCAACCAGCAGTCCGGTCGCCCGCACACCACGGCCCAGCCACCGGGGCCGTCCTCCGATCGGAGCAACCGGGACGTCGCCGACGCGGGTACCAGCTGTCATGGTCATGACCCGCGCCTCCTGTCAGGTTCGCCGGTGTCGGCAGTCATCTCCTACCTGTCATGTCGGAATGATCGACACTAGGCTGGTACGGTGTCAAGGCATCCGATCAATATGGTCGGCGATCCGGCGATCTATCGTGCCCTTCACGACTATCGACCTTCGCCGAGTAGCCTCGCGATCGTCGTGTCAGGAGGAAAGCGCCTTTGGCGTCTCCTCCCGGCGTCCGGTCCGCACGATCAGCGTTACCACGACGACGATGACCAGCGGCGCGACGAGGAAGACGACGGGCGTGCCGTACCGCTGCGCCACCGCACCGGCCACCAGCGTGCCCCCTACCCCGATCCCGTTCTGGACCAGCGTCTGCATCCCGAAGGCGCCTCCCTGCTGGCCATAGTCGACCTGCCGGTTGATGAATGCCTGCGCCGCGGTCGTCGCCGCAGACGCCCCGAACTTGACGAGGATCGCCACGAGACCGGCCGCGAGGACCGCATCGCTGAGATGCAGTCCAAACCTGTTGAACGCTCCCAGCGGGTTATAGGGAGCGAGTGCGCCGTCGATCCGGTTGATCACGCCAAGCAGGATGAGTCCGACCGACATGCAGACGACCGAGAGGCCAATCAGCCAGCGCTCACCGGGCCACCGGACGAGCAGCGGGCTGAGGATCACCGCAGCGATCACGCCGACCAGACCAGGCGCGAAGACGTAGATCGCGTTGGCCGGATCGGTATTGAGTTCGTCGCGGACGTAGACCGGTTGCAGGGACTCGAAGATGTCGTTGAGCACGGCGACGATCGCGCCGGAGACGATCACTGTCGCCAGTGCCGGATTGGCGACCAGCCACCGCCCGGCACCCAGGATCGACAGGCGTTCCCGCTCCTCGCCGTCCGCGTCCCTGGCGTCCGTCTCCCGTTCGGAGGGAAGCCGCAGGGTCCGGATGGCGGCGAGCAGCAGGATCACCCCGACCAGGTAGAGCAGCCACCGGATATCGACGAGCTTGATCAGCGTCGGCGCGAGGATCGCCGTCCCGACGCCGCTTCCCACGCCCCCGGCCATCGCCAGCAGCGTGATCGCCGTTCCGACCTCGGTCGCCGATGCCACCAGGACCACCGCAGCCTTCACCGCGGGGGAGACGACCTGGGTCAGGATCCGGACCGAGAAGACGAGGACGAGCAGGGACACGAACGAGACCCCGAACTGCAGCGGGATCACGATGCACAGCGCGGCTTGCGCGAGGTAGGCGAGCGCCAGCGCGACCCGCCGGGACACGGAATCCGCGATGATCCCGCCGCGGAGCCCGAAGATCAGCGCCGCGATCGCACCGGCCGTACTGACGAGGGTGATCTCGATCTGCTCGGCGCCCTCGCGGGCCAGGTGCACCATCGCGCCGTAGGTCAGCGTCGCCATCCCCAGTTCAGATAGCAGGCGTGAGACGAGCAGGACCTGGACACGCGGCGACAGCAGGGTGATGGGGACAAGCCAGTGCCACCATCGCTGTCGCTGGACCGATTCCGTTTCCGCCACGGACCCCCCTCTCCTCGGACGGTTCACCGAGCCAGTTGAGCCGAATGCCGGAGCCGACGCATAACCGGCGGAACGAGCCGTGTGGCCCCCCCTGCGCCGGGTCAATTACACTCAACCCGTACGAGGGCCTGTAGCTCAGCGGTAGAGCACGGGGCTCATAACCCCAGGGTCGCAGGTTCGAACCCTGCCGGGCCCACCCATCAGCCGGCATGTTCCGGCAACTGCCGCGAGCAACGGCGAGCCGGGCGGTCCTGGTTCGCCCGCGGTGACGAAAGGACGCTTCCCATCAGCGATCAGATCAAGTCCAACGACCAGCCCGGTGGGCTCAAGCAGGATTATCTCGAGCCGACCCCGCGGGCCGCGGGCGACGACGATCAGCCCGATCACCTCGGGTCCATCGAGGGCCTCGACGAGAGCCGGGCGCTGGCCCTGCGCGTCGCGGATATCATCGCCGAGACGCCGGCGTCGAACACGCTGGTTCTCGACATCCATCAGCTCACGCCATGGGCTGACTTCTTCGTGATCTGCTCCGGTGACAACGAGCGCCAGCTCCGGGCTATCACGCGGGACATCCTGGACGGGCTGGAGGACGATGGCCTGCGGCCGAGCCGGACGGAGGGCAACGAGCTCTCGGGCTGGACGCTTTTGGACTTCGGGGATGTCGTGGTCCATGTCTTCGACGCCGAGCAGCGCGCCTTCTACCGGCTGGAGGAGCGCTGGGCTGGTGGTACGACCGTCCTGGCGATCGAGTAGGCACCCGAGCTACCCCACCTAGCCCGCCGCGCCGCGGCGCACACAGGAGTGAAACGCGAGCATGGCAGGCTTCCGTGGCGGGATCGATACGGTTCCGATCGAACGACTCTCGCCCAGTGCGAACCGTGACACCTCGCGGCCCGTCGTGCCGTTTCTGCTCGGGGCCCTGCTCGGCGGCGTGGCAGGCACGGTGCTCGGTTCACTCGTGACCGGCCTGCTCGGCGACGCCATCGCGAGCCTGTTCCGTAGCGTGTCGCGCCGGCCGAACAAGCGGCAACAACCGCCATTCGACCTGCTGCTCCAGTAATCCAAGGAACATGTCGCCCCCGTCCGGAGTCTACCGAGGACGGGGGCGAATTGCGTTCGGTCGACAGACAGGTTCGGTAACCGCACCAGGGAGAAGAAACGATGCGGGTCCTCGTTACCGGCGCCGCCGGCTATATCGGTAGCGTCGCCGTCGAGAAGCTGTGCGACGCCGGCCATGACGTCGTCGCGGCGGACAGCCTGTGGCGGGGGCACCGCCTGGCGGTGGACCCGCGCTCGGCCTTCCGGCAGGTCGACCTCCTTGACCGCTCCGGCGTCCACGATTTGATCGCCGCCAACCGGCCCGACGCCGTCCTGAACTTCGCCGCCGCGACGCTGGTTGGCGAATCAGTCGACAAGCCCGGCGAGTACATGCATGCCAACGTCGTCGGCGGCATGAACCTGCTGGCCGCCATGCAGGCGCACGGCGTTCGCAGCCTCGTCTTCTCGTCGACCGCCGCAATCTATGGCGAGCCGGACGTGGTCCCGATCCCGGAGGACGCTTCTGTCGCGCCGATCAATCCGTACGGGCTCTCGAAACTCGTCGTCGAGCAGATGCTGCCCTGGCACGCCCAGCGGTGGGGCCTGCGCTATGCCAGTCTGCGCTACTTCAACGTCGGCGGCGCCACGGCGGTTCACGGCGAGGATCATGACCCGGAGACGCACCTGATCCCGATGATCCTGTTCGCGGTCATGGGCAAGCGGCCGACGTTCCGGCTGTTCGGGACCGACTACCCCACGCCCGACGGCACCTGCATCCGGGACTATGTCCACGTCGAGGATCTGATCGACGCCCACCTGCTTGCGCTCGCCAAGCTGGAGGCCGGTGGTGAGGCACTTGGCGCCTACAACCTTGGCAGCCGAGACGGCTTCTCGGTCCGGCAGGTCATCGAGGCGGTCGAACGGGTGACGGGACAGAAGGTGCCGGTCGAGGAGAACCCGCGACGGGCGGGCGACCCGGCGGCCCTGATCGCCGACAGCACGCGGGCGCGCACCGATCTGGGGTGGACGCCGACCCGTTCCACCCTGGATCAAATGGTCGCGAGCGCCTGGGAGTGGTTCAAGGCACACCCTGAAGGCTACGCCTCGATCACGACCTGATCGACGGATCGTCCCGATGGCGACGAAGCCCCCGGTCCGCGTCAATGCGGATCGGGGGCTTCATCTTTGCTGAGTTCAGGAGCGCGGGAACCTTCGTCAGGCTGACGCCGATGCCGGTGTGGCGGGAGCGGACGAGGTCGTCGCGGCACGCTCACCGAAGCGATTCTCCGTGCCACGCCTAAGCCGGTCGATATTGCCGCGGTGCTTGAGGATGATGATCACCCCGATGATCGCGGTCGCCAGCACGACCCACCAGCTCAGCAGGTCGAAGAATGCGAGTCCCAGGAAGACGAAGGGTACGACTACGGCAAGCGTGATCGAGGCGAGGGAGACGTAGCGGGTCGTCGCGACGATGAGCAGCATGATGGGGATACCGATCAGCGCCCAGGGCGTCAGGGCGACGACGGCGGCCCCACCAGTCGCCACGCCCTTGCCGCCGGTCCCCTTCAGGAAGACCGACCAGCAGTGCCCGACCGTCGCGGCCACGGCGGCGAATGCGACCGACCACATCGGCAGATCGAGCCAGTAGCCAACTGCGACGGGCAGCGCCCCCTTGAGCAGATCGAGTACGAGGACCGGGATGGCGACCTTGCGCCCATAGACCCGGAGGGCATTGGTGGTACCGATCGAACCGCTGCCGTGGCCGCGCAGGTCCACGCCCGTCAGGAGTCTCCCGATCACCACGCCCCACGGGATAGCCCCGAGGAGGTAGGCGACCAAGAGGAGCGCAAGGCCGCCAATGACAGAACCTTCGAGCATGGACGCCTCCCGCAGGGATACCTGGCGCTCGCTGTATCCCGTCCGCGCCGATCCAGGTCCTGACTGCTAGATATTCTCGTGGCGGCTCCGGAAGCTCATCCGGATCGGCGTGCCGCTGAAGCCGAAGTGCTCTCGGAGCGTGTTCTCGAGATAGCGGCGGTAACTGAAGTGGATCTGGGTGGGATCGTTGACGAAGAACACGAACATCGGCGGAGAGACGTCGGCCTGCGTGGCGTAGAAGAACTTCACCCACTTGCCGGGCTTGCTGGCAGGCGGGTGGGCCTGGACAGCTTCCTGCAGCAACCGGTTGAGCGTCGCCGTTGGCACACGACGATCTCGCTCCTCCATAACCAGCAACGCCGCCTCCAGCGCCTGCTGGACCCGCAGACCCAGCTTGGCCGAGGTGAAGACGAGCGGCGCGTACGGCATGAAGTCCAGCGCTTCCTTCGCCTTTGCGCGGTACTCATCCATCGTCGAGGCATCCTTCTCGACGAGGTCCCACTTGTTGACGACGACGACGAGGCCCTTCTTCTGCTCCTCGACATAGCCGGCAATATGGAGATCCTGCGCGGTGAACCCCTCGACGGCGTCGATGACGAACAGGACCAGGTCGGCCCGGTCAATCGCCTTCATCGACCGGATCACGCTGAAGCGCTCGATCCCCTGCTCGATCCGGCCGCGACGCCGGATCCCGGCCGTGTCGATCAGCGTGATCGGATTGCCGGCCCAGACGATCTCGGTGTCGACGCTGTCCCGGGTCGTACCCGGCACGTCGGACACGATGGCGCGCTCCTGACCGAGCAGGGCGTTGAGCAACCGGCTCTTGCCAACGTTGGGCCGTCCGACGATCGCGATGCGCGGTCCAGTCGTCTCCGGTTCGTCCTCGCCATCCGGCAGCGCCTCCACGACGCGGTCGAGCAGGTCGCCAGTGCCCGAGCCGTGGTAGGCGGAGATGATGTACGGCTCGCCGAAGCCGAGCTCGTAGAACTCGACCGCGTCGGCCTTGCGCTCGGCGCTGTCCGCCTTGTTGGCGACGAGGATCGTTGGCTTGTGACTACGGCGTAGAACATCGACAACCTCATAGTCGCCGCTGTTGATCCCGGACTTGGCGTCGACCATGAACAGGATGACGTCGGCCTCATCGATGGCGCTGTTCGCCTGGGCACGGGTATCCCGGGCGATCCCGGTCAGGGATTCGCCGTCGATCTCCTCTTCCTCCTGGAGCCCGCCCGTGTCGACGACGGTGAACTCCACGCCCTGCCACTCGACGGTCCCGTAGAGCCGGTCCCGAGTGGTGCCTGGAAGGTCTTCGACGATCGCGCGTCGTTCCCCGATCAGACGGTTGAAGAGAGTCGACTTGCCCACATTCGGGCGGCCAACGATGGCGACAATCGGCTTGCTCACCGGATCCTGGTTCCCCACACTGGTCACGGACGGCCGGTGCCTGCCGGGATGAACGTACCCGGCGGTCGCTGCCGGCATCCGGGCGACGCGCGGGACTGGTGGTCTGCCGCACGCCGGACCGGTGCTACCGGAGGGCCTGATCTTCGCGTTTTGGCCTACGGCCATGTGCTGCCGGAGTATACCCGACACGGCCGAACCGACCGGCCGGCCAGCAGGACCGGCCGGTCGGTTCGGAACGGCTACTCCGCCGACAGCGCCTCGATCAGCGCGTCGACGCTCGCCCGGCCGTTGAGTTCCGTGGCGCAGAGCAGCATGTGCCGGTCCAGCTCGGGCCGGACCTCGGCGAGGTCGTAGCCACCGATGATCCCGCGCTTCGCCAGGCGCGCGTTGATCGCGGCGACCGGCTCCGGCGTCCGGACCGCGAACTCGTGGAAGAATGGACCATCGAGTGCCATCTCCCAGCCCGGCAGGGTCTGGATCCGCTCGGCCAGATAATGGGCGTTCTGGTACGAACGGTTGGCGACTTCGCGGAAGCCCTCCGGTCCGAGCGAGCTCATGTAGACCGTGGCGGCGGTCGCCATCAGCCCCTGGTTGGTGCAGATGTTGCTCGTCGCCTTGTCGCGCCGGATATGTTGCTCACGCGTCTGCAACGTCAGCACGAATCCGCGCTTGCCCTGCGAGTCGATCGTCATCCCGGCGAGCCGACCCGGCATTCGGCGGACGAACTCCTTCTTCGCCGCCAGCAGACCGACGAACGGGCCCCCGTACGACGGCGGAACGCCCAGCGGCTGGCCCTCGGCGGTGACCACGTCGGCGCCCAGGTGACCCGGCGGGGTCAGCAGCCCGAGCGGCACCGGCGAGGTCGAGACGACCAGGCGCCCACCCGCCTCGTGCGTCGCGTCGGCGATCGACTTGACGTCCTCGATGCCGCCGAAGAAGTTCGGGTACTGCATGACGACGACGGCCAGGTCCTCGCCGAGGTGCGGCTGGAAGACCTCCAGCCCCTCGACCAGGCCCTGGGTCGGCACCGGGAGGTCGACGAAGTCGACGTCCACACCGGAGAGATACGTCTCTAGGACGTCCCGGTAGGCCGGATGGATCGTCCCGGAGACGATGACCTTGCGACGCTTCCGTGCCCCACTGAGTGCGACGAGAACGCCCTCGGCCAGCGCCGTCGCGCCGTCGTAGATCGACGCGTTGGCGACTTCGAGACCCAGCAGGGACGCGACCATGCTCTGGAACTCGTAGATGACCTGCATCGTGCCCTGGGCGACTTCGGGCTGATATGGGGTGTAGGCGGTGTAGAACTCGCCCCGCCGGAGGATCTGGTCGACCGTCGCCGGGATGAAGTGGTGGTAGGCACCTGCCCCGAGGAACGTCTTGCCGGAGCGTGGCGCCATGTTGCCGTCGGCGAGTTCGCCGAGGCGGTCGGTCGCCTCCATCTCCGTGAGTTGCGGCGGCAGGTCCAAATCCGGGAAGCGGACCGACTCACTGACCGGCGCGAAGAGATCCTTGACCGCGTCGACGCCGATCGCGTCCAGCATGCGGCGGCGATCAGCGTCCGTGTGCGGATTGAAGACCATGGACTAGTTCCTCGGGAATGGGGCGCGTGGACCTACGGGAAAGCACGGGAACGGGACGTCGGCCTAGACCGCCGACTCCTGCTCGTAGGCGTCGTAAGCGACGCTGTCCATCAGATCCTCGACCTGGGCCGGGTTGGACAGGCGGATCTTCACCAGCCACGCCGCGCCATAGGGATCGGAGTTGACGACCTCCGGCGTGTCGAGCAGATCCTCGTTCCGCTCCGTGATCTCGCCGTCCAGGGGTGAGTAGATGTCGGAGGCGGCCTTGACGGACTCGACGACCCCAAGCGGCTTGGTCGCTTCGACCTCAGTGCCGGCCTCAGGGAGTTCGAGGTAGGTGATGTCACCAAGTTCGTTCTGGGCATGATCCGAGACGCCGATCGTGGCGATGTCGCCCTCGACACGGACCCACTCGTGGGTGCGGGTGTAACGCAGGTCAGTCGGTGAAGCCATGGGATATCAGATCCTCAGGTGGCCGGCGATAGCGGTCGCCGGAGCAACGTCCAGACGATTCGGTACGGGCGAATGGTACCTACTTCTCGCGCTTGTAGAAGGGCACGGGGATCTGTTCGGCGGCGACGGCCCTGCCCCGGATCACGATCTGCAGGGGCCGGCCCACGCCGGCCACATCCGCATCGACCAGGGCCAGGCCGATGTTGGCTCCCAGGGTCGGCGAGAAGGCGCCGCTCGTGACGTACCCGACCTCCCGACCGTCGACCTGTACGGGATAGTGCGACCGAGGAGCGCCGGACCGCTCGACAAGTTGGAAGCCGACCGTCTTGCGCTTGGCACCCGCTTCCTTGACCGCGGCCATCGCGTCCCGCCCGACGAAGTCACCCTTCCCCAGCTTGACGGCCCAGCTCACCCCGGCCTCGTACGGCGAGATGTCCTCGCCCAGTTCCTGGCCGTAGAGCGGCATGCGGGCTTCGAGGCGCAACGTGTCGCGGGCACCAAGTCCGATTGGAATGCAGCCGTGTTCCTGTCCGGCGGCGAGCAGTGCAGTCCAGATCGCTTCAGTCTGGTCGATCGGCGGGAACAGCTCGAACCCGTCCTCACCCGTATATCCGGTGCGTGCCAGCATCAGGGGAACACCGGCGACCGTCGCCGGTCCCCAGCGATAGTTGCCGATCGCGTCCAGATTGGCGTCGGTGAGCTGCTGGACGATGGCGACGGCGCTCGGTCCCTGGATGGCGATCATCCCGGTCCGGTCGGAAACGTCCTCGACGGTAACGTCGAGGGCGGACGCGACCCGCTGCGACTGCAGCCAGGCGACGTCACGCTGGGCGTTGGAGGCGTTGACCACGACGTAGTACGGCGCCTCGCCCGCTGGTCCGAACTCGGCAGAGGCTCCCTCCGGCGCGCGATAAACAAGGATGTCATCGATCGCGGTACCCGCTTCGGTCGGGAGCAGCGAATACTGGGCCTGTCCCGGCTCCAGCTTGCTGGCGTCGTTGGTGGTGTTGCGCTGGAGGAACTCGAGCGCGTCCGGCCCGGACACGTTGACCTGGCCCATGTGGCCGAGGTCAAATAGTCCGGCCGCCTTGCGGACGGCGTGGTGCTCGGCCAGCACCCCGGTGCCATACTGGACAGGCATGTCCCACCCAGCGAACGGGACCATCCGGGCGCCCGCCGCGCGGTGGAGATGGGCCAATGGCGTCGAACGAAGCGGGCCCCCGTCCTGCTCTGGCTGGGCACCAGCGGCGATCTCGGATGCGGCGGGATGGGTGGCGGACTCGGTCACAAGGCTCTCCTGCCTGGCCCGGTCCGCTCATGGCGCGCTCGCGCGGCGGAGGCCGGGCGCGCTGATCAGTCGGCGACGCCAGCCGGCACACGCCGGATACCATTGGACAACTCGTCCAGGGTGACAAGCGGCTGGCCATTATCGGCCGTTACCGGTTCGGACTTCTGGCCACGCTCCAGGTAGAGCTTGTCCATCCCGAGCTGAACCGGGACCGGATAGTCACCGGTCAGGCAGCCGGTGCAGAAGCCAGTGGGCCCGTTGTCGATCGCTTCCAGTAAGCCGTCGAGGCTGAGGTAATCAATGCTATCCACGCCGATGTGCTCGCCGATCTCCGGGACGGACATCCGGGCGGCGATCAACTCCTCGCGCCGGGCAAGATCCACACCGAGGTAGCAGGGCCACATGATGGGCGGCGCATGGACCCGCATGTGCACCTCCTTTGCGCCGGCGTTCCGGAGAAGCTGCACGATCGGGCGCGACGTCGTCCCACGGACGATCGTATCGTCGATCAGGATGACCCGTCGGCCCTCCAGAACCTCCGGCAGCGCGTTGAACTTCAGCGAGACGCCCATCTCGCGGAGTCGCTGGTCCGGCTGGATGAAGGTCCGTCCGATGTAGCGGTTCTTGATCAGCGCTTCGGCATAGGGGATGCCGCTGGCCCGGGCGTACCCGATCGCGGCCGGGGTAGCGGAGTCGGGAAGCCCGACGACGACGTCCGCGTCGACGGGTGCTTCCTGTGCCAGGCGCTCACCCATCCGCTGGCGAGTCAGGTGAAGGCGCTTGCCGTAGATCAGACTGTCCGGCCGGGCGAAGTAGATCAGCTCCAGCAGACACATCGCGTGTCGCGGCACTTCCTGCTCGCGGCGATGGCTGATACAGTCGTCGGCAGTGATCTCGACGATTTCGTCGGGATCGACCTCGCGGACGAAATCAGCGCCGACCGTCGCCAGCGCGCAACTCTCCGATGCCACCACCCAGCGACCGGACAGCTGACCCAGGCAGAGCGGACGGACGCCGAGCGGATCGCGCACAGCCAGCAGACGATCTCGCGTCGCGACGGTCAGGGAGAAGGCGCCGATCATCCGGCCCATCGCGCGACGGATCTTGTCGACGATCGTCCGGCCCGCCGCCGTCGAGATCATCCGGGCGACGACTTCACTGTCGGTTGCCGACTCAAAGATCTCGCCACGACTCTCGAGCTCCTGCCGGAGCGCGAGGGCGTTGGTCAGGTTGCCATTGTGCGCGACCGCGATGGGACCGATTTCGCTGCTGACGACGAACGGCCCGGCGTTGCAGGCGGCATTGGAGCCGGAGGTGGAGTAGCGGCAGTGGCCGATCGCGATCTCACCGGGAAGCTTCTGGAGATCCTCCGGTTCAAAGGCGCGGTTGACGAGACCGAGGCTGGTATGGACATGGACGTCCCTACCGTCGCTAGTCGCGATACCGGCACTCTCCTGCCCCCGGTGCTGGAGGGCATAGAGGCCAAAGAAGGTAATCCGGGCGACGTCTTCGCCGGGAGCGAAGATGCCGAAGACACCGCACTCCTCGCGAGGCTTGTCCATCCGGTCATCCCACATCGGGGGTCTCCTCGGCTGGTGGATGCCAGCGGGCCGTTGTGCGCTTACGGAAAGTACAGCGGGTATGATGTGACCATAACACTGTCGGACGGGTCCGGACCACCGTGCAGTTCGCACGATCGGCTGGACCCGTCTGGATAGGTAGGTCAGGCCGTCGCCGAGACGGTCGTGTCCAGGGCACGCTCCAGGCCGGTCTCCCACGTCCTGGCGAGGTCCGACAGCGAACGAGCGGCGTCTCCGATCGTGATCGCGTCACCGCCAGCCATACCCAAGGGGCGAGCCCTGATCCCTGCAGCTTCGGCCGCGGTCAGAAGGCCGGCCGAGGCGTTGGCCGGTACAGCAACGAGGATCCGGCTGGCTGACTCGCCGAACCAGGCGGTCTCGCCGGCCCCGATCGAGCCAGCGTCCGCCAGAAATCCGACACCGCTCAGGATCGCCATCTCGGTCAGTGCGACGAGCAGCCCACCAAGCCCCACGTCATGCGCGGTCCGCAGCTCACCGGCGGCGATCTGCTGTCGCACGAACCGGGTCAGGGCCACCTCAGCGTCCATGTCCAGCGCGGGGGGTTGGCCCCAGCTCTCTCCCTCAATGACGGCGAGGTACTCACTCCCGCCGAGGGTCGGCTCGCCCGCACCGAGTAACAGCAGGACATCGTCCGTCTGCCAGTTCATGGATGCGTGGCGGGTAACATCGTCCAGCACGCCGACGACGCCGATCGTCGGGGTCGGGAGAACAGCCGACTGGTCGGTCTCGTTGTAGAGCGAGACATTGCCGCTGACGACCGGGATGGTGAAGGCGGCGCTCGCGTCAGCGATCCCCTGGACGGCCTGGCTGAGCTGGTAGTAGCCAGCCGGACGGCGCGGGTTGCCAAAGTTCAGGCAATTGGTGAGCGCCAGCGGCGTCCCACCGACACAGGAAACGTTGCGGGCGGCCTCGGCAACGGCATGCCGGGCACCAAGTCGCGGATCGAGCGAGCAGTAGCGGCTGTTGCAATCCAGCGAGATAGCCAGACCGCGAGTCGTTCCCTTGATGCGGAGCACTGCGGCATCGCCCTGCCCAGGAGCGACGACCGTATTGGTGAGGATGGTATGGTCGTACTGCTCGATGACGGGACGGCGGGAAGCGATGTTTGGTGAACCGAGCAACTGATCCAGGCGACCGAACAGGTCTTCCGGGTCGGAGATCGAATCCGCGGGAACGGCGCGGGCGCGGGCGGCAATGGGTCGTTCGCCCTCCTTCGCCTCGGGCTCGTAGGTCGGGCACTCGTCGGTGAACAGGCCGGCGGGCACCTCGACGACTACCTCGTCGCCGTCCCGAACCCGGACCAGGCCGTCGTCCGTCACCTGCCCGACCACGGCGGCGTGGAGCGACCAGCGCTCGAGGATCCCGGTGACACGCTCGACGCCTTCCGGCCGGACGACCAGCAGCATCCGCTCCTGACTTTCGGAGAGCATGACCTCGTACGCGGTCATCCCTTCCTCACGCCGGGGCACCTTCTGAACATCGATCTCCGCGCCAACGCCGCCTCGGCTGGTGCATTCCACCAGCGAGGACGTCAGGCCGGCGGCTCCCATGTCCTGCATGGCGACGATGTCATCGGTCTCAAGCAACTCCAGGCAGGCTTCGATCAGTTGGCGTTCGAGGAACGGGTTACCGACCTGGATGACGCCGCGGTGCGACGCTTCCGGGTCGTCAACGGACGAGAACGTCGCGCCGCCAAGCCCGTCACGGCCCGTGTCCGCCCCGGCAACCATGAGGACGTTGCCCGGCCCCTCCGCCCGGGCCCGGGTCAGCTTGTCGTGCGGCACGATGCCGACGCACATCGCGTTGACCAGCGGATTGCCATTGAAGGCCGGATCGAAGAACACCTCACCGCCGACATTGGGAATCCCGAGGCAGTTGCCGTAGCCACCGATGCCAGCGACGACGTTGCTGAAGAGGTAGCGATTCCGCGGCACATCGAGGTGACCGAACCGCAACCCATCGAGCACGGCGATCGGCCTGGCACCCATGGTGAAGATGTCGCGGACGATGCCGCCGACGCCCGTCGCGGCACCCTCATAGGGCTCGACGGCACTGGGGTGGTTGTGCGACTCGACCTTGAAGACCGCTGCGAGACCGTCACCGATATCGACGGCCCCGGCGTTCTCGCCGGGCCCCTGGATTACCCAGGGCGCCGACGTCCGGAAGAAACGGAACAACGGCCGCGAGTGCTTGTACCCGCAGTGCTCGCTCCACATCGACCCGAACATGCCCAACTCAACGGGCGTCGGTTCCCGGCCGAGCAGCTCACTGATGCGGGTCCACTCGTCGTCGCTCAGTGCGACCTCTCGCCAGGCACCATCCGGAATAGCCAACCGTTCCCCCTACCGTCAGTGTCTGTTACGCGTCCGAATCTGGTTGCCGGTCAGGCCGGAGCAGCGACAGCGCCGCCGAGAACGGCCCGCAGGAGCCGCAGCCCATCGGCCCCGCCGACCAGCTCGTTGGCCGCCCGCTCAGGGTGCGGCATGATCCCCACGACATTGCCGGCCGCATTGGAGACCGCCGCGATGCTGCCGACCGACCCGTTGCGGTTCGACGACTCATCGACGGTCCCGTCCGGAGTGCAATAGCGGGCCACGATCTGGCCCTGCGCCTCGAGCATCGCGATCGTCTCCGGGTCGGCGAAGTACGACCCCTCGCCATGGGCGACGGGCAGGCGGAGGACGGTTGCCTCGGCGATCCCGCCCGTCCAGGCTGTCCGGTCGGACTCGATCCGGATGTGCGACCAGTGGCAGTGGAAGCGCATGGTGCCGTTCCGGAGCAGGGCGCCCGGGAGCAGGTGCGCTTCGGTCAGCACCTGGAAGCCGTTGCAGATGCCGAGGACCGGCCCACCCGCCCCGGCGAACTCGGCGAGCGGCGCCATCACCGGCGCGAACCGGGCGATGGCCCCACAGCGCAGGTGGTCGCCATAGGAGAAGCCGCCGGGGAGAACGACCGCATCGATCCCGCTGAGACTGGTCTCGCGGTAGTCGACGAAGCGTGCTTCGACCCCTACGTCCTCGCGCATGGCATGGAGTGCATCGTAATCACCGTTGGAGCCGGGGAAGGTAATGACCCCGACGACGGGTCGGCCGCTCATCGCTATCAGGTCCTCGCTTGGAATGGCTCGACGTCGACGCTGAAGGTTTCGATCACCGGGTTTGCCAGCAGTTGCTCCCCCATGCGCTCGACCGTTGCCCGGGCCAGGTCCTCCGACTCGGCCTGGACGACGAGGGTGATGACCTTGCCCGCCCGGACGGTGTCGACGCCGTCGTAGCCGAGCTGCTCGAGACCATGCCGGATCGACTCGCCGGCTGGGTCATTGACGCCGGCCTTGGGGAGAACGGTCACGGCGACACGCCACCGCGATTCGCTGGTTTCCTCGCTCACGAATGTCCTCCATCGTTTCCAGGAAGGGAACGCGGTACGTTGATGGGCGATCAGGACCGGTACTCAGCCATTTCTGCGCCGGTGATCGCCCGGAAGGCATCCCGGTAACGCTGTTGCGTTCCGAGGACGATGTCGGTGGGAAGCTCCGGAGCGGGCGGCTCCCGGTCCCAGCCGGACGAAGCCAACCAGTCACGGACGAACTGCTTGTCGAAGCTCGGCTGGTCGGCGCCGGGCTCATAGAGCCGCGCATCCCAGTAGCGGGAACTGTCGGGTGTGAGTACTTCGTCGATCAGGCTGATACGTCCGTCAATGTACCCGAACTCGAATTTTGTGTCGGCCAGGATCAGTCCCCGCTGCTCGGCGTGAGCCGTCGCTCGGCCATAGAGCGCCAGGCTGATCCGCTCCAGCTCCTGCGCGACCTCCACGCCGAATCGGTCCGCCACCGCCACCGCGGAGACATTGACGTCGTGACCGTCGTCGACCTTGAGCGCCGGGCTGAAGATCGGCTCCGGGAGGCGGTCCGCGAAGCGGAGTCCGGCTGGCAGGGGGACGCCCGCGACCGAGCCTTCGCGCTGATACTCTGACCAGACCGACCCATAGAGGAAGCCGCGGACGACGCACTCGACGTCGATCCGCTCCGCTCGGCGGACCAGCATCGACCGGTTGGCCAGGTCAGGATCGGCCACGAGGTCGGGAGGAAGGCGGTCCGACGCATCCGGCAGGACGGTCGTGATCAGGTGATTGGGAACGATATCGCCCAGCCGGTCGAACCAGAACCGGGACAATTGGGTCAGGACGATCCCCTTGTCCGGGATCCGGGTCGGCAGGATCACATCGAAGGCGGAGACGCGATCGGAGGCGACCATCAGCAGGTCGTCGCCAGCCTCCCAGGTATCGCGGACCTTGCCGCGGCGGAACAGCGGCAGCCCGTGAAGCGTTTCGCCGATGTTGCTCATCAAGCCCCTGCTCTCGCTGACCCGGAGGGGGCCGTTGCTTCAGACAGTCCCAGCCGCTCGAAGACCCGCCCGACGTTGGCAAGCTGATCCCATGGGTCGAACAGGCCGTCGAGGTCCGCGTGGGTGAGCACGGACGTGACCTGCTCGTCCGCCTTGAGCGCGTCCTGGAACGGCGTCCCGCCATCCCAGGACGCGAGGGCGTGCTTCTGGACGATCTTGTACGCGACCTGCCGGTCAAGCCCGGCGTCGACCAGGGCGAGCAGGACGCGCTGGGAGTAAATCAAACCGCCGGTCAGCTCGAGATTGGTCCGCATCTGTTCAGGAAAGACAACAAGGTCCTCGACGATCTCAAGAACGAGATCCAGCATGTAGTCCACGATGATGCACGCATCGGGGAAGATGACTCGCTCGGCCGAGGAGTGGCTGATGTCGCGCTCGTGCCAAAGAGGAACGTTCTCCATGGCGGTGACCGCGTAGCCACGGAGCAGGCGAGCCAGCCCGGCGGCTCGCTCACTGGCGTGCGGGTTCCGCTTGTGGGGCATGGCCGACGAGCCCATGTTGCCTTCGCCGAACGGTTCCTGGACCTCGCGAACCTCCGTACGGGCGAGATGCCGGACCTCGGTCGTCATCTTCTCGAGGGTCCCGCCGAGACCGGCCAGTGTCATGATGAAGGCGGCGTGGCGGTCACGCTGCACGACCTGGGTCGACGCCGGAGCGGCGGTCAGACCGAGCTCGGCACAGACCTCGTCCTCGAGCTCGACCGGGACGTGGGCGTGCGTGCCGACGGCCCCGGAGATCTTGCCCGTAGCGATATCCTCGGACGCGAGCGACAGCCGGCGGCGGTGACGCCGGAGCTCGTCGTACCAGATGGCGACCTTGAGGCCGAAGGTCGTCGGTTCCGCGTGAATGCCGTGGGTTCGCCCGACCATGGGCGTGTCGCGGTGCCGGATCGCCAGCTCAGCCGTGGCAGCGATTAGCGTGTCGAGTCCCCGGGCGATCAGCTCGGCAGAGTCGCGGGCCTGCATGGCTAGACCGGTATCCACGACGTCGGACGATGTCAGTCCCAGGTGGATGAACCGCGCCGCCTCGCCGACCGTCTCGCCGGTCGCCCGGAGAAAGGCAATGACGTCATGGTCTGTCTCCCGCTCGATCTCGCGCATCCGCTCGACATCGCAGGTCGCACCCCGGATGGCCGGCATCGCGTCGGCCGGGATGCGTCCCCGCCGGGCCCAGCCCTCACAGACGGCGACCTCGATCGCGACCCACGTGTCCAGCTTGTGCTGGTCACTCCAGATCGCTCCCATCTCCGGCCGCGTGTATCGCTCGATCATCCCCCAGCCTCTCGTGGCCTGCGTGCTGTCGCCCGCGCGACTGAACCTTGGCACCTGTCCTTTATGCGGCCTATCGTACCCCGATAGCCCAAAGGTCCTGCTTGACAGGCATCACGGGTCCCAGGACCCGGCAGTGGTTGCGGTCGGCCCCGCTGCCTCGTAGACTCCGGTTCGACGCACGATTGGGATGGCATGCGGGTTCTGCTCGCGTTCGTAGCGCCGGGACTCGGAGGCAGAGGCTCCGAGTTGACGAGGTGGGAACCGATCGAACTCTTCGGCGGGTGGTTCCCCGGCTCACACGGTCGAAAGTCAACGGACAAAGCGGTCGAGCGATCGGCCGACAAAACCGCTGACACGTGTATTACCCCAGCGACGTGGTGGCTTCGCCGATGGCGGCCTCCGTCGACGTGTTCTTCTTGCCACGCCTGATGTGCTCACACCGACCAACGATCACCGTCGCCCGCCGGGCTCCTGTCCAGGCGTGCCTCATCGTGGCGCGATCGATCGCGCCAGCGGTGGTCTCCTTTCGTGCGCCCCGGAGTCCGGGGAGCACGGTGTGATGGGACTTCCAAACCATGTGCGGAATCTTTGGCTACGTCGGCACGTCGACCGACCTCGGCCCCGTCGTCCTCTCGGCCCTCCGGACCCTCGAGTACCGCGGCTACGACTCCTGGGGCGTCGCCATCGGTGCCGACGACGGGATCGCCGTCGAGAAGAGCACCGGCAAGATCGGCGAGGCGAAGACGACCCTGCCCGGCAGTTCGATCGGCTTCGGCCACACCCGCTGGGCCACGCATGGCGGTGTGACGCACGCGAACGCACACCCCCACCTTGCCCCGTCCGGCCGCGTCGCGGTGATCCACAACGGCATCGTCGACAACTTCCGCAGCCTCCGGGACGACTTCGAGACGGCCGGCCACTCCTTCGTCTCCGAGACGGACAGCGAGGTCATCGCCCACCTCGTCGGCTCGGCGGTGGAGTCCGGCCAGGACCTCGTCACGGCGGTTTCATCGTCCTTCGAGCAGCTCAAGGGGCTGAACGCCGTGATCGCGATGCTGCCGGAGACCGGTGAGCTGGTCGCGGCCAAGAACGTCTCACCCCTGGTCGTCGGCTACGGACCTGAGGGCGCCACGATCGCCTCCGACGCGCTGGCGCTCGGTCCCCACGCGGATCGGGTCCTCTACCTTGAGGACGATCACCTGGTCCGGCTGACGGCCGACGGGGTCGAGCTGTTCGACCGCCGGACGATGACGGCGCTTCCGGCCGAGTTCGTGCCGCTGGATCTCGGCGGCGCCGACATGGGGATGGGCAACTACGATACGTTCATGGCCAAGGAGATGGCGGAGCAGCCCTCCGTCGTCGAGCGCCTCGTCACCAGCGGCGGCCCCGCGCTGACCGAGCTGGCCCGGGAGATCGATGCGGCCTCGGAGACCTTCCTCGTCGGCTGCGGGACGGCCGCCTACGCCGCCCAGACCGGCGCCTACCTGCTTGGCCAGATCGCCGGCCAGCGCGTCACGGTCGTCGCCGGCAGCGAGTTCCAGTACCTGCAACACCTGCTCTCGCCCAGGAGTCTGGTGATCGCCCTGTCGCAGAGCGGCGAGACGGCCGACATCATCGAGGCGATGATGGCCGCCCGCGCCCGCGGCGCTCGCCTCGGTGCCCTGGTAAACGCCCGCAACTCCACGCTGGACCGGATGGTCGACGTCCGCGTTCACCTGGAGGCCGGACCCGAGCAGTGTGTCCTTTCGACCAAGGCCTACACCGCCAAGGTCACCGCGCTCCTGCTCCTGGCCCATGAGCTGGCCGACATCCGGGAGCAGGGCCGCGCCGCCGCCATGACCGCCTCACGGGGGCTCTCCTCGCTGCTGGCCGATCCGGCTTGGATGGCGAACATCGAGCGGATCGCGGTGCATATCCACCGCGACGCCCACATGTTCGTCATCGGCCGCGGCGTGAACTTCCCGACGGCGCTGGAGTCGGCCCTCAAGATCAAGGAAGTCAGTTACATCCACGCCGAGGGCTTCGCCGGTGGTGAGCTCAAGCACGGGGTGATCGCCCTGATCTCCGACGGCACGCCCTGCCTGGTCTTCGCACCGGACGACGACACCCGGACCGACGTGCTCTCCGGCGCGATCGAGCTGAAGAGCCGTGGGGGCTACATCATTGGGGTCGGCACGTCGCCGGACCCGGCCTTCGATGCTTTCATCGAGGTCCCCGATGCAGGCGTTGCCCAGCCGATCGTCAACGCGCTGCCTGCGCAGCTGCTGGGGTACCACGCCGCCCGTGCCCTCGGCTATGACCCAGACAAGCCGAGGAACCTGGCCAAGAGCGTAACGGTCAAATAACGGACTCAAAAGACCATGAGGCGAAGACGGGGCCGGAGGAGTAATCCTCCGGCCCCGTCGTTTGTGGCGACCTATGCTTCAGCGGACGCGCGACCCGGACGGCTACCGCAGCCATCAGCGACCCTTGGGACCACAACGAGAGGACGTTCCCCTGCCCCAGCAACTCATCGACACGCATGCCCACATCGACGATCCGCAGTTCGCCCAGGACCGGAGCGAGGTCATCGCACGCGCCACCGCGGCCGGCGTCGACCGGATTATCATCATCGGCTATCGGCCCTCAGGTTGGGACCGGGCGATCGCCACCGCTCGGTCCTTTGCAGGCGGCCGCGTCTGTCTGGGGATTCACCCCGCTCATGCCGACGAGTACGGCCCGACGACCGCTGACCTGCTCCGCGCGGCGATCGAGCGCGACCGTGACATCGTCGTCGGGATCGGTGAAACGGGAATCGACCTGTACCGGCCCGGTCCCTCGCTCGAACAGCAGCGGATCGCATTCAAGGGGCAGCTCGACCTCGCCGCAGAGCTTGGGCTGCCGACCGTGGTACATCAGCGGGCGGCAGAAGACGAATGTCTTGCCGTTCTCCAGCAGACGGAGCCTGGGCAGCAGGTCGTTCTCCACAGCTTCGACGCCGGACCAGGCACGGCGGCCGTCGCGCGCGAGCGCAACTGGATCCTTGGCGTCGGCGGTCTGATGACGCGCGCGTCGAACGTGATCGTCCGGGAAATCATCCGTGACTACCCACTCGAGTTGCTCGTGCTCGAGACAGACAGCCCCTATCTCGTCCCCAACGGCGTCAAGGCGCGCCGGAATGAGCCGGCGAACGTGGTAGCGATCGCCCGGCGCATGGCGGAACTTCGAGACACCACGTTCGAGGAGATCGCCGAACAGACGACGATCACCGCCAGAAGAGTGTTCACCGGACTCTGACCATCTGTCGCTCAGGTCTGACCCCACTCCGGATGGACCGAGGACGGACGAACGCCATGCAGATTCGGGACTGGTACTCGACGGGATATGTCGGAACAGTGGTCGAAAGTGGAATGCGAGGCCGGCGCTTCTCAGCGCCGGCCTCGCCAATCTCGTCCTATTGCTGCTGGCTAGTCGCCTGCTGCGGCGATCATGTCCTCGCGCCGCTTGAACTGCAGAAGCCCCGAGGGCTGGCGACTGGGTTTGGGCTCAATCACCGAGATACCGGCCGTGATGGCCATCTCCTCGACGGCGCCAGCCAGCTGTGGAGACCAGTCCACGTTCCATGATCGGCTTCGGATCGTCCGGTGTCCGGGGTCAACCGGGATGCGCATTACCACCTGGTCATCACCGGGGAACTCGCGGAGCATCTCGGCGAGGTCCTGCAGCTTCTCGATGTCGCCGTCCAGTTCGGCGCTTCGGCGAAGCGTGATTACGACCTGGCGTGGCGGCAGGGCAGGCTGCTGGACCTCGATCCGGTCGGTCGCCGACTCGCAGATGAACTGGACCTGGTCATTGCGCACGTCGACCTTGGCCGAGATGTCGAGGATGGCGCCTTCGACCAGCAACCCGCTGTATTGCTCGTACGAGCTTGGAAAGGCCACGATTTCGGCTGTCGCTGAGAGGTCCTCCAGCGCGACGATTGCCATCGTCTGGTTCTTTCGGGTAGTGATCCGGCGAACGGCCCCGACCATCCCGATCAACCGGACGACCTGACCAGGGGTGCGCTCGCGTGCGTCAATGATCGTGACGTGATCCCCCACCCCGCGCTCGAGCAGCTCGTTGAGTGGATGGTCGCTGACGTAAACGCCAAGTAGCTCCTTCTCGGCGGCCAGCAGTTCGGAGGTCGGTAGTGCCGGCACCTGGGGCAGCGGCTGGCTGGAACGGGCAGCCTCACTCTCGGGTCCAGCCAGCATGTCGAACAAGCCGATCTGGCCACGGGACGCCGCCTTCTGGCGTCGCTGCCCGGCCGTCACGGCGGCGTCCACGGCGGCGATCACGGCCGACCGGTCGCCAAAGCAGTCCAGCGCGCCGCCGCGCGCCAGGCATTCCACGACGCGCTTGGTGACTATCGACCAGTCGACGACCTCGCAGAAGTGCTCCAGGTCGAGAAAGCGCTTCTCGGGCAGATCATCGCGGACCGAGACGATGTGCCGGACGGCGCCCTCTCCGACATTCCGGATAGCCGCCAGCCCAAAGCGGATCCCCTGCTTGCCGTGCTCGTCCGTGTCGACTGAGAAGTCCCGGATGCTTCGATTGATGTCCGGGAGCATGATCGAGATACCCTGGCGGCGGGTCTCGATGATGTTGTGGACGACCTTCTCGGTCGTCCCGATTTCCGTCGAGAGGATCGCCGCCATGAATTCGACCGGGTAATGCGCCCGGAGGTAGGCGGTCTGGGCGGCAATCACGGCATAGGCGGCCGAGTGTGCCTTGTTGAAACCGTACCCGGCGAACTTCTCGATCATGTCCCAGATGTCGACGGCGACCTTGCGCTGGACTCCGTTGCCCACGCAGCCGTCGACGAACCGGTCCTTGTACTTCTTCATGACCTCGGGCAGCTTCTTGCCCATCGCCTTGCGGAGCCCGTCCGAGTCCGCTAGCGAGAAGCCGGCGAGGACGTTGGCGATGCGCATGACCTGCTCCTGGTAGAGCGCCACGCCGTACGTTTCGGCGAGGACGCCCTCCAGGTCCGGGTGCTGGTAGACCGTCTCCGTCTTGCCCAGCTTGCGTGAGATGTAATCCGGCGCCAGCTCCATCGGTCCCGGCCGGATCAGCGCCATCAGCGCGATCAGGTCCTCGAAGCAGTTGGGCTGAACATCGATAGTCATGCGGGTGGTCATCCCGCCTTCCAGCTGGAACACCCCGCCTGTGCCGCCCTTGCAGAGCATGGCGTAGGCGTCCGGGTCATCCATCGGAATCGTCTCGATGGTGAGGTCGACTCCCTTTCGCCTGACGAGTTCAACCGCCTTGCCGACGATCGTCAACGTCGACAGGCCGAGAAAGTCCATCTTGAGGAGGCCGAGGTTCTCCAGCTCGCCCATCGGGTACTGGGTGGTGACTTCACCTTCGCTCTTGCCACCGGCCCGCTGGAGCGGCACGTGGTCGGTCAGCGGGTCGCGGGAGATGACGACACCAGCCGCGTGGGTGGACGAGTGCCGGGCGATCCCCTCGACCTTCTTGGCCGCGTCGATCAGTTCCTTGACCCCGGCGTCCGTGTCGTAGAGCGCCTGGAGCTCGGGGACCGAGCTCATCGCCTTGTCGATGGTCATGCCTGGCTGAACGGGGATCAGCTTGGCGACCCGGTCGATATCAGGCTGGAGCCGCCCCATCGCCCTCCCGCAGTCCCGCACCGACGCCTTTGCGGCCAGAGTCCCGAACGTGATGATCTGCGCGACCTTGTCGGACCCGTATTTCCGGACGACGTACTCGATCACCTCCTGTCGCCGGTCGTCAGCGAAGTCGATGTCGATATCCGGCATCGAGATGCGGGAGGGGTTAAGGAACCGCTCGAAGATTAGGTCGTACTTGAGCGGGTCGAGCGCTGTCACGTCCAGGGCATACGTCACGATCGAGCCGGCCGCGGAACCGCGACCCGGCCCGACCAGGATGCCGTTCTCCTTGGCGAAGCGGACGAAATCCCAGACGACGAGGAAGTAGTTCGTGAAGCCCATGTTCGAGATCACACTGAGCTCGTAGTCGATCCGCTCGGCCACCTCGCCGGATACTGACCCGTACTTCCGTTGTGCACCTTCCCGCACGACGTGTGCAAGATAGGATTCGTTCGTGAAGCCCTCCGGGACATCAAACTCCGGCAGGTGATACCCCTTGAAGCCCAAGTCCAGCTGGCACATCTCGGCGATCTTGACCGTATTGTTCAGCGACTCAGGCAGATCCCAGAAGACTCGCGCCATCTGCTCCGGTGACTTGAGGAACAGCTGGGAGCTGTCGGTCTTCATCCGCTTGGGATCAGACAGCAACGAGTTTGTCTGGACGCAGACGAGCAGGTCCTGGGAGTCGGCGTCGCCCTCATTGCAGTAGTGAACGTCGTTCGTTGCGACGAGACCGACGCCCATCTCCTTTGCGATCCGGATCAGGGCGGGGTTCGTGTCGACCTGTTCCCGGATCCCGTGGTCCTGGACTTCAATGTAGAAGCGTTCCGGGCCGAAGATGTCGCGCAGCTGCCCCGCATAGCGCCGTGCCTTGTCCGGATCGCCGTGGAGGACGTTGTTGGCGACCGGTCCACCAAGGCAGGCGGAGGTGGCGATGATGCCCTCGCGGTGCTCGTTGAGCCAGTCGAGGTCGATCCGGGGCCGGTAGTAGAAGCCTTCGAGCGCGGCCTTCGAAGACAACTTCAGCAGGTTGCGATAGCCGGTCTCGTTCTCGGCCAGCAGCAGCAGGTGATAGGACTTGCGCTCCCGGCTGGTGGCGCTTCCCTCGGCGAGATAGGCCTCTGTCCCGACAATGGGATGGAGGCCGGCCTCCGTGAGTCGCCGATGCCACTCCATCGCACCGTACATGACGCCGTGGTCCGTGAGGGCCATGTGTTTGACGCCCGTCTCCACCGCGCGATCGACGTAGTCGCCGATCCGACCGTGACCGTCGAGCAACGAGAACTCGGTGTGCAGATGGAGATGGGCGAACTCGGTCATGGAGAAGATCCCCTCATCGTCGCCGGAGCGCGCAATCTGGCTCCGCGGCGAGGTGACAGTTGTGTACGTACACGGCAATGCGGGACGTCATTGTACCTGGGCCGGGTTCACGCGTCGTCCTGATCTTCAACGGATCCTTCTTCTGAGGTAAGACCGACGCGTCCCCAGGCGGCGGAAAGGAACGGATCTCCCGGCGGACTGGGCGGATCGACCGATCGGGGTCGAACACAACCCCAGCCCACAGGATATGTCGCCGTTCTAGACGAGGACTGAAGCGGGTACTTGGGACGCCCGGTAGTCCAGTTGGCCCAACGAAAACCTTGAACGACCCACCGGCGTTCCCTGCGGGGGCGGGAACACCAGTGGGTCGGATCGTCGTGTCGATCAGGCGGCAACGCTACCGGTCGACCTGGACGGCAGCGTGTACCGCACCTGCTCCGCAAGCAGGCGAAGCTGCGCACGGAGGATGTCCCGCACTTCGGCCGGGACGGCCTCGTCGTGCAGCAGGTGAAGGACCTCGCTGATTTCGGGCTCCGCCGACAGGAGACTCGAGACTTCCCTCGGAAGAAAACCGGCGGCGGCGAGCAACGAGTCCTGGGCACTTGGGTCGAGCTGCAACGCTGACCCGAGCTGCGTCACGGCCTCCCGGGTCGGCGTCCGGGCGCCACTCTCCAGCCGGCTGACGTAGCTGTGATCAAAGCCTGCCCGCTCTGCCAGCTTGCTCTGGGAGACGCGTGACTCCTCCCGGAGCTGCTTGAGTCGCGTGCCGAATGGTCCGCGGTCCATGCGCTTGGGCTCGGTCGCCCGCCGCTCGATTCGATCCATGTCGTTCCCCGCCCATTCTCGATCGGCCCCGGAAGAGCCCATCGAGCGTTGCCATAAAGTCACCGACCGGCGATGACTTGATGACACCATGGTAGACACTCGATGCCTGAGGGTCAACGGGTGTGCGGGGTAACCGGTGAAAGTCGCGTTATCCGCGAGGCAATATCGTTTCTGTGTCGGTAACCAATTGATAACGAGCCGGTTCCTCAAGAATTATGCAGATTGGACGGTGTGGAATGGGAGTGTCGCATTCCCATCCGTGATGGTTCCACCAAGGCGCGATAGTAGGTCTTCTTTGTCCCGCCGGGTAGAATCAAGGACCAGAAGGTGTCGCGTTCATTCTGGGTCTTGAGGCTATAGGCCGTCGTCGGGGCTTGGCCGTTTCGGACGCTGTGGAAAGGTCATGAACAGTGGGGACAACGAAGAGAGCCCTGGGTTAGTGAGGATGGCTGATACCACGTGCGAGCGAACAAAGACTGGGGACGTGCACGTCTCAGCGGCCGCCTGACGTCCCTACCTCTCCTGCTGTGCCCGGCTGGGCAACCGATCGCCTGACCGGCACAGTGGATCTGCTCCCGTTTGGTTGACGACCAGGCGTCGCCTCATTCGTCCGCTCTGCAACCATGTCAGAGCACCCTGCTCGGTCGAGCGCGCAACTGGGGATTCTGTCTGACGGGTCTCGTCCGTCGTCTTGCCGCACTGGCCGAAGGATCAGTGCCCGTCCAACTCGCCGCTTCCGACGCCTGCCAGGATTTTCAATCCGTGGGCGGGTTCGCTTGGGGACGACGAGATAGGTCACATTGGATTACCGGTACCCTCAGCACTCATTGAGCCGCTCATCGAGCTATTTCCTCGTTGAGATGTCAGCCTTCGGGGGAGTGGTAACCGGTCGCGCCTCGAAGACCCGAAACCCGACCTCCGCAGTCGTTGGACCGCCTGGCGCCAGGCTCGCCCGTGCAGCGACTGTCAAGAGCACGCTCACTCCGTTATTGGTCCGATCGTCCAACCTGAGACCGACGTGACGCGGCTCGCTGTTTTACCCTTCGCCGGGCTCACGTCGCCCGTCAACTCGCGGTCGTCGCGCTGGTCCGTGGCGCTCGGCATCCCTCTGGACACTTCACATGGAAGCGGTGACTACCCCGATGACTGCGGTCGAGATGCGTGGCAAGCGCCTGGAAGCTCCCATCCGCGAAGAGATTGCACGCCAGCGTCTCCTCCTACTCGAGGCCGGCCGGCCCCTCCCCCGTCTGGCGACGATCCTCGTTGGCGATGACCCGGCCGCCGGCAGCTACCGCGCGTCGATCGCCCGGACATTCGGCCGCCTCGGCGTCGACCATCTGCCGGTGGATCTGCCGGCGACCGCCGGGACGTCCGAGATCCTTGCCAGCCTGAAGAACCTCAACCAAGACGAGACGGTCTCCGGGATCATGGTGTTCCTCCCGCTCCCCGGCCGGAAGGCGGACCTCGCGGTCCGGGACGCGATCTCACCACTCAAGGATGTCGACGGGATCTCGCCACTGAGCGCCGGCAACCTGCGACTCGGCCGCCCCACCCTCGAACCGGCCTGCCCTCGCGCCGGAGTGGGGCTGCTCCAGGCCCATGGCGTCCAGCTGGCTGGTGCCCCCGTCACCGTGATCGGCCGAAGTCCGGTGGTCGGTAGCCCACTGGCCGCGATGCTGACGATGGCCGACGCGACCGTCACGGTCTGCCACCGGGGATCTCGGGACATCGTGGAATGGACTGGTGCTGCTGAGATCGTGGCATGCGCTGCCGGGACGCATGGCGTGCTGACCGGCGACATGATCAAGCCCGGCACCACGGTGCTCGACTTCGGCACCAATGTCCTCGACGGTCACCTGGTCGGCGATGCGGTACGCGCGTCAGTCGAGAGGGTCGCGGGTCGGCTGTCGCCAGTACCGGGTGGAACCGGCCCAGCAACGTCGCTTGTCCTCGCCTATCAGACGGTGCTGGCGGCCCATGCCACCGCCGCGGGCACCCTGGAGGCGATCCTCGACGCCCCGTCGATCGGCCAGCTCGCTACGTCGGTCGCGTCGAACACGTAGTCGTCGACATCCCGGAAGCGGGGTCTCGTTAAGCCCTTGAGCGCAATATGCTTGGGTTGTCGTGATGGCTATCGGTGAGGGCGCCTGACCTGCCGCCATTGAGGATTCGACAACGAGCGGATGCCGTGCTACCATCTTCTGCGGTTTCGCTTGATGGGCTGTCGTCTAACGGTAGGACGCCTGACTCTGGATCAGGTAGTTGGGGTTCGAATCCCTGCAGCCCAGCCACTCACCCGCCCCCGGAAGATCCGGGGGCGGGTTTGTTTTTCAGCAGTAGCTCGCTGGTCGTGCTGTTCGTGGGCCAATCGTCAGTCTTTCTCAGCAATCTCTCACTTCCATTCGCCGTTCATAACGGGCTGGCATTGCGCTGCCACTCGGCCAGAGTGTGAGCCTGCGAGCTCATGAACACACCGATCAATCCTCGGGACGGGGTCATGGCTGAGCTGCCTGGTGACGGGATGTAGGCCCTACGGGCCACTCCTGAATCTACCCGAACGGTGACTTGCACATTTCTCGTCCCCACATCGCCGCTCAGGATCTGAGCGGCGGACCCGCAGTAGCTCAGGTTCTAATGAAGCGAGGTCGCTCCGGACCCATCCCGGCGTACGGTGCCGAATACGGCATTGAGAATCCTTCAAGCAACGACCGATTCATCCACCAGCTTCCAAGGTTGTCCACATTCATCGTGAAACGACCCGCAGAACGATCAGATCCACTTGTCCATTATGTTGCACATTTGAGGGCCGGTGCTCTACATGGCTAGCTATGTTCCCGGCCTCCCTGGCACAGCCAAAGCAGATGGAGTGCTGAAACCAAGATGCAGTTGCAGCCAATTTTGTCTCACAGCTTCGGATAAATGGACTACTCATCCCATCGGAACGCCACACCTGGCGAGTTGCCATAGTGCGCTCGTCGCGTCGCGGGATTCCACCGAGGTATCGGGCTGGTGAAATTCCGGCAAGCGGGATTCGGGGAGCGTGATGCCTAAATGGCAGATGTCGACAGAGGTGCGGGCACGTGCGTTATCTCGAAGCCGGCAGGTGCTCCCCTATCGCAGGGTGCCGGCTCCGGATTGGAGCAGCGGGAGGTCCCTGAGGATTGCTGTCTCAAGCGACGCTCGATCCGTCGCCGTCACGGCTACCTGGGCGCCGAAGCCGGAGATCGTCTCAAGCAGGAGTCGACCCCGCTCCGGGTCGAGCTCTGATAGCACGTCATCGAGGAGGAGAACCGGAGCGTCATCGCCCATCGCCACCATCGAGTCGGCTTCGGCCATCTTCAGCGCGAGAATGCCGAGACGCTGCTGACCACGCGAGCCATAGACGGCGAGGTCGGCTCCGTCGAGCGCGAGCATAAGATCGTCGCGATGCGGCCCGACGAGGGTCACCCCTCGCCGAACCTCGTCCGCGAGACGTTGGTTCAGTTGCTCCCTGAAGGTCACAGCGATCCGGTCCACAAGGGACTCGGAGGGGTCCTTCACGAGCGCCTCCTCATCTCTACCATTCGCTTGTGAGATCACGTTGGAGGAATATGTCGCCTCCAAGTGGGCTCCACCGGCGAGCTGCGCGTAGCGGACGCTTGCCAGCTCCCCTAGCCGCCGGACATACCGCTCGCGCCCAGCGACGACGATGGCACCGGCTTCCACGAGCTGGTCGTCCCAGAAGAGGAGTTGCGACCTGACCTGCGAGGACTGCGCGGAGACGCCGTCCCTGGCGAACGACTTCAAGAGGCCGTTGCGCTGGCTCATGACCCGGCCGTACCGGGAAAGGGCCTGGAGGTAACCGCGGTCGATCTGAGAGAGGGCAACGTCGAGCAGACGCCGACGGCCGCCCGGCGCTCCACTGACGATGGCGACGTCCTCCGGACTGAACGCAACGGTGCGGAGGCGCCCAACGACGTCGATGGCACGGACGGGTCGACCATCCAGCCGGCATCGCTTGCGGGCTGTTCCTGTGATTGGCCCGGGAGCGTCATCGCTTCCCGGAGGATCCGCTTCCAGGACGACTTCGACGTCGACCGGACCGATGTCCTCAATGACCGTTCCACGGCACCGGGCGTACGGGGGGACGCCGTAGTCCCTCCCGCTCCCCCATCGAATCAACTCCCGGTCGGAAACGGTGCGCTGGCTTCGCGTCGTCGATAGAAAGGAAAGCGCTTCGACGATCGAACTCTTGCCCGATCCGTTGGGACCGACGATCCGCACTCCGGCGGGCGGGATCTCCAATTCCAGTGACCGGTAGACCCGGAACTCCTCGAGGATCAGCCGACTGACGTGCACCGGTGCGGGATCCTCCGTGCGTGGCGCGGGTGGATCGACTCGACGGCCGATCCGCCACACTCAGCCGCTGGTCACCATCGGCATGATGACGTAGGTGTACGCCGCCTGCGTCTGCTCATCGCCGTACCGAAGCACCCCGGCCTGGTTCGGGCCGTTCAATCCGAGCACCACTTCGCCATGCCGAACGACTCCGAGGACGTCCGTCAGGTAACGCGAGTTGAAGGCCACCTGATCCTTGGACCCCGTGATCGCCGCATCGACGAATCCCTGGCTGCTACCTCGTTCGGCGGCGTTCGCGCTGATCTCGACGGTTCCCGGCGCCAGCTCGTCTTCGCCGGGGTGGACCTGGAGCCGGATCACGTCGTTGTTGTCGCGAGCGAACAGGCTTGCCTGCCGGACCGCGGTCAGGAAGCGGTCACGCCCCAGCTCCACCCGGGTCGCGGACTCCTTCGGGACGATCTGCATCACGTCCGGGAACATCCCCTCGATCAGCCGTGAGAGGAACTCGGTTTCCCCGATCCGGGCGAGCAGCTGGTTGCGGCTCTGCGTGATGGCCAGCTGAACGGGCTCGTTCGTATCTCCGATGAGACGCGCCATCTCCCGCATCGCCCGCGCGGGCACGATCGTCTCGAACTTCTCGGGCAACGACTCGGACAGCTCTCCCTCGCGGATTGCCAACCGGAATCCGTCACACGTGGCGAGCGTGAGCTTGCGCTCCTCGAACCGGGTCAGAACGCCGGCCAGCACCGGACGACTGTCGTCCGTCGCGGCGGCAAACTCGACATGGGTGATCATCTCGCGCAGCAACTGCGGGTCAACGCTCGCCGAGAAGCCCTCGGTCTCCTCGCCGAGTGAGGGGATCACCGGGAAATCATCGGCGTCGATGCCGTTGATGCCGGCCTTGTCCCGTCCGCTCGTCACCGAGAGCACCGACCGGGACGGCTCGACCGCGAGCTCGACCGGTGCGCTGGAAAGCGTATTGACGAAGTCGGCCAGCAGCCGGGCGTCGACCGTGATCCGGCCTTCCTCCTCGACCGCCGCCTTGATGAAGGTGGTGATGCCGATCTCGAGGTTGGTCGCCGCGATCCGGAGCCGATCCTCTTCGGTGGCCAGCAGGATGTTGGCAAGGACGGGCAATGCCGTCTTGGAGGCCACCGCCCGGGAAACCTGGCTGAGGGCCCGCTGTAGATCGTCCTGCTGGCACCTGACCTTCACGCTGGACTCCTCCGCCCGACCGGGACGCTGGCTAATGTGTCCGTACACCTATGAAACCGGAGTATAGCAGGGAACGCGCTCTCCGCGTTCTTCTGGCGAAGGTCCCGAGACGACCACTCCTGCGGGGAGTGCTGGCACTCGTATCAGACGGAAACCCACCTGCTTCTTCCATCATGCTGGACCGCGTGTGCCGGATTGACACTGAACACTCGTTCTAGTACAATCAGAACACTTGTTCGTAACGCTCGAACAGCGACCAGATGAGAGGTTCGCCCGATGTCGAAGGACTCAACTACGCAGACGGAGGACCGGACGTTCGAGCCCGGTCGCCATCTCACCCGCATCAATGGCGCCGAGTATCTCGAAGTCAAGTGGCGGCTGGTCTGGCTCCGGGAACAGCACCCGGACGCCATTGTCGAGACGACCCTCCACGCGGCCGATGATCGCCAGGCGATCTTCAAGGCAACCGTGTCCATTCCGGGCGGAGGATCCGCCACCGGTTGGGGCAGCGAGTCGCCGAACGACTTCCGCGACTTCCTTGAGAAGGCGGAGACAAAAGCTCTCGGACGCGCCCTCGCCGCCCTAGGTTTCGGAACCCAGTTCTGCCCGGACCATGAGTTCGGTGCAGATCAGCAGCGGGTCGTTGACTCCCCGGTTCGCTTCAACAACTCGAATCGTCCCCGGCAGCAGCGTCCGGTCGAAGTAGGCGTCAACCGTGCGGCGGCATTCCCGGCCGGTGACGATCACAACGCGCCCACCCAGCGCCAGCTCTCGTTCCTCCGCGCCCGCGCCAATGAGAACGGGCTGAATGAGAGCCAGCTCGACGACCTGGCCCGCTCGCTCCACGGTTCGGCGGTCTCCGCACTCGATCGTCGAGCGGTCTCCCAGCTGATCGAGCACGTCAGCGAGATGCGCAGCAACGTCACCAATCTCGCTTCCTGACCTCGCATGGGGAGGTCGACCAGTTCAGACCTCCCCTCCCTTCACGGAGCCAGACCACGATGGCCATCAAGCGCGACACCATCCCTTCGGCCGAGGACCAGCTCGTTTCCCTGGAAGCGCGCCTCGGTGACGGGTACGACCGGATCGAAGCCGCCCGCCGCGAGGGGCTTGATGTCACCCGCTGGGAATCATTCTGGCTGGACCTGCTCCAGCAGTACGAGGCAGCCTACGACGCGCTGCACACGGACATCGACGAGATTCGCGCCGCCTGATCTGTGAGTCGTCTACGCCATCCATGGCTGTTCCCGGCCATGCGAGAATGCGCCGGCCACTCGCTCTAGCAATGACGAGTTGCGACGCCGTTGTGCCGGGCCAAGAACGACAAGAGCCGGTCCGCTGCGACAGCGGACCGGCTCTTGGTTTCGGTACGTTTCGGATGGACTACTTGCCGTCGATCGTAACCGACTCAAGCGTCACGGGCTTGGCCGGCTGCGACTTCTCGCCGCTACGCGAGCGGAGCGTCTCGACCCGGCCCATCGCCGTCACGAAGTCGAGCCCCTCGGTGACCTTGCCAAAGATCGTGTAGTTCTTCGGCAGCTTGCCGCGCAGGTCATCCAGGCAGATGAAGAACTGGCTGCCGTTGGTGTTCGGGCCGGCGTTCGCCATCGCAAGCGTGCCCAGCTCGTAGTCGCGGGTACCGCCCAGTTCATCGGCGAACCGATAGCCCGGGCCGCCGGTACCAGTCCCGGTCGGATCGCCGCCCTGGACGACGAACCCGGCGACGATCCGGTGGAACGGCGTGCCGTCGAAGTAGCCGTCACGGGCAAGGTTGACGAAGTTGTTCACCGTGTTGGGCGCGTCGTCCGCGTACAGCTCGGCCTTGAGCACGCCCATGCTGGTCGTGATCGTGGCGGTGTACGGCGTGGACGGATCGATGCTCATCTCGTGCGGGGCGCTGCGATAGTTGGCTTTGGACTCAGACACGGAAACTCCTTGACTCGTTCGTGGATGCGACGCTACGTCACGCGACAGGGGTAGCAATGGGCGTGCCGACGGGGCTCGCCGGAACCGGAGTCCCAGCGGTCGGCGTACCGGCTACCGGCGTACCGGCTACCGGCGTGCCGGCCGCTGGGGTCGCGCTTGATGCGCCCGGAGCGAACGGCGCGCCGTTCTCATAGATGGTCACCGACTCGAGGATGACCGGCGCGACGGGGCTCGAAATCTCCCCTCGGCCGTTGTCCTGCTTCTCGACGGCGTTGAGGGTCTCGACGACGTCCTGTCCACCGATCACCCTGGCGAAGGTGATGTAGCCGTTGCCTTGGCCGGCCGCGACAGCCTGGCCGAACTGCGCCGTGTTGTCACCGAGGTTGATGAAGAACTGGCTGCCGGACGTGTTGGTGTTCCCGGAATTCGCCATCGAGACGGCACCGACGGAGTAATCGCCGTTGGCCGGTGAGTCGAACGAGTAGCCCGGACCACCCGTCCCGGTTCCCGTCGGGTCACCACCCTGCAGCGCGAACCCTTCGACGATGCGATGGAACGGGGCGCCATCGTAGTACCCGGCGTAGGCGAGGCAGACGAAGTTGTTGGCCGCTGCCTCAGAAGCGCCCGGGAGGAGCTCCCAGGTGATGGTCCCGTAGTTGGTCACCAGCTCAGCGGTGTAGCTCCGGGACGGGTCGATGACGGTCGCAGGGGCCGCCGTCCACTGCTGCGTCTGGCGCCCATCGGACGTGCGCTGCTCGGCCGTCCAGCATCCGCTGGTGACGTCGTTGTCGCTCAGCGGGACCGCGGCGATCTCCTCCGTTGACGTCGCTTCGGTTGGGTTGGCGGCGACAGCCGTCGCGGTCTGATCAGCAGCGGCGAGCTGGACCTCGTCATCGCCGTCGCGCGACAGGGCGTACGCCACAACTCCGATGACCGCGGCGATGCCGAGGACACCGGCGATGATCCACCCAAGCGGCAATCGCTGCTTCGCCGGCCGCCGGCGCGACGCCATGGTCGGACGGCGCCCACTCGCCTGCGTACTGGCTCCCCGCCGGGGCTGCCCTGCCGCCTCACGCTGCGCCGCTTCCGCACGCCACTTCTCGACGCGCTTGGTCTTCTTCGCCAACGGGTCCTCCACTCACCATGCATGACGGTGCACGGCGGGTGAAGCCGGACACCACGGTCTAGACGATCAGCATCGCGTCGCCGAACGAAAAGAACCGGTAACGCTGTTTGATCGCTGCAGTGTATGCCGCCAGCACAGCCTCGCGTCCACCCAGCGCCGAGACGAGCAGCATGAGCGTCGACTTCGGCAGGTGGAAGTTCGTCAGCAACCCGTCGACCAGCCGCCAGTCGTGGCCCGGTACGATGAAGATCCCGGTGTCGGTGGTCATTCCCCGCGGAGCGCTGTCGTCCCACTGCTGTCCCAACGTCTCCAGGACGCGGGCTGCGGTCGTTCCAATCGCGATGACCCGTCCGCCCTGTCGGCGTGTCGCCGCGATGCTCGCGGCGGTTTCCTCGGGGACGTGGCACCACTCAGTATGGATCTGGTGCTCCCGAACGAGCTCGGACTGCATCGGGCGGAACGTATCGAGCCCGACGTGCAGCGTAAGTTCTGCCCAACCGATGCCACGTTGCTGAAGGCGATCCCGGAGCGCGGGCGTGAAGTGCAACCCGGCCGTCGGAGCTGCGGCGGAACCCCGCACCGACGCGTACGTCGTCTGGTAGCGCTCCTGATCGGACAGCCGCTCACGGATATACGGCGGCAAGGGCATCTCGCCGTACTGTTCGAGTCGCGCGGCGACGTCGGACGGGACACGGACGACGACCTGACCGTCCCCCTCGCCTCGAACGACCGTCACAAGGGCTTCAGCGACGCCGTCGTCGTCTACAAGGCGAATCTCTTCCCCCGGCCCGAGTTTCCGCGCCGGACGGGCCAGCGCCCGCCACTCCTCTCCGCCCAGGTTGCGCAAGAGGAGCAGCTCCACCCGGCCGCCGGTCGCTGCCCGGGTGCCATGAAGACGGGCCGGCAGCACCCTGGAATTGTTGGCAACGAGAAGATCCCCGGGCTGGAGCAACCCGGGGAGATCCGTGATACCGCGGTGTTCGATCAGCTCTGAGTCGCGTTTGAGCACGAGCAGCCGTGAGGCGTCCCGCGGTTCGATCGGATGCTGGGCGATCAGCTCCGGCGGAAGATCGAAGTCGAAATCGGACGCGAGGAGGTCATCGCTCTGAATAGGCTTGGCTTGCTCACCGCTCATTGGACAGGGCGTCCATCCTCGTCAATGACCACGTCGACCGGCTCGTCCCCAAGCAGCCCCATCTGGCCAGCGGACGGGATACGCCCACCGGTCATGTCGAGGTGAACCGCAAGTGGTCGCTCCGGCGCCGGGAGCCCGAGGTGCTCATAGGCCCGCCGGGTGGCCACGCGGCCGCGCGGGGTCCGCTGCAGGAAGCCCAGCTGGAGCAGATAGGGCTCATAGACATCCATGATCGTATCGGACTCTTCCGCCGTCGCGGCGGCCAGGGTATCGATGCCGACCGGGCCACCATCGAACAGCTCGACGATCGCTCGCAGGATCCGCCGATCGATATCGTCCAGCCCGAGATCGTCGACCTCGAGCATCTGCAGCGCGCCATCCGCCATCGCGGCGGTGATGGTGCCGTCACCGTGGACCTGGGCGTAGTCGCGCACCCGCCGGAGCAGGCGATTGGCGATTCGCGGCGTTCCGCGCGCCCGGCGTGCGATGGCCATCGCCCCGTTCGGGTCGATCCCGACCCCGAGGATGCCAGCCGACCGGGTGATGATCTCAACCATCGCCGGGTGGTCGTAGAAGTCGAGCCGCAGGACGGTCCCGAACCGGTCGCGGAGCGGACCGGTCAACAGCGCCAGTCGCGTCGTCGCGGCGGCAAGCGTGAAGCGCGGCAGGTTGATCCGCATCGTCCGTGCGGCCGGCCCCTTGCCCAGGATGATGTCGACGGCGAAGTCTTCCATCGCCGGGTAGAGCACTTCCTCCACGACACGGCTCAGACGGTGAATCTCGTCGATGAAGAGGACGGATCCCGGCTGCAGGTTGGTCAGGATGGAGACGAGGTCGCCTTGCCGCTCGATCGCCGGTCCGGAGGTGATCCGGAGATTGACGCCCATCTCGGCGGCCAGGATGCCGGCGAGTGTCGTCTTACCGAGCCCCGGCGGGCCGTGGAACAGCACGTGATCGAGCGGTTCCCCACGCGCCTGCGCGGCCTGGATGAAGACGTTCAGGCTGGCCTTCACCCGCTCCTGCCCGATGTACTCGGAGAGCTGGAGCGGACGCAGCGTGGTCTCAGCCTTGGCGTCTTCCGGTCGGGAAACGGGGGTGATAACCCGTCCCTCGTCGGCGTCCTCCACGGGCTCGGCCTTGGGTCCCCTGCGCCAGCTTGTCGATCGGTCTCTACGCTCATTCATGACGCAAGTATAGCAGTCACGACACCGATTGAGAACGAATGTTCTCATCATGCTTGACCACCGGTCGGCTCACCTGACCCTACTCATCCGGTCGCAACGTCATGTCTGCGATCCCGTCCCGGACAGGATAGGTTCGCCCGCAGAGCTGGCAGATGAAATGGCGCTCCTGACGGTTCAACTGGCCCTGATCGAGGGGGCAGACCAGGACCGTCTTTAGCAGCCTCAGATCATCGGTTGCTTCGTCTCGATTGCGGTCATCCGCCGCGGGCTGGTCCGTCATGCGATCGGCGTCGCGACGGCCGGCTCTGCCACCGTCGGCGTCCCGGCGATCGGCGTTGCATCCGGTACCGGCGCGCCAAGGATGCCCAGTCGCTCCCGGGCGGTGGTGGCGAGCGCACTGGTCGGTGACGTCATGACGACCCGCTGGAACTGAGCGACGGCTTCGTCGGTTCGCGCCGCCGGCTGCCAGAACTGGTAGAGATCTCCAAGATAGAACATGGCCGGGACATTCGCAGGGTCGATCTCCAGGACACGGAAATACTGCAGCTCGGCGTCGTTCTGGCGCCCGGCTTGGGTGAGCATGTCGGCGAAGTCCAACCGCGTGGGGACGTCGTTCGGGTTGATGGCCAGCGCGCGCTCGAACCAGGTGATGGCCTGGTCGGGCTGGTTGGCGAGCTGGTAGGACTGCGCCAGCCGGACAATCGCGGCGAAGTCGTTCGGATTCGCCTCGACGGCCGCCAGCTGCTCGTCGATCAGCTCCTGCTGTTGTTCCTCGAAAGCGAGCGGAGCATCGGTATCGTCCTGCTGCTCACCCGGGCCGGCGAGGTCGACCGCGATCGACGCGACTACTGACCCCACCATCGAGAGGACGATGATGATCGCAACGACGGCAAACGCGATCTGACCCTTCGATCGGCGGACGCGCGAGCGACGTCGGACCGGCTCGATCGTCCGGCCTTCGGCCTTGCGGATCCGTGGGACGAGGTTGTGCGGCGTCGAGCCGGCCGCGTTTCGCTTTCCCGTCGGCGGCTTCCGCTCCACAGGTCCCTCCATCATGTCGTCCCTCCCTTCCGTAATGTCGCTGCGACGATACCATTCGGGCGCGCACCGGGCGGATATTGAGGACCAGCGAGCGTCCCTTCCCCTGGTTGCCCCAAGTACTGCTCGGCCCTCTCGAGGTGGTACGGAACGGTCGCGATCCTTCACACGGATTGCTCCCGGAATCGCCTTGTCGAGGGCATAGGTGCGTGCTAGGATGTCGCGGTGTCAATTCGGGTCCCGCCGACCTAGCTCAGTTGGTAGAGCAGCTGTTTCGTAAACAGCAGGTCGCCGGTTCGAGTCCGGCGGTCGGCTCCAGTTGACACGACGTTGACAATCCAGGCTTCAGCCAGCGCAGTGATGTGCCGAAGTGGCGGAACGGCAGACGCGCTACGTTCAGGGCGTAGTGGGGAGACCCGTGGGAGTTCGAATCTCCCCTTCGGCACCACACACTCTGCGCCGGTTGGGGCCTGGTGCGTTAGCGGGCGCACAGGTAAAGGAAAGGGCGATCGCTGGGGTGACCCAGAGGAAAGTCCGAGCTGCATGAGCCAGGGTGCCCGGTGAAAGCCGGGGAGGCCCCGGAAACGGGGTCGACAGTCCAGATCGGCGCGGGGCAACCCGCGAGAGCAACAGCGACCATGACCGGCGGCTCCGTCGCCGGGTGAAAAGGGCAATCCTCCCCGCAGCAATCTCCGATTCGACCGTTTGCAGGATGGCTCACCGAGGTCGGAAGTCGAGAGCAGCCGCTGAAGCGATGACGCGGCCGGTCCTCCGGGACCGAGAGAGATGATCGCCAGGAACAGAACTCGGCTTACTCTTCCCCCACCCTGTCGCCTACGGTGCCTTTAGCTCAATGGCAGAGCGCCCGCCTGTGGAGCGGGAGGTTACGGGTTCGAGCCCCGTAAGGCACCCCACACGAGACGACCAGCCAGTCCCGACCGGGATTGGCTGATGTGTTTTTCCCTAGCTGCGTTTAGCCGGAATCCTCTGCCGGATGACCACGACGAGGGCTCCGCCAAGGGCCGCGCCGAGGATCATCGACAGGGGAACGAGTGCCTCCGTCGCGGGCGGGTCGGTTCGGACACCACCGTCATCCCCGCCGGACACGATGGCCGGAACGACGGCCGTCAGCAAGTGGACTGGCAACCACAGCCCTGGCACTACCATTGCCCATGCGACCGGCCGCGCCCCAATCGCAGCGACGATGGCGCCGCCGACCGCGAACGCCGGGATCGCGACGAGCAGACGATCCGGCTCCACCAGGAACGACAGGGCGACCGCGCCTCCGACCGACAGCACGAGCCGGGGGATCCACATTCCGTCGTTTCGCAGGGCGATGAGCAGCATCGCGGTTGAGCCGATCCACGCCAGTGCGCCGATCCCGTTGACGCCCCGGGACGCGGTCCCGTCGAGGCTGATTGCCACGGCGACGATCAGGCCGGCGATGACGAGGCCCGCCATCCCGGTCGTGATGGACGATCGGTTGGCGCGGTTCGCCCACCGTGTTCCTCTAAGTGCGGTTGTGGGAGATTGCTGCATGACCGGAGTATGACCGAACCCACGCCTGAGCCGCGGGCCGCCCGCGCATTGCTGCTATACTCCCCGGCGGCTCCTATCTGCCCTCGTAGCTCAATGGACAGAGCGCTTGGCTTCGAACCAAGAGGTTGGGGGTTCGATCCCCTCCGAGGGTACCAGCAAGATCACGGCAAGCGGTTTGAAGAGAAGGCCGGGCAGCCATTGCCCGGCCTTTCCGTGTCTATCGATGCCGCTGATACAATCAGCCGCTACGTCCCTGCCCCACCCGCAGCGTCATCGTGCTCGCTGCTCACCCCTACCAATCGACGAGGATACCACCTGATGCGAGCCCAGATCATGTCGATCGGAACCGAGCTGATGCAGGGAATGATCACCGACACCAACGCGACGTTCCTCGCGCAGGAACTGCTGGCCCTCGGCATCGACCTCGTCCAGGTCACGCAGACCGGCGACGACCTCTCACGGATGACCCAGACGCTCGAGCGCGCGCTGGAGGCGGCTGACCTGGTGATCTGCACCGGGGGAGTTGGCCCGACCGAGGACGACCTCACCCGCGAGATGATCGCCGCAGTCGTCGGCGAGACACCGGAGATCGATCCCGGTCTCCTCGAGACGCTGGAGAGCTTCTTCGCCGGCCGCGGGACGAACATGCCCGAGCGCAACCGGAAGCAGGCATGGTTGATCCCCAGCGCCGAGGCGCTTCCGAACCCGATCGGCACCGCGCCGGGCTGGATGGTCCGCTATCGCGGCAAGTCGATCATCGCGATGCCCGGCGTCCCCCGCGAGATGTTCCGGATGTGGGCGGAGCAGGCCGTCCCCCGCATCACCGCCGGCATGGACGACGGAGTCATCCGAGGGATCACCTTCCGCACCCTCGGGATCGGCGAATCAGCGGCCGAGCAGGAGATTGCCGATCTCGTCGCCAAGGACAACCCCGTCGTCGCGACCTACGCCAAGGACGACGGAGTCCACATTCGCGTGACCGGTTTTGGCGACACGGTAGCGGAGGCGGAAGAGCGGCGCGACTCGGCCGCCAACGAAGTCCGGCGACGGCTTCAGCGCCACATCTACGCCGAGAACCTGACGCCGCTGCCGGACGTGATCTGCGGAGCATTGGCGGACCGCGCGCTGACCGTCGGGATCATCGAGGCGGGCAGCGGCGGTCGGCTCGGATCGCTTCTTACCGGGTCGCTCGCTGCGCGGGGTGTTGTCCTTGGTGCGCTCGCCGAGCCCGCACCGGGCGAGCGTGATGCCCGCGCCCTCGCGCTGGACGCTCGTGATCGGTTCGGTTCCGCGGTGGGGATCGGCCTCACGATCGACGTCGAAGCCGTTCCCGAGGTTGCTGGTGTCTTCCGCGGCCCGGTCACCATCGCACTGTCCGGGGCCGTGGAAGCCTATGAGGAGCACCAGACGCGGGCCTCACTCGTCGACATCTACCGCCGCGCAGCCATGTCAGCCGTGGACCTGCTCCGCCGCGAGGCCGGGCTCGCCGTGCTTACCGACTAACCCGGTCGAGGTCAGCTCCCGTCTGCCGGTCCCGTTCCCAGGCAGACAGGAGTGCCTCGCCCCGGTCCAGCATCGCGGCTCGGTCGGCGGGACTGGCGTCCGTCCATCCGGTCAGGTGGAGGACGCCATGGGTCACCAGGAACAGGACCTCTCGGGCGGCATCGTTGCCGCCCGCCTCTGACTGTTCTGCGGCCCGGTCGACGGAGATCACGATATCCCCGCCACGGACGGGACGCCCCGGCTCGCCGTCCTCCGGCTCGTGCTCGAAGGTCATCACATCCGTCGGCTCATCGATGCCCATGAAGTCGGCATGCATCCGCTGCAGCCGCTCATCGGAGACGCAGACCAGCGCGACCTCCCAGCTCCCCGTGCTGCCCTCCGCGAGCAGGACGTGCCGGACGAGCTCGTCCAGGTCCTCATCGGGCGAGATCGTGACGTCGGTCCGGGAGTACTCCCGGACGACCGTCACATCGAGGTCGAGACCCGTCACCCTTCGGCCAGCCGCGCGCGGACGGCGGAACTCACCCGCTTGCCGTCGGCGCGCCCACCGATCCTCGGGAGCAGCACCGGCATGACCTTGCCCATGTCGCGCGGACCACTCGCGCCCGTCTCGGCGACGGCCGCTGACACCAGCTCGGCGAGCTCGTCGTCTGTGAGCTGTGCCGGCAGATACCGCTCAATCACGCGGAGCTGTGCCTCCTCCCGCTCGACGAGATCGTCGCGACCCGCCGCGCGGAACTGATCGACGGACTCGGTCCGCTGCTTGACCTGCTTCTGTAGCAGCGCCAGTTCCTCGTCCTCATCCAGTGGCCCACGCTTGTCGATCTCGGCGTTCCGGTACACCGATTGGAGAAAACGGATCGCTTCCCGCGACACGACGTCGCCGGACTTCATCGCCACCTTGACGTCGTCCATGAGCCGTTGCTGCAGTGTCTGCGTCCCGGTCATTCGGTTGCTCCTGTTGGTATATCCGTGTCATTGGCGACGAGCGCCACGCCCAGCGGCGCCCCTCCGAGGACGTGCAAGTGGAGGTGAAACACCGACTGCCCGGCATCAGGCCCGACGTTGGTCAAGACCCGGTATCCCGATTCCTCAATCCCGCTGGACTTGGCGATATCCCGGGCAAGTCCGATCATCTCCCCGAGCAGGTCACGGTCGTCCTCATCGGTCCGCGCGATCGACGCGACGTGATGTCTCGGCACCACGAGGAGATGGACCGGCGCCTGGGGATGCAGGTCCGCGAAAGCCACCGCACGGTGCGTCTGCCCGACGAACGGCGTCTCGAAATCGCCCCGCACGATGCGACAGAACACGCAGTCGGGATCGAAGCCCCCGTCAGCGAGATCCATTGGCGTGCCGGTCCGTTGATCCGTCATCGGGTACGCTCCCCTACTCGTCGTCATACGTGACGACCGATGATACTACCGGTATGCCTGAACTCCCCGAAGTCGAGACGGTCCGCCGCACCCTGGTACCCCTGATCTCCGGCCGCGTTATCGTGTCGGTCGCCGGTGCGGACTTTCCGGATGTCATGGGTGCAGGTGGGCTGGACCGGGCCGGATCGCTTCTGGGCCGGGCGATCGACGGGATCAGCCGGCGCGGGAAATACCTCGCCATCGATCTCGACGACGACACGGCGCTGCTGGTCCATCTCCGGATGACGGGGCAACTCGTCGCGGCGCGGCCCGATACCCCGTCCCTCCGCTTCCAGCATCTCACCATCGGTCTGGCCAGTCCCGGTGCCGGTGACGACGATTCGCCGGCCGGTGAATCGCTCCAACTTCGGTTCGCCGACCAGCGCCGGTTCGGTCGTGTGCTGCATGTCCCCCGGACGGAGCGCGACGAGCAGTTCCTGCGCCTGGGCCCCGAGCCACTTGGCCCGGATTTCACCCCTTCCGCGCTGGCTGGCATGACGAGCGGCAGGAAAGCCCCGATCAAGAACATCCTGCTCGATCAGCGGCGCGTCGCCGGTCTCGGCAACATCTACGTCGACGAGGCACTGTTCCGCGCCGGCGTCCATCCCCTTCGGGCGGGCGACTCGCTAACCGAACCGGAACTGGTCGAACTCCACGCCGCGATCGTCACGGTGCTGGAGGAATCGCTCGCCCGCCGGGGGACCACCTTCTCGTCGTTCCTTGATGGCTATGGCGACCCGGGCGAAAACGGGATGAACCTGCGGGTCTACGGTCGGGCGCGGACGGGCGAGCACTGTGTCGTCTGCGGGACAACGCTCAACCTGATCCGGCTCGGCGGACGGTCGACGTCGTTCTGCCCGCGATGCCAGCGCCTCGATACGTCCGCCTCCGCAACATGAAGGAGGGTCTGCCCGGTGCGCCGGGCGGACCCTCCTGCGGTGACGTCAACCACCTACGATTTCGGGTCGTCCGTCCTATGCGGTTGGCGTTGCGACCGGGGTCGCGCCATCGACCGATCCGACGATGAACGGACTGACGATCTCGAACACCTCGATCGGGGTGAGCGCACTGTCGACCGCCTCCGGGAAGGGCGTGTTGTCGGCGTCGTTGATGAGCGCCGCGACGAACGCCGCGTGACGGGCCTCGACGGAATGGATCCCGAGTGCGGCGACGACGAGGTTCGGCACCTCGGTCAGGACGATCAGCGACGGAGCGGCACCGGCGTAGGCAGCCACTCCGACGTTCTCGATGGCTGCCGCGGTGGCCAGGAACGATGACACATCGGTGTACCCAAAATCGTACGTCTGCTCTTCGACTGGCGTACCGCCGAGGTCGGTGATCGCCGCCGAGAGCGCCTGGACGTGTGCGGCCTCGTGTGCTCCGATCTGTTCGAGCAAGGGGAAGACCACACCGTTGGCGTCGAAGTCGGCCGGGACGAAGGTTGCCAGTCCCTCGCGATACAGCGTCGCCTCAAGGTGTTCCAGCGTCAGCGCGAAGTTCAGCACATCGACGTCGCTCTCGAAGCCCGGGTCCGCCTCGAGCCCGTCCTGGGCAGCGGTCCGGATCGCCGGCAACACGGCAAGGGTCAACACGGCAGCGCCTCCGGCGAGCGCGCTATTGCCAATCAGGGACCGCCGGGAGGTGATGCGATCGCGCTCACGACGCATCGCGACCATGAATCGATCCAGGTGGTTCGTTGTCATGGGGACTCCTTGTTCGCGAGTGCGATGGATCGACCCTGGCCGCCCTGCTCCACTACCTGGGACCTGTATGGGTCTGATAAGCCGCTCATGTGAGACTGACCAGCCGAGCAGTCCGGATGACCGGCTTGTTCCATCGCGACCGTGCGTCGTGGCGTGCAGCATCCATGCCGTCAAACGAGTGTGCGGACAGGCTGGCTGTGGCGGTCCTTCGGGCGCCGAGCCCGCTTCGCTCGGCTCAGGATCAGCCTCCGTACCGGGCCAATTCCCGCTGAAACTGGGCCGTAGGAGGGCGTTGGTCTCCGGGATGGTCATTGGGGATCAGGGCGGCGATATACTTTGGGAGGCGATGCCCTACCAATGCACTGACACGGTTCGATCCAACCTGGTCGCATCCGTCTCTGCGTCGGCAGATCGATCGCCACGGACGTTCCGGGCCTATCCGCGACGACGCGATCAGGAGTATTCCTCGATGATGACCAACCGACGTGCGTTTCTTGGTGGGGCCGCCGCTCTCGCCGCTTCACCCGCCGTTCTCCGCGCGCGGCAGACTTCCGCACAGGCCACTCCCGCCGGGACTCCCGGCGCACCGCTCGTGGTCGGTACGCCGGAGGCCCAGTTGGAAATCTTCTCTTGGTGGACCTCGGGTGGCGAGGCAGCCGGTCTCGAGCAGCTTTTCGCCGCGTTCTCCGCCGGTTCGCCGTCCGTCGAGGTCGTCAATGCCGCCGTGGCCGGAGGTGCGGGCAGTAACGCTCAGACGGCGCTCCAGACGCGCCTGACGGGCGGCGAAGCACCGGACTCCTGGCAGTCGCACCTTGGGCGGGAACTCCAGTCGCGCTACGTCGTGCCGGGCTACTGCGCCCCGATGACCGACCTGTTCGCCGAGCAGGGCTGGAACGAGGTCTTCCCGCAGGGCGTCCTCGATCAGCTGACCTTCGACGGCGTTCCCTACGTCGTCCCGGTTGGCAACCACCGCGGCAACGTCCTCTTCTATAACCGCTCCGTCATGGAGAGCAACGGCGTCACGGTCGGCGAGACAATGACGATGGACGAGTTCTTCACCGCCTGCGATACCCTCCAGGCGGCGGGATTGCCGGCGATCGCGCTGGGTGGCCGGGACACCTTCGCCTCTGTTCAGCTCTTCGAGAACACGCTGCTTGGCGTCCTTGGTGTCGATGCCTACAACGCGCTCTGGAACGACCCCTCGCAGTGGTCCAGCGACGGCGTGACGCAGGCGATTGAGGCGTTCGCCCGAATGCTCAACTACCTCAACCCCGATCAGGCCGCTCTGACCTGGGATGGTGCCGCCGACCTCGTCGGCCAGGGCACGGCGGGCTTCACCTCGATGGGTGACTGGGCGTACGGCCAGTTCGTCGCGCAGGGCACCCAGGACGCGATCGGCTGGGTGACCCACCCGGGCACCGCCGGCTCGTTCGTCGCCGTCATCGACGGCTTCACTCTGCCGATCGGTGCGCCGGACCCGGTCAACGCCGCCAACTGGCTCCGCGCGGTCGGCTCGGCCGAGGCCCAGACTACGTTCGCGCCGTACAAGGGATGCATCCCGGCCCGTACCGACGTCGACGCAAGCAGCTTCAACGAGTACCTGCAGTGGTCGGCCGCCGACTTCGGCACGGCCACGGCCACGGTCTCCATCGCCCATGGAACCGCCGTCACCCCACCGGTCCAGCAGGCGATCTTTGACGCCACGGTCCAGTTCCTGGTCTCGCCTGACGTGGAGACCTATCGCGTCACGATCCAGCAGGCGGCCGAGGACGACGCTGCCTCTGCCTGATCGGTTCGCGTAACGGATCCGGTTGACCGGACGGTCGGCGGGCGGGGAGAGCCCGGACTCTCCCCGCCCGCGGGTCCGTAGCGGTCATCGCTCGCTGAGCGTCTCATCGTCCCCCGGGAGTACCACCATGGCCGCCGAATCCGCCGGCTCCGCCCGGACCACAGGCCGGGGATGGTTCGGCGACCGCTCGCTCTCCATCCTCCTGCTCGCCCCGAGCGTGATCCTGATCCTCGTCTTCGTCTATGGGTTCATCGGCACCACGCTCTGGATCTCGTTCTCGAACTGGCGCACCGCCGTCCCCGACTGGTCGCTGGCCGATCCGCTGACGAGTGTCTACGACCGCCTCTTCAACACCCCACGATTCCAGACAGATCTGCGGAACACCGTCGTCTTCACGGTGCTATTCCTCATCGCCGCCGTGGGCGTCGGCTTGCTCTTCGCGCTCCTGCTTGATAACAAGTTTCCCGGCAGCGTGCTGTTCCGAAACATCTTCCTCTTCCCCTATGCGCTCTCCTTCATCGTGACCGGCGTCGCCTGGCGCTGGATCTTCAACCCCGAGACCGGTATCAACCTGCTGTTCGAGAATCTCGGCATCAACTGGCTGCTTGGCCTGGTCGGACTCGGGCCGGTCAAACCCCGGTGGCTGACCAACCCCGAGGTCCTCGGCGACCTGCGCGGAGTCATCCCCGGACTGGACGGCCTGTTCACTCAGGTCGGACTGCCGATGGCCATGGTGCCGGTCGTCATTGCCGCGGCCTGGCAGCTCTCAGGATTCGCGATGGCGATGTACCTGGCGGGTCTCGGCACCATCTCCGGCGACATCAAGGAGGCGGCCCAGCTCGACGGCGCCTCGACCTGGCAGGTCTATACGCAGATCGTCATCCCGCTGCTCAAGCCGATCACCATCAGCACCCTGATCATCCTCGGCCACGTCTCGCTCAAGATCTTCGATCTGATCTTTGCCATGTCCGGATCCGGTCCCGGCTTCGCGACCGATGTTCCGGGCATCTTCATCATCGAGCAGACGTTCCGGGCCAATCGTTACGACCTCGGTGCCGCCGCCTCGATCGTAATGCTGATGCTCGTAGCGCTGGTGATCGTGCCGTATCTGGTGCGCTCGATGAGGGACCTGTAAGCCATGGCAGTCGCTGATCCTTTCGCAGGCTCGACGTCCTCCGTCCCACCGCAGAAGCGCGGGTGGCACGCGGGCGGCATCGCCCGGACGGTCTTCCTCGTGGTCATGGCGCTGTTCTACCTGCTGCCCATCTACGTCGTCGTCATCACCAGCGTCAAGCAGGTGGCCGACGTCAGCACCTCGACCATGTGGCGCCTGCCGACTGACATCTCATGGGCGTCCTACACCCAGGCGTGGGACAGTTTGAGCCCGAACCTGACCCAGAGTATCCGGCTGGTCATCCCGGCTACGATCCTCTCCGCGCTATTCGGCGCGCTCAACGGCTACCTGCTCGCCAAGTGGAAGTTCCGTGGGTCAGACGTGCTGTTCACGGTGATCCTGTTCGGGATGTTCATCCCCTATCAGAGCATCCTCATCCCGCTGATCCGGTTTCTCCAGGAGATCGGGCTGTACAACTCGATCGCCGGGCTGATCCTCGTCCACGTCGTCTACGGCCTGCCCATCACCACCTTGATCTTCCGCAACTTCTTCTCGGCCATCCCCGGCGAACTGATCGAAGCCGCGCGCGTCGACGGTGCCGGGCTGCTCGGAATCTTCTTCCGGATCATGCTTCCGCTATCCGTGCCGGCCTTCGTCGTCGTAGGCATCTTCCAGTTCACCAACATCTGGAACGAATTCCTCTTCGGTCTGACCATCATCACGAACCCGGCCCAGCAACCGATCACGGTGGCGCTCAACAACCTGTCGGGCTCGTTCTCGGTAGATTGGAGCGCCGTTATGGCCGGATCGGTGCTTGCCGCCCTACCGACCGCGGTGATCTACATCCTGCTCGGACGCTACTTCATCCGCGGCATGCTCGCCGGCTCGATGAAGGGCTAAGCACCTCAATCAGCTCGCGGGAAGAGGAAGGCCCCGGTCAATCGACCGGGGCCTTCTGCATACCTATCGAACCCAGAGGGCCGTCAGGATTTCCGCAACTGCTGTGATTCGGCCGGCATGCGCACGCGATCGGCCTGAGCGAGATCGACGTCCGGCTTCGGCAACCAGTGCCGCTCCTGTCGCAGGGTCGTCGTCCGCCCGTGCCCGTTGTAGACGACCGTCCGCCCCGGCAGCGCCGCCAGCTTCAGCAGGCTGTCCCGCATCTGCCCCGCGTCGGCGCTGGGCACGTCAAGGGTGCCGTGACCGCCGGGGAAGATGACGTCGCCACTGAGCAGGAAGTCGAGCCGGGCTTCAAACAGGGCAATGTGGGCTGGCTCATGGCCCGGCGTGAACAGGACCTGAAACTGGCTGTCCCCAAGGTCAACCACGTCTCCCTCGTCGATCCCTCGGTCCGGAAGCAGCGAGGCCGGACCGAAATCCACGCCATCGACAGGGAAGAGTGAGGTGCGCGCGTCGCGAAGACGAGGCTCCGCGCCAGGGTGCGCCGCGATCGGCGCCCCAGTCAGTTCCCGGAGGGAGGCGGCATCCGCGAAGTGATCCCAGTGGGGGTGAGTAATGACGATCTGACCGATCGTCGCGCCGATGCTCTTCGCACCGGCGGCAATGGGCTCCGCTTGGCCCGGTGGCACGTCGACAACGATGGCGCGCCCAGCCCGGTCGAAGACCAGGAAGCCATGGGTCTCAAGTGGTCCGCCCGTGAAGGTACGGATCGTCAGCGTCACAAGCCCTCCTACTTGATCTAGCTACCTCAAGACAGGACGCTCGATCAGGCGTTGTCGAAAACGACAACACTCCGCAACGTCTCACCGCGCTCCATGGCGTGGAACGCCTCGTCGACCTCGTCGAGGGTGATCGTCCGGGTGACCACGCGGTCCAGATCCAGAGTGCCCTGCGCGTACCAGTTGGCCAGGACGGGGAAGTCACGGGTCGGCAGACAGTCGCCGTACCACGACACGCTCATGCTGCCGCCGCGGTCGAAGAACTTCGCCACCGGCAGGTCCAGCCGGGCGTCCTGCCCCGCGACGCCGACGATGACGCAGCGGCCAGCGAGGTCGCGCGACCACAGCGCCGTCTCGATGGTCTCCGGACGGCCAACGGCCTCGATCGCGACGTTCACGCCGAAGCCACCAGTGATCGCCTTGATCGCCTCCACGGCGTCACCATCGCGCGGATTCACGGTATGAGTTGCGCCGAACGAGGTCGCCCACTCCAGCTTGCGCGGGTCGATGTCGACGGCAATGATCGTGGTGGCGCCGGCGATCTTCGCCCCCATGATGGCGGAGTCGCCGACTCCACCGGCTCCGATCACTGCGACCGAATCGCCCGGCTGCACCTTCCCGGCGTACATCGCCGCGCCGATCCCGGTCATGACGCCGCAGCCGATCAGGCTCATCTGGGCCGGCGGCAGGTCGGCGCTGACCGGGATGCACTGGCGCGAATGAACGACAGTGTGCGTGCAGAACGTCCCGATCCCCAGCACCGGGGTCAGCTGCTCGCCGGCCATCGTCTTCATCCGTGGCTGGGCGTTGAGCGAGTTGGCGCAGAGTTCCAGCTGCCCTCGCTGGCAGAACCGGCAGAGACCGCAGGGCGCTCGCCAGGCCAAGATGACGTAGTCGCCGACCGAGATGTTGTCGACTCCCTCACCGACCCGCTCGACGATCCCGCTGCCCTCGTGGCCAAGCAGCCAGGGAAAAGGTTCCGTCCCGAACACGCCGTTCTTCGCCGACAGATCCGTGTGGCAGACGCCGGACGCCAGGATGCGGATCAGTGCTTCCCCGGGTCCCGGCGGATCGATGAGGAACTCCTCGACCACTCCCGGTGCGCCCGGTTCCCGCGAGATGACGCCCCGGGCCGTAATCGTCTCACTCATGTCGTTGACTCCTTGCTCCGGTACATCGCGACGCTGCGGCGACCTTATCACCGACAGGAAGGATCCCATGCTGAGCGCTCGCTCGCCGGCGGCGCACCGTTGCGCGTTCGGCCTGCGCGAAGGACGCCGATAATCTGGATCAGCTTCCCGTCAGGACGAGACCGCTCGGGTGCCGTCCCGGTCGAGGACCGGTGTCAGCAATGGATCGCCATTGAGGAAGGCAGCGACGTTGCGCGCCAGGAGGTCGGCCATGATGACCAGGGGCTCCGGGCCCCGCCCCGCCATGTGCGGGGTAATGACGAGGTTGTCGAGCGGCAGGAGCTCGTCGGGAATGGAGGGCTCACCCTCGACCACATCGAGGGCCGCTCCCCGGATCGTACCCGCCTGGAGTGCAGCGATGAGGGCGGCGGTGTCGACGACGCTGCCACGTCCAATGTTGACGAGGATCCCTTCATGGCCAAGTGCTTCGAGGACGTTCCGGTCAACCAGGTGTCGGGTGCCAGCACCGCCCGGGGTCGCGACGACCAGGAAGTCCGACCACTCCGCAAGCTCCGAGACGGACGCCATGTACCGGTACGGGCTTGCCTCGTTGCGCCGCCGGGAGTGATAGGCCACTGGCATCGCGAACCCTAGTGCGCCGCGTTCGGCAATCTTCTGCCCGATCAAGCCGAGTCCGAGGATACCCAGCCCTTTACCCGTGATGCCGCGGCGGCGATCCAGAAACGGGTGATGCCCGGCCCCGGAGGCGAAGTGGGCCCAGTGTCCGGCCCGCACCATCGCGTCGCTCTGCGGGATAGCCATCGACGCCGCCAGCATCAGACCGAGGGTATGGTCGGCAACCGCCTCGGCATTGGCGCCGCGGCCGTTGGTGACCGAGATCCCTCGCTGGGCGGCGCGATCGAGGTCGATGTTCTCGAACCCCACACCGATTGCGCAGATGTGTTCCAGTTCCGGGAGACGGTCAATCTCGTCGCCGCCCAGCCCTCCCTCCCCGTTGGTGACCACGATCCGGGCGTCCCGCCCCGCGGCGATCAGCGCGTCCCGGTTCCCGTAATCCCGGAGGAGGTGCAACTCGTAGCCCGCATCGCGCAGCGGCGCCTGAGCGGCGGGAGGAAGCGGGATGAACGCGAGAATGGTGATCGCCACGGACGTCCTCCTGGAACGGCTGCACGATAGTGGGAGCGACCCCGAATGATGATCGGGCGAAAAAGCCGACCGCCGGAACGAGGCTCGTCCCGGCGGTCGATTCTTGCGGAGCGGGTGATCGGATTCGAACCGACGACATTCTGCTTGGGAAGCAGACACTCTGCCAACTGAGTTACACCCGCATTGGCACGATTATAGCATAGGGCCGCTCCCCGTCCATCCAGTTTCAACCCTCGATCAGTTCGATCAACGTCGGCTCCAGGGGGCCGGACATCGTCAGCGTATAGGTCGCCGTCAGGTGGTTATCGTCCATGTAGACGAAGACATTGCCGATGACCGGAGAGCACCACTCCGGGTCACACAGCAAGTCCGCAACATCGAGGAATCGGACGTTGGCCGGAAGGTCGTTCACGTAATGCCACGGCGGATCAGCGGAATACACCGCCTCGCGAGCAATGCCACATTCCTCGCCATCGCCGGACGAGCGCTCGACACATTCCGGGACCGAGTAATCGAAGCGCGGGTTATCGCGGATAGCCACGACGCTGATCCCCGACCCGTCCAGCAACCGCCACTGCTCGACGAAACCGGTCGGCGTCGTTTCGGTAAGCCCCTCCCGGACGTTGCGCGTCGCGAGTGTGACCACGATATCCGGCGACAGGTCGAGGATCTCCGCCGCGACAGCGGCGTTCCAGTCAACGCAATCCCGGTCGTCCGGGTTGACTTCCGACGTCGTCGAAAACGGGCAGGCGCCGCGGAGGATGAAGGTGAGTTGCCAGCCGCGCGCCTCGGCGATCGGGACCAGTGCCCCTCCGAGCTGCTGGATATGCGAGTCGCCCACGACGACAACCCGACGCGTAGGTTCCTCGCTGACGACCTGCGTGCACCGATCGGCAGCGAACCGGGTAAGCGGCACGCAGTCCCACTCACGGACAGGCACCCAGTCCTCGCGCAGGCTCACCGCGGCTGGTACCGGCGTCTCGGTGGCCATGGGAGCGGAGCCAAGGGCCGGCGCACCGGGATGGCTGAGCGCTGGCGCTTCCAGGCTGATCCGTACCCGCTGCTCGGCCTGGTGCTCCCAGGCCCCGGCGACCGCGACCACCGTGACCAGGGAGGCGGCGATCAAGCGGTAGCCGGCGAGCGTGGACCACGGCCGCCTGGCCAGCGGCTGTTCCACCAGGGCTCGGGTGCCCATGGCAAGCAGAACCGAGATCGCGATCAGCACGAGTCCGTCAATCAGCTCGACGGTCGTCCGCCCCGTTTGGACGAGGTAGATGATCAGGACCGGCCAGTGCCAGAGGTACAGCGAGAAACTGAGGTCCCCCACCCACGCCATTGGCCGGCTAGAGAGAAGACCGTCGGCGGCACCGCGTACACCGGTCGTACCGGCGATCAGGATCAGAGCGGCGCAGGTGGCCGGCCATAGCGCGAGGAACCCGGGGAATACCTGACCGGCGTCAATCAGCACGCCACAGAGCAGGAGGCCGATGACTCCCAACCACCCGACCGGCACAGCAAGACGGCGAGGGAGCCGGATCCGGTCTATGCCGAGAGCTAGGAGGCCACCGAAAGCGAATTCCCAGGCCCGGGTGGCGGAATGGAAATAGGCGACTGGCTGCGCGACATCGGTCAGATGGATCGAGTAAAGGAGTGACCCAGCGAAGACCAGGCCGATCGTGCCGGCCAGGTACCAGCGGATCGACCCCGGCAGCCGTCGACCAGTGGCCGCGACCGCCGCGACCAGGATCGGCCAGACGATGAAGAACTGCCCCTGGATCGAGAGCGACCAGAAGTGCTGGACCACGCTCGCCTGATCGTTGCTCGCCGCGTAGTCGACGGAGTTGGCAACCAACTGCCAGTTCTCGAGGAGGAAGCCCGATGCGACGATCTCCCGGATCGTCCCCCTCCACTGGGATTCCGGCATGACCAGGTAGGCCGCGATCACCGTCGCCACGAGGACCACGACGCTCGGCGGGAGGATGCGGACGAACGTCCGGCTCCAGCGCTTGCCAAGATCGATGGCGCCCCGATCGGCAGCACGGGCCAACTGTGCCGTCAGGAGGAAACCCGAGATGACGAAGAAGACATCGACCCCGCCGGACACGCGATTGAACCAGACATGGTAGGTAACGACGAGCAGGACCGCGATTGCACGCAATCCCTGGAGCTCCGGACGGAACTGCCCCCCGGTCCGGGCAGAGGCTGGTCCGTCTCCACTGGACGCGGGCACTGACACGGGAACGGACACGGTGAAGCTACTCCGGCTGATGCTCGTTAGGGGTGGGTAGGGCTAACAGTGCTATTGATGGCTACAGCCTACCCTGCTCCGTCGCTCGGATCCGTCCCAGAGCGGGCCCGGACCGCACGTCATGCCCGACCGGCAGTGCTGCCTGGATCGCGAAGACCAAACTGCGCGAGGCGGGATCGTCAACGCCGAGACGACATCAAGGCACCGGACCATCGTTGAAGGGACAGAACATACTTGCCGGAGATCCGGCTCGACCCTGTGGTTTGACGCGACACGAGCCCATCGGTATACTCCGTCCGTTCACCGGGGGACTTAGCTCAGCTGGGAGAGCGCTACAATCGCACTGTAGAGGTCGGGGGTTCGAATCCCCCAGTCTCCACCCCCTTCCCCGAACACCTATCACCTGACAACACCGACGAGCGTCCCGCCCGGGGGCTTAGCTCAGCTGGCAGAGCGCAACTTTTGCAAAGTTGAGGTCAGGAGTTCGAATCTCCTAGCCTCCACCACGCAGCGACGGCCCGTCGGTCCACCACGTTGTTATGCACGAGAACGGCCCGGCGCTTCGAGCGCCGGGCCGTTCTCGTTGCCTGATGATCGGTTCAGGAAGCCGGGTTGGGTCGCAGGCCCCCCACCCCGCTCGGCCGATCTTCGGCCCGCTCGCGGGGCGGCTGGAGACCGGGCGGCAGGTGCCCCGCCGGCGTCTGGTGCCGATCATGGACCTGTGCCATCCGGCCGGACGGGCGACCATGCGGCGGACCGACAAGGTCCGGAGTTGGCCGGGGACCATCGAAGAGCGCTTCCATCTCGTCGCCCTCGATCGTCTCGTTGGCGAGCAGGAGCTGGGCGATCGCTTCCAGGTAGACGGCGTGCTCCTCGAGGATCGCCCTCGCCCTATCGTGCGCCTCGTCGATCAGTTCGCGGATCTCCCGGTCGATGGACTCCGCGATCTCGTCCGAGTAGTTGCGGGACTCGTTGATCTCGCGACCCAGGAAGACCATCTCCTCCTTCTTGCCGTAGGCGCGCGGACCGAGCGTCCGGCTCATCCCGAATTCGGTTACCATCCGCCGGGCGATCGCGGTCGCCTGCTCGATGTCGTTGCTGGCTCCCGTGGACTGCTCCTCGAACACCATCGTCTCAGTCGCGTGCCCAGCCATGAACACGGCCAGGCGATCGCGGAACTGGCTCTTCGTCATGAACAGCCGGTCCTCGTCCGGGACCACTCGCGTGTAGCCACCCATCATCCCGCGCGCGACGATGGAGACCTTGCGAACCGGGTCCGAGTTGGGAAGCATCCGGGCGACGAGCGCATGCCCGGCCTCGTGATAGGCCGTCATCAGCCGCTCGCGCTCGCTGATCACTCGGCTCTTGCGCTGGGGGCCGGCGAGGACCCGGTCGATCGCCTCGGTCAGTTCGGAGACGCCGATCGTCTTCTTGTTCCGGCGGGCGGCGAGGATCGCCGCCTCGTTGACCAGGTTCTCCAGGTCGGCGCCCGAAAAGCCGCTAGTTTGCCGGGCCAGGTTCTCGATGGAGACGCTATCTTCGAGCGGCTTGCCACGGGAGTGGACCTGGAGGATCGACCGCCGCCCCTGGATGTCGGGCCGATCAAGGATCACCTGCCGGTCGAAGCGGCCGGGACGGAGAAGCGCCGGATCGAGCACGTCGGGCCGGTTGGTCGCCGCGATGATGATCACGTTGATCGAGCTGTCGAATCCGTCCATCTCGACGAGGATCTGGTTGAGCGTCTGCTCGCGCTCGTCGTGGGAGCCGCCCAGCCCCGCGCCTCGTTGGCGCCCGACGGCGTCGATCTCGTCGACGAAGACGATACAGGGCGAGTTCTTCTTGGCCTGGTCGAAGAGGTCCCGGACCCGGCTGGCGCCGACGCCGACGAACATCTCGACGAACTCGGAGCCGGAGATGCTGAAGAACGGCACCCCGGCCTCACCAGCGACCGCGCGCGACAGCAGGGTCTTGCCGGTCCCCGGTGGTCCGACAAGCAGCACCCCACGAGGGATGCGGGCGCCAAGTGCGGCGAACTTGTCCGGGTACTTCAGGAACTCGACGACCTCCTGAAGCTCCTCCTTGGCCTCATCCACGCCGGCGACATCGGCGAAGGTGACGGTGGGCCGGTTGCTGGTGAACAGACGCGCCTTGCTTTTGCCGAAGGACATCGCCTGCGAACTGTTGCCCTGGCTCTGTCGCATCATGTAGGCGAAGAAGCCGATCAGCAGCAGGGTCGGCAGCAGGAACGGCAGGAAGCGAAGGATCCCGCCCCACCGGCTTCCCTGCTCTACCTCGATGGTCACCGTCGATGGGTCAACCTGGTAGGCGGACAGGACCGAGAGGATGTCCGTGTTGGGCGGGACCCGCGCCTCGGCATCTTCCTGGGCTCCGGAGTACCGAATCTCGATGACGGAACTGCCGTCTGACTGCACCAGTCGGCTGACGGTCCCGGCGTTGATGTCTGCGGCAAGCTGATCAAGGGAGACATCCCGGGTGCGGTCACCGCTGCCCAGGTATGCGAGAAGCAACACGACGACCAGAACGCCAACGGCGATGTAGACAAAGCTGCTGCGAAGCGATTTCGCTTTGCCCATGGGAGCCTCCGATACCTGCCTGTCCGGGAACTGCCCGGATCACGGTGATTGTGAGGGGATAACACAGGAATTATACCCCCGCAGTCCCATGGAATCGGCAAAACCCGCGTCCGAACAGGCCGGAGCGGGACGGCAGAAGCTGGCTGGATGGACAGGTCCGGACGCTACGGCTACTCGCTCAGGGGAACGCCAGCTGGAGCGTCGAAGACACCGGGGTTCAGGATGGCGACGTACGGTAGATTGCGGTAATGACCGGCGTAGTCCAGCCCATAGCCAACGACGAACTCGTCCGGGATATCGAAGCCGACAAGATCAACCGGAACCGGCACGGATCCCGGCTTGTCCAACTTGCGCAGCAGGGCCACGACCTTGATCTCGGCCGGGCCGCGCTGCTCGAGGAGCTCCAGGAGGTACTGGAGCGTGAGACCTGTGTCGATGATGTCCTCGACTACGATGATCCGGCGTCCGCTGATGTCGTGATTGAGGTCCTTGAGGATCCGGACCACCCCGGAACTCCGCGTCGAGGCGCCATAGCTCGAGACGGCCATGAACTCGATCTCGAGCGGGACCGTCATCGCGCGCATGAGATCGGTGAGGAACGTGACCGCCCCCGTCAGGACGCCGATCAGCAGTGGCGCCTCACCTTCCCCCGGCACCGGGTGGTGGCCGGCAGCCGGCCGGTACCAGTCGTCCAGTTCGGCGGCCAGTTCGGCGATCCGGCGCTGCACGGTCGGCTCATCGATCAGTATGCTGTCGACTCCGTGGGCGCGGCTCTCGGTCAGGTCGGGCGTCGTCATCCAGGAAGGTCCTTCAGCGAATCAGGTTGATGCGTAAAGCGAAAGTCTACCCGTGTCGGCCTTGGGGCTCCTCCGGCTCACCATGCATGACGACCAGATGCGCCCGCTTCCGGACGATCGATCGATTGCCCCCGATCTCAATGCGGCTACCCGGTTCCGCCGTGAGCAGCCCAACAACCGCCTCAGTCCGGTCGAGCGATAGCTCCTCGACACCAGCCGCGGTCAGCCACGCCCGGATCATGCGACGACGGAGTGGTGACGCTATGTTCTTCAGCGGTTCGACCGGCAGGCCGTCATGCAGGTCTCCCAAGGAAGCGAGCGCCGTCACGGCACTGTCTTCCAGCCAGGCGTCGTCCTCAGTGGCAAGCCTTGCGAACCGGGCGATCGCCTGGGTCGCACCGGGAACGGCACGCTCCAGCGCCGGCAGCACATCGGCCCGGATCGCGTTCCGCCGGAATCGCCGGTCGTCATTGGAGGAGTCGTGGACCGGGACGAGGTCGGGCCGCCGGGCACGGAGGTAGGCGACCAGTTCCGGCTTCCGCATCCCCAGGAGGGGCCGGACGACGGTGAGGGTCGGTAGGGCCGGTTCGGTCGATGCCCACCACGGCACCCGCAGCTCGGTGACGGGTGCCATCCCCGCGACCCCGCTCAGCCCGCTGCCTCTCGCCAGGTGCAGCAGAACGGTCTCGGCCTGATCATCTGCATGGTGAGCGGTCAGGAACGGGCCACCCGTCCCCCGGCAATGCTCGGCTGCGAGCCGATAGCGCTCGCGGCGGGCCGCTTCTTCGGGACCCACTCCGCTATGCGCGTCGATCGCGCCAGCGGGCACGCGGACCGCCCGGATCGGGACCGCGAGATCCGTCGCCTGCGCCACTGCCCGCGCTGCCTCCTGTTCCGATCCGATGCGGATCCCGTGGTCGACGTGGAGCGCCTCGATGGGTCGTCCGAGTACCGGCGCGAGTGCGGAAAGCGCAACGAGGAGCGCGAGGGAATCCGGTCCTCCGGAGAGGCCGACCGTGACCGGACCGGGCGGAAGTCGCGTTTCGATATCCCGCCATGTGGCGAGCAGCCGTTGCTCGAAACGGGAAGCGCCCGATCGCGGAGCGACCGGGCGACGGCGACGGGTCATGGCGGATCCCGTGAGGTGTGCTGTCTGGTGGTGCCGACGGGTGGAATCGAACCACCGGCCAAGGGCTTATGAGTCCCTTGCTCTACCTCTGAGCTACGTCGGCCTAGCGAACGTCGCCGCCCGCTTACGGCACGCAAGGGTACGTGACCACCCGGCGGTCGTCAAGCTCATCCGCTCCACCGGTGCCCGATTCAGCGGCGGGTGGAGGGGGTGGCAGTGCTAGACTCGTAGGTCCGAGAACAGATGTTTGTGGAGGCAGCCCCCGTGGCCGAACAGGTGACCCGATCCGACCCCAGCCGTCTGATCCGCGGCCTGAATGAATCACAGGTACGCGCGGTCCAGACCGTGGATGGGCCGGTGCTCGTGGTCGCCGGCCCTGGCTCCGGCAAGACCCGGGTACTCACCCACCGGATCGCCTGGCTGCTCGAACAGTGCCAAGTCCTTCCCGACCAGATCCTCGCGGTCACGTTCACCAACAAGGCCGCCCGCGAGATGCGCGAGCGGATCGAGCGCCTGGCAGGCGACGAGATCAACGGGCTGTGGATGGGGACGTTCCACAGCTTCGGCGTTCGCCTGCTCCGCCAGAACCCCGGCGTGGTCGCCGATCGGCTCGGTATCCAGCCCAACTTCCTCGTCTACGACGACGCCGACCAGCAGGCGATCGTCAAGCGCGCCATCACCGCGGCAGGCCTGGACCCGCGGCAGCTCGTCCCGCGCCGGGCCAGCTCCCGGATCTCCGCCGCCAAGAACCAGTTGCTGAGCCCGAAAGAGTTCGCCGAGCAGGTCCAGTCGCACGACGACGAGACGATCTCCCGCGTCTACGAGCAGTACGCCCGGCTGCTCCGGCAGGCGAATGCCCTGGACTTCGACGACCTGCTTCGCCTCCCGATTGAGCTGTTCGACCGGGCACCGCAGGTGCTGGAGCGCTACCAGACCCAGTTCCGCCACATCCTCGTCGACGAGTACCAGGACACCAACCGCGTTCAGTACGTGATGGTGACCGAGCTCGCCAACCGCTGGCGCAACCTGTTCGTCGTCGGCGACCCGGACCAGTCGATCTACGCCTGGCGGCAGGCCGACATCCGCAACATCCTCGACTTCCAGGTCGACTATCCGGACGCTACCCGGATCGACCTCGACGTCAACTACCGGTCCACCGCCCGGATCGTCGCGGTGGCCGACGCCGTCATCCGGGAGAACAAGCAGCGGCTCGACCGCAAGCTCAGTACGACCAACCCGGAGGGCGAGCCGATCGCGCTGCGTGAGCTCGCCGACCAGAACCACGAGGCCCAGTTCGTCGTGGCCGAGATCCGCCGCCTGATGCAGTCGCAGGGCGTCCGGCCGGATGAGGTCGCGGTGATGTACCGGACCACCGCCCAGTCGCGTGTGCTGGAGGAGGCGTTCCGGGTCAGCGACGTTCCCTACCGGGTCGTCGGCGGCGTGAAGTTCTACGAGCGCAAGGAAGTCAAGGACGTCATCGCGGTCCTCCGGGTGATCCACAACGCCTCGGACATGGTCAGCCTCGAGCGGATCATCGGTAGCTTCGCCATCGGCAAGGGACTCGGGCCCAAGGCGATCGACACCATCCGGGCCTGGTCGACGACCTGGGTCCGGCCGATGTCGGACGGCTTCGTCGCCCTCGCCCAACCGCTGGACGATCCCGAGATCCCGGCGCCCGCCATCTCCGGCGCGGCCCAGAAGGCCGGCGCCAAGGTCGGATCCGCCATCGCCCGGCTGCGCGAGGTCGCCAGGACGGCCACCATGAGCGAGCTGTTCGACCAGGTCGTCGAGGTGACCGGCTACCGGAGCGCCTTCGATGGCAGCGTCGAAGAGGAGATGCAGCGCTGGGCCAACGTCCTGGAGCTCCGCACGGACCTCAGCCGGTACGACGCCATCGAGGATCCTGGTGACGCCCTGGCCCAGTACCTCGAACAGGTCGCGCTGGTCGCCGATGTCGACTCGATGAGCGAGGACGGCCAGGGGCAAGTCACCCTGATCACGCTGCACTCCGCCAAGGGGCTGGAGTTCCCGGTCGTATTCATCGTCGGCATCGAGGAAGGGCTGCTCCCGATCAGCCGCGCGGTCGAGGCCGAGTTCCAGGACCCGCTGCCGATGGAGGAAGAGCGCCGGCTGTTCTACGTTGGCATCACCCGCGCCCAGCGGATGCTGTTCCTCACCTACGCTTCGTCCCGCCAGATGTGGGGCCGGTTCAACGCCGGGGTCGCCAGCCGCTTCATCGACTCGATCCCGCAGTCGGCGCTCTCGACCGTGACGCGCTCCTACCCCCGCTTCGGTGGCGGCAAGGGATCGCTCCGCGACCGCGTCAACGGCCAGTCCAACCGCCTCGGGGGCCACGGGAGCGGTGCCGGCCGCTGGGACGGGTCAATGCCAGGCGAGGGGTCCCCGGTTCGCACATCACCCCAGGACGACTTCGCCGGTCGCACCATCGGCAGCGGGGCCGGGCGAGAAGAGCCGGCCCCGGCCAAGCGGACACAGACCTACTCCGCCGGGCAGAAGGTCTTCCACAACAAGTTCGGTGAGGGGCAGGTTCTCTCGGTCGAGGCGCGCCGTGACGACCAGGAGGTCGTTGTCGAGTTCGGACGACACGGGACCAAGCGGCTCATGGCCAGCCTCGCCCCACTGGACATCGTCGGATGACCGCGGACACCCCGACCCGGGCGGCATCAACCGATTCGTCGGACCCGTCCATCCGCGAGCGCCTGGAAGCGCGGGAGGAGGCGACGCTCGCCGTCGGCGGGACCCGTTCCCGCGAGGCCACCCGCCAGCGAGTGGAGGACGAGAGTCCCGTCCGGACGGCGTTCCAGCGCGACCGCGATCGCATCACGCACGCGTCATCGTTCCGGCGACTGATGCACAAGACGCAGGTATTCATCGCGCCTTCGGGTGACCACTACCGCACCCGCCTGACGCACACGCTGGAAGTCACCCAGATCGCCCGCACGATCGGTCGCGCCCTCGGCCTGAACGAGGACCTGATCGAGGCGATCGGCCTGTCCCATGACCTTGGGCACACGCCCTTCGGGCACGCCGGCGAGCGAGCGCTGGCCGAGGTGTTCCCGGGCTTCCGCCACAACGAGCAGAGCCTCCGGGTCGTCGACGTGCTCGAGAAGGACGGCCAGGGTCTCAATCTGACCGACATGGTCCGCGACGGGATCCTGCGCCACTCCAAGGGGCGGTCCTCCATCACCGGCCGCCGCGCCGGACGAGCCGCGACCCCGGAGGGCGATGTGGTCCGCCTGTCCGATGCGATCGCGTACATCAACCATGACCTCGACGATGCGATCCGCGCCGGCATGATCCGCTGGGCGGATGTCCCGCCGGTCGTGGGTCAAGTCCTCGGCGAAGGCCACGCGGCCCGCATCAATACGCTCGTTGGCAACGTGGTCCAGCATTCCGCGGTCGAGGACGTCCCGGCCAAGATCGTGCTGACGGACGGCGTCCGGGAGGCGGCCGATGTGCTGCGCGATTTCCTGTACGAACAGGTCTATACTCCGATCAACCAGCGCCGCGATACGGCCCGGGCGCAGCAGATCGTTCGCGATCTGTTCCACCGGTACTGTGAGCGGCCAGAGCTGATGGTCGACGCCGGCCTCGTCAGTCCGGCCGACGATCCGCTCGAGCGGCGCGTCGCCGACCATGTCGCCGCGCTCACCGACCGATCCGCGCTCGCCGCCTGGGAGCGCCACGTCCTCAACGGCTAGGCCCCCGACCCTCACCCACGCGTCCTCCCCCGCGCCATCGACCGGCCCACCCCCCGCCCGGGCTGGCGAACAAGGCAGCAGGTCACCGATGGCGAGAGACTCCGTCGCCGAAGTCCGCGAGCAGACCGACATCGTCGACCTGGTCGAGCAGTACGTCCAGCTCAAGCGGGCGGGCTCCTCCTACAAGGGACTGTGCCCGTTCCACCAGGAGAAGTCGCCGTCGTTCGTCGTCTTTCCCCAGAGCGGCACGTTCAACTGCTTTGGCTGCGGAAAGCGCGGCGACGCCCTGACCTTCTACCAGGAGGTCGAGCGCGTCGACTTCCGGGAAGCCCTCCACGAGCTGGCCCGCCGGGCCAACATCACCCTGTCGACGGCGCCGGTCAAGGACCCGGCCGAGCAGGACCGTCGGCAGCGGCTGATCGCGGCCAATGATGCGGCCGCCCGGCTGTTCCAGCGTGCCATCGGCGTCGAGCAGGGCCAGGCGGGCCGGGAACTGGCCGAGCGCCGTGGGATCGACGCCGCGATGATGCGTGCCTTCCGGATCGGATACTCGCCCGATTCGTGGGACACGCTGCTCAGGAATCTTGGGGCGCAGGGCTTCGATGCCGACATCGCCCTGGAGGCTGGCCTGGTCATCCGGAACGACGCTGGCCGGACCTACGACCGGTTCCGCGGCCGGCTCATGTTCCCGATCGCCGACCGCGACGGCGACATCGTCGGATTCGGTGGGCGAGCCCTCGGCGACGAGCAGCCCAAGTACTTGAACTCCCCACAGACTCCGCTATTCGACAAGAGCGGCCTGCTCTACGGCCTGCACCTCGCCAAGGACGCCATCCGGGAGCGCGGCGAAGTGGTCGTGGTCGAAGGCTATATGGACGTCGTTACGGCTCATCAGTTCGGCCACCGCAACGTCGTCGCGGCAATGGGCACAGCCCTGACCGAGGCGCAGGTCAACCTCGTCAAGCGGTTCGCGCCCCGGATCATCCTCGCCCTCGACGCGGACGCGGCCGGACAGGCGGCGATGGTCCGGGGGATCGAGACGATGACCGGTGGCGGCGACGGCCGCGAGAGCGGCGATCGCCAGGCATCGGTCTCGGCCGGCCTGATCAGCGCGCAGCAGCGGTCGAAGACGGAGATCCGGGTCGCGACCATGCCAGTCGGGAAGGATCCCGACGAGCTGATCCGGCGCGACCCGGACCTCTGGGAGCAGGTGATCGCCGGAGCCCGGCCGGTCGTCGACTGGCTGATCGACGCGTTCGCCGCCGACGTCCGGCTGGACGACGCTGCCTCCAAGTCGTCCGCCATCCAGCGGATGCTGCCGATCCTGCGACAGCTCCCCGACCGGATCCAGCAGCATCACTACGCCACGATCATCGGTCAGCGCTTCGGCGTGACGGCCGAGATCGTCCTGCGCGAGCTGGCCAGCCCCAGCACGGCAGGCCGCCGTGGGACGCGCGGCCAGCAGCAGTCAGGCGAGTCGCAGGGCGGTCGCGGCAGTTCGGCGTCCGGTGCCGGCTGGCAGCAGGGCGGCAACACGTGGCAATCCGGTGGACAATGGCAGGGCGGCAACAAGAGCAAATGGGAGGGCGGCCGTGACGGCCAGCCGTGGAAGAAGCGGGACGAGAGTGACGGCCCGCGGCCCATCCACGCCAACTGGTCGCCCGGTGACCCCCCACCGCGTACCCGGCGCCGTGAGCTGGACAACGAGAGCTACCTCGTCGGGCTGCTGATCGCGTTCCGGCCCTATCTCGAGCCGCTGCTGGCCGAGACACCGGACGACCTCATCAACGACGGGCGCAATCGGGAACTGCTCCGGCTGCTCAGGAGTGAGGAGTGCGCAGGGCTGTTCGGGAGCCGCCTGATCATCGCCCTACCGGACGAGCTGGCCGACTACGCGGATCGCCTGAACATCTCCGTCGGGGGCGACGAGGACGGCCGCCTGGAAACCGACCTCGAGCGCGAAGAGGGCGGCGCGCCGGGTGGTCCACGGCTGATCCCGAAGCGGTACCCGGGCGAGGTCCGGACCGAGGCGATGGAGACCCTGCGGCAGCTTCGCCGCCAGCGATTCGAAGCGGCCGTCCGCCACCTTCAGGAGGAGATCCGGGTTGGAATGGCGGAGCGGGACCTGCCGACGGTTTCCAGCGCCCAGCAGCGGCTGGCCGAGCTTAGCCAGGAGCGCCACCACTTCGATCCGCCGATCAGCCCGGTCTTCAAGGACACCCGTACCCCGACGGGACCGTAGGGTCAGCCCCGCAGGATCGACCGGACGACCTCGGCGATGTCCCGGTCGCGGTCCGGCGGTACCGTGCGCATGTCCAGCATCAGCTGGTCGTCCACGATCCGCCCCCAGACGGAGGGCGACGCCAGTCGCAGCCGACGCGCGAGCTCATCGGGCGACCACGACGTATGGCCGATGCTCACCCCGGCACTCGGTACCGTTCGTCCCGGCGCCGCTCCGCCTCCGAAGCGGCTGTCGACCTCAACGACCATGGCGCTTCCGCCGACGGCCTCGACGACCTCCTGCGCCCTCCGGCGCACGACGTCGACGGGCATCGTTGCCATGCGCCAGAGCGGGATAGCGGTTCGCTCCTCTCCCCTCGCGTAGTGCCGCAACGTCGCTTCCAGGCCCGCCAGCGTCACCTTGTCGACGCGAACGGCGCGCGCCAGCGGATGCCGGGCCAGCCGTGCGACCAGCTCCGCTCGACCAAGGAGCATCCCGCACTGCGGCCCACCGAGCAGCTTGTCGCCGCTCGCCATGACCAGGTCAGCTCCCGCCCGGAGACAGGACACGACGGACCGCTCGCCTTCGAGGAGGCCATCGATCAGCAGTCCATCGCCCTGGTCCTCGACCAGCGGGATACCGGTGTCCGCCGCGACGCGCGCCAGATCGGCCGTGGACGGCGCGTGGGTGAAGCCGGACATGACGAAGTTGCCCGGATGGACCTTCAGCAGCATCGCGGTCTCGGGACCGATCGCGTCGGCATAGTCACCGGCGTAGGTCCGGTTGGTCGTCCCGACCTCGATCAGTCGCGCCCCACCCTGCTGCAGCACCTCCGGGATCCGGAATCCGCCGCCGATCTCGACCGCTTCCCCGCGTGAAACGATTACTTCCCGGCCCGCCGCCAGTGCCGCGACAGCAAGCAGAACGGCCGCCGCATTGTTGTTGACGGCGAGCGCCGACTCAGCACCGGTCAATGACCGGAGCAGGTGCCCTACCCGCCGCTGGCGGTCGCCACGCTCGCCGGTGTCGGCGTCGACCTCCAGCTCGACCGGACTTGCCGCCGCCCGCCGCATCGCCTCCGCCGTCGCCTCGCTGACCGGGACGCGCCCCAGGTTGGTATGGATCAGGATGCCGGTCGCGTTGATTACGTCCGGTTGCACGGCCGCCCAGCCTTCGACGACCCGCTCGATGATCGTCCGGCGAAGCGCATCCCGAGCCGTCTGGCCGTGGCCGGTCCGGTGCAGGTCATCCCTCAGGCGGGCGAGCTCCACGCGGATCGCGTCGCGCAGGATCTCCGGACGCAACCCGAGCGCGGTGAGCTCGGGTGCTCGTGCGATCTCGTCGACGGCCGGCAATGCGCGAAACGGTGATTCCGCCACGGTTGTCACCTTACCCGGCCTGCTGCCGGAAAACGGACAGAGGGCGATGGCTTGTCTGCCATCGCCCTCTGTCCTGGTGGTCGGGGAGAGAGGATTCGAACCTCCGACCTCAGCGTCCCGAACGCTGCGCGCTAACCGGGCTGCGCTACTCCCCGTGCCGGCGCCGGAGTATAGCACCGGGATTTTTCTCGTGCCAGTCCGACCCGCCCACATCGGCCAACTGACCTCGCAGCGAGCCGGTGCGGCAGTAGCCCAATTTGTTGGCATGGGGCCTGCCCAATGGAGACCATATCTACCGGTCCGTCCGGCCGTTGGGACGACACTGGGGCTGTGGTAGGATCGTACGGTGCTGACGAAGCATTAGTCTGCGCCCGCGTAGCTCAGTGGATAGAGCGCCGCCGTCCTAAGGCGGGCGTCGGGGGTTCGAATCCCTCCGCGGGTACCAGTGCGGGTTCGTCCCCTGCCTGGCGAGAATCGCCGCCCTCCTGCTTCCGCATACGATCCGAAAGAGAGTCTGATGAGCGACCAGCTTCCTCCGCTGGCGTATCGAGGTCCCGCCGTCTCCGGCTACGACATCGATCCGCCGCTGAGCCGGATCGGGATGATCTCGCTGCACACCTCGCCGCTCGCCCCACTCGGCTCACAGGATGCCGGCGGGATGAATCTCTACGTCCGCGAGCTCGCGCGGCATCTCGCTCGCCAGGGCCGCATCGTCGATATCTACACTCGCCGGACCGATCCCCACACCCCGACGGTCATCGTCGACGTCCCGGGTGTGAACGTCATTCACCTCACCGCCGGACCGGCGGGGCGCGTTCCCAAGACCGAGCTCTACGCGCTGACCGATGAGTTCGCCGACGCGATGCTGGCTTACATGGTCGCGAACGGCCTCCGGTACAGCGCGATCCACGCCCACTACTGGCTGTCAGGCGTCGCCGCGGCCCGCGTCAAGGATGCGACGGGTACCCCGTTCGTCCAGATGTTCCATACCACCGCTTTCCACAAGAACGCCGCGAACGACCGCGCTCACCACGAGTCGCAGTTGCGCGAGCGCGTCGAATCGCGGCTGCTGAACATCGCTGACGCGGTCATCGCCGGCAATCCGGATGAGCGCGAAGACCTGGCCGCCCGCCGCAACGCCAACGACGGCATGGTCTGCATGATCCCCCTCGGCGTCGACCTGGATCGCTTCGTCCCGGGAGAGACGGCCGTCGCGCGGCAGGATGCAGGATTGCCCACCGATGGCCCGCTCATGCTCTTCGTCGGCCGCATCGACCCGATCAAGGGGCTGGACATCCTCATCGATGCGCTCCACCGGGTGGCGAGGGGCTGGGTGGGAGCAACTCCCCCTCCGCGACTGGTCCTCGTCGGCGGCGAGCTGGATGGCGCCGGTGACCCGGTGGGTCCGCTGGCGACCGTCGCCACGCAGATCGACGAGATGGGCCTCCGTGACTACGTCATCCTGCTTGGCTCCCGTGACCAGCAGGAGCTGGCTACGCTTTATCAGGCGGTCGACTTCGTGGTAATCCCGTCGCGTTACGAGAGCTTCGGCCTCGTCGCGGTCGAGGCGATGGCGAGCGGGACGCCGGTCATCGCCTCCCGGGCCGGGGGGTTACCATGGTCCGTGCGGGACGGAGTCGCCGGTCTCCTGGTTCCACCGGCCAACACGCTGGCCCTGACGGATGCCATCCTCGAACTCACGCTGAACGTCGGGCGCCGGGAACGGCTCGCCGCTCGAGCCCGGGTTGAGGCCGCTCGGTTCTCCTGGGACACCGTGGCGACCGCCATGTCCGGCGTCTACCGGATCATCGCCGCTCGCACCCACACCCCGATCTGCGTCGCCTGATCCTGCGTGGCTGCGGTCCTGGAGATACAACAGAGAAGCGGCACAGGAAGGATCCTGTGCCGCTTCGTCATGGTGCCGCCCGGTGATCCGGATCAGCCGCGCTTGTGCTCCTTGTAGTACTTCTTCGACTTCGGCAGCGGCCGGTTCTCCTCGGCTTCACGCTGGGCGGAGTAGCGGTTGGCGGATTGCTCCAGTTCCTCTTCGAGCTGGACGAGGTCGTTGTAGACCGTGCTGTTGTCGTTGGCGACCGGAGTCCGCATCAGCATCCGGACCAGCTGAAGCTGCGACTGCGACGGCGCGCTCTGGGCAGCGGGGTCACTGGCCCGCTGGATGATGCCGTCGACCAGTGCCAGGGTCGCGTTCGACGCGTCATTGTCCCAGAGCCGCTGGCGGATCTGGCTCAGACCGTGGGTCAGGCTCATCGGACACCCCTCACTTCGTCCCGCACGACGGCGCCAGGCTCGACGGCTGCCCGTCTCTGGCCATCATGGTAGCCTATCAGTGACAGTTGCCAGGGGTGCGGGAACGCTGAGAGGTCCGGGGCGACACCACTCGCCGACCGGGACCAACCCTCCGAACCTGATCCGGGTCATGCCGGCGAAGGGACGGCAACGCCGCGCGGGGCAATGCTCGTCCCGCCCGGTGCCCTGACGGCCGCCTGCGCAGCCGCCTCCCGCCACACCCTCTGGTCCGCTGCCACCCAACCGGCCGGTCCCGTTCCGGGATCCGGTCCGCCAAGCACGACCGAGGCGAAGCGCGTGTCAGACAACGGCAACGGCCAGATCCAGCAGTCAACCAAGGACCAGGTCCTCGTCCCCGAGGAGGACCGGCCCAGAGTCCCCAAGGCGATGACGGTCGCCACCTCGGACAGCGGTGCCGGCGCCGGAATCCAGGCCGACCTCAAGACGTTCGCAGCCCACGGCGTCTACGGCACGTCCACCGTCGTCGCGATCACCGCCCAGAGCACCAAGGGCGTCTACGCGATCGCCGAAGTCCCCGATGAGGTCATCGTCGCCCAGATCGACATGATGATGGAGGACATCGGCGCGGACGCAGCCAAGACCGGGATGCTGTCCAGCCGCCTGATCGTCGAGGTGGTGGCGGATCGGCTGAACGCCTGGGGCGTCCCGACCGTCGTCGACCCCGTCATGGTCGCGAAGAGCGGGGACCAGCTGCTCCAGCCCAACGCCGTCGCCGCCTACAAGCGCCACCTGCTCCCGACCGCGCTCGTCGTCACGCCGAACATCCCCGAAGCCGAGGTCCTTTCCGGAATCACCATCACGGATGAGGCTTCACTGCGGGAAGCCGGCCGGGCGATCGCCGCGCTGGGACCGAAGTGGGTACTGCTCAAGGGCGGGCACCGCGCCGGTCCCCCGGTCGACCTGTTGTTCAACGGTACGGACTTCACCGAGTTCGAGGCCGAGCGCATCCCCGGCTACAACACCCACGGGACGGGCTGCACGCTGTCCGCCGCCATCACGGCCAATTTGACGCTCGGCCACAACGTGCCGGAGGCGGTGGAAGCGTCGATCGCCTACCTGCACGGCGCCATGCGCGCCGGGTACGCGATCGGTGGCGGCCACTCGCCGGTCAACCACTTTTACCGCCACCCCGAGATGGGCCCCTCGGCCGCCCAGGGAACGGCCTCCCGTAGGCTGGAGGACAAGTAGATGACGACGAACGATGCTCCATTGACGATCGGCGGGAAGACCTTCCAGAGCCGATTGATGGTCGGAACCGGGAAGTACCGGACGAGCGCCGAGATGGTCGGCGCGATCGCGGCATCGGGTGCCGAGATCGTCACCGTCGCGCTTCGGCGGATCGACTTCGACGACCCGGCCAGCCGATCGGTCCTCGAGGATCTGGACTGGACCCGCTACACGATCCTCCCGAACACCGCCGGCTGCGCCACGGCCGATGAGGCGGTCCGGATCGCCCGGATGGCCCGGGCCATGGGCCTGTCCGACTGGGTCAAGGTCGAGGTCATTCCGGATGCGCGCTACCTGTTGCCCGACCCGATCGGGACGATGGACGCCTGCCGGACGCTGGTCGACGAGGGCTTCACGGTCCTCCCCTACATCGGGGCCGACCCCGTCCTGGCGCGGCGACTGGAGGACATCGGCTGCGCGACCGTGATGCCGCTCGCGTCCCCGATCGGCTCCGGGCAGGGCCTCGTCAATCGCGAGGCGATCCGAATCATCATCGAGCAGGCAGGGGTGCCCGTCGTCGTCGATGCCGGGATCGGCGTGCCGTCTGATGCGTCCATGGCGATGGAACTTGGCGCCGACGCCTGCCTCGTCAATTCCGCTATCGCGCTGGCCGACGATCCCCTCCTGATGGGCGAGGCGATCGGGATGGGCGTCTCCGCAGGACGGAAGGCGTTCCTGGCCGGCCGGATCCCGAGCAAGGCGTACGCATCGGCGTCGTCCCCGACGACCGGCCTCGTAGGCGCGCGGCCGTGAGCGAGGGCTACCGCCGGGCGAATCCGAGCGATGTCTCCGCGTCCTTGCGACTCTATCTGGTCGCCGATCCGTCGCTCTCCCGATCGGGCGATATCGTCTCTGACGTCGATGCCGCTTTGGCCGGTGGCGTGTCCATGGTCCAGCTCCGGGCCAAGGGGCTCAAGGACCGGGCGGCGTTCGAGGTGGGACGGTCCCTGCGGAAGCAGTGTGCGCAGTACAGCGTCCCGTTCCTCGTCAACGACCGCGTCGACCTTGCCCTCGCGCTTGGCGCGGACGGCGTCCACCTCGGCGTCGACGACATGCCGCTGGATGCGGCGCGGCAGGTTCTTGGACCGGCCGCCATCATCGGCTGGTCGCCGGAGACGGACGAGCAGACGGCAATGGCCGCCGGTCGCGGGGCGGACTACCTCGGGGTCGGACCGGTCTTCGGAACCGGATCCAAAGCCGATGCCGGCGAGCCGATCGGGCTGGACGGGCTCGCGCGGCGGGTCGTCGCGGCGGGCATCCCCGTGGTCGCGATCGGCGGGATCACCGCCGACACGGCAGCCGGCTGCCTGCAACAGGGGGCATCGGGGATCGCCGTGATTGGGGCAATTCTCCGGTCCGATGATCCTGGCCAGGCCGCCACTGCTCTTCGCAGCGCGGTTGAACTGGCCGGCTAGCCATGCTGCCGACAGCGGCGATGCGCCCGGTCCTGGTGCTCATGACGGATCGGCGCCGGACCACTGTCCCGCTCGAGGTAGCCGTGCCTGCGGCGGTTGCGGACGGGGTCGATTTCGTCCTGGTCCGGGATGCGGCCGGCGATCATAAGTCGATCGGTGAGCTGGCAGAAGCGTTGGCGAGGTCGATCGACCCGGCAAAGCTCATCGTGAGCGGGTCGCCACCGGTAGCGAAGCGTTTCGGGCTCGGGCTTCACCTGCGCGACGGCCAGTGCCTCCCGGAGGACTACGGGTACATGCCACGTGTCCTGGGCAGATCCGTGCATGACATCCCGGCATCCGGAAACAGCATCGCCTCCGAGATCGCCACCGAGGAACTGGCCGCTGTCAGCCAGGCTCGCTACGTGCTGGCGGGCAACGTCTTCAGAACCAGATCGCATCCCGGTCGGCCAGCACGGGGCGTTGACTGGCTCGAAGCGGTCGTCCAGTGCTCGTCGGACCCGGTCATCGCGATCGGCGGGATCACCGAGGGCAACGCTGGCAGCGTTCTCCGGACGGGATGTGCCGGCATCGCCGTGATCGATGCCATCCTGGCGGATCCGGATCCGGGGGCCGCCGCTGATCGACTCCGAACCGTCCTCGATCAGACCCACTCAGGGAGCAACCCATGACCACGACGCAGCTCACCGTCACGATCAACGGCGTTGACCGGCAGGTACCGGACGGCTCCACGGTTGGCGACTTCCTCGCCGACCGTGGATACAAGGTGACGATGGTGATCGTCGAACGCAACGGCGAGATCGTGCCGCGCGACGAATGCGCCGGGACGCGATTCGCGAGCGGTGATCAAGTGGAGATCATCCACGCCGTCGGCGGCGGTTGACCGTCATTCGTCGTCGGGCCGATCGGCCTCCGCTGAACGCTGGTTCGTCTCACCGTCGGGGCCAGCCGGATGGATCTCCTCCGGCCCGAGGTCAAGCTCCTCGTCGTCCCAAGGGTCCCAGACGCACTCCCGGAGATCGACCTGGTACTCGTCGCTGAACGGGATGCCCTCCTCCTGGAGGCGCGCGCATGATGTCCGGATGGCCGAAGTACCAGCCGCCGGTCAACTCGCCGTTCCGGTTCACGACCCGGTGGGCCGGTAATCCCTCTGGCGTATCCATCATGGCCCAGCCAACCATCCGGGCTCCGCGCGGATCGCCGATCGTTCGCGCGATCCGCCCGTAGGTCGTCACCCGGCCCCGCGGGATGCGGGCGACGACCGCCATGACACGCTCGGTGAAGTCGGCGGATGCCGGCATCCGGTCTCCCCTAGCCCAGTTCGACCTCGACCGTCGCGACACCGGCCCGAGGGGTTCGCGCGGTTAGGGTGACTCTGGCCCCGGCGGAACCGCGGACGAGGAACTGGACGTCTGCCCGGCGACGCGCGGTCGACGGCCCACGCCATGGCTCGTCCCTCGCGGCCGATTCGCCCTTGAGATGACCGATCGTGTGGGTCGTCACGCCATCAACCGCCTGGACCCCTTCGCCCGCCATCGAGACGGTCACCCCTGGCGCCCGCCGGACGTCGATTGCCTGCTGGCAGACGTTCGTCGGTAGCCATCCCGCATTCACCACCCGAGCCCGGACCAGCCAGGAGTCGTCACCAAGTGCCATGACGTCCGTCGAGTCGAACTGCAGCCGGGGTGCCGCGTTGGCGACATGAAAGCTCCAGTCGATCGCCGGGCGGGCAATGTGGTTGAGAAACGACGGCGGGCAGTTCTGGTGGGTGAACTTGAACGTCCAACCCCCGATCTCCACCGGCCCGAGCTGCGGATGGCCGAACGGACGCCACGGGACGAACCCGTTGGCGCCGATCGTCCGGTCGGCCCACTCGATCATCCGCTGCTCCTGGGTCTCGTCAAGGACCTGGAAGGGCGCCTCGCGCATCTCCCGCGCGCCCGACGCCTTCTGGATGTCCCAGAGTTCCGGCACCCAGGTCAGCACCCCCATCTGGCTGTACGACCAGTCCATCAGCGAGCCCGACCGGGCGATGTCGTTCTCCTCGTCGTAGCTCTGGAACGCCGGGCACCCGGACATCGCCGTGTACTGCCGCGTGAGGGTCAGGTACTCGGCGTCGAGATCGTCGTGGTGATACGCGGTGCGGCTTTGCGACGATGGCAGGGTGAAGACGAAGCCGCCCGCCGTGTGATAGAGGATCGCAGCGAAAATGTTCGGGTGCGCGAGGTAGAAGTCAGCCGTCGCCCGGGTCTCGGGCACGAACAACGGGTACGGCCCGGCGCCGAACTGGCTGTGCTCGGGTTGCCAGTTGTGCGGGAAGGACCGGTTGAAGTCCAGCCCCCAGTACGTCTGGGCCAGTTGCAGATTCGGACCGACCGATCCCTCGACCCGCCCCTCCTGAACAAGCTGGTAGCGCGGCACGTCGCCGCGGTCCGGATCGTAGCGAACCATCACCCGCTCATCGAGCTCCGAGACGCACCACTCGCCCAGTTCGTCCCGGAGGCGCATCAGCGTGATGTGCCCGTCCCCGTCGACGTCCTCCGGGTGCAGGCCAGGCTGGCGCTTCTCATGTGGCCAGGGGATCGCGGCACTGCGCAGCCGGTACGGCGTGGTCAGATAGACCTCGGCGCCGTCCGGTGACACACGCGGGCGGATGTAGAACGTGAAGCGCTCCAGCAGCCGGGCGATCTCCGGCTGATCCGCCCGGCCGAGCAACTCTGCAATGGTGCGGAGAGCGACCATCGACGGCAGCACCTCGCCAGCGTGGATATTGCCCTCAATGTAGATGCCCGGCTTGTCGTCCGGTACTCCGGTCCGACGATCGGTGACCGTCGCGGACAGCAGTTCGCGTCCCTCGGGCGACTGGCCGAGCGACTCAATCACGATCAGGTCCGGGTAAGCCGTGGCCCATTCCTGGAGCTGCGCGACCATCTCGTCATGACGGAGATAGCGATCGAGACCGGTAGTCGTCACGGAGCTGCATGCCTTTCATTCGACGACGTCCCGGAGGCGGAACTCCGGGCCGACATCGCGCGTCACGAGATTGGATGGACGAAGCAGACGGGTCGGACGCGGCCACGGGCTATACTTTGGGTAGCTTCCCGTGACATCGACGGATCGCGCACGCCACCTTCAGCATGCCCTGCGATCCACAGGAGACCCAATGGTACGGTCATTCCTCAACAAGGTCTTTGGCGAAACCGACGAGAAGATCGCCGCTCGCTATCTTCCCATGGTCGCCGAGATCAACAAGCTGGAGCCGGAATTCCAGTCATTGTCCGACGATGAGCTCCGGGCGATGACCGAGGAGTTCCGCCAGCGGCTGGCCGATGGCAAGGAGGATCTCGACGATCTCCTGCCGGAGTCGTTCGCCGTCACCCGTGAGGTGACCCGCCGTGTGCTCGGCCAGCGGCACTATGACGTCCAGCTCATCGGCGGCATGGTCCTGCACCAGGGCAAGATCGCCGAGATGCGTACCGGCGAGGGCAAGACCCAGACGGCGACGCTGGCTATCGCGCTGAACGCGCTCGAAGGCCAGGGCGTCCATCTCGTCACGGTCAATGACTATCTCGTCCGCCGGGACGCGGCGTGGATGGGCCAGGTCTATCACGCCCTTGGTCTGTCCGTTGGCGCAATCCAGCACGAGTCCGCCTTCATATACGACCCGGAGTACGAGACCGAGGACGAGGGCGCCGTCCCCAACATGCGTCCCGTCACCCGCAAGGAGGCGTACCAGGCCGACATCACCTACGGGACCAACAACGAGTTCGGGTTCGACTACCTGCGTGACAACATGGTCACGACGGCCGCCCGCAAGGTCCAGCGCGGGCAGCATTTCGCGATCGTCGATGAAGTCGACAACATCCTGATCGACGAGGCCCGGACCCCGCTGATCATCTCGGGCGCGGCAGCCCAGGCGACTGACAAGTACTACCAGTTCGCTCAGATTGCCAAGCAGCTCCGCAAGGACCGCGACTACGAAGTCGAGCTCAAGAGCCGGACGGTCAACCTGACCGACGAGGGGATCGACAAGGTCGAGCAGCTCGCCCAGATCCCCGAGGGCGAGAGCATCTACGACGACCGGTACATCGAGCTCACCCATTACCTCGAGCAGGCGGTCAAGGCCGAGGTCATCTTCAAGCGCGACAAGGACTACATCGTCGACGACGAGGGCGAAGTCATCATCGTCGACGAGTTCACCGGGCGCCTCATGCCGGGACGGCGCTACAGCGAGGGACTCCACCAGGCGATCGAAGCCAAGGAGGGGGTCCGCGTCCGTCGCCAGAACGTCACCATGGCGACGATCACCTTCCAGAACTACTTCCGCATGTACGACAAGCTGGCCGGAATGACCGGTACGGCCAAAACGGAAGCGGAAGAGTTCCACCGCATCTACAGCCTCGACGTCGTCACCGTTCCGACCAACGTCCCGGTCGCGCGCGAGGATGCCGCAGATCTCGTCTTCCGGACCGAGGAAGGCAAGTTCCGGGCGGTGGCGCGCGAGATCACGGAGATGCGCAATGCCGGCCGGCCGGTGCTCGTCGGCACGACCTCGATCGACACGTCCGAGCGCCTGTCGCGCCTGCTCAATGAGCTCGGCACGCCGCATCAGGTACTGAACGCCAAGCAGCACGAGCGCGAGGCCAGCGTCGTCGCCGAAGCGGGCCAGGCGCCTGGCGGCAAGGGCAATGTCACCATCGCGACCAACATGGCCGGTCGCGGTACGGACATCAAGCTCTCCGAAGAAGTGCGGAAGGCGGGCGGCCTCCACATCATCGGCACCGAGCGGCACGAGTCGCGCCGGATCGACAACCAGCTCCGTGGCCGTGCCGGTCGCCAGGGTGACCCGGGTTCCAGCCGCTTCTTCGTCTCGCTGGAAGACGACCTGATGAAGCGGTTCGGGTCCGATCGCCTCCAGAGCATGATGGACCGGCTCGGGATGACCGACGAGACCCCCATCGAGCACGGGCTGATCTCGAAGTCGATTGAGAGCGCCCAGCAGAAGACCGAAGGCCACAACTTCGACATCCGGAAGCACGTCGTCCAGTACGACGACGTGATGAACCGCCATCGTGAGGTCATCTACGCCGACCGCGACAAGGTCGTGAGCGGCGAGGACATGTCCGAACGGATCGCCGAGATGATCTCGGACGAGATCGATGCGCTGATCACCCGGGCGGAGCCGGCGGTTGCAGACGCCGAGTTCGACTACGAGGGGTTGATCGAGAGCTACCGCGGACTGATCGGCCGGACGGAGCTGACCCTCGAAGACGTCGACGGCCTCTCCAAAGAGGAACTGGCCGACCTTCTTGTCGAGGACGCCGACGCGGCACTCGACGCGGTCGAGGAGCAGTTCCCGGACGGAGCGATGCGGACGGTTGAGCGGCACGTCATGCTCTCGGTGATCGACCGGCTCTGGGTGCAGCACCTCACCCAGATGGACGACCTCCGCGAAGGGGCCGGACTGCAGGCCTACGCACAGCGCGATCCGCTGGTGATCTACAAGACCAACGCGTTCAACCAGTTCAACGAGTTGCTGGGTCACATCCGGCACGACGTGGTTTCCACGCTGTTCCGCGTCCAGCCGGCGGTCGCGCAGCAGCCGGTTCAGACGGTTCTGACCGAAACCGCGACGACGACCAACCAGCCCACGGAGGCAGCCGAGCCGGCGACCCAGACAGTCCGGCGTGAGCGCAAGGTCGGCCCGAATCAGCCGTGCTGGTGTGGCAGCGGCAAGAAGTACAAGCACTGCCACGGGGCGCCGAAGACGGCTATCGCACGCTGACAAGTTACAGGGCTTCTTTCACGGACGAGCTCCCGGCCACCGCGTTGGTGACCGGGGGCTCGTCTGTTCGAGTCGCTTTCTGCTACTGGTAGCGGGTCCCGTGCTCCAGCCAGAACTTGAGCAGTGTCAGCGCTTCGCCCCAGCCCACGGCGCAGTCCATGACCTGCCAGCGTCCGGCAGGGGTATCCGGGTAACCCGTCTCGGTGACTGTGACCGTCGTGATGGCGCCGTCCTGGGTGAGGTCAAATGCGACCGTCGTCGGATGATCCAGGTGATGGTTCCACTGGAAGGCGTAGCGCGCTGGCCGATCGGCTTCGAGGACCGGCCCGGACAACTCGGCGGTGGCCGGATATGGACCGTCCTCTCGCCATCGGAACGTATATGAACCACCCTGCCGGGCGTCGATCTCGGAGCCGGCGGTGAACCAGCCATCGAATCCCGGACCGGTCGTTAGGGCGTCGTAGACGTCGGCGATCGGGCGGCGGATGCGGGTCCGGTGAACGATGTCGATGTTAAGCATTTGTACGGTGTCGGTCATTCCGGGCACGTTCTCCTGCGACTCAACTAACAACAGGCTCCACCCTACTCCGGACGGCGCACCGGGCACTTCTCCTCTATTGCCCCTACCCGTAGAAACGACGACGCCCCAGGTCCGCTGAGGGCCCCGGGGCGTCGTCTTCTATCGCAGCTCGTCAGCTAGAACTTCTGGTCCTGTCCCCGGACCTCGGTGATCAGCTTGCCGACCAACCGGCCCGCTCTGGCTCCGTACTTGTTGACCGTTGCGCGCTGGTCCGGGTTGAGAACCCCGTAGTAGAGGGCCACGCCGGCGGCACCCAGCCAGATGATGGATTCGACGCCGTCCTTGCCTGCGTCGGCGGTCTTGTGGGCGGCGTTCCGGGTCGTTCCGCGAAGATGGGACGAGGCGGCGACGGCCTGGTCTCCCACCTTGGCGGCGTGACGGGCGGCCTCCAGGAACCGATCAGCCGCGGACTGCAGCTGGTCTTCCGCATCGTTGGCCAGCCGCGCGCTCTCCCTGCGTGCGTCCCCGAGGCGAGTACCACTCTTGTCGCTTGCCTGCTCGATCAGATTGCTCACCTGCTGGACCAGGGCCGGCAGGTTGCCCTGCAGGAGCGAGGAGAGGTCACCACCCTGATCCTTGCTTCGCCGGTCTTGGAGGATCTCGACCGACTTGCCGCCGCCCGGAACGAGATCCTGGACGTCGTGGGCGGCCCGCTCCCGCACCGACAGGAGCGGGGACTGCCCCTGATCCGAAGACTTGCCGGAGCGCTTGCCCGGATCTTCCTGGATACCCTCCGCCAGGTGGCCGACGCGCTCACCGATTGCGCCCAGCGCCGGGCCAGCGACCGCCGCCGCCTTTGCCGTCACGTCCAGGAGCGTCGACTGCGCCCGGCCGGTGCCTTCACCGCTACCTGAACCGCGATCCGCAACCTCAGCGGCCCGTTCGCTGAGCGTCTTGCCCGCCCGGGAGGCACCCTCCGCGACCTGCTGCCCGATCCCGCCGGCACGCTCCGTCACGGTCTTCGTGACCTCCGGGAGGTTCCGGCGAGCGTCCTCACGGACGTCCTGGGCGATCGTCGCGAGGTCCTTGCCGGACGCCTGCGCGAACGCCGTCACCTGCTCCCGGGCCTCGGCCAGCCGGTGTGTCAGATCCCTATTGGGATCTTTGAGTGTGGACTGCAACTGGCCCGCAGCCCTGGCGCCGCGCTCCTGCAATTCCCTGATTCGATCGTTCGCCATGTGCCCAACCTCTCCGAGACCAACCGACGATCGAACATCGTCCAGCCGTGCTTGTGTGCCCTTGCCGAGGGTCGCCGCCCGCTCACGGCCGTGCTCGAGCGCTAGACCGGCGGCGGTTGCCGTTCCAGCCAGGGCCGCGCCGTAATGACCAGCCTGTGCCTGGACGTCGTCACCCAGCACGTGGGCGCGCTTGCGTCCATCCTTGACCGCACGACCAGCACGGGCCCGCAGCTTCTTCGCGTCCTTGCGATAGGCCTTGAGGTCCTTCTCGGCCTGGGCGAGCCGCTTGCTGGCCTGCTTGCGGGCGGCCCTGGCGTCCTTGCCCCCGGCCTCGACCAACCGGTCGAGATCCTTCCGTCGAGCCTCGACTTCGGCCCGGGCCCGCTCACGATAGGCCGCGACGACCGGGGCCGCCTCCTGAAGACGCTGCTCGGCGGTACGGACGGCCTCGCTCTCTACGGCCTGGTGAAGGCGGGAGCGGACAGGGGCGGCTTCCATTGTCGTTGGGAGGACCGAAGCCTCCGGTTCGTCGTCACGAGTCAGGGCCTGGATCAGGAATGCCGCTCCGCCGCATGCCGCGGCCGCGATTCCGATCAGCTGACCTGTCGTCAGTTCGGCCGTCGTCCGTGGCTCAGTCAGGTCTGGCTGGGTCATCCGTTCGTCTCCTCAATGGTCAGGGCGGCGGCGAGAGCCGTGCGGCGTTCCTCGGGTGAGAGGTCGTCGACCAGCGCCCGCAGCAACGTGGTGGCGAGATCGGCCCGCTCCTCCGGCGACAGCCCGCGGAACATCTCGAGGGCGACATCCCTGGCCGCCGCGAGGCGTTCCTCGGGAGTCAGTCGCTCCATCATCTGCTGGGCCATCGTCAGAACCAGACTCACGGCACCTCCCGGGGCACGCCACGGCGTGGGCCAGAGGCCCGTCATGATACCGTTCGCTTTGCAATCGGCTGGCCATCGGAAAGGCGATGGTCCGCGCCGCGCCCATGTTGGCTTGCTCCCGCCGCCCTGGACAGGACCCATCCCGTTGAGATCGACCCTTTCCACCTACGACGTCATCGTGATCGGCGCCGGCCACGCGGGCAGTGAAGCCGCGTTCGCGGCCGCGCGCCGTGGCGCCCGCGTCCTCGTCGTCACGCCCAATCTTGACCGCATCGGGTTCATGCCCTGCAATCCCTCGATCGGAGGGCCGGCCAAGGGGCACCTGGTCGAGGAGATCGACGCGCTCGGTGGGGAGATGGGCCGGGCAGCCGACCGGACGGCACTTCAGATACGGACCCTGAATACCGGCAAGGGGCCCGCCGTCCGCGCATTGCGGGTCCAATGCGACAAGACACTCTACGCCCTCTCGATGAAGGAGGCACTGGAGACGGCACCCGGCGTCACCCTTCTGCAGGACGATGCCACCGGGCTTGTCATCGACGGGGCCGGCGAGGAACGCCGGATCGCCGGAATCGAGACCCGGACGTCGGGTCGGATCCCGGCCGGTGCCGTCGTCGTGACGGCCGGCACGTTCCTGCGTGGTCGGCTGGTCCGCGGTGAGGAACGCCACGCCGGAGGACGAGCCGGTGAGCGTTCCGACGAGGACCTGGCCGGGGGAATCGGGACGCTTGGTATCCGGACCCGGCGATTCAAAACCGGTACGCCGCCCCGCGTCGACGCCCGCACCGTCGACTTCACTGCCGGTGATCTGCAGCCGGGTGACAGCGCCGATCGCTGGTTCAGCCACGACGGGCGACGTGGCCAGGTGTCTCCCCTCGCTCTGCCGCCGCTGGACCTCCTGGCCGAAGATCTGCCTTCAGCGACTCAGCTTCCAGGGCGGAACCAGTTATCGTGCCTGCGGGTCGAAACGAACCCGGAGACCCACCGCCTGATCGGCGCGAATCTCGACCGGGCGCCAATGTTCAATGGTGGAATCGATGGGACCGGACCCCGGTACTGTCCCTCGATCGAGGACAAGGTTCACCGGTTTGGGGACAAGGACCATCATCCCGTCTTCCTCGAACCGGAGGGATGGCGGACGACCGAGCTATATGTGCAGGGGCTGAGCACCAGCCTTCCGGCGGACATCCAGGATGCCGTGCTCCGGACCATCCCCGCACTGCGCGACGCCCGGATCACGCGATACGGCTACGCGGTCGAATACGACGCGGTCGACGCGACAGAGCTGTCGGCGAAACTGGAAGCGCGGCGGCTGCCCGGGCTGTTTCTCGCCGGCCAGGTCAATGGGACCTCCGGATATGAAGAGGCCGCCGCCCAGGGCCTGGTCGCTGGCGCCAACGCCGCCGCGACCGCGCTGGGGCTGGAGCCGCTCACCCTGAGCCGGTCAGATGCCTACATCGGCGTGCTGATCGACGACCTGACGACCCGCTCCCTGGACGAGCCCTACCGCATGCTGACATCGCGTGCCGAGCACCGGCTCCTGCTCCGGACGGACACGGCGCCGCGTCGCCTCTCGGGGATCGCAGCCAGTATTGGTCTGCTCGACGCTGGGCGGTCCGCCGAGGTCCGTGCCGAACTCGCCGTCGAGGATGCCATCCTCGACGGCCTGCGGTCGGTCTGGTTCGGCCAGCGCGACACCGACGACCAGCTCCTGGCTCGCCACGGGATTGGGCGCTCGACGGGGCGCCAGTCGGCGTTCGACCTGCTCCGCAGGCCCCCGGTCACCGTCGATCAGCTCGACGGCGTACTCCGGGAACGGGGTGAGTCGGTCCTCGCTGGAGCTCCCATCGAGATGCGAGAGCGGATCGCCAATCTCGCCAAGTACGAGGGCTTCGTCGAACGGGCCGAGCGCGAGGCCGACCGCACCCGGACCATGGACCGGATCCGGCTGGTTGACGACCTGGATTTCGGCAGCATCGCCGGTCTTCGGATCGAGGCTCGCCAGCGCCTGTCCGCCGCTCGCCCGGAGACGATCGGCCAGGCCGGACGACTCGCGGGGATCACCCCAAGTGACGTGGCGGCCCTGCTGATCCATCACCGGCGTACGGCCTCATGAGAGCGGCGATCCTGTCAGACATCCATGGCAACCGGCCGGCCCTGGAAGCCGTTCTCGCCGATGCCAGCGGCTGCGATGTCATCTGGAACCTGGGCGACACGGTCGGCTATGGTCCTGACCCGGTCGGCTGCATGGACCGGATGGCTGGCGTCGACCCGGAATACGCCATCGTCGGAAACCACGACCTGGCCTGTATAGGTGAGCTGGACGTCTCCCAGTTCAACCTGGTTGCCCGCCTGGCGACCGAGTGGACGCTCTCCCGGCTGGACGACGCGCATCGGGACGCCATCAGGGCTCTGCCCCAGAAGCTCGTGTCCAACGATGTGACACTGGTCCATGGCAGTCCGCGCTCGCCCATCTGGGAGTACATCCTGTCCGAGGAGACGTCGGCGGCGAACTTCCCGCACCTGACGACCAGTGTCTGCTTCGTCGGTCATACGCACGTCGCCGCATCGGCGCGGGCTACGGGGTCCGGCGGTCGCGTCCAGTTTGCCCGGACCCGCGCCGGGCAGATCCTGGATGTCGCCGAAGATCGGTGGATCATCAACGTCGGCAGTGTCGGCCAGCCACGCGACGGGGATCCCCGGGCGAGCTACGTCGTCCTAGATAACGACCAGGGGACGGTCGAAGTCCGCCGGGTCCCCTACCCGATCGCTGAAATCCAGGACGCCATCGTCGCGGCTGGTCTTCCGGATGTCCTCGCGACCCGGCTTGCCCTGGGCCGATAGACAATCGTGCGTGCGCGCCTTTGCATCGGGATCGGCGCGGGCGGATACTTCCCGGTGCGATCCGTCAGGTTGCGCCGCACGATCGCGGCGGGCGGATCACCATCGCGGCTGTCAGCCGCGGCTCACTCCCGTCCAGGGGAATCGCTACGAACATGCAAGACCGCGTCAAGCGAATCGTCGTTCCGGTCAACGGGTTGCGGGGCGACGAGCGCGCGATCCGGGTCGCCGCCCAGATCGCCGATCGGAAGGCCATCGAGCTCACGCTTATCCATGTCGTCGAGGTCAAGCAGTTCCTGCCGCTCGACGCCGAGCTTCCCGGTGAGGTGGAGCGCGGTGAGGCCATCCTCCGGGGTGCCACGACCTTCGCAGACGGCCTGCTGGCCGGCAAGGGTGTCCACGTCGAGAGTGAGCTGCTGCAGGCCCGGATGGCCGGGACCGCGCTCGTCGACGAGGCGACCGAGCGCCAGTGTGACCTGATCATCATGGCAACGCGACTCCGGACCCACCACGGCCGGGTGGGAGTCGGCGAGACGACTCGCTACGTGCTCCAGTCGGCTCCCTGCGAGGTGATGATCCTCCGGCAGGCCATCGAGGAAGGCGACGACCAGTCGCTGCTCGCGATCGCCGGGGCCTCCATCGGCGTCGGCAGCTCAGGCAGGACGGGCTGATGCACGTCGTGATCATGGGCTGCGGGCGCGTGGGTTCCCGGGTCGCCGGCATCCTCGACGGCAACGGCCACACGGTGGCGGTGATCGAGATCGACCAGGAAGCGTTCCGCCGGCTGCCACCCAGTTTCCGGGGCCAGACCATCCTCGGGACCGGGATCGACGAGGACGTCCTCCGCGCCGCCCGCATCGAGTCGGCGGACGCCTTCATCGCCGTCTCCGGGCAGGACAACCGGAACATCATGGCGACCCAGCTCGTCCAGCTCCTGTTCGACGTCGGAGAACGGATCTGCCGGATCACCGATCCGGTCCGCGAAGATGTCTTCCGCCGGATGGGAGTCATGACGACGGTCTGCCCGACGACGACCGTATCGGCCACCATCATCGACACGGTGAACAGCCACGATCCCGACACGACTCCAGCCCAGCGAGCCGTTCGTGAGGGGCTCGGCGGCTAGCCATTCCGTCCGGGAGGACGACCCCAGCATGTATGTGATCGTCACTGGCGCGGGCAAGGTGGGGTACTACCTGTCACGGCACCTGCTCGAAGAGGGCCATGAGGTTCTTCTGATCGAGAAGGATGCGTCCCGCGTCGACCTGCTCACCGAGGAGCTCGGGTCAGTCATCACCTTTGGTGACGCCGCCGAAGCCACCACCCTCTACAACGCCGGCGCGTCACGGGCCGACGTGCTGATCGCGGTAACCGGCGAGGACGAGGACAACCTCGTCGTCTGCCAGATCGCCAAGCAGAAGTTCAAGGTGCCCCGGACCGTCGCCCGGGTCAGCAATCCCCGCAACGAGAAGATCTTCCATCTGCTCGGCGTCGATGTCGTGATCAACCAGACGAGCTACATCCGTAATTTGATCGAGCAGTCCATTCCCGAGCAGTCGTTCGTCCACCTGCTGGACCTGCGTTACGCGGAACACCTCGCGATCGTCGAGGTCCGGATCGACCAGCAATCGGTCGTCGCCCACCGGGCCATCGGCGAGCTCCGCCTGCCCGTCGACTGTGTCATCGCGGCGATCGGGCGAGGCGGCCACGTCATCGTCCCGACCCCGGGGACCGAACTCGAGCCGGGTGACGACGTGATCGCCGTCACCCGCTCCGATCAGGAGACCGAGCTCCGCGGCCTGCTCTGCTCGACCTGCTGATCACGACTCACTCGACCGGCACCATGGAAGAGGCCCGCGCCAGATTGGCGCGGGCCTCTTCCTGTTGGTTACCGCGATCGGAATGGCGGCTACGGGTAGATGCCGCGGAGCCGGGTGAAGTCTGCCACGCGACGGACCGCCAGCAGCATGGCTGCCGTCCGCAGGTGGACATGGTGTTCACCCGCCGTCGCGTGGACGGCCCGGTACGAGTCCCGCATGATCTTCCGGAGCCGCTCGTTGACATCGCTCTCCGTCCATGGGAACGCCTGCAGAGCCTGGACCCACTCGAAGTAGCTCACCGTCACGCCGCCCGCATTCGCCAGGATGTCCGGCAGGACAGTGACGCCGCGATCGAAGAGGATCTCGTCGGCCGCGGGCGAGGTCGGTCCGTTGGCGGCTTCGGCGATGATACGGGCCTGGATGCGCTGGGCGTTGTCGGCGTTGATCTGCCCCTCGAGCGCAGCCGGGATCAGGATGTCGCAGGGCAGCTCGAGCAGATCGGTATTGGAGACGTCCTGCCCTTCGCTGTAGCCACTGACGGAACCGGTCGAGTCCTTGTGGCGGGCGACCCGGTCGAGGTCCAGTCCGCTCTCGCTGTACGTCCCGCCCCGGCTGTCACTGACGGCGACGACCGACGCTCCGAGCTCCGCGATCAGGCGAGCGGCCGTCGCGCCGGCGTTCCCGAAGCCCTGGACGACGACGCGGGCTCCGGCGAGGTTCAACCCGATCGCCCGGCAGGCCTCCTCGATTACGTAGACGCAACCCCGTCCCGTGGCCTCGTTGCGACCAGCGGACCCCCCAAGCGCGATGGGCTTGCCCGTCACTACGCCAGGTACCGAGTAGCCGACGTGCATGGAATAGGTGTCCATCAGCCAGGCCATGACCTGGGCGTTGGTGTTGACGTCGGGAGCCGGGATGTCCTTGTTCGGCCCAATCATCGGCATGATCTCGGACGTGAACCGGCGCGTCAGGTTCTGGACCTCGTTCTGCGACATCTGCTTGGGATCAACGCGCACTCCGCCTTTGGCGCCACCGTAGGGCAACCCGACGACGGCACACTTCCACGTCATCCACATCGCGAGGGCCTTGACTTCGGCCAGGGTGACGTCCTGGTGATACCGGATTCCACCCTTGGTCGGGCCCGGGCCACGATTGTGCTGGACCCGGTGGCCCTGGAACATCCGAACTTCGCCGTTGTCCATCTCCACGGGAAAGGAGACGGTCAACTCGGCTTCGCAGTGACTGAGGATCCCGCGCATCGAGTCTTCGAGACCCAGCCGGTCGGCAGCGATATGGAACTGCTCAACGGCCACATCGAAGAGATCACCGTGGGCCTTGGATGCAGCAGGTGAGGCGATGGCGGGGGACGGTTGCTCAGTAGGTCGCGCGCCAAGGTCGATCGACATCGTCGTCTCGCTCCTCGCGGGACCGTCGACGCGGCCCCGTGATTGGTCGTTCCGCCGCATCGGCGGCACGCTGGTTAGTATCCCACCACAAAGCGGACAGTCACAACAGGGGCGCTGCGCACAATTGCCTAGACCGCAGGACGAGAAGGACGCCCGCACCGAAGTCGATGCGGGCGTCCTTCGTTCGGATTTCGCGACGGGATAACCTGAGGCCGGACTTCTCAGACGCTACCTGGCATCAGACCCTACAATCTGCCGGATTATTGCCCGTCGAGTGCCGCCGTCAACTTCTCCCGCACCTGGTCAGGCCGGGCCCGTCCACCGGTGCGCTTCATCGTCTCGCCGATCAGCCGGCCCAGCGCCGCCTTCTTGCCTGCCCGGTAGTCGGCTACGGCTGCCTCGTTGGCGGCCAGAGCCTCCTGGACCGCCTGCTCGACCACGTCGCCATCGTTGATCGACAGCAGGTTCAACCGCGCTGCTGCCTCCGTGGGCAACTCGTCGTCCGCGATCTGTGGCAGCACGTCCTTGGCCGCCCGCGGTGTCAGCGTACCCGCGTCGAGCGCGTCGAGCAGATCCCGGAGCTGGACAGCGGTGAGCGGCAGCTGGCTGGCCGGGAGGCCCATGGCACTCTGCAAGCCCATCAGATCGTTGACGATCCAGTTGGCCGCCTGCTGCGGACGACCCGTACCTCCGCTCTCGACCGCAGCCTCGAACAGGTCGGCGACCTCGCGCTCGGTCGTCAGTAGTGCGGCATCGGCCGGCTTGACCCCGTACTGGTCGAGGAAGCGGCGCCGCCGCTCGGCTGGCAGTTCCGGGAGGGACGTGCGGACACCTTCGACCATCGCCTCATCCATCAGCAGCGGCGGAAGGTCCGGCTCCGGGAAGTAGCGGTAGTCGTTGGCCTGCTCCTTGGTCCGCTGCCCGACCGTCACGCCGCGGGCCTCGACCCACCCCCGCGTCTCCTGCGGGATCGTGCGGCAGGCGTCCAGCTCGGCCGCCTGGCGCTCCTGCTCGTACCGCAGTGCCCGCTCGACCGCCCGGAACGAGTTCATGTTCTTGATCTCGACCTTGGCGCCGAACGTGGTTTCGCCGCGCCGCCGCAGCGAGACGTTGGCGTCGCAGCGGAACGCGCCATCCTCCATGTTGCCGGTCGAGGCGCCGATGTACCGCAACGTCTGGCGCAGCGCGACGAGGTAGGCCGCCGCCTCCTCCGGTGAGCGCAGGTCCGGCTCACCGACGATCTCCATCAGCGGGACACCCGAGCGATTGAGGTCGACGAAGCTGACCTCGGCCCCGGTCGCGGGGTCGACGTGGTGAACCAACCGGCCCGTGTCTTCCTCGATATGGACACGGGTGATCCCGCAAGTCTTCATCTCGCCGTCGACGTCGAAGGTCAGCGCGCCGTCGACACAGAGCGGTAGATCATATTGAGAGATCTGATAGCCCTTCGGCAGGTCCGGGTAGACGTAGTTCTTGCGATCCAGCTTGTTGTGGGCGGGGATCGAGCAGTTGAGCGCCAGCCCCGTTCGTAGCGCCAGCTCGACGGCCGCACCGTTTAACACCGGCAGCGCGCCGGGCAACCCGAGGCAGGTCGGGCAGTTGTGGGTGTTTGGTTCTGCGCCGGCGTAGTCGGCTGCGCACCCGCAATACATTTTGGACTGGGTCAACAGCTGGGAGTGGACCTCGAGCCCGATGACCGTCTCGTAATCGGACGCCATTGCGGTCCCGGTGGTGGGATGACTGGCTGTCTCGGGGGAAGCTGACACCGGCATCGACCTCGCGTCTGCTGGCCCCGGACGAGCTCCGGGGAGCGGTGAGGTCGGGGCATCGGAAAGGTGGAAAGTGGCCCGAGTCTACCACGCGAACGCTCGGTTCCTGGGCAGTTCCATGCCTGACAAACTGCCTGGAAGGGCAGCCCGAAGGGAGGTGTACGAGTCCCGTTTTCGGCCAGTCAGAGGGGGTCCCTATGCTAGACTTAGGGTCAGATTGTGCCGTTTCTCACAAACGGCTGACCGGCCCAACGGAACACGTCCTGGCCATCACCCGTCCGCCAGGCAACCTTCCTTCATCGGGTCGGATTCCCCAGTAGCGAGGTCGAACGCCCCGATGACTGCGACGCAGCGTCCCGTCTCGATGGTGACGGGCAGGATCAATGACCTCGAGGTCACCGTCCCGGCCGGGACCAACCTGATCGAGGCCGCCCGACAGGTCGGCGTCGAGATTCCCAACCTGTGTTACCAGCCGAAGCTCCGCGCCTGGGGCTCCTGCCGGATCTGCACCGTCGAAATCCTCGGCAATCGCGGCGGCCTGATCGAGGGCTGCGCGACGCCGCTGGCCGAAGGCATGGAAGTCCGTACCCATACCCCGGAAGTCGAGCAGGCTCGCCAGTTCATCCTCCAGATGTACCTGATCGACCACGCGCTCGACTGCCCGACCTGCGACGCGTCGGGTCAATGCTACCTGCAGGACAACACCTACCTTCACAACATCAACGCCAACCCGTATCGGCGCCCGAAGATGGCGCACGGCTACGAGCACTTCAGCGGGACCATCGACTACAAGTGGGATCGCTGCATCATGTGCGTGCGCTGCACGCGCGTCTGCGATGAGGTCATCGGCGTCACGGCGATCGAGTCGGCTAACCGCTCGCTCGAGGCAACGATCACCCCTGCGTTCGGGCTGGACCTGTCCGAGACGACCTGCACCAACTGCGGCATGTGCATCGCCTCGTGCCCGGTGGGCGCCCTGACCGATCGCCACTTCGCCCACCACCCGTGGGAGGTCGACACCACGGAGACGATCTGCGGTGGCTGCGACGGTGGCTGCACGATCAATGTCGAGACCAATCGCGGCGTGGTCCGGCGCGTCTCCCACCTCTGGGACCGGGGCGTCAACCACGGTTACACCTGCCAGTACGGCAAGTGGGGCCACGAAGACCAGCAGAGCCCGGACCGCCTGACCCAGCCGCTGTTCCGGGGTGACGACGGCTTCCTACACCCGACCGACTGGGACGACGCGATCGAGCGACTGGTCGAGGGGCTGGAGCACTACCAGGGCGACCAGTTCGCCGCCCTCGCGTCTCCGGACCAGACCACCGAGGAGGCGTATCTCCTTCAGCAGTTCACCCGCGCCGTCATGGGCACCAACAACATCGACCGCCACATGACCGCGGCGCAGCGCGGCGTCGAGACCTCGACGGTCCAGACGCTTGGTCCCGCCATCTCGGGGACAAATAACCTCCAGGAGTTGTTCACCGACGTGAAGTCGGTGCTGGTCGTGGGTCCGGACATCAACAAGGCGACGCCGATCGCCGCTTACTGGATTAACCACGCCAGGATCTACCGCGAGGCGAAGCTGGTCGTCGTCTCGTCCGACCGCTCGACCCTGACCGACCGGGCCGACGTCTGGCTCCAGCCGCGAGCCGGCGCCACCGCCGATGTCCTGCTCGGCATTGCCGCCGTGATCGCCGAGGAAGGTCTGGCGCCGGTCGATACCGGCATGCGCCATATCGACGCCCGCCTGGCGGCTGAAGCCAGCGGCGTGGACTATGAGCAGCTCCGTATGGCTGCCCGGATCTACGCGACGGGAGGCGTCACGTCCGATGACCGCGGGCCAAGTGTTATCTACAACACGGCCGCTCGCGACGGCGCCCCGACGAAGATCGGTGGCGGTTATGCCGAACGGTTCGCGCCCGGTCCGATCGGCTCAGGCGCAGAGTCGCCGGCGGACGTCGCCACGGCAGTCAACCTGCTGGCGACGATGACCGGCAACCTTGGCGTCGCCGGCGGTGGCGTGATGGCGCCCCGCGGTTCCGCCAACTTTCAGGGCGTCACGGACGCCGGAGCGCGTCCCGACACCCTGCCGGGCGGGGTGCCGCTATCGGAATCGGCAGTGGTGGCGCTCGAAGCAGCGTGGACACCGCGCTGGGCCGAGAAGGCCAACACCCGTAACGGCTTCGTCCCCGTCAGGCACCTGCCGCGGACGGCCGGCATCCCGTCGGCCGAACTGCCGGCTGCGATCGAACGGGGCGACATCCGGGCGCTCTACATCGAGGGAACCCTCGACCTCAAGGACGCCGCGCTGGACCCGCGCCTGTTCGCCGCCCTGCCGAAGCTGGACCTCCTGATCGTCGCTGAGTACTACCCGACCGAGCTGTCCGAGCAGGCGGACATTGTCCTCCCACTGGCGACGTCTCTCGAGAAGGACGGCACGTTCACCTCGTTCGACCGGACCGTGCAGCGGGTCCGCAGTTCCGTCCCGGCCGCGGGCAACGCACGCTCCTCGTTCGATTTCCTGCAGCGCTTGGCCCGCCGGTTCGGGTACGCGATGGAGTATCGCCACCCGAGTGCCGTCATGGCCGAGATGGCTCGCCTTACCGACTTGTATCGCGGGGTCGCCTACGCCCGGCTGGAGCGTGGCGGGATCACGGTCCCGTCAGCCGGACGCCCCGGCGAGGGTATCCCCGTTCTCCCGGTCGATGGTGTCTCCACGGCCGGTCCCCTCACTCTTCGTCCCCGGTCGGCGCGGCAGCGCTGATGTCCGGCCACGCCGTGAGCGCGGGTCGCGAGCTCAGGCCCGACCCGCCGCGGCAAGGAATACAAGACTGATGTTCGATGAAGTCAAGGGGTTCGGCGTTACCTTCAAGCGCCTGCTCAAGCCCAAGCTGCCTATCCAGTACCCCGAAGAGAAGCGGCCGATGGCCGACCGTTATCGGGGCCTTCCGTCCCTGCGGGCCGATCCGGAGACCGGTGAGGCGCTCTGCGTTGCCTGTGGCCTCTGTGCCCGGATCTGTCCGACGTCCTGCCTCGAGATGCACGTCGTCCCGTCCGAGGAGGGAGACCGCGAACTCGGCGAGTTCATCCTGCGCTCCGGCCGCTGCATGTTCTGCGGCCTCTGTGCTCAGGTCTGCCCGGTCGACGCGATCACCATGAGCCGCGAGTATGAGCTTGCGACGATGGACCGTGACGGCCTGATCTACACCAAGACCGAACTGGCCGCCATCGGCGCTCAGAACGACTCCTGGTGGGACGCCGGCAGCCTTGCCACCGACGATTCCCGCTACCCGGAGGGGGGACGCTACGACCGCTTCCGCGAGCACGCGAGCGGGCAGACGTACAAGTAGATCCCCTCACAATTCGACATGTTGGACGGCGCGACCCACTGCGGGTCGCGCCGTCGCCGTTCCGGGCAGCGGTGGTAGCATCGCGGCTGGATGCGCGGGACACGTCCGCCCGCCACGGACCCCGGATGGGTCACGCCCTGGAGGCCAGTAGACCGTGACGTCGAACACCCAGCAATACCGGACCGAACGCGACACGATGGGCGAGATGCAGGTCCCAGCCGACGCGCTCTATGCTGCCCAGACCCAGCGCGCCGTCGAGAACTTCCCCGTCTCCGGTATCACGCTGCCGTCGTCGCTGATCGCGGCGATCGGCGCGATCAAGTCCGCCGCCGCTCGCACCAACGCGGACCTCGGCCTGCTCGATCAGGATATCGCCGAAGCGGTCATTGCCGCGGCCGACCGCGTCGCCGCCAACGAGCTGGACGGCGAGTTCCCGATCGACATCTTCCAGACGGGGTCAGGCACGTCCTCGAACATGAATGCGAACGAGGTGATCGCGACGCTGGCCTCGCGCGCGTTGGGCAAGCCGGTCAGCCCGAACGATCACGTCAACATGGGGCAGTCGTCCAACGACACGTTCCCCGGTGCGCTCCACGTCGCCGCGGTCGTCGGGATCGAGCAAAACCTGATCCCCGCCTTGGGACGACTCCAGGACGCACTGGCGGCGAAGTCCGAGCAGTTCGACGGGGTCGTCAAGATCGGCCGCACACACCTGATGGACGCGGTCCCAATCCGGCTGGGACAGGAGTTCTCCGGCTACGCCCGACAGGTCGAACTCGGTGTCGCGCGGCTGCAGGCCACGCTCGTGGGCCTGCGTGAGCTCGCGATCGGTGGGACCGCTGTCGGCACGGGTCTCAACACCCACCGCGACTTCGGGAGCATCGTCGCCGGGCATCTCTCGACGCGCTACGGGACGGAGTTCACCGAGGCGGTCAACCACTTCGAGGCGCAGGCCAGCCAGGACGCCTATGTCTTCGCCGCCGGTGGGGTGACGTCCGTCGCCAGCAGCCTGATCAAGATCGCCAACGACATCCGCCTGCTCGCATCCGGTCCGCAGGCGGGCCTCGGCGAGATCATCCTGCCCGCCGTCCAGCCCGGCTCGTCGATCATGCCCGGCAAGGTCAACCCGGTGATCTCCGAGAGCGTGATCCAGCTGGGCATCCACGTAACGGGATCGTGTCAGGCAGTCGTGGGCGGCGGCCAGTGGGGCCAGCTCGACCTCAACGTCATGCTCCCGATGATGGCCCACAATCTCCTCGGCTCCATCCGGATGCTTGCCAACGCCTGCGACATGTTCGTCGGGAAGTGCATCGTCGGGATCGAGGCGAACGTCGAGCGGTGTGCCAGCTACATCGAGGGATCGATCAGTATGGCGACCGCACTCAACCCACTGATCGGCTACGCGAAATCCGCCGAGATCGCGAAGCGCTCGTACGCGACCGGCACGACCGTTCGGGAGCTAGCCTATGAGATGTCCGGCCTGACCCGGGAGCAGGTCGACGAGGCGCTGGATCCCTATTCCCAGACCGTCGCCGGCACGATCACTGGTGGGGCCGGCGGCTGATCGGCGTTCCGGCTGGAGACACGGGAAGGGCCGCTCACCGGCGTGGTGAGCGGCCCTTCCCGTGTCCCTCGGCTTTTTGCTAGTCAGTCGGCCTCAGGGGTCCCGACCAGTGACCGCAGCGTCGCGAGGTTCTTCCGGTCATAGTCGCCGGCATCGTCCTTCTCGGTCTCCAGCACGGCCATTCGACCAGCGAGGCGCGAGTCATTGACGAGGTTGCGGAACCCCTCCAGCCCGATCTCACCTTCGCCGATGTGCTCGTGCCGGTCCTTCTTCGACTCGAACCCGAACTTCGCGTCGTTGAGATGGAACACGCGGATCTGGTCCAGCCCGACCGTCTCGTCGAACCGCCGCATCGTCTCCCTGTAGACCTCAGGCGTCCGCAGATCGTACCCGGCTACGAAGACGTGGCAGGTGTCGAAGCAGACGCCGACCCGTGATTTGTCCTCAATCCCGTCAATCATTGCAGCCAGTTCCTCGAACGTCCGCCCCAGGGTCGTCCCCTGCCCGGCAGTCGTTTCGAGCAACAACATGGTCTTGCCGTCCGGGCGCTGGTCGTTGATCCAGTTGACGGCCTCGATTAGCCTTGCCACGCCGGCGTCGACCCCGCTCTTGAGATGGGCTCCCGGATGGCTGACCAGGTAAGGAATCCGGAGCTCGTCACAGCGCTGAAGCTCGACGAGCAGCGCCTGCCGAGACTTCTCCCAGTTCTCTTCGTCGGGCGTCGCAACGTTGATCAGATACGAGTCGTGCGCGACAACACGCCCGTCCAGCGTCTTGTCAGCGTCCAGCCCGGCGTGGAACGCCTCCACGATCTCGGGAGTCAGTGGCCTGGCGGCCCACTGTCGCTCACTCTTGGTGAATACCTGACAGGCCTCGAGCTCGAGCGCCGCGGCACGCTCAAGTGCCTTCGGTAGGCCGCCTCCGGCCGTGGACATGTGCGATCCGAACGCCAGCATTCCCCTACTCCTTACCTGTTGTCGTCGAAACCTGGGCCGGAGCGGCCGCGAGCAACTGCTCGAGCCCGGCCCGGTTGAAACCAACGACACTGCCGCCAGCCCCGATCGCGATCGGACGCCGAAGCAGGGTCGGCTCTTCGACCATCAGGTCGAGCAGCTCATCGTTAGTGAAGGCGCGCTCAGCCAGCCCACGCTCCCGGTAGGCCCTGGAGCGGGTCGAGAGGACCACGGTGGGGGTCAGACTCGCCCGACCGAGAACGTCCGCCAACTCGTCACGGGAAAAGCGATCCCGGAAGAAGTCCCGACGAGAGACGTCCGCCTGGTGCTCCCGGAGCCAGACCTCCGCATTTCGGCAGGAGGAGCAGCTCCCGTACAGATAGAGCTCGATCATGGGCCGCATCGAGTTGATCCTTCCCTCTTCACCAGCACCCGTCGCGACCTTGCGGTACATGTCCATCAGGGACAGGATACCCGAGTGTCCGTACACCAGGTACCGACTCGATGCGGCCGAGTGGACCATAGACACCGGCTATCGGACCGTCTAGCATTCGCCCGCGCTCGTCCGGAGCCGCTCCACGCGGCGGCACGACGGTCTTCACACGCCCTCGACGCGTCTACACCTGCACCGGAAACCGCTCTGAAAGGTCGCCTCAATGGCCGTCGCTCAGCCCGTCGCGCCCGTCGCCAACCAAGACGGCGCATCGCTCAGCGTGGTCATCCCCGCCTACAACGAAGCAGATCGCATCGAACAGACCCTGCGTGAGGTGGTGGCCTGGGCGAACGTACGGACCGACTTGACCGAGATCATCGTGGTCGACGACGGTAGTACGGACGAGACGGTTGCGCTGGCCCGAGATCTCGCCCGCGGCAATGCGATGGTACGGGTCGTTGCCGAGCCGCACCGCGGCAAGGCTGGCACTGTCCGCGCCGGATTCGGGATGGCAACCGGCAGCGTCGTCCTGTTCACGGACGCCGACCTCGCTACCCCGATCTGGTACGCGGACGAACTGGTCGCCCGCATCACGGCGGGAGCCGACGTCGCTATCGCCTCCCGGGAGGGCGCCGGAGCCCAGCGTCTGGGAGAGCCGGGGCATCGACACATCATGGGGCGTGTCTTCAATCTGATCGTCCAGGCTCTGCTTCTGCCCGGCATTCAGGACACCCAATGTGGGTTCAAGGCGTTCCGGGCCGAGGCGGCACGAGGCATCTTCGCCGCGAGTCTCCTGCATCGATCCGACCTCGAGGATCCCCGTCCTCGCGTGACGGCCTTTGACGTCGAGCTGCTCTATGTCGCGCGGCGACTCGGCTATACGATCGCCGTCGTTCCAGTCGTCTGGTCGGCGGGGACGGGAAGCAAGGTCAATCCCATCCGTGATACCTGGATCAACGTCCTTGACATCGTTCACATCCGCCTGAACGCGTGGCGTGGCCGCTACTCGTCACGCTGACTGGTGATTCTCCGTGACACAGCCAGTACCTGCCCACGGACCATGCTCGATTTGTCTACACTATAGGAGTTGACTCCCAGCGGAGAGTGGACGAAGGTCCCGCAGCGTTTCACCCTTTGCCGGTTATAAGCGACCGTCTGCGTCCGCCGTTATGTCCTGCCAAGGATGTGTGTCCTGCCCTGCCGCATCCCCACCTCCCGGAGGTCCGATGACGTCAGGTCCTGCCGACTACCGGAAGCGCCTGGAAGCGATCAGCAGCCGGACAAACGAGGTCCTAACCACGGCGAACCAGGAACTGGCCGTCTCGGCGGAACTAACGGCGTCACTGCTTCGTGACCTGCGGGAGGAACGAGCGCAGACTCAATCGGTTATCGACCAGTTCACCGTCACTTCCCTCATGGTCGAGGCGGGCGTGTCCCGGGACGAGCCGGGCGCCAGTTACGCTCCGGTCCTTGACCTACACGCCATTCACCATGCCATGGCAGCCATGGACACACTCATCGCAGACGGGCAGGCGACGCTGGTGTCGCTGACGCTCGCCCGCGAAGCGATGGAACATGCTCGCGGGTCTCTGAACCGGGCCAATGACGGTCCGGCGCCGGATACGCTCGACGACCTCAGGATTCGCCAGGCGTCAGTGGCGGCCCGCGAGGATGAGCGTGGTCGGATGGCTCGGGAGATGCACGACGGCCCGGCCCAGGTCTTCGCCAATGCCATCTTCGGGATCGAGATTGCCGAGCAAATCGCCCGGCGCGATCCGGAACGCGTCGCGGATGAGCTCCGCCAGTTGCGCCAGCTGCTCAGGGATGGCGTCGGTGAGATGCGTCGGTTCATGAGCGAACTGCGTCCGGCCATGCTGACTGACCGGGGCCTCATCCCTACCCTTCAGCGGTACATCGCCGATTTCAACCGATTCTTCGGCAGGCATGTCATTCTTGACGCCGAACCACTAACGGTTCGTCTGACCGAGGACCAGCAGTTGGCCCTGTTCCGGATCGTCCAGGAAAGCCTGCAGAACATCCAGAAACACTCAGGGACGCAGAATGGGCGCGTCACGATTCGCCAGTACGAAGATGAGGTCATCCTGGAAATCGTCGACGAAGGCAGAGGGTTTGACAGTGACCGGGCCGGCGGTCCAGGTTCCGGCGGTGGTGCAGGGCTGCCGGGGATGCGCGAGCGCGCCAGGCTGATCGGTGCAAGGCTGTCGGTAGCCAGCGCACCAGGAGCCGGCGTCACCGTCCGGCTGGTCCTGCCATTGATTTACCGAACGGGACCAGCGCAGGCCCCGGCCCGTGACGAGGAGAATGCCCGGTGACACGACCAGCATCGTCCGGCAGCACCAGTAGCATCACCTTGCTGGTCGTCGATGATCACCCGCTGTTCCGCCGCGGCATCATTATCAGCCTGGAAGCCGAGCGGGAGCTCATCGTCGTTGGCGAAGCGGACAACGGCCGTCAGGCCATCCAGCTCGCCAACCAGCACGTTCCCGACATCATGCTCATCGATGTCAACATGCCGGGGATGAGCGGGCTCGAGGTGACCCGCCTCGTCAAGCGCCATCATCCCCAGATGGGCGTGATCATCCTGACCATGCACGAGGACGACGAGCAGCTGTTCCACGCCATCCGGGTCGGCGCGGCGGCGTACTCCACCAAGGACGTCGAGGCCGACGAACTGATCAAGCTGATCCGGCGCGTTGCCCGCGGGGAATACCTGATCAACGAGAACGTCCTGAGCCGCCCGTTCGTCGCCTCTCGTGTGCTCGATCAGTTCCGCGAGCTGCCGAACGGGAACAGTGGCGCTGACACCGTCTTCTCGCCGCTCACGCCACGTGAGGTCGAGATCCTCGACAGCGTCGCGCAGGGCAACAGCAACAAGGAGATCGCGACGCTGCTGCGGATCTCCGACCAGACAGTCAAGAACCACATCACATCGATCCTGCGGAAGCTGGCGGTCAACGACCGGACCCAGGCGGTGATCTACGCCCTGCGGCATGGCTGGATCCGGCTGGACGATCCCGGCGAGGGAACCGGCTGATCCCCTGGATCAGCGCCGCGAGAACTGTCGTTCCAGCTCGCCCTGGCTGAGGTGCAGCATCGTGGGTCGGCCGTGACCACACGCACGTGGCTGCTCGGTCTGCTCCAGCTGCGCGACGAGTTCACGCATCTCGGCCAGCGACAGGGGCTGGCCGGCGCGGATCGACGTGTGGCAGGCGGCACTGATCGCGACCGCGTCCAGCCACGAATCCCCCATCCCGCCCTCGGCCAGTTCGTCGAGAATCAGCCGGAGCCGGTCACCGATGTGGACGCCGCGCATCATGGCCGGCATCGCCCGGACGGCGACCGACTGCGGGCCAAATGGCTCGATCTCGAAGCCGATCGCGGTGAGTTCCTCTGTCGACCGCTCGAACGCCGCCATTTGCTGGTGGGTCAGTTCCACGATCAGCGGGTCGAGAAACGGCTGGACATCGATCCGGCGCTCGCGCATCTCCGTCAGGATCCGCTCGTACATCACCCGCTCGTGGGCGGCATGCTGGTCGATCATGAACATCCCGTCCGGCCCCTCGGCGATGATGTACGTGCCGTTGACCTGGCCCAGCACGCGCAACACCGGCACCGGTCGCTCGGCGACCGCCGTACCCGGTCCTGGTTCGGCGGGGGCGTCGTACTCGCCGGCAGCCCCGGCCACGTTCGTCCCGCCGCGGATCGCCGGAACGGGCAGCGGCTCCACCTCCCGGCTGGACGGCTCGAACGGCTGGGGACGGAAGCCGCTACCTGACGCCAGCGGCGAGGCATCCCAGTCGGTCCGGCTCCCGGCGATCGATCGCAACGGCTGCGGTTGCGCTGTTGGCGCCATGCCACGATCCCCGAAACGGACCTCGGGTACCTCGTCCGGGCGAGCCGCGCTCAGCGCCTGGTGCGCGGCACGTGAAACGGCCCGGGCCACCGAGCGCTCGTCGACGAACTTCACCTCGGCCTTGGTCGGGTGCACGTTGACATCGACCATCGCCGGATCGAGCTCGATCCGGACAACCCCGACCGGGTGCCGACCGACCATGAGCAACGAGTGGTAGGCCTCCTCCAGCGCGAACAGCAGGGGCCGGTTCTGCACCCAGCGCCCGTTCACGAAGAACAGCAGGCTGTTGCGATGGGACTTCGTCACCATCGGGAGTCCGATCCACCCCGCCACCGTGATCCCGGGGACGGCCGCCGTCGCGTCGAGCGGAGCGAGTGGAATGGCCGCGGGTCCGACCTCGGCGCCCCAGACGGCCACCGCCGCCGCGACGGCATCGCCTCGTCCGTCCGTCGCGAACGACCGGCGACCATCGACGCTGACCTGGAAGGCGACATCGGTCCGGGACAAGGCGTAGGCGGCGATCGAGCGCACCATGACGGCGGTTTCGGTTCCCGCCTGCCGCAGGAAGCGGCGCCGGGCCGGCACGTTGCCGAACAAGTCGCGGACCGTCACGCGGGTGCCACGCGTCGCTGCCGCCGGGCGGATCGGTCGGGCGACGCCGTAGACGACGCTCAGTTCCGACCCTGCCGCGTCATCGGAGGTCCGGCTCCGAAGCGTGAAGTCACTGACCGCGGCGATGCTGGGCAGTGCCTCGCCCCGGAAGCCCAGTGAGCGCAGCGCGTGAAGATCGTCCCACTGCATCAATTTCGAGGTCGCATGACGGGTGACGGCCAGTTCCAGCTGGTCCGCCGGGATGCCCGAGCCGTCGTCGACGACCTCGATCAGCCCCGAGCCGCCCTTCTCCAGCGCCACCGAGATCGAGGTCGCGCCGGCATCTAGACTGTTCTCGACGAGTTCCTTGAGGGCGGAGGCCGGTCGCTCGATCACCTCACCGGCGGCGATCTTGCCGATGACGCGCTCATCGAGCAGGCGAATTGGCATGGGATGACTCCAGGAGCGGGACGCTGTTCTTCTCCCAATGATACCCGCATCAGGTGGGACGTTATGTCACCAGGGTGCCCCGCCGATGAGCCGATACCGACCGGGAGTCCGCATCGAAGAACCGCCACGGCCAGTCGGCCGCCTTGGTGATCCCGATCCTGGGAGAAGCGTGGATGCTGGCCGGCGGCTCTCCCCGAGTGATGTGCAGCTCGGGGTCGGCCGTGAGGTCTCGCCCGTCGTTGGACAGGCCGATCGCCAGCCCACGGGCCAGGTTGCCCGGCCCGGCGAGCAGCCGGTGGTCGGCGATGGTCGGCGCTGCCCGTCGTTCCCGGATGACCTCCAGCCCGTCGACCGGCTCGAGCGCCCGGATGAGGACGGCCGCGTGTTCCCCAACGGCGCCGGTGACGACGTTGAGCGTGTCGTGGAGGCCATACGACCGGTGGACGTAAGCCAGTCCTGGATGGCCGCCCATTCGCGCCCGTGACCGGCTCAACCGGACAGTGTGCGAAGCGGGATCATCGAGACCAGCGTAGGCCTCGGTCTCGACGATGCGGCCCGACGTCAGTGTGCCACCCAGGCGGGAGACGAGGACACACCCCAGGAGTTCCCGGGCAACGACCAGGACCGGTGACTTCTCGTAGAAGTCCCGGTCCAGGGTGTCGTCGGAGATGGGCGGCGTCATCCCAGCTCTGCCAGGCGCCGGGTCAGCACGGCGACCTGCTCCTCGGCCGTCGCCAGCCGCTTGCGCTGGACCTCGATCACCTTCTCCGGTGCCCGGGCGACGAATGCCTCGTTGCCGAGCTGGGCGTTGGCCCGGGTCCGCTCAGCCTCCGCCTCGCCGATCTCCTTGCGGAGACGGTCCCGCTCCGCGTCCAGGTCGATCATGCCGGCCAGCGGGAGCGCCGCCGACACGTCACCGGCCACGACGGTGATGGATTGCTCGACCGCGTGTGGTTCCTCGGCCGAGATGACCAGCGTGTCTAGCGACACCCGGGCCAGGGTGGCGAGTTCCCGGCGAACCTCCTCCAGCGCTGCGGCCTGGGGTCCGGCGAACACCCGGGCCTCGATCCAGCGCCCGGCCTCGACCCCGGATTCCACCCGGGCGTTACGGATGCCCCGGACCAGCTCGCAGAGCGTGTCGAACGTCGCCACGGCGGCCGTGTCCGGCTCACCGGCGGCGGGCCAGGCGCTGATCATGATGCTCTCGCCACGATGCGGCAGCGCCTGCCACAGCGACTCGGTCAGGAACGGCATGAACGGATGCAGCAGCCGGACGCTGCGCTCCAGCACGAAGGCCAGCGTCTGCGCCACACAGGCTCGCTCATCCTCCGTGCCTCGCAGCCGGACCTTGGCCGCCTCGATGTACCAGTCGCAAAGCTCCGACCAGGTGAAGTCCTGCAACTGGCGGGCGGCCTCACCGAACTGGTAGTTCTCCAGCTGCTGGGTCACCGACGCCGTGGTCGCATCCAGGCGGCTCAGAATCCAGCGATCCGTCACCGTCAGCCCGTACGCCTCGGCCGTCGGCCGAACCGGACCGTCGTCGTCGACCCGGACGGTCGCGCCGCTCTCCCGGATGGCGCCGAGGGCGAACCGGGTCGCGTTCCAAAGCTTGTTCCCGAAGTTGCGCGCCATCTCAACGCGCTGCGGGCCGATCTTGATGTCGTTGGCCGGGGAGCCGGCCGTCATCAAGGCGAACCGGAGCGCATCGGCCCCGTACTGCTCGCTCATCGCGATCGGGTCGACCACGTTGCCCTTGGTCTTGGACATCTTGGCCCCCTCCGCGTCGCGGACGAGTCCGTGCAGATAGACGGTGTGGAAGGGCAGTTCCCCCATGATCTCGAGGCCGAAGAAGACCATCCGTGACACCCAGAGGAAGATGATGTCGTAGCCGGTCTCCATCACCGAGCCGGGATAGAACCGGCGGAGGTCGTCGGTCTGGTCGGGCCAGCCGAGCGTCGAGAACGGCCAGAGGCCGGAGCTGAACCAGGTGTCCAGCACGTCCGGGTCCTGCCGGACGGTCCCGCCGCAGCTCGGGCAGCTCTCGACGGTCTCGGCATCCGAGACGATCGTCTCCGAGCAGCCTGGCGCCTCGCAGTACCAGACGGGAATGCGATGTCCCCACCAGAGCTGTCGGGAGATGCACCAGTCGTGGATGTTCTCCAGCCAGTTGGTGTAGATGCCCTTGTGTCGCTCGGGGACGAAGGTCAGCGAGCCGTCGTAGGCGGCCTGAAGGGCTGGCTGCGCCAACCCCTCCATCGCCAGGAACCACTGCTTGCTGATCATCGGCTCGACGACCGTGCCGCAGCGGTCGCAGTGCCCGACCGAGTGGCTGTGAGGCCGGACCTCGCCGAGTGCGCCGTCTGCCTGCAACCTGGCAACGACAGCCTCCCGTGCCTCCCGGATCGCCATGCCCTCGAACGGTCCGGCCTCAGCGTTCATCGTGCCGTCGAGGTTCATGACCGTGATCTGAGGCAGGTCGTGGCGCTGCCCGATCTCGTAGTCGTTGGGATCGTGGGCGGGCGTGACTTTGACGGCGCCGGTCCCGAACGCCGGGTCCACGTGCGCGTCCGCCACGACCGGGATCGACCGCCCGATGATCGGCAGGATCACGTTCCTGCCGACCAGGTCGCCGTAGCGCTCGTCATCGGGATGGACCGCCACGGCGGTGTCGCCGAAGAACGTCTCGGGGCGACTCGTCGCGACCTCGACCATGCGGCCCGGCTCGCCCTCGACGGCATACCGCAGGGTCCAGAGGAAGCTGTCCTCGTCCCGGTAGACCACTTCCAGGTCGGATAGCGCGGTTCGGCAGCGGGGGCACCAGGAGATCAGGCGCGTGCCGCGGTAGATCAGCCCCTTGTCGTGGAGCCGCTTGAACACCGTCCGCACCGCGCGGCTCGGGCCCTCGTCCATGGTGAACGCGAAGCGGGACCAGTCGGTCGACGCACCGAGGATCCGCATCTGCTCACGGACGCGCCCGCGGGAGGAATCCATGAAGGCCCAGACTCGCTCGAGGAACGCCTCCCGGCCAAGGTCATGTCGGGTCAGGCCTTCCCGGGCCAGCTGGCGCTCCACCACCCACTGCCCGGCGATCCCGGCGTGGTCGGCGCCCGGCAGCCACAGCGTCGGCCGGCCCATCATCCGGTTCCAGCGCGCCATGATGTCTTCGAGCGTGACGAACATGGCGTGCCCGACGTGCAGCTCGCCGGTCAGGTTGGGCGGCGGCATCACCATGACGAACGGGGGGTGGTCACCTTCGGCCCGGCCGACGCCATCCTGGGGTGCGAAATACCCGGCGGCATCCCAGCCGTCGTACATGCCTCGCTCGACCGACGTCGGGTCGTAGCTCTTGCTTAATTCCTGGCTCTCGGTGGTGGTTCCGGTCTCGGTCATGGGTGACTCCCGTCAGGTGGTGCGGTGGGATGGGGACGTGGACGACGGCGGCATGAATCCGAAAACAACAAAACCCGCCCGGCGCGATCATTCGCGCAAGGACGGGTCAACCCGCGGTACCACCTCGCTTCACCCCTCGGGCATCTGGCCCGACAGGGGTGCACTCGATTCGCGGTAACGGGCGAACCCGGCCCCGACGTGGGGCGACGTTCTTGCGGGCGACCTTCGCGATGTCCTGAACCCCTGCGCGGACTCTCAGCCAATGGCCAGCGCTTGCTGTCGGGCAGACACCCTACTCTTCCCGGTCATCGATCGTCCTGAATAGTGTGCGAATCTCCTGGTGTCCCTGTCAACTGTCAGGCTGATCCGGCTCATCCCGGATGCCGTCGGCGGCACCAGTTATGGAGTGTACGGTCACCCAGATCCGTGCTATCCTTCAGAGTTAGCACATGTGTTCGTTGACAGGGCGGCACCATCGTTCGCCCGCCTGCGTCACGCCGCCTGATCCCGGGACCGCCCCGACTGCCTCGTCCCGGCAGGGAGCCCATCCACCATGCCCTACCAGGACCGACTCATCGTCCGCGGCGCCCGCGAGCACAATCTCAAGAATATCGACATCGACATCCCCCGGGACAAGCTGGTCGTCTTCACCGGGCTGTCCGGATCGGGCAAGTCGTCGCTGGCCTTCGACACGATCTTCGCCGAGGGCCAGCGTCGCTACGTCGAGTCGCTATCCGCCTACGCCCGCCAGTTCCTCGGCCAGATGGACAAGCCGGACCTGGACGCGATCGAGGGGCTGTCGCCGGCCATCTCCATCGACCAGAAGGGCACCAGCCGCAATCCCCGCTCGACCGTCGGGACTGTGACGGAGATCTACGACTATCTCCGCCTGCTGTTCGCGAGGACCGGCCACCCGCACTGCCCGAAGTGCGGTCGGCCGATCGAACGCCAGTCGGTCCAGCAGATGGCCCAGCAGATCCTTGATTTCGAGGATGGCACCCGGCTGATGCTTCTGGCGCCGGTGATCCGTGACCGCAAGGGCGAGCATGCGGGCGTCTTCGACGAGATCCGGCGGCAGGGCTTCGTCCGCCTCCGCGTGGATGGCGCGATCGTCAACATCGACGACCCGATCAAGCTTGCCAAGACCAAGAAGCACACGATCGAAGTCGTCGTCGACCGGATCGTGGTCCGCCACGAGCACCCTGACGAGGATGAGCACCCCGAGCGCGTCCGGATCATCGAGTCGCTGGAGACCTGCCTGCGGATCGGCGAGGGACTCGCAATCGCCAACAAGGTCGACCCCGAAGGCCCGGGCGAGGACATCCTCTTCAGCGAGAGCTACGCCTGCCCGTACGACGGGTTCTCGTTCGGCGAGATCGAGCCGCGAACCTTCTCCTTCAACAATCCCCATGGCGCCTGCCCGGCCTGCACCGGCCTCGGCACGACCATGGTCTTCGAGCCGGATCTCGTCATCCCCAACCATGACCTGACGCTCAACGAGGGCGCGATCCGTCCCTGGCAGACCGTCGGGCAGGACAGCCAGCGCTGGTTCGGAGGTGTGCTCGAGGCGGCAGCCGAGAAGTTCGGCTTCCGGCTGGACGTCCCGGTGCGCGAACTCTCGACGGAGCACCTCGACCTGATCCTGAACGGGACCAAGGAGCAGGTCACGGTCAAGTACACATCCGCGTCGGGCCGGTCCAAGACCTACAACGTCACTTTCGAGGGCGTGATCCCGAACCTCAAGCGGCGTTACCAGGGCACGAGCAGCGACTGGGTCCGGGAAGAGATCGAGCGGTACATGGCCGCCCGCCCCTGCCCGACCTGCAACGGAGCCCGGCTCAAGCCGGAAGTCCTTGCGGTAACCGTCGGCGGCCGGTCCATCATCGATTACACCCAGGGGCCGGTCCACGAGCTCCAGGCGATCTTCGCCGACCTCGCTGACGGCGTGGCGCTCAGTCGCGTCGGGGTCAAGACGCCCAAGGGGATCGCCAATCCCCAACTCACCGATGCCGACATGACGCTGTCCAACCGGGAGGCGATCATCGCCCGGCAGATCCTCAAGGAGATCCGCGACCGGGTCGGGTTCCTCGTGGATGTCGGACTGAACTACCTCACCCTCGACCGGTCGGCCAACACGCTGTCGGGAGGCGAGGCCCAGCGGATCCGGCTGGCAACCCAGATCGGCTCCAGTCTGATGGGCGTGCTCTACATCCTGGACGAGCCGAGCATCGGGCTCCACCAGCGGGACAACGCCAAGCTGATCAAGACCCTCGAGCGGCTCCGGGACATCGGCAACACGCTGATCGTCGTCGAGCACGACGAGGACACCATGCGCGCCGCCGACTGGATCCTCGACATCGGACCAGGTGCCGGAGAGCACGGTGGTCATGTCGTCGCCAACGGGACGTATGAGCAGGTCCTTGCCACGCCCGAGAGCCTGACCGGTCAGTTCCTTTCCGGTCGGCGCCAGATCGCCACGCCCGAGCGGCGCCGGACGGGCAACGGCCACAAGCTGCGGGTCCGGAAGGCGTCCGGGAACAACCTCCGTGACGTCACGGTCGACTTCCCGCTCGGCACCTTCACTTGTGTCACCGGCGTGTCTGGTTCTGGCAAGTCGACGCTCGTCACCGACACGCTCTACAAGCGCCTGGCGCAGGATCTTCACGGCGCCAAGGCTCTCCCCGACAAGCACGCCGGGATCGACGGCATCGAGCACGTCGACAAGATCATCGAGATTGACCAGAGCCCGATCGGTCGGACGCCACGATCCAACCCCGCCACCTACACCGGTGTCTTCACGCCGATCCGCGAGCTGTACGCGGCGATGCCGGAGGCCAAGGCCCGCGGGTATCAGCCGGGCCGGTTCTCCTTCAATGTCAAGGGCGGCCGCTGCGAAGCCTGCAAGGGCGAGGGCGTCATCCAGATCGAGATGAACTTCCTCCCGGATGTCTACGTCCCCTGCGAGGTCTGCGAGGGGCGGCGATACAACCGGGAGGCGCTGGAGATCCTCTACAAGGGCAGGAGCATTTCCGACGTCCTTGAGTTGACGGTAACCGAGGCCGTCGACTTCTTTGCCAACGTGCCGGCCGTCGCCAACAAGATGCGGACGCTGGAGGATGTCGGGCTGGGGTATATCCGGCTCGGCCAGCCGGCCACGCAGCTGTCGGGCGGTGAGGCGCAGCGCGTCAAGCTGGCCTCGGAACTGTCCAAGCGGGCGACCGGCAAGACGGTCTACATCCTCGACGAGCCGACGACCGGCCTGCACTTCGCCGACATTGAGCGGCTGCTCGGCGTGCTCCAGCGGCTGGCGGATGGCGGCAACACGATCATCGTGATCGAGCACAACCTCGACGTGATCAAATCGGCTGACTGGCTGATCGACCTCGGGCCGGAGGGCGGCTCCGGCGGTGGCCAGATCATCGCCGAAGGCACGCCGGAGACCATCGCCGAAACCGACCACTCCTGGACGGGGCAGTTTCTTCGGCGCCTCCTGGAGCCCCAGGCGATCGCGGCGGACTAGCCAGCCCCAAGAATGGCGAATCCGGCCGCCCAGCCGGGATAACATGACGTTGACAAGCAAGCGCGCCGGAATCGTTGTCTCGGTTCCGGCGCGTTGTTACCATACCGTCGGTCGTATCGTGACCATGGCTGCGGTTGCACCCGGCGCCTGGTGCGAAGGCATTCCCGGCAACCCTGATCCCGCTGGACGGAGTACGCAGGGTGAATCGATCGGTCCTGGTTCTCAACCAGAACTACGAAGCATTGAACGTCTGCAGCGTCCGCCGAGCCCTCGTCCTGGTTATCGAAGGCAAGGCAGAGATCCTTGAGAGCCGGCCCGACGGACTCCGCGCGTCGACGCGCGTCTTCCCGTGGCCGTCCGTGATCCGGATGATGTATCTCATCCGGCGTCCCCGACCGCGTGTGAAGCTCACCCGGCGTGAGATCTTCATCCGCGACGGCTTCACCTGCCAGTACTGCGGGCGCCATGGCGGCGACCTCACCATCGACCACATCAACCCGCGCTCACTGGGCGGGGGACATTCATGGGAGAACCTGGTCACGGCCTGCAAGTCGTGCAATCACCGCAAGGGTGGCAAGACCCTTATGCAGTGCAAGATGGATCTACGGACCACGCCACACGAGCCCCGAGCCGGCGCCTATTACGCCATCGAGCGCCGCCTCGATCAGCGCCTGGATCACGCCTGGGAGAAGTTCCTGCCGGGATTCGTTCCCCTTCCCGCCTCCTCATCCTCCCTGCGCCGGTCATCTCCCTAGCCGGAGGCGGTTGCCCCGGCACGGTCGCCGGGTCGTACCACCCCGCCCGTGACTGGTCAGCCGGCTCCGGCTCCGCCGCCGGGGCGGGCCGTGCCGCGTCTTCGCCGGTCGGTCCCGATCAGCTACCATGACCCGCTGATGAGCGCCGGGACCAGTCAGGCGCACCCTGACTGGCGCGACGACGGAGACGACCAATGATCGACCTGCACCTGATCCGCACCCAGCCCGACTACGTCCGAGCCCAGATCGCGCGGCTGCATGCCGACGCGCCGATCGACGAGATCATCGCGCTCGACGAGCAGCGCCGCGCCCTCGTCGCGGAGAGTGACGGGCTCAAGGCCGAGCGCAACGTCGGCTCCAAGCAGGTCGGACGGACCAAGGAGCCCGAAGCTCGGGAGCAACTCATGGCCGAGATGCGCGCGCTTGGCGACCGGATCGCCCAGCTCGACGACCGCATCCGTACCGTGGACGAATCGCTGCACCAGGCACAGCTCCGCGTCCCCAACCTGCCGGCCAAGCATGTACCTGATGGCGCCAGTGAGGACGACAATGTCGTCACCGGCGAGGTCGGCGAGAAGCGGACCTTCGACTTCCAGCCCAAGCCGCACTGGGACATCGCCGAGCCGCTTGGGCTGATCGACTTCGAGCGGGGCGTCAAGGTCGCCGGCTCGCGCAACTGGGTGCTTCGCGGCGACCTCGCCCGGCTGCAGCGGGCGCTGATCCAGTGGATGCTCGATCTGCACACCCAGAAGCACGGCTACCAGGAGGTGGCCCCTCCCTACCTTGTTCCGGCCCAGATGCTTGTCGGAACCGGCAATCTGCCGAAGTTCGCCGAGACGCTGTTCCGCGACGCCGAAGAGGACAAGTGGCTGATCCCGACTGCTGAAGTTCCGGTCACCAACCTGTACCGGGACGAGATCCTCGACGAGAAGCAGCTGCCGATCTATCACGTCGCCCACACCCCCTGCTTCCGGCGCGAGCAGCTCTCGGGTGGGCGCGACGTACGGGGCATCAAGCGGGGCTACCAGTTCGAGAAGGTCGAGATGGTGAAGTTCGTCACCCCCGAGACCTCGGACGACGAGCATGCGGCGCTGCAGCGCGATGCCGAGGCGGTCCTCGAAGGGCTGGGACTCCCCTATCGCCGCCTGCAGATCTGCGCGGCCGACCTGTCGTTCACGGCGGCCAACAAGGTCGACCTCGAAGTCTGGGCTCCGGGCGTCGAGGAGTGGCTGGAGGTGTCGTCGATCTCGACGTTCCGCGACTTCCAGGCCCGGCGCGCCAACATCCGCTACCGGCCCGAGGGCGGGCGTCCCCAGTACGTCCACACGCTCAATGGATCGGGCCTGGCCCTGCCGCGGACGATCATCGCGATCATCGAGAACTACCAGAACGAGGACGGTACCTTCGACATTCCGGAGGCCGTTCGCCCGTACATGGGCGGCCAGGAGCGGATCGGCCAGCAGCGCCCGATCGGCAACGGTGCTGCGCAGGCGGTGGCTGGGGCCGCCAGCTGACAAGGCTATTCTGAGCCGAGCAAAACGGGCCCGGTCGAGATTCGGCAGGGAGGTAGGGCCGGTAAAGCGCCAGGTTCACCTCCCTGCCTGCGGTATAATTGGTTCCGCCAGCGCACCCGGAGAGGTGGCCGAGTGGTTTAAGGCTGCCGTCTTGAAAACGGCCGGGCGCAAGCCCCGGGGGTTCGAATCCCTCCCTCTCCGCCATACAGTCGTGATCAAGGACGGCCGATCCCACCTGTGGGATCGGCCGTCCTGTTGTCTGTCTGTCCACTGCCGAGTCTCTATCGCCGACTGATATGCAACCCCGATGTTGCATTTAGTATTGCGCTCGGGCAAAATCGCGCAATGAAATGCTTGCATGAGGGAGGGAGACGAGATGACAGCTATGACCGACCGGATCGAGCGAACCGTCGAATTGAGGGCGTCGATTGAGCGAGTCTGGCGGGCGATCACTGACCATCGAGAGTTCGGCGAATGGTTCGAGGTCGACCTCGATGGCCCTTTCGCGGCCGGCGAAGTGAGCACGGGACGGATCACGACCAAGGGGTACGAAGGCGCGCCGTGGCGGGTCCAGGTGACATCGATGGACGAGCCCAATGTCCTCGCCTTCACCTGGCATCCCTACGATGTGGACCCAGGGGTAGACCTGTCGGACGAGCAGACGACGCTCGTCGAGTTCCGCCTTGAAGCGAATGGCACGGGAACCCGCCTGACGATCACCGAGTCCGGTTTCGATGGTCTGGCTGATCCTCGCCGGCTGGAGGCGTTCCGGAGCAACAACGAAGGCTGGAGCATCCAGACAGACAATATCCGGCGCTACGTCGATGGCTGAGCGATCGCTGGCGCAGGACGACGACCGGGCAGCCGTGGTCGTCTTTGCCGCGCTCGGCGACTCGACCCGCCTGGCCCTGATCCGTCGGCTCGGCGACGGCCGATCGCATCCGATCGCCCAGCTGGCCAATGACCTCCCACAGACCCGTCAGGCCATCACGCGCCACCTGGCTGTCCTCGAGCAGGCGGGAATCGTGACGGGTGAGCATGTCGGCCGGGAACATCGCTATCAGCTGAGACCGGATGGTCTTCGCACCGGCCGTGACTACCTCGACCGGGCCGCCTCCCAGTGGGACGACGCCCTCGACCGCCTGCGACACTTCCTTGACGACGATCCGACCGACAGAGGAGACACCCAGTGACTACTGCCACGCCGTTCCTGATGTTCCAGGGCGACTGTGAGGCCGCCATCCGGCTGTACACCGAGACGATCCCGGACAGCGAGATCCAGATCCTCACCCACTGGGAAGCCGGCGGCAACGGCATCGAGGGCCAGGTCCAGATGTCCACCTTCCGGATCGGCCAGACCGTCGTCATGGCGTTCGACAGCCCACCCGTCCATCAATTCACCTTCACGCCGGCGTCGTCCCTCTGGCTGGACTGCGAGAGCGTCGACGACTACGAGCGCGTGCTCGAAGGCCTCGGCACGGACGGAGTCTTTCTCATGCCGGATGACTCCTACGGTTTCAGCAAGCGGTACGCCTGGCTGCAGGATCGCTACGGCGTGGCCTGGCAGGTCAACCTGAAGTAATCGCGGCGGCCAGCTGGTGAATCATCTGGCTGGCCCGGCGAGAAGCAGTCGGTCCGTCTGACCCCGGCTGGCCACGAACAGGTCTGGTTGGCCATCCCGGTCGAAGTCAGCGACCTCAACGTCGAACGTGTTGGCCGTCACATCGGCGGCCACCACACCATCCACCGGGGCGAAGCGGCCGGTCCCGTCGTTTTCCAGCACGCGGATCGGATTCGTTGCGCTCTCACCACTCAGGTCCGTGGTGCTTCCGGTGACCAGGTCCTGGTCGCCGTCCCGGTCAACGTCGATGAAGGCACCGCTGAAGGTATTCTCGTCGTCGGTCGGCAGGTGTGATGCGGTCACGTCGGTGAAGGATCCTGTACCGTCGTTCAGGAGCAGTCGGTCCTGCGCGTCGACTCCTTCCGCGAACAGCGCCACGTTGGCGAAGTAGAGGTCCAGGTCGCCGTCCTCATCGACGTCGGCGACCACGGCCTGGCGCGTCTCCTCGGCGTTGGCCGGCAAGCGGCCGTCGGTCTCATCGGCGAACCGGCCAGTGCCGTCGTTGAATAGCAATCGATTGCCGTCCTCGTTGCCGAGCACCAGATCGATGTCGCCATCCCTGTCGAAGTCGCCTGTCCCGATGTCCTGCGTGACGTCATCCGAGGCCGGGTAGCGCTCCGCCGTCTCATCGGAGAAGCCGCCTTGCCCGTCGTTGACGAAGACGAAGTCCTGACCGTTATTCCCGATGATCAGGTCGTGGTCGCCATCGTCGTCGATGTCAACCGCTACGACGGCGTTCGAGGTTGCGCGGGCCGGCAGCATGTCCGTCGAATCGTCGAAGACACCTGACCCGTCGTTCCGATGGTAGCCGTTGACCTGGTCGTCCTCACCCACGAAGACGAGATCCAGATCGCCGTCCCGATCGAAGTCAGCGATGGCGATGTCTTCGTGGTCGCCAACGATCCGGGGTAGTCGCGTGTCGCTCTCGTCGGTAAGGCCGCCGCTGCCGTCGTTGATCAGGATCCGGTTCGGCGCGTACTCCGAGGCGATCACGAGATCGAGGTCCCCGTCGTCATCAAGGTCGGCCGCCATGGCTGCCATGCTGAACTTGGGCTCGTCGGGTTGACCCACGAGGAGGGACGAGGTGGCGTCGGTGAAGCGTGGTTCGACCGTCGGCGTCTGGGTAGCGGCAGCGGGCGCATGCTGGAGGACGAGGAATGCCAGGACGAAGAACCCAACCCGAGCGACGCCGGGACGGGAGGCAGGCCGTTGGGACATCAGCGATCCTTCCGCTCGAGCATGATCGTCATCACAGGTAGCAATCTGCTATGATCGCACCGCATTCGTTGGGGAGGTGGCCGAGTGGTTGAAGGCGCTCGCCTGCTAAGCGAGTAAGGGGACTTAAATCCCCTTCGAGGGTTCAAATCCCTCCCTCTCCGCCACCGAGCCGCAGAAGTTGGGAAACGGCCGCCGGGATCAACCGGCGGCCGTTTCCCTTGTCATCAGCGGAACGGGCAGTCAGGCAGCCACGGCCGGCTGCTCCGACGTGCAGAACTTGCAGCGGCGGGCGGCGATGGGAATGTCGCTCAGGCACTCGCTGCACTTCTTGTCGGTCGGATCGGCGGGAGCTTCCCGCTTGGACCGCTCGATCAGTGCGTTCATCGGCTTGATGATGAAGAAGAAGATGATCGCGGCGACGATGAGGAAGGCGATGACGGCGTTGATGAAGGCGCCATACCTGAACTGCGACTCGTTGATGGTGAATGACAGGGCGGAGAAGTCCGGCGTGCCGCCGAACATCCCAATGAACGGCGTGATGATGTTCTCGGTCAGTGAGGTCACGACGTCGCCGAACGCTGACGCGATCAAAACGGCGACCGCCAGGGACACGACGTTGCCGCGGAGGATGAATTCCTTGAACTCCGAGAGCAGGCCGGTGCCCCGGCCGATCCCCTCAGTCAGACCGCCACGAACGCGCTGCTGCATTGCTGGATCCTCCGCCGGAAGGAATTCCCGGCACGACGACTACGCCACTGATCATGAATCCGCATGATACGGCCAGCGTCACTATCTGAGAACAGATACCAGCAGCCAGTCGCGCCCGGTTACGGATCAGGGCCCATCACCGCAAGCGATGGTGAGGCAGACCCGGTCTGGCTGGCAATCGTGGACAGACCTGCTATACTGATCCGCGCACACGAGATGTGCCCGTAGCTCAGGGGATAGAGCGTTTGGTTGCGGACCAAAAGGTCGGGGGTTCGATTCCCTCCGGGCATACCAGTGAAGAGAGGCCACCGAACAATCGGTGGCCTCTCTCCTTTTCCTCTTGAGGGGCATAACCTCGCCCGACCACGTGGCACCTAGATGGTTCTACAAGCGGAGCGCGCGGGATCAGGACGTTTGTCCTGATCCCGCGCGCTGGTGGGTTTCCCTGGTTGTCGTGGGTTGATTCCGGCCCGGCGGTGGCTACCATAAGCGCAAACCTTCTGCATCGTTCAGGCAGCCCGGCGGCCGTTCAGATATTGGTCACGGGCCGTCCTGGCCGGGCACTCCTTCAGTGCCCCCATCGTCGCCCCGCGAGTCAAGGACTACCGATGACGCCTGTCGCCTTCGACCGCAGGGCCGCTCGCTCCGCCCGAGTCCGTAGTCAGATCGCTGACACCGCGCCCTGGATGATGGCGGCAGCGGCCTTGATGCTTGGACTCAACTGGGTGTTGGCCGGGGTGCGATCTCCGGTCCTCACGGATGACATGCCGCAACTCGCCGGAACGGTTGTCGCGATGCTCCTCCTCGTTCCGGTGATCATGGTCTCGTCGCGCCGCGGCATGGTCGAGACGACGGGAGTGGTGCTCATCCTCTTCGTCTCCTTCTTCGCGATTGGCGCCGCCGTTGTGACTCATCAGTGGGTCGCCGGCGGCGCACTCAACCTGGCCCTTTGCGGTCTGCTGAGTGTTCTAACCATCTTCGTCTGGCCCCGGACATGGCACTTCGTCGTCGGCACGCTGATCCTGCTCACCCTGCCAACGCTTGTGATGCTGGTCGGCTCGCCCGACGACGATGCCATCTTCCGCGGGTTGATCTTTGCGTCCAATTGCCTGCTCCTCAATGTGGCGGTGTTCGTCCTCGTCTCCCGCTCCCAGGTGCGGGAGGCCCGAATCGGCCAGATCACGACGTGGGAAGCACGCCATGATGGGCTAACGGCACTCCTGAACCGGAAGGTCTGGCTCCGGCTGGCCGGCGAGCTGCTGGTCCGCTCCCGCAATCACGGCACGACCTTCTGGGTGCTGATCCTCGATCTCGATCACTTCAAGTCCATCAATGACCTGTACGGGCATGCGGCGGGCGACGGCGTTCTCGTACGCCTCTCGGCCATCCTCGCCGAAGCGGTCGAGGAGATCGGGCGCCCGGCCTTCGCCGGCCGTATCGGCGGAGACGAGTTCGCCCTGGCCATCTCGGGTGCTGGCCAGGTCGAGATCGACGCACTGATCCAGCGCCTGGATGACCGCTACCGGATCACCAACGGGTTCGATGACCTCACCTCGCTGAGCGTCGGGACCGCCTACTCCACCGGCGATGAGACGCTCAACGACCTGGTCGAGCGCGCCGACCGGGCAATGTACGCGGCCAAACTTCGGGTTCGCCCGGAAGGCTCGCCACCCCCGCCGCTCGAGACCAGCGCGGTATGAGGAACTTCCGGGGGCCGACGTATGGGCCGACCGTACGCCTGTCATCCACTTGGCCGATTCGATTCGACACGCTATACTCTCTGGCGGGCAGGTGTCCGAGTGGTTGAAGGTGCCGCTCTCGAAAAGCGGTGAGGTGATGAGCCTCCGTGGGTTCGAATCCCACCTTGCCCGCCACGTCTCACAGGCGAACAATCGCCACACCATGCCGGGGAAGGGTCGCATAGTTGGCCTAGTGCGCTCGCCTGGAAAGCGGGTACCGGGAAACCGGTCGAGGGTTCGAATCCCTCCCCTTCCGCCAGAGCAACCGAAACGGGCGGCCGGATCTGATCCGGCCGCCCGTCTGGTTTTCCCCGGTGTCGCCTCACGTGTCGCCTCACAGCCGACCTTACTGATCCAACCGGGAGACGATCTCGTCGAGGCGGGGGATGGATGGCTGGGCGCCGGCGACGGTACAGGCCAGGGAGCCAGCGACGACCCCGTGCCGAACGGCGTCCTCCAGAGACAGCCCACGTGCCAGCGCGGCCGCCAGCGCCCCACAGAGCGTGTCTCCCGCGCCAGTCGTGTCGACCACGTCGACCACGATCGCCGGGATCCGACTGACTCGTTCCACGGTGACTACCATGGCTCCTGCACCACCCAATGTCAGGACGACGGCACCCGGTCCCTGCGCCACGAGGTCCAGGCCGATCTGCTCCCAGTCCGGAGTGGTTTCCCGGTTCCCGTCGAGTCTGGCCAGTGCGAGTGCTTCCGTCTCGTTGACGACGAGGACATCGACCTGTCCCAGCAGGCGGGAGGCACCTTCCGGCTCCGGCGTCGCGTTCAGAATGATCGTTGCCCCGTCGTCCCTGGCACGCGCGATCAGCCGGTCGATGACCTCGGGCGCCAGCTCGAGTGTCAGCAGGAGCACGGCCACCGGCTGGGAATCAAGCACTGCGATGGCATGATCGGCATCGACCGCCAGCGTCGCGCCCGGGACATAAAGGATCCGATTATCCCCGTCCTGTTCGACCGTGATCAGCGCGACGCCCGACGCATGACTTCCTACGCGGGAGACGGCGTTGGTCGCGATGCCGTCCGCCTCCAGCTCAGCCAGCCGGTCCCGTCCGAACGCGTCATCCCCGACTCCGCCGATGATTACCACGTCAGCGCCCGAACGCGCTGCCGCCACGGCCTGGTTGGCGCCCTTGCCGCCGCCATAGATGGCGAAGCCGGTTCCCGTGACTGTCTCCCCTCGACCCGGGGCCCGGCCAGTGGTGGCGACCAGGTCGGTGTTGATCGCTCCGCCGACGACGACCCGGCCGGTACGCATTGTCCAGTCTCCTCTGCTCTGACCACATCGTTCCGGTTCGGCATGATGTCCGTAGCGGTTCCCTGCCGTCACCGGAACTTGGTCCATCTCGCCTGCGCTACCGGCGACCGAAGAGCCGCCGCGGCAATGCCCGGACGAGGGCGCGCCGAAGTTCCAGCCACGCGCGCTGGCCGACAGCTTCCGACGGCGCCGAAGATGGTGGAGCGTACTGCTCCCGGGCGTACTGGTCGACGACCATCCGCACTGGCTGCCGGGCAGCCGGCACCGACCGTCCGATCCGGTCGGCGTACTCGGCCGGCGTGGTCATCGGATCCACACCCACTCGAAGCCATGACCCTAGCCGCACCGCGCGGGCATAGAGCGCACTTACAGGAGACAGCCCCCGGAGCTCACGCCGCCACCGGAGCCAGACCGTCGCGCCAACGACGACCATGACGAGGAGCAGAGCAGCGATGATCAGCAACGCCCAGCGGAGCGGCTCGGGCAGCAGAGGTTCGTTGCTCCCCGGATCCGTCGTCGCGGCCGGCGCGGCGGACGGCGATGGGGATGCGGCGGCGGACGTCTCCGGCGTCACCGGCGGGGTCGATTCGGACGACGGCTCAAGGGACGGGCTGGGCGACGGCTCCGTCTCCTCGCTCGGGCTTGGCGAGGGCGACGGTGAGGTCTCGTTCGTCGCGTAGTCCGGCGGTGTCCGGTTAGCAGTCGGCTCGAACGGGATCCAGCCGTAGCCCGGGAAGTACGCCTCGACCCAGACGTGGGCGTTGGCCTCCCGGTAAATGTACTGGTTGACGGTCGGGTCATAGTCGGGCGGGAAGAACCCCGTCACCACGCGGGACGGGATGCCCTGATCCCTGAGCATGACGGTCATCGCGGAGGCGTAGTACTCGCAATACCCCTCGAGTGAGTCGAACAGGACGAAATCCACGGCGTCCTGGTCGGACGGCGGGCTCGGCGGGTCCTCCGTATAGAGGATGCGCTCGCGAAGGTCGTTCTGGATGGCCACCGCCATGTCGTACGGGTTGTCAGCTCCGGCGTTGTTAACCACCTCGTTCGCCAGTTGTCGGGTTCGCTCGGTCGTCGTGGTCGGCAGCTGGAGGTAACGATCGACGATGTACTCGGGGTAGTCGGTCCCGGCCGCCCGGAGGTCCGCCGCGGTCGCCTCGCTGGCGAGACCGCTGACTTCATAGGTATCGTTGACGGCCATTTCGTCGCGGGTCGTGACCGACACGACATCGTCGTAGACCGGCACCGGTCCACTGACGATCAGGTTCCCGACACGCCCGTCCGTCACCACCCAGTCGACGTCGATGAGCCGGTCGGCCAGCGTCTCCTGCTCCGTCGTCACCCGGTCTGCCGCCTCCGGGTTGACCGGAAGTACACCCTGCCCGTCGCTGGCGTACGTCTGGTCCTGGAGCAGGGTCGCGATCGATCGCAGGTCGAGCGGCAGCGCGACGATGTCCTCGGCCGAGCCCACCGGGAGTGCCTCCCCGTCCAGACTGATCCAGCTGAGCTGGACGCTCGTGGGCTCGTCGCTCGCGACGTACGTATCGCGGGTGAAGAGCTGGTCGCCGGTGTCACTCAGCACCCGGACAGTCCCGCCCGTGGCGACGCGCTCGCCCAGGACGTCGGCGCCCAGCGCGACATTTTGGTCCGGCTGATAGGTGATGCGCGAGGAATACGTGCGCTCGGCGCCTTCACCCTGGTCGAATGTCTCGTCGGCCGTACTCCGCCAGCCGTACCCGTCCCAGTAGTCGAGTCGCCGAGCGGCCAGGTATGGCGCCGTGCCCGACTCCGGCTCGAAGGCGAGCATCGGGTCCTGTGAGAGATCGAGCGAGCCACCGAGATCGAACGAATCGTCGAATGCGGCGTAGGACCCGCCACGATTGCGTCCCTCGCCGGCGAAGTCCCCGACCAGGTCCTCGATGCGCTGTTGAGCCGCGTAGATCGGCTGCTCGATCGTCCGCCAGGACGAGACGAGGATGTCGTCCCTCAACTGGAACGGCAGGATCCAGGCGAGGACCGTGACGATCAGGACGGCGTTGAATCCGATCCCCACGATACGCGACGAGATGAACGACGGCGCTTGCAGGCCCCGGCGCTGCCAGTCCCAGCGGCGCCGGTAGGCGAAGTGGGCAACGACGAGCGACCCGGCCGCCACGACATAGAGCACGAGCGGAGCAGCACCGGTATCCGGCCGGTACCCGAGGTTGATCATGATGACCGCGCCTGGCAGCAGGACCGACGCCGTCACCCAGCCACGGCGGTAGAGTGTCCAGCCCGACATGTAGGCAACCAGCCAGCCGGTCAGTCCGAGCAGGATGACGAACAGGTACCGATCATCCATCCGTTCGCCCTGGACCATGCTCGTGGTCCACTCTTCGAACAGCAGGGCGAGCGTGCGGAGGCGGACGGGCAGCGACTCTCCAAGTTGCGGAAATTGGATTGCCGTGTGGAGCACGACGACGAGCAGCCCGAGCCAGAAAGCCGTGAGATGTGAGGCGAGATCGGGTGCCTGGGCCTTGGCGAGGACCAGGCCAATCAGGCTCCCCGCGACCACGATAGCGGGGATCGCCTGCATCCCGTCGACCCAGTCGGCCTCGATCACCGACCACGCGGCGGCCAGCACTATGACCAGCTGCAGCAGGACCACGATGATCCCCTCGGCGGGCCGCAGGAACGCCTTCATGCGGGCCAGGCGGCTTTCCCCCGCCATCGGCGCGGCGACCGATCTATGCGCCATGGGTCCCCTCCTCGTCCGTCTCGATCGCCCGGAACCGCCCACTGTGGCCGTCCGCGCGACCTCCGAGATCCATCGCTCCCGGGCCCGCCAGCGCCTCTCCGATCTGGTCGCCGCAGGCGATGAGATGGGAGCGGATCGCGACGCCACCGAGGGCGTCAGTTACTCGTTCGATTGACTCTGCCGGACCGAATGAATCGGGCTGGATTACGACCGCGCCGGCCCGCTGGCTGCGGCCGGCGACTTCGGCGAGAACGCCGACCCACTCCGGGTCGGTGGAGGCCGTGACGACCACGATCGAAGCCGGACCGGTGAACCGGCGCGCCTCCTCGATCAGTACCTGCTCGAGCGGGCTGTCGCCGTCGGCCTCGACGACCGCGAGCGCCTCCAGCATGCGGATTTGATGATGCTGACCCCGCTCAGGATGGATAACGAACCGCTGGTTCCCAGTGGTAACCAGGCCGACGCTCCGCCCGGCAGTCAGCAGCCACGAGGACAGCGACGCGACGGCAGAAATGGCGTACTCCTCGGTGGTGTCCAGCCAAGGCGCAGGCGGCGAACGCCGCGTCCCCGCACCGGATGGATAGACGGCGCCGATATGGGTCCGCTGCTGGAGGTCCAGGACCAGCCAGACATCGGACGAGGGATCGAATTCAAGTTCCTTGACCATCAGTTCCCCGCGCCGGGCAGACGTCGTCCAGCTGATCCGATTGAGCGGATCGCCGGGAACGTACTCACGAATCGAGGCGATTGAAGCCGCCGTCGTCGCCCCCCGGGCGGCCGCGACCGCTCCGCCTGACAGCATCCCGGTTGGCGGTGCGTACCCGCGGGATTCGTCAACGGCCGGGTAAACCAGGACTTCCCGCGGCTCTCCAACGACACGGTTGCGCGTGAACAACCCGAACGGGTCGCCGCCACGCAGGACGGTGGGACCAACCCGGTAGCGACCACGGCGCTCGACCATGGTGCGCGTCGACCAGGAGACGGTGCCGCGCGATCCCAGATTGATCACCCGGCCGACGCTGTGGCCGGCGACGGTCGAGAGGTCGCCGATCTCGAGCCAGAGCCGGGGGAGCACCGAGCGAGAGCGAAGCGTCACGTCCTCTCGCAGCTCCTGTGCAACCTGCATCCGGTCCCCAGGGATAACCCGCATGACGTCGATGGACGCCACAGAGAGACGGGACCAGATAAACCCGATCACGATCAGGCCGACGAGGACGATCAGCAGCTCATCGAGGTACGGCCACGGCGTGAACTGGGCGAGGACGAAGATCACGATGAGGACCGCGACCGCCTTGGCGACGTTCATCGCTGAGGTACTTCGGCCCGCCGGCCGCGCCAGCCGCCCCGATCCGACACCTCGGCCTGACGGACGATCCCGTTGGGATCCGCCGCGGCAACCGCCACTCCGGGGCGAGGTTGCGCTCCCGGAACAGCGATCCGGCGAAGCAGGTCGGACATGATCGCGCGGCCATCGACGCCGCGCATCCGGGCGGACGGGCTGACGATCAGCCGGTGAGCGAGCGTCGGCTCGGCCAGGGCCTTGACGTCATCGGGGATCACGTACTCCCGACCAGAGATCGCCGCCCACGCCCGCGCCGTGTTGTAGAGCGCCAGCGAACCACGCGGTGACGCGCCGAGGTAGACGTCCTCGTGAACGCGACTGGCCTCGACGAGGGTGACGATGTAATCAGCAACGGCTGGTGCGACATGGACCGCCCGGACCGCCTCCTGTGCTTCCACTAACTGCTGGACGTTGAGCGCCTGTGGCAGCGATTCCAGCGGGTGGCGGTGGTGCTGCCGGGTCAGCAGCTCCAGCTCGTTGTCATGGCCCGGGTACCCGAGCGAGAGGCGGACGAGGAACCGGTCCAGCTGCGCCTCAGGCAGCGGAAACGTCCCCTCGTACTCGATGGGGTTCTGCGTGGCCATGACGACGAACGGCGACGGGAGGACGTGGGTCGTCCCGTCGACCGTGACCTGCCGCTCCTCCATCGCCTCGAGCAGGGCTGACTGCGTCTTCGGTGATGCCCGGTTGACCTCGTCGGCCAGCACCAGCTGCGAGAACACGGGTCCTGCCCGGAACTCGAACGTGCCGCTGTGCTGGTTGTAGATGCTGACGCCCGTGACGTCGCTCGGGAGCAGGTCGGGGGTGAACTGGATGCGCTTGAACGTGCAGCCGATGGTGCGGGAAATCGTCTTGGCGAGCATCGTCTTGCCGACGCCGGGGACGTCCTCAAGCAGGATGTGGCCCTGGCAGAGCAACGAGACCAGGACGAGCTGGACCTCGCGTCGCTTGCCGACGACGACACGCTCGACGTGATCGCAGGTGGTCTGGGCAAGCGCCTGGACGGACATGGGATCCATGAGCGGTGGGTGACTCCTCGGATGGGGGGACAGAAGCGTCACGGCCAGCGAACGGCAACCACGACCACCAGCCGGGCCGGCGGTCTCGCGACGCGCGCGGAGAATCAGATCACCACTGCGAGCCAAGTATCACACGCCATTCGGGAACAACCGACGCCGTACCTTGCACGCGGGCTTCGTCCCCGCCTCCCTGTCAGGCAGCTCCACGCGCTCCGGTGAACGGACACCCTCGTATACTCGTTTCGAATATGACGCGAGCGGTCGGCGACGGGCCGCGGTGGCTGGGACGGGAGCTCGACGATGACAGGGACGGACGCGACCACTGAATCAACCAGACGGCCGAAGGTGATGCTGGTCGACGGATTCGGCCTGATCTTCCGGGCGTTCTTTGCGCTGGACGCCAGTGGCGGCCTCGCCACGTCCAGTGGTCAGCAGGTCGGAGCCGTGTTCGGCTTCGCGTCGATGCTGCTGGAGACGCTGCGCGTCCACCAGCCGGATCACGCGGTCGTCGCGCTTGAGGGCGGCCGGACGTTCCGCCACGACGAATACTCCGCCTACAAGGCCAACCGGCCAGACATGCCGCAGGATCTCCAGGACCAGCTAAGCATCATCATGCGGGTCCTCGAGGCGCTGAACATCCCGATCATGGTAGAGAAGGGCTACGAGGCCGACGACGTCATCGGCAGTCTCTCGACGCATCTGGCCCGCGAGGATCGTGCCGATGTCCTGATCGTCACCGGCGACAGTGACCTGCTCCAGCTCGTCGATGACCGCGTCACCGTCGTGCTGCCCGGCCGCCGCTCGTTCGCCGACCTTCGGACGTTCGACCGCGAGGCGGTGATCGAGCGCTTCGGCGTGGGGCCGGAGCTCGTGCCCGACTACAAGGCCATCGTCGGGGACACCTCGGACAACGTGGCCGGGGTTAAGGGGATCGGCGACAAGGGTGCCCGGGCGCTGCTCCAGCAGTTCGGCCCAATCGAGACGATCATCGAGCGCATCGACGAGATCACCCCCGAGCGGACGAAGAAGGCGATGGACGCCGGCCGCCAGGATGCGATCGACTCCAAGCGGATCGTCTCGATCGTCCGCGACCTCGACGTCGCGCTCGACTGGGAACACAGCGAGGTCGGCAACTACGACCGCGGCGCGGCCTTCGAGCTGTTCCGCGAACTAGAGTTCCGTACCCTCCTCAACAAGCTCCCCGAGCCGAAGTCGGAGACGAAGCCCGTCGCCGCCCGGACGCACGAGCCGACGCGGACCATCGTTCGGACCGAGGAGCAGCTTGCCGCGCTCGTCGCGCGCATCGGCGAGACCAGGCGAATCGCCCTGGACGTCGAGACGACCGCCACCGATCCGATGCGCGCCATACTGGTCGGTATCGCCATCGCCGTCGACACGCAGGAGAGCTACTACATTCCCCTCGGCCACCGGCTGATCGACGAGGGACCCCAGCTACCGTCCGAAGCCGTCCGCGACGCGCTCTCCCCCGCCCTGACCGCCCCTGATCTCGAGATCGTCACTCACCACGGGAAGTACGACCTGCTCGTCATGCTCCGGCATGGGTACCCCGCGTTCACGATCACCTTCGACACGATGATTGCCGCCTACCTCGTCGGCGAGACGTCGGCCCGGCTCAAGGACCTGTCCTTCACCCTGCTCGGCGTCGAGATGACCGAGATCACCGAGCTGATCGGGGCCGGTCGCAAGCAGCTGACGATGGACCAGGTCAACGGTGACGAGGCCGGCCGGTACGCCTGCGGTGACGTCGAATCCACCCTGATGCTGGCCGACCAGCTCGCCCCTCGCATCGCGGGGAACGGGATGGAGGAACTCCTCTACGGTGAGGAGCTGCCGCTGATCCCTGTCCTGGTGGACATGGAGCGGACCGGGATCGCCGTCGACACGGATTACCTCTCCGAGTTCTCGGAGGAGCTTGCGACGCGGCTGGCCCAGCTCGAGAAGGATATCGAGGGGGCGGCCGGACGTGCGGTCAATATCGGCTCCCCGAAGCAGCTCGGCGACCTGCTGTTCGTCGAACTCGGACTGCCGTCCGGCCGGCGAACCAAGACGGGCTATTCCGTCGACGCCGACGAGCTGGAGCGCCTGCGCGATAAGCATCCCATCGTGGCGATGATCCTCGAGCATCGCTCCCTGACCAAGCTGAAATCGACATACGTCGATTCGCTGGCGCTCGCGGTCAACCCGGATACGGGGCGGGTCCATACCTCCTTCAACCAGACCATCGCCGCGACCGGCCGCCTTTCTTCGACCAATCCCAACCTGCAGAACATCCCGGTCCGGACTGAGGACGGGCGTCGTGTCCGACATGCCTTCGTCGCAGACACGCGACCGGAGTCGCGCCTGTTCGAAGATGCTGTTCTGCTCTCGGCGGACTACTCCCAGATCGAGTTACGCGTTCTCGCCCATATGAGTGGGGAGCCGTTCCTGGTCGAGGCCTATAGCAATGGTGAGGACATCCACCGCGCCACCGCCGCCGCGGTCCACGGGATCGAACTGGATCAGGTGACCAGTGACCAGCGCCGGATCGCCAAGACCGTCAACTTCGGCGTGATGTACGGCATGCAGGCGTTTGGGCTCTCACGGGACTCCGGTCTGAGCAACGCCGACGCGCAGAGGTTTATCGATCAGTACTGGGCCCGCCTGCCAAAGGTCCGGGAGCTGTTTGACGAGACGATCCGGGCAGGTGCCCGCAACGGCTACGTCTCGGCACCGAGCGGCCGCCGCCGCCTGCTGCCGGACCTCACGTCGAGCAACGGCATGCGGCGCCTGACGGCCGAGCGCGCGGCTATGAATATGCCAGTGCAGGGCTCGGCGGCCGACATCATCAAGATCGCGATGATCCGGCTGCGGGAGGCACTCACGGATAGCCCGCTTCGGGCGCGACTGCTCCTCCAGGTACACGACGAACTCGTCCTCGAGGTCGCAAAGGCGGATCTCGAGGCCGTCGCGGAGCTTGTGGTCAGGACGATGGAGACCGCGACTGAGCTCAAGGTGCCACTTGAGGCCGAGGTGCGGTCGGGCCCACGCTGGGACGAGATGGTCGAGCTGCCGCGACCGGCCGCCGTCCCCGCGGACTAGCCGGGACGCCGCACGACAGGCGATACTTTCATTCGGAAACCTTGAGTCGATGAAGGCGCCCGGCTACACTGCCGGGCGTCTCATCCCGCCCGGTCCCGTTAACTGACACCGTTCTGTTTCAACTACCGAAAGCGCTTCCTGGCCGTTGCCGGGAGGGAGACCCGATGCCCACGTATGCGTATCGCTGCCGCGACTGCGGCCACCAGTTCGATATCGTTCAGAAGTTTTCCGACGATGCACTCACCGTTTGCCCGACGTGTGAGGGCCACATCCACCGCGTAATCCAGCGTCCCGGCGTGGTCTTCAAGGGCAGCGGCTTCTACATCAATGACAGCAAGTCGTCGGGCAAGGACCTCAAGGACGGCAAGCCCCGAAAGGACGACGCCAGCGACGCCAGCGACGCCAGCGACGCCGCCGACAAGCCGGCCGCCAGCTCGGACAGCGGCGACGCCTTGCCCGCGACCGGCACGGACAGGTCAGCGGCCGACAAGCCCGCGGCAAAGGCCGTCCCGGCAGACAAGCCGGCGAAGAAGACACCAGCCGCTGTCTCCAGCTAGGGATCGGCCAGCCGGGGCGGCCCCAATGAAGGACCGGGAATGATGATCCTCGGACGACTCCGGGAAGACATCAGGGCAATCAGGGCCAACGACCCGGCGGCACGCTCCGCCGTCGAGGTTGTGCTTGCCTATCCCGGGTTCCATGTCCTCCTTACCCACCGGCTGGCTCATCGCCTGTTCACCCGGCAGCACCGGCTGCTGGCCCGGGTGGTGTCCCATCTCGGCCGGATGCTGACCGGGATCGAGATTCACCCTGGTGCGACCATCGGACGGCGTCTGGTGATCGACCACGGGATGGGTGTGGTCATCGGTGAAACGGCCCGGGTTGGCAACGACGTCCTGATCTACCAGGGCGTGACACTGGGTGGCACCTCGCGTAACGCCGGCCCCCGGCACCCGGCGATCGGCCACCATGTCGTGATCGGTGCCGGGGCAACCATCCTCGGGCCGATCCGGGTGGGTGATGACGCTCGGGTCGGTAGTGGTGCCGTCGTTGTCCAGGACGTCCCGGCGGGCGCGACGGTGGGTGGCGTACCCGCCCGTATCCTGCGTGAGCGTCATCCCGAGTCGGGAGAGATGATCAGGATCACGTCGCCGGATGAGCTCGCTGTGGCGCTGCGGGAGCAGATTACGACCCTGGAAGAGCGCGTCGGGCGGCTGGAACGCTCCGGGGATCGGTGTACGTCGGCCACCATCTGATCGGATGGTGGCCCGTTGCCGTTTGTCCCGCCCTGCCGCCTGGTCCCTGGATGGACGGTCGGCCCCGCGAGAGGTTCCCTGATCCGTGTCCACCACAACGCCTTCATCGGTTCCGGCATCGCCGGCCGGAAACAACCTTCCCGACATCAGGCTCTACGACACGCTCCGGCGCGAGACCACCCCATTCGAGACGATCGAGCCGGGGATCGTCCGGATGTACGTCTGCGGCGTCACCGTCTACGACAGTGCCCACATCGGTCACGGCCTGTCAGCGATCACCTTCGACGTCATCCGGCGATACCTCGAGTACCGGGGCTACGAGGTCCGGCACGCGCAGAACTTCACGGACATCGACGACAAGATCATCGCCCGGGCGAACCGTGACGGGATCCCGGCGGCCGATCTCACCGAGCGCCTGATCGAGCAGTGGCACCGTGACACGTCCGAGCTCAATATCCTGCCGGCGACGGTCTACCCACGTGCGACCCACGAGCTGCCAACGATCATCGAAACTATCCAGCGGCTGATCGACCGCGGCGCCGCCTACCCGGTGGACGGGGACGTCTTTTACCGGGTCCGGACCTTCGACGACTACGGCAAGCTGTCGCACCGCAATCTCGACGATCTCCAGTCCGGTGCGCGGATCGACGTGGATGAGCGCAAGGACGACCCACTCGACTTCGCGCTCTGGAAAGCCGTCAAACCGGGCGAGCCATCGTGGCCGTCCCCCTTCAGCGAGGGCAGGCCCGGCTGGCATATCGAATGCTCGGCGATGATCGAAGCACACCTCGGGTCGCAGATCGACATCCACGGTGGCGGAAGCGACCTGATCTTCCCCCATCACGAGAACGAGATCGCCCAGAGCGAGGCCGCGTCCGGGTGCGTCCCGTTCTCCCGCTACTGGGTCCACAACGGATTACTGCAACTTCGCGGGGAGAAGATGTCCAAGTCGCTGGGCAACTTCATCACTATCCGGGAACTGGCGGACCAGGGCCGAGCGATGCCGTTCCGTCTGCTCGTCCTGCAGTCGCATTACCGGATCCCGCTGACCTTCTCGGATGAAGGGCTGACCGCGGCCGCCAATGGGTTGGACCGACTACGCGCGGCGGCTGCACCGCTTGATTCGGCTTCTGATCAGTCGGGGGAAGCGCTCCAGGAAGCGGCCACCGCGGCCCGGACCCGCTTCCACACGGCCATGTCGGACGATTTCAACACACCGGAAGCGGTCGCCGCGCTCTTCGACCTGGCTAGACAACTCAACAGGTCGCGAGCCGACGGGCCTGATGCCTCATTCCACCACGCCCAGGAAACGCTTAAGGAGCTCGCCAGCGTGCTCGGGCTGGACCTCTCGACGACGTCAGCCACCAGCCGCGATGCCGACCCCTTCATCGATCTGCTCGTGGAGGTCAGGGACGAGCTCCGGCGCGCGAAGCAATGGGCACTTGCCGACACCATCCGCGACCGGCTTGGCTCGCTCGGTGTGACGGTCGAGGACGCTCCGGGCGGGGGACGGTGGCAGCATGACTGATCGGGGCAATCGCCGTCGGCCCGGAGGCCAGTCTGGTCCAGGCGGGGGCCGTCCGGCTGACCGCCCATGGGATCGCGGCAACCGACGGGGGCCAAGCGGAGGTCCCCTTGGTGGCCGCCCTGGCGGCGCACCCGGTGGCCGGTCCGGCGGTTCCCAGCGTGATGGTGGCGCTGACGGACTACAACTGTCCGTTCGCGGGGAATTGCTCTACGGACGTAACGGCGTCGCCGAGGCACTGCGTGGCCGTCGCCGTCTTCACATGCTCATGATCGCCGATGGGGTCCGGGACGATGAGCGGATCCGCGCCCTGCGGGAGACCGCCGCCGCGACCGGTCTCGCCGTTCAGACCGTTCCCCGGCCGGCACTCGACGCGGCGACCGCCGGTGCGAATCACCAGGGGGTTGGCCTCGATGCCGCCCCGTACGCCTACGTCGACGCCGAGGACCTGCTGGAACTGCCGGGAACGATCCTCGTGCTTGATCATCTCCAGGACCCGCAGAACGTCGGGACGTTGCTCCGGGCAGGAGAAGCCGCCGGTGTCGCCGGGGTCGTCATTCCGCAGGACCGCGCGGCGGGCATCAGCCCGGCCGTCGTTAACGGGTCGGCCGGGGCCGTGGAGCTGATCCCCGTCGCGCAGGTGCCCAACCTGGCGCGCTTCGTCGAACGGGCCAAGGAGGCCGGTCGTTGGGCGATCGGCCTGGAGGATGACGAGCGGTCCGTGGATCTGTTCCGCGACGACCTCCCCCTGCCCGCCGTCCTGATCGTCGGGGCCGAGGGGCCTGGCATCGGACCGAATCTGCGTCGCCATTGCGATGTGCTCGTCAAGATACCGATGTCAGGGCGGGTCGCCTCGCTCAACGTCTCCACGGCCGGATCCATCGCGCTCTTCGAGCTGGTTCGCCGCGCGGGACTTTCGGATACCGACGAGTAGTTGCCCGATTGAAGAATTACGATACACTCGCAGCGAATCTCTGGGGAGACGAAGGGAACGTACACGCCATTTGTGGTCTCTATCCGCTGCCGAACGGGAGCGAAGATCGCGATGGAGTTCGTGCCCGTCGGATGAGAACCGGAACGCACGGGAACGGGCTGATTCCCGAGCGTCCGGACCGCAACAACTAAGCGTGGGGAGACACCGGACCATGTGTAAGTCGACCAGTGACCACACCGACCGCGACGTCGCGGAGCGGGTGATCCGGTCCGATGCCGAGCCGGTGGGCTTCGATCGCCGCACCATGATGAAGGCAACGGCGGCCTTCAGTACCCTGGCCATGACCGGGTTCGCTGCGTCACAGGCACCGTCGAATGCCCTTGCCCAGAATGCGGCGGGCATGACCCTCGCCGAGACCTTCGTCTACGGTGGTGACGGCGTCGGCGCCCAGTCACTGTCTGGCGGTGGACCGGATGGGTTCGCGACCACCTTCACGTTCACCGCGGTCGGAGTGCACTGGGACGGCTCGGTCGGTTTCCCCGTATCCGTGGTTCTGAGTTTCAGCGCTGACGGGGTGACCTACACCGACCCAGTGACCGTCACCGCGTCGAATGATCTCGGTCGGCCGACCCGCGACGGCCGGATCTTCGCCGACCTCGTCTTCACCGCACCAGCCAACCACGTCCGGTTCGAGACAGCTGACGGCAACGGCAACTACGCCCAGATCGCCGGGCTCAGCTTTACCTACCTCGACAGCTCTGATGGGCCGTCCGAGCAGGACGCCGTCGGTGGCGACGTCTCGCTGCTAGACGTCTCCCGGCCGCGAATCATCTCCCGGGCCTCGTGGGGCGCGGACGAGAGTCTGCGCTACGACGCCCAGGGCGAGGTCTGGCCCCCGGAGTACCGGGAGGTGGAACACGTCATCATCCACCACACGGACACGCCGAACTACCAGGACCCGGTCGCCGCGATCCGGTCGATCTACTACTACCACACGATTACCCAGGGTTGGGGTGACATCGGCTACAACTATCTGGTCGACTTCCGGGGCAACATCTACGAGGGTCGCGTCGGTGGCGCCAACGTCATTGGCGGCCATGCCTTCCAGTACGCCGAGGGGTCGTCCGGTATCGGCGTGATGGGCGACTTTGACGTCCGTCAGCCTGATTCGGCTGCTGTCTCGGCGGTGATCGCGATCACCGCGTATGCGGGGCGATTCCTGAACCCATTGGGGTCTGCGGACTTCTTCCAGGTGCCGAACCTTCCGACGATCTGCGCGCACCGCGATGTCAACGCGTCGACCTGCCCGGGCAACTTCCTGTATGACGACCTACCCTCGATCCGGCAGGCCGTCAACCAGATCGTCGGCAACCCCGGCGGTTCTCCCGGTGGCGGTTCCATCGCAATAGGCGGCACCGTCCGGGTCACGGAGGACCTCGTCAACCTGCGGTCCCAGCCGACCACCTCCGGCGGCATCGTGGGCCAGCTCCGCTCCGGGACGACTGGAACCGTACTTGCCGGCCCGTCGACGGCCAACGGGTACACCTGGTGGCAACTCCGGACCAACATCGGTACCGGCTGGGCCGCATCGGCGTTCCTTGCCTCCACGTCCGGCGGGACGACCGGTCGGTTCGCGATCGGGGCCAATGCCACGACCAACGCCGCAGGGGTTAACCTGCGAGCCGCGACCGGGTCGGGCGGCGCGGTCATCGCGGCGCTGCCTGCCGGGACGGCCGTAACGATCACCGGTGGACCCAGCGAGAGCGGTGGCGACACCTGGTGGTTCGTCCGCACCAGTTCGAGCGGGTCGGGCTGGCTGGTCCAGCGCTTCCTGACGCTTGGCGGAGGTGGTGCTGGTCCGGTGCAGCCGGTTTACGGCACGGCCATCGGCTCGATGCCGGTGCGCTCTCGCCCGGGTGCCGTCTGGAACAGCCTCTCCAACGTGCCATCCGGTGTCCAGGTGCAAATCACCGACGGGCCGGTCCAGGTTGAGGGCCAGGTTTGGTACGGCGTCTATCGCGCGGGCTACGGCGGTGGCTGGTCGATTGCCAGCCAGCTCCGAATCCCCGGTATCGCGACGCCAAGCTACCCGCCCAGCCAGGGTCCTCGGACCGACATCTACCGGAGCGGATCGCAGGTCCTCACCACGACGAGCGTGATCCTGCGCCCGAGCCCGAGCCGTGGCCGGAATGGCGCGATCATCCCGCCGGACTTCGTCCTCCGGGTGACCGGCGCCGCTACCGTGGCCGAGGGCTTCGCCTGGTGGCCCGTCACGAGCAGTCAATACGGCAACGGCTACGTGGCAGGGGCATACCTGGCGGCGTTTAGCGGCCAGATCAACCCGAACCCCAGCCCGCAGCCGACTCCCCCACCCTCCCAGCAGCCGTCGCCCAGCCCGTCGCCGTCCAATCCCGGCACGCCTGGACAGTTTGCGATTGGGTCCACCGTGGCGATCGTCGGCGCACAGGTAAATGTCCGGAGCGGCCCGAGCACGTCGTCCTCGATTCGCGGCGTCGCGACCAGTGGCACGACCTTCACCGTGACAGGTAACCCGACCAATGCCGGCGGCTATGCATGGTATCCGGTTCGGAACACCCAGTTCGGTGACGGGTATGTAGCCGGCGCCTTCCTCGTGGCGCGTGGCGGCGGAACCAACCCGTCGCCGTCTCCGTCCCCCTCCAACCCGCCGATTCCTGGCCAGTACCCGGTGAACTCGACGGTCCGCGTCGTCGAGGGCCCCCTGAACTTCCGCAGTGGTCCGACCACGGGCTCGTCGATCATCACCGTCCTGGTCAACGGCACCACGCTCACGGTGACGGGCGCCCCGCAGGTCGCTGGCGGCTACACGTGGTACCCCGTCCGGAGCTCGACCTACGGCAATGGGTGGGTCGTCTCGACTGGACTGGCCTCGGGAGGGGGCACGACGCCGACACCGACCCCATCGCCAAGCACGCCCCCAGCGACGGGTTATCCGGCCGGTACTCGAGTCCGCGTCACCGCCGGCCCGCTCAATGTGCGAGCCTGGGCGGGATCCAACGCCACCGTGCTGACCACGCTCAGCGCTGGCACGATCGTCACCGTCACCGCTGGACCTCAGACGGCCAATGGCCTGACGTGGTACTCGGTCCGAACCAGCAGTGGCGTCGGGGGCTGGGTCGCTTCCCAGTTCATCGCCCGCGCCTGATCGGCGGATGGTTACCACGCCCTCTCCCGGGAACAACCGGTAGCCGGGCGTGGTACCATTCGTCGTTCGAGTGACCGCAGCGGCGGCGATTCTCGCGTGTCCGGTTGGCGCGCGCGTCCCCCGGTCGACTGATGATGATCCAGCAACGTTCCCGGAAAGGTTCATGTGTCGATGAAGATCGTTCTGCGCGAGGATGTCCCGAAGGTCGGCGCCAAGTGGGATGTCGTGACCGTCAAGGATGGTTACGCTCGCAACTATCTGATCCCCAAGGGATTCGCCACGCTGGCGACTGACGGCGAGCTCAAGCAGGTCGCCGAGATCCAACGGGTCCAGGCTCGCAAGATCGCCAAGCAGGAAGCTCAGCTCCAGGCACTGTCCGACCGGATCGACGGCCAGAAGCTGACGTTCACGGCTCGCGCCTCCGCCGACACCGGCCGCCTGTTCGGCTCGATCACGGCCAGCGACATCGCCGAGAAGCTCCAGGCTCAGGTCGGCGAGGAGATCGATCGCCGCAAGGTGGTCCTGGCCGAGGCGATCCGCTCGACCGGCGACCACACGGTCACGGTCCACCTCGTCGGCCGGCTCCGCCCGACGATCACCGTCACGGTCGAGGCCGAGCACGTCGAGGGTGACGAGACCGTGGGTGGCACCGAGACCGCCACCGAAGCCGTCAAGACCTTCGAAGGCTAGTCGTCGTCGCGGCCCCGGACTGCTGGCGCCACACGATGCGTTCCCATAACAGGTCAGCCGGGGCGTTTCCCGCCGACGTCCCGGCTCGACCCCTATCCTGAGTGCCGCGACCGGGCGGCTGATGCCTTCAGCCCCCACCCCGCCACGCGAGCCTTCCCTCGAGCCGTTACGTGCGAGGAGTCTCCGCGATGGTCGCGATGCATGCGATTGACCGACTGCCCCCCAACAACGTCGATGCGGAGCAGTCAGTTCTCGGTAGCCTCCTGATCGACCGTGATGCCATCATCCGGATCGATTCCTTTCTCCGGCCCGAGGACTTCTACCTTCCCAGCAACGTCGTCATCTTCCGGGCGATCAAGGAGCTCTACCAGGAGCGTCAGCCGTCCGACCTCATCACCCTGAGCGATCGTCTCGAGCACAATGGCCTGCTCGAGCAGGCGGGCGGCACCGCCTATCTCGCCGGACTCCTCACCGCCGTCCCGACCTCGGTTCACGTCGAGTACTACGCCCGCATCGTCGAGCGTGACGCCGCGCTGCGCCGGCTGATCTCCGCAGGCACCGAGATCGTCGACATCGGGTTCGAGGACGGCATCACGACCGACATCGCCCTTGATCGTGCCGAAAAGCTCATCCTCGGGATTAGCCAGCAGCGCACGACCCGCGACTTCGTCCCGCTGGACGAGGTGCTTGAAGGCATCTTTAACAAGATCACTCCGAACTCGGATGACCGGAGCGCCATCGTCGGAGTCGGGACGGGCTACACCGACCTGGACGCGATGACAGGTGGCTTCCAGCGGTCAGACCTCATCATCCTGGCCGCCCGTCCCAGTATGGGTAAGACGGCGTTCGCGCTTGGCATGACGCACGGAGCGGCGCTGCTGCACGGCAAGTCGGTCGGCATCTTCTCGATGGAGATGAGTGCCGAGCAGCTCGCCTACCGTCTGCTCTCGACCGAGACGGGGATCGATTCCCACCGGCTCCGGCTTGGCCAGGTTGATGACCACGAATGGGAGCGACTGTCCCGCGCGTTGGGTCGCCTGAGCGAGGCCAAGATCTTCATCGACGATACCGCCGGAGCAGGCATCATGGAAGTCCGGTCGAAGTCCCGCCGGCTGATGGCCGAGCAGGGTCTCGACGTCATCGTCGTCGACTACCTCCAGCTGATGTCGTCCGGCCGCCGTAGTGACAACCGAGTCCAGGAGATCGCAGAGATTTCCCGTGGGCTCAAGGGACTGGCCCGGGAGCTGAACGTCCCGGTCATCGCGCTGTCCCAGCTGTCCCGCGCCGTCGAGACGCGATCCGATCACCGCCCGATGCTCTCAGACCTCCGTGAGTCCGGGTCGATCGAGCAGGACGCCGACCTCGTCATGTTCATCTACCGTGAAGAGAAGTACGACGAGGAGACGGACAAGCGGGGCATCGCCGAGATCATCGTCGCCAAGCACCGGAACGGCCCCGTCGGCTCGATCAATCTGCGCTTCTTCGAGCAGACGGCGCGGTTCGCCGACCTCGAGGTCCATCGCGACGGCGGTCGCTAGCGATGGCAGAACGCTTTGGTGGCTTCATCATCGAGACGGACCCAGCCGTCCCGATCCCGCGCGCCTTCTTCCATGACCTGCTGCCGCACATCGCCGAGCCTGCCGAACTGCACGTCTCCCTGACGATGTTCCGTCTCGTGAGTGAGGCCGGTGGCTTCCACACGCCGATCGCCCACCAGGGACTCCGGCGCGACCGGTACCTCCGGAGTGCCCTCCGGGTACCGGGCAACCCGAACGAGCCGGACCGCCGTATCGAGAACGGGATAGACCTGGCGGTCGGACGGGGCACCCTGCTCCGGTTTCTCGCCCACTACGAGCGCGGTGATGGCGTCTGGTACTATGTCAACACGCCAGTCAACCAGGGCTCTGTCGCCGCGATGGCTCGCGGGGCGATGCTCCCTCCGGACGCCGTCCTGGACGGTGACGACGTACCCGCCATCCGGCCGGAGCGCCCGAACATCTTCCGCCGCTATGAACAGAACATCGGCCTCCTGACGCCCCTCGTCGCCGACCAGATCGTCGACGCGATGGAGCAGTATCCCCAGGACTGGATCGAGGAAGCTATCAGCGAGGCGGTCACCTACAACCGTCGGAACTGGCGCTACATCCGTCGCATCCTCGACTCGTGGGCGACGGACGGCCGCGGCGACGATGACCAGACCCGTTTCAGCAGCACCGCCGCGCCCCGGACCTCGGCCGGTAGCGGCAGGCAGGGATCACGATGAGACCACTCGGTGACGTCCTCCGTCGTATCCATGTTCCCCAGCCGAATCTCGAGGGCCGTCCCGAGCTGCCCATGGCGCCGGAGCCGGATTGCGCGATCTGCCACGACGCGGGTTATCTCCGCCGTGATGTTCCGCCGGGACATCCATCGTTCGGCAAGCTGTTCCCCTGCGAATGCAAGGTGCGGGAACAGAACGACAAACTGATCCACAAGCTCCGGAACCTGTCCAACCTCGACGCCTTCGTCAACCACACCTTCGAAGACTTCGACAACGGTGTCGAGGGCGTTGAGGAGGCGTTCACGGCGGCGCTGGACTTCGTCGAGGGCCAAAGCAGTCATCCCTGGCTATTCCTCCATGGAGGTGTCGGCACGGGCAAGACCCACCTCGCGGTCGCGATCGCGCTCAGCCAGATCGAGCGCTACCCCAACCGGAGCGTCCTGTTCCTCGTCGTTCCGGACCTGCTGGATCACCTCCGCGCGACCTTCGATCCCAGCAAGGGCATCGATTACGACGAGCGCTTCGAGGAGATCCGCCGTGCCGACCTGCTGGTGCTCGACGACCTCGGGACCGAGAACACCACGCCATGGGCGCGGGAAAAGCTCTTCCAGATCGTCAATCACCGGTACAACGAGCGCATTCCCACCGTCGTGACCTCCAACCACGACATCCATGCGATCGAGGACCGGATCCGGTCCCGGTTGCTTGATCAGCGCCTGACGACGGCCATCTGGATGGACGCGGACGACTACCGCCGACCCGCCTATCTCCCGGCTCCCCGGAGTCGCCGCAGCCGCTGACGGCACCCAGCCGTGTCAGCGGAGTCTGGGCCCATCGGGGCGGCCCGGAGGGGGCAGAGTGCTAGAATGGGTGGACTGTCCCCCTCGCCTCATCAACCGGTGGTTGGATGCCAGATTTTGGTTGGCTCGCGTACCGCCTCCTCGAAGCCCGAACGCTTCTCGACATCCTCGTGGTGTCGGTCATCATCTATTGGCTGCTTTGGGTAGCGCAGGGGACGCGTGCCACGCAGCTTCTGCGGGGCATCGTCATTCTCAGTGCGCTGGTCTTCTTCCTCGCGAACACCCTCCAGCTGACGACGTTCAACTGGCTGCTTAGCCGGATCTGGCCCGCCCTCGTCGTCGCCGTCCCGGTCATCTTCGCGCCGGAGCTCCGCCGCGCGCTGGAGCAGATCGGCCACACCGGCTCGTGGCTTCGCCCGCCCTTCCAAAATGCCACGCCCGCTGAGGCGATGGAGCGGATGGTCGATGAGATCGTCCGTGCCGGCGTGCAGCTCAGCCGGCAGCGGTTTGGCGCCCTCGTCGTGATCGAGCGAGAGACGGGCCTACAGGACTTCGCCGACCGGGGGGTACCCGTCGACGGCGAACTCACCCGTCAGCTCCTCATTACGATCTTCTTCCCGAATTCGCCACTACACGACGCGGCGGTGCTCGTCCGGGGAGACCGGATCGTCGCGGCCAGTGTTGTCCTGCCGCTGACCGATAACATCTCGGCGACCGGGCAACTTGGAACGCGCCACCGCGCGGCGATCGGCATCACCGAGGAATCGGATGCCCTTGCCGTTGTTGTCTCGGAAGAGACGGGGCAGATGTCCGTTGCCCACAATGGTCGGTTGATCCGTAACCTCGACCAGGACCGCCTCCGGCGCGTGCTGCGCTCCCTGCTCCGGCTTGATCGGCCGCAGAACCGCCCCACCGCTCCGGCCTGGGCACAGTTCCTTCAAGGACGGACGTCGGTCAACGGATCGGGTCAGCGGCTGAAACCGCAACCCGACGTCAAGATCGGCATCCCCAAGCAGCCCCGGCGGGAAGCGGAGTCCAGCCGCGCCGGGCGCTGATCGCCCGTTCCCCCTGACCACCGGCATCGCATGGCCACGCTTCACTGGAAAGTCTGTCGATGGAACTCGCCCGGCTTCGACCATCACGCAGCACCGCCGTTCGCATGGTGCTTTCGCTGATCCTCGCGGTCCTGCTCTGGGGATGGGTCACGAGCCTCGCCGACCCGCCTCGGACCCAGACCCGCACCAACGTCAGCGTCTCGCCTGGTATCGCACCGGACGGTATGGTGGTCTCCACCCGGGCACCAACGGCGACGATCGTCGCGTCCGGGCCACGGTCCATCCTCGACAACTTTGACCAGAGCGACCTGGCCCTGACGCTTGATCTGTCATCGGTCGATGGTCCCGGCAACTACACCGTACCGATCGTTCCGGTCACGCACGAGCGATTCGTCGATTACGAGATCACTCCCCCGACTGCGTCAATAGCCGTTGATGAGCAGGTCAGCAGGGTCTTCCAGCTCCAGGCGAACATCGTCGGGCTCGACGACACGAACAGCCAGGTTGTCAGCCGGGAACTGTCGGTCGCGGAGGTGACAATCACCGGTCCGGCAACCATCATGGAGACGATCCAGTCAGCCCAGGTCGACCTCGAGGTCACCGGGCAGACCGGGACGGTCTCGTTCGATGCCGTGCCGGTCTACGCCCTTACCAACGAGGGAGGCCAGGTCGATTCCACGAAAGAGAACGTGACGATCAATCCGTCGTTCGTCCAGGCGACGCTCGAGATCCAGACCGCCGGTCGAGAGGTGCTGATCCTTGCCAACGTCACCGGCTCGCCGGCTGACGGCTACGAGCAGCGCACCACGACCACTTCACCGCGGACGGTGATCATCGATGGTCCGGAGGACGTGCTGAACGGGCTGACGTACGTCGAGACGGAGCCGGTGAACATCTCCAACGCTTCTCAGACGACATCGGCGCGAGTAGGCATCGCCAACCTTCCTGCTGGCGTACGGGTCCTCAGTCCTCCGGATGGGCTGGTCGATGTCATCGTCCAGATCCAGCAGCAGGGAGTGAGCCAGACGCTGCCCAACCTGAGCGTCGCGGTCAACGGCCTCGGGGAAGGCCTGACCGCAACCCTGACGACACCAACCGTAAACCTCGAGATTTCGGCGCTCGCAACGCAGATCCCGTCGCTCGTCAGCGGGGCGATCGCCGTCTCCGTAGACGTGACCGGGCTGGGACCAGGCACCTATACGCTTGCGCCGCAGATCTACGTACCGGCCGGCGTGGAATGGGGAGATGTCGACCCGGAAGCGATCACCGTCGTGATCACCGAAGCAGACCCCAACGCGACCCCGGCTGCGCCCACTATCGGGGTCGCTACCCCGCTCCCAGGGACACCGTAGCGTTGACCTCATTGTCCAGACAGAGAAGCGGGGGGGGGCACCCCCGCCCGCC